>Ga0209913_1000103_pt1 | contig 95004 bp, 81 predicted proteins | sample PersoiDNA2013203_FD_185805 | JGI IMG/M metagenome (GOLD analysis project Ga0209913, IMG submission 185805) | Permafrost soil microbial communities from the Arctic, to analyse light accelerated degradation of dissolved organic matter (DOM) -... | ecosystem: Environmental > Terrestrial > Soil >...
ATAGTGCTGCAACCAGTGTGAAAGTAGGTTATCGTCAGGCTTGTTATTTGGTGCAACAGCCCCCGGCTGTTCCACCTGGAGAAAAACCCGTCAAGCAATTGGCGGGTTTTTTTTCGTCTGGTGGTTTTGTTTGGTGCTGGTGGTGGCTGTCGGCTTACGCGCGTTGCGTTAAGCCGACCTACGCCGACCTGCGGTCAGAGCCGGTAGGTCGGATTAGCGTAGCGTAATCCGACAACATTGTTGGCCTCGTGGCATCAGCTACCACGATAAGTGGAATACGACCACGGCGACACCACTAGCGGCACGTGATAATTCTCATCCGTATGTGCAATGCCGAAGGCCAGGGTCACCAGGTCGATGAAGCGGGGCGAGGGCAGTTCCACGCCCTGGGCGGCGAAATAGTCGCCTGCATTGAATACCAGTTCGTACTGCCCCGCCTTCATGCTGTCGCCTTCCAGCAAGGGCGAACTGCAACGGCCGTCGCTATTGGTCATATCCATCTTCAACAACACTTTGCCTTCCGGCGTGACGGAAAACAGGGCCACCTTGACGCCGGCTCCCGGCCTGCCGTGGGCGATATCGAGTACATGCGTGCTGAGTTTTCCCATTTGCTGTCCTGTATATAGGGTGAGTGAATGTGCTTATCGTACAAATCATATACCGGCGACTGCGCCGGGCTATATGATTGGGCATATAGCCAACATTGTCCTCCTATAGGCGCGCCTCCGCATGAACAATTACGAACATTATCCACGCGACTTGATCGGCTATGGCCGCACGCCACCCCATCCGCAATGGACAGGCAAGGCCCGCATCGCCCTGCAATTCGTCCTCAATTACGAGGAGGGGGCGGAAAACAACGTGCTGCATGGCGATGCCGCCTCGGAAACGTTTTTATCGGAAATGATCGGCGCGGCCGCATTCCCTGCGCGCCACCTGAGCATGGAGTCGATTTATGAGTACGGTTCGCGTGCCGGATTATGGCGCTTGCTGCGCATGTTCGAGGAGCGGCGCCTGCCGCTGACCGTGTTTGGCGTATCGATGGCCTTGAAGCGCAATCCGGAAGCGGTAGCCGCCTTCCAGGAACTGGGACATGAAATCGCCTGTCACGGCTTGCGCTGGATTTCTTATCAAAACATGGATGAAGCGACGGAACGCGAACACATGCGCGAGGCCGTGCAGATCATCCGTGAATTGACGGGTTCCGCCCCGCAAGGCTGGTACACGGGGCGCGATTCACCAAATACGCGCAAACTGGTGGTCGAGCATGGCGGTTTCCGCTACGACGCCGATTATTATGGCGACGATCTGCCGTTCTGGGAGAAGGTGGCCTATACGGATGAGACAGGTGCGGCGGCCGTGCAGCCGCAGCTGATCGTGCCTTACACACTGGATACGAACGACATGCGCTTTGCCGCCATGCAGGGTTTTAATTCGGGCACGCAGTTTTTCGATTATCTGAAGGATGCCTTCGATGTGCTGTATGCGGAAGGCGATCCGAACGGCTTGAACCAGCCGAAGATGTTGTCGGTGGGCTTGCATTGCCGCCTGGTGGGGCGTCCGGGACGGGCGGCGGCGCTGGCGCGCTTCCTCGACTATGTGCAGCGCCATGAGCAAGTGTGGATCACGCGCCGCATCGATATTGCCGAGCACTGGCATGCGAACCATCCCTATGCTGTTTGATGGGTATTGATATTGGATGATAAGTAAAATCAGTCATTGCATATAGTTGTCCCATATGCCGGTGTTAATCTCCTATACTGGGACTATACCGAGGCCAGCATGTCAGAACCGATCCGCTTTTATTATCGTGGTGCCGTACAGGAAGTACGCAACGCCGCCCCTACGCAGACTGTGTTGCAGCACCTGCGCGAGGATTTGCATTGCACGGGCACCAAGGAAGGCTGTGCCGAGGGCGATTGCGGCGCTTGCACGGTGGTCATCGGCAGCCTGGTCGACGGTCAGCTCGAGATGAAGGCCGTCAACGCCTGCATCCAGCTCACGCCCACGCTCGATGGCAAGGCCCTGTTTTCCGTGGAAGACTTGCAGCAGCCCGATGGCGCCTTGCACCCGGTGCAGCAGGCAATGGTCGAATGCCACGGTTCCCAGTGCGGCTTTTGTACGCCAGGTTTCGTGATGTCGCTGTGGGGCATGTATCTGCAGAAAAACGGCGAGACGCCCACGCGCTGCGAAATCGACGATACGCTGTCGGGTAACCTGTGCCGCTGCACCGGCTACCGGCCCATCATCGATGCGGCACGGCGTATGGGCGAATTGCCGCGTGTCGCGTTTGACCGTGATGCCCTGGCGCAGCAATTGCAGGCGCTGCAGCGCGACAGCGCGAGCACCTATGAACACGGCGGCCAGCACTTCCACGCGCCGCGTACCATTGATGAACTGGTGGCGCTGCGCGCGGCAAAGCCGCAAGCGTGCCTGCTGGCCGGTTCCACCGATGTGGGCTTGTGGGTCACCAAGCAGCTGCGCGACCTGGGCGACATCATTTATCTGGGTAACGTTGCCGCGCTGAAAAACATCGCCGTGGATGATGGCAGGCTGCACATCGGCGCCGGCGCCAGCCTCAACGAGGCCTATGCGGCGCTGTGCGAGTATTATCCGCAGGAATTGTCGGAACTGTGGCAGCGCTTTGCTTCTTTGCCGATCCGTAACGCGGGTACTTTGGGTGGCAATGTGGCCAATGGTTCGCCCATCGGCGACTCGATGCCGTGGCTGATTGCGCTGGGCAGCGAGATCGTGCTGCGCGGACTTGCCGGCCAGCGCAGCATGCCGCTGGAAAATTTCTATCAAGGTTACCAAAAGAAAGATCTGCTGCCCGGAGAATTCGTCGAAGCCGTGCGCGTGCCCTTGCCGCGTGCCGACGTGCATTTCCGCACGTATAAACTGGCCAAGCGTTTTGACCAGGATATCTCGGCCGTGTGCGCCGCATTTGCCTTCCAGCTCGACGGCGAGCGCATCGTCGACGCGCGCATCGCCTTTGGTGGCATGGCGGCCACGCCGCAACGCGCCGCGCAAACAGAAGCGTTTCTGCGTGGGCAAGCCTGGACGGAAGACAACTTGATCATTGCCATGCGTTTGCTGGCCGACGATTACGCACCGCTGTCCGACATGCGCGCCTCGAATACTTACCGCATGACGACGGCACAAAACCTGTTGCGTCGCTTCTGGCTGGAAACACGCCCCGGCGCGCCTTTGCTGCGCACCGCCGTCAACGCCTACGCTTGCCGCGCCTGAAAGGACCAGCATGAACCATCCTGCCACGCCCGAACTGCAAGCGGCCGCCTGGGCCGCCGTGGGCAAGCCCAGCCCCCATGAATCGGCGCAATTGCATGTGCTGGGGCAAGCCACCTACACGGACGATATCGCCGAATTGCACGGTACCTTGCACGCGGCACTGGGCCTGTCGCAAAAGCCGCATGCACGCATCATCGCCATGGATATCTCCGCCGTGCGCAGTGCACAGGGTGTCGTCGCCGTCTACACGGCGCAGGATATTCCCGGCACCAATGACTGCGGTCCCATTATCCATGACGATCCCATCCTGGCTGCGGAGCTGGTGCAATACGTGGGCCAGCCCATCTTCATCGTGGTGGCCGATACGCACGACCATGCGCGCCGCGCCGCCCGCCTGGCGCAAGTGTCGTACGAGGAGTTGCCCGCGATCATGACGCCGCAGGCGGCCAAGGCCGCGCACTCGTATGTGCTGCCGCCCATGCAGCTGACGCGCGGCAACTACCAGGCCGCGTTCGAGTCGGCGCCGCATGTGGTCAAGGGCCAGCTGTACGTGGGCGGGCAGGAACAGTTTTACCTGGAAGGACAGATTTCCTACGCCATCCCGAAGGAAGCGCAGGGCATGCTGGTGCTGTGTTCGACCCAGCACCCGAGCGAGATGCAGCACGTGGTGGCGCATGCGCTGGGCGTGCATTCGCATAACATTACCGTCGAATGCCGGCGCATGGGCGGTGGTTTCGGTGGCAAGGAATCGCAGTCGGCCTTGTGGGCGGCGGCTGCATCGATTGCGGCGGCCAAACTCAAGCGTCCCGTCAAATTGCGCGCCGACCGCGACGACGACATGCTGGTGACGGGCAAGCGCCATTGTTTTTACTATGAATACGAGGTGGGCTACGACGACGACGGCCGGATCCTTGCCGCCAAGGTCGACATGACCACGCGCGCCGGTTACTCGGCGGACTTGTCCGGCCCCGTCGCCACGCGCGCCGTCTGCCACTTCGACAACACCTATTATTTGTCCGACGTGGACATCCGCGCCGCCTGCGGCAAGACGAATACCCAGTCGAACACGGCTTTCCGGGGCTTCGGCGGGCCGCAGGGCGCCATTGCCATCGAGTACGTAATCGATGAAATCGCCCGCCACTTGCAACGCGATGCGCTCGATATCCGCCTGCTCAACTTCTATGGCCGCAACGATGCGGAAGGACGCAATGTCACGCCGTACGGCCAGACCATCGTCGATAACGTCATCCATGAACTGGTTGCCGAACTCGAAGACAGCAGCGATTACCGCGCGCGTCGCCTGGCCGTCGATGCGTTCAACGAGGCCAGCCCTATTTTGAAGAAGGGCCTGGCATTCACGCCCCTGAAATTCGGCATCGCCTTCAACGTCACGCATCTGAACCAGGCGGGTGCCTTGGTCCACGTGTACGTGGATGGCTCCGTGTTGGTCAACCATGGCGGCACGGAAATGGGGCAGGGCATCAATACCAAGGTCATGCAGGTGGTGGCGCACGAGCTGGGACTGGACCTGGAGCGCGTGCGGGCCACGGCCACCGACACCAGCAAGGTGGCAAACACGTCGGCCACGGCGGCGTCCACCGGCGCCGATCTGAACGGCAAGGCGGCGCAGGATGCGGCGCGTCAGATCCGTGAACGCCTGGCCGATTACGCGGTCAAACTGTATGGTGGTGACGCTGGCACTGTGCGTTTCTTCGACAACCACGTCCATGTGAATGGCCATGCCGTGGCGTTTGCCGAACTGGTGCAGAAGGCTTATCTGGCGCGGGTGCAACTGTGGTCGGACGGTTTTTATGCCACACCGGGCTTGTCGTGGGATGCGAAGACGATGACGGGCCATCCGTTTTCGTATTACGCGTATGGCGCGGCCGTGGCTGAAGTGGTGGTCGATACCTTGACGGGGGAATGGAAACTGCTGCGCGCGGACGCCTTGTACGACGCGGGCCAGTCATTGAATCCTGCGATTGATCTGGGGCAGGTGGAAGGGGCATTTATTCAAGGCATGGGCTGGCTGACGACGGAGCAGCTGTGGTGGAATGCGGCGGGCAAGTTGATGACGCACGCGCCATCGACGTACAAGATTCCTGGTATTTCCGATTGCCCCGAGGATTTTCGCGTCAAGCTATTTCAGAATCGCAACGTGGAAGACAGCATCCACCGTTCCAAAGCCGTGGGCGAGCCGCCGCTGCTGTTGCCGTTTTCCGTGTTCTTTGCCATCCGCGATGCCATTTCCAGCGTCGGCCATCACGCCGTGCAACCACCGCTCAATGCCCCCGCCACCAGCGAGGAAATCCTCAAGGCGGTCATGGCCGTACAAGCGGTTTGCGCTAGCGTATAGGTGCAGAAGATGAGCGACTGGCTGACAGCAATCGAGAATGACACCCAGGCATCCGTGCTGGTAACGGTCGCCCTGGTGGAAGGTTCCGGGCCGCGCGAAGCGGGCGCAAAGATGCGCGTCACCCTCGACGGCCAGGTCGATACCATCGGTGGCGGCCACCTGGAATTGCGCGCCGTGGAAATCGCCAAGACCATGCTGGCCACGGGTGACACGCATGCGCGGCTCGAGCGTTTTGCGCTCGGTCCCAGCCTCGGGCAATGCTGCGGCGGCGTCGTCCACCTGGCCTTTGAATATGTCGATGCCGGCCTGAACGAATTACTGGCCGCCTTGCGCGAGCGCCGCCAGCACGATAGTTGGCGTCTGACGGCACTCGATGGTGAACCCGCGTCGGTTCTGTTCGATGCGGAGGGCACGCTGATCGCTGGCATGCCAGGCCAGGCACCCGATACGTTTGCACGCGAGCGCGCAACCCATGTCGCGCAGGGGAGTGAAGGGCGGCGCTGGCTGGTCGACCCCTGCCTGGCGCCGCGTGCTCATTTGACCTTGTTCGGCGCCGGCCATGTGGGCGCCGCCATCGTGCGCGCGTTGGCCCACTTGCCCTGCACTATCACCTGGGTCGATGAACGCGAAGACATGTTTCCCGCTGCGTTGCCGGCGGGGTTGCCAAGTAATGTGCGCATCGCTGCCACCGACACGCCCGAGGAATTTGTCGCCATGGCGCCGCCCGGTGGCAGTTTTCTCGTCATGACGCATAGCCATGCGCTGGATCAACGCTTGACGCAAGCCATCATGGCGCGCGAGGATGCGGGCTGGTTCGGCTTGATCGGTTCGCACACGAAACGCAAGCAGTTCGAGCACCGGCTGCGCGCGCGCGGCGTGCCGGACGAGCGCATTGCCGCCATGGTCTGCCCGATCGGCATGCCCGGCATCCGCAACAAGGCGCCGGCCGTGATCGCCGCTTCCGTTGCCTGTCAATTACTGATGGTGTGGGAGGAAGCCGCCAGCGCGGCCCTGGCCGCACCGCTGCGGCTGGCCTCTGCCAGCGCGCCACCGCGCCGCCAACCACGCGTCGCCACTCACCCGTTATAGAAAGAAGTCATGCCGATTGTTCCTGCCACATTGCAAGCTTACCGTGCCAGCTTGCTGCACTTCCACGCCGATCCCGCCTTTAGCGAGGAGGCGCATGCCTGGCATGCGGATGGCTTGCTGATCGTGGCCGATGGGAAAATCGTGGCGGCTGGCGATTACGCGCAGCTGCAAGCGACTTTGCCGCCAGGCACCGAGATCGTCGATTACCGCGGCAAGCTGATCGTGCCCGGCTTCATCGATACGCATCTGCACTTCCCGCAAACGGAAATGATCGCCTCGCCCGCGCCCGGTTTGCTGCCGTGGCTGGAAACGTACACCTTCCCCACCGAGCGCGCGTTTGAAGACCCTGTGCATGCGCGCAATGTCGCCGAGTTTTTCCTCGATGAACTGCTGCGCTGCGGCACTACCACGGCCATGGTATATGGCAGCGTGCATCCGCAATCGGTGGACGCCTTCTTCGGCGCCAGCGAAGCGCGCGGCTTGCGCATGGTGGCGGGCAAGGTCATGATGGACCGCAATTGTCCCGAGTTCCTGCGCGATACGGCCGAGTCGGGCGCGCGCGAAAGCGAAGAGCTGATCCGGCGCTGGCACAAGCGCGGCCGCTCGCTGTATGCGATCACGCCCCGTTTCGTGCCGACGTCCACGAATGAACAGATGCACCTGGCGGGCGAACTGGCGCGCGCCTATCCGGATACCTATTTGCAAACCCACGTGTCGGAAAACGAGGATGAATGCCGCTGGGTGCGCGAACTGCACCCGCAGGCGCGCAGCTACCTCGATGTGTATGATCAGTACGGCATGCTGCGCCCGCGCGCCATGTTTGGCCATTGCATCTGGCTCGACGAGCGCGACCGCGCGCGCATGGCGGAGACGTTCTCGGCAGCCGCCATTTGTCCCACCTCCAACTTGTTCCTCGGCAGCGGCCTGTTCGATTTCGAGCGGGCCGATGCGGCGAAAGTGCTGTTGTCGCTGGCCACCGACGTGGGCGGCGGCACCTCGTTCTCAATGTTGCAAACCATGAACGAAGCCTATAAAGTAGCACGCTTGAAAGGCAGCTATCTGCCCGCCTTGCGCATGTTTTACCTGGCGACCCTGGGTGCTGCACGGGCCATGCAACTGGAAGGTACCCTGGGCAATTTCGCGGCTGGCACGGAGGCGGATTTTATTGTGCTCGACAAGCAATCGACGCCGCTGCTGGCGCGTCGCACGGCCGGCTGTCAAAGCCTGGAGGAATTGCTGTTTGCCTTTGCGCTGCTGGGCGACGACCGCGCCGTGGCCGCCACCTATTCAGGCGGGCAATGCGTGCATGTGCGGGGGCAGGGCTGACCTACCCGTTGTTCCATACGAATTATCCTGAGCGAGAACGCGAATGCACAAGAAACTCACTGGCATGGCGCTTGGCGCCGCGCTGGCATTGACCGGAACGGCGCAAGCCGCCCCGCCTTCCAATGAAGCAGCCACCGCGCGCCATTTTGCCGCCCTGCTTGCAGGCGCGCAACCGAAGACAGCCGAGTTGAGCCTGTTCTTTTCCATGATGCCCAAGGGCGGCGACCTGCATCACCATTACTCGGGCGCCATTTACGCTGAGCAATTCCTCGACTGGGTCGACAAGGAAAACTATTGCGTCAACAAGACAACATACCGCATTGAAAGCAACAAGGACGTCGTGGCGGCCGAGCGCGCCAAGCCGCCCGCGCAGCGTGGCTGCCTATCGTCCACGGAAGTGTTTGCCGATGCTGGCCTGTATGCGCAATTGCTGCAGCGCTGGTCGACCAAGGATTTCTACAACCATGGCGCCATCCAGACGCCACCGGACCGTACCTTCTTTGATACGTTTGGCTATTTCGGCCCCGTGGCATCGAGCAATACGGCGGACGGCCTGAACACCCTGAAGCAGCGCGCTATCGCGGAAAACCTCAGCTACATCGAGACGATTTTCGAGCTGTCGCCGTTCGTGCAGAACGCGCAGTTCGACCAGCAAGTGTTGGCGCCGGGCTTGCAGCCGGCAGCGTTGCAAGCCGTGCTGGCCAACTGGACAGGCAGCCTGGAGCAGGACGCCGGCTTCCAGAAAAGCATCACCGCGTATAACGACAACGTCAACGCCAGCAGCGTCGGCATCGACGATGCGAACTTCACCATGCGTTACCAGGCGTATGTACTGCGTTTCCTGTCGCCATCGCAAGTTTTTTCCTCGATGGTGGCCGCGTTCAAGGCAGCCAGCCTGAATCCGCTGCTGGTGGGCGTGAACATCGTGGGCCAGGAAAGCGTGAACGTGTCCATGCGCGACTACAGCCTGCACATGGAAATGTTCAAGTTCCTCAAGGCAAAATATCCGAACGTCAAAATCGCCCTGCACGCCGGCGAACTGGCGCTGGGCATGGTGCCGCCGGAAGGCATGGCTTTCCATATCGCCGAAGCCGTCGATGTGGCCGGCGCGGACCGGATTGGTCATGGCATGGATATCGCCTATGAGCACAATGCGCTGGCCACCATGCAGAAGATGCGCGAACGCAATATTCCCGTGGAAGTGAACCTGACGAGCAACGATTACATTCTCGGTATCAAGGGACAGGCCCATCCGATCACCCTGTACCGCAAATATGGTGTGCCGTTCGTCATCTCCACCGATGATGCGGGCGTGTCGCGCAATACCCTGTCGAATGAGTACGTGCTGTTTGCCAGCCAGTACAAGACCGATTATGCGGAAATCAAAAAGCTGTCATACAACAGCCTACGTTATTCTTTCCTGGCGCAAGCGGACAAGCAACGTTTGCTGAAAGCGCTCGATGCCCGTTTTACCCGTTTTGAAGCGCAAATTGCCGCTGCCGACAAGGCAGGCAAGAGCGGAAAACCGTAAGTTGTAGGACGTTAGCAACTGATACTCTTGAACGGCCGGATCTTCCGGCCGTTTTCCATTCTCCCCCTCAAAACACGGCGATGTTGTTTTGTTAATTTTGTGGCGGCCATGCGACACAATTAACGGCAGATGCACGACTTTATCCAAATTGATGGATGAATCAATTTCAAGTACATATTGCTCATTTATAATCACGCGCCATAAGCCCGGACGCTGTCAGCACGATATCAATCCAGCTAGTTACCACATGCTATTTATACTTTAAATATATAAATATGTAAAAAAAAACGTATTTGTCATCCATTTTTTGATGATGCATAGTGGGATCAGTGTGATATTAAAAAGTCATAACTCATATGGCTGATAGCGTATGAAGATGGGTATTTGCAGTGAATAAAGGTGAGATGCAGGGCGAAAACGAACAGTCAATGGAATAAATGACGACATTTTCTTGCTTCTTGCCGCCGTGTCACAGTCTTGAAATATTTAACAATTACACTCGCGGCTTGCCATGTTAGCCGGGCAAGCAAGTGGGGTGTATGACACAGGTGCTAGCGCCCCGTGTTGTACGGAAGAGAATACGTTTCTCGCCGTTATTGCTTGAAATATCGATGGTCGTGATGAGTGGAAAGGCGTTTGTGCAAGGTCTTGTCAGGGCCAGCAGCCAGTCCAGCCGGCGTAACAGTTGCAGTATCGTAAAGAGGAAATGTTGTGTTTGTGTTGCTGTGCGGCGCAGCCGGACAGTGGGCAATCCAGGATTTTCAAAAAATAATAGTCTTTTCTGGGGTTAAAGATGATCAATCACAAGCGACTTCGGCTGACGCAAATCGCGTTAAGCCTGTCTATTGCACTGGCGGCGGCACCATCGTTCGCACAGAACACTACGTCTTCCATCGGCGGCCGTATCTCGGCCACCGACGGCAAGCCGGCAGCTGGTGCCACCGTTACCATCGTTCATACCGAATCGGGTTCCGTCAGCAACGTGACGACCGATGCGGAAGGCCGCTACGTCGCCCGCGGCTTGCGCGCCGGCGGTCCTTACACCATCACCATCACCAAGAATGGCGAAGTGGAAAAACGCGAAGGCGTGTTTCTGGAACTGGCGGAAACGGCCAACGTGGACGCCACCCTGGGCGCGCAGATGCAGACGGTGAATGTGACCGGCACGGGCGCCCGCGCACAGATCTTTAACCGCAGCAACATGGGTGCGGGCACCAATATCGGCGCGAACGAACTGGCCATGCAAGCGTCGATCCAGCGCAATCTGCAAGACTATGCCCGTTCCGATCCGCGTGTTTCGCAAACGGACAAAGAGCGCGGCGAATTGTCCGTTGCCGGCCAGAACTCGCGCTATAACTCGATGACCATCGATGGCGTGGCGGTGAACGACACCTTCGGCCTGGAATCGAATGGCAGCCCGACCGCCAAGCAACCGATTTCGATCGATGCAATCCAGTCCGTGCAAGTGAACGTTGCCAACTATGACGTGACGCAAAAAGGCTATACGGGCGCCAATATCAATGCCGTAACCAAGTCCGGCACCAATGATGTCAAGGGCAGCGTCTACTACGTGTTCCGTAATGACCGCATGGCCGGTGACCGTTACGACAACGTCAAAGACAGCTATTACGCACCAGCGCCGTTCCGCGAAACGACCAAGGGTGTTTCTGTCGGCGGCCCGCTGATCAAGGACAAACTGTTCTTCTTCGCCAACAAGGAAAAGCTGGAAAGCACTCGCACTGCGCCAAACTTTGGTCCAATTGGCAGCTCGATGACGAACGTCGGCATTACCGAGTCCGCTATTTCATCTTTACAAACCATTGCCAAGGATAAGTACAACTTGCCAGTCGGCACCACGGCAGTGCCCGCAGGCACGAAGTTGACGGTAGATGATGTCTTGTTGAAACTGGACTGGAACATCAATGATAACCATCGTGCCATGGTTCGCTACTCCAAAACCGATCAGTCTGAGCCAATGTTTACCGGCGTATCGGATAGCGGCATCGCATTGAACTCGGCCTGGCGTTCGCAGAACAAGTCGATCGAAACCATCGTCGGCCAGTGGTTTGCCGACTGGACGCCGAATTTCTCGACGGAATTCAAGGTATCGTCGCGCGACTATGAAAGTCTGCCGAAGAACAATTCCACCCTGCCAACCATGTCCCTCAAGTTTACGGGTGACGTGCCGGCGGGATCGCCTGCAGGTATCTCGACCAAAGACCGCTACCTGAACTTTGGTACCGACCAGTCGTACCAGTTCAACGTCTTGCGCACCAAGACCAAAGATGCCTACCTGGGCGCCAACTGGGCCTTGGGTGACCATGAAATCAAGTTTGGTACCGACTTCAGCAAGAACGATGTCTACAATGCGTTCCTGCAGAACATCAACGGTAACTACACCTTCGGTTGTATCAATAACGTTGGCTACTCGTTTGTCAAACCGAACCCGGACGGCAGCACTACTTTTAACTGCAATAATTCACCGACGCTTCAGCAACAAGCCATCCTGGAAAACTTCCGCCTTGGACGTCCGAGCTCTTACCAGGTTCAGGTACCATTGGCAGGCGGCTCCCTGGAAAACGCCATTGCTGATTTCAGCTTGAAAAACTATGGCTTCTTCGCTCAAGATGTATGGACCGTCAACAAGCAGTTGACCGTGCAGTATGGCGTGCGTGTAGACAAGGCAGGCATCAGCGACCGTCCGCTGTACAACGCCGCAGCGGCTGCACCTTTGGTTGCTGGTAACGCTCAGACTGGCAAGGCACAAAGCGGCGGTTTTGGCTTGAACAATACGCAAACCATCGATGGTCAGACGCTGTGGCAGCCACGTGTAGGCTTCAACTACAAGTTTGACAGCGCCCGTCCTACCCAATTGCGCGGCGGCTTCGGCCTGTTCCAGGGCGCGGCAGCGACGGTCTGGATGTCGAATCCGTTCGCCAATCCTGGCGTGGCGACGCGTATCGTCGGTTGCGGCACCAGCGGCTTCAAGGCTTGCCCATCGGTAGGTGGCTTGTTCAATCCTGATCCGAACGCCCAGCCGACGAACTTTGCTGACGCTGCACCTGCAGCCAACGTGGACTTCCTGTCGCCTAATCTGCGCCAGCCATCGATCTGGAAGGGCAACCTGGCATTCGAACATGAGTTGCCATGGATGGGTCTGGTTTTCGGCGCGGAATACCTGCGCACGCAAAACAAGGATGCCATTTACTATGAGCATTTGAATCTGGGTGCGGCGACGCGTACCGGTACCGATGGCCGTGCGCTGTACTACTCGACCCCGGCCTACAATAAGGATTGCTGGACTTCCACCGGTAGCTTGTCGTCGACCAATGCGGGATGCGGGGGGTCTTTCGCCAAGGCACTCAAGAACCCAGCCTTCAATAACGTCATGGTTGCCCAGAAAACGGACAAGGGCGCAGGCAATCTGGTGACCCTGTCGGTCAGCCAGCCAATGACCAAGGGCTTCGGCTGGTCGGTTGCCTACACCTATACGGATGCAACTGAGGTATCGCCTTTGACCTCGTCGGTATCGACGTCGAACTTTAACGCCCGTTCGATCTTCAATCCGAACGAAAACGTTGCCGCCAATTCCGGCTACCTGGTGAAAGACCGCTTCAATGCTGTGTTGAACTTCCAGAAGCGCTTCTTCGACAATTACAAGACCAGCTTCGGCCTGTTCTATGAAGGTCGCAAGGGCAAGCCATATAGCTGGACCTACAGCAATGACTTGAACGGCGACGGCGTCAGCGGTAATGACTTGATGTACATCCCGTCGAAACCAGGCTCCGGCGAAGTGGTATTCCGTAACGACACTGCAACCAACCATGCCAACGAAGACCGTTTCTGGGCATTTGTTAATGCAAACGCCGATCTGCGCAGTGCGGCAGGCGGCGTGGTCAAGCGCAACGACAGTTTCTCGCCTTGGACCAACAGCTTCGACATGCGTGTCAGCCAGGAAGTCCCAGGCTTCTTCAAAGGCAACAAAGGCGTGTTCACGATGGACTTCTTCAACGTGGGCAACATGATCAACCGCAAGTGGGGCCGTATCAATGAAATGGCTTTCCGCTCGGCTGGTGGTCAAACGCGTAACTTTGTTGATTTTGCCGGCCTCGATGCTCAAGGCCGTTATATCTACCAAGTGCGTGACAAGGTAGAAGACTATACCGTGCGTCAACAAAAGGGTGAGTCCCAATGGGCAATCCAGGCTACGGTCAAGTACGAGTTCTAATCTCGACGCTTGACTGACGTTCCGAACGGCTGGTGGCGACACCGGCCGTTTTTTCGTTTATGTTCTGCTTTCCTGTAATGCTCGGATGGGCTTGCGGCGCGTGGCGTCCCCCGGATGAAATAGCATTTTTGAATACTGATAACCATGTGGGGACCATGAAACATCATCTGACACCACTCGCCGCGGCGGCGGCCCTAACCTTGCTGCTGGCCGCCTGTGCCGCACCTTCCACGCCTTCCGCGACGCCCGTCGATATCAATCTGGTTGCCCTGAACGATTTTCATGGCAACCTCGACCGCAGCAAATTTACCTACACGAGCGCCGCCGATGCCGAGCGCAAGACGGTGCAGGCTGGCGGCATCGATACCTTGTCCGGCGCCCTGACGGCGTGGCGGCGCGAAGACGCGCAGCTGATTTTTGTCGGCAATGGCGATCTGGTCGGTGCCAGCCCCGCCATGTCGGCGCTGTGGGCGGACGAACCGAGTATCGTCGCCATGAATATGCTGGGCATGAAAGCCAGTTCCGTCGGCAACCATGAATTTGACCAGGGCAAGGCGGAATTGCTGCGCCAGCAGCGCGGCGGTTGCGACTCCGCGCGCGCCGACAAGGCGTGCAAGTTCACGCCCGACTTCAAGGGCGCCAGCTATACCTATCTGGCCGCCAACGTGATCGACACGCAAACGGGCAAGTCCCTGCTGCCCGCCTACCGTATCGAAGAGGCGCATGGCGTCAAGGTGGGCTTGATCGGTGCCGTGCTGAAAGATACGCCATCCGTGGTGACGGCCGCCGGCATTGCTGGCCTGCAGTTCGGGGATGAGGCGGACGCCATCAACGCCACCTTGCCGCAGTTGCGCGCGCAAGGCGTGGGCGTGTTTGTCGTGCTGCTGCACCAGGGCGGCGAGACGACCGAAGCCGTCGACCAGGCCGATTGCAGCCATTTGAAGGGCGAAGTGGTCGATGTGGTCAAGCGCCTCGATCCGGCCATTCAACTGGTCATCAGCGGTCATTCGCACCAGGGCTATCTGTGCCGTGTCGATGGCCGGCTGGTGACGCAAGCACAGATGGGCGGACACATGTTGACGCGCATCAAGCTCAAGGTCGATCCCGTCAAGAATGCACTGATCGATGCCAGCGCGCACAACGTCGTCATGTTGCCAGGCATGTATGAGCCGGATCCGGCAGTGGCTGCCTATTTGGAATCGGTCAAGCAGCGCAGTGCGGCCGAATTGTCGCGTCCCGTGGCCGCCATCGCCGTGCCGAACGTGGGCCGCAGCACCAAGGGCAGCGGCGCTTCCGCGCTGGGCGACCTGGTAGCCGACAGCACCCTGTTCGGCGCGCGCGCCGCTGGCGCGCAAATTGGCCTGATGAACAATGGCGGCATCCGCAAGGACCTGGAAGCGGGCGCCGACCTGATGACGAACGTGGGCCAGAACCAGGCGGTTGTCCCGTTCGGTAATACCCTGATCGTGGTCAGCCTGTCCGGCGCGCAAATCCGTACCTTGCTCGAGCAGCAATGGCCGGGCGCGGTAGCGGAAGACAACAACCTGTTGCAAGTGTCCGAAGGTTTTACGTATCGCTGGGACAGCACGCAGCCGCAAGGCCAGCGCGTGTTGCCGGGTAGCATCATGCTCAATGGCATTGCTCTTGAAGACAATCAACAATACCGGGTCGCCGCCAACAGTTTCCTCGCCGGCGGCGGCGACCGTTTTACCGTGCTGGCGGCCGGCACGCGCCGGCTCGACACAGGCGTGCGCGACATCGACGCCTTCAGCGATTACCTGATCGCCCGCGCGCGCGCCGGCACGCCCGCTGGCAGTGCCACGGCAGCGGGCCGCATCGTGCGCGTCAAATAATCTACAAGGAATAAGCATGCGTCATTTATCTGTTTCCCTGCTCGTCACTACCCTGTTCGCGGGCACGGCCCACGCCGATTTCACCATTCCCGGCTTTGAGCTGGTGCACACCTCACCCGTGGAAACCACCTTGACCAATCCCGACCTGCGCGAGCCCGTCGCCGTGTGGCGCGAGCTGTTTGATTCGGCAAAAAAAGAGATCGTCATCGCCCAGTTCTATGCCGTCAGCAAGCCGGGTACGGCTTTTGAAAAGGTGCTGGCCAGCCTGACGGCCGCCGGCCAGCGTGGCGTGAAGATCCGCTTCCTGCTGGACCAGAAGGGCGTGGGCTTGTCGGAAGCGGCGACCATCGCCCGGATCAAGGCGATTCCGAACCTGGACTTGCGCCTCATCGACTTCAATAAAATCACGGGCAACGGCATCGTGCACGCGAAATACCTGGCCGTCGATGGTGAGGTCGCGTACATCGGCAGCCAGAATTTCGACTGGCGCTCGTTCGAGCACATCCATGAAACGGGCTTGAAGATCACGGAACCAGCCATGGTGAGCCAGGTGCAAGCCATCTTCGAGCAGGATTGGCAGGCGCAGGCATTGACGTCGCAAGGCAGCCGCGCCACGGTGCTCAACAGCAAGGTGGTGCCCGCCAATTACGCGCAAAACGCTTTCCTGCTGGCCAGCCCGAATGCGTATAACCCGGCTGGCGTGGGCGACTCGGAAACGGGCTTGCCCGCCTTGCTGGAGGAAGCGAAAAGCGAAGTGCGCATCCAGCTGCTCGATTACGCGCCGCTGTCCTACGGCCCGAACCGCACGCGGCCTTACTACGCCGTGATCGATAACGCCGTGCGCGCGGCCGCCCAGCGCGGCGTGAAAATCAAGCTGATGGTGTCTGCCTGGAACACGGAAGCGCCGGCCATCGCCTACCTGAAAAGCCTGGCCCTGGTGCCGAACGTGGAAATCCGCATCGTGACGATTCCCACGGCCTCGACGGGCTTCATTCCATTCGCGCGCGTGATCCACAGCAAGACCATGAGCATCGACGGCAAGCTGGCCTGGGTCGGCACGAGTAACTGGGCGGGCGGCTATTTCGATTTGTCGCGCAACCTGGAAGTGGTGCTGCGCAACGATGCCATGGCACAGCGGATTGCCGCCCTGCATGAACAGACGTGGAGCTCGGTCTATGCGCAGCCGATCGACATCAACAAGCAGTATCCGAAACCGGCCAAGGCCGCGCCGCAAGGCAAGGAGTAATGATGAAAATGAAAAAACTGCTGAGCGTGCTGGCGCTGGGCGCCGCTTTTGCTTCCGGCAACGTCCTGGCCTGGGGCAACGACGGCCACCGCGCCGTGGGTGCCATCGCCGATCAATTGCTCAAGGGTAGCGTGGCACAGGCGCAAGTGGCCAAGTTGCTGTTGCCCGGCGAAAGCCTGGAAAAGATCGCCAACTGGCCCGATTGCGTGAAGGGCACGTATTGCGGCCCGCAATCACCGGAAATGCTGACGTATGTGGCGGCCAATCCCAAGCATGGCGAATACCACTACACGAACGTGCCATTCCAGAATGCGCACTACCATGACCATGGCGTGGGCACGGCTGACGACGATATCGTGCAAATCTTGAAACAGGCGATCCTGGTGTTGCAGGGCAAGGCTGATGGGGCCAGCAATCCGCACGGCTTCAGCCAGCGCGAAGCACTGATTCTGATGACGCATCTGGTAGGCGATATCCACCAGCCTTTGCATGTGGGCAATGCGTTTCTCGGCAAGGATGGCCAGTTTTTCGTGCCCGCCACGCAGGCACAGATCGATGATATCGCCGTTTTCAATGCGCGCGGTGGCAATGACTTGCTGCTCGACGATGCGAAGATGACGGCCTTGTCCGACGCCGTGATTCCCGCGCCGCTGCCGGTGGAAGAGGGAGCCGCGAAAGCTCCCGCCTATCCGAAGTCGCCCAGCAAGCCCCTGCATTCGTATTGGGATACGACCGTGGTCGATTACGCCATGCGCCGCCTGAGCACGCGCACGCCGCAGCAGTTTGCGCGTGCCGTGATCGCCAGCGCGCCGGTGGTGAGCGCCAATAGCGGCGATCCTGTTACCTGGCCGTATCAGTGGGCCGATGCCGCGCTGGCGGCGTCCAAGATTGCGTTTACGGACGTGGTGGCCGGCCCGGCCACGCAGCAGACCAGCCGCAAGGGCGAGGTCTACAACGTCTGGAGCTTGACGGTGCCCGATAATTATCCGGTGCCCAGCTCGGCGCTGGCGAAGCAGCAACTGAGCGAGGCGGGTTATCACCTGGCTGCCGTGCTGCAGGCGATCTGGCCGCAATAATTTGGCCGCAGTAAGATGTCATTCGAGAGCGGCCTGCGGGCCGCTTTTTTCATGCCAGGATGATGTTGATTCCCATCTCCCGGTAGGGCGCGAGCAGGGCGTCGTCCACATCGCGGTGCACGATGATGTCGTTGACCTGGCTCAAGGGCGCGATCTGGAATGGCGAGGCCGTGTTGAACTTTTCCGGCGAGGCCAGCACGACGGTGCGGCTTGACGCCTCGCTCAGCGCGCGTTTCACGCATGCTTCTTCATAATCGCCAGTGGTGATGCCCGCTTGCGGATGCAGGCTGGATACGCCCATGAAATACAGGTCGGCGCGGATGCGGCCAATCGCTTCCACAGTGGCTGCGCCGACGCCCACGATCGAGTGCTTGTACAGGCGCCCGCCCAGCATCAGCACCTCGATTGATGGGTGATTCACCAGTTCGACGGCAATCGACGGGCTGTGCGTGACGATGGTGGCGCGCAAATCGCGCGGCAACTGGCGCGCCAGCTGCACGGCGGTGGTGCCGCCATCGAGAAACACCACTTGCCCCGTTTGTATCATGGCGCCCGCCGCGCGGCCGATGGCGGGCTTGGCTTCCGGCGATATCTGTTCGCGACCCGCAAACGGCGCCAGCGCGGGCGAGCGCGGCAGCAAGGGCAGGGCGCCGCCGTGCACGCGCTCCAATAATCCCTCTTTCGCCAGCTCGCGCAGGTCGCGCCGTATCGTGTCTTCCGACAAGCCCAGGGCATCGCTGACGGCCCTGGCGACGATCTGTCCTTCGCGCTGGAGCAGGTCCAGCAGGTATTGTTTGCGTTGCTGTGTCAGCATGATTTATCTTGTTAATTCTTGATGTTGCACGAGTTTGCATGATAAAGTCGACGAAGGCAAGCACATGCAAGCACAAGGAGACACTATGCGCGAAGAAAATGCTGAGCAACAACGGGTACGTATACAGGACGTAGTAACCCTGTCGCACGACTGGTATTTATTGCAGAAAACCACGTTCGATTACCTGCGCCACAATGGCGAATGGCAGACCCAGACGCGGGAAACCTATGACCGTGGCGACGGCGCCACCATCCTGCTCTACAACAAGGAACTTCGCACGGTGATCCTGATCCGCCAGTTCCGCTTTCCCACGTATCGCGAGGGCCACGATGGTTTCCTGATCGAATCAGCGGCCGGCTTGCTGGAACAGGCCAGCGCGGAGCAGCGCATCCGTGCCGAGGTGGAAGAGGAAACCGGTTACCGGGTGGGGCAGGTGCAAAAGATATTCCAGGCCTTCATGAGTCCCGGCTCGGTGACGGAGCGCCTGCATTTCTTTGTCGCCGAATACGATCCGGCCAGCCGCATCGGCGACGGCGGCGGCCTGGCACATGAGGGCGAGGATATTGAAGTGCTGGAGCTGCCGCTGGCGCAGGCGCTGCAGATGGTGGCCGATGGCCGCATCTGCGACGGCAAGACCATCATGCTGCTGCAGCATGCGCAGCTGCACCTGATGCCGCGCAAACTTGGCATGCAGATACTGGTTGCCGGTCCCTACCGCTCCGGCACGGGCGACGATCCCGCCCTGATGGCGGCGAATGTGGCGGCCATGCAAGCCGTTTGCCTGCCCCTGTATGCCAAGGGACACATGCCGGTGCTCGGTGAATGGCTGGCTCTGCCCATGCTGGCGCTGGCCGGGTCAAGCCGGGTGGGCGACGCCGTGTATGAGCAACTATTTCACGCGCATGCGACGCGTTTATTGAGCCACTGCGATGCGGTGCTGAGAATCGGCGGTGCGTCTGGCGGAGCGGACCAGATGGTGGACGTGGCGCGCAGCCTGGGTCTTGCCGTATTTTTTTCACCGGACGAGATTGCACAGGCGTAAAAAAAAGCGAAGCCCGGGGGCTTCGCTTTTGCATTCGCTCGTTGAAATTTAACGAGATTTGACGAACGGGATACCGATCGCTTTTGGCGCGATGGATTTCGCCATCAAGCCCGCCAGCACGATCACCGTGACCACGTACGGCACCATCTGGATCAGCGAGCCGGGGATGCGGCCCACGACCGGCAAGTCCACGCCTTCGATCTGGATCTGGATGGCGGCAAAGAAGCCGAACATCAGGCAGCCGAGGAAAGTGTAGACGGGGCGCCAGTTGCCGAACACCATGGCTGTCAGTGCCAGGTAGCCGGCGCCTGCCGACATGTCGCGCAGGAAGAAGCCGCTTTGCACGATGGCCAGATACGCGCCCGAGAACGAGCACAGGATGCCGGCCACCAGCATGGCCAGGTAGCGCGTCGCTTCCACGCTCACGCCGGCCGAGTCGGCCGCATGCGGGTTTTCGCCGCAGGCGCGCAGGCGCAGGCCGAAGCGCGTGTGGTACAGCAGCCAGTGCACCAGCGGGATCAAGAGGAAGGCGACATACACGAGGATGGAATGGCCGCCGATCAGATGGGCATACACCCAGCCGATGAAGGGAATGTGCTCCACGTACTGCGTGCCCGGCAAGACCACGTCGAACAGCCGCGCCGAACCGAGGTCGGGCGTGCGCCCGCCTTGCTGGAAGAAAAATTGCGCCAGCACAAACGTCAGTCCGCTCATGGCGATGTTGATCGCCATGCCGGCCACCAGCTGGTTGCCCTTTTGCGTGATGCTGACATACGCTTGCAGCAGGGCCAGGGCGACGCACACGAGCATGCCGGCAGCCATGCCGTAATACGGGTTTTGCGTCGTGTAGGCCACGGCGGCGGAAGCGAAGGCGCTGGCCAGGATCTTGCCTTCCAGGCCGATGTCGATCATGCCGCTGCGTTCGGCAAACAGGCCTGCCATGGCGGCAAAGATCAGGACGGGCGCATTGCGCACGGTCGATACCAGGATGCTGGCGAAATGAAAGTCGTCGAGTGTCATGGTGTTAGCCTTTGGTGCGCTTGAGCAGGGCGGAAATGGCCGGAGCGTAAAAGTTTTCCATGGCGCCGCAGAACAGGATGATCAAGCCCTGGATGAAAATGAAGGTTTCCGTCGGGATATTCGGTTTTTCCAGCGACAGGTCGAAGCCGCCCTGGATCAGCGCGCCGAACAGCACGGCCGACAAAAAGATGCCGACCGGATGCTGGCGCCCCATCAGGGCGATGGCGATGCCGATGAAGCCGGCGCCACCGACGAAGTTGAGCGACAGATAATGCGTCGAACCCATGATGGAATTGACGGAGCCGAGGCCCGCCAGCGCGCCGGAGATCAGCATGACGATGATGATCATCTTGCTGATCGACACGCCCGCATAGTGGGCCGCATGCTTGTTGAGGCCCGTGGCGCGCAGCTTGAAGCCCCACGACGAGCGCCAGACCATCACGCCGTAGATGACCAGGGCGGCAATCGCCAGAATAAAACTGATGTTCAGCGGCGTGTCGCCCAAGGATGGGAACCAGGTGGAGAGGCGCGGCATTTCGCCGCTTTCCGCAAACACGCGGCTGGCCGTGTTCTGCTCGCCCGGCGGTATCAGGTACTTCACGATAATGAAGTTCATCAGGCTGGCGGCGATGAAGTTGAACATGATGGTGGTGACCACAATGTGGCTGCCGCGCTTGGCTTGCAGATAGCCGGGCAAGAAGCCCCACAGCGCGCCGAACAGGGCCGCGCCGATCATGGCGGCGGGAATCAACAGCCAGGCGGGCAGGGTCTGGTCGAAGGCCAGCATGGCCACCGTCAAGCCCAGGCCGCCGATATACATCTGGCCTTCGGAACCGATATTGAACAGCCCGGCCTGCATCGCCACGGACACCGACAGGCCCGTGAAAATGAAGGTGCTGGCGTAGAACAGCGTGTAGCTCAAGCCTTCCGGATTGAGGATGGCGCTGTGGACGAGGATGCCCAGCGATTCGGCCGGGTCTTCGCCCAGCATATAAATGACCAGGGCGGCGACCAGCAAGGCCGACAGCAGGTTTAACATGGGCATGACAAAGGCTGTCGCCCAGCGTGGCAAGTCGTTATTCATGATTTATGCATTCCCCCCATCAACAGACCGATGCGGGTGGTATCGAATTCTTCAATTTTCAGTTCGCCGGTGATGCGTCCGCCGCACATGACGAGAATGCGGTCGGCCAGCGCCCGCACTTCTTCCAGTTCGACAGACACCAGCAGGATTGCCACGCCCGCATCGCGCAGGGCCAGCAATTGCGTATGGATGCTTTCGATGGTGCCGATATCGACGCCGCGCGTGGGTTGCCCGACCAGCATCAGTTTCGGCTTGGCCAGCACTTCGCGCGCGATCACCACCTTTTGCTGGTTACCGCCTGACAACAAGCCGATGCGCAGGTCCGGATTGGCCGGGCGCACGTCGAAGGTCTTCAGCAGCTCCGCGCAGCGCGCGCCGATGGCCTTGAAGTTGAACAGGCCCCAGCGGTTCTTCAGGTGGTCCTGGTAACCGAGGATGGTGTTTTGCATGACGGAAAAATTCTTCACCACGCCATCGCGCAAGCGGTCTTCCGGAATGTGGGCGATGCCCAGTTCGCGGAAGGCCAGCGGCAAGCCGTCGGCGTCAGTGCGCTTGGCAAACGGCAAGTCCTTATCGAGGAAGCGCAGTTTGCCGGACGTTGGCAAGCGCATGCCCGACAAAATTTCCAGCAGTTCGCTCTGGCCATTGCCGGAAACACCCGCGATGGCGACGATTTCGCCAGCGCGCAAGTTAAAGCCGATGTCGGCCAGTAGCTTGACCTGCTGCGCGTCGGCCAGTTGCAGACCGTCCACTTCCAGCACCGTGGCACCCGGATTGTACGGTGCACGGGGCAAGTGGCTCTGGATGGGGCGGCCCACCATCATGTTGGCCAATTCCTCTTTCGAGGTGCCGGCGGTCGCCACGGCGCCCACCACCGTGCCGCCGCGCATGACGGTGACGTTGTCGGTGATTTCCAGGATCTCTTGCAGTTTATGCGTGATCAGGATGATGGTCTTGCCCTGATCCTTGAACAGGCGCAGGATTTCAAACAGCGAGGCCGTTTCCTGGGCCGTCAGCACGGCCGTCGGCTCGTCGAGGATCAGGATATTGGCGCTGCGGTAAATCTGCTTGAGGATTTCCACGCGCTGCTGCGCGCCGACGGACAGGTCTTCGATCTTCGCCAGCGGGTCGACGTCGAGGCGGTAGCGCTCACAAATGTCGCGCAATTTGGCTTCCGCTTCGGTGCGGTGGCTGGCCAGGCGAAAACCGCCTTCCGTGCCCAGCATGATATTGTCGAGGACGGTGAAGTTCTCGACCAGCATGAAATGCTGGTGCACCATGCCGATGCCGAGATTGATCGCTTCCTGGCTGTTGCGGATAGGCTGTACTTTTCCGTCGAGCAAGATTTCTCCGCCGTCGGCACGGTAATACCCGTACAGGATACTCATCAAGGTCGATTTGCCGGCGCCGTTTTCCCCCACCAGGCCATGGATGCTGCCCTTGGCGATGGAGAAACTGACGTCGGCGTTCGCCTTCACATGTCCAAACTGCTTGGAAATGCTGCGAAATTCTACTGCTGGCTGCATAGGTTCATAACTGGATAGTTTCATGGAAACGCGCCGCGCGGAGACAGGCCCCGGCGGCGCGCTAGAAGATACGGAGAAAAATTAAACCGGGCAGCTGCTGCCGACGCGGTAATCGATCACTTTGATCTTGCCATCGATAATGTCCTTACGCGCACCCAACACGCGCTTTTCGATTTCCGGCGTAATCAGCTTGCGGTTGTTCGCATCGAGCGCCCAATCCACGCCGCCTTCTTTCAAGCCTTTATAGCTGACGCCACCCTTCCAGGTGCCGTTCTTGACTTCCATGAAGCTGTCATACACGGTGTTGTCGACGCGCTTGACCATCGAAGTGAGGATGCTGCCCGGGTACAAACCATTCTGGTTCGAATCGACACCGATGGCCAGCTTGCCTTTTTCCTTGGCCATTTGCAGCGTACCCATGCCGCTGCCGCCGGCCACGGCGAAGACGACATCGACGCCGCGCTCGAATTGCGAGCGGGCCAGTTCGCCACCCTTGGCCGGGTCATTCCAGGCGCCGGACGTGGTGCCGACCATGTTTTGCGTGATTTCCGCTTTCGGATTGATGGCTTTCACGCCTTGCGCGTAGCCGCAGGCGAAGTTGCGGATCAGGGGAATATCGATGCCGCCGATGAAGCCGACCTTCTTGCTCTTGCTGGCCATGGCTGCCGCCACGCCCACCAGGTAAGAGCCTTCTTCTTCCTTGAAGACGACGGAATTGACGTTGCTGCCGGCGGCCTGGCCGTCGATCAGCACGAATTTCACGTTCGGGAATTCTTTGGCGACTTTTTGCACGGCTTGCGTTTGCGCAAAGCCGATGGCGGCGATCATGTCGAGTTTCTTGCGGGCCAGGCCGCGCATGACTTGCTCGGCTTGCGTATCGCTCGATGCCTGAACTTCGATGAAGGAAATGCCGGTGTCTTTTTTGAAGCGCGAGGCGCCTTCGAAAGCGGATTGGTTGAACGACTTGTCGAACTTGCCGCCCGCGTCATACACGACACCCAGTTTTGGGGTAGCCGCGGACGCTTGAGCAGTCAGGAATACGGCTGCGATCGTCAAACTAAATTGTGTAAGTTTCATGAATTGGCTCCTGGAAGATCGATATTGTATATTTTTTATAGGTGAAACATATAATTTGGGGCCGATTTAGCCTGTTTTTGATGCACGAGATGATAATTCCTTATCAACATTGCACTGTATTGAACAAGATCATTGCCGGCCTTGTGTGCTTTTATGTCGGCAGTGTGATGCTCATGCAACAGTCGCGCCCCGTCTCTTTTATAGTTACAACATCGAATAGGGCTGCCGGAGCGGGCTGGGATGCGCCGTCAATGGACGGGCAGGGCAGGCGCAGGACCGGCGCCGCGATGGGCGTCCGAATCACTATGCATCATGCCAGATATGTATGACAAATACGTTTTTGTTTATGTATTTATATGCAGGGCATATAAATAGCTAGTGCCGCAACTCAGGCAGCCGGGGGATTAATGATATTCAGGAAGGCCCGCACGACGGGGGCGTCGTCGAGCGTGGTGTAGCTGATGTACAGGTTGGCCGACGGCGGATTGGTCTTGATCGGCAGGAAGACGACGCCGGGCCAGCCGATGCGGCTCGTCGTTTCCGGCACCAGGGTCACGCCCAGGCCCGCGCCCACCATGGCCAGCAGGGTTTGCGGCTCGCTCGCTTCCTGGAAAATCACGGGTTCGAAACCGGCATTGATGCAGCATTGCACCAGGTAGCGGGGAAACGCGGATTTATCGAGGTTCAGCGTAAGCATGGGCTCGTGGGCAATGTCGATCAGCTCGATGGCCGTGTTTTTGGCCAGCGGATGGTGTTCGTTGACGGCCACGCAGACGTTTTCGCGGAAGCACAGTTCCTGGCGCAGGTTATCGTGGCGCAAGTCGTCGTCATTGAGTTTCGGTTCGCGCCAGAAACCCACGTCGATCTGCTTGGCGCGCAGCGCCTCGTATTGCACCGTGGGACCGAATTCATGGATGGTCCAGCTGACGCGGGGAAATTTGGTCTGGAATTCTTCCAGCAGGCTGGGGATGGGACCCCACATGGCCGAGCCGACGATGCCCACGCGCAAGCGGCCCACTTCGCCGCGGTCGATCTGGCGGATGGTGTCGATGGTCATGCGCATCTTGGCCAGCAGCTCGGCCGCTTCATTCATCAGCGCCTTGCCCGCCACGGTCAGCTCGAACGTGCGCGTGGTGCGCGCAAACAGGCGCACGCCCAGTTCGCTTTCCAGTTTCATGATCTGCTGGCTCAGGGGCGGCTGCGAGATATGCAGGCGCTCGGCGGCGCGGCTGAAGCTTTTCTCCTCGGCAACGGCAAGAAAATACTTTAACTGTTTCAGATCGATGGACATGCTTTCCTTGGCGTTGCGTGTTGCTAGGCGATGGAACTGTGTGTGCACCGCTGGGGCAGGGCGCACACTTCTATACAGCGGTCCTATTATCGTGCCACGACTGCCTGCATGGCAATGGCCAGCGCGGTGCCCACCTGGGCATTGTGCTTGACCAGCGCGATATTCGTCGCCAGGCTGCGCCCGTCCGTCAATTGCTTGATGCGCGACAACAGGAAAGGCGTGACTTGCTTGCCTTTCACGCCACCCGCATCCGCTTCCTGCAGCGCTTGCGTGGTGATCGCGTCGATTTCTTCCTTGGGCATCGCTTGCGCGGCCGGCACGGGGTTGCTGACGATCACGCCGCCTTTCAAGCCCAGCTGCCATTTCGTGCCGATGAACGCAGCCTGCTCGGCGGCCGTGTCGAGGCGGAAATCGGCCTTGAAGCCGCTTTCGCGCGTGAAGAAGGCGGGAAAACCTTCCTGGCCCACGCTGATGACGGGTACGCCATGGGTTTCCAGGTATTCCAGGGTCAGGCCGATGTCGAGGATGGATTTGACGCCCGCGCAGACGACGGCGACCGAGGTTTGCGCCAGTTCCTGCAAGTCGGCGGAAATGTCGAAGCTGGTTTCCGCGCCGCGGTGCACGCCGCCGATGCCGCCTGTGACGAACACGGTAATGCCGGCCAGTTGCGCGCAGATCATGGTGGCGGCCACGGTGGTGGCGCCCAGTTTGCGCTGCGACAGGACGAACGGCAGGTCGCGGCGGCTGACTTTCATGGCGTCGGGCGAAGTGCCCAGCAATTCTAGCTGTTCCGGCGACAGGCCCACGCAGATCTTGCCGTCGATGATGGCGATGGTGGCCGGCACGGCGCCGCCGTCACGGATGATCTGTTCCACTTCGCGCGCCATTTCCACGTTTTGCGGATATGGCATGCCGTGCGAAATGATGGTCGATTCCAGTGCCACGATGGCCTTGCCGGCGGCGCGCGCGGCTAGGACTTCTTGCGAGAACAAGAGGAAATTCTGTAATTGGGTCATGTGTCAAGCCTGTTGAAAGAGGGTAGGGGGAGGCGGCGCCAGGTCGGCATCGTTGATGTCGTCGAGCGCGCCGGCGGAAATCTGGGGGGAGACAGTGGCAGCCGATTCCAGGGTCATGGCGGCCAGCTTCAGGCCGCGCCGGCACGCCAGCTTCAAATCGCTGCTGTCGTGGTAAAGCGACCAGCAGACGGCGGCGGAAAACGCGTCGCCGGCGCCCGTCACGTCGACGGCGTCCACTTCGCGCGCGGCCAGGTGCACGACAGGCGCGTCCTGGCCGTCGCCGTCAGTAAAGTACACGCCTTCGCCGCCGCAGGTGACGATCACCTGGCGCGCGCCCTGGCGCTGCACTTCGCGGCAGGCGGCGCGCACCTCAAACGCCGTGGGCAAGGCCCGCGCCACGCGCGTTTCCAGTTCGCCCCGGTTGAGGATCAGCAGATGCAAGCCCGTCAGGTCTTGCGGCAAGTGCGCCATCTTCGGCTGCGAGACGGCGACGATGACCAGCGGCGTGGCGTGGGCAGCATCCTGGTGCGCATCGGCCAGCAGTGCCTGCACGCTGTCGTGGCCCAGGTTCAGGTCGCAGACGGTGAGGGCGGCGGCGGCGCGCTGCGGCTGGCGGCTGTGCAAGAAGGCCGGCGTCAGCTGTTCGTAGAGTTGCATGTTGGCCATCGCCAGCAGCATTTCGCCATGCTCGTCGAGCACGGCCGTGTAGGTGCCGCTGCTGGTGTTGCTCAAATGTAAGCTGCCACGCATGTCGATGCCCGCATCTTCCGCGTGCGTCTGCAGGGCGTGGCCGGCTGCATCGTCGCCCAGCGCCGTCAGCAGGGCCACGGGAATCGACAGGCGGGCCAGGTTTTCCGCGATGTTGCGGCCCACGCCGCCAAACACTTCTTCCGAGCGCACGGGATTCGAGGTGCCCATCTGCAGGGTCGCCAGGGTGCGCATCTTGCGGTCGAGGTTGGCGGCGCCGATGCACAGCACGGGGCGGCTGTCGGGCAGCACATAGGCGCGACCCAGCAGGCGCCGCTCGCGTATCAATCCGGCGATGTGGCCGGCAACGGCCGAGCGCGACAAGCCCAGCTCGCTCGCCAGGTCTTGCTGCGAGATGAAGGGGTTGTTGCGGATCAGCGCGTACAGCTGGTCTTTTTTATTGGTATCGGTCACAAGGTTTTCGCTGAAGGGTTAAACATTTGTTTTCGACTGTAAACATTTGTCTTGTCGGTGTCAAGCCGGTGTCAAGCAGGGTTTAAAAACCTTCGTATGGAGCTTGTATGCATGGATTTCCCGGGCATGGCAGGCCTGGGCTAGCCTCGACTATAATATCGGCCATTTATATTTGAATTGTATAAATGGGCAAGAAAAATGGTATTTGCCATACATATTCCGTTTGATGCATAGTGGCGGCAAATAGCAGCCATACGCATTTGGATAGTCCCGTAACTCCATACATACCCGATACCTGGGCCGCAGTCCCTCACCGGGCACGGCCGCGCAGGCAGCAACCATCATCATTAGTCAATCAGAGGATAACCATGTCGAACAACACCCCTTTCCACGCCGCCGAAATCATCCGTGCCCGCGCCCCAGAAAATTTCAAGCCGCGCGTGGCGATGATCCTCGGCTCCGGCCTGGGTGTGTTGGCCGAGCAGATGACGGACGCCGTCAGCATCAGCTTTGACGAATTGCCAGGTTTCCCGATCAGCACCGTGCACGGCCATGCCGGCGAACTGGTGGTCGGCACCCTGTCGGGCGTCGCCGTCGTCTGCATGAAGGGCCGTGGCCACTTCTATGAAGGCTATGGCATGGGCGTGATGACGAGCGCCATCCGCACCCTGAAGCTGCTGGGCTGCGAAATGCTGTTCGTCACCAACGCCGCAGGTTCCCTGCGCCCTGAAGTGGACGCCGGCAGCCTGGTGGCCATCAGCGACCATATCAACCTGCTGCCAGGCACGCCGATGGTCGGCCCGAACGACGACCGCTTCGGCCCGCGCTTCTTCAGCATGGCCAATGCCTATGACGCCGAACTGCGCCAGCAAGTCAAGGACACGGCAGACGCCAGCGGCATCACCCTGCACGAAGGCGTGTTCGTCGCCTACCCTGGCCCGAACTTCGAAACGGCCGCCGAAATCCGCATGATGGCCCGCCTGGGCGCCGACACGGTCGGCATGTCCGTGGTGCCGGAAGTGGTCTCGGCCCGTCATTGCGACCTGAAAGTGGTGGGCGTGTCCGTCATCACCAACCTGGCCGAAGGCATGTCGCCATTCGCCCTGTCGCACGAACAAACCCTGAAATACGCGGCCATCGGCGCGAAGGACCTGGTCAAGCTGATCCTGGCTTTCCTGGCCAAAGTCGCTGAAAAACCGCAAGCCTGAGTACTTTTTATGCAGTAGCGGCGCGCCGGCCACCGGCGCTGCCGCGCGGCAGGCCGGGAAAATCCGGCCTACACTGTCCGCATTACCCCCGCATCAATCCATAAAGCGAGCCTTATCATGTCACGCGCATTTATCCTCCTGCTTGATTCCTTCGGCCTTGGCGCGACGCCAGACGCCGCCAAGTATGGCGACGCAGGTGCCAATACCTTTGGCCACATTGCCAGCACTGTCGCCAAAAGCGGCAAGACCTTGAAACTCCCGAACATGGAACGCCTGGGACTGGGCGCCGCGGCGCACCTGGCCAGCGGCGAATGGGCCACGGGCTTCGACCAGCGCGACGGCTTTACCGGCGCCTACGGCGCGGCGCGCGAGCGCTCCACCGGCAAGGACACGCAGAGCGGCCACTGGGAAATCGCCGGCGTGCCCGTCGAATTCGACTGGGGATATTTTCCCCGCACCACGCCATCGTTCCCCGCCGACCTGACCGACAAGCTCAAGGCCCTGTCCGGCGTGCCCGGCTTCCTGGGCGACTGCCATGCCTCGGGCACGGACATCATCAACAAGCATGGCGATGAACACGTCGCCACCGGCAAGCTGATTATCTATACCTCGGGCGACTCGGTGATGCAGATCGCCGCGCACGAAGAATCGTTCGGCCTTGAGCGCCTGTATGCAGTATGCGAAATGGCCTTCAAGCTGGTCGAACCGTACAACATCGGCCGCGTCATCGCCCGCCCGTTCACTGGCAGCAACGGCAACTACACGCGCACGTCCAACCGCCACGACTATGCGGTGGCGCCGCCAAGCAAGACCCTGCTCGACCACGTCAAGGATGCGGGCGGCGAAGTCGTCGGCCTGGGCAAGATCAGCGACATTTTCGCCACCCAGGGCATCTCCAGAGTCGTCAAGGGCGTCGACAACATGGCGCTGTTCGAAGCGCTGTTGAAGACGGCCGATGAAGTGCAGGACAAATCGCTCACCTTCGTGAACTTCGTCGATTTCGACCAGGCCTTCGGCCACCGCCGCAACGTCGAAGGCTATGCCGACGCGCTGCGCGAAATGGATGCGCGCCTGCCGGAATTCATGGCCAAGCTCAAGGAAGGCGACCTGGTCGTGATCACCGCCGACCATGGCTGCGACCCGACCTGGCACGGCTCCGACCACACCCGCGAACACATTCCGATGATCTTCTTCGGCCCCGGCGTCGCTCCGCGCGCACTGGGCATTTCCGAGACGTTCTCCGATATTGGCCAAACCCTCGCCAAGCACCTTGGCGTACCACCACTTGCTAATGGAACCAGCTTGTTATGACACTCATGCACCCCGAATTCAAGCGTAACGAGGCCGTTGGCCTCGACCTGGGCTGGATCAACCAGATCCGCGTCAACCGCGCCGCGACGGATCGCCGCGCGGCCAGCCTGGCGAACCGCCGTACGGTGAAAAAGGAATACCAGGCCGCCTGGCTGGTGAAAGCCATCCAGATGATCGACCTGACCACGCTCGGCGGCGACGATACGCCGGGCCGCGTGGAACGCCTGTGCATGAAGGCCATGCGCCCGCTGCGCGCCGACCTGATGGACGCACTGGGCCTGACGCAATTGAGCACCGGCGCCGTGTGCGTGTACCACGAGATGATCCAGCCGGCCGTGAAGGTCATCCAGGGCCGTTTGCCCATCGCCGCCGTGTCGACGGGTTTCCCGGCCGGCCTGACGAGCATGGAAACGAAGCTGCGCGAGATCGAACTGTCGGTCGCCGCCGGCGCTTCCGAGATCGATATCGTCATCACGCGCCAGCACGTCCTGAACGGCAACTGGCAAGTGCTGTACGACGAAATGCTGGCTTACCGCAAGGCCTGCGGCGAAGCGCACGTGAAGGCGATTCTCGCCACGGGCGACTTGCTGACCATGGAAAACGTAGCCAAGGCGTCGTGGGTCTGCATGATGGCGGGCGCCGATTTCATCAAAACCTCCACCGGCAAAGAGGGGGTGAACGCGACCATTCCCGTGGCCCTGACGATGGTGCGCACGATTCGCGAATACCACGAGCAGACGGGCTTCCAGGTGGGCTTCAAGCCGGCCGGCGGCGTCAGCTCGGCCAAGAGCGCGCTGCAATACCTGACCCTGATGAAGGAAGAACTGGGCAACGAATGGCTGCAGCCGCACCTGTTCCGCATCGGCGCTTCCAGCCTGCTGACCGACATCGAGCGCCAGCTCGAGCACTACGTCACCGGCAGCTATTCGGCCAATCATCGTCACGCACAACCTTAAAGAACAATCGTCATGCCAACAATTAACGAGATTCTCACTACTATGGACTACGGCCCTGCTCCCGAAAGTCAAAAAGAAGCGCAGGCGTGGCTCGACGGCCACCAGCGCACATTCGGTCTGTTCATCGACAATGCCTGGAGCGAACCGGCCGAGCTGTTCGCCTCGACCAATCCGGCTGACGGCACGCAGCTGGCCGAACTGACGCAAGCCACCGATGCGGACGTGGAACGCGCCGTGGCAGCGGCGCGCCGCGCGCTGCCCGTATGGCAGGGCATGGGTGGCCACGGCCGCGCCAAAGTCATGTACGCGCTGGCCCGCCTGCTGCAAAAGCATGCACGCCTGTTCGCCGTGCTGGAAACGCTGGACAACGGCAAGACCATCCGCGAAACGCGCGATATCGACCTGCCGCTGGCCGCGCGCCATTTCTATCATCACGCTGGCTGGGCGCAGCTGCAGTCGGAAGAATTTGCCGACTACCGCGCCGTGGGCGTGGTGGGCCAGATCGTGCCGTGGAATTTCCCCCTGCTGATGCTGTCGTGGAAAATCGCCCCGGCCCTGGCGGCCGGTAACACGGTGGTCTTCAAGCCGGCTGAATTCACCTCGCTGACCGCCATGCTGTTCGCCGAATTGTGCCTGCAGGCGGGCGTGCCGGCCGGCGTGGTGAACATCGTCACGGGCGACGGCCGCGTGGGCTCGGCCATCGTCAACCATCCTGGCGTCGACAAGATCGCGTTTACGGGTTCCACCGAAGTGGGTCGTTTGATCCGCATCGCGACGGCCGGCAGCGGCAAGAAGCTCTCCCTCGAATTGGGCGGCAAGTCGCCCTTCATCGTCTTTGAAGACGCGGACCTGGACGGCGCCGTGGAAGGCCTGGTCGATTCGATCTGGTTCAACCAGGGACAAGTGTGCTGCGCCGGTTCGCGCCTGCTGGTGCAGGAATCGATCCAGGAGCGCTTCCTGAACAAGGTGCGCGCGCGCATGGAAAACCTGCGCCTAGGCTCGCCGCTAGACAAATCGATGGACGTGGGCGCGCTGGTCGATCCGGTGCAGCGCCAGCGCATTGCCGCGCTGGTCGACTCGGCCCGTGCCGAAGGCTGCAACGTGTGGCAACCCGCGTGCGAATTGCCGGCTGACGGCTCGTGGTTCCCGCCGACCCTGATCACGGGCGCGTCGACCTCGGCCGCCGTGGCACAGGCTGAAATCTTCGGCCCCGTGCTGGTCGCCATGAGCTTCCGCACGCCGCCTGAAGCGGTGCAACTGGCGAACAACACGGTGTACGGCCTGGCCGCCAGCGTGTGGACCGAGTCGATCAGCCTGGCCCTCGATATCGCGCCCGCCATCAAGGCTGGCGTGGTGTGGATCAACAGCGCCAATCAGTTCGATGCGGCTTGCGGCTTCGGCGGCTACCGCGAATCGGGCTTCGGCCGTGAAGGCGGCCGCGAAGGCATGCTGGAATACATGACGGCCCTGGCCGAAGATGCGCGCCCGGCCCTGCCGGTGGTGGAAGCGAAGGCCAAGGCGAATGTGAAGCCGGCGGCAGCCGACCCATTCGCCATCGACCGCACGGCCAAGATGTACATCGGCGGCAAGCAGGCGCGCCCTGACAGCGCCTACAGCGCACCCGTATTTGGCGCGAACGGCGCCTTGCTGGCCGAAGTGGGCGTGGGCAGCCGCAAGGATATCCGCAACGCCGTCGAAGCGGCGCATAAAGCGTCTGGCTGGACCAGCGCCACGGCGCACAACCGCGCGCAAGTGCTGTACTACATCGCCGAAAACCTGGCCGCGCGCGCCGACGAATTTGCCGCCCGCATCGCCGCCATGACCGGCAGTAAAAACCCCGAGAAGGAAGTGCAGGCATCGATCGAACGCCTGTTCTACTACGCCGCCTGGGCCGACAAGTACGATGGCCTGGCGCACCAGCCGCCTACCAAGGGCATCACCGTGGCGCTGAACGAAGCGGTCGGCGTGATCGGCATCGTCTGCCCGAACGAAGCGCCTTTGCTTGGCTTCATTTCGCTGGTGGCGCCGGCCATCGCGCTGGGCAACCGCGTGGTGGTGGTGCCGTCGGAAGCGCATCCGCTTTCCGCGCTGGACCTGTACCAGGTCTTCGACACCTCGGACCTGCCGGGCGGCGTCGTCAACATCATCAGCGGCAACGCCGATGAACTGGCGCGCACCCTGGCCACGCACGCCGACATCGACGCCGTCTGGCGCCATGACGGCTCGCTTGACGGTTGCGCGGAAGTCGAGCGCCTGTCGGCCGGCACCCTGAAGCGCACCTGGGTCGGTGGCGCCAAAGGCCGCGACTGGTACAGCGCGGCCCAAAGCGGCGGCCGTGCCGTGCTGGCGCATGCGTCGCAAGTGAAAAACGTGTGGATACCTTACGGTGTTTAAATAACAGCTGGGGTCAGACCCAACGGGTCTGACCCCGCACCCGAGCAGGGCGCGTAGGTCGGATTAGCCCGCAGGGCGTAATCCGACAAGGCCGCTGGATCGACATCAGCATTTGAATAGTACATCGGGAGCTATCATGTTTTTAACCCAGGAAATCATCCGCAAGAAGCGCGACAAAGGCGTTCTGAGCGCCGAGGAAATCCAGTTTTTCGTACGCGGCATCACTGACGGCAGCGTCAGCGAAGGCCAGATCGCGGCGCTGGGCATGGCCGTCTATTTCAACGACATGAACATGGACGAGCGCGTGGCGTTCACGCTGGCCATGCGCGATTCCGGCCAGGTGCTGGACTGGCGTTCGCTGAACCTGCCTGGTCCTGTCGTCGACAAGCATTCGACGGGCGGCGTGGGCGACGTTGTCTCCCTGCTGCTGGGCCCCATGGTTGCCGCGTGCGGCGGCTATGTGCCGATGATCTCGGGCCGCGGCCTGGGCCACACGGGCGGCACGCTGGACAAATTCGACGCCATTCCCGGCTATTGCACGGTGCCGGACAATGCCCTGTTCCGCAAGGTAGTCAAGGAAGTTGGCGTGGCCATCATCGGCCAGACGGCCCAGCTGGCGCCGGCCGACAAGCGTTTTTACAGCATCCGCGACGTCACCGCCACGGTGGAATCGGTGGCCATGATTACCGGCTCCATCCTGTCGAAGAAACTGTCGGCCGGGCTGGATGCATTGGTGATGGACGTGAAAGTGGGCACGGGCGCCTTCATGCCGACCTACGACAAGTCGGTGGAACTGGCCGAGAGCATCGTCGCCGTGGGCAATGGCGCGGGCATGCAGACCTCGGCCATTTTGACGGACATGAACGAATCGCTGGCGCCATACGCGGGCAATGCGCTGGAAGTGCGGGGCGCCATGGATTACCTGACGGGCCGTTCGCGTCCCGCGCGCCTGCACGAAGTCACTTTGTCGCTGTGCGCCGAGATGCTGGTGCTGGGCGGCCTGGCGGCCACCGAAGAGGAAGCGCGCGTGAAATTGATGGCGGCCCTCGATTCGGGCGCAGCGGCCGAGCGCTTCTCGCGCATGGTGTCGGCACTGGGCGGCCCTGCCGACCTGGTCGAACATCCGGACAAGCACCTGGAGCAAGCGCCGTTCGTCGTGCCGGCACCGGCGTTGTCCGCCGGCTTTGCCAACGTGCGCGATTGCCGCGCCATCGGCCTGGCCGTGGTGGCCCTGGGCGGTGGCCGCCGCCGTCCGACCGACAGCATCGACTTCGCTGTCGGCCTGACGGACCTGGTGGGCCTGGGCGGGCAGGTAGCCGTTGGCCAGCCGCTGGCCATGGTGCATGCGCGCACGGCGGCGGCGGCGCAGCAAGCCGTCAGGGAAATCCAGGAAGCGTATGCCATCAGCGCGGTGGCGCTGGCGGCCAATCCGGTGATTTGCCGTACCATTCGACCGTAGTTGAAAACTGGGGGCAGACCCCCGATTGTGATGGCGCTGAGCTAGGTGTCAGCGGTGTTGAGGGTCTGACCCCGGCCTTAATGATTTCAAAGGTATTGCAGAAAAAATGAACAACCAAGAACTGATCGCCGAAGCCAATGCCGGCCGCGAACTGGCGTATGCGCCATACTCGCGCTTTAAAGTGGGTGCGGCGCTGCTGTGCAAGGATGGCCGCGTCTTCCGTGGCTGTAACGTGGAAAACGCCGCGTATGGCCTGTGCAACTGTGCCGAGCGCACGGCGTTTTTCAGCGCCATCGCGCATGGCTGTAAACCAGGCGACTTCGCCAGGCTGGCTGTCACGGGCGATACGGCGGAACCGATCTCGCCATGCGGCGCCTGCCGCCAGGTGATCTTCGAGATGGGCGGCGCCGACCTGCCGGTGATCCTGACGAACCTGAAAAACGATGTCATGGAAGTGACGGCGGGCTGGCTGCTGCCGCACGGCTTCGGCAATTCCGACCTGGACATGCGGTAACAGGATACGCTTGAACAAGACGATCGACATTCAGGCGGCCGTGGCGATTGCCGCGGCCGAAGCCATGGCAGCCAAGACGCAGGGCACCTTCGGCGTGGGCGGCGTGCTGCTCGACGGCGCCGGCAATGTGCTGCAATCGATGCATAACAACGTCGTGCGCCAGGAGCTGGTGTTCGATCCCACTGCGCATGGCGAGCGCCAACTGGTGGACTGGTATTTCGCCGAGCGGGCCAAGGGCGCGCCCTTGCCGCCGCCCGGCGAACTGACCATCGTCACCTCGCTCGACCCGTGCTGCATGTGCACGGGGGCGATTCTGGCGGCCGGTTTCAACGTGGTGGTGGCCGCGCCCGATGTCAAGGCGGGCATCAATTACGATGGCTGCGCCACGTTCACGGCCTTGCCGGCGCTGCTGCAGGCGCAGGCCGGCCGCAGCTTTTGCTATCCGGCCGTGCGCGGCGCCACCGAGTATGCGCGCCTGCCTTCCGGCGCCGCGCCCAAATCTTTTTTCATCGGCAAGAGCATCCACGAGGCGACGCAGGCACTGTGCTCGCTGGTGTTCGAAGCGACATCGGCGCAGGTAATGCAGTTGCTGAACGCGGGCGACGACGTGCACCGGCGCGATCCGGCGACCTTGCCGTCCGAGCATGCCGTGGTGCGCGCTCTGCGCCGCCGCTATCCCGATGCCCTGACTTACCGCTGCGAGCCGCATGCGCCCGACGCGGGCCTGGCGCCATTCCTGCAGGCGGCCATGGAGCAGGACGCGCGCGATGGCGGCCAGGGCGACGCGGCCGCCTTGCTCGATTCCTTCGGCAACCTGCTGCTGTGCATGCCGGGAAAACTGGCGCAATCGGCCATCCGCACGCCGTTCATGGAATGCACGCGCCAGTACGCGCAGCTGCGTTTTGAATTGATGGCGAATGCGGCGCCGGCGCTGCAGGAAGAAATCAAAAGCTACCTGGGCCACCCCAAGCATGGCACCTTCGTGCTGGCCATCGGCCCGGACGACAGCGCCGCCAGTTTCATGACCCTGGGTGCCTACGGCTCCACCATGGAAGGGGCGCTGCCGGAGAATAATCCCGCACAATTCCAGTACGTGCGACCCGCCATGGCGCAAGATGCGCTGCTGGCGCTGTGCGACGCCATGCCGCCGCTGTACCGCAAGCTGATACGCATCCAGCCGCGCCAGGTGGCGGACCAGGCTTTGATCAGCGCACTGGGCTAGGCGTCGTCGTCGGGCAGGTTCTTGAGTAAAAAGTCGCGCACATTTTCACCCGCCACGCGGCGGATTTGCGCTTCCGACAGGCCCGCGTCGAGCAGCGCCTGCGTCAGGCGCGGCAGGCCGGCGGCGTCGATGGCGGTGGTGACGGCACCGTCGAAGTCCGAGCCATACGCCACGTGCTGCGCGCCGATCAGTTTTACCGTGTAGGCGATGGCGCGCGCGATGGATGCCACATCCTTGCCGCAGACGGCCGTATTCCAGAAGCCGATGCCCACCAGGCCACCCTGGGCGGCGATGCGTTTCAATTGTGCGTCGCTGAGGTTGCGCCCATTGGCGCAGGTGCCGCGCACGCCCGTGTGCGACACCATCACGGGACGTTTCGCCAACGTCAATACGTCGTCGATGGTGGCCGGCGAGGCGTGCGCCAGGTCGATGATCATCTTGCGCTGCTCCATGGCGCGCAGCCATTGCCTGCCCAGCGGCGTCAAGCCGCCTTTTTTCAGGCCGTGCTGGGAGCCGGACAGTTCCGTGTCGAAGAAATGCGTGGGCGCGGCCATGCGGTAGCCGGCCTGGTACAAGGTATCGAGGTTGTCCAGCTTGCCTTCCAGCGCATGTGCGCCTTCCAGTGTCAGCCAGCCGGCCAGCAGGGCGGGATCCTGTTCGCGCGCGGCGATGAAGCTGCGTAGCTGGGCGCGGCTGCCGATCACGCGGACCTTGCCATGACTGTTGGCCGCTTGCTGGCGCAGTTCGTCGGCCTGGTAGCTAGCGCGCGCCAGCAGGCTGTTCCAGGTGGCGGGCGGCAAGCCTTGCGCCACCACCAGCGCCGTGATGTTGTCCGTGTCGCTGCCATTGCGCTCGATATTCATCTTGCGCGGCGTCTTGGTGACGACGGAAAACGCTTGCAGCGCCACGTTGGCCCGCTGCAGGCGGGGGAAGTCGACATGCCCGCGCTGGCTGTCGCGGTTCAGATTGCGTTGCCACAGCAGGCTGTCGGCGTGCAGGTCGGCGATCCACAGGCTCTGGTGCAGGGCCATCGTCGCTGTCGACGGCGCCTTGCCGGACGGCGCATGGACACGGTTGAGGTGCTCGTCGACGAGGACGGGGGCGGACAGGAAAGCGCCAACCAGCGCAAGGCTGGCGGCGGCAAGGGTACTGATAATCATTGTTCTCCGTCTTACCATGGGTCGTAGGTGCCCAGGCTCCAGATATGGCCTTCCGGGTCGCGGCAGGTAAAGCCCCGTCCGCCGTAGTCTTCATCCTTGATGTCGAGCACGATCTCGGCGCCTGCCTCGCGTGCGCTGCGGTAGACGGCATCGGCATCGCTGACGACCAGGTAGCAGTTTTGCGTGTTGGCGCCGCCAATGTCGCCAGGCAGCTTCATCAGGCGGCCATAGTCGCTGTCGAGGGCGGGCGCCACCATGACCATGCCGTTGCCAAAGCTCAGTTGCGCATGGGCGACACCACCGTTGCCATCAGGCACGATCAATTGTTTTTCAAAACCGAGCGCCTTGCACAGCCATTCGATGGCGGCAGGCGCATCGCGGTAGCGCAGGCAGGGAATGGTCGTGCCGGTTGTAGCTTTTGCTGTCGTGGTCATCAGAAAACTCCTATGGCTGTGGGGGAGTAGCTTTGATCGTCTATCCAGCGTAGCGTTCCACATCAAACCCGTCCATCGGGATGGGTTTGATGCCCGTCAATGCTGCGCGCACTCATAGTGCCATAGAACCATCATTGCACTCTTGCCACGACGCAAATTTTTATTGCGGTGACTGCGAAGCGTTCGCTGCCTTCGTGTCCGTGCCTGTATCGTCGCTGCTGCTTGCCCATTTCAGCAGCATGACGAGGGCAAACAGCATGATGGCCAGTGGCAAGATGGTGATCAGGAACGCCAGGCCCAGGCAGCACCCCAGCAGCATGGGCCAGGACATGGCGCGCAGGGCGGCCATGCCCTGGCGCGCGTAAGCGCACAGTTCGCGCCAGAAAGCACTGAAGGAAGTACTGCCCGGTGCCGCATTGATGTCTTTCATGCCGTTCTCCTGTGGTTGCCGCTGCCGTATGCAGGCTGGCGATGAATCCACTATAGGCAAAACCTTGCTGCCAGACATCGTGCATGCGACGAATGGCAGGAATGGCGGAGCGAACGGCGACAAATCAGGACAAGCGGTTATTCAAATACCTTGAGTTTCAGCTGGAAACTGAGGGCGCCATACAGGCGGTCCTTGTAGGACGGCACGATGGCGATATTCACGCCCACGCGCTGGTATTCATAGCTGATGGTGGGGACCAGGGCCGGAAACCAGCCGCCGTCGCGCATCTTAGGATAGCCGCTGAAGCCGCCAACGACGGCGCCGATGCGCAGCGGGCCCACCTTGATGGGCTGGTAGTACACGCCCAGGTAGTTCGAGTAGGCGCGGTCGCTATTGTAGAAGCGTCCGGCCGTGACCGACGCAACCGTGGAAAAGCGGTATTCGGCGCCCAGGCCCGGATTGCTGTCGTTCAGGTTCTTGTCGCGCTGAAAGTGATACGAATAAAAGCCCGCGTTGAGCCAGGTTTCGCTCAGCGGCTGATTGTCTATCATGCCCACTGTCTGCGCCTGTGCCGTGGATGCCAGTGCCAGCAGCGTCGCGCTGGCGACCTTGCCCAGCAATGACGCGGTGCGCGCCGATGACCATTGTTTCATGCCTGTTCCTTATCCTGTCGCTATGGCGCCGCGATTGCAAACGCTCCAGCGCGCCATGCTATCACTGCTCGTTTGTTCCTTGGAAATTTCATCACGCGCCGGGTGCTGCCGCAGGCAGGGCGATGGCAGCCTGCACCATGTGCGTGAGCAGGATTTCGGCATCTTCGTAATCCTTGCGCGTGAGCTGCTTGCGATCCAGCACCAGCGCCATCTGCGCTGAAAAATCCGCATACGATTGCGTCATGGCCCAGATGGCGAACATCAGGTGCGTGGCGTTGACGGGCGCGATCTGGCCGGCGGCGATCCAGGCTTCGAAGACGGCGATATCCTTGCGCAGCAGCGGCACGACCCGCTCGCGTATCTGCGCGCCGTACAGAGGCGCGCCATTGATCACTTCCAGCGCATACACGCGCGAAGCCCACGGCTGTTCGCGCGAAAAACGCAGCTTCGCGCCGATGTACGCGCGCAGCACGTCGCGCGGCTCGTCGTGTTCATTGGCCAGCGATTCCATGCGCGCCAGCCAGTCGTCGAGCACATCGTCGAGCACGCGCTGGTACAGCAGCTGCTTGGACGGGAAGTAATACATCAGGTTTTGCTTCGACAGGCCGGCCCGCTCGGCGATGCTGGCGATCGACGCGCCTTCATAGCCGCTTTGCGCGAAGGCGCGCACGGCTTGCTCCAGGATGTCCGCTTCCAGGCGGTCGCGATTTTGCAGGCGCCGGCCGCCGGCATTTTTCACGGGAAGGGCAGGGGATTTGTCGCTGGCCATGGCGGATTCTTTAGCGTGGGCGGATCGATTGCAGGAAGGCTTGCAGCACGGGGGTATCGGTATAGGCCACGTTGAAGCGGAACCACACCGTCTCGGGCGCGCGCAGCATGAAAAATTCGTTCGGCGACAGCAGGATGCCGGCCTTTAATGCCATGTCGGCGATGATCTTGCCATTCCATTCCGGCGTCTGCAGGTCGGGCCAGCCGGCGCTGACGAACATGCCGCCACGCGGTCGCGCCACGGGCGCCAGGCCCGCCTGCGCCAGGCAGTCGATGCTGCGCTCGCGGGCTGCATCAAGCTGCGCCACCAGGCGTTCCACCATGCGCTTGTAGGGCCGCGCGGAGATGGCGTGGTAGACGGCGCGCTCGTTGATTTCCGACGTCGTCAGTCCCGCCAGCATTTTCACGCGCACCAGTTCGGCCACCAGCGGCGGCGAAGCGCAAATCGACCCCACGCGCAGCACGGGCGACAGGGTCTTGGAAAAACTGCCCACGCGGATCACGCGGCGCAAGCCGTCCATCGCCGCCAGCGAGGCTTCGCCGCGCGCCGCCAGCTCGCGGTAGATATCGTCTTCCACCAGCCAGAAATCGAATTGCTCGGCCAGCGCCAGCAGACGGTGCGTCTGCGCCTGGCTCAAGGAAGTACCGAGCGGATTTTGCAGTACCGTGTTGACGAACATCAGCTTCGGCTGCGTGCGCGCGGCTTCAACGGCCAGCGCATCGAGATCGAGGCCCGCCTCGCTGCGCGCAATGCCCACGGGGATGCAGCCGTGGTGGCGTATCAGCGACTGCAGATTGCTGTAGCCGGGGTCTTCCACCAGCACCGTGTCGCCCGGCTTGGTCAGGCTGCGCAGGATCAAATCGAAGGCATGCGTGGCGCCATGCGTCAGCAAGACCTGGTCCGGCTCCACCTGGAACAGCTCTTCCGACAGGCTGCTTGCCAGGTGCTGGCGCAGCGAGGCAAAGCCGAGCGGGTGGCCATAGCCGCGCAGCCGGCTGGCGGGTATGCGCATGGCCTGGCGCACGGCATCGAGCACGGTCGCTTTGCCATACATCTCGGGCGGCAGCCAGCCCGCGCCCACGGGCAGGGCATCGGATACGCCCGAATACAGGTCCGGCGTGAGGGCATCGATGGCGGTGGGGCTGGCAAGGGTGTTGGCAATGAGGGCCGCCTGCGGCGAGGCGGCGATATCGTGGCGCGCAACGAAATAGCCGGAGCCGCGCCGCGACGACAGCAAGCCGAGGTTGACCAGGCGGTCATACGATTCGACGACGGTAAAGGTCGACACGCCATTGCAGCGGGCGAACTGGCGCACGGACGGCATGCGCGTGCCGATGCGCAGGGCGCGGCTGCCCACCATGACGCTGATGGCGATGACGATCTGCTCGACCAGGCCGCCCTTTTTCTGGCGGTCGATATCCAGCACGGGCCAGCCATTGCCTTGCTCGGGGGCATCGTCTGTGCTGTCGCTGTGCTTCACGGTGGCTCCTTATGCTGCCTTGCACAAAACTGTAGTGGTTTTTCGACCTGTACGGTTGGGATACTTTGCCGTTTGTGTATCTGTGCCATTGGGGATGGCCTGTCTATTATTACATCAGCTTTTTGCCAACTGGTAAATTATTTTACGCTTCGTCAAAAACGATCCTGGCGCCGCGCCAGCCCATCCCAAGGAGAAGATCATGAACGAAACAAGGCCGGAATCGATGTCGGCATTCTGGATGCCGTTTACCAATAACCGCGATTTCAAGGCCAACCCACGCTTGCTGGTGTCGGCTGAAGGCATGTATTACAAGGACGTCGATGGCAACGCCATCCTCGATGGCACGGCCGGCCTGTGGTGCGTGCCGTGCGGCCATGCGCAGCCGCAGATCGTCGGCGCCATCCGCGAGATGGTGGGCCAGCTCGACTTCGCGCCCACCTTTCAGATGGGCCATCCGGCCGCCTTCGACCTGGCCGAAAAACTGATGGATTACACGGGGCATAAATTTGGCCACGTGTTTTATACGAACTCCGGTTCCGAAGCCGTCGACACGGCGTTAAAAATCGCGCTTGCCTATCACCGGGTGCGCGGCGAGGGCGCACGCACGCGCCTGATCGGCCGCGAACGCGGTTATCACGGCGTGGGCTTCGGCGGCATTTCCGTGGGCGGCATTGGCGGCAACCGCAAGACCTTCGGCCCCTTGCTGCCCGGCGTGGACCACCTGCCGCACACGCACAACCTGGACAGGAACGCCTATACGGTGGGCGAACCCGAATACGGCACCCACCTGGCCGACGAGCTGGAACGCATCGTCGCCCTGCACGACGCGTCGACGATTGCCGCCGTCATCGTCGAGCCGGTGGCCGGCTCCACGGGTGTGCTGATCCCGCCAAAAGGCTATCTGAAACGCTTGCGCGAACTGTGCACCAAGCACGGCATCCTCTTGATTTTCGATGAAGTCATCACGGGTTTCGGTCGCATGACGACGCCGTTCGCAGCCGACTATTTCGACGTCGAGCCAGACCTGATGACGACGGCCAAAGGCCTGACCAACGGCATGGTGCCGATGGGCGCCGTGTTCAGTAAAAAGTATATCCACGACGCCTTCATGGATGCGCCACCGGGCATCGAACTGTTCCACGGCTACACGTATTCCGGCCACCCGCTCGCTTGCGCCGCTTCGCTGGCGACCCTGCAAGTGTTCGAGGAGCAGGACATCCTGGGCCACGCGAAAAACATGCAGGCATATTGGAGCGACGCTGTTCACTCGCTGAAAGGCTTGCCGCACGTGATCGACCTGCGCAGCATCGGCCTGATCGCCGGCATCGAACTCGATCCCATCGCGGGCAAACCGGGCACGCGCGCCTTCAACGCCTTCAAGCAGGCTTTCGCCGACGGCGTGCTGATACGCACGACGGGCGACATCATCGCCCTGTCGCCGCCGCTGGTGCTGGAAAAACAGCATGTCGACGAGCTGTTTGGCAAGCTGGCGACCGTGCTGAAAAACCTCGACTAAGGAAAAGCAATGACTGATCTCGACACGATTACCCACTACATCAACGGCGCCAAGGTCGACACCCAAAGTGGCCGCTACGGCGACGTCTACAACCCGGCCCTCGGTGAGCCCGTAGCGCGGGTCGCGCTGGGCACCGTGGAAGACGTCGACGCTGCCGTGCAGGCCGCCGCCGCCGCCTTTCCCTCCTGGTCGGCCACGCCGCCGTTGACGCGCGCGCGCGTGCTGTTTCGCTACCTGCAGCTGTGCCAGCAGCACACGGACGACTTTGCCGCCATGCTCACGCGCGAGCATGGCAAGACCTTTGCCGATGCCCAGGGCGAAGTGGCGCGCGGCATCGAGATGGTGGAATTTGCCGTCGGCATCCCGCAATTGTTAAAGGGCGAATTCACGGACCAGATTTCGCGCGGCATCGATGCCTGGTCCATGCGCCAGGCGCTGGGCGTGGTGGCTGGCATCACGCCATTCAACTTCCCCGTGATGGTGCCAATGTGGATGTTCCCTGTCGCCATCGCCTGCGGCAATACCTTCGTGTTAAAACCGTCCGAGCGCGATCCGTCGGCCTCCCTGCTGCACGCCAAACTGCTGAAAGAAGCGGGCTTGCCCGACGGTGTCTTCAACGTGGTGCAGGGCGATAAAGTCACCGTGGATGCCTTGCTCGACCACCCCGTGGTGCAGGCGATCAGCTTTGTCGGCTCGACGCCGATTGCCGAATACATCTATGCGCGCGGCAGCGCCAGCGGTAAGCGCGTGCAGGCGCTGGGTGGCGCGAAGAATCACATGGTGGTGATGCCGGACGCGGACATGGACATGACGGTCGACGCGCTGATCGGCGCTGCCTACGGTTCGGCGGGCGAGCGCTGCATGGCCATCTCGGTGGTGGTGGCCGTGGGCGACGCGGGCGACAAGTTGATCGACGCACTGGCAACGCGCACGGCCGCACTGAAAGTGCGCGACGGCATGGAAGATGGTGCGGAAATGGGGCCGGTCGTGTCGCTGGCAGCCAAGCAGCGGATCGAAAAACTCATTGCCTCGGGCGTGGAGCAGGGCGCCACTTTGGTGGTCGATGGCCGCAACCATGTGGTGGCGGGCCGCGAGAACGGTTTCTTTGTCGGCGGTACGTTATTTGACCATGTGACGCGCGACATGAGCATCTACAAGGAAGAGATTTTCGGCCCCGTGCTGTGCGTGCTCCGCTGTCCTGACGTGGTGCATGCGGTGGAGCTGATCAACGCCAATGAGTATGGCAACGGTGTGGCCATCTACACGCGCGATGGCGGCGTGGCGCGCGAGTTCGTGCGCCAGATCCAGGTCGGCATGGTGGGCGTCAACATCCCCTTGCCCGTGCCGATGGCCTTCAACAGCTTTGGCGGCTGGAAGCGCAGCATGTTCGGCGACCACCACGCGTATGGTCCCGAAGGCGTGCGTTTCTACACGCGCCACAAGGCGGTGATGCAGCGCTGGCCGAACACGGCAAGCGCTGGTGTGGAATTTGCTTTTCCCCAGATGAAGTGACGGTTTAAAAAAAATCCAACGCAGGCTCAAAGAAGGAAAACGCGATGATCGAGTCCCTGAACTATTTGCCGCATCCCGCCCTGCCCAATGAGGAACTGGCGGGCCATTTCACGGACCTGGCGCCGCCCCTGACGGCGCGCCAGGCGGCCATCGAAAGCGCCCGCTGCCTGTATTGCTACGACGCGCCGTGCAGCCGCATCTGTCCGTCGGAAATCGACGTGGCCAGCTTCATCCGCAACATCCACGACAAGAACATCAACGGCGCCGCCGCCGGCATCCTGAAACAGAATATCCTGGGCGGCAGCTGCGCCCGTGTCTGCCCGACGGAAATCCTGTGTGAAGACGTCTGCGTGCGCAACCACGACGCGGAAGGCCAGCCTGTGAAAATCGGCCTCTTGCAGCGCTACGCCGTCGACCACATGCATTTTGCGGCACACCCGTTCCAGCGGGCGGCAAGCACGGGCAAGACGATCGCCATCGTCGGTGCGGGCCCGGCCGGGCTGTCGTGCGCGCACCGCCTGGCCATGCTGGGGCACGACGTGGTGATCTTTGAAAAAGAGGGCAAGGCGGGCGGCTTGAACGAATACGGCATCGCCAAGTACAAGCTGACGGACGACTTCGCGCAAAAGGAAATCGACTTCCTGCTGGGCATAGGCGGCATCGAGATCCGCTGTCGCCAGGTGCTGGGCGAGAACCTGCAGCTGCGCGAGCTGCACGCGCAGTACGACGCCGTGTTCCTCGGCCTGGGCCTGGGCGCCAGCCGCAAGCTGGGCCTGACGGGCGAAGATGCGCCGGGGCTTTTGGCCGCCGTCGATTACATCGCCGCGCTGCGCCAGGCCGACGACCTGGCTGCGCTGCCCGTGCCGAAACGCGCCATCGTCATCGGCGCCGGCAATACGGCCATCGACATGGCCGTGCAGGTTCAACGCCTGGGCGCCGAGGAAGTCACCCTGGTCTACCGGCGCGGCTTCGATGCCATGACGGCTACCCACCATGAGCAGGAAATTGCCAAGGCCAATCAGGTGCGCATGCTGACGTGGGCCCAGCCGCAACAGGTGCTGCTCGATGCTGCCGGCAAGGTGGCCGGCATGCGCTTCGAGAAGACGCGCATGCAGGGCACGCGCCTGGCGGGGACGGGTGAAACGTTCGACGTGGCGGCCGACGCCATCTTCAAGGCCATCGGCCAGAGCCTCGACACCGGCGTGCTGCACGACCCGATGGCATCCTTGTTGCAGCGCGAAGGCGACAAGATCGCTGTCGATGCGGGTTTCCGCACGGTGCTGCCGGGCATCTACGCTGGCGGCGACTGCGTGGCGCCGGGGCAGGACTTGACGGTGCAAGCCGTCCAGCATGGCAAGCTGGCCGCTTTGGCCATCCATTCCGATTTATTGAATAAAGTGGAGGCTGCATAATGGCTGATCTCAGCATCGAATTTTGCGGCATCAAGGCGCCGAATCCCTTCTGGCTGGCGTCCGCGCCGCCGACCGACAAGGCCTACAACGTGGTGCGCGCCTTCGAGGCGGGGTGGGGCGGCGTGGTGTGGAAAACCCTGGGCGAGGACCCGGCCGCCGTCAACGTCTCGTCGCGCTATTCCGCCCTGTACGGCAAGAACCGCGAAGTAGTCGGTTTCAATAACATTGAACTGATCACGGACCGCTCGCTGGAGATCAACCTGCGCGAAATCACGCAGGTGAAAAAGGACTGGCCCGACCGCGCCATGATCGTCTCGCTGATGCTGCCATGCGAAGAGCACTACTGGGCCGACATTTTGCCGAAGGTGGAAGCGACAGGAGCCGATGGCATCGAACTCAATTTCGGCTGCCCGCACGGCATGCCGGAGCGGGGCATGGGTGCGGCCGTGGGCCAGGTGCCCGAGTATGTGCAGATGGTCACCGCCTGGTGCAAGAAGCACAGCAAGCTACCCGTCATCGTCAAGCTCACGCCGAACATCACGGACGTGCGCATGCCGGCGCGCGCGGCCAAGGCGGGCGGCGCCGACGCCGTCTCGCTGATCAACACCATCAACTCGATTACCTCGCTGGACCTGGACCGCATGGTGGCCTTGCCCATCGTGGGCGGCGCCAGCACGCACGGCGGCTATTGCGGATCTGCCGTCAAGCCGATCGCGCTGAACATGGTGGCGGAAATCGCCCGCGATCCGCAGACGCGCGGCTTGCCCATTTCCGGTATCGGCGGCATCGGCAACTGGCGTGACGCGGCCGAATTCATCGCCCTGGGCGCCGGCTGCGTGCAGGTGTGCACGGCCGCCATGCTGCATGGTTTCCGCATCGTCGACGAGATGAAGGATGGCTTGTCGCGCTGGATGGACGAGAAGGGCTATGCGCGCATCAGCGATTTTTCCGGCAAGGCCGTGGCCAACACGACCGACTGGAAATACCTGGACATGAATTACCAGGTGATCGCGCACATCAACCAGGATGACTGCATCAAATGCGGCAAGTGCTATGTGGCCTGCGAAGACACGTCGCACCAGTCGATTGCGCAACTGATCGACCCTGCCGGCACGCGCACGTATGAGGTGATCAAGGAGGAATGCGTGGGCTGCAACCTGTGCGAAATCACCTGTCCGGTGCAGGGCTGCATCACGATGGTGCCGCAGGCCACGGGCAAGCCATACATGAACTGGACGCAGGATCCCAGGAATCCACGGGCATTGGCGGAAACGGTCTAGGGCACGGTTTTTGCGTACGTTTATTTTATAAACTGTAGCCTGTCTTTGCAGTAAGCTAGACTGCCGCAGTTTACACAATGCCGTATCCCTGGCGTCATTCAAGATGCCGGCGGCCTAACCGATGGAGAATACCTGTGAACCACGACTATTCAGGCAATACGCAGCTGTGGAATGAAGATCTTGCGCCCACCACGGCAGCGCAGCGCACCTGGCGCTGGTATCACTTTGCCGCGCTGTGGGTCGGCATGGTGATGTGCATTCCCGCCTACACCCTGTCGGCCAGCCTGATCGACAGCGGCATGTCCGGTTACCAGGCCGTGCTCACGGTATTTCTCGCCAACGCCATCGTGCTCCTGCCCATGCTGCTGATCGGCCATGCGGGCACCAAGTACGGCATCCCGTATGCCGTGCTGGCGCGTGCCTCGTTCGGCACCATGGGCGCGCGCCTGCCGGCGCTGATGCGCGCCATCGTCGCCTGCGGCTGGTACGGCATCCAGACCTGGTTCGGCGGCCAGATGATCTACACCCTGATGGGCGTCTTGATGGGGCATGAACTGGGCGGCGAGAAGATCGCTGGCCTGGGCATCAATGGCAGCCAGTTGCTATGCTTCCTGGCTTTCTGGGCCATCCAGTTCTATTACATCCTGCACGGCATGGAGTCGATCCGCAAACTCGAAACCTATACGGCGCCCCTGAAAATCCTCATCTGCTTCGTGCTGCTGTACTGGGTGCACAGCAAGGCCGGCGGCGTGGCCAGCTTGCTGGACCAGCCATCGCAGTTCATCCCGGGCGGCAAGAAGGCGGGCCAGTTCTGGAGCGTCTTCTGGCCATCGCTGACGGCCATGGTGGGTTTCTGGGCCACCCTGGCACTGAACATTCCCGACTTCACGCGCTTCGCCAAGACGCAGCGCGACCAGGTGATCGGGCAGTCCGTCGGCTTGCCCGTGCCCATGGGATTGCTGGCCATGCTGGCCGTGATCGTCACTGCCGGCTCCGTGGTCATGTACGGCAAGGCCATCTGGGACCCCGTCGACCTGGCCAGCCGCATGACGGGCGCCGCCGTGCTGATCGCCCTGATCATCCTGCTGATCGACACGGTCAGCGTCAACCTGGCGGCCAACCTGGTGGGTCCGGCGTACGACTTTTCCTCGCTGGCGCCGAAGCAGATTTCGTACAAGATGGGCGGCTACATCACGGCCTTCATCGCCATCGTCATGATGCCGTGGAAGGTGCTCGAATCGACGCAGGGTTATATCTTCACGTGGCTGATCGGCTACTCGGCCCTGCTGGGCCCCATCGCCGGCATCCTCATCGTCGACTATTATTTTGTGCGCAAGACGCAGCTCGACGTCAGGCAGTTGTATCGCGATGACGGTATTTACTCGTATGGCAATGGCTGGAACATGGCGGCGCTGATCGCCTTCGTCATCGCCGTGCTGCCGAATATCCCGGGCTTTCTGAACGCGGCTTTCCCCACGGCGTTTCCCGGCGTGGCCGAAGGCTTTAAAACCATTTACACCTACGCCTGGTTCGTGGGCGTGGCCATCGCCGCAGTCGTCTACGGCGTCATGATGAAGGGCAAGGTAGCGGCACACGTGCAGCAGGCGCCGCAGTCCTGATCTTTTCGAGAAGGAGACAAGATGACTACACTGATACGTGGCGGTACCGTCGTCAACGCCGACCGGGCGTTTCGCGCCGATGTGCTGATCGAGGGCGACACGATTGCCGCCGTCGGCGAGAACTTGCCGGTGCCAGCTGGCGCCACCGTGATCGACGCGGGCGGCCTGTACGTGATGCCGGGCGGGATCGACACCCACACGCACATGAATTTGCCCTTCATGGGCACGGTGACGTCGGACGATTTTTTCACGGGCACGGCGGCGGGACTGGCGGGCGGCACCACCACCATCATGGACTTCGTCATTCCTGCCCCGAAGCAGTCGCTGATCGAAGCGTATCACCAGTGGCGCGCATGGTCGGCCAAGGCGGCCGGCGACTACACCTTCCACGTGGCGATCACCTGGTGGAGCGAGCAGGTACATGAAGAAATGGGCATCCTCGTGCGCGAGCATGGCGTGAACAGCTTCAAGCACTTCATGGCCTACAAAAATGCCATCATGGCCGACGATGAAACGCTGGTGAAAAGCTTTACCCGCTCGCTGGAACTGGGCGCGCTGCCCACCGTGCATGCGGAAAATGGCGAGCTGGTTTTTCAATTGCAGCAAGCCTTGCTGAAAAAGGGGATTGCCGGGCCGCAGGCGCACCCCTTGTCGCGTCCTCCCGCCGTGGAGGCAGAGGCGGCCAACCGCGCCATCGCGATTGCCAATGTGCTCAATACCCCCGTGTACATCGTGCACGTCTCGTGCGCCGAGTCGCTCGACGCCATCACGCGGGCGCGCGCCAACGGCCAGCGCGTGTATGGCGAAGCGCTGGCGGGCCACCTGGTGATCGACGACAGCGTCTACCAGAGCGATGATTTCGATTATGTGGCGGGCCACGTCATGAGTCCGCCGTTCCGCGGCAAGCACCATCAAGCGGCCTTGTGGCACGGCCTGCAGAGCGGCAACCTGCACACGACGGCCACCGACCACTGCACCTTCTGCGCCGAGCAGAAGGCGGCTGGCAAGGACGACTTCACGCGCATCCCGAACGGCTGCGGCGGCGTCGAGGAACGCATGGCCGTCGTGTGGGATGCGGGCGTCAATTCCGGCATGCTCACGCCCTGCGAATTCGTCAAGGTATCGTCGACCAATGCGGCGCAGATCTTCAATATGTATCCGCGCAAGGGCCTCATCGCCGCAGGCAGCGATGCCGACATCGTGCTGTGGGACCCGCAGGGCACGCGCACCATTTCCGCCGCCACGCAGTTTGCCAAAGGAGGCTTCAATGTCTTCGAAGGGCGCACCGTGCGCGGCATCCCCCGCACCACGATTGCCGCCGGCAAGGTGGTGTTTCACCAGGGCGAGCTGACGGCCGTCGAAGGGGCAGGGCGCTATATCGAGCGCCCGGCGTTTGCCGCCACCACCGCATGAAGTCAGGAGACAATAATGGATGATCTACGCATCAATGGCGAACGGCTGTGGGCAGCCCTGATGGAACTGGCGCAGATCGGCGCGACAGTGAAAGGCGGCGTCAAGCGCCTGGCCTTGACGGACCTCGACAAACAGGGGCGCGACCTGGTGGTGCGCTGGGGCCGCGAGGCGGGCATGAGCATCACCATCGACCAGATCGGCAATGTCTTCATGCGCCGCGACGGCACCGACAATACCCTGCCTCCCGTGATGACGGGCAGCCATATCGACACGCAACCCACGGGCGGCAAGTTCGATGGCAATTACGGCGTGCTGGCGGGCCTGGAAGTGGTGCGCACCCTGAACGATTTACAGATCAAGACGCGGGCACCCATCGAGGTGGCGTTCTGGACCAATGAGGAAGGCTCGCGCTTCGTGCCCGTGATGATGGGTTCCGGCGTCTTTTGCGGTGCCTTCTCGCTCGACACCGCGTATGCGGCGAAAGACACGGAAGGAAAAACGGTGGGCGAGGAGCTGGCGCGCATCGGATACAAGGGCGACCAGGTGCCGGGCGACCATCCGATCGGCGCCTATTTCGAAACGCATATCGAGCAGGGCCCCGTACTGGAAGACGCCGATAAAGTCATCGGCGTGGTGCCGGCCGTGATGGGCTTGTCGTGGTACGACTGCGTGGTGACGGGTATGGAAGCGCATGCCGGTCCCACGCCCATGGGCTTGCGCAAGGATGCGCTGCAGGTGGCCACCGTCATCATGCAGGAAGTCGTCGCCATTGCCAACCGCTACCCGCCGTATGGACGCGGCACGGTGGGCATGGTGCAGGTGTTCCCGAACAGCCGTAACGTGATTCCCGGTGAAGTGACATTCAGCATCGACCTGCGCAATGTGAACGACGAACTGCTCAACACCATGCATGGCGAGATCACGGCCTTCATCGACGCCACGCGCGAGACGACGGGGCTGGGCATTTCACTGGAAAGGGTGTCCTACTACCCGCCATGCCCGTTCCACCCCGACTGCGTGGGCGCCGTGCGCAATGCCACGGCAAAGCTGGGTTATTCCGTGATGGACGTGGTCTCCGGCGCCGGCCACGACGCCATCTACGCGGCCCGGCTGGCGCCGGCCGGCATGATCTTCGTGCCGTGCAAGGACGGCATCAGCCACAATGAAATCGAGGATGCCAAGCCCGAGCACCTGGCAGCGGGTTGCAATGTGCTGCTGCATGCTATGCTGGAGCGTGCCGTAGCCGTGGCCGTCTAGCTACCGCTGCGCGGCGGTGCTATGCTGGGCGCCTTGCGACAACAGGCGGCCTGGCGATGAGCATTACCGATTCCGATTCCGATACCCGGCGGCGTCCGGCCGCGCTGCACGCCGCGCGTGGCGGCGAACTGCTGTCCATGGGCGACGTGGCGGGCGCGCAGGCGTGTTTCCAGCAGGCGCTGGTACTTGACCCCGACAACGCGTTTGCCCTGGCCAACCTGGCCTGGATGCGGGAGCAGGAGGGTGCGCTGGAACACGCCGTGGCCTTGTACCTGCGCGCACTGGCGCACATGCCGGACGACGCGCATCTGCTGCAAAACCTGGGCGCGCTGCTGCTGCGCATGCGTCGCATGGACGAAGCCGAGCAAATTTTGCGCCGCGTACTGGCGCTGGAGCCCGAACGGTCTTCCGCCTGGTCCAACCTGGGCGTGCTGCAGGCCAGCCTGCAGCGCGAAACACAGGCAGAGCGCTGCTACCGCCATGCCATGGAACTCGATCCGGCCTACGCGAACGCGCGCTACAACCTCGCCTACCTGCTGCTGCGCCAGGGCCGCCTGGCGGAAGGCTGGCAAATGCTCGAAGCGCGGCCGCAACCGTCCGCGTTTGGCGACTACTTCCACTTCCCGCGCTGGCAGGGATAGTCGCTGGCCGGCAAGTCGCTGCTGATCTGTCCCGAAGCGGGCATGGGCGATATGCTGCTGTTGTGCCGCTACGTGCCCTTGCTGCGCGATTTGGGCGCGGCCAGCGTGTCGCTGCTGTGCCATGCGCCGCTCAAGGCGCTGCTGCGGATTGTGCCTGGCATCGACGAGGTGCTGGCCATCGGCGAGGCGGTCGCGCAGAGCGGACGCGATTATTGGGTCGCCCTGCTGAGCATTCCCGGCCTGTGCGGTACGGTCCTGGAAACGATACGGTCGAACGTGCCGTATGTGTGCGCGGATGCGCGCGCCGTGGCCGCCTGGAGCGCGCGCTTGCCGCCCGCGCCGCTGCGCGTGGGCCTGGAAAGGCAATCCCGCATTTGAAAACGATGGCGAGCGTTCGCTGGCGGCGCTCGACATGCTGGCGCCGCTGGGAGCGGTGGCCGGCGTGCAGTTTGTCAGCTTGCAGAAGGGCGCCGGCGAGGATGACACTTCGGCGTCACTGACCCTGGTCGGTGGCGGCGCGGCGCTGGGCGACATGGCTGATACGGCCGTGGCGCACCTGGCGGGCGCGCTGGGTACGCCGTGCTGGCTGTTGCTGCCGCACTACCGGCCCGACTGGCGCTGGCTGGCGGGGCGCACTGATAGTCCCTGGTATCGCGCGATGCGCCTGTTCCACCAGCCTGCGCCAGGCGGTTGGGCACCGCTGATCGCGCAGGTGGCCGAGCAGCTGACGCGCTGGCGCCAGCAGGCGATGTATTCATCTACCGGGATAGACTCTTAGTCTTTGGGCTTGGGCTGGAAATCGCGCAGGAACGCCAGCAGCGCGCGCGCCGCGATGTCGGCGTCGTCGGCCGTCATGGTTTCGAGCGGATTGTGGCTGATGCCGCCATTGCCGCAGCGCGTAAACAGCATGGCCACGTCGGTGATGGCGGCCATGGCCATGGCGTCGTGGCCGGCGCCCGACAGCAGCGCGTATGGTTCGATGCCGACCGATTCCACGGCTTGCGCCAGCTGCGCCATCAGCCATGGCGCGCACGGCGCCGCATGCGCCGACAGCAGCAGTTCCAGCTGGTAGTCGATCTGGCGCCGCGCGCAGATGGCGGCGATGCCATCGAGGATGTCGTGGACGGCCGCCTGGCGTACCGCGTCGCTGGCTGCGCGGATGTCGAGCGACAGGGTGCAGGCGCCGGCGATCACGTTGACAGAACCGTTGGGCACGTGCAGCTGGCCGACGGTGCCCACCAGCGCTTCGCCCTGGCTGCAGCGCCGTTCCACCAGCAAAATGATTTCGGCTGCGGCGCTGGCCGCGTCGCGTCGCATGGGCATCGGCGTGGTGCCCGCGTGGCTGGCCACGCCGCCAAGATTGAGCAGGTAGCGCGAGCTGCCGGCAATCGCCGTGACGATCCCCAGCGGCAAGTCGCGCTCCAGCAGCACGGGGCCCTGTTCGATATGCACTTCCACATAACCGAGCAAATCGGCCGGATCGCGCGCGATGGCGCCGATGGTGCTCGCCTCGTGACCGGCGGCGGCCAGCGCGTCGCGCATGCTCACGCCATCCGTGTCGCATTGTTCCAGCAGCGACAAGTCGAACCTGCCCGTGACGGCAGTGCTGCCCAAAAAAGTGCTCTTGAAGCGCACGCCTTCCTCTTCGGCAAAGCCGACGACCTCGACGTGGAAGGGCAGCTTTTCGCCCCGTTCGTGCAGGTGGTGCACGACGGCGATCGGCAGCACGATGCCCAGCCGGCCGTCGTACTTGCCGCCGTTGCGCACCGTGTCGTAATGCGATCCCGTCATCAGCGTCTTTGCGCCGGGCGCGTCGGACAGGTAGCGCCCGACCACATTGCCGACGGCGTCGATCTGCACCTGCATGCCCGCCTCCCGCATCCAGTCGGCCAGCTGCGCGGCCGTTTTCCGGTGCGCCGGCGTCAGGTAGGCGCAGGTCAGGTTGTAGTCGCTGTCGCTCCAGCCGGCCAGCGTTTCCGCGTGCTGCATGATGGCCGGGCCGAAGTCCAGGCGCACGTCGAACAGGTCGTTCAGGCGCAGTTCGGCGATGCGCTTGATCTGCCGCAGCGATTCGACCAGTTCATCGGCGCGCCGGTTCTTCAGGCGCCGCACAAAGGTGGCGATGATGTCCTGGCGCGTCAAGCCTTCGCCCGTCGGGCCCTTGACGGCCAGGATGAAGGGAAAGCCGAACTTGGCGTTGTACTCGCTGTTGAGGCGTTGCAGGGTGGCAAATTCGTCGGTGCTGCACAGGTTCAGGCCGGACTTGGCCTGCTCGCGCGTCGATTCCATTGTCAGTTGCCCGGCAATGGCGGCCTTGCCGGCCAGTTCGGGGTGGGCGCGTATGAGTCCCAGTTGTTCTTCGGGCGAGGCCAGGGCCAGCACGCGCTGCAATTCCATCTTGAGCGCCGTCAGGCTGGCAAACGGCCGCGCGGCCGCTGCGCGCTGGGCGATCCAGGGCGAATGTTCATAGACGCCATGCAGCTGCGCGATAAAATTGGCCTGGCTGCCGGCGTTCAGGTCTGAAAGGGTGGTCATGGTTTTCCGATCATGCAAGCGGTGATGATAGCGCCCCGTTCCTGCGTTCATTATATGCGCGTGCTGATAGCAGCTATCGCTGCACCAGCGCCTTGGCCGCTGCGCTGACCTGGTCGCGCAGCCATTTGTGTTCGGGCGCCTGGTGCACGCGCTGGTGCCACAGCTGGTAAAAGCGCATCGGCGGGAATTTCAAGGGCACGGTATACGTTTTCAGCGGCAGGGTCTTTTCATAGAAGCGCATGAACTGGCGGCCTGTGGTGAGTACCAGGTCCGTCTGCGTCAGCATGTAGGGGATCAGGCCGAAATATGCCGATTCCACCACCACGTTGCGCTGCAGGTTTTGCCGTTCGAGGAAGGAATCGATCACGCCGTGGTAGCCCGGCATCATCTGCGACGGCGCCACGTGGGGCAGGCTCAGATAATCGTCGAGGGTCATGGCGTCGCTGGCCGTGCGGCGCGCATAGGCGTTTTCCGCATGCATGGCGCAGACAATGGGATCTTCGAACAGCTTCGAGATGTGCAGATGGGCGGGCGGTTCATCCCAGTTGGCGATGACCAGATCCAGCCCCCCGTCGGACAATTGCCGGATATGATCGATGCCCGGCCCCAGGCTGTGCAGGACGACGCGGCTTTTCGGCGAACCGCGGCGCAGCTGGGCCACCACATTGGGCAAGAACTGGCTGTCCAGGTAGTCGGGCGCGGCGATATGGAAGGTGCGCGCCTCTTCCTGCGCCACGAACGGCGTCTTCTTGATAAACAGGCTCTCCGTCTGGTCGAGGATGCGCTTGGCCGGATTGAGCAGGCTTTCGCCATGCTGGGTGGGCACCATGCCGCGCGCGCCGCGCACCAGCAGCGGGTCGCCCGTCAATTCGCGCAGCTTGCGCAAGGAAGCGGAAATCGACGGCTGCGGCTGGTTGAGTTTCAGCGCCACGCGCGAGACATTCTTTTCCACCAGCAGCAGGTAGAGGATGCGGATCAGGTGCAGGTCGAGGTGTTGCGGCAGGCTGGACATGTGGCGGCGGCTTTGTTGTATATCGATTTGAATATGTCAAATATACGATATTTTTCATGTGAAGGGCGGTAAATCCGTTTATCTTGTGTAGATTGGCGCGAATATGGGTTCGGTCTGACTAGAGGAAATTTATGGAAGTATTTGCCTATCTGATTCCGTACGGCCTGGAGTGGCTGAACCTGATCGTCCGCTGGCTGCACGTCATCACGGGCATCGCCTGGATCGGCGCTTCCTTTTATTTCGTCTGGCTCGACAACTCGATCCGCCCGCCCGCGCCCGGCTCCGAGCTGGCGAAGAAGGGCGTCTCGGGAGAGTTGTGGGCCGTGCATGGCGGCGGTTTCTATAACCCGCAAAAATATCTGGTGGCGCCCGCCGAACTGCCGCAGGAACTGCACTGGTTCAAATGGGAAGCGTATTCCACCTGGCTGTCCGGCTTTGCGCTGCTGACGATTGCCTATTATTTCAATGCCCAGGCCATGATGATCGACAAGGCCGTGGCCGACATCAGCAGCGGGCAGGCCGTCGGCATCGGCATCGCCACCCTCGTCATCGGCTGGACCGTGTACGACCTGCTGTGCCGCTCCAAGCTGGCGCAATATGAGCTGTGGTTCGGCGTGACGGTGTTTGCGCTGATCGTCGGCGCCGCGTACGTGCTCACGCATTTGCTCAGCGGGCGCGCCGCCTACATCCACGTGGGCGCCATGATCGGCACCATCATGGTGGCCAATGTGCTGATGCTGATCATACCCGGCCAACGCAAGATGGTCGAAGCCATGGCCGCCGGCAAGCTGCCCGATCCCAAACACGGCCTGAAGGCCAAGCAGCGCAGCGTGCATAACAATTACTTTACCTTGCCGGTACTGTTCATCATGATCAGCAACCACTACGCGATGACCTACCGCAACGATCATGCGTGGCTGGTGCTGGCGCTGATCATGGCGGCCGGCGTGTTCATCCGCCACTTTTTCAACTTGCGCCACAAGGGCCGTGTCGAGTGGCGCTATCCGGCCATCGGCGTGGCCTTGCTGCTGGCCGTGGCCGTGGCCATCGCGCCGAAAGCGCCCGTGGTGGCCGCGCCTGCGGTGGACCCTGCCGCGCAGTTCAAGCGCGCGCATGCCATCATCACCCAGCGCTGCGCCACCTGCCATTCGGCCCAGCCCACGCAAGCGGGTTTCGCCACGGCGCCGGCCGGCATGATGCTGGATAATGAAACGCAAATCCGCCAGCACGCGGCGCAAATCTACAAGCAGGCCATCGAGCTCAAAGCCATGCCGATCGGGAACCTGACCAATATGACGGAGGCCGAGCGCAGCGAATTGGGCGCCTGGCTGCAACAGACCATGCAAGGAGAAAAATGACTACGCACGCAGAAAAAATCACGGCCTGGATCGACGCACACTTCGACGAGGAAGTCGCCTTTTTGCAGAAGGTGGTGCAGCAGCCGACGGATACGCCGCCCGGCAATAACGCACCGCATGCGGAGCTGGTGGCGCAGCTGTTGCAGGCATATGGCTGGAACGCGGAAAAGCATGCGGTACCTGCGGACCAGGTCGAAGCCTATGGCATGCAGAGCATCACCAACCTGATCGTGCGCCGCCCGTATGCCGAGGGCGGGCCGACGGTGGCCCTGAACGCGCATGGCGACGTGGTGCCGCCCGGCGACAACTGGACCTATCCGCCATATGGCGGCCAGATCGACGGCGGTTATATCTACGGCCGCGCGACGGCCGTGTCAAAAGGCGATTTCGCCACCTATGTATTTGCCGCGCGCGCGCTCGAAGCGCTGGGTGTTCCCTTGAAGGGCCAGCTGGAACTGCACTTTACGTATGACGAGGAATTCGGCGGCTTGCTGGGGCCGGGCTGGCTGCTGGAGCAAAATCTGACGCAGCCCGATTTCGTCATCGCCGCCGGTTTCAGCTACGGCATCGTCACGGCGCACAACGCCTGCCTGCAGCTGGAAATCACCGTGCACGGCAAGTCCGGCCACGGCTCCATGCCGGAGACGGGGCATGACGCGCTGCAGGCGGCCAACAAGATTCTCAACGCCATCTATGGCCAGCTGCCGGAGCTGAAAAAGATCAAGTCAAAAGTCGCCGGCATCGATTCGCCCACCATGCTGGTGGGCCGCATCGACGGTGGCACGAATACCAATGTGGTGCCGGGAAAAGTCGTCATGAAGATGGACCGCCGCATGATTCCGGAAGAAGATCCGGTGGCGGTGGAAGCGCAGGTGCGCGCCCTGATCGAAGACGCCGTGCGGGGCGAACCTGGCATCCGCATCGAGATCCGCCGCCTGCTGCTGTCGCACGCGCTGCGGCCCTTGCCCGGCTCCGAACAGCTGGTCGGCAGCCTGCAAAAGAATGCGCAAGCCATCCTTGGCGAGACGATTCCCGCCATCGGCACGCCCCTGTATGCGGATGCGCGCCTGTATGGCGAACGGGGCATCCCCGCCGTGCTGTATGGCGCCGGTCCGCGCACGGTGCCCGAGTCGAACGCGAAGAAGGCCGATGAGCGCCTGGCGCTCGATGATTTGCGCAAGGCCAGCAAGATCGTCGCCCTGACCCTGCTCGACTTCCTGGGTGAAAAATAGGCCGGGGTACTTTGGCTTACAATGGGGCGAACACTCACACTGTGAAGAAGAGCTCCATTGAATACCCGTTTTCTCGAAGCGTTTGTCTGGGCTGCGCGGCTGGGCAGTTTCCGCACGGCGGCCGACAAGCTGCACATCACGCAGGCGGCCATTTCGAACCGCATCGCGTCGCTGGAGCAGGACTTCGGCACGCGCTTGTTCGACCGCGACGCGCGTGAAATCCGCCTCACTTTCGCCGGGCGCAACCTGCTGGTGTACGCCGAACGCATGCTGGAACTGTGCCGCGACATGTATGCGGCCAATTCTTCGCCCGCGCAGATCACGGGTGAAGTGCGCATCGGCGTCATCGAAACCATCGTGCATACCTGGCTGATCCCGTTCCTGCAGCGCGTGCAGGAACGCTATCCTGGCATCGAGATTCAATTGACGTCGGAATCGACGCGCCGCCTGCACGAACAGCTGCAGCAGGGTGAACTCGATATCGCGCTGCAGACGGACATGCTGACGGGCGACCATATCCGCAGCACGGGCAGCGGCGCCATTGCCATGGGCTGGGCGGGCAGGGCTGCCGACTGGCCCGACACGGGTGTGCCGTTCACGGTGGCGCAACTGGCGCAGCACCCGATCATCACCATGAACAGGGGATCGCAGCCGCATTCCGCATTGAAGGCGCTGTGCCAGGACGAGGGCGTGCAGTTGGGCAGGGTGCATTGCGTCAGCTCGATTTCCGCCATCGTGCGCCTGGTGAAAGCCGGCTTCGGCATCGCCGTGTTGCCGCTGGCGCCCCTGCGCGAGGAAATCGAGCAGGGCAACATCGCCCTGATTCCCTGCGCCAGCGCCCTGGCGCCGCAGCGCATCGTCATCAGCTACAGCGAAGACATCACCACGGAGGCGATCCAGCTGGTGGCCATGCTGGCGTGCGAGGAAGCGGCCAGGTTTACCGTGGGTTTGGGCGAGGAATATGGCACCGGGTGATGTCGCGGCGTAGGTCGGATTGGCGCCCCGGCGCGTAATCCGACAACATTGTTGGTCCGTCCCCACCGCGACCCACAAGAAAAACTTATCAGTCGCGTTCAGAATAACCCGTTTGCCAAGTGATGGCGTGCCACCTATTCTGGGTTGGCACACCACCCATAACGCAGAACGGAACCATCATGACGACCTCCCCCACCTTGCCCGGCATCCTGTTTGTCTGGACCAGCGCCGAACCGGAACACGAACTCGATTTCAACCGCTGGTACGACCGCGAGCACGTGGAAGAGCGCGTGCGCATTCCCGGTTTTGTCAGCGGCACGCGCTACCAGAGCGTGCGCGGTCCGCGTAAATACCTGGGCCTGTACCGCACCGACTCGCTCGATGCCTTCCAGACAGCAGACTACTTCAAGGCCTTCGGCCAGCAGACGCCATGGTCGGTGACGAATCTGCAGCGCATGCTTGACCCGATGCGCCGCGTCTGTGCCATCGAGGCGGAAACGGGCTTGGGCACGGGCGCCTGGCTGGCCGTGCTGCGCCTGGGCGGGCAAGCCATCGGCCAGGATGCCCAGGCGGTGGCCGGCCTGGCGGTGCTGGGGACGAAGCTGCGGCAGATCGACGGCGTGATTTCCACGCGCTTGCTGACGCCCGACGCGAAGCTGTCCGGCCCCCTGCCGGCAGAGCAGAAGGAAGGCCGCGTGCTCGACCCGATCTTCCTGATCGATACGTCGTCGGAAAGCGCCGCCGTGGCGGCCGCCGATGCCGCCAGCGCGGCGCTGGGGCTCGACGGCGAACAGGCGGCCATCTTGCAGCTGTCCTGGCAGCTGCGCGAGGCGGACCTGCACGCTGCCTGACGCGCCGCACGCGCATCTTGCCGGCACGGATAACACGAGACACGGGCCACGGCGCAGGGCATAGGATCCTGCGCCGGGCCTGCAAAAAAAACTGACGAGAGAGGTAGGCAATGACCACATATACGAACGCCGCGCATCCGGCGACCCAGGCGCCGGGCGAGAAGGCCACGACGGCCAAGACGGGCCGCCTGGCCACGGCCAGCATGGTCGGCACGACCCTGGAATGGTATGACTTCACCGTCTACAACACCATGGCCGCGCTGATTTTCAACCACCTGTTTTTCCCTTCATTCGATCCGCTGACGGGTACCATCCTGGCCTTTTCCACGTATGCGGTCGGCTATATTTCGCGTCCTATCGGTGGCGTGATCTTCGGCCACCTGGGCGACAAGCTGGGACGCCGCTGGGTGCTGGTGGTCACCCTGATGCTGATGGGCGTGACGACGGGCCTGATGGGCCTTTTGCCCACGTATGCCACGGCCGGCATCTGGAGCCCGGTCCTGCTGGTGGCGCTGCGCTTCGTGCAGGGCATCGCGCTCGGTGGCGAATGGGCGGGCGCCGTGCTGATCTCCGTCGAACACGGGGCAGCGGACAAGCGCGGCCGCAACGCTTCGTGGACGCAGGTGGGGCCATCGTTCGGCACCCTGCTGGCGACGGGCTGCATCGGCCTGATCACCTATCTGCTGCCGCATGAAGCGTTCATGGACTGGGGCTGGCGCATGCCATTCATCGCCAGCCTGCTGCTGGTGGCCTTCGGCATGTGGATACGCAGCGGCATCGAGGAAACCCCGCTGTTCAAGGAGCTCGACCAGCAGGACGCCAAGGCCGAAGCGCCGATCGGCGACGTGCTGCGCATCTACTGGCGCCGTCTGTTGATCGCCGGCGGCGTGCGCATCGGCTCGGACGTGCTGTATGCGCTGGTGGTGGTGTTCACCCTGACCTATGTGACCACCGTGCTGCACCTGTCATCGACCCTGGCGCTCACCGCCATCATGATCGGCACGGCTTGCAATGCGCTGTCGGTGCCCCTGTTTGGCGCCCTGTCGGACAAGATCGGCCGCCGTCCCGTGTATGCGCTGGGGGCCATCCTCGGTCTGGTGTGGGCGTTTGCCTTCTTCACCTTGTTGGATACGGCCAGCCCTGCCGCCATCGTCACGGCCGTCGTCGTGGGCCTGATCATCCACGCCATCATGTACGGCCCGCAGGCGGCTTTCGTCATCGAGCAATTCCCCACCAAGGTGCGCTATGCGGGTTCCTCGCTGGCCTACACCCTGGCCGGCGTGATCGGCGGCGGCTTCGCGCCCCTCGTCATCGCCAGCCTGTACCGCTCGTACAACAGCACCATGGCCGTCTCGCTGTATGTGGCGGCGGCTTTGCTGATCACCGGCGCCGCCGTTTTCGCGGCCAGAGAAACGGGCCGCGGCCCTCTTGAGGAATAACATCATGACGACATTGAGTTTTCAACTGGCAGGCCACGGCCCCGTTACCTTCGACATCGATAATCTCATCATCGCCGGCTGGACGGGCCGCGACATGGCGATGGTCGAACACCATATCGCCGAACTGGAAGCCATCGGCGTGGCGCGCCCGAAAAGCGTGCCGACGTTTTACCGCGTGGCGGCGGCGCTGCTCTCCAGCGATGCCGCCATCGAAGTGCCGGGCCTGGACTCCTCCGGCGAGGCCGAGTTCGTGCTGTTTTCCACCGAATACGGCTTGCTGGTGGGGATAGGTTCCGACCACACGGACCGCAAGGTGGAAAGCTATGGCGTGACGGTGTCCAAGCAGATGTGCGGCAAGCCCGTGGGCGATACCCTGTGGCGCTATGCCGACGTGGCCGGCCACTGGGACCAGCTGCAGATGCGTTCCTGGCGCGAGCGCGATGGCGTGCCTGCCCTGTACCAGGATGGCCCCGTGACCCGCATGCTGTCGCCGGAAGACCTGATCCTGCGCTACACGGGGCAAGCGACCCTGCCCGTGGGCAGCGCCATGTTCTGTGGCACGCAACCGATCATCGGCGAGATGGGCCATGGCGACGCGTTCGAGCTGGAGCTGTATGATCCAGCCTTGCAGCGCTGCCTGCAGCACCGCTATGCCGTGCAAACCCTGCCCGTGGAAGGATAAGAGAATGACCCAGTTGACCAAGACCATTCGCGAACTGGCGGCCGACCTGGCCGCCGGTCGTATCACCAGCGTGGCACTGACGCAGCAGATGCTGGCGCGCGCCGAGGCGCACCGGGCGCAGGGCGGCCATGCCTATGTCAGCCTCGATGGCGAACAGGCGCTGATGGAAGCGCGGGCCAGCGATGCGGCGCGCGTCGCGGGCATCGTTGCCTCGCCGCTGGCCGGCGTGCCTATTTCCATCAAGGACTTGTTCGACGTCAGGGGGCAGGTCAGCAGCGCCGCCTCGCTGGCGCTGGCCGATGCGCCGCCCGCTGACGTGGATGCGGGTGCCGTGGCGCGCCTGCGCGCGGCCGGCGCCGTCCTGCTGGGCCGCACCAACATGAGCGAATTCGCATTCTCCGGCCTGGGCTTGAATCCCCATTACGGCACGCCGCGCAATCCGCACGACGACGCGCGCGTGGCGGGCGGTTCCACCTCGGGCGGCGCCGTGACGGTGGCCTTGGCGATGGCAGCCGGCGCGCTGGGCACGGACACGGGCGGCTCGATCCGCATCCCGTCCGCCTTTTGCGGCCTGACCGGCTTCAAGCCGACGGCCGCTTCCGTGTCGCTGGAGGGCACGCTGCCGCTGTCGCGCTCCCTCGATTCGGCCGGGCCCATCGCGCACAGCGTCGACTGTTGCGCCATTCTGTACGCAGCACTGTCGGGCCATGACATCGGTGCGCAGGCGCCAGCCCTGAAAGGCTTGCGCTTCGGTTTTACCACCGATTATGTGGGCGCGAATGTCGAGCCGCAGGTGCAGCAGGCTTTCGACGCCACGCTGGACAAATTACGCGCGGCCGGCGCGCTGGTGGAACAGTTCGATTTCCCCGAATTGCTGGAGCTGCCGGGTATTAATGGCGGCGGCGGCCTGGTGGCGGCGGAAGCCTGGCACTGGCACAAGGCCTTACTTGAAGAGAAGGGCGCGCAGTACGACCAGCGCGTGGCGGCGCGCATCCGCCGCGGCCAGCAGCAGGGCGCAGCGGACTACATCGACTTGCTCGATGCGCGTGCGCGCCTGATCGCCATCGCCCGGCGGCGCCTGGCGCCATTCGACGCCTGGCTGATGCCCAGCGTGGCTGTTCTCGCACCGGAAATTGCCCCGCTGGAAGCGGACGACGCTACCTTCTTTGCCACGAACGGCCTGGTGCTGCGCAACGCCAGCGTGATCAACTTCCTCGACGGCTGCGCGCTGTCGCTGCCGTGCCACGCAGAGGGCGAGCTGCCCGTGGGACTGGGTATCTGCGGCCTGGCCGGCGCCGACGATACCGTGCTGCAAATTGGCCGCGCCGTGGAGGCGCTGCTGCGGGGGCGTGGAAAAGAATAGTGCCGTAGTGCAGGAAAATGCCAGGTTTGTAATATGATAGCTGGCATTGACATGGGATAGTCGCGCTTCGGGCGCCGGCAAACTTCAACTGTGCACCGATACGACCTGATTAGCTGTCATGACTGCGGCGTGCTGTACCGCAAACGTCCGCTGCGTCCGCGCGAAAAGGCGCGCTGCATCCGTTGCCGCTCGGTGCTGTATCGCGGCGCCCACGCACGGGGTGCCTCGGCCGAATTGACCAAGGTGGTGGCGCTGACCCTGGGCGCCGCCCTGGTCTTCCTGATCGCGCAGTTTTTTCCCATCGTCGAACTCGACGTCAATGGCCTCACTTCCAGCGCCACCTTGCTCGGCTCCATCCGCGTGCTGTGGTCCGAACAGATGCAGATCGTGGCGACGATGGTCTTCCTGTTTACCATTCTCTTTCCCGCCATCGAACTCGCTTCCCTGCTGTATGTGGCGCTGGGCTTGCGCGGCGGCGTCAAGGTGCCGGGCTTTAACCGCGTGCTGCGCGCCGTGCAGACGGCGCGCGAATGGGGCATGACGGAAGTGCTGATGATCGGCATCCTGATCACCGTCGTCAAGATGACCAGCCTGGCCACGGTGCTGCCGCAACCGGGGCTGTTCGCGTTTGGCGCGCTGACCCTGATGCTGGCCATCGTCGTCTCGTTCGATCCCAAGGCCCTGTGGAACCTGGGCGACGACCTGACCCGGCAAGCGCTGCCCGGCATCCGCTACAAGGCCTTCGCGCCGGGCGCGAAGATTGTGCCTTGCCATGCCTGCGGTCTGGTGGCGCCGCCGCTGGGCAAGGGCAAGCATCTGGCGTGCGTGCGCTGCGGCACGACCCTGCATGTACGCAAACCGGACAGCATCAACCGCACCTGGGCCTTGCTGATCGCCGCCATGATCCTCTACATTCCCGCCAACCTGCTGCCCGTGATGGTGACGCAATCGCTGTTCGGCGCGCAGGACGACACCATCATGAGCGGCGTGGTGCTGTTCTGGACCAGCGGCTCGAAAGGCCTGGCCATCATCATTTTCATTGCCAGCGTGGTCGTGCCGATGTTGAAACTGGGCGTGCTGGCGCTGCTGGCGTTCACGGCGCAGCGGCGTTCGCGCTGGCGGCCGCGCCAGCGCACCATTTTGTACCGCATGGTCGAATTCATCGGCCGCTGGTCCATGCTCGACATCTTTGTCGTCACCCTGACGGTGGCGCTGGTGCGCTTCAAGTCGCTGGCCGTGATCACGGCCGGACCCGGCGCGCTGGCCTTTGGCGCCGTGGTGGTGCTGACCATGCTGGCCGCAATGCAGTTCGACCCGCGCCTGATCTGGGACCCCGTCGACGGGCAGGTGCCCGGCGAGGAAGAACCCGTGGTGGTGGCAAATACCGGAAACAATACAGTGATTGGAGAACAGCATGTCTGACAAAGAAGCAGGCGACCTTGCCGAAACGGGTGGCGGTCCATTGCCGGAGCCTGATGTGGAACAGGGCAGCCGCTGGCTGCCGTCGCTGGTATGGCTCATTCCGCTGCTGGCCGCGCTGATCGGCGCCGGCCTGGCCGCCAAGTCCATCCTCGACCAGGGCCCCACGGTGACAGTCAGCTTCAAGAGTGCCGAAGGACTGGAACCGGGCAAGACCAAGGTCAAGTACAAGGACGTCGACATCGGCCAGGTGCGCGCCATTACCCTCGGCGAGGACTTGAGCAAGGTACTGGTGACGATCGACATGAGCAAGGAAGCGCGGCGCTTCGCCACCGCCGATTCGCGCTTCTGGGTGGTGCGCCCGCAGATCGGCGCCAGCGGCGTGACGGGCCTGGGCACCTTGCTGTCGGGCGCCTACATCGGCGTAGACACAGGCAAGTCGGAAGCCAAAAAGGAGAGCTTCGTCGGCATGGAAAATCCGCCCGCCGTGGCCGGTGACCAGAAGGGCAAGCTGTATACCCTGCATGCGGACAGCCTCGGTTCCGTCGACGTGGGCTCGCCGCTGTTCTTCCACCGCCTGCGCGTGGGCAAGGTGGTCAGCTTCGCACTGGACAAGGATGGCAACGGCATTACCATGTCGGTCTTCGTGAACGCGCCGTACGACCAGTTCGTCGGCAAGAATGCGCGCTGGTGGCATGCCAGCGGCGTCGACGTGCGCCTCGATTCAAGCGGTTTCAAATTGAATACGCAGTCGCTGGCGGCCATGCTGGTAGGCGGCATCGCCTTCGAGGCGGAAAACGGCCGCAAGCCCGAGGAGCCCGCGCCGGCCGATACCAATTTCCGTCTGGCGGCCGACGAGGCCAGCGCCATGCGCGAACCCGATGGCGAGGCCATTACCACCGTATTCTATTTCGACCAGTCGCTGCGTGGCTTGCAGCCTGGCGCCACGGTGGATTTCCGCGGCATCGTGCTGGGCGAGGTGCGCTCGGTGGGCATCGAATTCGATCCCGTGAAAAAGAACTTCCGCATGCCCGTCACCGTCAGTCTGTATCCGGCTCGCCTGGGCATGCGTTTCAAGACGGCCGTCGACGATGCGGAAGGCTCGGCCGGCCACCAGCTGCTCGAACGCATGGTCAGCCGCGGCTTGCGCGCCCAGCTGCGCACGGGTAACCTGCTCACCAGCCAGCTGTACATCGCGCTGGACTTCTTCCCGAAAGCGCCGAAGGTGGCGCTGGACTTGAACAGGTATCCGCTGGAAGTACCCACCGTGCCGAATACCCTCGACGAACTGCAGACGCAGATCGCCAGCATCGCCCGCAAGCTCGATCAGGTGCCATACGCGGAGATCGGCAACAACCTGAACGCCACCATCAAGCAGGCCAATGCCCTGTTCAAGCAGCTCGATGGCCAGGTGGTGCCGGAAATGCGCGATACCCTGACGGCGGCGAAACAGACCTTCGGCACGGCCGAACAGGTGCTGCAAAAGGATTCGCCGCTGCAGTCTGACGTGCGCCAGGCCTTGCAGCAACTGACGCAAACCCTGCAATCGCTCAATGCCCTGTCGGATTACCTGGAGCGTCATCCCGAGTCCCTGATCCGCGGTAAAAAAGGAGATGAAAAAAAATGATGAAACCGATTTTTGCCGCGCTGCTGGCTGGCAGCCTGCTGGGCGCCTGCTCCACGCCCCAGCCCGAGCATTTCTATACGCTCAGCGGCGGCGCCGATGCGCAGCCGGCCAAACCCGTGAAATATTATGTCGAGGTGCTGGCCGTCAGCGTGCCGCAGCAGGTGAGCCGCAACCAGTTTGTCGTGACGGCGCCGTCGGGACGCATCGAATTGCTGGAGCAGCAGCGCTGGGCGGGGCCGCTGGCCGGCGAGATCGGCCAGGCCCTGTCCACGGCCGTGACGAACGACCTGGGTGCCATCGATGTATTCCGCACGCCGCACCCCGACAACCTGCCCGTATACCGCATCAGCACCAATGTGCAGCGTTTCGAGTCCGTGATGGGCCAGTATGCGCTGATCGATGCCGTATGGAGCGTGCGCCAGCTGGCCAGCAACAAGGTGGTCACTTGCCGCACGATCGCCAATGAAAAGGTGGGCGCCGGCTACGATGAACTGGTGCTGGGCCACCGCCGCGCCGTGGGCCGCATCGCCGCCGATACGGCCAGCGTGGTGCGTGCTTTTGACAACGGCAACGCCGCCTGCCCGGCCGCCTGAGCCGCTTTTCGCTACCCAGTCCCGGCAGCCGCTGGTAAAATGCGGCCATGGGAATGACCTTGTTCACGCGCCGCTTTGCCGCCTGGATCGCCTGTTTCGCGATCCTGCTGGCGGCGCTTGCGCCATCGATTTCCCAGGCCGTCGCCAATGCCAAGCAGGAATCCGGCTCCGGCTGGGCGGAAATCTGCTCGGTGGCCGGCATCCGTTTTGTCCAGGTCGATGATGGCGCCGCCGATGAAAAATCCGGTGCCAAGGCCATGCAGATGGAGCACTGCGCCTTCTGTTCCACGCATGCGGGTTCCGTCGGCCTGCCGCCCACCAGCCCCGTGCTGCCGCTGCCCGTCGCCAGCGGCACGGCGATTTTCCCGGCGCTGTACTACCAGTCCCCATCCCCGCTGTTCATCTGGTCCACCGCGCAGTCGCGCGCGCCACCTGCCTTCGTTTAAGTCTTTGCATTTTTAGTGCTTGCCCTGCGCGCCTTCCAGTGCGACGGGCAGCATCCGCACACTTGAACGAGAATCACATGCACAAGAAATTATTGGTACTGGCCGTGGCCATCACCGTGGCCTACCCCTGCGCGCGGGCGCAGCAACTTGATCAAACCGACCACGCCATCGACACCGTCGTCGTTTCCGGTTCGCGCGCGCAATCATGGCTGTCCGAGACGCCGCAGGCCATCGGCGTCGTCAATGCCAAAACCCTGGAACGCGACAAGCCCAAGACCATGGGCGATATCCTCAACCGCATCGCCGGCGTGTACTGGAATGACCTGGGCAACGAGCAGCACAGCATGAGCATCCGCCAGCCCATCGGCACGAATGCCGTCTACCAGTATCTGGAAGACGGCATCCCCATTCGTCCGCTGGGCGTCTTTAACCACAATTCGCTCAATGAAATGAACATGGCGGGGGCCAGCGGCGTGGAGGTGGTGAAGGGCGCTGCCTCCTCGCTGTATGGCAGCAATGCCGTCGGCGGCGCCGTCAATTTCCTCACGGCCGGCGCCAGCGCCACGCCCACGGCCAAGGTGGGCGTGCGGCGCGATAACGTGGGGGGCTACACCCGCTACGACACCTCCGCCAGCGATACCTGGGGGCCGCTGGGATTGCGCTTTTCTCATTACAGCTCGCGCCGTTCGCGCGACAACTGGCAAGAGTACAGCTATGGCGACAAGGATTCGTTCTCGCTGCGCGCCGACTATACGCTTAGTCCCACCTCGCAGCTGCGCGCCACCCTCGTCCACACGGATCTCGACGCGGCCATGACGGGCAGCCTGTTCGAGAATGACTACCGCGCCAATCCGGGCAAGAGCCTGAACACGTTTACCTACCGCAAGGACAAGACCACGCGCATGAATCTGGCGTGGGAGGGCGCGACGACGGCCAATGGCACGAGCACCATCACCGTGTTTACGCGCAAAAATGACCATGGGCAGATTCCCGCGTATTCCATCGGCAGCTGCGCAGGCATGCTGTGCAAGGGCGTCATCAATAACAACCACGTCGATTCGCTGGGGCTGGACGTGAAACACCAGCAGAATTTTGCGTGGATGAATTCGCGCCTGATCTTTGGCGTCTACGTGGACAAGAGCGACAATCCCTTTGTCAGCGATAACCTGTCCATCGTGCGCGATGCCGCCACGGGCCGCTACCTGCGCTATACGCTGGCCAATGCCAGCAATCCGCAGGGCGTGCGCGACTACCAGACGGATATCCTCAACACGGCCGTCTTCGCGCAATGGGAATTTTCTCCGCTGGCCGGCACGCGCGTGGTGCTGGGTGGCCGTTCGGACGCCATCCGCTACGACTACCACAACAATCTGGCGCCCGGCGGCAGCGTCAATTACGGCGCACCCGACGAGTCGCGCAGCTTTTCGCATGTGAGCCCGAAGCTGGGCGCCACCTACGCCATCGGCCAGGCGGGCAGCGCGTATGCGAACGTCAGCCAGGGCTTTACGCCGCCCGAGGTGAGCCAGCTGTATGGCAAGACGGGTATCGCCGATTTGCAGCCGTCCGTCTACAACAACTATGAACTGGGCTTGCGCTGGGCCTTTTTGCAGGGTCGCTTGAAACTCGACACGGCCCTGTACCGGCTCGACGGGCGCGACACCATCGTCAGCTATACGCTCTCGCCGGGCAACAGCGAAAACCGCAATGCGGGACGCACGCGCAGCGAAGGGCTGGAGCTGGGCCTGAACTACGACAGCGGCCCGTTCGACGCGCGCTTCGCCACAGCCATCGCACGCCACCGCTACCTGCGCTACCAGGTCTCCGCCAGCCTCGATTACAGCGGCCGCACCATGCCGCAGGCGCCGCGCGACATCACCTCGATCGAGATCGGCTACAAGCCCATGGCCGGCGCCAGGGTGGCGCTCGAAGCCGTGCACCAGGGCCGCTACTGGATGAACAATGCCAACACGGTGGAATACAAGGGCCACGCGCTGCTGAACCTGCGCGCCAGCTACCAGCTCGCGCGCGGGCTGGAAGCGTGGGCGCAGGTGCGCAATCTGATGGACAAACGCTATGCCGATTCGGCCAGCAGCAGTTATTCGGGTGTGGGCAGTTACGCGGCCAATACGCAGAACCAGTACACGCCCGGTGCGCCGCGCAGCGTGATGCTGGGCCTGGGCTATACCTTCAACGTACTGTGAGGCTGGCCATGGACGATCACACTTTTCTTATCGCGCGGCGTAAAAGCCTGTACTGGCGCATCCACTTCTGGGCCGCGCTGATCGCCTCGCCGTTTGCGCTGGTGGCCACCCTGACGGGCATTTTGTATGTGTTCACGCCGCAGATCGAGGCAAGGCTGTACCAGCACCTCGACCATGTGGCGCCGCAAGCGTCCATGCTGCCGCTGGACGCCGCCGTGGCGGTCGCCGAACGGGCGGCGCCGCGTGGCTGGACAGTGCAACACGTGGTGCCGCCGTTTCAACAGGACGACGCGGTGCAGGTGGCGTTCGCGCCGCCCGGTGGCGCGCAGGATGAACATGCGGGCCATGGCGGACATGTCGCGCCGGCCAAGCCGAAATTCGGCCTGCCCGCGCAAGCCATCATCGTGTATGTGAATCCGTATGACGCGCGCGTGCTGGGCAGCCTGGCCGGCAGTGAGCGTTTCGGCAACTGGGCCAAGAAACTGCATTCGCGCCTGCTGCAAAACGATGGCTGGCGCTGGATGATCGAGCTGGCCGCCAGCTGGCTGATGGTGATGCTGGTGACGGGCGTGGTGCTGTGGTGGCCACGCGGCGCGCAATCTGGCTTGCCGAAGCGGGGCGCGCGCGGGCGCAATGGCTGGCGCCAGTGGCATGCTTTTCTCGGTGTGGCGCTCGGCATCGTCAGCGTGGTGATCCTGACGACAGGGCTGACGTGGAGCCAGCAGGCGGGCGGGCGCATTCGCGCACTGCGCGACGTCAGCGGCCAGGCGCCGCCGCCCGTGCCGCGCGGTTTGCATTCGCGCGAGGAGGGCGCTCCGCTCGACTGGCAGGATGCGTGGCAAGTGGCGCGCAGTCATGCACCGGCCATCGCCGTGCAGCTGACGGCGCCGGCCAGCCAGAACGACGTGTGGCGCGCCACCATGGCCGACCGCAGCCAGCCCACATTGCGCTTCGACCTGCAATTCGACGCCTACAGCGGCAAGCCTTTGTACTATGCGGGGTGGCAGGCGCAGACGGCGTTCGGCAAGGCCACCGCCATCGGCATCCCGTTCCACCGCGGCGAATTCGGCTGGTGGAACCAGGCCTTGCTGCTGCTGTTCGGCGCCAGCGTGCTGTTCTCGCTGGTGTCGGGCTGGGTGATGTTTTTCAAGCGCCGCCTGCCAGGCTCGCTGGGCTTGCCCCGACTGCTGCCGGGCGCCTGGACCTCGCCGTCCGCGCTGGCCTGGCTGGTGGCGGCCGGCATGTGCGCGCTGATGCCGCTGCTGCTCATTTCCGCCTGCATGCTGATGCTGCTGGAACTGCTCCTGGCGAAATGGGGTGCGCGTATCGGCAGGATGCGACTGCGCTAGAATAAGGGGCGCGGCCAGGCTCGTTGCCATGGGCCGCACCCTTGTACTGGTTGACGCATGTTATTCATCGACTTTCCCGCCTTGTCCGCACTGGCCGCCACGTCGGCCCTGGTGACAAAAAAATGCAGCTGCTGCGCCGTCCCGCTCGATGCCTGGCAACGCCTGCCCACTTCGCTGGAGCTGGACCGGTTTGAAGAAATCGGCACCCTGCGCGAAGATCCGTACGAGGAACCGACGTTTGCCGAATACCACCCGCACGGCACGCGCTATGACAGCATCGATGCGCCTATCGCGCCGCGCTACTATCCCGCGAACCTGAGCCAGGTGGCGCGCTGCCTGAACTGCGGCCGCCACTACCTGCGCTACAACGAGGCGGGCGGCTATTTCACGGAGCTGCGCATCCGCGCGCTGCGTCCGGCATTGCTGGCCGACGCAGCCCTCTAGCTGCTACAGGCTTTCCTTGACGTGCGCGATGCCGTGTTCATCGTAGATCGAATATACGGCAGCGAGGAGGTTGTCCAGTTCCGGCGAGCGGTCCATATGCCGCATGCTGAATAAAATGGGCGAGAACGCATGCTTGTCGTCCAGCTTGCGGTACACGACGTTGCGGTGATGCATCGCTTGCACGCTTTCCGGCACGATGGAAATGCCCTGGCCGGCCGCCACCAGTCCCATGGAAATCTGCAGTTCGCGCACTTCCGTGACGGGGCCCGGCGTGACATTGCCTACACTGAACATGCTCAGCACCTGGTCGGCAAAGCTGGGGCGGGGCGCTTTCGGATACACGAGCAGGGTTTCGTGGATCAGGTCAGTCAGGCGCAAGCCGCCTTCCCCCTTGGCCAGCCGGTGCCCGGGCGGCAGGGCCACCACCAGCCGCTCCTCACGCAGCAGGATGCGGCGGATGCTGGGGTCTTCGCTTTTCAGGCGTCCAAAGCCCACGTCGATGCGGCCTTCCTTCAGGGCCTTGAGCTGCTGCACCGTCGTCATTTCATGCAGGGTCACGTCGACCTCGGGATGGCGCTCGCAAAAACGGTGCACGATGTCGGGCAATTCGCCATACAGGGTCGAGGCGACAAAGCCGATCGACAGGGTGCGTTCCAGCTTGCCCACGCGCTGCGTCATCGCCTTCAGGTCGCGCACCTGGTCGAGCAGGGGCCGCGCATGGGCGAGGAAAAACTCGCCCGCTTCCGTCAGCCGCAAGGGCCGTGACCCTTTTTCGATCAGCGCCACGCCGAGGATTTCTTCCAGTTGCTGCATCTGCCGGCTGAGCGGCGGCTGCGCGATATGCAGGCGCGCGGCGGCCCGCGTAAAGTTCCTTTCCTCTGCGACCGCAACGAAGTAGCGCAAGTGGCGTAATTCCATATTCATACCTTTCAGGTATAGGTTTGATACCAACTCGGTGTTGGACGTGGCCACATTCGGGGCATATCGTGTCACCACTCTACGGAATTATACGGAATAAATATGATTCAAAATATCGAGACCTACCTGGTCGATGTGCCAACCATCCGCCCGCACCGGATGTCCGTCGCCACCATGAACACGCAAACCCTGGTGCTGGTACGGCTGCGCTGCGCCGACGGCATCACCGGCTGGGGCGAAGCGACCACCATCGGCGGCTTGAGCTACGGCGGCGAAAGCCCGGAAAGCATCAAGACGAATATCGATACCTATATCGCGCCGCTGCTGGTCGGCATGGAAGCGAGCGCAGTGGCCAAGGCCATGGCCAGGGTGCGCAAGGTCATCCAGGGCAACCGCTTCGCCAAGTGCGCGATCGAGACGGCGCTGCTCGATGCGCAGGCGCGCCGCCTGAACGTGCCGCTGTCGGAATTGCTGGGCGGGCGCGTGCGCGATGCGCTGCCCGTGGCCTGGGTGCTGGCCAGCGGCGACACCGCGCGCGATATCGCCGAAGGGGAAAAAATGCTGGAACTGCGCCGCCACCGCATCTTCAAGCTGAAGATCGGCCTGCGCGACGTGATGGATGACGTGGCCCACGTGCTGGAGATCAAGCGGGCGCTGGGCGAACGTGCCAGCGTGCGCGTCGACGTCAACCAGGCCTGGAGCGAAACGGACGCCGTGCGCGGCATCGCCGCGCTGGAAGCGGGCGGCATCGACCTGATCGAGCAGCCCGTCAAGGCGGGCAACCGCGCCGCGCTGGCGCGCCTGAAACAGCGCTTCGACGTGGCCATCATGGCCGACGAAGCCTTGCACGGCCCCGCCGACGCACTGGCGCTGGCCCAGGCCGATGCGGCCGACGTGTTTGCGGTGAAAATCACTCAGTCGGGCGGCTTGCTGCCCGCGCTGGAAGTGGCCACCGTGGCGCGCCTGGCCGGCGTGGGCCTGTACGGCGGCACCATGCTCGAAGGCGGCATCGGCACGGCCGCCACGGCCCACGTCTGCTCCACGTTTGCCGAACTGGCCTGGGGCACGGAACTGTTCGGCCCCCTGCTGCTGACGCAGGAAGTCTTGCGCGAGCCGCTCGTGTACCGCGACTTCATGCTGCAGGTGCCGACGGGGCCGGGCCTGGGCGTCGAGATCGATATGGACAAGCTGCATGCCATGCAGCGTCAATAAGAAAGTCAAAGGAGAAAGCATGTTATTCCATGTACGCATGACCGTGAACCTGCCATTGAGCATGCCGGCAGAACAGGCGGCGCAGCTCAAACAAACGGAAAAAGAACTGGCCCAGCGCCTGCAGCACGAGGGCAAGTGGCGCCACCTGTGGCGCATCGCCGGGCAGTACGCCAACATCAGCGTCTTCGACGTCGACAGCGTGGACGAGCTGCATAATTTGCTGACCGCGCTGCCGCTGTTTCTCTACATGCAGGTCGACGTGATGCCGCTGTGCCGCCATCCCTCGTCGGTCCGCGACGACGATTCCTGAACCGTACGCAGTACCTTCACCAAGGAGACATCTCATGCAACATTCCGACATTGATACCCTCGTCAAGAAGTGGATCGTGGAAGCGGCCGACCGGCCGGCCAACCCGCGCGTGCAGCAAGTGGTGCTGCGCCTGCTGGGCGACTTGTGCAAGGCCATCGATGACCTGGACCTGACGCCCAGCGAAGTATGGAGCGGCGTGTCCTATCTGTCGGCCGCCGGCGCGTCGAGTGAACTGGGCCTGCTGGCCGCTGGCTTGGGCCTCGAACACTTCCTCGATCTGCGGGCCGACGAAGCCGAAGCGAAAGCGGGCCTGGCCGGCGCCACGCCGCGCACCATCGAAGGTCCGCTATACGTGGCCGGCGCGCCGCGCAGCACGGGCTTTGCCCGGCTGGACGATGGCAGCGAGAGCGCACGTGCCGAAGTGCTCTTCATGCAGGGCAGTGTGTTTGACGCCGACGGCAAGCCGGTTCCCGGCGCGCAGGTCGAGGTCTGGCATGCTAACCTGCTGGGCAATTACTCCTTCTTCGACCACACGCAATCGCCGTTCAACCTGCGCCGCACCATCCTTGCGGACCAGGACGGGCGCTACCAGTTCCGCAGCATTCTGCCTGTCGGTTACGGTTGCCCGCCCGAGGGCACCACGCAGCAACTGCTCGATCTGCTGGGCCGGCATGGCCAGCGTCCTGCACACATCCATTTCTTCATCAGCGCGCCGGGACACCGCAAGCTGACCACACAAATCAACATCGATGGCGACCATTATCTGTGGGACGACTTTGCCTTCGCTACACGCGAAGGGCTGGTACCGCCCATTACGCGCATCGAGGACCCGGCGCAACTGGCGGCTCTGCAGCTGGAGCAGCCGTTTGCCTCGATCGATTTTGATTTCCACCTGAGCCGCGACAGCACGGCGCTGCCGCCGGCCGAGGTCGAACGGCCACGCGCCGCAGCCTGAGGAAGACGCCATGCCCGAGTTTTTAACATCCGACGCTAGCGTCCTGCATTACCGCACCGATGGCGACCGCTCCAAGCCCTGCCTGGTCCTGTCGAATTCCCTCGGCACGGACCTGTCCATGTGGCAGGCGCAGGCGGCCGCGCTGGCGGGCGACTTCTTTGTCGTACGCTATGACACGCGCGGCCATGGCCAGTCCGTCACCGGCGCCGCGCCGTTCGGCATCGAGCGGCTGGGGCAGGACGTGGTGGCGCTGCTCGATCACCTCGATATCGCCCGCGCCGCTTTCTGCGGCATTTCCATGGGCGGCTTGACGGGGCAGTGGCTGGGCATTCACCAGCCGCAGCGCCTGACGCAACTCGTGCTGGCGAATACGGCGGCGCGCATCGGTTCTGCTGACGCCTGGCTGGCGCGCGCGCAGCAAGTCCGGCGCGATGGCATGGCTGCGGTAGCCGATGGCGCACCCGCGCGCTGGTTCACGCCGCGGTTTCTCCAGCACGCGCCGGACACGGTGGCGCGCATGGTCGCCACCTTGCGCGACCAGGATGCGGGCGGCTATGCGGCTTGCTGCGAGGCGCTGGCGCAAGCCAACTTGCGCGCCTCGGTGGGCATGATCACGGTGCCGACTCTGGTGATCGCCGGCGAGCACGATCCCGTGACGACGCTGGACGATGCGCGCTGGCTGCAACAGCAGGTGGCGGGCAGCCGCCTGGCGAGCGTGCCCGCGTCGCATATCTCGAATGTCGAGGCGGCGCAGGCATTCACGGCACAGTTGCGCGACTTCCTGGTGTTGTAAACAGGGCAGAATTTCGCTTTGCCCCTGAGCACCGCCGCCGGCTGGTCCGGCATGCGGCAGGGGGAGCTTTTTTAAAAAATAACAAAAAGAAAAGCAGACTTGGAGTAGACGAATGGAAAACAGATTAATCATCATCGCTGCGGTCACGGTGGGCTATTTCGCCCTCATGTCGTACATTACGTATAGCGTGCGCAAGCACGCCAACAGCGCCGAGGGCATGACGGCGGGCGGGCGCAATTACCCCGCTTACCTGATTGGCGCGCTGCTGCTGTCCGAATTCATCGGCAGTTCCGTCAGCATCGGTACGGCGCAGAAAGGCTATGAGCTGGGCATTTCCGCCGCCTGGAACCTGGTGGCGCTGTCGCTGGGCTTCTTGCTGCTGGCCATCGTGCTGGTGAAAAAATACAAGGAAAGCGGGCAGTCGACGATTTCCGGCATCCTGGCGCAAACGTATGGCGAGCCCGTGCGTTATGCGGCATCGATACTCACCATCGTTGCGCTGGGCATCGTTGCCGTCGCCCTGTATGCGAGCGGCGGCGCCGTGCTGGCGGCCGTGCTGCACATCAATAAAACGGTGGCCATCTTGCTGGTGGGCGCCATCACCGTGATGTATGTCAGCCTGGGCGGCATGCGCTCGGTGGTGTACACCAATTTTGCCCACTCCATCGTCAAATACCTGGGCGTGATCCTGGCGCTGGCGTATGCGCTGGAAGCCTCCGGCGGCATCGGCGCGCTGCAGGCGCAGCTGCCGGCCAAGATGTTCAACTGGGTCGAGATCGGCTGGGGCCAGATCATCGCCTGGATGATCGGCGGCATCGGTTCCATCTTCGCCACGCAATACGTGATTCAGGCCCTGGTCAGCACGGATAACCCGGCCGTGGCCAAGCGCGCCTGCTATTACGTGTCCTCGCTGATGATACCGTTCGGCCTGATGGCGGCCCTGATCGGCATGTGCAGCGCCGTGCTGTATCCGGGCATGAAGTCGATCGACGCTTTTCCTACCCTGATCGCCCACATGCCGGCGTTTTCCGCCAGCATCATGATCGTCGGCCTGGCTGGCGCCCTGTTCGGCGGCATTTCCGCCACCACCCTGGCGTCGGCCACCCTGGCCATGAAGGATTTTTATGATCCCTGGTACAACAAGGCCAAGAACGACGCGAAATCGCTGATGTTCCTGCGCATCGCCATCGTCGTGGCCGGCCTGCTGCCGCTGGTGCTGGCGCTGTATGCGGAAAAACTGCTGATGATCGCCTTCCTCGGCAAGGCCTTGCGCGCGACACTGGCAGTGCTGGTGCTGATGGCCTTCTATTCGCCGAAATTCGGCACGCCGCGCGGCGCCTTCGTCGGCGTGATCGTCTCGGTGATCGCCACTATCGGCTGGTTCCTGGCGGGCAATCCATATGGCGTGGACAGTTCCTACCTGGCGCTGGCCGGCCCGCTGCTGACGATGGGCATCAGCCATTTGTTCAAGCCGGCGCAGGTGTTGGCGAAGCCGGCATCGTCGTCGCGGCTTTAGGTTAGACCAGCCCCGTCATGTAATAGATGGCAATGACGAGGAACACGGCCACCGTCTTGATGACGGTGATGCCGAAAATGTCGCGGTAGGACTGGCGGTGCGTCAGGCCCGTGACGGCCAGCAGGGTGATCACGGCGCCATTGTGTGGCAAGGTATCCATGCCGCCGCTGGCCATGGCCACCACGCGGTGCATGACTTCGAGCGGAATGTGCGCCTGCTGCGCGGCCTGGATAAAACTGTCCGACATGGCGGCCAGCGCGATGCTCATGCCGCCCGACGCCGAGCCGGTAATGCCGGCCAGCGTCGTCACGGACACGGCCGCGTTGACGAGGGGATCGGGCACGCTGCGCAAGGTATTGCTGACGGCAAGAAAGCCGGGCAGGGCGGCGATGACGCCGCCAAAGCCATATTCGGACGCCGTATTCATGGCCGCAAGCAGCGCGCCACCCACGGCCGCCTTGGTGCCTTCGGCAAAGGCGGCGCGGATGCGCCCGAAGGCTGTCACGCAGACGAGCAGAATTCCCAGCAACAAGGCGCCTTCCACGGCCCAGATGCCGGTCACGGAGGCTATCGCCGTCGTCACGGGCGCATGCAAGCCCGGCAGGGCATCGGCGGTGAGTACGTAACTGGCGCCATACCAGTGGGGAATCAGCTTGGTCAGCGCAAAGTTAGCCACGCCCACCAGTACCAAAGGCGCCACCGACAGCAGTGGATGGGGCAGCTCGCCACCGCCGGTCTTGGCCTGTTCCGCTTCCTCTCCATAGCCTTCGCCCGTCGCCATGACGGAACGGCGGCGCCACTCCAGGAAGGCCAGTCCCATGATCACCGTCAGCACGGCGCCGATGGTGCCCAGCCACGGCGCGGCCCAGCCGGTCGTGTTGAAAAAGGTGGTGGGGATGATGTTCTGGATTTGCGGCGTGCCCGGTAAAGTGTCCATGGTGAATGAGAACGCGCCCAGGGCGATGGCGCCCGGCATCAGCCGCTTGGGGATATTGCTTTGGCGATATAGTTCGGCTGCGAATGGATAGACGGCAAACACCACCACGAACAGCGACACGCCGCCGTAAGTCAGGGCCGCGCACACGGCAACGATGACGGCATTCGCGCGCGAACTGCCGATGTAGCGGATGGCCGCCACGACGATGGACTGGGAAAAGCCGGACAGCTCGATCAGCTTGCCGAACACGGCGCCGAGCAAAAAGACGGGGAAATACAGCTTGATAAAGCCCACCATCTTTTCCATGAAGATGCCGCTGAAGACGGCCGGCACGGCGGACGGATCGGTGAGCAGCACGGCACCGAGCGCGGCGACGGGTGCAAACAGGATCACGCTGTAGCCGCGGTAGGCGGCCAGCATCAGGAAGGCCAGTGCGGCCAGAACTATCAGGAAAGACATCGGTCAGGCCCTTGCGTGATGAAAGTGTTTAATTAATCAATTGTTCAATTAATATCATACTTCCCGGCAACATGCCAACGCGCAGGTCAAGGTGTGAGCAGTAAGGGAGGCGTATAGGGAAGACGGGTCTGGTCGGGGTGAGAGGATTCGAACCTCCGGCCTCTGCGTCCCGAACGCAGCGCTCTACCAGGCTGAGCCACACCCCGCTTTCCTTCATTACAGCAGATGGCGGGGCGGCTTTCAAGCGGCTGCGTCAAGCTTGTTTGTTGCAAGCCTGCCTATTTCTTTTCCTGCTGGGCCTTTTTGATCTCCGCTTCGCTGACTTTTTTCGCCGGAGCCTTTGTCGCCGGTGAAGTGGGCGCCTTGCGCGTGGCGTTCGCTTGCGCCATGACAGCGGCGCAGTCCGTGTCGGGGGCTTTGTCGACGCTGACCAGCGGCAGCAGGGCGGCCAGCGGGGTGACGATGGTGGCCAGCGCCACGGCGGCGCCGGCTTTTAATGCCAGCGGACCTTTTTGCGGGCCCACGTCCGGGTTCTTGAACGTGCCTTTCGCATATAGCGGCGTGCGCAGGGTGATGATGCGGGCGCCCTTGGTACGGGGGCGCACGTCGAGGTCCAGGGTTTCGCTTGCCAGGTTGACGTTGCCCGTGACATTCACGACGGCCGTGTCCGTGTCGAGCACGAAGCGGCGCACGTCGGCCTGGCCATTCGTGACGGCGAAATCGCTGGCCAGACAGTTCAGGTGCACTTGCTTGTCGCCGAAGATTTTCACGAAGACGGCATTGGCCAGGTTCAGGCCGGCCAGTTCCAGCATGAACTGGCTGACGGAGCCTTCGCTGACAGTGGCCGCCAGCTCGCCATTGGCGCTGGCCAGCATGGCGGAAACGGAATTGCCGTGGCCCGTCAGTGCCGCGTCGCCATACACTTCGCCGAAGCTCGCTTGCATCGATTGCAGCTTGGGAAACAGTTCGCGAATCTTGAGGTGGCGCGCCGCCACCTTGGCTTGCGCGGCGATGGTCTTTTGACGGCCGTCGAGGGTGATATTCGAGGTGATGTCGCCACCGGCCATGCCGAAGTTGAGCGGCGTCAGACTCAGCACCTTGTCTTGCATGTGGATGTTGGCGACGATATTGTTGAATGGGATGTCGTGCGTGCGCACCAGTTTCTTGCCCGTAAACTTCACGTCGGCGTCGAGCGCATTCCATTTGGCCGTGTTGAACTGTTCCACGGGCAAGGCTTTGTTGCCTGGCTGCACGGGAGCCTTGCCGCGCGCCTGTTTCTGCACATTGCTGTCGGCGCCGATGGTGGGGCCCAGGTCTTCCAGGCGCAACTGCTGCGACGTCACTTCGCCGCGCAGCAGGGGACGCGGCTGGCGCGGCAGATATTGCAAGGTGCCGGCCAGATCGCTCTGGCCCACCGTGCCCTTGAAGTTTTGATAGGTCCAGGTCCAGCTGGCGCCGTCCTTCTTGCCCAGCAAGCGGCCCCTGGTGGCGTAGTCCGGCGTTTCCGGCAGCAGCACACCCGTCAGCGGGTACAGGTCGGCCATGCTGGCGCCGGCCAGGCTCAGCTGCAAATCGATGCCCGACAATGCGCGCGGGTCCGTCAGGGTGCCGGCGATGCTGGCCTTGTTCTTGCCCAGCACGGCGTGCGCCTGCACGGGATACACCGTGTTGTTGTCGGTCAGGGACAACACGGCACCCGCCTTGCCGCCGCCCGTCACGGGCGCCTTGCGGTAGCTGCCGCCCAAGGTAAATTCGATGCCGTATTTTTCCACGGGGGCGCTGCCTGGCGCGTCGCCCGGCGTGGCGTCGGGCGCCGTCGAGCTGACCTTGGCGCGCAAGTCCAGCGCGATGCCCTCGTCGAGGTAACGGATGGCGCCGTCGCCAAAGGCCATGCGTTGGATTTCCACCTCCCATGCCGAAGGGCCGTTATCCTTCAAGGTCCAGCTATTGCTGCCATCGGCGCGCCGCTGCAGGGCAATGTTTGGCGCCTCGAGCGCCAGGTCCGTCAGTACCAGCCTGTGCTGCAACAGGGGCAGCGGATGGAGGGCCACGTCAATGCGTTTTGCGCTGGCCAGTTGCGGGCCGGCCGTGGCCCAGTCCGGGTTGCTCATGCGCACGTCCTGCGCGCTGATGATGGGGCGCGGCACGTAGCGGCGCCAGCCCGGCTCCGTTTTGAGGCCTTGCTTCCATTGCACCTGCAGGTCGCCGCCGATGACGAATTCGCGGCCTGTGCTTTCCGATACTTTCTCGTTGATGTAGGGACGGGCGCGGTTCCAGTCGAAGGTCAGCACGAAGATGACGAGAAGGGCGATCAGGGCCAGCAGGGCGGCCAAGCTCCAGCCGAGGATTTTCAGGGGTGTCGAGCGTGTCATGGGGATGCCAATCGCAGTGATTTGTCATCAAGGTAGACCGATAGGCCATATCAGTCGGTGCGCTGGGTTACGTACGCATCGCGATTGCTGGCATTGATTCCATAATTCGATTATTATTGAAGTATGGAAAATAAAAACGCAATGACGCTGCAAGCCGGGCCGCTGACGAGCACGGCCGCCATCGCGGCGCTGGCGGCGCTGGCGCAGGAATCGCGGCTGGCCGTGTTCCGCCTGCTGGTGCAGACGGGGCCGGAGGGCATGGCCGCGACGAAAATTGCCGAGGCGCTGGCCATTGCGCCCTCGTCGCTGTCGTTTCACCTGAAGGAACTGGCGCACGCCGATCTGGTGACGGCGAGCAAGGCGGGCCGCTCCATCATCTATGCCGCCAACTATGCGGGCATGAACGGCTTGCTGGCCTTTTTGAGCGAAAACTGCTGTGCGGGCGTGCCTTGCTGCGTGCCGGGCATCACTACTACACCGAAGGAAACGACGACATGACGATCACCATCTATCACAACACCGCGTGCGGCACCTCGCGCAATACCCTGGCCCTGATCCGCAATACGGGCGTCGAGCCCGTCATCATCGATTACGTCAAGCACCCGCCATCGCGTGAAGAACTGGTCGACTTGATCAAGCGTGCTGGGCTGTCCGTGCGCGCCGTGATGCGCGACAAGGGTGCCCTGTACGACGAGCTGGGCCTGGCCAATCCAGAGCTGAGCGATGCGGCCTTGCTCGATGCCATGCAAGCCCATCCTATCTTGATCAACCGCCCCATCGTCGTCACGGAACTGGGCGTGCGCCTGTGCCGGCCGTCGGAAAAAGTGCTGGAGATCCTGCCGCTGCCGCAGCAAGGCGCCTTTGCCAAGGAAGACGGCCAGGCCGTGGTGGGCGCCGACGGCAAGCCGGTGGCTTGAGATGAAGGATTTACCGAACATCAGCGCCGCGCACCTGGATGTGCCGGATCTGGACAAGCTGGCGCCGGTCACGGTTTCCACCCACGCGCCGCGCATCCTGCTGCTGTACGGCTCCTTGCGCGAACGCTCGTACAGCAAGCTGCTGACGCTGGAAGCGGAACGCATCCTGCGCCACTTTGGCGCCGAGACGCGCGTGTTCGATCCACACGGCTTGCCCATGGTCGACAGCGTCTCGCCCGAGCATCCGAAAGTGCAGGAGCTGCGCGCGCTGTCGCTGTGGTCGGAAGGGCAAGTCTGGTGCAGCCCCGAGCGGCATGGCGCCGTCACGGGCGTGTTCAAATCGCAGATCGACTGGTTACCGCTGGAAACGGGCAGCGTGCGGCCCACGCAGGGACGCACCCTTGCCGTGATGCAAGTGTCGGGCGGCTCGCAATCGTTCAACGCCGTCAACGGCTTGCGCGTGCTGGGACGCTGGATGCGCATGGTGACTATCCCGAACCAGTCGTCGGTGGCCAAGGCGTATCAGGAATTCGACGATGCGGGCCGCATGAAGCCGTCGCCGTACTATGAGCGCCTGGTCGACGTGATGGAGGAGTTGTACAAATTTACTTTGCTGGTGCGCGACCGCCGCGATTACCTGGGCAGCCGCTACAGCGAACGGCTGGAGGCGGAGCCGGCTATCGTGCAGGCATTGGCGGGCGCGGCGATGGAGCATGAACGGCAGTAATAAAAACGGCGCCATCGGCGCCGTCTTGTATTGGATAGAGTAAGACGCGATCAGTGATTGCGGTCCACGGCAAACGAGCACAGTTGCAGCATGGATTGCTTGTAGACGCTGTCCGGCCAGCCGGCGATGGCATCGGCGGCGCGCTGGCCGGCGATTTCCGCCTGCTTGCGCGTGTAGTCGAGGGCGCCGCTGCTGGTGATGGCGGCCAGGATGGCGTCGAAATGCTGTTCGTCGCCTTGCTCGATGCAGCTGCGCACCAGTGCGCGTTGCTCCGGCGTGCCGTTTTCCATCAGCCAGATCAGCGGCATGGTTGGTTTGCCTTCGCGCAAGTCGTCGCCCACGTTCTTGCCGATTTCGGTGGCGTCGCCTGCATAGTCGAGCACGTCGTCGATCAACTGGAAGGCCGTGCCCAGCGAGCGGCCGTATTCGGCAGCCGCTTCGATATCGTCTTCGCTGGCGCCGGCGATCAGGGCGCCCAGTTGCGCCGACGCTTCGAACAGCTTGGCTGTCTTCGAGCGGATGACGTTCAGGTAGCTGTCTTGCGTCACGTCCGGATCGTGCATGTTCAGCAACTGCAGCACTTCGCCTTCGGCGATCACGTTGGTGGCGTCGGAGAGGATCTGCATGACGCGCATATTATTGAGCGACACCATCAGCTGGAACGAGCGCGAGTGCAGGAAGTCGCCCACCAGCACCGAGGCCGCATTGCCGAACAGGGCGTTGGCCGTCTGGCGTCCGCGGCGCATCGACGATTCATCGACGACGTCGTCGTGCAGCAGGGTGGCGGTATGGATGAATTCGACCACGGCAGCCAGTTCATGGTGCGCCGTGCCGCGATAAGCGTGGGCATTGGCCACCAGCAAAATCAGCACGGGACGGATGCGTTTGCCGCCTGCACTGATGATGTATTCAGCGATCTGGTTAATCAGAATCACGTCGGAGTGCAGTTTTTGGCGGATCACCGTATTGACTGCGTCCATATCGGCGGCAATCGTTTGCACGATGGTGTTTTGGTTAACGTGTTTGTTAGCGTCAGACAAGGCGAACCTGCATTAGATTGTGGGTGCGGCGATTATACGACAAGGCTTGCGCGAGCGTGATGTTTGCCTATGACTGTAGAGCAATTGTTTGACCTTGTTGGCACTGGCGCGTGCTTTTCTGTCCGCCTGGCGCAAGCCTGACAAGATGGTCAGGTTGTCGACATACCACGATCATCGTTCTTTGTGAATAGTTTTTGACGCAATTTCTCAGTCCGTGTATAATCGCTGGTTCCCCCTGTTGTGTACGGCTTGCTTTGCGTGGCAGTGGGACAAATTCTTTCAACATTTGATGAGGTTTCAAATCATGTACGCGGTCATAAAAACCGGTGGCAAACAATACAAAGTTGTCGCTGGCGAAAAACTTAAAGTAGAACAGATACCGGCAGACATTGGTTCCGAAATCACCATCGATCAAGTTCTCGCAGTAGGCGCGGGCGACACCATTAAATTTGGTGCGCCATTGGTCGAAGGTGCAACGGTACTGGTTACGGTTGTGGCGCATGGTCGCCATGATAAGGTCAAAATTTTCAAGATGCGTCGTCGTAAGCATTACCAAAAGCATCAAGGCCATCGCCAGAATTTTACCGAAATCCAAATCGTTTCGATCAACGGCTAATCGCCGCTGTTTGAATTAATCAGCTATCAAGGAGTCTTAAATGGCACATAAAAAAGGCGGCGGCACAACGCGAAACGGCCGTGATTCAGAATCAAAACGTCTGGGCGTTAAAGTCTACGGCGGCCAAGCTATCAATGCTGGCGGCATCATCATTCGTCAACGCGGCACGCCAGTGCGCGCCGGCGAAGGCGTAGGCATGGGCAAAGACCACACCTTGTTCGCGCTGATCGCGGGCAAAGTGAAGTTCGTTGTCAAAGGTGCTGGCTCGAAGCAATTCGTGACCGTTGTACCTAACGCAGCAGTACCAGCGTAATTCATCGCGGGGCGCCAGTTCGCTCCGCCGTGATCGCATGATGTAAGGCGCAAGCCTTCAATCGAAAGGCTCTGCCCAAGGTAGAGCCTTTTTAGTTTTATGGCGGCAAAATTATGAAGTTTATCGACGAAGCAAAAATCGAAGTCATCGCGGGCGATGGCGGCAACGGCTGCGCCTCTTTCTGCCGTGAAAAATTCCGGCCTTTCGGCGGTCCCGATGGCGGCGATGGCGGCAAGGGCGGCACCATTTGGGCAGTCGCCGACCGCAATATCAATACGCTCGTCGATTTCCGCTTCTCCAAAATGCACAAGGCTCGCAATGGCGAGCCTGGCCGTGGCGCAGATTGCTATGGCAAGGGCGCCGATGACATCCACCTGCGCATGCCGGTCGGCACCTTGATCATCGACAACGCGAGCGGCGAAATCCTGGCCGATCTGACCGAACACGGCCAGACCGAAATGCTGGCCAAGGGCGGCGAAGGCGGCTGGGGCAATATCCACTTCAAGTCCTCGACCAACCGCGCGCCACGCCAAAAAGGCGAGGGCAAGGAAGGCGAACGCCGCGAGCTGCGCCTGGAACTGAAAGTACTGGCCGATGTGGGCCTGCTGGGCATGCCGAACGCCGGTAAGTCGACGTTCATTTCGGCCGTCTCGAACGCGCGTCCGAAAATTGCCGATTACCCATTTACTACCTTGCACCCGAACCTGGGCGTGGTGCGCGTGTCGCACGAGAAGAGCTTTGTGATCGCCGATATTCCCGGCTTGATCGAAGGCGCTTCCGAAGGCGCGGGCCTGGGCCATCAATTCCTGCGTCACTTGCAGCGCACGGGTCTGCTGTTGCACATCGTCGACCTGGCGCCGTTTGAAACCAACGTCGATCCTGTCAAGGAAGCCAAGGCGCTGGTCAAGGAACTGAAGAAATACGACGAGTCGCTGGTCGACAAGCCACGCTGGCTGGTGTTGAACAAGCTCGACATGGTGCCGGAAGAAGACCGCAAGAAGCTGGTGAAGGACTTCCTCAAGCGTTTCGCCTGGAAAGGTCCCGTCTTCGAGATCTCCGCGCTGAACCATCAGGGTTGCCCGGAACTGGTGAATGCGATTTATCAACATCTGGAAGCGAAGAAACACAGCGAAAGCCGTGCCGAAGAAACGCAGATGACCGAAGAAGCACGCGGTATCTCGTCGATCGACCCGGATGATCCGCGTTTCAAGATCCTCGACTAAGCGCCTTACCCTGATGTCGGTACAGGCGGTCGCTGTCGCGTCTTCGCGCAAGCAAGCGTGGCAGCGCCATGTATTGCATCTGATCGCGTATGCTTACGGGCTGAGCGCGGTCGCCTGCCTGCTGTTCGCCGATGAAATGGCGGCCGGCATGGGCATCTTCCTCAATGGCGTCAATGGCTACAGCCAGTTCTACGCCTCCCATGTCGGTGTCTGGGGCGCTACCGCGCTCCTGGCGCTGTTCGCAGCACGGCAGGGCGAACCGCCCATCCTCGGCGATATCACTGCAATGTTGGTCCTGGCGCAGCCCGCCGGCCGTTTGTACGCGGCCATCAGTTTCGGCTTGCCCCAGGGTTTTGTGTTGTTCATGTGCGCAATCGAGCTGACGGCGGGGCTGGCCTTGCTGCTGCTGCGTCCTGCGCGCTGACGTCTAATAAATGAAGAGCGCCGCCCCATGGATTCCGTGATTCAAAAAGCTACCCGCATCATTATCAAAGTCGGCTCCTCGCTGGTTACCAACGACGGTCGCGGACTCGACCATGCCGCCATTGCCCGCTGGGCTGCACAGATTTCCGGCTTGCGCGCGCTGGGCAAGGAAGTCGTGCTGGTCAGCTCAGGCGCCATCGCCGAAGGCATGCTGCGCCTCGGCTTCGAGCAGCGCCCCACCGATATCCATGAATTGCAGGCGTGTGCCGCCGTTGGCCAGATGGGCCTGGCGCAGATCTATGAAAGCAGCTTCCGCGCCCACCAGCTGGGCACCGCGCAAGTGCTGCTGACGCACGCCGACCTGGCAGACCGTGAACGCTACCTGAACGCCCGCTCCACCCTGACGACGCTGCTGCGCCTGGGCGTGGTGCCGATCATCAATGAAAACGACACCGTCGTCACCGATGAAATCAAGTTCGGCGACAACGATACCCTGGGCGCCCTGGTGGCCAACCTGATCGAGGCCGATGCGCTGGTCATCCTGACCGACCAGCACGGCCTGTTCTCGGCCGACCCGCGCAAGGATCCGAACGCTTACCTGATCACGCAGGGCATCGCCGGCGATCCGGCCCTGGAAGCGATGGCCGGCGGCGCCGGCAGCAGCCTGGGGCGTGGCGGCATGCTGACGAAAATCCTCGCCGCCAAGCGCGCCGCCAAGTCCGGTGCCCATACGATCATCGCCTGGGGCCGTGACAGCGACGTGCTCAGCCGGCTGGCGCAGGGCGAAGCGATCGGTACGCAGTTATTGGCACAAACGGGACAGTTGACGGCGCGCAAGCAGTGGATGAGCGACCATCTGCACACGGCCGGCGCCGTCGTGCTCGATGCGGGCGCCGTGCAAAAGCTGCGCCAGGAAGGCAAGTCCCTGTTGCCGATCGGCGTGACGGGCGTGAACGGCGAATTTGGCCGCGGCGCCGTCATCACCTGCGTCGATGCCGCCGGCGTACCCGTGGCGCGCGGCTTGTCGAACTACACGAGCGGCGAAGCGCGCCGCATCATGCGCAAGCCCTCCACCGAGATCGAGTCGATTCTCGGCTACATGGAAGGCCATGAGCTGATTCATCGCGACAATATGGTGTTGCTGTAGGCGGCAATGTGGCCGGTGCCTGCACCGGCCACGGCCTACAGTTGTCCGTAACGGAAACCCACACCCATGGCCAGCGGCCATTTCAGCCACAACAGCAGCAGCAATCCCCCATACCATAGCGTGAAGAGTCCGTGCACGAGCGGTGCCGGCAGGTAGCGCAAGAGAAATTGGTACACCTTAACTCCCAGGTAACAGTGGTGCGAACAGCACCGTCAGGCAAGACCAGGCCGCCTGCAAGTGGCTGGTCGACGTCAGCGCGAAGCTGAGTATGACAAATTGCAAGGTCAAGAACCAGCTGAAGACACGCCACAGGGCGTAGCGGCGCAATTGCTCCGCCCATGGCATGTGCTTGCCCCACAGGTGGACGATGGCCAGGCCGGCGCCGTGGAACAGGCCCCAGGCCAGGTAGCGCGGCGACAGTTCATGCCACAAGCCCAGCACCATCATGCTGCCCAGGCTGGCAAACAGGTATTGACGCGTGCGCGAGAGGATGGGGCGAAACACGAAATCGCGGCACCACTCCGACACCGTGATGTGCCAGCGGCGCCAGAAATCGGACAGGTTACGGGCGGCAAAGGGGAAATGGAAGTTTTCCGGCACGCGTATGCCAAGCAGCGCGGCAAAGCCGATGGCGATATCGCAATAACCCGAGAATTGCCAGTACAAGTTCAAGCCATAGCCCACCAGCGGCAGGTAGGCATCGAGCCAGACATGGCCTGTCGACAGGCTCAGGCTGTTTAGCTTGTAGTTCAGCAAATATCCTGCCAGTAAGGCTACCTTGCAATAGCCGTACAACATGCGCTGCAAGGCTTGCGAGGCAAGTTGCCTGTCCCACCGCGCGCGCAATAGTTCCATGCGGAAGGCATCGTAACGCTGGACCGGACCGATGGCCAGGGTGGGTGGGAAGAGCAGATAGCCCAGCGTAGTGCCGGCGCGGCCATCGCGTGCTATACCCCCACCGCCATGCTCGGCGATCAGGTGCCAGGCTTTCAGCGAGACGAAGGCGTAGCCCAGATAAGCGGCCAGGCCGTGGCTGGCTTTGGCATACTGGTAAGCGATAAAGGCGAGCAGCACGCCGGCCAGGCCCAGCGTTTGCATCATGGCCGGGCGGCGCCATTGCGGACCGCAGATGAAGGTCAGCCAGGCCAGCAAGGCGCTCCAGGCTGCCACGCTGCTCCAGCCATCATGCCCTAGTAACATGGCGCCGCCCAGCGCCAACAGCCAGGGCCGCCATGCGGGCGGTAGGCGCCAGTAGAGTGCGACCAGGACAGGCATGCTCAGCATGCCGAAGGTTGTCAGCCATACCATTTTAATTCCCGTCCCGCAGTTGCTGCAATTGCGCGGCCCACCAGGGGGCGAACAGGCGGGCGCCGGCGGCGTTCAAATGGCTGCCGTCGCAATGCAAGTTTTGCTGCACGTAAATCGGTGAGCTGAGGTAGCGAATATGGCGGCCTGGGGGCAGTGCTTGCTGTAAACGTGACAACCAGCGTTGTCTTTCCGTCGCTGTCGCTTGCTCGATCAGTTCGGAGCGGCGTACTTCAAGCAGCACGATACGTACACCCCGTTGTGCCAGGCGTTGCAGGTGGTCAGTTAGCTGCCGGTTGATGGCTGCGTTGTTAAATACGAGTTGCAGATTGGCGGCATTTTTGAGAATTTCGCGTCGCCGCGTATGGGCGGGGAAGGTGGCGCACTCAAAAGGCTCGCGTTGGTCAAGCAGTGCGATATATTCCTGTGGCGGTGCCAGCTGTACGTTTTCGGTAAGCTGGAAGGTCAGTCCCTTGCTTGCTAATATGAAATTCTGCCGCAGTTCATCCATGATCACGTTGTCTTGATCGGGCAACAGCAGGTTTTCATCAATGACCAGAATATCCGGTGGATGGCGGTCAATGATGCCCAGGCTGGGTGCCAAATAACCCATGCCTGTGCCGGGCTTGGTCAAGCGCATCCAGTCGATGCCGGGCAGCGCCACCTGTGCCTGCGCAGGCGGTGTGGCGGCCCATAGCACGGACGAGCCCAAGCCCAGCACGCGCATCTTGCCATCGGTCGACGGTGCATCGAGAAACTGGCGCGTATGATCGGCAATGGCATGGTCAGGCTCTCGCCAAGGTGACCAGCGTTGCAGCGCAAGCGGGATCATCACGCCCATGACTAGGAGCGCGCTGTACAACCAGATGCGCAAAGGAGGTGCGGAGGCCATCTCAGCGCGTCAGTCGTTTGATTAGTTGCACGGTGGCCTCCATCGTTTCCATGTGCACCACGTCCGATGGGCTCAGGCGTACCTTGAACAGGGTTTCCAGGCCGATCACGAAGTTGATATGTGCCAGCGAATCCCAGCCCGGCGTATTGGCGGGACCTGAATCACCCTTTAGTACCCCTGCAGGCAAGTTGAACAGGCTCGTGGCCAGCGCAAAAATGTCTTCCTGCTGATTGCCATGTGCGCTTGCTTCCTTTGGCGCAAGCGATAGCGCGTGCTGCAACTGTGCTGTAATGACCTTGCCGGATGGCGTGCGCGGCAATTGGCCCGTGAAGCTGATGCGTTTCGGCAATTCGTATACCCCCAGATACTGGGCGCAATGTTGCAGCAGTTGTGAATGATCCGCCTCCATGCCGGGGCGCAACACGATACAGGCGACGGGGATTTCTCCCCAAGTCGGGTCAGGCAGGGCGACGGTCGCTGCTTCCAGTACGGCCGGGTGTTGCAGCAGCACGCCATTGATGGCTTCCGGCGACAGGTTGTAGCCGCCGCAAATGATCACGTCCTTGATGCGCCCCGTGATCCAGTACACGCCATCGCTGTCGCGCCGTGCCAGGTCGCCCGTATGTAGCCAGCCGTCGCGCAGCACTGCAGCGGTTGCTTGTGGATTATCAAGATAGCCATGCATCAGGTTGGCTCCTTGCAGATACAGTTCTCCTGCCTCATCGCAGCCGGCCTCGCCGCCATCGTCGCGCACGATTTTGGCCAGCATGTCGCGAGGCACGCCCACGCTGCCGATCTTGTGGCTGGCGGCATCCGGTCCCGCATACAGGCCGCAGGTACCCGTTTCGCTCAATCCATAGGTATTGATGAGTTTTACCTTGAAACACTGGCTGAAGCTGGTCCAGGTGGCTGGACTCAGGGGAGCACTGCAGGAAATGGCGAAGCGGAAATGGCCATTGTCGAAGTTTTCCGCCAGGTGGGCTCCATATTGTTGCAGCAGGGCCAGCGCTGTCGGCGCGGCGATCAGATGGGTCACCTGTTCCCGGTAAACGGCAATCAAAATGGCTTCGATGGCGACGAGGCTGAAGGGCGCGGGACGCACCAGGGTACAGCCCCGCTGGTAAGCCAGCAGCACGCCTTGCACCAGGCCATCGGCGTGCGACAGCGGCATCAGGTTCAGCAGGCGGGACGCGGGTGTCAGTGCGTAATGTTCGCCGATGGTCTGCAGGTGTGCGAGCAGGGCGGGCCAGTGCATTTCCACGCCTTTCGGCCTGGCCGTGCTGCCCGATGTGAATACGACGTAGGCGGGCCCTTCCTGCCGTGCGGGCGGCAACGGCACCGGCGCTGGGGCTGCCAGCAGGCCAGGCCAATTGTCCAGGTCCGCGGGTGGCCGCCGCCCCAGCAATTTGCTCAACAGCGCTCCCTTGGCCTGGACCGCGCCGACGCAGATTTGCTGCGTTGGCAAGGGCAGATCCTCGGTGCGCCATAGCGCGATTGTATCCGCATCGGCAATGACTGCATCGATGCGCGTATGTTCCAGCAGATCCTTGACTTGTCGTACGGAGGTGCCCGGATCGAGCAACAGGGGAATGGCACCGGCCCGCATGCAACCGAGCAACAAAGGGACAAATGCCAGATCGTCGCGTACCATCAGCAGCACGCGTTTATGTTGCAGTTCGCTTGCGATCAGCCTGGCCGCCACTTGCAGCAGTTGTTCTTCCAGATCGGCGTGCGACAACGACCTGGGGCCGATCAGGAATGGCGTATTCGCAGGCGTGGGACGGGTATGAAACATGATGAGCAGGTCGCTTATGATGAGATTGAATGGGCCAGTGCGCGACGGTCGAGCTTTCCTGCCGCCGTATAGGGCAAGGCTGCCTGCAGGCGCAATTCGCGGGGGAAGGCGTCGATTTGCGCGTGTTGGCGGCAAAAGGCGACAAAAGCGGGCAAATCGAAGCCGTCGTCGACCACCAGCATCCCGGTCAAGCCCTGCGGCCCGGCAGTGACGGCCGCTTGCCGTACCAGCGGATAGCTGCACATGGCGTGTTCGATCAGGGCGGGATGGACGATGTCGCCATATTCGTTCTTGAGCTGGTCATCGTGCCTGCCCAGCAGGGTGATATTGCCCAGGCCATCGTGGCTGGCAATGTCGCCCGTGTAGATCCAGCCGTCGCGGGCAATGGCGACAGTTTGCGCCGGATCTCCCCAGTACGCGCTCATCAGCTGGTTGCTGTGCACGCGTAGCTCCCCAGCTTGGCCCGGCCCGAGCGGCAGACCCTTGCCATCGCAGATTTGCAGCACGGCGCCTACGGGACGGCCGCACGCTTGCGTGGCACCGGAAGCGTGCTGGAACAGCATGCACAGGCCGCCCGTTTCCGTCAGTCCGTAATAATCGATGATGGCAAGCCGCATGCGCTCGCTCAAGGCCGTGTGCAGCGCCGATTGCAGGGGCGCGCCCGTGCAAATGATTTGCCGCAAGCTGGCCGGGTGCAGGGTCAGGTGTGCCGGCAGCCGCTGCAGCATGGCCAGCCAGGCGGGGCCTGTCGCCAGTACGGTCACGCCATGGTGTTGGACCGCTTGCAAGGTCTTGCCGACATTGCCGCGTTCGCTTTCATCGGCCAGATACACGCTGGCGCCCGCAAACAGGGTGGCGACCATGGGGTTGCGCAAGCCGCTCATGGTGTGGCAGTCGCCCAGCGACAGCAGTATGTCGCCGTCGTGCCAGCCAAATTGCGTGGCTGCCAACTGGCCGCTCTGCATGAGGGCACGCTGGCTGTGGACGACGCCCTTGGGCGTGCCGGTGCTGCCGGAGGTAAACAAAATCACGGCAGGATCATCGGGGTGGATGCCATGGCCGGGCAGCGCTGGCGTGGACGGCAGGTCCATCCAGCCTTCCAGCAAGGCCGACAATTCAGGCAATGCGCAGTCTGGTGGCAGGATAGCGGTGGCTTCAGGCCGGATATCATCGAGCAGCAGCGCCGGGCACGGTGCCAAAGCGGCGGCGCTGTAGCGGGAATGATCGAGCACCAGCAAGGCGGGAGCAATGCGTTCCAGCAAGGGTTGCAGCAAGGCGGGCGTGTCGGTCAATTCCTTGCGCAAGGGAACTACGACAGCGCCGATGCGCCAGCAGGCCCAGCTGAGCAATACTGCTTCAGGGTGTTGGGCGCACAGCATGGCGACGCGGTCACCTGCGCGGACGCCCAGCGCCAGCAAGCCCCGTTGCAATGCCGGCACGAGTAGCTCGACTTCCGCCCAGCCAAACGCGCTGTCGTCCATGCCACACAGCAGTAGCGGGCGTTGCTGGTACAGCGTGGGTAGTAATTGCCATAGATATTCGAAGGTTTCTTCCTGTGGCAGGGGACGCACGATCTGGCTGGCATAGTAGGATTGCAAGCGGGCCATGGCGCCGCTGATGGGGGCCATTTGCAGCAGTTCCGTATCGACCATGTTCTTTGCTTGCTGGCAAACGTATTCCACTGGCAGGTGCAGACGTTGCGCCACCTGTTCCAGCGTGCGCAGCTGGCCCAGCTGAAACAGGATCTGCAATTGCTCGGCACTCAGTGTTTGTTGTCCCATACGCACCAGGCGTTCCGCATAACAAGGATGACGCAGCAGCAAATCTTGCATCAGGCCGCCCAGTGCATCGGTATCGGGCACGGCGCAGCCATTCAGGCTGTCGATACGCAGCAGGGCATTGACGATGGCGCGCGATGCGGGCAAGGCCAGGTCGAGATCGGCCTGGCGCAGGGGTGCTCCTTCCCATGCGGGCGGCACCAGCGCCACCAGGCCGTTGTAATGTGCAGTGTCCGGCTCGCCATGCAACTGTCCCCTGGCGTCGAACAGGGTCACTTCCGACAGTACCAGCGTCTTGCGTGCGCCGCGTGCTTGCGCAGCATCAAAGCGCTGCTGATAGCTCCGGCCGTGAAGGATGTTGCCGCCGCGCTCGAAGTACGGCTCGGGCTGGCTATTGGCCATGTGTACGTGCGGGAAGATGATCGGTGCGTCGCTGCGGGCGATGCGCAGCATGTCGCCGGCAAAGGTCAATGGTGCATAGCGATGCAGTGAGTCGAGGCCGTGAATCAGCGCGAATGTGCCATCGCCAAAAGGCATGGGACTGCCCGGTGGCAAGAAAATGATGTCATGGTTGGGCGCGCGCTGTCCTGCGGGCAGCCAGTGCGCGTATCCCATGTAACCGAGCACATCGAAATTGCCTTCCCATACAGAAATGACATGTTGCTGGGGAAACGCCGCCGCCAGCATTTCGCCACTCCAGCCCGTGCGGCCCCAAGTGTCGAGGATGATGTCGCCTGGTTGCAACTGCTCCCTGACCAGGTCCAGCAAGGCATAAAAGGCGCGGGTCGATTCATTGAAAGGCTGGAAGGCGGCGTAGCGGTCGGGAATGCGGCGCACATGGCGGCGGTGCATGAAGGACAGATACTCGGCGCTGGGCGTCAGCTGGGCACGCAACGCCGACAGCATCTGGGCATCGCAGCCTTGCCGCGCTTCCGTGAAGAGCGCGAAGCCCTGTATGACGGGAATGTCGATGGCGCATGCCGGACAGTGCAATACTGCTTCCAGCAACGGTGCCAATGCCCCGGCTGGTGTGTTGCTGTGCAGGGGCAGGCGGCAGGCGGGACAAGCCAGGATATCTAGGGAAGTGCTGATTTATTCATCTGGCGCCGTTCCCTGCGGCGGTCCGACCTGAGACAATATCGGTATCGCCACCGTCCGCTTTTCGACCATGCAAAAGAGCTTTTCCGACCTTGAATACGCCGCCA
>Ga0209913_1000104_pt1 | contig 94759 bp, 82 predicted proteins | sample PersoiDNA2013203_FD_185805 | JGI IMG/M metagenome (GOLD analysis project Ga0209913, IMG submission 185805) | Permafrost soil microbial communities from the Arctic, to analyse light accelerated degradation of dissolved organic matter (DOM) -... | ecosystem: Environmental > Terrestrial > Soil >...
TAGGCCCGTACCACTTCCGTCAGGGTTTCCTGGGTCGACGTCGAATTCAGGCACAGCAGGCGCTTCACGTCGGCGCCGGCGCCTTGCAGCATGGCGACCTGTTCGGTGACCATCTGGTCGCGCTGGCTGACGCCGACCGTATCGATCAACACGGTGTGCTTGTTGCGCAGTTCCTTCAGGGCGATGCGCAGGTCAGCCTCGTCCTTCACGGAGTGCACCATCACGCCCAGGATCTTGCCGTAGATGCGCAGTTGCTCGTGCGCGCCGATACGGTAGGCGTCCGTCGTGATCAGGGCCAGCTTTTCCGGACCGTGGCGCATCACGCAGCGGGCCGCCAGCTTGGCCGTCGACGTGGTCTTGCCGACGCCGGTCGGGCCGACCAGGGCGAACACGCCGCCGCCTTCGATCAGCGCGTCCTCGTTGGCGATGACGTTCATGTTACGGGCCAGCACGGTGCGCACCCAGCGCAGGCTTTCCTCGGCGCTGCGGCCGGCCGGCATCTTTTCGATCAGCATCTTCGACAGGGTGGCGGAAAAGCCGGCGGCCAGCATTTCGCGCAGCACGGCGGCCTTGTGCGGCTCGCGCTGCTGCGACGAACCCCAGGACAATTCGGCCAGTTGCGTTTCCATCATGCCGCGCATGGCGCGCAGTTCCGTCATCATCGTGCTCATTTCGGCCGCGGCCGTGGCCTTGGCAGCGTTGACGGCGTCGGCCATCATGGCCGAGATGCGTTCCATGTCGACGGCCGGCGCGGCGGGCGCGAAGCCAGGGGCCGGGCGCGACTGGGTCGGCGCGGCCGGGGCGAAACCGGGGGCCGGGCGCGCGGCGGGACGGGCCGCCGGACGGGCCGGGGCCATCGCCTGCAGCTTGGCCTGCATGTCCGCCTGGGCCTGCTCTTCCAGCTGTGCTTCCATCTGGGCCTGCATGCGCGCCTGCATCGCTTCCTGCATGCGCTGCTGCATCGCGTCCTGCTGCGACGGGCGCGGCGCCGGACGGGCGGCCGGTGGCGTCATCATCGGCGCCGGGGTGTAGGTGTCCTCGATGTCCAGCTCGGGCGCGCCCAGCGGGGCGTCGTCGACGGGCAGCGCCAGCGAAGCGGCATCGTCATTGGCCAGAGCCAGGATCTCGACCACGCCATCCATCGGACGGTTGGACAAGATCACCGCATCCGGGCCGAGGGCTTCGCGCACTTTGCGCAGCGCCTCACGCGACGTTGGCGCGGTAAATTTTTTGACGTTCATCAGCTGCTCCTGCAGGGGGTTTTGCTCGAATGATGCAATTATTGACGATGCCGCGAGGAAACCATCCTTTGAGAAGGGCCGGAAAAACCCTGCAATTCGCGGGCGGTCTCGGCAATGCCCAAACGGCGGGCAGTCCGGCATTGCCGATTGATATAAAACATGCAATAATTCCGATGATAATAATTCGCATTTGCATGTAGCCACGGCCGCATCGAAGCCCTTCCCGAGAGAACACACATGTCCATCACGACCCGCGGCGCCCTGCTGGCGCTGCTCGCGCCCCCACTCGCCTTTGCCACGCCCGTCGACAGCAGTGCCGACGCCCCCGTCAGCGTCGTCACCGTCAGCGGCGCCCGTGGCGACGGCTACAACCCCCAGTCGGCCGGCAGCGCCACCAAGACGGACGCGCCGCTGCGCGACATCCCGCAAACCGTCAACGTCATTCCGCAACAGCTGCTGCGCGACCAGGCCGTGGCGTCGGTGGAAGACGCGATGGCGTCCGTGCCGGGCGTCGGCCTGTCGCATGGCGACGGCCAGCGCGACCAGGTCACGTTGCGGGGCTTTTCCGCCATTGCCGACCAGTTCGTGGACGGCCTGCGCGACGACGCGCTGTACTTCCGCGACCTGTCCAATATCGAGCGCATCGAAGTGCTGAAGGGCCCGGCGGCCGTGTTGTACGGCCGCGGCTCGTCCGGCGGGCTGATCAACCGCATCACGAAGAAGCCGGGCGCGAACCGACGCGAACTGGCCGTCAAGGTAGGCAGCCACGACGGGCGCCGTGGCGAACTGGACCTGGCGGCCACGGAAGGCAACATGGCGTTTCGCGTGACGGGCGCCGTCGAACGGGCGGACAGCTACCGCGACCAGCAGTTCCTGGAACGGGACGCCATCGCGCCATCGCTGCAGTTCCAGCTGGGCGAGGCCACCACCTTGCTGCTGCAGGCCGAGCACCTGTCGGATCGCCGCGTCACCGACTTCGGCATACCGTCGTACCAGGGCCGCCCCGTCAATGTGCCGGCAGGCACTTACTACGGCGCCGCCAACGCCCGCGACGTGGACTATTCGCACGCGGAAGTGACGTCGCTGGGCTTCACCCTGGAGCACCGCTTCAACGACAGCCTGAAGCTGCGCAACGCGTTCCGTCACTATGACTACACCCTGGCGCGCTACAACACCCTGGTGGGCAGCGTCAACGAGGCGGCACTGACGGCCTCGCTGAACCGCACCAACCTGCGGCGCGAGGAAGACGGCTGGTTCAACCAGACCGAACTGACGCAGACGGCCACCCTGGGCGGCATGACGCACCAGCTGCTGTACGGTATCGAAGTCGGCAAGCAGGACAAGGACCAGGTCAACCGTTCGCAGGCCGGCATCGCCACGGTGGCGCTGTTCAACCCGGTGCTGCCCGTGCTGCCGAAGTACCTGGCGGTGGCACCATCGACGGACAACCTGGGCATCATGAAGACGGCCAGCGCCTACGTGCAGGACCTGGTCAGCCTGGCGCCCCAGTGGAAGGCCCTGGCCGGCGTGCGCTACGACCACTTCGACCAGCAGACGCGCGAACGCCGCGCCGGCCAGCCCGACCTGGGCCGCGTCGACGTGGCCTGGAGCCCCCGCGCCGGCCTCGTGTGGCAGCCGACGGCATCGCAGTCGTATTACGCCTCCGTCAGCAAGTCCTTCCAGCCCTCGGCGGAGAACTTCGCGCTGGCGGCCAACAACGCCCAGATCGAGCCGGAAGAGACGACGAACAAGGAAGTGGGCGGCAAGTTCGATTTCCTCGGCGGCGCCCTGTCCGCCACGGCGTCGCTGTTCCGGCTGGAGCGCACCAATATCAAGTCGACCGACCCCATCACGAACCGCCTGGTTCCCATCGGCGAGCAGCGCACGGATGGCCTCGAAGTGACGTTGACGGGCCAGTTGCCGCGCGGCTGGCAGGTGTGGACGGGCTACAGCTTCCTGGACGCGACGATCACGTCCTCGCCGGCGCTGGACAACAGCGACAACGTCGTCAAGCGCGTGCCCATCCAGGGCAAGCGCGCCACCCTGACCCCGCGCCACAGCGGCAACGTGTGGCTGGCGAAAACCTTCGGCAACGGCCTGCGTCTCGGTGCCGGCGTCAATGCCGCCAGCGCCCGCTCCGCCAATCCGGGCAACACCGTCACCCTGCCCGGCTTCGCCACCGTCAATGCCATGGCCGGGTACCGCATCGGCGCGCTGGACCTGCAGCTGAACATCCGCAACCTGCTGGACCGCGACTACCTCGTCTCCGGCCACGGCAGCGCCCCCAACCTGAACATGCCCGGCGCCCCGCGCTCGGCCTCGCTGACGGCACGCTACCAGTTCTAAGCGGCCGCCGCTGCAATCCGGTCGGCCCGCCGCAGCGGTGATGATTCGGTGTCATGATTCGGTGTCAGACACCTAATTCATTGATTCAGTGTCTGACACCTAATTCACTACCGATCGGTCCGCTGCAGCGGACCGGCCGGATTTCAGCCAACTGATTGCTGCCCTATAGCTCATTCGATTCGATTCCTCCATGACCGTCCCTCCCAGCAAACTGACCCGCTTTTTCACCCTCGTCGCCCGGCTGATCAGCCTCATCGTCCTGCTGGCGCTGCTGGCGCTGGGGGTGTCGATGGCCCACACGGCATGGTTGCGCGCGCCGGAACGGCAGCCGGGCACGGTGAAGGCGAAGGTCGAGGATGCGGCCACGACCTCAAGCAGCGCCGTCGTGCTCAGATTTTCAAAAACCGAGCCGGTTAGCCTGGCCGATACCGAGATGGTCCAACTGGTTGCTGGCAACGGCTCGGGTAGCTACAGTTCTCGCAGCGGCAATGAAATCCGCAACGTGCTGTTCGTCAGCGGAACGGGCAAACCGGCGCGCTGGCTGTTCAAGGATCACAAGAACAAGGTATCGGTGGTGCGGCAACTGCGGGCCGATCCGCCTACCCGGGAACTCGAGCGCACGGTGGCGCTGTACGTGGAGTTCACGGCGCCCGAGGCGGCGTTGAGCGTTGCCCTGGCCAGGCCCGATGGCAGCGGCAGCCGTACCGTGCTGCAGGATGTCACGTTGGTCTTATCCAGCCGGGTGGAGGGCGACCATAGCTTGATCGTGCTGTACCAGCGCGACACGGCGCTGCGCCAGGCCCGGATTTCAATGCGCGACTTCACCGTCACGAGCGAACGCGAGATTGAAAAGCTGCCGACGTCGATTTGATGCCCATGAACCAAGCGCACGATCATCAGGCTGCCTTCCTGCAGGCCCTGGCCGCCCTTGTCGGCGAGGAATGCTGGGGTGTCACCGGCGGTGAAGGTTCCGGCTCCGTCATTTCGCTGGATATCGGCGCGCGAACGCTGCGCCGCCGTCCGATTCCCAACCCTCACCTGAGTGAGCTGGTCAGGCATTACGACAGTGCGTACTCGCTGCTGATACTGGGGCAGTGGCGCATCGACGCCGCGAGGAAAATCGTCTCGGGCAGCCACCTGTCCAACGCGAACGACGGGCCGATGGTGCGCGGCCTGGCCGCCATCCGCGGGCAGATCATCACGTCGGTCAGCTGCGCCGGCCCCGCCTACGACCTGCGGATCGGCTTCGACAATGACCACGCGCTGGTGGTCCACTGCAGCGCCATCGGTTTGCCCGGGGACAGGAGCTATTCGTTCGGCACGCCGGCCGGCCATTACACCGTCCATCTCGACGATGGCCTTGGCTTCGAGCCCGCACGGACGATGCCGGCGTCCTGAATCAGGTGCCTGACCGCTGCGGCGGACCGACCGAATCCACACCGTGGATTTTTCCCACCAGTGATTGAGGTGTCTGACACCGAATTTGATTGCTGACACCGAATTTGAAAGTTGCAAAAAAACCGGTGTCAGACACCGGTTTTAGGTGTCTGACCGCTGCGGCGGGCCGACCGAATTGACGTTTCAGGTATTGCCGACCAGCGCCGTGACGCGGATGGTCTTCGATTCGGGAATCTCCGCGTGCGACAGCACTTTCAGCTGGGGCAGCGCGCGGCGCAGGAAGCGCGACAGCAAGGGGCGCAGCGGGCCCGGCACCAGCAGCACGGGGGTGACGCCCAGCGCTTCCTGCTGCTGCGACGCCTGCGCGGCCTGCTGGGCGATGGTGTCGGCCAGGCCCGGCTCGATGCCGGCGCCGTCCGCGCCGCCCGTGGCCAGGGCCTGCATCAGCAGGCGTTCCAGGCGGTTGTCCAGGGTCATCACGGACAGTTCGCCGTTGCCGGGGAACAGTTGCTGGACGATGGCGCGGCCCAACGCGATACGAACCAGCGCCGTCAGCTCGTTCGGGTCCTGCGTGTGCGCCGTATGTTCGGCCAGCGCTTCGATAATGCTGCGCATGTCGCGGATGTGCACGCCTTCGGCCAGCAGGTTCTGCAGCACTTTCTGCAAGGCCGCCAGGGACAGCATCTTCGGTACCAGGTCTTCGATCAGCTTCGGCGCTTCCTTGCCCAGGTGGTCCAGCAGCGCCTGCACTTCCGTGCGGCCCAGCAGTTCCGACGCGTGCGTCGTGATCAGGTGATTCAGGTGGGTGGCGACGACGGTGCCGGCGTCGACCACGGTGTAGCCCATGCCCTGGGCCTGGTCGCGCAGGCCGGCGTCGATCCACGTGGCCGGCAGGCCGAAGGCGGGATCGGTAGTGGCCAGGCCCGGCAGCGAGCCGCTGGCCATGCCCGGATTGATCGCCAGGAATTGGCCATTGAAGGCTTCGCCGGCGCCCACTTCGACACCCTTCAGGGTGATGCGGTAGGCCGACGGCTTCAGTTCCAGGTTGTCGCGGATGTGCACGGGCGGCGCCAGGAAACCCACTTCCTGGGCGAACTTCTTGCGGATGCCCTTGATGCGCTTGAGCAGTTCGCCGCTTTGCGCCTTGTCGACCAGCGGAATCAGCCGGTAGCCCACTTCCAGGCCCAGCGTATCGACGGCCTGCACGTCGGACCAGCTGGCTTCCTCGTTTTCCGACGGCGCCGCGCCCTGGCCGCCGGCGCCGGCATTGCCGCCCGCCGCCTGGCCGCCGCCACTGCCGCCACCGCCCGTGGTACCTCCGGCCGTGCCGTTCGCTTCCGCTTCCTTGCGCTTCTTGTCCAGCATATAGCCGGTACCGCCCAGGGCGGCACCCAGCGACAGGAACATCAGGTTCGGCATGCCCGGGATCAGGCCCATGCCGCCGATGATGCCGCCGGTGATGTACATCACCTGGGGCTTGGCGAACAGCTGGCCCACCATCTGCGTGCCGACGTCCGTATCGCTGGCCACGCGGGACACGATGATACCGGCCGCGACCGAGATGACCAGCGACGGGATCTGGGCCACCAGGCCGTCACCGATGGCCAGCAAGGTGTAGACCTTGGCCGCTTCGCCCACGGCCATGTTGTGCGACAGGATACCGATCAGGAGGCCGCCGACGACGTTGATGACGGTGACCATGATGCCGGCCACGGCGTCGCCGCGCACGTATTTCGACGCACCGTCCATCGCGCCGTAGAATTCCGCTTCCATCGACACTTCGCTGCGGCGCTTGCGCGCTTCCGCTTCGCCGATCAGGCCAGCGTTCAGGTCGGCGTCGATGGCCATCTGCTTGCCGGGCAAGGCGTCCAGCGCGAAGCGGGCGCCCACCTCGGCGATACGGCCCGCACCTTTCGTCACGACGACGAAGTTAATGATGGTCAGGATGATGAACACCACGATACCGATGGTGTAGTTACCGCCGATCAGGAAGTGGCCGAAGGCCTCGATGACCTTGCCGGCAGCGGCGCCGCCCGTGTGGCCTTCGGTCAGCACGATACGGGTCGACGCCACGTTCAGCGACAGGCGCAGCATCGTCGACACCAGCAGCACGGCCGGGAAGGCCATGAAGTCGAGCGGCTTGACCGTGTACAGCGCCGTCAGCAGCACGATGATGGACAGGGCGATATTGAAGCTGAAGAACAGGTCCAGCACGATGGCCGGCAGCGGCAGGATCATCATCGCCAGCAGCATGATGATCAGGATCGGCGCGGCCAGGCTCTTCGTGTTGGCCCCGCTCATTCCGCTCATCCATGCGGGCAATCGTATGCTGTTCATCAGTCGTTCCTTGGCAGACGGGAGTGTTCCCGGATGTCGAGATTATTGATGATGCAGTGAGGAAATCATGCGGCGAGCAGGATGGGAAATACCCTGCAATTCCGCCGCTGCAACGATGTGGTTGCAACGACAACGGCGCCGAGCGGCGCCGTTGTCTTGTAAAAACCTCATTACTGCGGCGGCGTCTTCTGCGAAGCCGGGTTGTTCGGGTCCATGTCGGCCGGCACGTCGAGCTTGACGGGACGGTCCGGATAGCGGCCGCCCGGGCGGTAGGCGCGCAGCTGGTAGACATAAGCCAGCACTTCGGCCACGGCCGCGTACAGGCGGGCCGGGATCTCGTCGCCGATGTCCGTGTGCTTGTGCAGCGCACGGGCCAGGGCCGGCGCTTCCAGGATGGCGACCTTGTGCTCCTTGGCCAGTTCGCGGATCTTCGCTGCCACCTCGTCCGTGCCCTTGGCCACCACCTTCGGCGCGCCCTTGGAACCGTCCGTGTACTTCAGCGCCACGGCGTAGTGGGTCGGGTTGGTGACGACGACGTCGGCCGTCGGCACGTCCTGCATCATGCGGCCCCGGGCCATCTCGCGCTGCATCTGGCGGATCTTGCCCTTGATCTGCGGGTTACCGTCGTTTTCCTTCGATTCCTGCACGGTTTCCTGGCGCGTCATCTTCAGCTTGTTGGCGTAGTGCCACATCTGGTACGGCGCGTCGATGGCGGCGATGAAGCCCAAGGCGCCGACCAGGTAGAAAAAGCTCATGGCCAGCATGTCGAGCATGTGCGCGCTGCTTTCGCGCAGGGGCTCGTTGGCCAGCCCGAACATGGCATCCTTGTATTTCATGATGACCATATAGGCGACGGAACCGACGACGATGGTCTTGACGATGGCCTTGAGCAGCTCGACCAGCGAGTTCTTCGACACCATATTGGTGATGCCGCTGATGGGATTGAGCTTGCTGAACTTCGGCATGAAGGCCTTGGCGCTGAACAGCCAGCCGCCGACGAACAGGGGCGACGCGAGCGCGACGAACATGACGGCGATGCCCACCGGCAGGAAGGTGACCAGCACGTTGACGATGTCGACCAGGATGCGGGTGATCAGGATATCGGGGTTGTAGACCTGCTCGCGCGTCAGCGACAGGCCCGAGACGAGCGTGGTGCTCAGGTTGCGCACCATGGACGAGCCCATCACCCACAGGCCGGCGCCGGCGGCGATCAGGACGGTAAAAGTGGCAACTTCGCGCGAGCGGGGAACGTCGCCTTCATCGCGCGCCTGCTGGAGGCGCCTCTCTGAGGCGGCTTCTGTCTTTTCTGCATCGCTGTCTTCCGACATTCCCTGCCCCGTTCATTCTGATCGACAGCCGTCATTATCGGGCGTGGCGGGCGCGCTCCATCGGGCGAAGTAAAGGGCGAAACCCGGCCTATTCGGGTTTCTCGACAGAAACTACGGAAGCCGGCGGCACGTAGCCGGTCGGCCGCACCGTCTGTTCGATGGCGCCGAACACGGATTTGCCGTCCGCGTCCAGCATCTCGATGCGCAGGGTGTCGCCGAAGGCGAGGAAAGACGTGACGGCCTGGCCGTCCGCCGCGATTTCCGCGCTGCGCTGGTGGGCGATGGCGCAATAGCCCTTTTTGCCCGTGCGGTTCGTCACGGGACCCGTGCCGAGCACGGTACCGGTGCGCAGCCGGCGTGTCGCGGCGGCGCGGGCGACCAGCTGGGCCAGGTTGCAGATCATGTCGCGCGCCGCATCCGGCTGGCCGGCATTCCGGCCGTTGCGTGCCACCCGCAGGGGCAGGTGCACCTTGGCGTCGCGCCACGCTTCGCCCAGCTCGTCGGGCGTAACGGCCACGGGGGCGAAGGCAGTGGCCGGGCTGGCTTCGAAGCCGGGCGGCAGGCTGCGCAGCGTAAAGTCGTTCGCCAGGGTCAACAGGCGGATCTGCTGGAAGGCCTCGTCCGGCGACACGCCCGGCGCGACGTCGTCCGTGATGACGGCCAGTTGGGCGGCGAAATCGATGTCGTCGGCCTCGCTGGCCAGCTCGACCGTGGCGCACGGCCCCAGCAGATCGCCACCGGCGCCATGGGCCAGGCGCGGGTCCTTGCGGGCCGGGCCATCCGGCTCACTCGGATCGCGGTAGGCCTGTGCGGCGATCCACGCGAACGCGCGCGGCAGCGGCGCCAGGCAACGGGCCGGCACGAAATCGAAGCTGCGGCGGGCCTTGCCGTCATTCAGCTGGCGCGACAAGGTATCGAGCTGGGGGGCGATAAACGCCCAGTCGTCCAGGGCGCGTTGCAAGGTGGGGGCAATGCCGTCGGCCACAACGGCCGTCTTCAGGTCGCGCGCGACGACGATCAGCTGGCCGTCGCGGGTGCCGTCATCCAGGGTGGCCAGCTTCATCAGGCACCAGGCGTGCCAGCCAGCAAGGCCAGCTGGGCCGCATCCAGGAAGCACCACTCGCCCTCTTCCAGGCCCAGGGCGCTCAATTCCAGGCCGCCGATGGCGGAACGGTGCAAGGCGCTGCAGTGGTTGCCGGCGGCAGCCAGCATGCGCTTGACCTGGTGGTACTTGCCCTGCTCCAGCACGATTTCCAGCTGATGCTCGCCGCGGCGGATGCAGACCTGGGCAGCCAGCGGAGCCGGCTCGTCATGCAGCTGGACGCCGGCCAGCAGGTGCGCCACCAGTTCGTCCGTGACGGGCTCGGCAGTCGTGGCCTGGTAGACCTTCGGCACGTGCCGCTTCGGCGAGGACTGGGCGTGGATGAAGGGACCGTCGTCGGACATCAGCAGCATGCCCGTGGTGTCGTGGTCGAGGCGGCCGACGGGCTGCACGTCGCGCCATGTGAATTGCTCGGGCAGCAAGGTCAGCACGCCGGGATGGTGGCTGGGCTTGCGCGAACACTCGAAATTGGCGGGCTTGTGCAAGGCGATATAGACGTGCTCGCGATAGACCCATTCTTCGTCGAACACCGTCAGCACTAAACTTTCCGTATCGACGGGCGTCTTATAGCTGTCGTGGACAACCCCGTTGACGGCCACTTCGCCGTCTTCGACGAGGGTACGGCAGTACTTGCGGGTACCGAAGCCTTGCGATTGCAGGATGCGATCCAGGGATAATTTGCTCATAGGACAGCATTTTACCGGATTCAGCCGCACCGCCTGCCATCTGCTTGATGCATATCAAGCTGCATGGGAGGGTCGTTGATAGACTGAAATTGTCGTAGGAATCTGCTGAACGTTACCCGTGAGTTCCTAGCTCAACTGTTATGAATTCCTAGCAAGCTTCGTTGCCATAGGTCACAAACTTCATGGTCCGATAGCCCAACCAAGGCCACCGCTGGCCCCGACCGCAGGAGATGAACGATGAAGCACACACCGATCGAAACGAAGGCCGACCTGGCGCGCATCCAGCAGGCCCGCCACGCCGCGGCGCGGCTGGGCGCGGCAATTGTGGTGAACCGGGCCCGTGAGCGGGCCGCCGCGTGCGCGGACGCCCGCGCCTTTGCCGTGATGCCGCAAACGGGGTGGCTGACGACGATGGAGCACGATCTGCTCGCATGGCTGCATCAGGGGGGGTTCGCGGCGGGCCAGGACAGGCGCGGCGGCCTGGCCGCAGCGACGAAAACAGCGGCATGAAGCCGCCGTTTTCTTGCCCCATCACGGGACATGAGCGAGGAATCGAAATTCTCTCTGTCCGCATTCACGATGCGGTTAAGTAGTTCCACGGACCCGGCGCATGCAGGACAAACTCCGGACGAGCATAAGACCGGTTCGCAGCGACGGGCTGTTGCGGATCATTTGTGGATTGACTGACTGCGCCCTCCCTTGGAATGAACTACACGGTAACTATAGTCCAATCTCGATTTAAATCAAGGAATTTGGCGGTAGTTCGCACGGCCGCCGTACACGGCCTGTTTCATCGCCCTACTTCACGGACAGCCGCGCCGATTCGCCGATGGCGGCCTTCATCGCGCCGCTGCCCATGGCGGCACCGAATTTCTTCAGTACGCGCTCCGGCAGGCCTTCGTGCTGGGTGTAGTCGATGATGTCCTCGGCCTTGACGACGTCGCGCGCGACGCTGTCGACGCTGCCCAGGTCGTCCGCCAGGCCCATCTTGATGGCGCGCGCGCCGGTCCAGAACAGGCCGGAGAACATTTCCGGCGTTTCATGCAGGCGCTTGCCGCGGCCGGCCCGCACCACGTCGATGAACTGCTCGTGGATTTCGTTCAGCATCACTTGGGCATGTTCCTTGTGCTTGGCCGACTGCGGGCTGAACGGGTCCATGAAGCCCTTGTTCTCGCCGGCCGTCAGCAGGCGGCGCTCGATGCCCAGCTTGTCCATGGCGCCCGTGAAGCCGAAGCCGTCCATCAGCACGCCGATGGAGCCGATGATGCTGGCCTTGTTGACATAGATTTCGTCGGCCGAGGCGGCGATGTAATAGCCGCCGGAGGCGCAGATTTCGTCGACGACGGCGTACAGGGGCTTGTCCGGATAGCCCTTGCGCAGGCGCTGGATCTCGTCGACGATCATGCCGGCCTGGACCGGGCTGCCGCCGGGGCTGTTGATGTGCAGCACGACGGCGACCGAGCCTTCGTCGGCGAAGGCCTTGTTCAGCGCGGGAATGACGACATCGGCCGCGCCGCTCCCTTCGGATTCGATATTGCCCTCGATTTCGATCAGGGCCGTGTGGCGGCCCACTTCCGACTCACCGCCCAGCAAACTCAGGTTGAAATAGCTGGCGATGGCCAGGAACAGGGCCAGCAGCAGGAACACCTTGAAGAAGATGCTCCAGCGGCGGTTGGCGCGCTGCTCCTTGATGGTGGCAAAGACGAGCTTTTCCAGCACCTCGCGTTCCCAGTTGATGGGCAGCTGGCCCGGCCCCGGCGGCGGCAGCGGCGGTTGGGACGGCTGGGGCGGTGGCGTTTGCAGGTTGTCGCTCATGGGCACTCTTGTTTACACGCGGATGGTAAGGGTCATGCGTTGGACGGGTCGGGACACGGGCGCTGGCGGGCACGTCGCCGGCAATGCGCCGGCATCTTGCATTATGCGCGTGCCGGGCGGACGTATTCGTCCGGTTGCCACCACAGCTTGTCGTCATGCTCGGTGATGGCGATGGGGCGCAGCCGCCCGCCCCGGCACGGTCCGCCGGCGCACTGGCCTGTGGCGGGAATATACACGGCTCCGTGGGTCGAGCACATCAGGTACATCTTGCTCGACTCGAAGAACTCGCCTTCGGCCCAGTCCAGTTCGATGGGTACGTGGGCGCAGCGGTTCAGGTAGCCGTATGCCTTGCCGGCATGGCGGATGACGAAGCCGGTGGCGTCCTCGCCGCCGGCCGTCACGGCAAAGCGCACGCCCTTGCCGCCGTCCTCGACGGCTGCGGCCTCGCAGATCAGGATGTCACCGGTCGTTGCCGGCTCGCTCGTCACGATGTCGCTCATTGCCGTCACGCGTTCTCGTTGAGCCACTGGTGCAGTTCGGGCACGGTTTTGGCCGAGAACACGGGCCGGCACGCCGTCAGCTGGTCGACCGGATGGGCGCCGTATTCGACGGCGATGCCGGCCGACCCCGCGTTCTGGGCCATCAGCAGGTCATGCGTCGTGTCGCCGATCATCACGGTGCGCTTCAGGTCCTGGCCCAGTTCGCGCGTCAGTTCCTGCAACATGGCCGGGTGCGGCTTGGAGAAGGTCTCGTCGGCGCAGCGGGTGGCGTCGAAGGTGCTCAGCAGCTTTGCCGCGTTCAGCGCGCGGTTCAGGCCGACACGGCTCTTGCCGGTGGCCACGGCCAGGAAATAGCCCTGCTGCGACAGCTCGTGCAGCATGTCCTCGACGCCGTCGAACAAGGTCAGTTCCTCGTCCTTCGTCAAGTAATGGTGGCGGTAGCGCTCCACCATGCGCTGGTACATCTTCGGTTCCAGGTCCGGGCCCAGCACCGTCTGCATCGCTTCCGTCAGGCCCAGGCCGATCACGTGCGCGGCCGCTTCGCGGCTGGGAACCGGCAGGCCGATATCGCGGGCCGCGGCCTGGATCGACTTGACGATGGTTGCGGTGCTGTCCATCAGGGTGCCATCCCAATCGAACACGATCAGGTCAAATTGCTTTCTTGCCATGTAGTCCGGCTTGGCCGGCTCCTGTCAGGATGAAATGCGGGCGACGCGGCGGGGGCCGGCGCGTCGTGCCGCGAAACTGCATTGCCAATTGTTTAACTTTGCGCCGGCCCCAAGCTTACCAAGAATCGCTCGCATTCGGGGGCGAGCGGCGCGTTCAGGGTCAGCTGCTTGCCCGTTTCCGGATGCGTAAAGCTGATCTGGTGCGCGTGCAGGAACATGCGCTTCAAGGCGCCGCGCGTGGCGTCACCTTTCTGTAACGCCTTGTTCAGCGCAAAATCGCCGTACTTGTCGTCACCTGCGATGGGAAAGCCGGACGATGCGAGGTGAACCCGGATCTGGTGGGTACGTCCCGTTTTCAGTTCCGCTTCCAGCAGCGCGAACTTGTCATATTTCCTTAACAATGTAAAGACCGTGTGCGAGGCCATGCCGTCGGCCTGCACGGCCACGCGCCGTTCGCCGTCGGCCGTCGTGTACTTGTGCAGCGGCAGCTTGACGTGCTGGCGCTTGTTCTTCCAGTCGCCCACGGCCAGGGCCAGGTAGCGCTTGTCCGTCAGGCCGTCACGCATCTGTTCATGCAGCGACGTCAGGGCCGAGCGCTTCTTGGCCAGCAGCAACAGGCCAGACGTTTCGCGGTCGAGCCGGTGCACCAGTTCCAGGAACTTGGCGTCGGGACGGGACGCGCGCAACTGCTCGATGACGCCGAAGGACACGCCCGAGCCGCCATGCACGGCCACGCCGGCCGGCTTGTCGATGACGAGCATGTGGGCATCTTCGTAAATGACGGGAAACTCGGCAGCAGGCACGTTGTTCTCGGCCTTTTCGGCCACCCGCACGGGCGGGATACGGACCACGTCGCCTTCGATCAGGCGGTATAGCTGGTCGATGCGGCCTTTGTTGACCCGCACCTCGCCGGAGCGCAGGATGCGGTAGATGTGGCTTTTCGGTACACCTTTGCACACCCGCAACAAGTAGTTATCTATCCTCTGTCCGGCCTCTTCTTCGCCGATCGTGACGAATTGCGCTTGCGGCAGGACTGTATTGGGGGAAGCGGCAACGGGTTTCGGGGTGCCCTTGGGCTGGTCCTTTTGCGTTGTCTTCCCAGAAAATCTCTCTAAGTCCTTCATTTTGAATATATAATCGTTTTGCCGTAGCGAAGCTGTACTCGAAGTAGTACTTCAAGCTGCTGCAGTGTAAGAAGAAAACCACAATTCTACACAGGGGCGCATCCGCTGGCCTCGCCTAATTGCAAATTCAGCGGAAATAAATGTATACGCACATTCGGAGCGCGGATCAGGGTTACGACCTCTGTCGTCATCGGATTATGGGGCCTCGATAAACTGCAGTGCGTCGCATTTGCCGCCCGCGAGATGCCGTAGCGATTTTACGGCCGTGCTCGCGGCGACATCTGGCGCCGCCCGGGGTTTTGTCGACGCTCCTGACGTGCTCGGATGCTGGATTAGATTGGCTGAATTTTAGGATAAGTCCGGCGAGCAAGCACTACAGTCGTTGCTCGCTGGTTGATGGAACCGATAACGCTTGCCGTTTCCGCCAGGCACCATACAAGATGTCCTGGCTCGACGATTTGCGCACGCCCGCATTCTCCCGTCCCGACCCTTCGGTAGACAGGATGAGTTCCAGGTGGTGCGAACTCGGCAGGACGATCGGCCCCATGCGCCCTGCTGCGGCAGCCGCGCCACCGCGCGCTGCCGCACGACGAGGCATTTCCCCGCAGCCTCCTTAATTCTCGCGTATATCCTGTATGGTTGCCGTTTTCACTAAACGGCATTACATGGCCCATGGGTCGCGGAGTTAAATAAAAATGAAACGCATGTTGTTCAACGCCACGCAGCAGGAAGAGCTGCGCGTGGCAATTGTCGACGGTCAGAAACTGATCGACATCGACATCGAGACCGCCGGACGCGAGCAGCGCAAGTCCAATATCTACAAAGGCGTCATCACCCGCATCGAACCGTCGCTGGAAGCCTGCTTCGTCAGCTACGGCGAAGATCGCCACGGTTTCCTCCCATTCAAAGAAGTTGCCCGTAGTTATTTCCGCGAAGGCGTCGACGTGCGCAATGCTTCCGTCAAGGAAGCGCTGCGCGAAGGCCAGGAAATCATGGTCCAGGTCGAGAAGGAAGAGCGCGGCAACAAGGGCGCGGCCCTGACCTCGTTCATCTCGCTGGCCGGCCGTTACCTGGTCCTGATGCCGAACAACCCGCGCGGCGGCGGCGTGTCGCGCCGTGTCGAAGGCGAGGAGCGCCAGGAACTGCGCGAGACGATGGACAAGCTGGACCTGCCGCAAGGCATGTCGGTGATTGCCCGCACCGCCGGCATCGGCCGCAACGTCGAAGAGCTGCAGTGGGACTTGAACTACCTGATGCAACTGTGGCGCGCGATCGAAGGCGCCTCGAAGGCCGCCTCGGGCGCCTTCCTGATCTACCAGGAATCGTCGCTGGTCATCCGCGCGATCCGTGATTACTACCAGCCCGACATCGGCGAGATCCTGATCGATACGGACGAGATCTACGACCAGGCCCACCAGTTCATGAGCCACGTGATGCCCGACATGGTGCACCGCGTGAAGCGCTACAGCGACGACGTGCCCCTGTTCTCGCGCTTCCAGATCGAACACCAGATCGAGACGGCATACAGCCGCACCGTGCCGCTGCCATCCGGCGGCGCCATCGTCATCGACCACACCGAAGCACTGGTGTCGGTCGACGTCAACTCGGCCCGTGCCACGCGCGGTTCCGACATCGAAACGACAGCCTTCCACACCAACTGCGAGGCGGCCGAGGAAGTGGCCCGACAGTTGCGCCTGCGCGACCTGGGCGGCCTGATCGTGATCGACTTCATCGACATGGAAGTGGCGAAGAACCAGCGCGAAGTGGAACAGCGCCTGAAGGACGCCCTGCACCATGACCGTGCCCGCGTCCAGATGGGCAAGATTTCCCGCTTCGGCCTGATGGAACTGTCGCGCCAGCGCCTGCGCCCTTCGCTTTCCGAAGGCTCGCACGTGACGTGCCCGCGCTGCTCCGGCACCGGCCATATCCGCGATACGGAATCGTCTGCCCTGCAGGTGCTGCGCATCATCCAGGAAGAGGCGATGAAGGAAAACTCCGCCGCCATCCACGTGCAGGTGCCGGTCGACGTGGCCGCCTTCCTGCTGAACGAAAAGCGCGGCGAAGTGCTGAAGATCGAGAACCGCCACCGCATCACGGTGATCCTGGTGCCGAACAAACACCTGGACACGCCGCACTACAAGCTCGAGCGCATCAAGCACGACGACCCGCGCCTGGAAGACACGGCCGCCAGCTACACGATGGCCGAGCAGGCCGATACGGACATGGCCTTTGCCAAGCGCCAGAAGGACGAAGCCAAGCCGCGCCAGGAAGCCGTCGTCAAGACCATCACGCCAAGCCAGCCGGCCCCGATGGTGGATCGCAAGCCTGCCGCCGAAGCGGTCGCGCCCGTCGCGCCGCCTGTCGCACCCGTCGTGGCACCGGCCGAAAAAGGCTTCTTCGCCAAGCTGGTGTCCTTCTTCACCGGCAAGGAAGAGCAGCCGGTGGCGCCGCCGACGCCGGCCATCGTGGCCAAGCCTGTCGTTCCCGCCGAGCGCGGCGACAAGAACGCCCGTGGCCCCCGTGGCCGTGGTCGCAACGGCAAGGGCCGTGAAGAGCGTGAACCGGGTGCGCGCGAGGAAGGCGTCAAGCCTGCCGCCGGCGCCGAAGGCCGCCCGCCGCGTCCGCCGCGCCCACCGCGTGAGCCCCGTGAAGTGCGTGAACCGATCGAAGGCCAGGCCGCCCCGGCGGCCCGCGCCGAACGTCCGGAACGTGCCGAGCGTCCTGAACGGGCGGAACGCCCCGAGCGCGCCGAGCGTCCTGAACGCGCCGAGCGCCCACCCCGTCCACCGCGCGAGCCGCGTGAGCCACGCGAACTGAAATCCGACGTGAAGGCCGAGCCGAAAGTCCAGCCGGTCGAAGCGAAGGCGGAAGAACTGGCCCTGGCCGCTGCCGGCGTCGGTCCGGTCGGCACGGGCAGCGCACCGGTGACGGAAACCCCGGTGCTGGTCAAGCCCTTGAATGCCGGTCCGGAAGGCGAAGAGTTCGAAGGCGAAGGCGACGAGCCGCGCCGCCGCCGCCGTCGTGGCGGTCGCAACCGTAACCGCCGTGAGCGCGAAGGTGGCGAAGCCGAAGGCATCGACGGCGTCGATGGCGAGAACGTCAGCGAAGCGTCGTTCACCGTGGCCCCGGCCGACGGCGAGACCGCCGCCGTGCCAGCCATTGCGCCGGCAGCGGCGATGGTCGCGGAAACGCTGGCCGTCGCACCGGCCGTCGAGTCCATCGAACCGGCCGCCGTCGCGCCATTGGCCCGGCAGGAACAGCCTGCCGTTGCCGAAGCGGCACCGGTGGCGGTTGCCGCCGAGCCAGCGCCAGTGAGCGAGCCGGCCGAAGCCGAAATCGTCGATGCACCGGCCGCCGAACCGCTGCCGCCTGTCGCCGAAGCGGCGCCTGCAGTGGCTGAAACCCCGGCTGAAACGCCAGCGGTAGCTGTTGAAGCGGCAGCGCCCGTTGTGGCCGAACCCGTGGCCGAACCTGTGGCCGAACCTGCTGCCGAACCAGTAGTCGAAGCTGCTCCAGCACCAGCGGTCGCCGAAGCCCCGGTCGCCGCCGAGCCCGTGGTCAGCGCGCCGGCCCTGGCCGAGCCGATTGCTGTCGCGCCTGTTGCTGCCGAGCCGGTGGCTGCCGAGCCGGTCATCGCCGAAACCAAGGCCGTGGAAGCGCCAGTCGCCGCCCCGGTCGTCGCCGACACTGCGCCTGCGCCTGTCGCCGTGCCTGCCCCGGCCCCGGCACCTGCCGCCGACCTGGACTCGCTGCTGGCCTCAGCCGGCCTGGTGATGGCCTCGACCGATCCCGCCAAGCTGCGCGCCGCCCAGGAAGCGGCAGCCCAGGAGGCGGCACCCGTGGTCGTGCGCCGCCAGCGCAAGCCGGCACCGGTGGTCGCCGACGAACCGCTGGAGCAGGTCTCCACCCGCCACTGATCCGGCGAGCTGCATCGAAAAGGGAAGCCTCGTGCTTCCCTTTTTTTCGCCCATACCCTGAATTTATGTCCCCTACCCCACCTGTTTCCCTGGCCATGGCGGTGCGCTACTGGCTCAAGCTGGGCTTCATCAGCTTCGGCGGCCCCGCCGGCCAGATCGCCATGATGCATGCCGAGCTGGTCGAGCGGCGGCGCTGGATTTCGGAGCGGCGCTTCCTGCACGCGCTGAACTACTGCATGCTGCTGCCGGGGCCGGAAGCGACCCAGCTGGCCATCTATATCGGCTGGCTGCTGCACCGCACGTGGGGCGGCATCGTCGCCGGCCTGCTGTTCCTGCTGCCTTCGCTGGTGCTGCTGACGGGCCTGGGCTGGATCTACATGGCCTACGGGCACCTGCCCGTCATCGCCGCCCTGCTGTACGGGCTGAAACCGGCCGTCGTCGCCATCGTGCTGGCCGCCGCCTGGCGCATCGGCCGGCGCACGCTGCGCAACGGCCTGCTGGCCGGCATCGCCGCGGCCGGGTTCGCAGCCATCCTGCTGGGCCTGCCGTTTCCCCTGCTCGTGCTGGCGGCCAGCGTGGTCGGCTGGCTGGGCGGACGTTTCGCGCCGCATTCATTTACCGTCCAGGCGCCGCCGGTCACGGCAGCCCAGCACAGCCCGGCCCTGATCGATGACGACACGCCCACGCCGGCACACGCACGCTTCAGCCGGCGTCGCCTGGTGCTGGCGGCCGCCCTCGGCGTGCTTGCCGTCGCTGCCAGCTGGGCCGTGCTGGCGGCGCTGACGGGCGCAGGCGGGCCACTGGCGCGAATGGGCTGGTTCTTCACGAAGATGGCGCTGCTGACCTTCGGCGGTGCCTACGCCGTGCTGCCGTATGTCGTCGACGGTGCCGTCCACCAGTTCAACTGGCTCACGCCGGCGCAGATGATCGACGGCCTGGCGCTGGGCGAAACGACGCCGGGCCCCTTGATCATGATCGTCGCCTTCATCGGCTTCGTGGGCGGCTGGGCCCAGCAGATGGCGGGCGACGCCCTGCTGTCCGGCATCGCCGGCGCCTGCGTGGCGGCGTGGTTCACCTTCCTGCCCTCGTTCGTGTTCATCCCGGCCGGCGGCCCGCTGGTCGAGGCGACGCGGGGCAATATCCGGCTGACGGCACCGCTGACGGCGATCTCGGCCGCCGTGGTGGGCGTCATCGCCAGCCTGGCCGTGTTTCTCGCCTCGCATGTGTTGTTTGCCGCAGGAAGCGTGCAGTGGCCGGCCATCGCCATCGCCATGACCGCCGCTGTGGCGTTACTGCGCTACAAGATCGGTACGGTCAAGCTGCTGCTGGGCTGTGCAATCGCGGGCCTCGTGCTATCTTATCCGGGTGGAACCACTCAAATATTGCAGCAAGCGTCATGACTGAAAAGATCATCATCCTGTCCGACGGGCGTTCGCGCCCGCCGCTCATCCCCGCCACCCTGGTTCCCGCGACGGGCGACCTGCGCGACCGGCTGGCCCGGCCCCTGCACGATCTGCGCATCTCCATCACGGACCGCTGCAACTTCCGCTGCGTCTACTGCATGCCGAAGGAGGTGTTCGACAAGGATTACCAGTACCTGCCCCATTCGTCCCTGCTGACCTTCGAGGAAATCACCCGCATTGCGCGCCAGTTCGTGGCCCACGGTGTCGAGAAGATACGGCTGACAGGAGGCGAACCCCTGTTGCGCAAGAATATCGAGAAGCTGATCGCCATGCTGGCCGAACTGCGCACGGTGCACGGCAAGCCCCTGGACCTGACCCTGACGACCAACGGCTCGTTATTGGCCCGCAAGGCGCAATCGCTGAAGGATGCCGGCCTGAACCGGGTGACGGTGTCGCTCGACGCGATGGACGACGCCACCTTCCGCACCATGAACGACGTCGACTTCGCCGTCGCCGACGTGCTGCACGGCATCGAGGCCGCCCATGCCGTGGGACTGGGACCGATCAAGGTGAACATGGTGGTCAAGGCCGGCACCAACGAGCAGGAGATCCTGCCGATGGCGCGTCATTTCAAGGGCACGCCCCACATCCTGCGCTTTATCGAATTCATGGACGTGGGCGCCTCGAACGGCTGGAACATGCAGGACGTGATCCCCTCGGCCGAGATCGTGCGCCGCATCAGTGCCGAGCTGCCGCTGGTGCCGGTCGATCCGAACTACACGGGCGAGACGGCGGCGCGCTGGCGCTATGCCGACGGCAGCGGCGAGATCGGCGCCATTTCCAGCGTCACGCAGGCCTTCTGCAAGGACTGCTCGCGGGCCCGGCTGTCCACCGAGGGCAAGCTGTACACCTGCCTGTTCGCCACGCGCGGCCACGACCTGCGCGCGTTGCTGCGGGCCGGGCACGACGATGCGGAACTGTCCGGCGCCATCGCCGCCATCTGGCAAGGGCGCGGCGACCGCTACTCGGAACTGCGCACCGTCAATACCGACGGCCTGGCGAACGCCGGCGAGCGCCGCGTCGAGATGTCCTATATTGGGGGGTGATTTGACCAGCAGCACTGCGTATGACGACGTATCGGGCCTGATCCTGGCCGGCGGACGCGGCACCCGGATGGGCCGCGTGGACAAGGGCCTGCAACCGTTCCGGGGCGCCACCATGGCGGCCCACGTGCTGCGCCGGCTCGCGCCGCAGGTGGCGGGCGTGACGATCAATGCCAACCGCAACCTGGAAGCGTACGCCGCGCTGGGCGTGCCCGTGCTGCCGGACGAGCTGACCGGTTTCGAAGGCCCGCTGGCCGGCTTGCAGACGGGCCTGCGCCACTGCCCGACCGAACTGATGGTCACCGCGCCCTGCGACTCCCCCTTCCTGCCGCAGGACCTGGTGCAGCGGCTGCGCGAGGCGCTGCTGGCCCAGGAAGCGGACCTGGCGCTGGCCGTGACGATGGAAGCGGACGAGGGCGGCACGGCCCACAAGCAGCCCCATCCCGTGTTCTGCCTGGTGCGGCGCAGCGCCCTGCCCCACCTGGAGGCCTACCTGGCCGGCGGCGGGCGCCGCATGGACGGCTGGCACAAGGCCATCAAGGTGGCCGAGGTGCTGTTCAACGATGCCGCCGCCTTCCGCAATATCAATACGCTGGCCGAGCTGCAGCAGGAGGAGGTCGGACGGGGCGAGCCAACCTTGCAGGACGTGGTCGGCTGCCTGTCCGGCTACGATCCCCATGCCGTGCCCGTCAGCCAGGCCCAGCACATCATCCGCGAATTCATCCAGCCGGTGCGGGCCGTGGAAAAGCTGGCGCTGCGCGCCGCGCTGGGGCGCGTGCTGGCGGCCGACATCGTTTCGCCCATCAGCGTGCCCGCCCACGACAATTCCGCCATGGACGGCTTCGCCTTCGCCGGCGACGGGCTCGACGGGGACCACCCGACCACCTTGGCCGTCATCGGCACCGTCTATGCAGGACGACCGTCGACCATCGTGCCCGGCCCCGGCCAGTGCGTGCGCATCATGACGGGGGGCGTGATGCCGCCCGGCTGCGACACCGTGCTGCCGCAGGAACTTGCCGCCGGCATCACGGAGGACAGCGTCACGGTGTCACCACGGACGGTGCGCACGGGCGACAACCGCCGCTTCAAGGGCGAGGACCTGCTGGAAGGCAGCCCGGCCCTGCAGGCCGGCAAGATCGTCCGCCCGGCCGACCTGGGCCTGCTGGCCTCGCTGGGCATCGCCGAGGTACCCGTGCGGCGGCGCCTGCGCGTGGCCTTCTTCTCCACCGGCGACGAGCTGCGCTCGATCGGCGAGCCGCTCGACCAGGGCTGCGTCTACGACAGCAACCGCTACACCTTGCACGGCATGCTGACGCGCCTCGGCGTGGACATCGTCGACATGGGCATCGTCAAGGACGATCCGGCCGCGCTGGAAGCGGCGCTGCGCGATGCCTGCGAAAGCGCGGACGCCATCATCACCTCCGGCGGCGTCTCGGTCGGCGCGGCCGACTACACCAAGGAGATCATGGCGACACTGGGCGACGTGACGTTCTGGACCATCGGCATGCGTCCGGGCCGCCCTATGGCGTTCGGCAAGATTCGCTCGAACGGGCACAGCGCCTTCCTGTTCGGCCTGCCAGGCAATCCCGTCGCCGTCATGGTGACCTTCTATTTCTTCGCCCGCCACGCGCTGCTGCGCATGATGGGGGCACGGCAGGTGGACGACCTGCTGGTGCAGGCCCGTTCGTTCGCTCCCATCCGCAAGAAGCCGGGCCGCACGGAATACCAGCGCGGCATCCTGACGGTGGCCGCCGACGGCACGCGCGAAGTGCGCATCACGGGCGCCCAGGGCTCCGGCATCCTGCGCTCGATGGCCGAGGCCAACTGCATGGTCGTGTTGCCCGATCACCAGGGCAATGTCGCCGCTGGCGACCTGGTCGACGTGCTGCTGTTCGAGGGACTGGTCTAGCGCACGACAGCGATTGCTCAGCTGTCCGGATCGGCGGCTTCCAGCTCGGGGCCCAGCAGTATCTGGGCTGCCTCGGAAGGCAGCGCCTCGACGGACTTGAGCTTGCGGGCCATCTGCCGGCTGCGCATTTCGGCCGACTCGATATTCTTGGCGGCGCGCTCCAGCGTCAGCTTGGTGGCGGAAAGCACGTCGCCGAACTTGCCGAATTCCGTCTTGACGGCGCCCAGCACCTGCCACACTTCCGACGAGCGCTTTTCCAGCGCCAGCGTGCGGAAGCCCATCTGCAGGCTGTTCAGCAGCGCCGACAAGGTCGACGGCCCGGCGATGCTGATGCGGTGGACGCGCTGGAGCTCGTCGGCCAGGCCGGGGCGGCGCATCACTTCCGCATACAGCCCTTCGGTGGGCAGGAACAGGATGGCGAAATCCGTCGTCTGCGGCGGGCACACGTATTTCTCGGCGATGGTTTTCGCTTCGCCCCGCACGGCACGCTCCAGCTCGCGGCCGGCCGTGGCCACGCCTTCCGCATCGGCCCGTTCGGCCGCTTCCAGCAGGCGCTCGTACTGCTCCTTCGGAAACTTGGCGTCGATCGGCATCCACACGGGCGGACCACCGTCCTTCTGGCCCGGCAGCTTCAGCGCGAATTCCACCCGGGCATTGGTGCCGGCCACGGTTTCCACGTTCTTCGCGTACTGGTCCGGCGTCAGCACCTGTTCGAGCAGCATTTCCAGCTGCACTTCGCCCCAGGTGCCCCGCGTCTTGACATTCGTCAGCACCCGTTTCAGGTCGCCCACGCCCAGCGCCAGCTGCTGCATTTCGCCCAGGCCCTGGTGCACCCGCTCCAGCCGGTCCGACACCTGCTTGAACGATTCGGTCAGGCGCGATTCCAGGGTGGCGTGCAGTTTTTCGTCGACGGTCTGGCGCATCTCCTCCAGCCGCGCGCCGTTGTCGGTCTGCAGGTCACGGATGCGGGTTTCCAGCGTCATGCGCACTTCCGCCATGCGGCGCGCGTTCGATTCCGTCAGCACCTCGATCTGGCGGCGCATGCCGTCCAGCTGCTGCACGGTGGCGGCATGACTCTGGCCCAAGGTATGGGCCATTTCCTGGCGCTGCGCCTGGGCCGTGGCCTGCAACTGCAGGCGCACTTCGCGTTCGACCCGGTCCAGCCGTTCGCCGATATCGCCCCCGGCGCGGGGACGCAGCAACATCGCCACCTGCAAGGCAACGATCAACAGGGCCAGGCCCAGCAAGATATGAAGTTCCATCATCCGTCATGTTCGTGAATACTGTGTAAATATACAGCATTCTGGAATTGCGGTCCTGGAAATGTTGCAGCAAAAATGGGGACAGACCCCATTTTTGCAGCAACTAATCTTGACGCAACTATTCCGGCTTGTTGCGCATCCAGTCGGCCGTCTGGTAGAAGGACTGCATCAGCCGCAGGCGGAGGTCTTCGGCGATGCCGACGTCTTCCATGGCCCAGGCCATTGCGCGCAGCCATTGGTCGCGCTCGCTCGTGCCGACGGCGAACGGCAGATGCCGGGCGCGCAGGCGCGGGTGGCCGAACTGTTCCTGGTACAGGTCGGGCCCGCCCATCCAGCCCGTCAGGAACCAGAACAGCTTGTCGCGGGAACCGTCCGTGGCGGGCGGATGCATGGCGCGGATGCCGGCGAATTCCGGCTCCAGCTCCATCAGGTCGTAAAAGCGGTCCACCATCGCGCGCAGCGTCGTTTCGCCGCCGATGATGTCATAAAGCGTGCGAGTTTCAGAAGTTTCAGTCATGCGCGACATGATAACCCAGCCTGCACAGCTTGCTTGATGTAGATCAAGCCAAATTCCGATACCCATCAAGACAGACGAGTTTGGGGGGAAGATGGATGCTTGTCAGGAGTAAATCTCTTCATGCGCGACGACCGTATCGAACGCAAAGCCGGCGGTATCATCGCCGCCCAGCTCCGCCGCCACCGCTCGGGTGAGCGCGCCGCGGTGCAGGCGCTCGTGCTGGGCTGGCTCGCGTTGATCCTGCACCCGCTGTCGTTCGTGCTGTTCACGTGGGTGTTTCCCCAGCCTTACGAAAGCGCCACCCTGCGCGCCCTCGGCACGGCCGTGGGCGCGGCGGGCATCGCTTCGGAGCGGATGGGCCAGCGCTACTGCGAGTGGTATGTGCCGCTGGCCGCCACCTTCCTGCTGCCCTTCTTCGGTACGTACATGCTGATCATGAACGGGGGCGCGGGCGCCTGGGCGCAATGGCTGCTCGTTGCCATGGTCGCGCTGTGCCACTTTCCTACCCGGCTGGCGCTGCGGGCCTACGCGACGGGCACCCTGCTGGCCTGCGCCTGCGCCATCCTGCACGGGCGCGGCGCCACCATCATGACCCAACCGATCCTGCAGCAGGTACCGGTGCACTGGGCCGTCATCGCGCTGCTGTGCGCGGCGCGCTTCAGCCGCACGGCGCTGGAGCAGGACAAGCTGGCCGGCATGGGCGAGGGCCTGGGCGCCGTGGCGCACGAGATGCGCACGCCGCTGGCCAGCATGGATGCCAATGTGCGGGGACTGACACGCATGCTGCAGGCGGAGCCGACGGGCAGCACGGCGCCGGAGGAAATCCGCCAGGCGATGACGCGCATCCAGTACGAGGTGCGCCATATGAACCACCTGATCGATTTGTTCCTGCTGAGCGCGAACGCCGTGCGGCGCCGGCTCGACCCCACCGAGTCCGTGTCGATGGCGGAGGCGGTGCAGGCCGTGCTGCGGCGCTATCCGTTCACCAGCCCGGCCCAGCGCGACGCCGTGGCCGTCGAGGTGCGGGGCAACTTCAGCTTCGCCGGGCAATACGAGCTGACCGTGGTGGTGCTGCTGAATCTGCTGCGCAATGCGCTGAAGGCGATCCACCGGGCCGGCAAGGGGCGCGTGCGCATCGTCGTCGACGGCCGCCGCAAGGCGCCCCGGCTGCTGTTCATCGACACGGCCTGCGGCATCGCGGCGCGGCGCCAGCCCTTTATTTTCCAGCGCTTCTACGCGTATCCCGCGCACAACGGCACCGGCGTCGGGCTGGCCTTGTGCCGGCAGATACTGCATGCTTGGAAGGCCGACATCCGCTGCGTGTCGCGGGAGAACGGTTATGCCATCTTCGTGCTGGAATTCCCCAACCGGCACGCCAACGTGACTTCAGGTGACTAGGTGACTTATGAGACTTCCGATTTTCGCCCACCCCACCACCACCGTTCTGGTCGACGACAGCGATTCATTCCTGAAGAGCCTGTCGTTCCAGCTCGACCCTATGCTGCCGAGCAAGACCTTCCATGACACGACGATGGCGCTGGACTGGTTCACGGCCAGCACGCGGCGGGCCGACCTGCCCCTGCATGTCAATTTCGACATCCTGAACCAGACGCCGGACCAGCCCAACGTGGCCGTGGACGTGCGCCGCATCCACGACCTGTGCGCCAGCCCGCACCGCTTCACGATTCCATCCGTGCTCGTGGTGGATTACTCGATGCCGCAGATGAACGGGGTGGAATTCTGCCGTGCCATCGAGTATTTGCCATGCAAGAAGATCCTGTTCACGGGCGCGGCCGACGAGAAGATCGCCGTCAACGCCTTCAACGAAGGCCTGATCGACCGCTTCATCCGCAAGAGCGACGACGACGCGCTGGACCGGCTGGAGCTGGAAATCCTGGCGATGCAGCGCGCCTTCTTCGTCGACCAGGCCGAGACCCTGCGCGACCTGCTGGCCCTGCACGACTATTCCTTCTTGCGGTGCAATACGATGGCGGGCCTGGTGCGCGAGCTGTACCTGAAGCACGGCTTCGTCGAGCACTACCTGCATTCGAGCCCGACCGGCATCCTGTTCTTCGACAAGCACGGCCGTGGCACCTTGATGGTGATCGAGACGGAACAGGGCATGCATGCCCAGTACGAGGTGGCGCGGGACAACGAAGCGCCCCAGTCGCTGCTGACGGCGCTGCAGGAGCGCCGCGTGCTGCCCTTCTTCCCGCCGGCCGAGGCGGGCGACGGCATGTATTCCAACGCGGCCGGGGAACAGTGGCACCGTTACTGCTGCGCGCCGCAAGTGTTGCAGGGCCGCGAGCGCTACTACTGGGCCTTGTTCGAATTCCCCGGTCACTACCTGCAAAGCCCGGCCTACCCCTTCAGCGAGTTCCTCAATTCGCGGCACCCGCCCTGCGACCTGGCCGCATAAATCGGGGACAGTCCCCTGTTTCGTGGCAATGTTGCCGAGAAAATGGGGTCTGTCCCCATTTTTGCGGCAACATCGCCGTCAGGCTTCGCGCAAGGTCTGCAGCGGCGGCTGGTTCAGCACGTTGCGCAGGCCCAGCCAGCCGCCGGCGATGGCGCACAGGGCGCCCGCCGCCAGTCCGGCCAGCCATACGACGGGGCTGAACATCCACTCGAACTTGAACTGGTAGGTCGCCAGGCCCCAGCCCATCGCGGCCGCACCCGTGGCTGCCAGCAGGCCCGCCAGCGCGCCCACCAGCAGGAACTCGATCATCTGCGCCTGCGACAACTGCCGGCGCGTGGCGCCCAGCGCGCGCAGCAGGCCCGCTTCGCGGGTGCGTTCGTCCTGCGAGCCCATCAGCGCCGCGTACAGCACCAGCACGCCGGAGGCCAGCGTGAACGTGAACAGGAACTCGACGGCCTGGATCACCTGGTCCAGCACGGATGTGATCTGGCGCAGCACGCCGCCCACGTCCACCACCGTCAGGTTCGGGTAATCGCGCGACAGCGTATTGGCCAGCGCGGCCGCCCGCTTGGGCAGGTGGAAGGCCGTGATCCACGTCTGCGGTGTCTCGGCCATCGCAGACGGGTTGATGATGACGAAGAAGTTGACCCGCATCGAGCCCCACTCGAGTTTCCTCAGGCTGGTGATCTTCGCTTCCACCGGCGAGCCGGCGATGTCGAAGCGCATGCTGTCGCCCAGCTTCAGGTTCAGGGTCTTGGCCAGGCCTTCCTCGACCGAGGCTTCGGCCACGCCCGGCTTGTCCTCGAACCAGCGGCCCGCCACGATGACGTTCTGCGCCGGCATGCCCGCCATCGTCGACAGGTTGAATTCCCGCTCGGCCAGGCCGCGCGCGCGCTCGTCGGTATAGGTGGCGGACGTGACGGCCTTGCCGTTGACGGCCGTCAGCCGGCCGCGGATCATCGGGTACAGCGGCGCTTCGAGCGCACCGCCCGCCTTCAGGCGCTGGCCGATCTCGTCCTTTTGGTCCGGCTGGATATTGATGACGAAATGGTTCGGCGCATCGGGCGGCGTGGCATTGCGCCACGCACTCATCAGGTCGCCCCGCACGACGGTCAACAGCAGCAGCGCCATCAGGCCCAGCGCCAGCGACACCACCTGCACGATGGTGGCGCCGGGGCGGCGCTGCAGCGACGTGACGGCGAAGCGCCAGGCCTGGCTGTCGATGCTGCCGCGCACGCGCTTGAGCACGCGCAGGCCCACCCAGCCGGCCAGCGCGAACAGGCCGAAGGCGGCCAGGAAACCCAGCGCCGTCGACGCGGCCAGGGTCAGGTCGCCCGCCTGCCACAGCAGCAGCACGCCGAAGGCGCCCAGGCCCAGGCCGTAGGTGGCCAGCGCCATCGGCTGGGGCGCACCCTGCTCGCGCCGGATCACGCGGTTGTGCGGCACGTTGCGCAGTTGCAGCACGGGCGGCAAGGCGAAGCCGGCCAGCAGCAGCATGCCCACGGCCAGGCCCTGCAGGGCGGGCGCGAAGGTGGCGGCCGGCAGGGACACGGGCACCAGGCTGCCCAGCATCTGCAGCAGGATGTAGTGGCTGGCAAAGCCCACCAGCACGCCCAGCACGCTGCCGGCCAGGCCCACCAGCAGGAATTCCGTCAGGTACAGCACCGTCACCTGGTTCTGCGTCAGGCCCAGGCAGCGCAGCATGGCGCAGGCATCCAGGTGACGCATCATGAAGCGGCGCGCCGCCATCGCCACGGCCACGGCCGCCAGCAGCGCCGACAGCAGGCCCACCAGCGACAGGAAGCGGTCGGCCCGTTCCAGGGTCGAGCGCATTTCCGGACGGCCGTCCTGCAGCGAGTCGATGCGCACGCCGCGCGCCGTGCCGGCCTTGATCTGCGCGCGCAGCCAGTCGCCGTAGGCATCCACCGCTTCCAGGCCGTCCTTGCCCTGCCCCGCCACCAGCAGGCGGTAGGTCACGCGCGAACCGACCTGCACCAGGCCGGTCGAATCGAGTTCGTCGAAGCGCAGCATGACGCGCGGCGCGAAGTTGACGAAGCCCGTGCCCCGGTCCGGTTCGGCGGCGATCAGCTGGGCGATGCGGAAGGTCCGGTCGCCCAGGCGCAGCGGCGCGCCCACTTGCGTCTTCAACGCGCCCATCAGGGCGGCATCGAGCCACACCGTGCCGGGCGCGGGAATCTGCGCCGCCGGCGTGCCGACGCTGTCGGCGGCCTGGTCGGCATCGAGCGTGACCTTGACCCGCCCGCGCAGCGGGTAAGCGGGTGTGACGGCCTTCAGCGAGGCCAGCACCGACTGGGCATCGTCACCCTCGCCGGCCTGCGCCATGCTGGGAAAGACGGCCGTCTCGGCCTGCAGCAGGCCGCGCCGGGTCGCTTCCTCGCGCCAGGCCGGGCGGATCGGCATGTCGCTGGCGATCACCATGTCCGCCCCCAGCAGCTGGTGGGCATCGCGGTTCAGGCCCGCGCGCAGCCGGTCGATGAAGAAGCCGGCAGCCGACAGCGCGGCGACCGCGACGATCAGCGCCACCAGCAGGAATCGCAGCTGGCCGGCGCGCCAGTCGCGCGCCGTCATTCTCAGGGCTTGGAGGAACATGGGCGGTTCAGACTCGTGTCAGACGACGTTGAAGGCGGCGAAGTAGGCATCCACCTCATCGAGGAACTGCTGCTTTTTCGCCGGTTCCAGGAACGAGGCCGTGAAGCTGTTGCGGGCCAGCTGGTGGGCGTGTTGCAGGCCCAGCGGCAGCGACTCGAAGGCGGCCACGAAGTTCTCGTTCAGGTAACCGCCGAAATAGGCCGGGTCGTCCGAGTTGACGGTGGCGACCAGGCCGGCATCGAGCAGTTGCAGCAGATTGTGTTCCTTCATCGTGTCGAACACGCGCAGCTTGATGTTCGACAGCGGGCACACGGTCAGCGCGATGCCTTCGGCCGCCACGCGGCGGGTCAGCGCGGCGTCTTCCAGGCAGCGCACGCCGTGGTCGATCCGTTCCACCTTCAGCACGTCGAGTGCCGTTTCGATATAGGCCGGCGGGCCTTCCTCGCCGGCGTGGGCCACCAGGTGCAGGCCCAGCTCGCGGCAGCGCGCGAACACGCGGGCGAATTTTTCCGGCGGGTGCCCCACTTCGGACGAATCCAGGCCGACGCCGATGATCATGTCGCGGTATGGCAGCGCCGCGTCCAGGGTGGCCAGCGCGTCTTCTTCCGACAGGTGGCGCAGGAAGCACATGATCAAGGTGGCGCTGACGGGCCCCTCCTGGCAGGCGCGGTGGATGCCGTGGATGACGTCGCCGATGGGCACGCCGCGCGCCGTGTGCGTCTGCGGGTCGAAGAAGATCTCCGTATGGCGCACGTGGTCGGCCTTGGCCTTGGCCAGGTAGGCGGCCGTCATGTCGTAGAAATCCTGTTCCTTCAACAGCACGCTGGCGCCGGCATAATAAATATCGAGGAACGATTGCAGGTCATGGAAGTCGTAAGCGGCACGCAGGGCTTCGACGTTGGGGTAGTCGAGGGCCACGCCATTGCGTTCTGCCAGCGCGAAAATCAGTTCCGGTTCGAGCGAGCCTTCGATATGGATATGCAGTTCGGCCTTCGGCATGTTCTGCACGATATGAAGTAATTGGGTGTTCATTGTTTTTCCTTTATGGAGCAAGATGGCAACGCTTCGCGACCATTTACCCGCATCTTATCGCAAGCGGCGGCCCTTCATCGGCCGGCTCTCAGCCGCACGGTTTGTGCGGTGTTCAGCACGGCTTTAACAACCATGCTACTGTGGCGTAAAGCATGAAGCAATTGGCAACACGATGGTCGATGGCATTCGACGGCAGCAAACGTGCGGGTGTTTTGTCTTCAGGATCAAGCGCTTGGAAGGGGTTCTGGCGATGCTGGATAATGTTTTGACTTCCTGCACCATTAGAGCAATAATAAATTTCACAAGCGTAAGATGCGTTTATACGTACACACACGCACGCCGGGCTTCATCCCACAGCACGGCCAATAACAACACCCAGCCCGGTACGCGCACCGTACCCATCCCGGAAACTGGCGACAAGAACAATTCAAGCAGTTTTGTACCCAAGGATCAGGCCAGCAGCCACACGCGACGACTGCCGACCACAGTAGGGCTCTTCGAAGAACCGTCGCGAGCGACATCAGGGCCGGCCGAACGGCGCAGGCGCATGGCTTACCGGTCATGCCGCGGGCACGCGAACCGGACTTGCCGCAGCGGGTTTTTCGAGGGTCCGTGACGAGTAGGTTTACATCAGAGGACATGCATATGACCATCTTTGACAACTACGCAGCACGGTACGAGCGCACCCGGGAAGAGGAAATGTCTCTTTCCGAATATCTTCAGCTTTGCAAGAAGGATCACCTGACGTACGCGTCGGCGGCCGAACGGATGCTGGCCGCCATCGGTGAGCCGACCCTGGTCGATACGCGCAACGACACCAGGCTGTCCCGCATCTTCGCCAACAAGGTCATCAAGATCTATCCCGCCTTCCGCGAGTTCTACGGCATGGAGGAAGTGATCGAGCAGGTGGTCTCCTACTTCCGCCACGCCGCGCAGGGCCTGGAGGAACGCAAGCAGATCCTTTACCTGCTGGGCCCGGTGGGCGGCGGCAAGTCGTCGATCGCGGAAAAACTCAAGTCGCTGATGGAACTGGTGCCGTTCTACTGCATCAAGGGTTCGCCCGTCAACGAGTCGCCGCTGGGCCTGTTCAACGAACAGGAGGACGGCGTCATCCTGGAAGAGGACTACGGCATTCCGCGCCGCTACCTGCGCAGCATCCCCAGCCCATGGGCCGTCAAGCGCCTGCACGAATTCAACGGCGACATCAACCAGTTCCGCGTCGTCAAGCGCTACCCGTCGATCCTGAAGCAGGTCGCCATCAGCAAGACCGAGCCGGGCGATGAGAACAACCAGGACATCTCCTCGCTGGTCGGCAAGGTCGATATCCGCAAGCTGGAAGACTATGCCCAGGACGACCCGGATGCGTACAGCTATTCCGGCGGCCTGTGCCTGGCCAACCAGGGCCTGATGGAATTCGTCGAGATGTTCAAGGCGCCCATCAAGGTGCTGCATCCGCTGCTGACGGCCACGCAGGAAGGCAACTACAAGGGTACCGAGGGCTTCGGCGCGATTCCCTTCGACGGCATTGTGCTGGCCCACTCGAACGAATCGGAGTGGAAGAGCTTCCGCAACAACCGCAACAACGAAGCCTTCCTCGACCGGATCTATATCGTCAAGGTACCGTACTGCCTGCGCGTGTCCGACGAGATCAAGATCTACGACAAGCTGCTGCGCAATTCCTCGCTGGCCGAAGCGCCGTGCGCGCCCGGCACCCTGCGCATGATGTCGCAGTTCGCCATCCTGTCGCGCCTGAAGGAGCCGGAGAACTCGTCGATCTTCTCGAAGATGCTGGTCTACGATGGCGAGAACCTGAAGGACACCGATCCGAAGGCCAAGTCGATCCACGAGTACGTCGACTACGCCGGCGTGGACGAAGGCATGAACGGCCTGTCGACCCGCTTTGCCTTCAAGATCCTGTCGAAGGTGTTCAACTTCGATTCGACCGAAGTGGCGGCCAATCCCGTGCACCTGCTGTACGTGCTGGAGCAGCAGGTCGAGCGCGAGCAGTTCCCGCCGGAGACGGAGCAGAAGTACTTCTCGTACATCAAGGAGCACCTGGCCCAGCGCTACGTCGACTTCATCGGCAAGGAGATCCAGACGGCCTACCTGGAAAGCTATTCCGAGTATGGTCAGAACATCTTCGACCGCTACGTGACGTTCGCCGACTTCTGGATTCAGGACCAGGAATACCGCGATCCGGATACGGGCGAGAGCTTCGACCGCGAGTCGCTCAACAGCGAGCTGGAAAAGATCGAGAAGCCGGCCGGCATCAGCAATCCGAAGGATTTCCGCAACGAGATCGTCAACTTCGGCCTGCGCGCCCGTGCCAACAACGGCGGCAAGAATCCCGCCTGGACCAGCTACGAGAAGTTCCGCACCGTGATCGAGAAGAAGATGTTCTCGAATACGGAAGAACTGTTGCCGGTGATCTCGTTCAACGCCAAGGCCAGCGCCGAGGATGCCAACAAGCATGCCGACTTTGTCGCCCGCATGGTGGAAAAAGGCTACACGGCCAAGCAGGTCCGCCTGCTGTGCGAGTGGTATCTGCGCGTGCGGAAGTCGTCGTAACGCCGGCGGTGCGATAATAAGCCAAAGCCAGTGCGGCTCCGGTCGCGCTGGCGCTTCGCCGGACTCATTGCAGTTGCAGGAGGTTCCTTTTGACTTACCTCATCGACCGTCGTTTGCAAGGCAAGAACAAATCCGCGGTCAACCGCGAGCGCTTCTTGCGGCGCTACAAGAGCCAGATCAAGGACGCCGTCGGGCGCGCCATCAAGGGTCGTTCGATTACCGATATCGAAAATGGCGAAAAAGTATCCATACCCGTCAAGGATGTGAACGAGCCCAGCTTCGGGCACGCCCACGGCGGCGTGTGGGAAGTGGTCAACCCGGGCAACCAGGAATACCAGAAAGGCGACCAGATCGCCCGCCCGAAGGGCGGCGGCGGTGCCGGGCGCGGCAAGGCCGGCAACAGCGACCAGACCACCGAGGATGACTTCATCTTCGAGCTGTCGCGCGAAGAATTCATGAACTATTTCTTCGAGGACCTGGAGTTGCCGAACTTGGTCAAGACCCAGTTGACCGCCACCACCGATTTCAAGACCCAGCGCGCTGGCTATACCGTGTCCGGCACGCCATCGAACATCCACGTGCTGCGTTCCCTGCGCGGCGCACTGGGCCGGCGCATCGCCGTGGGCGGGCCGTCGCGCCGCCAGCTGGCCGAGGCCGAGCTGGAACTGGAAACGCTGCTGCTGGACGGCGCCCCGCTCGATGCGCCCCGCGTCGTCGAGCTGAAAAAGCTGATCCACCACCTGCACACGCGCCTGCTGGCGATCCCCTTCATCGACCCGTTCGACCTGCGCTACAGCAACCGCATCAAGGTGCCCAAGCCGATGACGCAGGCCGTCATGTTCTGCATCATGGACGTGTCCGGGTCGATGGACGAGCAGCGCAAGGACACGGCCAAGCGCTTCTTCATCCTGCTCTACCTGTTCCTGAAACGGGTGTACGACAAGATCGACGTCGTCTTCATCCGCCACCACACGGCCGCGGCCGAAGTGGACGAGCACGAGTTCTTCCACTCGCGCGAATCGGGCGGGACCGTCGTGTCGTCGGCGCTGAATCTGCTGAACAAGATCATCGACGAGCGCTACGGCGCCGGCCAGTGGAACAGCTACGTGGCCCAGGCGTCGGACGGCGACAACTGGGACAACGACTCCGTGCTGTGCCGCCAGCTGCTGACCAATACGATCATGCCGAAGGTGCAGTACTACACCTACGTCGAAATTACGGACGGGCCACCGCAGAACCTGTGGGAGCAATACGCCCAGGTGCCTGACCACCACCGCCACTTCGCCATGCAGAAAATTGTCACGCCGGCCGATATCTATCCGGTGTTCCGCGAACTGTTCAAGAAGCAGCCAAAATGAACCAGATGACGAAACGACCACCCCACCCGCGCGCGCTGCCGGAACAGTCGGAATGGACGTTCGAGCTGATCGAACAGGCGCACGAGGAAATCCGCCGGGTCGCCCAGGGTTTCGGGCTCGACACCTATCCCAACCAGCTGGAAATCATCACGGCCGAGCAGATGATGGACGCCTACACGTCCGTCGGCATGCCCGTTTCGTACAACCACTGGTCCTTCGGCAAGCACTTCCTCGCCACCGAGAAGGGCTACCGCCGCGGCCAGATGGGCCTGGCGTACGAGATCGTCATCAACTCGAATCCATGCATCGCCTACCTGATGGAAGAGAACAGCCTGACGATGCAGGCGCTCGTCATCGCGCACGCCGCGTATGGCCACAACTCCTTCTTCAAGGGCAATTACCTGTTCCGCACTTGGACGGATGCCGAAGCCATCGTCGACTACATGGTGTTTGCGAAGAACTATATCGCCGAATGCGAGCAGCGCCACGGCATCGACGCGGTGGAACTGCTGCTCGATTCCTGCCACGCCATCCAGAACTATGGCGTCGACCGCTACAAGCGGCCAGCCAAGCTGTCGCTGGCGCAGGAACAGCAGCGCCAGAAGGAAAGGGAGACATACCTGCAGTCGCAGGTGAACGAACTGTGGCGCACCCTGCCCCGCCGCGACGAGGAGGAAGCCGTCACGCAGGCGCCCGTACGCTTCCCGCCCGAGCCCGAGGAAAACCTGCTGTACTTTATCGAGAAGTACGCGCCCCTGCTGGAGCCGTGGCAGCGCGAACTGGTGCGCATCGTGCGCAAGATCTCGCAGTACTTCTACCCGCAGCGGCAGACCCAGGTGATGAACGAAGGCTGGGCCACGTTCTGGCACTACACCATCCTGAACCAGCTGTACGACGAAGGGGTCATCGGCGACGGCTTCATGATGGAATTCCTGAAGAGCCATACGAACGTCGTCTACCAGCCGCCCGTGCACAGCCCCTACTACAACGGCATCAATCCCTACGCGCTGGGCTTCGCGATGATGACGGACATCCGGCGCATCTGCGAGAACCCGACGGCCGAGGACCGCGAATGGTTCCCCGATATCGCCGGCAGCGACTGGCGCAAGACGCTCGACTTCGCCATGCGCAATTTCAAGGACGAAAGCTTCATCGCCCAATACCTGTCGCCGCGCCTGATCCGCGAGTTCCACTTCTTCGCCGTGCTGGACGACGACAAGAACGAAAAGCTGAACGTGTCGGCCATCCATGACGAGATGGGCTACCGCTACGTGCGCCAGCAACTGGCCGACCAATACAACCTGGGCAACCGCGAACCGAATATCCAGGTCTGGTCCGTCAACACCCGTGACGACCGCGCGCTGACCTTGCGCCACACACAATACAACCGCCGCCCGCTGAACCAGCAGGCCCACGAGGTGCTGAAACATGTGGCCCGGCTGTGGGGCTTCGACGTGCACCTCGATACGGTATCGACCGAGGGCAAGCTGATCAGTACTCTGGAGTGCAAACGGGAGAAGCGGGGACGCTTGATCTGACCCCCGCCTTCGCCGCAAAGGGGCGCCTGGAGATCCATCCGGCGCCCTTTTTTACTTTTTCGCCTTCGCGCACCCGGTAGCCTCCCGCACCACTACGGTGCGAAACCGGGTCAGTTATAAGGCAGATGCCCTGCGGTAACGACAATTCCTCGCAAATCGATCACCGGCCTGACCAGAATTGGCCAGTGCTGGCCGGGCGGTCAGACCAACACCCCTCCCAAAAGATGTAGTGAACTTTCAAACTTGATGAAAAAATACGATCGGCGCGCCCGTGCGCACGCTTTTTGCATATACTTCATCGGCAGTTCGACTCATTCAGGCGATTACTTCGGAGAAATAGGGTTGGCCAAATTTTACATCCTTTAGTGGGGGCTTTTAACGGAGAATATTCTGTTTTTAAGCTCGTTGGAAAACTATCCATATGCGAAAAAAGCTGCCGCGAGAGGCGTTTTTGGACGCGCCACAGAGTGCGCCAGAACGGTGCGCGGAAGCTTTCGGAACGTGCACTAAAGGCATGAAATTTAACCGGATTTTGGAGATCAAAATTCTATGTAAAATGAAGAATTCGTATGTATAATTCGCCGACGTCCCGGGTGCGGCTGTAGCTTTGTGTCGCCATTTTGGGGGTTCAAGTAGAGTAGGTATTGGAGAAAGCAGGCATGAATTTTAGTGATAACGGGAAGGGCGGCAAGAAAAACTACACCGGCATCGTCGTGGTTGTGGCCTTGCACGTGGTGGCTGCTTACGGGATCGTGTCGGGCTTGGGCAAACGCATGATCACGAAGATGATCGAACCGGTTGAGACCAAGATCATCGAGGAGGTTGCGCCCCCTCCGCCAAAGGAGTTGCCACCGCCACCTCCACCGCCAGAAATGAAGGCTCCACCGCCGCCATTCATTCCTCCGGTCGAAGTGAACGTACAGCAACCGCCACCACAGCAGAACGTGATCGCCAACGCGACCAACGTGAAGCCGGCAACGAATCAGTTGACCCCGCCAGCACCGCCGGCACCGCCAGCGCCGCCAGCTCCACCGGCACAGGCAGTCCGCACCGCCGCAGTGGTCGACTTCAACACTTGCCAGAAACCGGAATGGCCAAAGTCTTCTCTGCGTAACGAAGAGACGGGTACGGTAACTCTGCAGTTCCTGATTGGCGTCGACGGCCGCGTCGCCGACTCCAAGATTCTGAAGTCCAGTGGCTTCCGTGACCTGGACAAGGCCGCGGTAGCTGGTATCAGTCGTTGCAAATTCAAGCCCGCCACGGTTGACGGTAAACCGCAAGAAGGCTGGCAGAGTATGCAATACGTCTGGACGCTGGAATAAACCAACCGAGACACAGTCTCAATTAGCAATTTCGTTGGCGTTACGTTCAGCGAACTGATCTTTTATCAATTTGGAGGAAGCATGTTTAAGAATACCCGTTTGTCCGCTGTACTGGCCGCTGTGCTGTTCTCGGTGACCGCAGCAACCGCCCTGGTGAGCGCACCGGCCCTGGCCGACGCGCCAGCCCCGGCAGCCGCTGACGCTCCTGCAGCCGCGCCAGCAGCGGATGCGGCCGCAGCACCAGCAGCAGCACCAGCTGACGCCGCCGCCGCCCCGGCAGCCGACGCAGCAGCAGGTGGCCACGGCGCCGCCGCTGGCAAGGAAGAAATCGAAAACCCGTTCGGCATCAAGGCTGTGTGGGAATCGGGCTGGGTGCCACGCGGTACCATCATCATCATGTCGATCATGTCGATCGGCTCCTGGTACATCATCATCACCAAGCTGCTGGACCAGATGAAGATCATGCGCCAAGCAAAAGACGTGCACGCCAAGTTCTGGAAAGCATCGTCGGTTGCCGCCGGTTCGTCCTCGCTGGCTGAAGGCTCGCCATTCCGCTTCATCGCCGAAACCGGCATCAAGGCTTCCGGTCACCACGACGGCGCCCTGCTGGAACAGATCGACCTGTCGACCTGGGTGACGATGTCGATCCAGCGCGCTGTCGATAAAGTCCAGTCCCGTCTGCAAGATGGCCTGTCGTTCCTGGCAACCGTCGGCTCGACCGCACCGTTCATCGGTCTGTTCGGTACCGTCTGGGGTATTTACGGTGCACTGACCAACATCGGTATGACCGGTAACGCGTCGATCGACAAGGTTGCAGGTCCGGTCGGTGAAGCACTGATCATGACGGCATTCGGTCTGGCAGTCGCTGTTCCTGCCGTTCTGGGTTACAACTGGCTGGTGCGTCGTAACAAGACCGCGATGGAAGAAGTGCGTACCTTCTCGGCTGACGTGCACTCGGTGCTGATCTCCGGCGCCATGTCCACCGCTGACTCCGCTGCCCGCGCAGCCAAAAAAGTAGGCTAATACCATGTCGATGTCCGTAGGCTCCGATAGCGGAGGCGAAGACCAGGTAATGTCAGAGATCAACACGACGCCCCTCGTGGACATCATGTTGGTTCTGCTGATCATCTTCCTGATCACCAGCCCGGTCGTGCTCAAACTGCAGAAGATCACCCTGCCGGAAGAGACCAACCAGGCGATCCAGACGAAGCCGGATAATGTCAACATCGTTGTCAACAAGGATGGCGACATCTACTGGAATCAGAAGAAAATGCGGGACACGAATGAGTTGTTCGATTTTCTGAAGGTCGAGGCAGTGAAGGTACCGCAACCGGAAGTGCACGTACGTGGCGACAAGGAAGCCAAGTACGAGTCCATCGGTCGCGTGATCTTCACGACTCAGCGCGCTGGCATCCAGAAGGTTGGTTTCATTACCGAACCGCCTGACAAGATGTAAGGCCCCTGCCCGGCCATATTGAAGTTCGATAGGTCGGGCAGTCTTTCATAAGGAACACACCCATGAGTATGAATGTCGGTTCGGGCAGTGCCGCTCCCAATGCGGACCCGGAACCAATGATGGAAATGAACATGACACCGCTCATCGACGTGATGCTGGTGCTGATCATTATGCTGATTATTACGATTCCGAAGGCGAACCATTCGGTCAACCTGAACATGCCGGTGGGTACCCCACCGCCACCGACCAAAGAGCCGGTGGTTGTCCAGATCGACGTCGACTTCGACGGCACCATTCTGTGGGATGGCGCCGTGGTTCCGGATCGTGCTCAGTTGGAACAAAAGCTGATCAACGTGGCGGCACAGGCTGATCAGCCGGAAGTGCACCTGCGTCCCAACAAGCTGGTGAACTACGAGTCCGTCGCAGGCGTCATGGCTGCTGCCCAGCGCCTGGGCGTCACCAAGATCGGCCTGGTCGGTAACGAGCAGTTCCAGTAACGGGATCAGGGAAGTCGGCAGCGGGCATGTTCCTGCTGTGGCAAGGGGCGCTGCATGAAAATGCAGCGCTGCCCGCAGCCCGGCAAGATTGCTGCTTCTGCATTGCTGATTTCCTGGAGTGCATCTCTTTATTTTCCCCGATAGGCAGGTTATCCTGCCTATTCGTTTTTTTGATGAAAGAAATCTCGCCTATGTCCAAGTTCCGTCTCGCTCATCTCGGCCTTGCTATGGCCGCCCTCGGTTTTACCGCAGCAGCGCCCCTGGTTGGCCTGGTGCCGGCCGCCTATGCCGCCGACACCGTGCGCGCCGAAGTGGGCAAACCGCTGCAGGAAGCCCAGCGCCTGGCCGGTTCCGGCAAGAACCGCGAAGCCCTGGCCAAGCTGAAGGAAGCCGATGCTGTCGGCGGCAAGAGCGATTTCGAGAAATACCAGATCGAACGCGTGCGCGCTGCCGCCGCTGCCGGTGCTGGTGACAACGAAACCGCCGCGCGCGCCTTCGAAGCCGTCATCAATTCCGGCCGCCTGTCGGCAGCGGAAAAACCGAAATTCACCGAAGGCCTGGCCGGCATGTACTACCGCGCCAAGGACTACCCGAAGGCGATCACCTGGATCCAGCGCGCGCTGCAGGACAATCCGAACAACGCCACCATGAAGCAGCTGCTGACGCAGACCTACTTCATCAGCGGCCGTTACGCCGAAGCCGCCAAGGAACTGCAATCGTCCGGCCGCCAGAGCGAGGAAAACCTGCAGATGCTGGCCAATATCCAGCTGAAGCAGAACGACAAGGCCGGCTACGTGCAGACGCTGGAAAAGCTGGCGGGCCAATACCCGAAAGCCAGCTACTGGGCCGACCTGCTGAACCGCGTGCAGGGTAAGCCTGGCTTCTCGTCGACCTTGAACCTGGACGTGATGCGCCTGAAGCTGGCCCTGGGCCAACTGTCCAAGCCATCCGAATTCATGGAAATGGCCCAGCTGGCACTGCAGGCAGGCAATGCACCGGAAGCCATCAAGATCATAGACCAGGGCTACAAGAAGGGTGCACTGGGCACCGGCACGGACGCGGCCCGTCACCAGCGCCTGAAGGACCTGGCCAACAAGACGCTGGCTGACCAGACGGCAAACCAGGCCACCCAGGAAGCCAACCTGATCAAGGAAAAGGATTCCGACGGCCTGTTCAACATGGGCTACGCCCTGACCTCCGGCGGCAAGGCCGACAAGGGCATCCCCCTGATGGAGCAAGCCATGAAGCTGGGCACGGCGCGTCGTCCGGAAGAGCAGAAGCTGCACTACGGTATCGCCCTGTTCACCGCTGGCAAGAAGCCTGCTGCCCTGACGGCCCTGAAAGCCGTCAAAGGCACGGCTGGCGAAGCGGAACTGGCCCGTTACTGGACGCTGTACATCAACAACCCGATGTAAATCGGCTTGGCGTCGCGCCGGCCCCCGGGCCGGTGACGCCCGAAGCGCCGCCTGCCCTGTCGCAGGCGGCGCTTTTTGCTTTTCGGGCAGGCTTTTCCGGCGTTTCCGCCCTCGCGCTGGTGCAGCGCGGCATTTCCATATGTGAATTGCGCCAACAATCCGTATAATCGCCAGTTCAGGCAACACAATTCGAGCTCGACACCCTCATGAAGGTATTTCGCGGATTACCCAACGCAGCGGCGCGCGCCCCTTGCGCCCTCACCATCGGCAATTTCGACGGTGTCCATCGCGGGCACCAGGCGCTGCTGGCGCGCGTGCGCGCGGCCGCCAACGGTCTCGGGCTGGAAGCGGCCGTGATGACGTTCGAGCCCCACCCGCGCGAGTTCTTTGCCCACAAGGCCGGCGATATGTCGAAGGCGCCGCCCCGCATCGCCAACCTGCGCGACAAGCTGGGCTCGCTGGCCGCGAATGGCATCGACAGGGTCATCGTCGAGCATTTCAGCGATTCCTTCGCCGCCCTGAGCCCGCAGGACTTCACGGAACGGGTGCTGGTCGACGGCCTGCACGTGAAATGGCTGATGGTGGGCGACGACTTCTGCTACGGCGCCCGCCGCGCCGGCAACGTGGCGATGCTGGTCGAAGCGGGCCGGCGCCATGGTTTCCACGTCGAGACCTTGCCGACGGTGATGAACGGCGATATCCGCATCTCGTCCTCGGCGGTGCGCACGGCCCTGTCGCAAGGCGACTTCGCCCGCGCCGAGCAATTGCTGGGCCACCCCTATTCCATATCCGGCCACGTCATCCATGGCGCCAAGCTGGGCCGTACCATCGGCTACCCGACCCTGAACCTGCGTGTGCCGCACCGCCCTGCCCTGTCCGGCATCTTCATCGTCCAGGTGCACGGCCTCGCCGACGGGCCGCTGCCGGCCGTGGCCAGCCTGGGCGTGCGCCCCACCGTCGAGGACAGCGGCCGCGTGCTGCTGGAAGTGCACATTTTCGATTTCGCCGGACACTGCTACGGCAAGCGCGTCAAGGTCGAATTCCTGCAAAAAATCCGCGACGAAGCGAAGTTCGTCGACCTGGCCACCCTGACGGCCGCCATCGACGAGGATGCCCGCCATGCCCGTGCCTTCTTCGAAGAGAACAGCGGCGCCATCACGGCAACCGACCGAATTTGAGTGGCGCAAGCCCCCGGGCCCGCGCCCGTTCCTGCCGTCACTCGCCAATCCAAGCATCCTAGAAAATCCGATATGTCCGAAAACAAAGCAAACAAGCCCGCCGGCAAAGCCGAGGGCAAGCCCGTCAGCAAGTACCCCGTCAACATGACCGAAACGCCGTTCCCGATGCGGGGCGACCTGGCCAAGCGCGAGCCGAACTGGGTCAAACAGTGGCAGGACAAGAACATCTACCAGCGCATCCGCAAGGCTGCCGCCGGCCGGCCGAAATTCGTGCTGCACGACGGCCCCCCGTATGCCAACGGCGACATCCACCTGGGCCACGCCGTCAACAAGATCCTGAAGGACATCGTCGTCAAGTCGCGCACCCTGGCCGGCTTCGATGCGCCCTATGTGCCGGGCTGGGACTGCCACGGCATGCCGATCGAGATCCAGATCGAGAAGCTGTACGGCAAGAACCTGCCGACGGCCGATGTGCTGACGAAGGCGCGCGCCTATGCGCTGGAACAGATCGACAAGCAGCGCGCCGGCTTCATCCGCCTGGGCGTGCTGGGCGAGTGGGACAACCCGTATATGACGATGGCTTACGGCAATGAAGCCGACGAGCTGCGCGCCCTCGGCAAGCTGCTGGAAAAGGGCTACGTCTACCGCGGCCTGAAGCCCGTCAACTGGTGCTTCGACTGCGGCTCGGCCCTGGCCGAAGCGGAAGTGGAATACCAGGACAAGCGCGACCCGGCCATCGACGTGGGGTTCCCGTTCGCGGAGCACAAGGATGAGCAACTGCGATTGGCGGCCGCCTTCGGCCTGGACCAGCTGCCCGGCCAGCGCGGCTTCATCGTCATCTGGACGACGACGCCGTGGACCATCCCGTCCAACCAGGCGCTGAACGTGCACCCGGAAGTGACGTACGCGCTGGTGCAGACCAACCGCGGCGGCGACATGCTGATCCTGGCTGCCGACCTGGTGGAATCGTGCCTGCAGCGCTACAAGCTCGAAGGCACCGTGGTGGCCACGACGACGGGCGCCAAGCTGGAAAACATCCGCTTCAAGCACCCGCTGCATGCCAGCGACGCCTTCTTCGACCGTTACTCGCCCGTCTACCTGGCCGACTACGTCACCACCGACAGCGGCACCGGCATCGTTCACTCGGCCCCGGCCTACGGCCTGGACGACTTCATCTCCTGCCGCAAGCACGGCATGAAGGACGACGAGATGCTGACCCCGGTAATGGGCGACGGCAAGTTCGTGCCCTCCCTGCCCCTGTTCGGCGGCCTGACCATCTGGGAAGCCTCCAAGCCCATCTGCGAAGCCCTGCGCGGCGCCGACGCCCTGTTCGAGCTGAAGATGTTCGACCACAGCTATATGCACTGCTGGCGCCATAAGACCCCGATCGTCTACCGCGCCACGTCCCAGTGGTTCGCGGGCATGGACCTGCAGCCGATCGACGGCGGTCCGACCCTGCGCGAAACGGCGCTGGAAGGCATCGCCGCCACCAAGTTTTTCCCGGACTGGGGCCAGGCGCGCCTGCACGGCATGATCGCCAACCGTCCCGACTGGACCCTGTCGCGCCAACGCCAGTGGGGCGTGCCGATGGCCTTCTTCATCCACAAGGAAACGGGCGAGCTGCACCCGCGCACGCCGGAACTGCTGGAAGCGGTGGCCCAGCGCATCGAGGCGGGTGGCATCGACGCCTGGCTGGCGCTGGACCCGGCCGAGCTGCTGGGCGACGACGCCGCCATGTACGTGAAGAACAAGGACACCCTGGACGTGTGGTTCGACTCCGGCACGACGCACCAGACCGTGCTGCGCGGCTCCCATAAAGACCAGTCCGCCTTCCCCGCCGATTTGTACCTGGAAGGCTCGGACCAGCACCGCGGCTGGTTCCACTCGTCGCTGCTGACGTCGTCGATGCTGAACGGTCGTCCGCCCTACAAGGCACTGCTGACGCACGGCTTCACGGTCGACGGCGAAGGCAAGAAGATGTCCAAGTCGCTGGGCAACACCCTCGCACCGGACAAGATCTCGAACAGCCTGGGCGCCGACATCCTGCGCCTGTGGATCGCGTCGACGGACTACACGGGCGAGCTGTCGATCTCGGAAGAAATCCTGAAGCGCGTGACGGAATCCTACCGCCGCCTGCGCAACACCCTGCGCTTCCTGCTGGCCAACACGTCGGACTTCGATCCGAAGACCAACGCCGTCGCCATCGACGAGCTGCTGGAAACGGACCGCTACGCCATCGCCAACCTGGCCGTGCTGCAGAAGTCCGTGGAAGAGCATTACGAGAACTACGAGTTCCACCCGATCGTCTCGAAGCTGCAGAACTACTGCTCGGAAGACCTGGGCGGCTTCTACCTGGACATCCTGAAGGACCGCCTGTACACGACGGCCGTCGACTCGAAGGCGCGCCGCTCGGCACAGACGGCCCTGTGGCACATCACGCAAAGCCTGCTGCGCATGCTGGCCCCCGTGCTGTCGTTCACGGCCGAGGAAGCCTGGGCCCAGTTCGCCGGCGCGGAGAGCTTTGCCGCCTCGGACGAGACGATCTACACGCAGACGTGGTGGCAACTGCCGGCCGTGGCCGACAGCGACGCCCTGCTGGCCAAATACGCCGTCATCCTGGCCGTGCGCGCCGACGTCACGAAGCGCCTGGAAGACCTGCGCGCTTCCGGCGCAATCGGCTCGTCGCTGCAGGCCGAACTGGAAATCCGCGCCGCCGGTGACAAGTTCAGCCTGCTGGCCAGCCTGGAAGACGACCTGAAGTTCGTCTTCATCACGTCGCTGGCGAAAGCCGTCGAAGTGGCGGCGGGCGAAGCGGAAGGCGTCAACGTGGTGGCATCGAACGACGCCAAGTGCGAGCGCTGCTGGCACTACCGCGCCGACGTCGGCAGCCACGCGGACCATCCGACCCTGTGCGGCCGCTGCCACAGCAACCTGTTCGGCACCGGCGAAACCCGCAAGTACGCGTAAGTGTAAATCCAGTGAAACATTGCCCGAAAAATGGGGACAGACCCCATTTTTTGGGCAACTTATCGACGAAGCCCCATGGCCAAGAACAAGAAAACATTTTCCAGCAAACCTTCCGGCAGCATGGTTCCGTGGCTCGGCATTGCCGCCGTCATCATCCTGCTCGACCAACTGACCAAGATCACCGTCGCCAAGCTGTTCACCTATGGCGAAGAGCTGGTCGTGACGAGCTTCTTCAACCTCGTGCTGGCCTATAACAAGGGCGCCGCCTTCAGCTTCCTGTCCAACGAATCGGGCTGGCAGCGCTATTTCTTCACGGCCATCGGCATCGGCGCGGCGCTGTACATCGTCTACCTGCTGCGCAAGCATGCGGGCCAGCGCATGTTCTGCTGGGCCCTGGCATTGATACTGGGCGGAGCAGTCGGCAATGTGATCGACCGCATGGTGTACGGCCACGTGATCGACTTCCTCGATTTCCACTGGCGCGGCCTGGGCCACTTCCCGGCCTTTAATATCGCCGACAGCGCCATCTGCATCGGCGCCGCCCTGTTCATCCTGGACGAGCTGCGCCGCGTGAACAAATAACCACCACAGGCGGGAACTGATATGGAACTGACCGGCAAGAAAATCGTCCTCGGCCTGTCCGGCGGCGTGGCCTGCTATAAGGCGGCCGAGTTGTGCCGTGCCCTGACGAAACAGGGTGCGTCCGTGCAGGTGGTGATGACGGATGCCGCCACCCACTTCATCACGGCCGTGACGATGCAGGCCCTGTCCGGCCAGCCCGTGTTCTCCAGCCAGTGGGACCCGCGCGTGAACAACAACATGGCGCATATCGATGTCACCCGGCATGCCGACGCCATCGTCATCGCGCCCTGCTCGGCCGACTTCATCTATAAGCTGGCGCACGGCGTCTGCGACGACCTGCTGTCGACAATGTGCCTGGCCCGGCCCCGCCACGTGCCGCTGCTGGTGGCGCCGGCAATGAATGTCGAGATGTGGACCAATCCGGCCACCCAGCGCAATGTGCAGCAGCTGCGCGAGGACGGCATCGCCATCGTCGGCCCCGCAGCCGGCGAGCAGGCCTGCGGCGAGACGGGCATGGGCCGCATGCTGGAACCGGAGCAATTGCTGGCCGAAATCATTGCAGCCTTCCAGCCGAAGGTGATGGCCGGCAAACGCATCCTGATCACGGCCGGCCCTACCTTCGAGGCAATCGACCCCGTGCGGGGCATCACGAACCTGTCGTCGGGCAAGATGGGCTACGCCGTGGCCCGGGCCGCGCGCGAAGCGGGCGCCGACGTCACGCTCATTTCCGGCCCCACTGCGTTGGACACGCCGTTCGGGGTCACGCGCGTCAACGTGCAGAGCGCGCAGCAGATGATGGATGCCGTCAACGCCGCCATCGACGGCCAGCATATCTTCATCGCCGTGGCCGCCGTGGCGGACTGGCGCGTGGCGAACCCGAGCACGCAGAAGGTCAAGAAGGGCGAATCAGGTGCACCGGTGCTGCAGTTCGAGGAAAACCCGGACATCCTGGCCAGCATCGCCAGCCGCACCACCCTGGCCGGCCATCCCTACTGCGTCGGCTTTGCCGCCGAGTCGGAAAACCTGGTGGAATTCGGCGCCGCCAAGCGCGAGCGCAAGGGCATTCCCCTGCTGGTCGGCAATATTGGCCACCACACCTTCGGCCAGGACGACAACACCATCGTCCTGTTCGACGAGCACGGCCACACCATCCTGCCCCGCGCCGACAAGCTGACCCTGGCGCGCCAGCTGATTTCCGAAATTTCGAAACGTACCAACAAGCATTCGCTGTTCCAATAAATGAAAACCATCGACGTCAAGATCCTCGACCCGCGCATGCAGGACCAGATGCCTGCCTACGCCACCCCCGGCAGTGCCGGCCTCGACCTGCGTGCCTGCATCGACGCGCCCGTCACCATCGAGCCGGGCCAGACCGTGCTGATCCCCACCGGACTGGCCATCCACCTGGCCGATCCCGGCTATGCGGCGATGATCCTGCCCCGCAGTGGCATGGGCCACAAGAACGGCATTGTGTTGGGTAATCTGGTAGGCTTGATTGATTCTGACTATCAAGGTCAGCTCATGGTGTCCACATGGAACCGCGGCCAGGCAAGCTTTACGCTGCAGCCGATGGAGCGGCTCGCTCAACTGATCATCGTGCCGGTATTGCAGGTAGGCTTCAATGTGGTGGAAGAATTCGGTACCAGCCAGCGCGGAGACGGCGGATTCGGCAGTACCGGAAAACATTAAGAATAATAGGATTGTTATATGGCAGGAAGCATCATGCAACGCACTACTTCATCCACGCGGCCAGCATTTGCCGCATTGACGGTAGCCTTGCTGCTTTCGGCCTGCGCCACCACGCCACCACCGGTCCTGCCGCCGGTGACGGAGGCCGGTCCGCCGGCGCCGCAGGCGCCTTTGGTGACGCCACGCATGGTGGCTGCCCGCGAAGCGCTGCGCACGATGGTGGAACTGCAGGACCGGCTGTACCGCGTTGCCGCGCCCTTGCTGATCAATAACGCCGAACTGTGCCGCACCCAGGCGCGCAGCCTGCTGGGCTTCACGGCCAAGAACAAATGGTCTTACCCGGGCGAATATGCCGACGCCGCCGAAGCGGTGCTGGGCTATGGCGACACCTTGCAGGTGTCCGGCGTGCTGGCCGGCAGCGGCGCGGCACGGGCCGGCCTGCGCAAGGGCGACGAGCTGGTGGCGGCCGACGGCAAGCCCCTGCCGACGGGGCGCGGCGCCGAAACCCAGGCCGCGGCCGTGTTCGGCCCCCTCGTCTCGAAACGGGCGCAACTGTCGATGACGGTGGAGCGGGTCGGCAGCACCCAGGTGCTGAAGGTGCCCGTCACCCGGGCCTGTGCCATCCGCGTCGACCTGGGCAATGCCGACAATATCAATTCCTATGCCGACGGCAACCGCGTGGCCATTACCCGCGGCATGATCAACTTCGCCCAGAGCGACGAAGCGATCGCCTACGTGCTGGCCAAGGACATCGCCCACAACGTGCTGGGCCATGCCACCACCTTGCGCAACAGCGCCACCATCGGCAGCATGATCGATAACCTGACGTCGGTGCGGCCGGACCTGTCGCTGCTGATCGGCACCTCCGGCATCCGCCCCGTGCCCGGCGACCTGGAAGCGGCGGCCGACAACCTGGCCTTGTACATGCTGGCGCGGGCCGGTTATCCGATCGAGCGCTACAAGAGTTTCTGGCAGCGGGTGGCGGCCCAGTATCCTTCGTCCGTGCTGAACGGTTATATGGCGATCCACCCGAACCTGCCGCAGCGCATTGCCGCCATCGACAAGGCCGTGGCCGAGATCCGCGTCAAGCAGGCCAGCAAGAAGCCGCTGGTGCCCTGACATGCGCGTGCTGCTGACCGGTCTGCTGTGCACCCTGCCCCTGCTGGCCTCGGCCGCGCCATGGACCAAGGCGGGCGGCGCCAAGGACAGCACCGTGTATCTCGACAAGGCCAGCGTCAAGCGCCTCGACGCGGGCCGCAAGGCGTGGACCTTGGAATCGTTCAAGAAACCCCAGTCGGCCCCGGACGGCAAACAATACCTGTCCGTGCGGGCGCAGCAGCTGTACGACTGCGAGCAGCGCACCGTCACGCTGCAAGCGCAGCTGTTCTACCCGGAACCGATGGGCAAGGGCGAAATCGTCGGCAGCTATAAATTCGAAGCCTTCGACGCCGAGCCCGTGGCGCCCGGCAGCCGCTACGACGGTGCCTTCAAGCTGGTGTGCGCAGGCCGCAACTAGGCAGCAACTAGGCTCAAGCCAGGCCCCGACGCAGCTCTGCCATGGCGGCCGACGTTGGCGGCGACACCATAGTATAGTTTGGCCATGGACAGCATCGACCTCGAAGTACTGAAGACCAGCGCCGCCTGGATCGCCGCGGGACACCGCTGCGAACTCGTCACCGTCATCAAGACCTGGGGCTCCAGCCCCCGCCCCATCGGCGCCACCCTGGCCGTCTGCGACGACGGCCGCGTGGTCGGCTCCGTCTCGGGTGGCTGCATCGAGGACGACCTGATCGACCGCGTACGCCGCGAAGGCATCACGCGCGAGCGGCCGGAAATCGTCAGCTACGGCATCACGGCGGACGAGGCCCACCGCTTCGGCCTGCCCTGCGGCGGCACCATCGAACTGGCCATCGAACCCCTGCACGAGGGAAGCCGCATCGCCGAACTCCTGGCCCGGCTGGAACAACACCAGCTCGTGGAACGCCGCGTCGATCTGCGCACGGGTGCCGTCGCGCTGGGCAAGGCCCCGGCCAGCGCCGTGCTGACCCTGACGGAAGACGAACTGGTCACGCAGCACGGCCCGCGCTGGCGGCTGCTCATCATCGGCGCCGGCCAGCTGTCGCGCTTCGTGGCCCAGATCGCCAGCGCGATGGACTACCACGTCACCGTCTGCGACCCCCGCGAAGAATACCGCAGCGGCTGGACCTTGCCGGAAGTGCAATTGGTGCACGCGATGCCGGACGACCTCGTGCAGGAGATGCGACTCGACACGCGCAGCGCCGTCATCGCCCTGACGCACGACCCGAAGCTGGACGATCTGGCGCTGATGGAAGCCTTGAGGTCGGACGCGTTCTACGTCGGCGCCATCGGCTCGCGCGCCAACAATGCCAAGCGGCGCGAGCGGCTGCTGCAGTTCGACCTGACCCCGGCGCAGCTGGACCGCCTGCACGGCCCCATCGGCCTGTATATCGGCAGCAAGACGCCGTCCGAAATCGCCATTTCCATCCTGGCCGAGATGACAGCGGTCAAAAATGCCGTTCCCCGCGCGTTCCAGGTCAATCACGCCGCCGCGCTGGAAACGCCGGGCACCGCCGCCTGCGCCGTGACGATGACGGCCCCCTGACGGAAAAGCAAGATCCGGCTGGTGTTGCCTGGATACCTCGGCGACAATACACGGATGGGACCGTATCCACCCCGACACCGAATCGCACACAAGCGCTGCAGCTGAGCTCGTGTCCACCGTGGGGTCAGACCCCGACATGGACACGCACTCAACTGTAGGCTCCAGCTGAGCTCGTGTCTTGTCGGGGTCTGACCCCATTGTAGACACGGCCTCGGCAATAACGATAACTCATGTCCACCAGCAACCTCCTCCGCCTCTTCCTGCTCGCCGCCATCTGGGGCGGCTCCTTTCTGTTCATGCGCATTGCCGCGCCCGTGCTGGGGCCGGGCTGGCTGATCGAGCTGCGCGTCGTGTTCGCCGCGCTGTTCCTGGCCGGTATCGCCCTGCTGCTGAAGAAATCGCTGCAGCTGCGCCGCTTCTGGAAGCATTACCTGATCCTCGGCCTGTTCAACGCGGCCATTCCCTTCGTGCTGTTCGCCTTCGCGGCGAAAACGCTGTCCGCTTCGCTGTTGTCCGTCCTGAATGCGACGGCACCGATGTGGGCGGCGCTGATCGCCGCCGTCTGGCAGCGACAGATGGTGACACCGCGCGTGCTGCTGGGCCTGGTGCTGGGTACGGCCGGCGTCGCGCTGCTGGTGGGCATGGACCGGCTCAGCACGCAAGAGGGCGCCCTGCTCGCCATTGGCGCCGCCCTGCTCGCGCCGTTCAACTACGGCATCGCCACCGTGTACGCCAAGTCGGCCCCGGCGGTGGAACCGTTTTCGAATGCCCACGGCAGCATGTGGGCCGGCGCCGTGCTGACCTTGCCCGCGCTGCTGCTGTTCCCCCAGCCGTCCATGCCGTCGGCCGGCATTCTTGGGGCGGCCATCGCACTGGGCGTGCTGTGCAGCGGCGTCGCCTACCTGCTGTACTACGGCCTGGTGCAGGACGTCGGACCGACGTCGGCGCTGACGGTGACCTTCCTCAGCCCCCTGTTCGGTATCCTGTGGGGCACCTTGTTCCTGAACGAAACGGTGGGCTGGTACACGCTGGCCGGCGCCGCCATCGTCATCGCCGGCGTCATCCTCGTGACCGGCTACCGGCCCACCTGGGCCGGCCGCCGGGCGCCTGCCGCATGATCGCGCCCTTCGATATCGTCCTGCCCGCCGGCTACCGCGTGCAGGACGTGCTGCAGTTCCACCGCCGCGATACGGAAAGCGTGGCCGAAGAGGTCACGCAAGGCCTGATCCGCAAGGGCGTGATGCTGGACGGCATTCCCGTCGTGCTGGCGGCGCCCCTGTCGGACCGGCCCGGCACGATCCGCTGCACGGCCGACGTCGACGGCGACCTGACGCCGGCCCTGGCGCAACGCATCGGCGACGCCTTGCACAATATCCTGGGCCTGCGCATCGATCCCGCGCCGTTTCTCGACGCCGTGCGCGACGATGCGCTGCTGGGCGCCGTCGCGCGGCGGCGCCCGGGCTTGCGCATCGTCCAATCCGCCACCGTGTTCGAGGCGCTGACGTGGGCCATCATCGGCCAGCAGATCAACCTGCCCTTCGCCATCGCGCTGCGTCGCACCTTCATCCTGCAGGCGGGCCGCCGGCACAGCAGCGGCCTGTGGTGTTATCCGGAGGCGCCCGACGCCGCCCGGCTGGCAACGGAGGAACTGACCAGCCGCAAGTTTTCCCGTGCCAAGGCCGACACCTTGCTGCGTTTTTCCGCCCTCGTCGCCAGCGGCGAACTGGACCTCACACCCGGCCCGGACAACTCCATCGAGCACATCGGCCGCGCGCTGCTGGCCGTGAAAGGCATCGGCCCGTGGACCGTCAACTACGGCCTGTTGCGTGGCTACGGCTATGCGGACTGCTCGCTGCACGGCGACGTCGCCATTCGCACTGCGCTGCAACGCCTGCTGGGCGAGGCAGAGAAGCCGGACCTGGCCCGGACGGAAGCCTTATTGCAACAATACCAACCGCACCGTACGATGGCGGCGGCTCACCTGTGGGCCAGCCTCGCATCCGAAGAAGACCGAACCGGTACTTGACCCTGACGCAACGTCAGCCTTCAGGATGCTTCCATGCTGAAGAAGGACCTGACGATGCTGAAAGTTGGACAACTTGCCCACCACGCGGGCCTGACCGTGCGCACCCTGCACCATTACGACAGCATCGGCCTGCTCTCGCCTTCGGCACGTTCCGACGCCGGCTACCGGCTGTACAGCCGCGATGACGTGGCCCGCCTGCAGCAGATCCAGGCGCTGCGCCAGCTCGGCATGCCGCTGGCCGACATCGGAGCTTACCTCGCCAATTCCGGCATTTCACCATTGCAGATCATCGAGCGCCAGCTGGCTGCTTTGGAGCGGCAAATCGATGAAGCGGCACGCATGCGTGCGCAATTAACGCGTATGCAACAGCAGTTGAGTAATGGAGAAACACCGGCATTGGCTTCCTGGCTGACCACATTGGAGCAGATGACGATGTACGACAAATATTTTTCGAAAGACGAATTGGCCAAACTGGCCCTGTACCACGACGATTCCGTCAAGAACGAATGGCGCCAGTTGGTGGAGGAAGTCGGCCGCCAAATGACAAACGATGCCTCGCCCGGCGCTCCGGCGGCAAGGGAATTGGGCATGCGCTGGATGACGATGCTCGAGCGCGATACGGGCGGCGATCCTTCCGTGATGGCGCGCCTGAATATCATGCACGAAAAAGAACCGGGCCTCGCGCAAAGTACCGGCATTACCCCAGCCATCAAGAATTTCGTCATGCAGGTAATGGGCGAGATCAAGCTCGACGCCTGGGCCCGGCATTTGACGGCGGAAGAACTGGCGCAGATGCGCCGGCACCATCAAACCCGAGGCAAGGAATGGCTGCCGCTGATCGAAGCGATCAGCCGGAAAATGGCGGATGACCCATCGGGTGAAAGTGTCGATGCGAAATTACTGGCCGGGCAGTGGATGGCGTTATTCCACGATATGGTCGGCCATCATCCGGATACCTTGCCGCGATTTCGCCACGCCATCGAATCCGAGCCCCTGCTGCGGGTGGGACGGGGCATGACGGACGAGATGCTGGCGTGGCTGCGCCAGGCCCTGCACCGGACCTGACGGCGGCTCTCATGCCAGGGTGCGGCGCGTTCACGCCAAACCCTGGCATGAAAGCGGTAAATTCAGCCCGGAATCGGTCGGACGGGACAAGTGGCGTCTAGAATCGCTTCGGGCAGGTGCTCATCTTCGGCTGGCCGAACTTGGCCCCACCGCTGTCCTGGCCCATCTTGTTTTTATCGGGATAAAACAGGCAGAAGGTGCCGAAGGCCGTCTTCACCTGGTAAATCTTGGCCGGGTCGTTCGGCGCACTCCATAATTCGATGCGGGCCGCTTCATACCATTTCGGCGGCACCGCCAGGCGGGCGTTGGTAAAGGCGTCGTCCATTTTCTGGCGCAGCGATTTACCTTCCGGCGTATTGAGCAGGTTTTCGCCGGGAACGCGGTTGTCACGGTCGAGTTTCCCGGCCAGCCGGATTAACTCGGCAGGATCGATCTTTCTACCATTTCCGCCCTGGCCGTCCTCGGCGAATACATCAGGCGTTTCCAGGATCGGCTCCGCCGGTGCGCTGTTTTCCACTGCTATCCGGGGTTCGTATGTCGACGGTTCATTTCTCGCCGGTTTATTTCTCGCCGGCATTTTCGGTATGGAACGCGGTAATGGGATGAGCGGCGCCACAGGTTTCGGCGGCTCGGCGACGATGCGGGGCGACTGGATAAATACGATATCGGTACGGGGCCCTGTCGCAATACTGTCGCGCATGACAGGCCGCGCTGACACCAGTAATAGCAGCAATACGTGCAGCGCCAGCACGACAAGAATCCCGGTCGCCCGGTCGCGAATTCCAGAACGAAAAAAAGCGTCCGCTGCCACCATGGTGCCTATCCCGGCCGTAGAAACCACCATTCTAAGGCTTGCCGAAGCAAAAATGCATTAAAGATAATATGCCATTCGTCATGCCCGGCAAGGCGAGACGTGACGCGAGCATGGGATTCGAAAGGCCGAAGCGGTGCTAATGCCTGGCTGGGCAGGCGGGCGAAGCGTGGCCGGGTGTCGGCACGTAAAAAAACCGCCATGCTTGCACATGGCGGTTTTCTCGAATTTGGTTGCGGGGACAGGATTTGAACCTGTGACCTTCGGGTTATGAGCCCGACGAGCTGCCAGACTGCTCCACCCCGCGTCTGATGAACGTATTATAGGGCACTGCCAGCAATTAGGCAATATCAATCCTCGATTCCCGCATGATAGGCCGGATTTATTTGCTGGGGGCCCCTGCCCAGCCGTGTGGCGCGGTACGCGGCAGCGGCCAATCGGTGTAAAGTAAGCGTTAGACAACCAGGACCCGATCCGCCGCGTCATCTTGGCCGCAGGCAGGTCCGGCTCCCCACCACTTCCGATGCCTATGAAATTTTGTTCCGAATGTGCTCATCCGGTTGAGCTGATGGTGCCCGCCGGCGACAACCGTCCCCGTTACGTGTGCACCCAGTGCGCCACCATCCATTACCAGAACCCGAAAATGGTGCTCGGTACCTTGCCCGTGTGGGAAGGCGACGGCGAGCTGAAGGTGCTGCTGTGCAAGCGCGCCATCGAGCCCCGCTACGGCTACTGGACGCTGCCGGCTGGCTTCATGGAAAACAATGAAACGACCGAGGCGGCCGCGCTGCGCGAAACGGTGGAGGAGGCAGGCGCCAACGTCGAGCTGGGCAAGCTGTTCGCGCTGATGAATGTGCAGCATGTGCACCAGGTGCATATGTTCTACCTGGCCACCTTGCGCGACCTCGACTTCGCCCCCGGCGAGGAAAGCCTGGATGTGCGCATGTTTACGGAAAGCGAAATCCCCTGGGACGAACTGGCCTTTCCCACCATCCGCGCCACCCTCGAGCTGTTCTTCGCCGATCGGGCGCGCATGAGCGAGAGCGACGCCGGTTACGGCTTCCACACCCAGGACATCACGCGCCCGATGCGCGGCCCCGACACGCCATGATTCCCTGGCTGGGCGCGCACACGCCGTTTCCCGATGTGTCCGAAGCCTTGACGACGGAGGCGCCGGGCCTGCTGGCCGCCGGCGGCGACCTGTCGCCCGAGCGGCTGCTGACGGCTTACCGGAACGGCATCTTTCCCTGGTTTTCCGAAGGCCAGCCGATCCTGTGGTGGAGCACCGATCCCCGCATGGTGCTGAAGACGGCCGACTTCAAGGTGTCCGACAGCCTGAAGAAGACCTTGAAGAAGGTGGAAAAAAGCGGCCGCACCGACGGGCGCTGGCAGGTGCGCTTCGACAGTGCCTTCGAGCAGGTGATGCGGGCCTGCGCCGCGCCCCGCCGCGACGGCCCCGGCACGTGGATTTCCGAGGATATCGTGCGCGGCTATACGGGCCTGCATGCGCTGGGCTTCGCGCACTCGTCGGAAGTATGGCTCGATGGCGAGCTGGTGGGCGGCGCCTATGGCGTGTCGATCGGCCAGATGTTCTACGGCGAGTCGATGTTCGCCCGGGCCACGGATGCGTCGAAGGTGGCGCTGGCCTACCTCGTGCACTTCCTGAAACTGCATGGCGTGCAGATGGTGGACTGCCAGCAGGAGACGGGCCACCTCGCTTCGCTGGGCGCGGCGCCGATTCCCCGGGCCGATTTCCTGGCCCACCTGCGCCAGGCCATCGCCAAGCCGCGCATCCGCAACTGGACCCCGGTGCCCCCGTTCACGGCCGCCGCCTGAGGCGGGCCAGGCAGGGTTGACAGGGTCGCGCGTGGGCGAACACATGGTTCGGGCGGAACGCGCTATGATATCTTCATCCGCCGGCAAAAGCGCCGGCCGATCTGTCCCGTCAACCGCCCTACGCTGACCACAGGTTCTGCATGACGCAGCTAAACGACCTTCCATTCGCGGCGCTCCAGTTCTACACGACGGCGCCCTACCCTTGCAGTTATCTGGATTCGCGCCAGGCCCGCTCGCAGGTCGCCACGCCGTCGCACCTGATCAACGCGGACGTGTATTCCGAACTGGTGCGCAACGGTTTCCGGCGCAGCGGCATCTTCACCTATCGCCCCTACTGCGACGGCTGCCAGGCCTGCATTCCCGTGCGCGTGGTGGCCGATGCCTTCGCGCCCACGCGGGGCCAGCGTCGCGCCTGGGCCCGCCATAACGACCTGCGCACGGGCGTTGCCACTTTGTCGTTCTCGGACGAGCACTACGCGCTCTACCTGCGTTACCAGAGCACGCGCCACGCCGGCGGCGGCATGGACCAGGACAGCCGCGACCAGTATGCCCAGTTCCTGCTGCAAAGCCGCGTCAATACCCGCCTGGTGGAATTCCGCGAGCCGGACGGCACCTTGCGCATGGTCAGCATCATCGACGTGCTGTCCGACGGGCTGTCCTCGGTCTATACCTTCTTCGACCCGGACGTGCCGGGCGCCTCCTTCGGCACCTATAACGTCATGTGGCAGATTGCCCAGGCGCGCGAGCTGGGCCTGCCCTATGTCTACCTGGGTTACTGGATCGAGGAAAGCCCGAAAATGAGCTACAAGATCAAGTTCCAGCCGCTGGAGGCACGCCGCAAGGGCGTATGGAGCGTGCTGGGGCAGTGAGGGCGGGCAGCGCCGCCATGTAAAATGGCGGCACTCCACACGCATAACCTCCCACATGTCCGAATTCCTGTACTCCCTGCTGCGCCCCGCGCTGTTCTCGATGGACGCCGAACGCGCCCACCATTTCACCCTGCACAACCTGAAACGCCTGGGCAAGCTTGGCCTGCTGCGCGCCGTCGTGTGTCCGCCCGCGCCGGACCCGCGCACCGTGATGGGCCTGACGTTCAGGAATCCCGTCGGCCTGGCCGCGGGCCTGGACAAGGACGGCGCCTATATCGACGCGTTGGCCGACCTGGGCTTCGGCTCGATCGAGGTGGGCACCGTCACGCCGCGCGCGCAGCCGGGCAACCCGCTGCCGCGCATGTTCCGCCTGCCTGCCGCGCACGGCATCATCAACCGCATGGGCTTCAACAACGGCGGCGTCGATGCCTTCGTCGCCAATGTCCAGGCCTCGCGCTTCTACCGCGACAAGGAAGGCATCCTGGGCCTGAACATCGGCAAGAACGCCGACACGCCGATCGAACGGGCCGCCGACGACTACCTGCACTGCCTGCAGAAGGTCTATCCCTATGCCAGTTATGTAACGGTCAATATCTCCTCGCCCAACACGAAGAACCTGCGCCAGCTGCAGGGCGGTTCCGAGCTCGATGGCCTGCTGGCCCAGCTGAAGGACGCGCAGCAGCGCCTGGCCGACCAGCACAAGCGCTACGTGCCGCTGGCGCTGAAGATCGCGCCGGACATGGACGGCGACCAGGTCAAGAACATCGCCGACGCGCTGCTGCGCCACCGCATCGACGGCGTCATCGCCACCAATACGACGCTGTCGCGCACGGCGGTGGAAGGCATGCAGCACGGCGCCGAGGCGGGCGGGCTGTCCGGCGCGCCCGTGTTCGAGCTGTCGAACAACGTTATCCGCCTGCTGAAGGCGGAGCTGGGCGACGCCCTGCCCATCATCGGCGTAGGCGGCATCATGCGCGGGCTCGATGCCCGTGCGAAAATCGATGCGGGTGCCCAGCTGGTACAGCTGTACAGCGGCCTGATTTACGCCGGCCCGGCACTGGTGCGCGACTGCGCGGACGCGCTGCGCCATTGACAACGAGCATAAGGGAAGCGGATGGAAAAAATCACACTGGGGCGCACCGACCTGGCGGTCAGCAAGATCTGCCTGGGCACGATGACGTTCGGCGAACAGAACACGGAAAGCGACGCGCACAGCCAGCTGGACCTGGCGCTGGAGCGGGGCATCAACTTCATCGACACGGCGGAGATGTATCCCGTCATGCCCAGTGCCGCCACGCAGGGCTCGACCGAGCGCTTCATCGGTACGTGGCTGAAGAAGAGCGGCCGGCGCGGCGACGTGGTGCTGGCGACGAAGGCGGCCGGCCCCAATCCGAACGCCACCTGGCTGCGCGGCGGCAAGCAGAACTTCGATGAAGCCAACCTGCGCGCGGCCGTCGAGGCGAGCCTGCAGCGCCTGCAGACGGATCATATCGACCTGTACCAGCTGCACTGGCCGAGCCGCAACGTGCCCATCTTCGGCGCCACCGTGTTCGACCCGCAGAAGGAACGCGAGGCCGTCGCCATCGAGGACACGCTGGCCGCGCTGGGCCGCCTGATCGACGAGGGCAAGATTCGCCATATCGGCGTGTCGAACGAATCGTCCTGGGGCGTGTGCGAATTCGTCAAGCAGGCCGAGATGAAGGGCCTGCCGCGCATCGCCACGATCCAGAACCTGTACAACCTGACGGCGCGCCACTACGAAACGAGCCTGCTCGACGAAACGTGCTTCCGCGAGGATGTCAGCCTGCTGGCCTACAGCCCCCTCGCCTTCGGCCAGCTGACGGCGAAATACCACGACAACCCGGAAGCGCGCGGGCGCCTGACGATCTTCCCGCCCACGTGGAGCCCGCGCTACCTGCGCCCCGCCGTGCTGTCGGCCGTGGCCCAGTACACCCAGCTGGCGCGGGACAACGGCATGACGCCGACCCAGCTGGCCCTGGCCTGGTGCTACTCGCGCTGGTTCGTCGCCTCCACCATCATCGGCGCCACCTCGCTGGCGCAGCTGGAGGAAAACATCGGCGCCTACACCGTGAAGCTGCCGCAGCACATCGTCGACGCCGTCGACGCCATCCACGCCAGCCTGCCCAACCCGGGGCAGTAGGAAAATTCGGGGACAGTCCCCGTCGAATCCGGGACTCTCCCGGATTTTTCCTGCATTCCCTGCGCAGTTCTCCTGGAGTTGCTCGAAAAATGGGGTCCGTCCCCATTTTTCGGGAAAGTCGTGCATAGATGGAAAATTCATAAGCAAAGCGCTTAGCAATCGTTCGTGCGCGGGGTGCGGGCCTTTAATATAGTGTGATCGAACACCATTCACACTTATGATGAGCACACGCCACAAGCACCCATCCCTCCTCGTCCTGTCCCTGATTGCCACGGCCACCGCGCCGGTGCTGGCGCAGGAAGCGCCGCCTGCGCCGGACATGCAGACCGTTGTTGTCACCGGCACCTATGCGAAGAACCGCCGCAGCGCCGATTCCGAATCGCCCATCGACATCATCGGCGCCAAGGAATTGCAGGCCTCCGGTTCCACCGAGCTGGCCTCCGTGCTGGCGCGCGTGCTGCCGTCGATGAACTTCCCCCGCCCTTCCGGCGCCGATGCCTCCGATGCGGTGCGCCCGGCGCAGCTGCGCGGCCTGGCGCCGGACCAGGTGCTGGTGCTGGTGAACGGCAAGCGGCGGCATGCGTCGGCCGTCATAAACGTCAACGGCACCGCCGGGCGCGGCTCCGCACCCGTGGACCTGAACGCGATTCCCCTGTCGGCCATCGACCATATCGAAGTGCTGCGCGACGGCGCCTCGGCCCAGTACGGGTCGGACGCCATCGCCGGTGTCGTCAACATCATCCTGAAAAAAGGGCCGAACGGCGGCGACGTCGAAATCGGCTACGGCGAATACGATGCGGGCGATGGCCGCCAGGTCACGCTGAAGGCGTCCGGCGGCTTCGCGCTGGGCGACAGGGGCTGGCTGCGCGTGGCCGCCGAAGCGGCCGACCGCGACCCGACCAACCGCGCCGGCGCCGACACGCGCGACCGCGACGAGCCCTTGTACGGCCAGGTCACGCAGCGCTATGGCGACTCGAAGACGGAGCCGCGCAACGTGTTGTTCAACGCCCAGTACCAGGTGGGCGAGAACACGGACCTGTATGCCTTCGGCCAGTACGGCACGCGCGACACGGAATCGGCCGCCACCTGGCGCACGGCCCTCCTGACGACGACTCCCGAACCGGTCAATGGCGTGCCGCAGCCGCCCGTCAAGACGCAGCGCACGCCCCTGTTCCCGAACGGCTTCCTGCCGCTGCAGAACAGCACGTCGACGGACGCTTCGCTGGTCGTGGGCCTGCGCGGCGACTATGCCGGCTGGCGCTGGGATGCCAGTGTCGATCATGGCCGCAACCGCTTCGAGCTCGATATCGACAACACCGTCAACCAGAGCCTGGAGGCAAACAGCCCGATCCACTTCCATCTCGGCACCCTGACCAATACGCAGTCGGTGGCCAACGTCGACCTGGCACGCGAGATTCCCGTCGCCCTCCTCGAAGGCCCGCTGACGGTCGCCACCGGCCTGGAGATCCGCCACGAAGCCTATGAAATCGGCGCCGGCGACGAGGCCTCGTATGTGGGCAGCGGCGCGCAAGGCTTCGCCGGCTTCCGCCCCGTCAACGCGGGCAAGAACAGCCGCAGCAACCAGTCGGCCTATGTCAACCTGGAAGCCCAGGTTACGCCGAAGCTGTCCGGCGCGCTGGCCGCCCGCTACGAGCACTACACGGACTTCGGCAGCACCACGTCCGCCAAGGCCTCGGCGCGCTATGCCTTCACGGACCAGGTCTCGTTGCGCGGCACGGCATCGTCGGGCTTCCGCGCGCCGTCGCTGGCGCAGCAGTTCTACACCATCACGACCACCAACTTCTCCGTCGTCGGCACCCAGAACGTGGCCATCGAAACAGGCACCTTCGCCGTCGGCAGCTCGGCTGCCCGTGCGCTCGGGGCGTCGCCGCTGAAGGCGGAGAAGGCGCGCAACTACAGCATCGGCCTGCAAGTGGCACCGACGCGCAACTTCACCACCAGCGTGGACGTCTACCGCATCTTCGTGGACGACCGCATCGCGCTGTCGGCCAACATGACCTTGCCCCAGACGCTGCGCAACGTGCTGGCGGCGCAAGGCGTGACGGTGGGCGCCGGGCGCTACTTCACCAACGCCATCGACACGAAAACCACCGGCGTCGATATCGTCAGCACCTATCGTATCGACCTGGCCGGCCGCAATCGCCTCGACTTCACGGCAGCCTACAACCGCAACAAGACGCAGGTGGAAAACGTGAAGGCCAACCCGGCCCTGCTGTCCTCCTACAACCTGCAGCTGATCGACCGCCAGACCGTGCTGCGCAATACCGTCGGCTCGCCCAAGGACAAGCTGAGCCTGGGCGCCGACTACACGGCATCGACGTGGAACGCGCACGCGCAGGCCACCAACTACGGCCGCTTCACCGTCCCGCAGAACAACCCCGCCAACGACCAGACCTATGGCCGCCAGTGGGTGCTGGACGTGTCGGGCAGCGTCAAGCTGGCGCAGAACTGGCGCGTCACGGCCGGCGTCGACAACCTGACCGACAGCTACCCGGACAAGACCACGTCGACGGCCAACCTGAACGTCAACGGCATCTACCCGTACAGCGTCTGGTCCCCCGCCGGCTTCAACGGCCGGCACTACTACGCCAAGCTGAACTACAGCTGGTAAGCCCGGCTGCGCCGCTGCGAATTCGGTGTCTGACACCTAATTCAAGCAACTTATTTCTCCTAAACCGGTGTCAGACACCGGTTTTCCTGCAACTCACCCGGATTCAGGCGTCCGGATTTAGGTGTCTGACACCGAATTGGACGCAAAAAAATCCCGGCATCGACCGGGATTTTTTTCGATACAGGCCGTACCGCCCCGGTGCTACGCCGCTTCGGCGCCCAGCAGGGCCTGCTCGATATCGCCCCGCTTCAGCTCGGGGGCGAACTGGGCGATGAATTCGTAGGCGTAGGCGCGCAGGTAGGCGCCGCGGCGTACGGCCAGGCGGGTCGTGTTCGACGCGAACAGGTGCGAGGCCTCGATGGCGCGCAGGCCCTGGTCGCGGCCGTGGTCGAAGGCCATCGACGCCACCAGCCCGACGCCCAGGCCCAGCGACACATACTGCTTGATGACGTCCGAGTCCATCGCCGTCAGCACGATGTCCGGCCGCACGCCGGCCTTGTCGAAGGCGTCATCGATGTGGCCGCGGCCCGTGAAGCCCACGTCATAGGTAATCAGCGGGAATTCGGCTAGGTCTTCCAGTCGCACCGGCGTGCGCTGCAGCAGCGCATGCCCTTCCGGCACGACGATCAGGTGGCTCCACCGGTAGCAAGGGAAGGACACCAGGTCGGGGAATTGCGACAGGCCTTCCGTGGCGATGCCGATATCGGCCTTGCCCGACAAAACCCATTCGGCGATGTGTTCGGGCGAACTCTGTTGCAGGGCGATTCGCACGTCCGGGAACGAGTTGCGGAAGTGCTGCACGGCGCGCGGCAACGCGTAGCGTGCCTGCGTGTGCGTCGCCGCCACCGTCAGGGTGCCCGTGCTCTGGCCCTTGTACTCCAGGCTGGCCTGCTGCAGGTTCTCCGCTTCGATCAGCAGGCGGTCGATGATCTTCAGGATGCCCTTGCCCGGCTCCGTCAGGCCCGTCAGCCGCTTGCCGTTACGCTCGAAGATGACGACACCGAGTTCGTCCTCCAGCTCGCGGATCTGGCGGCTCACGCCCGGCTGCGACGTGAACAGCGCATTGGCCACTTCGGTCAGGTTGTAGTTGCGGCGCGCCGCCTCGCGGATGGAGCGCAGTTGTTGGAAATTCATATGGATGCTCCTCCGTCGACGAATACATGCAGGCGCTTGGGACGCACCACCAGGGTCTCGCCTTCCTTCAGCGCCAGGTGGCGGAAGCGCTCGTTCGAAATGGTGGCCTCGATCAGCTGGGCGTTGTCGGAGCGTTCCAGGTCCAGCTGGGCCAGCGGGCCGATGGCGTGGGCGCGGCGCAGCTTGACGACGATGCCTTCGGCGCCGTGTTCGTAGCGGTCGATTTCCAGGTCGTGCGGGCGCACATAGGCCGTGCCCTTGCCGTCCTGGACGCGGTGATGGTCCGGCACGTCGAAGTTGACGCCGTCGCTGGCCAGCACGCCTTCGTGCACGCGGCCGTGGAAGACGTTGACGTTGCCCAGGAAGCCGTAGACGAAGGGCGAAGCGGGATGGTTGTACACCTGGTCCGGCGTGCCCAGTTGTTCGACCGTGCCCTTGTTCATCAGGACCACCTGATCGGCCACCTCCAGCGCTTCTTCCTGATCGTGCGTGACGAAGATCGACGTCACGTGCAGGTCGTCGTGCAGGCGGCGCAGCCAGCGGCGCAGTTCCTTGCGTACCTTGGCGTCGAGGGCACCGAACGGCTCGTCCAGCAGCAGCACGCGCGGCTCCACGGCCAGCGCGCGCGCCAGGGCGATACGCTGGCGCTGGCCGCCCGAGAGCTGCGGCGGATAGCGGTCGGCCAGCCAGTCCAGCTGCACCAGCTCCAGCAGGTCCTTCACCTTGCGGCGGATCTGGTCTTCCGAAGGCCGCTCGGCGCGCGGTTTCACGCGCAGGCCGAAGGCGACGTTCTCGAACACGGTCATGTGCTTGAACAGCGCGTAGTGCTGGAACACGAAGCCGACCTGGCGCTCGCGCACGTGGCGCGCCGACGCATCGTCGCCATCGAGCAGCACCTGGCCCGAATCGGGATGCTCCAGGCCCGCGATGCAGCGCAGCAGCGTGGTCTTGCCGCAGCCCGAAGGGCCCAGCAGCGCCGTCAGCTCGCCGGCCGGGAAGTCCAGCGACACATTGTTCAGCGCCACGAAGTCGCCGAAGCGCTTGTTGATGTTTTTAACTGCAATCGTCATGTCTTGCTCCGGTATTCGGTATCAGTTGTGCGTGTCGTCGTCGGCGCGGCTTTCGTGCAGGCGCCATTCGATGAAGCTTTTCAGTGCCAGGGTAACCAAAGCCAGCAGCGCCAGCAGCGATGCCACGGCGAAGGCGGCCACGAAGTTGTATTCGTTGTAGAGGATCTCCACCTGCAGCGGCATCGTGTTGGTCTCGCCGCGGATATGGCCCGACACCACCGACACGGCGCCGAACTCGCCCATCGCGCGGGCGTTACACAGGATCACGCCATACAGCAGGCCCCACTTGATGTTGGGAAGCGTCACGCGGAAGAAGGTCTGCCAGCCCGACGCGCCCAGCACGACGGCCGCTTCCTCTTCCTCGCTGCCCTGCGCCTGCATCAGCGGAATCAGCTCGCGCGCGACGAACGGGAAGGTGATGAAGATCGTCGCCAGCACGATGCCCGGCACGGCGAACAGGATCTTGATGTCGTGCGCGGCCAGCCACTCGCCGAACCAGCCTTGGGCGCCGAACATCAGCACGTAGATCAGGCCCGAGATCACGGGCGAGACGGAGAACGGCAGGTCGATCAGGGTCAGCAGGAGACTCTTGCCGCGGAATTCGAACTTGGCCACGGCCCACGAGGCGGCCACGCCGAACACGAGGTTCAAGGGCACGGCGATGCCGGCCGCGATCAGGGTCAGCTTGATGGCCGAGATGGCGTCTTCGTCGATGATGGCTTCGACATAGGTTTCCCAGCCCTTGCGCAGGGCTTCCGTGAACACGGCCACCAGGGGCACGAACAGGAACAAGGTCAGGAAGGCCAGTGCGACGCTCAAGAGGACCCAGCGCACCCAGGCCGGTTCGAGGACGTCGGAGACGGTCGGCAGTTCGCCGCGGCGGGTAGAAGTACTCATGGTTTATTTCCCGGACTTGCCGCGCGCCCAGGCCTGCAGCAGGTTAATTGTCAACAGCATGATGAAGGACACGATCAGCATCACGACGGCAATGGCCGTGGCGCCCGTGTAGTCGTACTGTTCCAGCTTGGTGATGATGAAGAGCGGCGTGATCTCGGAGACCATCGGCATGTTCCCGGCGATGAAGATGACGGAGCCGTATTCACCGGTGGCGCGGGCGAAGGCCAGCGCGAAGCCCGTCATCAGGGAAGGCATGATGGTGGGGAAGACAACCTTGATAAACGTCTGCAGCGACGAGGCGCCCAGCGAGGCGGCCGCCTCTTCCAGTTCGCGCTCGGCGTCTTCCAGCACCGGCTGCACCGTGCGCACGACGAAGGGCAGGCCGATGAAGGTCAGCGCCAGCACGACGCCCAGCGGCGTGAACGCCACCTTGATGCCCAAGGTGCCTTCGATGAAGGTACCGAGCCAGCCGTTCGACGAGTACAGCGCCGTCAGGGTGATGCCGGCGACGGCCGTGGGCAGCGCGAACGGCAGGTCGACCAGGGCGTCGACCAGGCGCTTGCCCGGGAAGCGGTAGCGCACCAGCACCCAGGCGACGATGCCGCCGAAGACGACGTTGAGCGACGCGGCGATCAGCGAGGCGCCGAAGGTCAGGCGGTAGGAGGCCATCACGCGGTCCGACGTGACGGCGCCCCAGAAGGCTTCCCACGTCATCGTAAACGTCTTGAGGAATACGGACGACAGCGGGATCAGCACGATCAGGGTCAGGTAGAACACCGTGAACCCGAGCGAGAGCTTAAAGCCCGGCATGACGCGGTAAGGCGCCCGATTCTTCTTCGCGGCTTCGATGGGAACCGGCTTTGCAACCGGCAGCACTGCAGACATAGACGCCCCTCTTATTACATTTTCGGATATTGAGGCCGAATATTCGCAGAGAGACGTTATAAACCAAACTAACCTTTAGTCATTTGCTTAGATGCCAGATGCGCTATGGACGCAAAAAAACCGGCTGGCGACGAGGTGTCGCGAGCCGGCTTCCTGGAAAAGTTTCTCCAAAAATGGGGTCTGTCCCCATTTTTTTGGCAATTACTTGTTCGGTTGCGGGGTCAGGCGCAGGTAGGGTTTCGGGGCGGTGAAGCCTTTCGGGTACTTCTGCTTGATCACTTCCGGGTCCTGCACGGTCAGCGGGATGATGACGTCGTCGCCATCCTTCCAGTTGCCCGGCGTGGCGACGGTGTGCTTGTCCGTCAGTTGCAGGGCGTCCAGCACGCGCAGCACTTCGTCGAAGTTGCGGCCGGTGCTCATCGGGTAGGTCAGTTGCAGGCGGATCTTCTTGGCCGGGTCGATGACGAACAGCGAACGCACGGTGGCCGTGGCCGACTGCTCCGGGTGGATCATGTCGTACAGCGTGGCGACCTTGCGGTCCGCGTCGGCGATGATGGGGAAGCCGACGACGGTCTTCTGGGTTTCCTCGATATCCTTGATCCACTCGCTGTGGGCGTCGGCCGGGTCGACCGACAGGGCGATGGCCTTCACGTTGCGCTTGTCGAACTCCGGCTTCAGTTTCGCCGTCAGGCCCAGTTCCGTCGTGCAGACAGGCGTGAAGTCGGCCGGGTGGGAGAACAGCACGACCCACGAGTCGCCGGCCCATTCGTGGAACTTGATGGGGCCGATGGTGGAATCCTGTTCGAAATCAGGGGCGGTATCGCCGAGGCGTAGAGTCATGAGAATCCTCCAGGAATCAAAATTTATTCTTAGGTAAACATCAATATTGTGCAACCGGGACATTGTGCGCCCGTTCCGCCAGTATTTGCAACTGCTGCTGGCCGAACAGCCAGTCGCCCAGGCCGGACTCGGCATTGATGTGCCCCAGGGCGCCGCCGGCGACGAAGCTGCTGCCCCAGCGTTCGGCCCACAGCTGCGCCTTCTCCGCCGTCATCCACGGGTCGTTGCTGCTGGCGATCAGGATGGTGGGGCACGGCAGTTCCACCAGCGGCAGCTGGTCGGCCACGCCGAACTTGTCCGGGTCGGCCGGCGCCACCAGCAGCAGGCCGGCGACGTGGGAAGGATCGCGCGCCACGCTGGCCACCGAGGCCAGGCAGCCGAAGCTGTGGGCGACGATCAAGGTGGGGCGGCGGTCTTCCTGGCGCGCCGCGTCGACACGGGAACGCCAGGCTGGCAGGTCCGGCGTGCTCCAGTCGCGCTGCTGCACCCGCTGGAACGCGGGATACAGGCGCTGCCAGCGGCTTTGCCAGTGGTCCGGGCCGCTGTTATGCAGGCCCGGCGCAACCAGCAGGCGAAACGGCGAGAGCGTGCCGGCCATGATGATACTTACTTGGCGTAGATCTGGTCGAACACGCCGCCGTCGGCGAAGTGGGTCTTCTGGGCCTGGGTCCAGTCACCGGCCACGTCGGACAGCTTGAACAGCTTCACGTTCGGGAATTGGGCGGCGTATTTCTTCGCTTCCTTCTCCACCGATGGGCGGTAGTAGTTCTTGGCGATCAGTTCCTGCGCTTCGCTCGTGTACAGCCAGGCCAGGTAGGCCTCGGCCACCTTGCGCGTGCCGCGCTTGTCGACGACTTTATCGACGACGGCGACGGGTGGCTCGGCCAGGATCGACACGGACGGCGCGACGATCTGCACCTTGTCCGGGCCCAGTTCCTTGATGGCCAGCAGGGCCTCGTTTTCCCAGGCGATCAGCACGTCGCCGATGCCCCGTTCGACGAAGGTCGTGGTGGCGCCGCGGGCACCGGAATCGAGCACGGGCACGTTCTTGTACAGTTTTTTCAGGTATTCGCGCGCCGTGGCATCGCTGCCGCCGGGCTGGCGCAGCGCGTAGCCGTAGGCCGCCAGGTGGTTCCAGCGGGCGCCGCCGGAAGTTTTCGGATTCGGCGTGATGACCTGGATGCCAGGCTTGACGAGATCGGCCCAGTCCTTGATGCCCTTCGGATTACCCTTGCGTACCAGGAAGACGATGGTCGAGCTGTAGGGCGTGGAATTGTGGCCCAGGCGTTTCTGCCAGTCCTTGTTGATCAGGCCCCGTTCGGCGATGGCGTCGATATCGTAGGCCAGCGCCAGGGTGACGACGTCCGCTTCCAGGCCGTCGATGACGGCGCGGCCCTGCTTGCCCGAACCGCCGTGCGATTGCTTGATCTTCACGTTGTCGCCCGTCTTCGCCTTCCATTCCTTGGCGAAAGCGGTGTTCACGTCCTGGTACAGCTCGCGGGTCGGGTCGTACGACACGTTGAGCAGGGTGATGTCGGCGGCATGGGCCGCGGCGGACAGGGCCAGGGTGGTGACAACGGCAGCTGCAAGCGTACTAATTTTCTTCGAGAACATCTGGATTCCCCTTTTGAATGGATAACGCAGAGTAGCCCGGCGGCTTATAAAAGAGAACTAAGCTTTTGTCGCATCCATATGCCCACAAGGCATATAGACCCTTACCAAAACCGGTTGAACAGCACGACGGCCCAGGTGGCGCCGGCCAGCATGACGGCCAGCAGCACGGCGGCGCTGCCGAAATCCTTGGCGTTCTTCGACAGCGGATGGCGCTCCAGCGAAATGCGGTCGACCACGGCCTCGATGGCGGAATTGATCAGCTCGACGATCAGCACGAGCACCAGCACGCCGATCAGGGCCAGCTTCTGGAACGACGACACCGGCAGCAGCATGGCGGCGATGCCGCCGGCCACGAACAGCATCAGTTCCTGCCGAAAGGCGTGTTCATGCCGCCACGCCGATTTCAACCCGTCGACAGAGTAAAAGAATGCGGACAGGATGCGCTTCAAGCCGCTTTTGCTCTTGAACTGGCTGACGGGATCGGTCATGGAGATAGTAAGAAGTGAAACGACAGATGGGTAAATGCTACGGTGCGCCATTATAGCGGGGCGACACCGCCCACCCCTCGATTCCCATTTTTTTCACATCATGGTATAAAGAAGGAGAACGATACTGCACTGCACCAACCACATCATGAAAATCGAATCCCTGCCGGAACAAAAAACAACCATCCAGGTCATCGAGCGCATGGTTGCCCTGCTCGACGCCCTGGCCAAATACCCGGACCCCGTCAGCCTGAAGGAGTTGTCGAAAGTGTCGGGGCTGCACCCGTCCACGGCGCACCGCATCCTGAACGACATGGTGCTGACCCGTTTCGTCGACCGCATCGAGCCGGGCACCTACCGCCTCGGCATGCGTCTCTTGGAACTGGGCAATGTGGTCAAGAGCCGCCTCTCGGTGCGCGAAGCAGCGCTGGATTTCATGCGCTCGCTGCACAAGAAGACGCAGCAGACCATCAACCTGTCGGTGCGCCAGGGCGACGAGATCGTGTATATCGACCGTGCCTTTTCCGAGCGTTCGGGCATGCAGGTGGTGCGCGCCATCGGCGGGCGCGGCCCGCTGCACCTGACGTCCACGGGCAAATTGTTCCTGTCGGTGGACGAGCCGAAGGCCATCCGCGCCTACGCCACTCGCACGGGCCTGGCCGGGCACAACAAGAATTCCATCACGGACCTGGGCAAGCTCGAACGCGAGCTGTCGCTGGTGCGGGCGCGCGGCTATGCGCGCGACAACGAGGAGCTGGAACTGGGCGTGCGCTGCATGGCCGCCGGCATTCGCGACGACAGCGGCAAGCTGGTGGCCGGCCTGTCGATCTCGGCCCCGGCCGACCGCCTGCAGGACGAATGGCTGGAGGACCTGGTGGCCACGGCCAACCAGATTTCCGCCACCCTGGGCTATACGGTAGCGCCGGAATAAACAAAACCCGGCGCACGGGCCGGGTCTGGTGGGTGTTTACTTGTTGTACCAATACGCCGGCGCTTGCCGGCGTCGTTCCTTGCGGACTACATGCCTGCCGAAGCGCGCGGTGCCGCCACGTTGGCGCCATAGGCAGAGCCGCCCATCGCACCGACGGTGCCGATGGTGGTGCCGCCGCCGGAAGCGGAGAAGCCGGGCGGCTTCAATGCCGTCAGCCATTTGCGCATGCGCATCGCATCGGCCACGCGGGCGGCCGAACCCTTCGCGTCCAGCAGCACCATGATGACGGCGCGGCCTTCGATCACGGCCTGCATCATTACGCAGCGCCCTGCTTCGTTGATGAAGCCGGTTTTCTGCAGGCCGATTTCCCAGCCCGAGTTCGGCGTCACGAGGCCGTTGGTGGTGCCGAACTGTACCGGGCGGCCATTGCGCTCGACCACGGCTTTCGGGTCGGTGGAGAATTCGCGCAGCATCGGGTGTTCGTAGGCGGCCAGGGCCAGGCGGGCCAGGTCGCGCGCGCTGGCCACATTCTGCTTGGACAGGCCGCTCGAATCGACGTAGCGGGTATCGTTCATGCCCAGCGACTGCGCCTTGGCGTTCATGGCGGCAACAAAGGCGGGCAAGCCGCCCGGATAGTTGCGGCCCAGCGCAGAAGCGGCCCGGTTTTCCGAGCTCATCAGCGCGATATGCAGCATATTGCGGCGCGTCAGCTGGTCGCCCACCTTCAGGCGCGAGCTGGAGAACTTGGCCCGGTCGACGTCGTCTTCCGTCACCGTCAGCACTTCATCCATGTCCAGCCCGGCTTCGACCACCACCAGACCCGTCATCATCTTCGTGATCGACGCGATCGGTAGCGCCACGTTGGCATTCTTTTCGAACAGCACTTCGGAATTGCTCTGGTCCAGCACCAGGGCCACGTTCGACTTCAGGTCGAGCGGATCGCGCGTCAGGTTCAGGCCGGCCAGGTCGCCCATCGTGGGACGGGCCGGCGTGCCGACATTGGTCAGGCGCTGGTAGACCACCTTGCGCTTGCCGCGCTCGACGACAACGCGCTTGACGAGGCGCTCGCGCGGCTGGGCTTCGAAGGTGGCGGTACGGCGCACGCCGGCCTTGCTGACCTTGCCGGTCGCGGCCTTGCTGCGCTTGACGGTGGTTTTCTTGACGGTGGTCTTCTTCGCGCCCTGTGCGGCGTGCACGGACGTGACCGGCACCGAGAGGCACAGTGCCGAAATCAGCGCACCGATGAGTAGTTTATGCATGTGGTTCATCCCCGCAAAAGCCGCGGCACGACTCCTCGAAAGCCCTGCCGCATGTTGATGGAACCTCGCTCTGACCCGCGCTCGTGCTGCCTGCCGCGTGTCTTCCGGAAGATCCCTGATGTCGCTGGCGATGCCCTGGGCGGGCGCCGGCCGCAAATGTCGAGGTCCTGAATACAGTTGCAGTGTAGCAAAATTCGGTGCAGTCGCAAGCGTAAATCATGTTGTCGTGCGTAAAGTCTGATCAAGCGCAAAACACTTCCCGCCATCCTGATGCAGCCAAACAACGGAATATTCCGGAATATTGCGGAATATTGACGCAAAAACCAGTCACCCTTCGACGAAGCGGACGAAGCCATCCAGCGCTTCCCGTTCCGTCACGAGGCTGTTCTCGATTTTTTGCATATCGGCAAATCCGAGCGCCATGCCGCAGACGACCATTTCATTGTCCGGCAATGCCAGCCGTTCCGCAATGATTCGATGGAATTGTGTCCACGCTGCCTGCGGGCAGGTGTCCAGCCCCCGCCCCCGCGCGGCCACCATGATGTTCTGCAAAAACATACCATAGTCGAGCCAGGAGCCCTGTTCCATCGCGCGGTCGATCGTGAAGATCAGGCCGACCGGCGCGTCGAAAAAACGGAAGTTGCGGGCGTGCTGGGCGGCCATGCCGTCCTTGTTCTCGCGCGTCAGGCCCAGCAGCGCATACAGGTCCCAGCCCACCTTGCGGCGGCGGTCGATATACGGACTCTTCCATTCGCGCGGGTAGTAGGCGTACTCCTCCTGGTGCTTCGCGTTTTCCGCCGGGTCCAGGTAGGCGGATGTAACGGCGTCGCACAGGGCGTCGCGGGCCCGGTCCATCAGCACGTAGGTCTTCCACGGCTGCGTGTTCGTGCCGGACGGCGCGCGGCGCGCCACCTCCAGGATGGCGGCCACGTCTTCCCGTTCGACGGACGTGGGCAGGAAGGCGCGGATCGAGCGGCGCGAGGCGATGGCGGCATCGACCGCCTGTTGTTCTGGAGTTGAAATCATGCGTTCCTCATTTCTTGACGACGAAAATGACGCCGACCACCGCCAGCACCATGCCGGCGATGCCCAGCCAATTGAATGCTTCGCCGAACATCAGCCAGGCCATCACGGCCGTCGTGGGCGGCGTCAGGTACAGCAAGCTCGTGACCTGGGTGGCGTCGCTGCGGCGGATCAGCGCGAACAGCAGGAAGATGGCGCCGATCGACAGGGCCAGGATCGACCACAGCAGCGCGCCGACGAAGCGGGGCGTCCATGCGACGCTGGCCAGCGCCGGCGTCAAGCCTTCGAACAGTATTGCCAGCGGCAGCAGGACGACGGCCGCCGCACCGTACTGGATGACGGTGCCGGACCGCAGATCGAACTGGGCACAGTAGCGTTTTTGATACAGGGTGCCGGCCGTGATCGAGCACAGCGCGCCCACGCACAAGGCCAGCGACTGCCAGCTCAGGCCCACCAGCGACATCTTGGCCGCGACCACGAGGGCGACGCCGCCCAGGCCGAATACCAGGCCCAGCCACTGGCGCGGGCGCACGGTTTCGCCCAGCAGCGGCGCGGCAAAGGCTGTCAGGATGGGTTGCATGCCGACGATCAGGGCCGACAGCCCGGCCGGCATGCCCAGCTTGATGGCGCACCAGACGCCGGCCAGGTAGCCGGCATGCACAAGAACGCCCGCGACAGCGATATGCCGCACCTTGCCATGCGGCCAGGGCGCGCGCATCACGAGAATCAAGGGCACCAGCAGCAGCAGCACGCCGGCGAAACGCAGCACGAGGAAGGTCAGCGGCGGCGCGTACGGCAGGCCGAACTTGGCCACGATGAAGCCGGTGCTCCACAGGAAGACGAAGAACAGGGGAACCGGCGACAGCAGCACGTGCGATGAACTTTCCTGCGTGGCAATTGACGGATTAGTCATCATACGAGTCTACCATGGGCCCGGCTGTCAGGCAGATGCCGCCAAAAATGCTTTGGTGCAACGCATCATGAAGCTTGTCGCCGAGTTATCTGGCGGTATCCAAATATTCAGGGCTGTCGCGGCGCCGGCTACTCGACGATACCCTTGTGCAACGCACAAAATACGCTTGACTTAAATTTCAGCACCCGTAGAATAGGTCATGTTGCGTTGCACAATAGCTGTTCGGACCGGAAGTCAGGTAGCAAACAGCAAGTAGTCTGCAGGAACTTTACCCACAGGAAACGCTGAGAACCCCACGTCGAGGTTCATTCACGTCCACTACTATATTTGGAGAGTTATATGTTTTCGATCCCTGAGCAATTTTCCAATGCGACCAAGGCTAACTTCGAGAGCCAGTTCGCGATCTTTTCCGCCCTGACCAACAAGGCTTTCGAAGGCGTTGAAAAACTCGTCGACCTGAACCTGACCGTCGCCAAGGCGTCGCTGGAAGATTCGTCCGCAGCCGCCAAGCAACTGCTGTCGGCCAAGGATCCCCAGGAATTCTTCGCGCTGACGGCCGCACGTGCCCAGCCGAACGCCGAAAAGGCCATCGCCTACAGCCGTAACCTGGCCTCGATCGCTTCGGGCACGACCGCCGAATTCTCGAAAGCCGCCGAAAGCCAGATCCTGGAAACGAACCGCAAGGTCATCTCCCTGGTCGAAGAAGTCAGCAAGAACGCACCGGCCGGCACGGAAAACGCCGTCGCCCTGTTCAAGTCGGCCCTGGGCAGCGCCAACGCCGGCTACGAGCAGTTCACCCGTACCGCCAAGCAGGCCACGGACGCCATCGAAGCCAATGTCAACGCCGCCGTGAGCCAGTTCTCGTCGGCCGTGAAATCGGCACCGACGGCCACGGCCACCGCCGCTTAATTCATCTGAAGCAGGCCGGGGCCAGCCCCGGCAGCATCGCTGTACCAGGTCTCCTCGGCATCCGTGGATCCTCTCAGCGGATGTCCTTCAGGGCCCCGGTTCATCCCGGGGCTTTTTTTCGTCCGTCGATTCGCAAAGTTGCTTCAAAAATGGGGACGGACCCCATTTTCTCAGCAATATTTCTCATAAAATGGGGGCCGTCCCCATTTCCTGGCTTTACCCAATGCCATCAGCATCTGACAACACGCCGCTAACTGAACGGGTGCCCCCGCAAGCACAGCCGGCGTTGTATTTTCTCGGATGGCTGTCAATCCTGCTGGCGCTGGCCATTGGGCTCTACACTGTCGATCGGTCTGTCAACAAGCTGGCATCCAGAACCTGGCCAATGACGACTGCGACAGTGCTGGAAAGCAGTATGTACCAACGCGCGGGCAGGTCTGCCGACTGGTGCGTCAAGCTGCGATACCGGTACATCGTTGACGGGGTAGCGTACACGTCATCGCGAACCTCGACTTCTGTAATAAACAGCGTGGGATGCAATGCCGATAAACGTCTTGTTGACAAAAGAATGCAGGATTTAAAATCCAGGCTGGAAATGATTATTCGCTACAGGCCGGGAAACCCCGCGGAGGCGATTCTTTACCCGGCAGACCTTGATGCGCTGGATTATTTTTTCCTTGGACTATCGGCAGTCTTTTTATTCGCGGGAATCAAGGGGCTGGCGTCACCATCGAACGCCCGGCCTCGTGCAACATAGCTGCGCGGGGGAGATGCATCCCCCGCATCCTTGCACGCGCTACTCGCCCAGGTAAGCAGCCTTGACGCGCGGATCATGCAGCATGTCCTGGGCGTTGCCCGTCATCGTGATGGCGCCGGAGTCCATCACGTAGCCGCGGTGGGCCGCTTCCAGCGCCAGCTTGGCGTTCTGCTCGACCAGCAGGATCGTGATGCCCTGCCGCGACACGTCACGGATCACCTCGAAGATCTTGTCCACCATGATCGGCGACAGGCCCATCGACGGCTCGTCCAGCAGCAGCAGGTGCGGGTGGCACATCAGCGCGCGCGCCATGGCCAGCATCTGCTGCTCGCCGCCGGACAGGGTGCCGGCCAGCTGGGCCGCCCTTTCCTTCAGGCGCGGGAAGACGTCGAACCATTTGGCGATATCGTCCTCGATGCCGGCCTTGTCGGTGCGCGTGTAGGCGCCCATCATCAGGTTTTCCTGGATCGTCATGCGCGTGAAGACGCCCCGCCCTTCCGGCACCATGGCCAGCTTGCGCTCGACCAGGTGGAAGCTCTGCGTGCCCTTCAGCGACTGGCCCAGGTAGGAAATCGTGCCCTCGACCTTGCAGGCGGGTAGCGTTCCCGTGATGGCCTTCAGGGTGGTCGTCTTGCCGGCGCCGTTGGCGCCGATCAGGGTGACCAGCTCGCCTTCGTTGACTTCGAGATCGATGCCCTTGACGGCCTTGATGCCGCCATAGGCCACCTTCAGGCCGGCAATCTTCAGCACATTTTTCGTTGCATTCACGGCCATCAGTGCGCCCCTCCCAGATAGGCGTCGATGACAGCCTGGTTGCTTTGTATCTCGTGCGGCAGGCCTTCGGCGATGCGCTTGCCGTATTCCAGCACCGTGATGCGGTCGCACAGGCCCATCATCAGCTTGACGTCGTGCTCGATCAGCAGCACGGTCTTGCCTTCGTTCTTGATCTTCACCAGGAGCTCGCGCAGGGCCAGCTTTTCCGTCGCGTTCATGCCGGCGGCCGGTTCATCCAGCGCCAGCAGTTGCGGGTCGGTGGCCAGGGCGCGGGCGATTTCCAGGCGGCGCTGGTCGCCGTAGGAGAGGTATTTCGACGTGCGGCTGGCGAACTGGCCGATACCGACGAAGTCCAGCAGTTCCTGGGCCCGCTGCCGGATCGACGCTTCTTCCTGGCGCGCCGCCTTGTGGCGGAAGATGGCGCCGAACACGCCCTGGTGCGAGCGCACATGGCGCCCCACCATGACGTTCTCCAGCGCCGTCATCTCGCCGAACAGGCGGATGTTCTGGAAGGTGCGGGCAATGCCGGCCTTGGCCACGGCATGCGGCGCGGACGGCGAATACGGCTTGCCGGCCAGCTCGAAGGTGCCCGTGTCCGGCTGGTACAGCCCCGTGATGACGTTGAAGAAGGTGGTCTTGCCGGCGCCGTTCGGCCCGATCAGGCCGTAGATCTGGCCGCGGCCGATGGTGATGCCCACGTCCGTCAGCGCCTGCAGGCCGCCGAAGCGCTTGTTGACGCCCTGGATGTTCAGAATGACTTCGCTCATACGTTCTTCCTCACGCGGGCACGACGCCGGACGATTGTGACTTGGTATCGGAATCGCCATCCGGGCGATCCTCGTGCTTCGGCGACGGCCACAGGCCGGCTGGACGGTTCAGCATGATGACCACCATCGCCAGGCCGTACAGCAACTGGCGCAGCACTTCGGCCTCGATCAGGATCTTGCCGAACAGCTGCTGCTGCAGCGGTTCCACCACGTGACGCAGCACTTCCGGCAGCGCGGCCAGCAGCAGGCCACCCAGCACGACGCCGGGGATATGACCGATGCCGCCCAGTACCACCATGGCCAGCACGGCGATCGATTCCGTCAGCGAGAACGATTCCGGCGACACGAAGCCCTGGAACGACGCGAACATGGCGCCGGCCACGCCGCCGAAGGTGGCACCCATCGAGAAGGCCAGTAGCTTGACGTTGCGGGTATTGATGCCCATCGCCTTGGCAGCGATCTCGTCCTCGCGGATGGCGACCCAGGCCCGGCCCAGGCGCGAATGCTGCAGGCGCGACGTGACGAAGATGGTGGCGATGGTCAGCAGCAGGAACAGGAAATAGTAGGCGTTCACCGATGGCATCGACCACGGTCCCACCTGGACCATCGCGCCGGACCCGGCGGCACCGGCCAGGTCGACGCCGAACACCTTGATCGGGTCGATCAGGTTGATGCCCTGGGGACCGTTGGTGATGTTGATCGGATCGTTCAGGTTGTTCATGAAGATGCGGATGATCTCGCCGAAGCCCAGGGTCACGATGGCCAGGTAGTCGCCGCGCAGCTTCAGCGTCGGCGCGCCCAGGATGGCCCCAAACAGGCCGGCCAGCGCGGCCGCCAGCGGCACGATGAACCAGACCGACAGGTGGATGCCGTTGGTGCGGATTTCCTCGCCGAACACGGCGGCCAGGGCCTCGCCCGTGCCCGGGTGCAGGTTGATCAGCGACTCCAGCAAGGTGGCGAACTGGGGCGATGCGAGCAGGCCCGTCAGGTAGGCGCCGATGGCGTAGAAGGCGATGTAGCCCAGGTCGAGCAGGCCGGCAAAGCCCACCACCACGTTCAGGCCCAGGGCCAGCATGATGTACAGCAGGGCCAGGTCGGCGATGCGGACCCAGGAGTTACCGAAGTTCTGGGCAATGAAGGGAAACGCCAGCGCCACCAGCAGCAGCAGGCCCATGCTGACGAAGGCCTTCTGCGGGTTGCGCGTGGTATCGAAGTTCAGGAGTGCCATGGTGTGTCCTTTCGATCAGGCGCGGTCGGCCACGCGCTCGCCCATGATGCCGGACGGACGCACCGTCAGCACGAGGATCAGCACGATGAAGGCGAAGATGTCCTGGTAGTGGCTGCCCAGGAAGCCGCCCGTCAGGTCGCCGATATAGCCGGCGCCCAGGCTTTCGATAATGCCCAGCACGATGCCGCCGATCATGGCGCCATAGATATTGCCGATGCCGCCCAGCACGGCCGCGCAGAAGGCCTTCAGGCCGGGGATCGTGCCCATGGCGAACTGGATCGACGCATAGTTGGCGCCCCACATGACGCCGGCCACGGCCGCCAGCGCGGCGCCGATGGCGAAGGTGGCGACGATGACCCTGTTCGAATCGACGCCCATCAGGCCGGCAACGCGGGGGTTCTCGGCCACGGCGCGCATCGCGCGCCCCATGCGGGTGCGTTCGACCAGCAGCACCAGGCCCGTCATCGACAGGGCCGCCAGCGCCAGCAGCAGGATTTGCGTGATGCTGATGACAGCGCCGCCGACGGCGATCGGTTCGGTCGACAGCAGTTGCGGGAACGGCAGCGGGTTGCGGCCCCAGATCATCATGGCGAAGGTCTGCAGCAGGATCGACATGCCGATGGCCGTGATCAGGGGCGCCAGCCGGGGCGCGTTGCGCAGGCGGCGGTAGGCGATGCGCTCGATCAGGATATTGACGATCATGCAGCAGGGAATGGCGCAGACGATGGCGATCAGCAGTTGCAGCCAGCCGGCCATCTCGGGGAAGTGGGCGCCAAGGATGTTGAGGATGGTCAGGCCGATCATGGCGCCGATCATCAGCACGTCGCCGTGGGCGAAGTTAATCAGGTTCAGCACGCCATACACCATCGTGTAGCCGAGGGCGACCAGCGCATACATGGAACCCAGCACGAGCCCATTGATAAGTTGTTGGATAAAGGTATCCATCGTGAGGTTGCCCCTTCAGTGCGCGGCCATGGGGATTGTGTCCCGTGATACTGCTGCCGCTGCGTAATAAAAACGGCACCCGGGAGTGGTCCCGCGTGCCGCCGTTGTTCGCCCTGCCGCGCTGCCCTGCCACGCAGTTCCGCTTGCCGGGCGATCCTGGTTCCGGCCGCTGTGCAGAAAGCAGTCGGAACGGCAATTTTTCCAAGCGTTCGCAATGATAGCGATTCTTAACGAAAACTAACCATGGAAAAATCGGAGCAATTCTAAATTAAATTCACCCTCACGGTGGTTTTCTCGACAAGGAGATGCGCCAAGTGTTGCATCTCTGATACGAACAATATCAGGCCAGCCCTTTCGGCAGCGGGAACGTCACGTTTTCCTCAACGCCCTCGAGCGGACGTACGCTCTTCACGCCCAGTTGCTTCAGGCGGTCGATGACGGCCTGGACCAGCACTTCCGGGGCCGAGGCGCCGGCCGTGACGCCGACGCGGCGGTGACCGTCCAGCCAGGCCGGGTCGATCTGCTCGGCACGGTCGACCATATATGCCGGCGTGCCCATCTTTTCCGCCACTTCGCGCAGGCGGTTCGAGTTCGAGCTGTTCGGGCTGCCCACGACGATCACCACTTCGACCTGGGGCGCCATGAACTTGACGGCTTCCTGGCGGTTCGTCGTGGCGTAGCAGATGTCGCCCTTCTTCGGTTCCTGGATATTCGGGAAGCGCGCCTTCAGGGCGGCGATGATCTCGGCCGTGTCGTCGACGGACAGGGTGGTCTGCGACACGTAGGCCAGGTGGTCCGGGTTCGTCACATTCAGGGTGGCGACGTCCTCGACCGTCTCGACCAGGTGCATGCCCTCGTCCGTCTGGCCCATCGTGCCTTCCACCTCGGGGTGGCCGTCGTGGCCGATCATGATGATCTCGTAGCCCGTCTTGCGCATCTTGGCCACTTCCACGTGCACCTTCGTCACCAGCGGGCAGGTGGCATCGAAGATCGACAGGCCGCGCGACTCCGCCTCGGCACGCACGGCTTTCGACACGCCATGGGCGGAAAACACCAGCGTGTTGCCGGCCGGGACGTCGTCGAGCTGCTCAATGAAGATGGCGCCCTTTTCGCGCAGGTCTGCCACGACATAGGCGTTGTGCACGATTTCGTGGCGCACATAGATGGGCGCGCCGAACTGCTTAAGCGCCCGCTCGACGATTTCGATGGCGCGATCGACGCCCGCGCAGAAACCGCGGGGCTGGGCGAGGAGGAGTTCTTTGTCCATGTGAATTCGATTACAGAACGGAAATGAGGTTCACTTCGAAGCGCACCGGCTGGCCTGCCAGCGGGTGATTGAAGTCGAACAGGGCGGCATCGTCGCGCAACTCGCGCAGGATGCCGGCAAAACGGCCACCGCCAGGGGCCGCGAAGTCGACCAGGTCACCCACCTTGTACTCGGCGCCCGGCACCGAATTCTCGTCCAGCGTGGCGCGCGTGACGGATTGGATCAGCTCGGGATTGCGGGGACCGAAGGCGACGCCCGGTTCCAGGTCGAAGGTCTTGTGGGTGCCTTCGGGCAGGCCGATCAGCAGTTCTTCCAGCACGGGCGCCAGTTGCCCCTGGCCCAGCATCAGCGTGGCCGGGTTGCCGTTGAAGGTGCTGACGATATCGGTGCCGTCCGGAGCGGCCAGGCGATAATGCAGGGTAAGGTAAGCGGAAGCGGTAACGACGTTGGACATGGCGGTTCTTATGGCGTGCAAACCGTTATTGTAAGCCAGCTTGCCGCCCGCCTGTGCGGCAGGGCCACTTTCCCTCGCTTGCGGCAACGCCGGCCGAGCTGGATCAGTACGCCTGCGCGGGCGCGGCCGATAATGGCCTTCCACCGTCGGCACAGGAGGCCCCATGGCGATCTCGGACTGGCCCGAACAGCAGCGCCCCCGCGAGCGGCTGATCCGCGAGGGGGCTGCCGCCCTGTCGGACGCGGAATTGCTGGCCGTTTTCCTGCGCGTGGGCGTCAGGGGCAAGAACGCGGTGCAACTGGCGGCCGACACCGTGCGGCACTTCGGCTCGCTGCAGGCCCTGTTCGCGGCCCCGCTGCCCGAATTCACCCGCATTCCCGGCCTGGGCAGCGCCAAGTTCGCCCAGTTGCAGGCCGTGATGGAACTGGCGCGGCGCGCCATCCACGAGCAGTTGCGCACGGGCGAGATGCTGGGATCGCCCACGGCCGTGCGCGAATACCTGCGCCTGTCGATGGCGGGCCAGCCCTACGAATCGTTCCACGTGCTGTTCCTGGACGTGCGCAACCGCCTGATCGAGGCGCGCGAGATGTTTCGCGGCACCTTGACCCACACCAGCGTCTACCCCCGCGAAGTGGTGCGCGAGGCACTGAACCACAATGCGGCCAGCGTGATGCTGGCCCACAACCACCCGTCCGGCGTGCCCACGCCCAGCCAGTCGGATTTATTGCTCACGCGCACCCTGGCACAGGCCCTGGCGCTGGTCGACATCCGCATCCTCGATCATTTCGTCGTGGCTGGCTCGACCGTTCACTCGTTTGCCGAGAACGGGCAGATATAACGGCTCTACGGCTGCAGCCGGTAGCGCTGCTCCCGGTACAGCATCGACGGCAGCAGCACGTGGGCCATGGCCTGGTCGATTTTCGCCTGCGACGGCGGTGCGGTGGCGATGTCGAGCTTGCCGCTGGCGGCGTCGTAGCTGCCCGCCAGCGGCGTGCCACCGGGACGCAGGATGGTGGCCGTCTTACCCTCCAGCCAGGTGAAGTAATTGTCGAATTGCAGCAGCGCGCGGCCCGGCGTCGTGCTGTCGCGGGCGAAGTCGCGCCCGATCATCGGGTGCTCGCTGGACACGCCGATCAGCGACAGCAGGGTCGGGCCCAGGTCGATCTGGCTGGCGATGGGCGCTATGTTCCGCGGCTGGATGTCGGCGCCCAGGATCAGGCCGGGAATGTGGAATTTCTTGATGGGCACGAGGCTGTCGCCGTAGACGCGATTGTCATGGTCGGCAACGATCAGGAACACGGTGTCCTTCCAGTAATCCTGCTGCTTGGCGGCACGGATGAACTTGCCCAACGCGAAGTCGGCGTACTTGACCGCGTTGTTGACGCCTTGCTTGACGGGATCGTGCAGCGCGATTTTCCCATCCGGGAATTCGAACGGTTCGTGGTTGGACGAGCTGAAGATCAAGGTGAAGAAGGGCTTGCCGGCCGCATGCAGGGTGTTCAGGCGTTCCAGCGACTTGTCGAACAGGTCCTCGTCGGAAGCGCCCCAGCTGCCTTCGAACTTCGGTTGCATGTCGCCGCGGTCCGTCACCTTCTGGAAGCCGTTGCCGGTGAAGAACTGGCGCATATTGTCGAAGTGGGCTTCGCCGCCGTAGACGAATTCCGTGTGGTAGCCCTTCTTGCCCAGGCCCAGCGCCAGGGTGTAGAAATTCTGCTGTGCCAGCGACAGCTTGACGACGCTGCGGGCCGGCGTCGGCGCGTACCCGGACACGACGGCCTCGATGCCGCGCACGGAGCGCGTGCCGGTGGCGTACAGCTGCTCGAACCACCAGCCCTCCCCTTTCAGCCGCTCCAGCTCGGGCGTCACGGGCAGGCCGCCCAGCGACTGCACGAAGGTGGCGCCCAGGCTTTCCTCCAGCACGATGACCAGGTTCAGCGGCCGCTCGCGGACGACGGCGGCCTGTTGCCGGTGCAAGGTGGGCAAGTCGGCCGACGGGAAGGTTTCCTTGGCCAGCCAGGGCGCGCCGCGCACCTGCGCCAGCACCTGCTCGCGCGGCATGGCGCCATAGATTTCCGACGACTTCGCTTCCTTGCGCAGGGAATTGGCCGCGTCCAGCACGGACCAGGCGGAATTGATGACGAGCGAATTGACCATCGAGTCGCCCGTCAGCGCGAACAGGGCCGGATTGGCGGGCCGGTGGTCCGTCGTCGAGCGGATCTGGCAGAACACCAGCAGCACAATGACGGGCCAGCTCAGCAGCATCTTGCGGCTGGACCACATATCGGTGCGGGTGGCCGCCGTTTTCAGCACGCGCCACAGCGCGTAGCCCAGCAGGATCGTCAGGCCGAAGCCCAGCAGCACGGTGGCGCGGTAGCCGTTCCACAAGGTGGCGGCAACTTCCTTCGGGTAGACCAGGTATTCGATGAACAGGCGGTTCGGACGGATGTCGAACTGGGTGATGAAGCGGGGCGACGACAATTCCAGGAACAGGATCAGTACCAGCGCCAGGGTGGTCCAGCCTACCGCGATGGCCTGCCACAGGCGCGCGCTGCCCCGATGCGCCAGGAACGGGGCCAGCAGCAGAGGCACGAGCAGGAAATAGCCCAGCACGATCAGGTCGGCACGCACGCCTTGCACGAGGATGGCGGCCAGGCTGTCGGTGGCAGCGACGCGGTCCCACTGCCATGCCACCAGCCCGATGCGGGACAGCGACAGCACGGCCAGGCCGATCAGCAGCATCTGCACCAGGGTGATGTAGGGACCGGCCCAACGGGTGGCCCGCGCCAGGCGGTCCGCGCCGGCCGCCAGGCCTGCATTTGTTGCCATTACAAACTTCGTCATCGAGCTTTGTTTCACCAGCACTAAAAATGGTCGATCGGCCGGACGATCGCTCGCCGGAGGCAATGCCGGTCGTCGCGATGACAGCTGGCCGCAGGTTTATATACTGGACAGGTGTAACCCGCCGTTAGGCAGGGGTAAAGGTTTCGTTAAGAGAGACACCGGGACTGTAACGAGAATGACCACGTTTCGTCGGCAACCAACAACAGTCGCCCGGAATCATGGCAAAAGTGCGTGCCTGCGGCGCCAGTGCGGACGTTGTGGCGAATGAGGCCGGGACAGGGAGCAGCCCTGCGTGTCGTTGCAGGTTTACCGTTAGATATCAATGACTTCGGCGAACCCATCCGGTCGCGCGGAAGATTGTGACTTTATTCGAAAAGTTCGCGACACAATTGTTTTTCGCAAGTGATTGAAAACTCTGACTTTTTTCGGTATAGTCTTGTTTTTTCCGAATTCGGAAGTTTACTAAGGAGTGCAACATGGCACGTGTTTGCCAAGTCACTGGGAAGAAGCCGATGGTCGGCAACAACGTCTCCCATGCAAACAACAAAACCAAGCGTCGTTTCCTGCCGAACCTGCAGAACCGTCGCATCTTTGTTGAATCTGAAAATCGCTGGGTCTCCCTGCGTCTGTCCAACGCTGGTCTGCGCGTGATCGACAAAGTCGGCATCGATGCCGTGCTGGTCGACATGCGCGCCCGTGGCGAAAAAGTCTAATAGGGAGCTATCATGGCAAAAACTGGCCGCGACAAAATCAAGCTGGAATCGACCGCAGGTACCGGTCACTTCTACACCACCACCAAGAACAAGCGCACGATGCCTGGCAAAATGGAGATCATGAAGTTCGATCCCAAAGCCCGCAAGCACGTGGCTTACAAGGAAACGAAGATCAAGTAATCGATCTTGTTTCAATAAAAAACCGCTCCTCGAGCGGTTTTTTTTCGTCCGCATCCTGCGCATGGATGGATGACGGAAACGAGGGAACGGCTGTTAGTACAGGCGCTACCGCGGTACAGCCCAGTCCGTGTCGACATCCGTGCCTGACCCCGATGTCGACAGACCCCGATGTCGACACGGGCTCGGCACGACGCAGTTGGCAGCCATATGCCCAAAACCGTGTCAGACACCAGTTCTCAAGCAACAGTCACTCCTCTCCCGCTATACAGCCCAGTCCGTGTCGACATCCGTGCCTGACCCCGATGTCGACACGGCCTCGGCGTTACGCAACCGGCAACCATATGCCCAAAACCGGTGTCAGACACCGGTTTTCAAGCAATATCCACCCTTCGCCCGCCATACAGCCCAGCCCGTGTCGACATCCGTGCCTGACCCCGATGTCGACACGGGCTCGGCACGACGCTGCCGGCAGTCATAAAAAAACGGCCCCGAAGGGCCGTTTCGCGTTCAGTTGCCGTGTGACTCAGGCGTAGCTGCGCAGGCGCAGCGAGAATTCCTGCAGGGCCTTGATGCCGGATGCTTCGGCGCGCTGGCACCAGTCCTGCAGCTTGTGGACCAGCTCTTCGCGGGTGAAGTGCGAACGCTCCCAGATCACGCCCAGTTCCACGCGCATCGTGTGCATGGTTTCCAGGGCCTTGCTGTGCTGGAACAGTTCCGTCAGCTGCTGCTGTTGCGGTGCCGCCAGCTTGGCCGGCTCACGCTGCATCAGCTTGCGGGCCGACTTCAGGAAGCCCGATTCCAGCTGGGCCTTGTGCTTCAGGTGTTCCACTTCCTCGGCCCACGCATGCTTGACCGAAGCGGCGTACTTGGCCATTACGTCGTAGCGGTTGGCGATGACGGCTTGCAGCGTTTCGGCGTCAGCGTGCGGCTTGGCGACGGAGAAGCGCGGCTTCGGCGGCATCTTCTTGACCTTGGCCAGGCCCACCATTTCCATCATGCGGATATAGCCCCAGCCGATATCGAACTCATACCACTTCGACGACAGCTTGGCCGACGTGGCATAGGTGTGGTGGTTGTTGTGCAGCTCTTCGCCGCCGATCAGGATGCCCCAAGGGATGATGTTGGTGGCGGCATCCGAGCAGTCGAAGTTACGGTAGCCCCAGTAGTGGCCGATGCCGTTGATGATGCCGGCGGCGGTGACGGGAATCCACAGCATCTGTACGGCCCACACGCTGATGCCCTTGGCGCCGAACAGCATGACGTTGACGATCAGCAGCAGCGCCACGCCCTGCCAGCTGAAGCGGGTGTACAGGTTGCGTTCGATCCAGTCGTCCGGCGTGCCGTGACCGTATTTCGACAGCGTTTCCTTGTTCTTCGATTCGGCGCGGTACAGCTCGGCGCCTTCCCAGAAGACTTTCTTGATCCCGCGCGTCACCGGGCTGTGTGGGTCATCTTCCGTATCGCATTTGGCATGGTGCTTGCGGTGAATCGCGGCCCACTCCTTCGTCACCTGGCCCGTGGTCAGCCACAGCCAGAAACGGAAGAAGTGCGACGGAATGGCGTGCAATTCCAGGGCCCGGTGGGCCTGGTGGCGGTGCAGGTAGATCGTTACGGCGGCAATCGTGATGTGGGTGACGATCAGCGTATAGACGACCGTCTGCCACGCGGACAGGCCCGTCAGGCCATCGTTCAGAAATTGCAAAACAGCATTCAAGCTAAATTCCATTCAAGCTCCAAGTGTGATTCCCAATGGCGCGAAAATCGGGCGCCGTCGGTTGTACGACGTGTTCTGTCCGCCATTGTACGCCCAGTTGCCGTGACACGCGGAACGATTCGTTACCGCGAATCCGCCTCGGGACGAACTTCCGGCAAGGGTACCGGCCCGACGATGCGCATTTCCCGTTGCGGAAACGGTACGGCTATTTGGTGATCTTTCAATGCTTTCCAGATGGCCCGGTTCACGTCCGAAGTGACCCCGCCGCGGCCATTTTCCGGGTCGTTGATCCAGAAACCCACTTGCAACTCGAGACCGTCGGCACCGAAGTTCAGCAAGGTTGCCGCCGGCGGCCGTTCCGTCAGGACTCGTGGTACAGAAGCTGCGGCCTCTTCCAGCAATTTCAATGCGAAGTCCAGGTCGGTGTCGTACGCAACCGACACTTTCGTGCCCAGCCAGACGAATTTGCTCGTCAGCGAGGAGTTCTGCACGGCGCCCGACACCAGCATTTCGTTCGGCACGATCGATTCGATGCCGTCCAGGCCCTGCAATACCGTGTAGCGGGTATTGATGCGCGCCACCCGGCCGCTGTATTTGTCGACGGTGATCATGTCGCCGATGGCCAGGCTGCGGTCGAGCAGGATGACGAAGCCGGACACATAGTTGCTGGCGATCTTTTGCAAACCCAGTCCCAGGCCGACGCCGAGGGCGCCGCCGAACACGGACAGCACCGTCAGGTCGATGCCCACCATGTTCAAGCTCAGCAACACGGCGACGACGATCAGCAGCGCCCGGCCCGTGCGCGCCAGCACGACACGCAGGTTCGAGTGCAAGGTCTCGACATGCATCAGGCGCTCTTCCAGCGCCGCGCCGGCCCACATGGCCAGCACGAGCATGACGACGACGGACACGATGGCTTGCAGGATTTCCGCCACCGTCACCTTGTTCTTGCCCATGTGCAGGACCAGGCTGTCCAGGTAACGGTGGATATCGTCCCAGTAACCCGTGATGTACAGGGCGAACGCCAGCCACACCACCAGCTGGAAAATCTTTTCGAAGGTCAGCACGGCCTCGCCGATCTCGCCCTGCCGGATGAACACGCGTCGCAGCAGGTAGAACACGAAGCGGATCACGGCCAGCGAGCCGAAGATGGGCAGCGCCAGCTTGACCAGGTTGACGTGGTGCCACCGCTCCAGCACCACTTGCGACAGGCCCAGCAGGCAGACAATGGCCAGCGGTCCGACGACGCGGCCGAAGCTTTCCATGCCGAAGCGGCGCACGCCCGTTTCCGTCGTACGGCTGCCAACCCGGGCGCGCAGCAGGCGCGACAGGCCCCAGCCGACCAGGATGGAGGCGACGATCGCCCCCACCTGCCACATCAGGCCGGGGTCCTGCAGGTCACCGAGAAGATCGTCGAAGAGCTTGGTCAAGCGCAGCTGGTTCATTACTCCTCGCCAGCCTCGTCAGCCTCCCGGGCGGGCTTGGCCGCCATCGGCTTGCGTTCGAACACGGCAGCGAAGAAGCCGTCCGTCTGGTGCTTGTGCGGCAACAGTTTCAGGTAGTCGCCCATTTCCAGGTCGATCTTCTGCTCGGCCAGCACCTTGCTCATCGGCACGAGATCGAAATCCGGGTGCAAGGCAATGAATTGCTGCGCCACGGAATCGTTCTCTTCGTCGAGCAGGCTGCAGGTGGCATACACCAGGCGGCCACCGGCCTTCACCAGGCGGGCGGCGCCGTCCAGGATGGCGACCTGTTTGTCATGCATCTCGGCGATCGCGCTTTCGGGCTGGCGCCACTTGACGTCCGGATTGCGGCGCAAGGTGCCCATGCCCGAGCACGGCGCGTCGACCAGCACGCGGTCGATCTTGCCGGCCAGGCGCTTGATCTTGGCATCTTTTTCGTGGGCGATGGCGACCGGGTGGACGTTCGACAGGCCGGAACGGGCCAGGCGCGGTTTCAGCTTGGCCAGGCGTTTTTCCGACACGTCGAAGGCATACAGGCGGCCCGTGTTGCGCATCTGCGCGCCCAGTGCCAGCGTCTTGCCGCCGGCACCGGCGCAGAAGTCGACCACCATCTCGCCGCGCTTGGCGCCCAGGATCTGGGCCAGCACCTGGCTGCCCTCGTCCTGTACCTCGATGGCACCTTCCTTGAACAGCGGCAGGTTCTGGATCTGGGGTTTGCGCAGGATGCGCAGGCCCAGCGGCGCGAACGGCGTCGGCACGGCGGCGATCGGTGCCTCGGCCAGTTGCGCGATGACCTTGTCGCGGTCCGCCTTCAGTGCATTGACGCGCAGGTCCAGCGGTGCCGGCGTGTTCAGTGCATCGGCCAGCACCAGGGTTTCCTCTTCACCGTACTGGGCCACCAGCTTGTCGAACAGCCACTTCGGCAGGTTGCTGCGCATGGATTTGTGCAGCAGCTTGCGGTCGATCTGCTTCATGCGTTCCAGCCACTCCACTTCCTCCGGCGCCAGGCCCGGCAGGGAATCGACGCCGACGGCATCGGCCATGCCCAGCAGCATCAGCCGGCGCATCGTCGAACCGCCGCCCGCTTCGGAGAAGTCGGTGAAGAAGTTCTTGTTGCGCAGCACGGCGTAAATGCATTCCGCGACGGCGCCGCGTTCGCGGCCGCCAAGGCGGGGATGGTCCTTGAAGTAGCGGGACAGGGTGGTGTCGGCCGGCGCGGAAAAGCGCAAGATCTCGCGCAGTACCTCTTCGGCACTGGCCAGAACAGCTGGTGGCAATCTCATGTGAATCCTGGTGTTGAATACGAATTAATGGGTAGGGCGGGGATGGTGCGGGCCGTAAACCTGGCCGTCCTCGACTTGCAGTTTATCCTCGATAAACCAGCGTATGGCGCGCGGATACAGCACGTGTTCCTGTTCCAGCACGCGCGCCGACAGGGTCTGGGCGGTGTCGCCTGGCAACACCGGCACAGCCACCTGGTCGACCATCGGCCCGTGGTCCAGCTCGGCCGTGACGAAGTGCACGGTGGCGCCATGCTGGGCATGGCCGGCCGCCAGCGCCGCCTCGTGCGTGTGCAGGCCGGGGAAATGCGGCAGCAGCGACGGGTGGATATTGAGCATCCGGCCGGCGTAGTGCTCCACGAAACCGGGGGTCAGGATGCGCATGAAGCCTGCCAGCACGACCAGGTCCGGCGCGAAAGCATCGATGGCCTCGGCCAGCGCGGCATCGAAGGCCTCGCGGCTGACGTAATCCTTGTTCGGCACCACGGCCGTGGCAATGCCGTGGGCGGCGGCAAATTCCAGGCCCTTGGCGTCGGCGCGATTGCTGATGACGGCGGCAATCCGGGCCGGCCACTGCTCGGCCTGCGCCGCGCGGACCACCGCTTCCATATTGCTGCCACGTCCGGAAATGAGGATGACGATGTTTTTCATGGCCGCCATTGTACCTGTTGCCGCAGAGCAGACCAAGAAAAGCGGCCGGGGACGGCAGGATTATGCTGCGCCGCAGCAGACCCGGACAGCGGCCGGCGGCGAGGGAAAAGCGCTTATTCGAAGGAGTAGAATACCCGGAACGGGACTTTCTTTTCGGCCCAATAATCGGCCGCGTCGCGGAACACGTCGAGCAGGGTTTCGCGCGCTTCGCGGTCGAATTTCTGGGTATTGGGCAGCTGCTCCAGTACGATCAGGAAACCCGTCTGCGGACCGGCCTTGAACATCGTTTCCGTCAAGGTCTCGCGCAGCGCATCGAAGTTCTTGCCGCAAGGCTTTGGCAGTTTGAACGATTCCGCGATGATGCCCAGGACTTGCTGCTTGGTCAGGCCAGCATTGCAATGTGCGTACAGAAAATGCTGACCCAGGCGGCCGGCCTCCGCTTGCAGTTCAGTGACACGGAAGGCCCTGATGGACTGAACAAGGTTGGGCGGCACGGTTAAGAACAAACTCATTTTTCCCTCAAATCGACCTATTTATGTAAGGTTGGTTTTAGCGCAGGCACCTGTACAAATACGAGACATTGCAAAATGCGAGACATTGCGACATTCCTTCGGGCAGAAAAGTTTCTTTAAGTCAATTCAAGCCCTAAGCTATAAGGGTAACGTGTTGTACAGCATGAATCAACTCGAATGTGGTTCTGCACGCAAGATTTGTTAAAAAGGGGTCATCTTCAGTTCAATTTAAGCGTGATTGACGAAAATTTCGCCCCTGGCCGCAACAACGCGCGGTCGTCACGGGCGCCGCCCGCGGCCCTGCCCGGCGTTACAAATTGTTGCCATGCGGGTCGTCGCCCGGGGCGCCGCCAGCGTTACTATAAGGGTGCGCGGTTCGCCATGCGGTCGAGCCGGCACCCGGACAATCGAGCAGTAAACCAAATAACGAGGTATCCCAAATGAAGCTGCAAGCCCATCTGCTGTTAGCGGCCCTGGTGGTCGGCGCCCTGCCTGCCGTCCAGGCAGCCGACTTCGAAGATTTTGGCCGTGTCGTGCGCGTCACCCCGCAGGTCGAGCGCTACAACCGGCCGCGCCAGGAATGCCGTACCGAATACGTGCAGGTCCAGCAGCAGCCCCAGCGCAGCGCGGGCGGCTCGATCATCGGCGGCGTCGCCGGTGCCCTGCTGGGCAGCAATATCGGCAGCGGCAACGGCCGCACGGCGGCCACCGCGGCCGGCGCCATCGCCGGCGCCATCGCGGGCGACCGCATCGACAACCAGAATGCCGGACCCGGCGGCGTGCAGGAACAGGCCGTGCGCCAGTGCCGCATGGTCGACAGCTGGGAATCGCGCACCAACGGCTACGAAGTGGTGTACGACTACCGCGGCCGCAACTACACGAGCATCATGTCCTTCGACCCGGGTGAGCGGGTGCGCCTGCGCGTGTCGATCGAGCCAATGGCCAACTGATCCGGCCCTGCCCTGCCCCGACTGCCGGCTCGATGCCGGCAGTTTTCATTTGTGCGCTTGCTACGTGGCAAGCAAGCGCGGGATAATGCAGCATCGGTACCTCCCCTTGCCCCCCTTCCCCATGCTGATCAAACGTAAATCCATCGAAAAAGAAGAATCGTCCCGCCCGGCCAACAAGCCGCCGCCGGCACCGCGCAAGCCGCGCTATGCACCGGTCACGCTGTCGGAACAGGATGGCGTGCGCTACCTGCACTTCGGCACGGAATGGGTGCAGGGCGCGATGCGCATCCGCAAGCCCGACTGGCCGGAGCTGGAATACGCGCAGCAGATGATGGCATGGATGCTGTGGCAGCCGGCGCCCCGCGCCATCGCCCAGCTGGGCCTGGGCACGGCCGCATTGACCAAGTTCTGCTACAAGGCTTTTCCCGACGCGCAGGTGACGGCGGTCGAACTCAATCCGCACGTGATCGCCATCTGCCAGTCGATGTTCAAGCTGCCCGACAACGATGCGCGCCTGCATGTGCTGGAAATGGATGCGCTCGACTTCGTCAACAATCCCGCCCGCCACGGCACCCTGGACGTGCTGCAGGTCGACCTGTACGACGCCACCGCGCGCGGCCCCGTGCTGGACACGCCCGAGTTCTACCAGGCCTGCGCGGCCTGCCTGAACGACGGCGGCATCATGACGGTGAACCTGTTCGGCGACCACCCCAGCTACGCGAAGAACCTGAAGGCGATGAAGTTCGCGTTCGCTCAAGTGATCAGCCTGCCGCAAGTCCATGATGGCAACGTCGTCGCGATCGCGTTCAAGACGGCCCGCGCCATCGAACCGGCCCTGCTGGCCGAACGGGCCGCGCACATCGTGACCGAGACCAAGCTGCCGGCCAAGTCCTGGGTCAAGGGCGTGCTGGCCAGCCAGACCTGACGAAAGCCGCCATGCCCGCCTCCCTCGACCTGCAACAGATCTTCACGTGGCTGCTGGCCGACGGCATGGTCGACAAGGCCCACGTGAAGGCCCACTTCACCCAGGCCCAGGGCATCCTGCGCAACACGGCCGGCTCGATGCACCCGCTGTGCGCCGTGGCCCACTGCAAGCTGGTGTCGACGAAGGCGCCGCACCGGCTGCTGACCCTGGACCTGCTGACGGAGTGGCTGGCCAGTCGCGTTAACCTGCCGCTGTACCGCATCGATCCGCTGAAGGTCGACTTCACCCGCGTGGCGGACGTGATGTCGGCCAGTTACGCAGCGCGCTTCAATATCCTGCCCGTCGAAATCGGTCCGGATACCCTGACCGTGGCCACGGCCGACCCGTTCGCGCTGGAATGGGAGCAGGAAATCGCCCGCATCTCGCGCCGCTCGATCCGCCGCGTGATCGCCAACCCGCTCGATATCGCCCAGTACACGTCGCAGTTCTTCACGCTGGCCAAGTCGATCCGCGACGCCAACAAGTCGACCGGCCAGGACCTGGCACTGCGCAACAACTTCGAGCAGCTGGTCGAGATGGGCAAGAGCAACCGCCAGGTCGACGCCAACGACCAGCACGTGATCAATATCGTCGACTGGCTGTGGCAATACGCCTTCGAGCAGCGCGCCTCGGACATCCACCTGGAGCCCAAGCGCGACATCGGCAATATCCGCTTCCGCATCGACGGCGTGCTGCACCAGGTCTACCAGGTGCCGGCCGTCGTGATGATCGCCATGACGGCGCGCATCAAGCTGCTGGGGCGGATGGACGTCATCGAAAAGCGCCGGCCCCAGGATGGCCGCATCAAGACGCGCACGGCCGGCGGCCAGGAAATCGAGCTGCGCCTGTCGACCCTGCCCACGGCCTTCGGCGAAAAGCTGGTGATGCGCATCTTCGACCCGGACGTGGTCGTCAAGACCCTGCCGGAGCTGGGCTTCCCGCCCGACGACGCGGCCCGCTGGGACGCGCTGACGAAACGCCCGCACGGCATCATCCTCGTCACGGGACCGACCGGCTCGGGCAAGACCACCACCCTGTACACGACCTTGAAGGCCCTGGCGACGTCGGAAGTGAACGTGTGCACGGTGGAAGACCCGATCGAGATGGTGGAAGCGTCGTTCAACCAGATGCAGGTGCAGCCGGGCATCGACCTGTCCTTCGCCGACGGCGTGCGCGCGCTGATGCGCCAGGACCCGGACATCATCATGGTGGGCGAGATCCGCGACCTGGCCACGGCCGAAATGGCGATCCAGGCCGCGCTGACGGGACACCTGGTGCTGTCGACGCTGCACACGAACGACGCGCCGTCGGCCGTCATGCGCCTGCTGGAACTGGGCGTACCCTACTATCTGCTGGAAGCGACGGTGATCGGCATCATGGCGCAACGCCTGGTGCGCACGCTGTGCGAGGAGTGCAAGACACCGGACGGCGACATCGCCGACGAGATCTGGAACGGTATCGGCGGCGCCTGGAATATCCCGAAACCGGCCACGATCTACCGCCCGGCCGGCTGCCCGGAATGCCGCAGCACGGGCTACCGGGGCCGCACCGGCATCTACGAGCTGCTGACGGTGACGCCGGCCCTGAACGAACTGATCGAGGAAGAAACGGACATCGGCGCGCTGCGCCGCCAGGCCATCGCCGACGGCATGCGGCCGCTGCGCATTGCCGGCGCGTGGAAGATCGTCGACGGCACGACGACGGCCGAGGAAGTGCTGAAGGCGACGGCCTCGCTGGCGTAGAAAAAATGTCGCGCCGGCCCTTGCAGCGTGCAATCGCCATGTATATAATACGGCCTCTTTCGGGTCGTTAGCTCAGCTGGTAGAGCAGCGGACTTTTAATCCGTTGGTCGCAGGTTCGAATCCCGCACGGCCTACCACGAATAGATCAGAAAAGCCAACCGCTCGCGGTTGGCTTTTTTGTTTTCCGCGCCGGTTTAATATCGCCTTGTCCGCCGCTTGTCCGCCTTCAATTCCCGTATGGCGCGATCCCCCAAACTTCTGGAACGGCATTTCCGATGCCATTCACCTGGGAGCTTCGACGATGACGCAAATCTTGAAAACGCGCGATATGGTGACAGCAATGTGTTTTTCGCTGGGCGTCTATGCCGGATGGGAATGGGCGAAAGTCACCCTGATCGGCATTTGCTGATGCCCGCGCGGGCGGCCCGGCAGGCGCCCGCGTGAAACTTTTACGACAAAATATCTTCCTAAAAAAACAAGGTTCAGCGTTAGCATAGCGGTCTCATCAACTCCATGGAGTTTTCATGAAACTGCTCGCCCTCGCCGTTGCATTGTCCCTGTCCCTGCCTTTCGCCGCCGAAGCCGCTTCTACCGCCAGCGCCCAGCTCAACAACTTCCGTGTCGAAGTGATCGACCTGGACCTGAACGACGGCATCCAGGCCGCCCTGACGCTGACCGATTCCGGCGCCCTGCTGGCCGCCGGCTACTATGCGGACCTGTCGGACTTGCCCGGCCCGGTGCAGTACCTGACGGGCGACGGCACGGCGCAGGTTGTCGTGCCCGCCGGCCACGCCAGCGCCACGTTGGACGGCGCCAACGCCAGCACCAGCGCCTCCTTCAGCGGCACCCAGGGCGAGACCTTTGCCCAGGTCCTGGGCGGCCACCAGTTCACGCTGACGGCCAACACCCAGCTGGTGCTGCGGGGCGATGCCGACGTGACGGCTGCCTTCGACGCCACCCGCTACGGCTTCGGCCACGCGATGACCTTCGTTTCCTACGTCGGCGCGGATGGTTCGGAAGTGCTGCTGAGCGACGTCATCGCCAGCACCGACGCCGAGACCCTGGGACGCGAGCTGTACGTCACGTTCTCGACGGGCGACGCAGCCATCAGCGGTAATTACGGTTACCTGGTGGGCGCGATCGGCACCGTCAGCGCCGTGCCGGAACCATCCACCTACGCAATGCTGGCGCTGGGCCTGGCCGGGATCGGTTTCCAGGCCCGCCGCAAGCGCGCGGGGAAATAAGGCGCTACTGGGCGCGCGCCAGCCGGCGCGTCACCAGTTGCACGGCGAGCGCGCAGCCGAAGGCCATGGCGAAGGCCAGGCCCGCCGGTTGCGTGCGCAGCGCCGTCGCCAGGACGGCGCAGAACACGGCGAAGGCGAAGTAGCCCGTCACCATGCCGCGCAGCAGCTTGACGGCGAAAGCGGGGCCCGACTGCACGTGCGAGAAACCCACCAGGACCGTGCTCATCACGGGGAACATGGCAAAGAAACCGGCCAGGCGCGGACCCAGCCGGGTGGCGCCATACGTCACCGCCAGCACCAGCAGGGCCGCGGCCAGCATGCGCCACGGCAGGTCCGATCCGGCAGTGCGGGCCGGCGTGGCCTCGCGCGTAGGCGGCATCAGCCGCGGCGTGAGCAATAGCGCCCCGATGACGGTGACGAAGCTGAGCGCCAGCGGCAGCTCCAGCAGCCGCAATCCTGCCACCGCGAGCGCATAGGCGCCCAGCGCGCAGGCCATCGCGCCCCACATCGCCAGCCGCGCGGCGGCCCATGCATACACGACAGTGAACACGAGGATCGCCAGCACCGCCATCAAGGTGCCTTCGGCGGCCGTCGCTGCGAAAGGCGCGCCCTGCTCCAGGGTCAAGGTCAGCAGGATGGGACCGGCGACGATGGGAAAGGCCGACATCCAGCCCGCCACGGCCGGGCCCCAGCGCCGTCCGGCCAGGGTCACGGCGTAGATCAGCAGGGGAACCAGCGTCAGTTTCAGCAGCAGGATGGCAGGCATGCGGGCCGCTTCCGTCAAAAGCGGCGATCGTAACATGGCAACATCCCGCCGCGACAGCGCCGTCAGCGTGCGACGACGAGCCGTCCGCCCGGGGCCGGACGCAGCGCGAGCTGTCCGGCCAGGCTGCCGATGAGCCGACCCAGCGGCAGTTCCACCCAGCGGAAGAACGCGGCGCCGCCGGCCAGGCTTGCACCCCACGCCACCAGCATGCCGAAGGCCTGCGCCGCCGGGTCGGCCGGCATGAAGCGGGTAAACGCCGCGTTCACCAGCAGGCAGA
>Ga0209913_1000105_pt1 | contig 94543 bp, 91 predicted proteins | sample PersoiDNA2013203_FD_185805 | JGI IMG/M metagenome (GOLD analysis project Ga0209913, IMG submission 185805) | Permafrost soil microbial communities from the Arctic, to analyse light accelerated degradation of dissolved organic matter (DOM) -... | ecosystem: Environmental > Terrestrial > Soil >...
GGCGACCACGGGCGTCTACGACTCCTGGGTCAATTGCTGCCCCTTGAGCTACACCAGTCCCAACGCCCACAGCAAGCGCGATGTACTGGGAACATGGCTGCTGGGCGTACTGGCAGGGCACAACCGCTACGCCCACATCACCGGCCTGCGAGGCGACGCCGTGAGCCCGCAGATTCTGGGGATGGAGAAGATCATCAGCGAAGACGCGCTGCGCCGCTCGTTGTCGCGCATGAGCGCCGAGCAAAGCCAAGCCTGGCTTGTGCCCCAACTCATGGGTAGCGTGCAAGCCGCACTGAGCACCCCAGGATCCTGGATATCGACACCACCATCAAACCTTTGTACGGCAAACAAAGCGGGGCTGAGGTCAGCTACAACCCGCACAAGCCCGGTCGCCCCAGCCACGCCCTGCATACCTATTGGGTCGGCAATCTGCGCCTGGTGCTGGACGTTGTTGTCTCACCAGGCAAAGAGCACAGCGCCGCCAAGGCGCGTCCTGGCCTGATCGGCGTGCTGGAAAAGTTAACACCCCAGCAGCGCCCGGCCTTGGTTCGAGGAGACTGCGGCTTTGGCAACGAACCCTTCATTGCCGAACTGGAGAACCGCGCCCAGCCCTACCTGTTCAAACTGCGCCAGACCGTGGGGGTGAAGAAATTGCTGGCGCGCCAATTCGCGCGTGATGACTGGAGTACACCCGGCCCCAGCGACCAAGGCTGGAGCGCGGTCGAAGACACACTCAAACTCTCGGGCTGGGACAAATCGCGCCGGGTGGTCATACTGCGTCGCGCGGTCAAGGCCGATTTAGCGCTGAGTCGCAAAACCAAGAACGAGCCGGGCGAGCAGATCGAGTTGCTGATGCCGGACAAAGACGTGCAGGCCTGGGAGTACGCGGTGCTGGTGACCAACAGCACCTACGCCTTGGACGCTTTCGGTCAACTCTATCGGGACCGGGCTGACTGCGAGAACGGCTTTGACGAGTTGAAGAATCAGTGGGGATGGGCGGCTTCACGACCCAGGACATTGAGCGCTGCCAGACCAGTGCCCGCGCCGTGGCGCTCGTGTACAACTGGTGGTCATGGTATTGCCGAGCGGCCAAACCGGGCGCACGCATGGAGGCCATCACGAGTCGCGCACTATTGCTCGCCGGTGTGGGGCGAGCGATCAAACATGCTGGACAGACCACGCTGTATCTCACGCCCATGCACGCCGCAAAAAACAAGCTGCTCGCGCTCATCACCAATATCCGTGCGGCCTTGAGTCATGTAAGGGCTGTTGCGGAGCAGTTGCCTCTGACAGACCGCTGGAAGACGTTCCTGGACTACGTGGTGGCAAAAATCACCCGCCCGCTGCCGCCGTGGCTACCGCCAGACCGCCTCGAATTGGCAGGGTAACTGCCGTTTTTAGGATCAATAACAAGGGGCAGGGCTGATTACCAGCAGGGGGTGCATCAGTTGCCGCGCGCCAAAGTGTTAACCGCGATCGCGCGAACGGGCCACCAAGCTCACCAGCGCCATGAGCACCGCGCCGGTGGCGGCGGCAATCAGCACCGCCTTGACGGGTTCTTCCTTGATGTAGTTGACCGTGGTGTCAGAGGCGTGTTCGGCCTTGACGCGCAGTTGGTGCGAGGTTTCACGCACGCTGTCCATACCACGGTGGGCCATGGCGCTGACCTGCTCACTGGCGCGCTCCAGCATGGGGGCGGTCTGGTGACGCAGGTCTTGCAAAGAGACAGCCACGCTATCCACGGCACCGTTGGCGGCTTGTTGGGTGGCGCGGATGGCCTGGTCGGCAGAACGCGAGGCTTGTTCGATCAGATGGCTGGATTTGTCGGTAGTAGAGAGGAGCGACATGTTGATTCCTTGGAAGTGGGTGGGAGGTGGGAGGACTTAACGCCCTCTCATCGACGCGAACAGGAAGCTGGCAACTGCCAGGACGATGAAGACAAAAAACAGGATCTTGGCAATGCCCACAGCACCTGCGGCAATGCCGCCAAAGCCGAACAGGGCAGCGATCAGGGCGATGACAAAGAAAACAACGGCGTAGTGCAACATGGTGTGTTTCCCGGTTTTAGAGTGTTTTGACAGACCAGCATGAGCCGGTCATGTCGTCCTACAACTTGCCAAAATTGGCTTTGGCTGCAGCCAGGCAGGTGTCTTTGGCGGTCGATGCGAGCGCATCACACTTTTCCTGGGCCACCTTGAGTTGCGCTGCCCGCTTATCGGCTGCGGCATCGGCGCGAACCTCTTTGGTCTCGCTACTGGCCTTGGCATTGGCATCCGCCGTCTTTTCATTGGCGGTGGTGTTGGCCGCCGAGGTCTTCATCTGCACGGTGGCGTCGGCCTTGGCAGCGATCAGGGCGGCTTTGGCTTCCTTCACGCATACATCCTTGGGATTCCCATTCAGGTCATCACACTTTTGCTTGGCCACGCCATAGGTGGCTTCTCCCTTGGCAACGCGCACCTTGTACTGGGTTTTCAGCGTCGGCTTGTAGCTGTTGTCTAGTTCGGCCAAGGCCACGGCTTCCTTGCCTTTGGCTTCGGCAACGCAGATGTCCTTGGCATTGCTGGCCAGTGACGCGCAGCCCTTTTTGTCAGTCTTGTACTCAGTCTTGATGCGGGTCTTGCTGGCGCTGAAATCGGTGGATGACATCGATTGCGCAATGGCGTTGGTGCCAAACAGCAAACAGGCGGCCATTGCGACGCCACTGAGCAGATTGAGGGGTTTCTTCATGGTCATTCCTTAGAGTTAAGACTTTCGCAAGCAGCAAGGGCTTCGAAGTGCTGACAGTAAGGTTTGGCAAGCGGGGGGTCTGTTCGCTTGCACACATAAAAAAATGCCTTCATTGCCGCCGCAGTTTGAACAGATCCAGTGACAGCGCCGTACCGCTCAGGATGATGACGCCGCAGATCAGCATCAACGACGTGGCGGATTCGGGCGGGGTGCAAACCCGGGTAACACTTTGTCCACGTTTCAACGCGAATAGTGGAGCGGTTCAGGTGTTCGAGCCGCGAACTCACTCCGGCGGCTGTCACCCAAAATCACCTAATTGGACTTCCAGGAACCTGCCGTTCGCGGCTGTCGGCTTACGCTGCGCTATTGACGGCCACCGGAAAAATTAATCATCGCCCTTGTCTGACTGCTCCCGAGTTTCTGGCATCGTGGCGAAAGGCCGGTTCCGGCGAAATCCAAAGTCAGCTTTCGACTTTCCGTAGGGTTTCATGCGGTTCCGGTGAACGTCGGGTATGTGTCTTTGGCCCCCGGTCACCGCTGTGGTCTGTTCATGCTTAAATCCGGTGTCAGCTTTGGAGCGGGTGCTGGACCCGTAGCGGCATTCTAAAACCGACGGTCACGCTCACTCAAGGAAGTGGCGCTATTAACGAACTACCACCCGCCAACATGTTTCGAAATCAGCCGACCGTCCATCCGATGGCTGGCTACAAGTAGCCAGATGATTTTCAATATACCAATTAGTAAGTATGCCAAGTGATAAAGTCGCCATAGACCAAGCACCAGTAAAGTAAGTAAGCTCTTTGTGAGCACCAGCATGAACTTCCACATCCTTCATCTGCGCTCGCTCAAAACCAGAGTAACGCTCTTTACGTTGACCATTTTCATGGTCAGCATGTGGACGCTGGCCTTTAACACCAACCGCATGCTGCGCGCGGATATGGAGCGCGTGTTGGGCGAACAGCAATTCGCCACGGTTTCCATGAAGGCCGAAGAGGTCAATGAGGAACTGGAGCGCCGCATGCAGGCGCTGGAGAATGTTGCCCGCCGAGTGAGTCCGGCCATTCTGGGCAAACCGGCGGCCTTACAGGCACTCCTGGAAGAGCACGTGATTCTGCAGACCCTGTTCAACGGTGGCACCTATGTCACCCGCACGGATGGCATCGCGATTGCCGCTCTTCCGGTTTCAGCAAGCCGAATCGGCATCAACTACCTGGACCGCGACTACCTGGCCGCTGCGCTCAAGGAGGGGAAAGCGATAGTTGGTCGGCCAGTCATAAGTAAGTCCCTAAATGTGCCGATTCTCGGCATTGGGCTGCCGATTCGCGATACGCAGGGGCAGGTAATCGGTGCCCTGGCCGGTGTGATCAACCTGGGCCAGCCCAATTTCCTAGACAAGATTGCCGCCAGCCACTACGGCAAGACCGGCGGCTACCTGCTGATTGCACCGCAGCACAATCTGTTTATCACCGCCACCGACAAGAGCCGCATCATGCAGCCGCTTTCGGCCCCGGGCCTCAATCCGATGCAGGACCGGTACATGCAAGGCTTCAACGGATTTGGGATCGCCGTGAACTCGCATGGCATAGAAGTGTTATCAGCGGCGCAGCGGGTTCCGGTCGCTGGCTGGGTCGCTGTCGCCGTGCTGCCCACAGCAGAAGCTTTTGCTCCGATCAACGTCATGCATCAGAGGATGCTGCTGACAACCCTCTTCCTTACCCTGCTGGCAGGTGCTCTGACCTGGTGGGTGTTGCGGCGCGAACTGTTGCCGCTGCTCAAGACGGCACGCAGCTTGGCCACCCAGGCAGAAACAGACCAGCTCCCGCAACCCTTGCCCCTCACCAGACAGGACGAAACCGATCAATTGATCAGTGGCTTCAATCGGCTGCTGCAAACCTTGACGAGACGGGAAGAGTCCTTGAAGGAGAGCGAAGAGAAGCACCGGCTGCTGGTTGATAACAGCCACGATGTGATCTGCACGCTAACTAAAGCGGGTGTATTTACCTTCATGTCGTCGGCCTGGACCGCGCTGCTGGGGCATCCGCTCAACCAGGTCGTCGGGCAAACAGTCTTTACTTTTGTTCATCCGGAAGATGTTGCTGTGTGCACCACGTTTATGCAAAACGTGATGGCGACGGGGCAATCGCAAGCGGGCATCGAATTGCGCCTTCGCCATCTCGACGGAAGCTGGCGTTGGTTCCACACCAATGCAGTTCCGTTAAAGGACGAAACCGGGAAAGTCATTGGCTTACAGGGAAGCGCGATGGACGTCACCGTGCGCAAACTGGCAGAGGAAGATACCCGCATTGCTGCCACCGCCTTTGAGTCACAGCAAGGCATGATCATTACCAATGCTGAGAAAGTGATCCTGCGCGTCAACAAGGCTTTCACCGAGATTACCGGCTACACGATGGAAGAAGCTGTGGGCCAGACGCCACGACTGCTCAAGTCAGATCGGCACGACGCAGGCTTCTATGACGCCATGTGGGCGAGCATCACGCGTAGCGGGTCATGGCAAGGCGAAGTCTGGAACCGACGCAAGAGTGGCGAGGGGTATCCCGCACGGCTCGGCATCAACGCGGTGAAAGACGCTGCAGGGCTGGTCACTCACTACGTTGGCGTCTTCAGCGACATCACTGAGCGCAAAGTCTCCGAAGAAAAGATCGATCGCCTGGCCTTCTATGACGCCTTGACCGGCTTGCCAAATCGCCGACTGCTGATCGACCGGCTGCAGCAGGCCCTGGCCGCCACTGCCCGCCACCATTGCAAGTGCGCGCTGCTGCTCATTGATCTGGATCACTTCAAAACCCTCAATGACACCCTGGGCCATGAGCAGGGCGATCTGCTACTGCAGCACGCCGCCAAGCGTTTGTGTGCATGCGTGCGCGAGAGCGACAGCGTGGCCCGAGTAGGCGGCGATGAATTCATCGTGTTGATGGAAGACATGAGCCAGAGCGACCAAGAAGTTGCCACCCAGGCCAAGGCCCTGGGCGAAAAAATCATCGGCACGCTCAGCCAGCCCTACCAGCTCGGCAGTTCCTCGCATCACAGCACCGCCAGTATCGGCATTACCCTGTTTGACGGCGCCCAGCAGGAAAGCGCCGAAGAACCCATGAAGCAGGTTGAACTGGCCATGTACCAGGCCAAGGCGGCAGGCCGTAACACCCTGCGTTTCTTTGATCCACAGATGCAGGCTGTGGTCACCGCCCGTGCGGTATTGGAGAACGGCTTGCGAGAAGCGCTGAAGCAAAACCAGTTCCTCCTTCACTACCAGGCCCAGATGGTAGGCGGACGCCAGATCACAGGGGTTGAAGCACTGGTGCGCTGGCGGGATCCGCGGCGCGGCATGGTGTCGCCGGCCGAGTTCATTCCATTGGCAGAAGAAACTGGACTGATCCTGTCGCTCGGCCAATGGGTACTGGAAACGGCCTGCACCCAGTTGGCACGATGGGCGACCCGGGCCGAGATGGAACATCTGACGGTGGCGGTGAATGTCACTGCGAACCAATTCCAACAGGGCGACTTCGTCGAGCAGGTGCTGACAGTGCTGGAGCGCACCGACGCCAACCCGAATCGGCTCAAGCTGGAGCTGACCGAGAGCATGCTGATATCGAATGTCGAGGATGTCATCGCCAAGATGACTGCACTCAAAGGAAGAGGAGTGTGTTTCTCACTCGATGATTTTGGCACCGGCTATTCGTCGCTGTCGTACCTCAAGCGCCTGCCACTGGACCAACTGAAGATTGACCAGGGCTTCGTGCGCGACATCCTGATCGATTCCAACGACGCTGCCATTGCCAAGATGGTGATCGCCCTGGCCGAGAGTTTGGGACTGTCGGTCATCGCTGAAGGGGTCGAAACCGAGGCGCAGCGCGACTTTCTGGCTGGTCTGGGCTGCCATGCTTATCAAGGTTATCTGTTTTGCAGGCCTTTGCCGCTGGAGGAGTTCGAGGCGTTTTTTCAGAGGGTTTGAGGCACATTCGGTGGCCGCTTTGGGGTGAGCAAGAGCCGGCCGCTAAGCGCCTTGATTTCAGCGACTTTATTGAATTTCCATACAGGTATAAAAATTCCGACAAACCGCGCAGATCGTTTTGGTCGATTCTAGTCTTCAATCAAGCAGACCAAAAAAATTGGAAGTGCATATCGAATGAACGCAAAGCTGCGCTGCTGTCTATGGCTTCCTCCTACCAGCTTCAGCAATGTGGATGGAACGCCGCCAATTGAGCGACAGCTCGATGGAACTCTGATCTACAGAATTTTCGGTTTCCCGTAAGCTGCCATTGGTCGGTGTCCGCTTCCGCTGCGCTGCCGACAGACACCGCCGAAAACTGATCGTCACCCTCGACCGACCGGTTCCGAGGTTAGGGGCCGGGAAAATGACGAAATTAGACCCGCGACGCCAATGACCGGTTACGAGAAACCAATGCAATGCCAGGCGTCGTCTCGACCGACCGGTTACGCTGCAAAACCGACGTAGTTTTCTTGATTTCCTTTCGCCGGACATCCATGGCCAAGGGTTATCAAACCGTCGCCAGTCGCTGCATCATGTCTGGAAATTGCGCCACCATGCGAATCAGCAACGAGGCCTGCGCGTTGGGTTTGGCACGGCCTTGTTCCCAGTTTTCAAGCGTTCGCGGGTTGGTGCGCAGGTAGCGCGCAAACACCGGGCGCGACAAGCGCAACTGTTCGCGCACATTGATCACATCTTGTGGCGACAGCACCGGCACGGGTTTGCTTTCAACCTTGAAAGTGCGCAGCGTCAGCTTGCCTTCGCGCTCGGATTTCAAAGCGTCAAAACCCTCAGTCAGTTCAGCAAAAATATCACGTTTATTGGTCATCATGTTCTCCGTCTAGGGGTTGGCGATTTTTCAACTCGTTTTTCAAAAGCTGTTTGAGCACTTTTCGCTGTGTCGGAGTTAAGTCATCGGCTTGGTCTTTGTCATAGACCGCAAAAAGCCAAAACTGATCACCGCCCGACCACCAGTAATAAATCACCCGCAATCCACCTCGTTTGCCTTTGCCGCGACGCGGGTCCGCTTGACGCAGTTTGCGCAAGCCGCCCGTGCCTTCCATAACGTCGCCGGCTGTCGGGTTGTCCATTAGCTCAAGCTGCAAAAGCATGTAGGCTTCGTCGTCCATGTAATCTTTGCGAGTTCGCTCGAAAGGTGGTAGTTCAACAAAGGTAGCCTTCATTGCTAAATTGTACGTTAGTTGCGTATCAAATTGAAGTTCCAGTAACCTGCCGTTCGTGGCCTTGGAATCACACTGCGCAACGCTCACCCAATCGGATCCATTGATTTCAAAACCCATATTGACAGAGCCGGATAAAAATGGCATCCACCGGGGGTCAACTGCGCATCAAAAACCTCGAACAGAGTCAGGCCGGGCAAGCAACATCGCACCGGTAGTTTTGAGCCATTTCGCCTTCTAGCCCCCGTCCACACTGGCTACATAACTATATATTTCATAGCGGACACGTAGCCGAGCGCCGCAAGGGCTGGGGCGCTGGCCTTGAACAGCACGTTGGCGGCAATTTGCCGCCAGAGCTGCCGAGCCCGAAAAGACACGCAGATGGCCAGGTGGCGGCGCACCGCCGATTGGTGAAGTTAGACTCAAGCCCTGTCAATACCGAACACAACAACGGAGACTTTCATGATCCTCGAACTCGCAGACATCCGCATTCACCCTGGTCAGAACGCCGCTTTTGAAGAAGCCATCCAGCGTGGTTTGAAAACCGTCATCCATGAGGCCAAAGGGTTTCAGGGCTACAAGGTCAACAAGGGCATTGAAAACGCCGAGCGCTACGTTCTCCAGATTTTCTGGGACACGCTGGAAGACCACACGGTGGGTTTTCGCCAGTCGCCAGCCTTTGCCGAGTGGCGTGCCATCGTCGGGCCGTTCTTTGCTGGCGCGCCGAACGTCGAGCACTTTGAGTTAGTGGCCAAATCGGCCTGAATCTGATAACCCCCTGACAGAAAGATAAAACACCATGCCTTACGTTTTCAATCCCGCCCCCATCGTGTCCGTCCCCGTTGTGGGGAGCGCCGCGCGCTTTCCGGTGCACCGTATTTATTGCGTCGGGCGCAACTATGAAGATCACGCCAAAGAGATGGGCTTTACCGGCCGCGAGCCGCCCTTTTTCTTCATGAAACCGGCTGACGCGGTGCTGGTGGTCAACGCGGGCGAGACTGCCCGCCTGCCCTACCCCAGCCTGACCAAGAATCTGCACCACGAAATCGAACTGGTGGTGGCGATTGGTACGGGTGGCAAAAACATCCAGGCGGCCGACGCCCACAAGCACATTTTCGGCTACGCCGTGGGTCTGGACATGACACGGCGCGACCTGCAAAACGAGATGAAAAAACAGGGCCGCCCCTGGTGCATCGGCAAGGGCTTTGATGCCTCGGCCCCAATTGGGCCGATTACCCCGGCAGCGGCGGCCGGCGACATCGCCCAGGCTGAAATTTATCTGCAGGTCAATGGCCAGGATCGCCAACGCAGCCAGGTGTCCAAGCTGATCTGGAGCATGGCCGAGGTCATTGAACACCTGTCTGCCGCCTGGGCGCTGCAGCCGGGCGACCTGATTTACACCGGCACACCGGAAGGTGTCGGCGCCGTGGTGGCGGGCGACACGCTCCATGGCGGCGTGACCGGCCTGAGCGCCATCACGCTCACGGTCGAATAGCGCCCCAACGCCGCGGAAAACCCGTTTGCGCCTTCTTGCATCGCTGGCCAAGTTGTGCGCCATTCTGGCCGGTGACTTTGAGTTGACGGGCGTGGCCACCAGCGCGGCGATTGCCTTGTTCCTGCCCAGGTGCCAATGGCAGCGCGGCAACATCGCAGTCGATTTTTCACCGCCAAAGCCGGTATTAAAACCACGCTCATGCTGGACCGGCTGGGCGCGCTGCTGCTGGCAGGGGTGATGGCGCTGCTGGCCTGGCGTACCGGGGTGGGCGCCATCATCCAGCCGAAAAAGACTTGATTTTTTCAAATTACACTGTATTCATGCTGCGTACTCCCATCAAACACTGCAAAAACTGCGGCACCGCCGTGGTTTACCGGGTACCGGACGACGGCGACACCAAAGAGCGCGCGGTGTGCCCGGCCTGCAGCACCATTCACTATGAAAACCCGCTCAACGTGGTAGGGACCTTGCCCTATTGGGGCGACAAGGTGTTGCTGTGCAAACGCAATATCGAGCCACGCATGGGCAAATGGACGCTTCCCGCCGGGTTCATGGAGATGAACGAAACCGTGGCCGAAGGCGCAGCGCGCGAAACGCTGGAAGAATCGGGCGCGCAGTTTGCCATGGAAGGTTTTTTCTCGCTGCTGAGCGTGCCCCGCGTTGGACAGGTCCATGTGTTTTACCTGGCGCGCCTGCTCAGTGACGTGTTCAAACCCGGTTTCGAGACCATCGAAACGCGGCTGTTTGCCGAGGATGAAATTCCCTGGGACGAAATCGCCTTCAGGACCGTCAAGGAAACACTGGAACACTACTTTGCCGATCGGCGCAAAGGCCACTTTGAGACTCATGTCCTTGATATCGCCTGAAATCCTGCTGCTTGGCGAGCTGTGGTTCTACCGCGTTGGTGGCTTTGTGCTGCTCAATGTGCTCGATGACCCGGCCTGGCTGGCGCTGATGTTTTGTTGAGCCATGCTGCCCTGCTACGTTTTACTTGACTTAGAGACCACCGGCGGCAACCCGGTGCACGACCGCATTACCGAGATTGCGGCCGTGCGCATTGAAAACGGGCAAGAGGTGGCGCGCTGGAGCACGCTGGTCAATCCTGGCTGCTCGATCTCCCCGTTCATCCAGCACCTGACCGGCATCAGCAACGCCATGGTGCGCGGCGCCCCCGGCTTTGAGACGGTGGCGCAGCACTTGCTGGCGCTGCTCGACGGCGCCGTGCTGGTGGCCCACAACGTGCGCTTTGACCACGGTTTTTTGCTCAACGAACTGGCCCGCCTGGACGTGGCGCTGCGGGTCAAGACCCTGTGCACGGTGCGCCTGTCGCGCCTGCTGTACCCGCAACACAAGGGCCACGGCCTGGACGCCATCATGCAACGCCACGGCATCCGCACGCTGGAGCGGCATCGCGCCATGGGCGATGTTGAGGTGATGCAAGCCTGGCTCAACATTGCCCGGCAGGAACTCGGCGCGGCCTTGCTTCAGCAGCAGGCACTGGCGCTGCTGCAAACCAGCGCCACGCTGCCACCGCAACTGGAAACCCGGGTGGCTGACATCCCCGAATCGGCCGGGGTTTACATTTTTTATGGTGAAGGACCGCTGCCCCTGTACGTCGGCAAGAGCATCAAGCTGCGCAGCCGGGTGCTGGCGCACTTTCAGGCGGCGAGCCGGGCGCCGCGTGAGATGCGCATTGCCCAGGAGATCCGGCGCATTGAGTGGCTGGAGACCGCCGGTGAGCTCGGCGCCCTTCTGCTCGAAGCCCGTCTGGTGAAAGAAAAGCAGCCCGCCTACAACCGCCAGCTGCGCCGCGAAAGCACGCTATGCGCCTGGCGCCTGGCGGACAACCCCTTGGCCCGGCCGCTGCTGAGCCTGGTGCGCAGTGAGGCCTTGCAGCCGCAGGAGTTTGGGCAGATGTACGGCGTCTACCGCTCGAAAAATCAGGCCATCACCAGTTTGCGCGAACTCGCGGATAGCCAGGGTCTGTGCCTGCAGGCGCTCGGCCTGGAGTCCGGCAAGGGCCGCTGTTTTGCGCACCAGATTGGGCGCTGCCAAGGCGTCTGCTGTGGCGAAGAAAATCCCGAACGGCATCACCTGCGCCTGCAACTGGCGCTGGCGCAGCAAAAGTTGCTGGTCTGGCCCTATCCCGGCAAGGTGGGCCTGCGTGAGTACAACGCCCGCAGCGAGCGCACGGACATCCATATCTTTGATCAGTGGTGTCACCTGGCCACGGTGCATGATGAAGCCGAACTGACGGACGCCCTGGGCAGCCGCAGCACGCTGGCGTTTGACCTCGATACCTATCGGCTCCTGCTGAAACACATCGCAGCACCGGGCAAAGGCAAATTCGAGTTGATCGACTGGACTGGGAAACAGCAGCAGACGCTCAACTCGCTATAACAACTATAGCTACATACTGAGGCAGTACGGGGGCTAGAGGCCTAAAAGCCTTATATAGCCGGGCCAATCACGAACGGCCACGCCGATGTCACTGCAAGGAGCTGCAGCGACGCGGCCGGTTCGCATCAGGCATTGAACTTCGCTGCCACCTCAGCCACGCGCTTGCCAAACAGTTTGGCGGTGTCGAGGTCGCCTTGCGGCATTTCAGCGGGCGATGCGTCCGACGGCGACTGTGCCATGGCACCAGCCGAAGAACCCAGGTAGTTGACGTCGTTGCGTTGCGCCGCCTTGGCGTTGCTCGGCAACATGCCGGTACCGACCCAGATCGCGCTGTGCTGCATCGCCAGGGTGAACAGGTAATGCAGTGTCGAGTGCTTGTCGCCATTGATGGTGGCACTGTTGGTGAAGCCGGCAAACACCTTGTCTTTCCAGGCCTGGCTGTACCAGGGCTTGCTGGAGGCGTCGGCAAACTTCTTGAACTGCCAGCTCACGCTGCCCATGTAGGTGGGGCTGCCCATGATGATGGCGTCAGCGGCGTCGAGCGTGGCCCAACCCGCGTCCGTCAGATTGCCCTCAGCGTCAATCGGGACCAGCTCGGCGCTGGCACCTTCGGCCACGGCTTGTGCCATGCGCAGGGTGTGACCATAACCTGAGTGAAAAACAACTGCTACTTTTGCCATTTGAAATTTCCTTGATGAGATGCGGAAGAAGGAGGTCTGCGGCGCAGACCCTCCGTGGTAAAAAAATGTGATGGTCGTGCGGGGGCCTGTCGGCCAACTCAAGCCCGGCGCCTGGCGTCGAAACTCCAGCCACCGGCGCCGTGCGCGGCCAGCACCAGCAGGCCGCCAACCACCGCGATGTTCTTGTAGAACATCAGTTGCTGCATCATCGCCTGGTCAGCCGGCACGCCCCAGAAATTGTGGAAGAAGAACGTGGCGACCAGCGTGAACACCGCCAATGCCAGCGCCGCAATGCGGGTGCCGAAACCGCTGATCAAGGCCAGCGAGCCGCCAACCTCCACGATGATGGCGATGACGGCGCCCAGTGCGGGCATCGGCAGGCCTTTGGAGCCGATGTAACCGACGGCGCCGGCGAAGCCCAAAATCTTGGAGATGCCAGCAGGCAAAAACAACAGGGCGAACAGCAGGCGACCGATCAGAGTCAGTGGGTTTTGAAGGGTTGTCAACATGGCGAAGTCCTTTTGGAGTTAAAAAATAAAATCAAGTAATCAGAGGGTCAGGTCGAACACCAGCACTTCAGCGTCTTTGCCATGTGCCAGGGTCAGCTGGGTCTCGTCGACCAGCAGCGCCGCGTCACCGGCCGCCAAGCGTTGACCGTTGACGTCGAGTTCACCCCGCACCAGATGCACGTAGCTCTTTCGGTTGGCGCCCAACGTGAGGTGGGCGGACTGGTTACCGTCGAACAAGCCCGCGTACAAGCGCGCATCCGCATGAATCGTGACCGAGCCCTGGCCACCATCGGGCGATGCGACCAGGCGCAACTGGCCCTGCTTTTCGCTGTCGGCAAAGGTCTTTTGCTCGTAGCTGGGTTTGACACCCAGCACATTGGGCTCAATCCAGATTTGCAGCAAATGGGTGGTGGCGTTGGGCGCGTGGTTGAACTCGCTGTGCTGCACGCCGGTGCCGGCGCTCATGCGCTGCACGTCGCCGGGCGGGATCGCCTTGATGTTGCCCATGCTGTCCTGGTGCGCCAGCGAGCCGCTCAGCACGTAGGTGACGATCTCCATGTCGCGATGGCCATGGGTGCCAAAGCCCTTGCCGGCGGCGATCCAGTCTTCATTGATCACGCGCAGATTGCCCCAACCCATGTGCTGCGGATCGTAATAACCGGCAAAAGAGAAACTGTGAAAGGACTTGAGCCAGCCGTGGTCGGCGAAGCCGCGTTCCTGCGATTTGCGAACTGTCAACATAGCAAAACTCCTTGAATGACCCTGATTTTGGGTGCATCCGAGGCCGCTGACATCACATCACTTTGACGACATCATTCAAATTATTTGAATTAACGAAGGATTTGAAAGTCATTCAGACCGCGCGCACCGGCCTTGCGCGGGTGATGCCTGTCCTGTGCGTTCGGCCCTCAGTGCGCCGGGTCTTTGGGGTGGTCAAAAAAGAAACGCAGCATCTCAAGCGTGGCATCGGGGCCGCTCGCATCGGTGTAGGAACCGCTGGCGTGGCCGCCCGACCACGCGTGTCCGGCCCCATGCACCAGCCAGTGCTCGGTCAAAGCCTGGCCTTGGTCGCCATGCTGGGTGGAGCGTGTGTAGCGCCGCCCCTGAGCCGAGACGCCCTGCTCCACCCTCGCACTGCCTGACGGGCGCGCGTGCGAGTCCTGCGCAGCGGCGGCAGCGCCCAAGGCAGCGGCAATCACCTGCTCGCCATTGCGCGGATGCACAGTCTGGTCCTGGTCACCGTGAAATACGATGGTGGGTATGGGTGTGCGCGGCTGCAGCAGCGATTTCGGCACCGCGCCAGCGGGCTCGCCCCTGGCCCGCTCGACGATGCCAACCTGGCCGCTCTTCATCACCATGAGCGCCTCCGCGACGTTGCTTGCGGCGCCACTTGGCAAGCCGGAGTGGACGCCGACGGCCGCAAACAGCTCCGGGTAGGCCGCAGCGACGATGACGGCCATCGCGCCACCGGCCGACAAACCGGCGATATAAACGCGGCGCGCATCCATGTCGTGCTGTTTGATCACCGCCTGCGTCAGGCTGGCGATCAGGGCCGGTTCACCCCGGCCGCGCTCTTGGTGGCTGTGCTTGAACCAATTCCAGCAGCGTGACGGGTTGACGTCTGGGGACTGCTGCGGGTACAGCACGAAGAAGCCCTGCTCGCGGGCTCGCTCATTCATGGCGGTGCCCGCGGCGAAGTCGTCCGGATCCTGGGTGCAGCCGTGCAGCATCACCACCAGCGGCAGTTGTTTGCCAACGTGACCCGGCGGCAGGTAGAGCTTGAAGCGGCCCGTCAACGAGGCATGTGTGTGCGTGCCGCTGATGAACTCGCCGGTGCCGGAATCGGGGGCGCCCGGTTTGCGCGCGTCCACCTTGAATGCACGGCCATCCAGCACCCATGGCGACGGCTTCTGCGTCGCAGCGCCGGGGACAAGGTAAGACCCGGCACCCGCCCACGGGTTTGCGGGGCCAGGCGCAGCGCTCGCGGGCGCAGCGTCACGCAGCGCGCGTTGGATGGCCTGGGTCGCTTCATTCAAGCGGCCCGATGGCGTCATACGTATGGCGGTGCGCATCAGTTCCTGAAGGGTCTTGTTCATACAAACTTTCTTGGGTTGGAATGGAGAGGGCTTCAAGGGGAGATCAGCGCCGACGATTCGCCAGCGCAGCCTTCACTGCCAGGCTGGCCTGCAGCGCGCCCAGAACTTCCAGCGAGTCGATGGTGGCCAGGGCCAGTTCAGGCGTTACGTCAGGCGCAATCGTCACCAGCCCGAGGACGCGAATCTGCAGCGTCTGCCTGGCCGCCTGCAGTGCGCGCAGGTCATCGGCACTGAAATGCTGCAGACCCAGCACCAGCATCTTGCGCGCCACCACCTGCCGCACGGCTTCCGAGTGGGTCCCGAGTTGATTGCGTATGGCGGTGCGGATGAAGTCGGTCCGGTTGCTGTAAAAACCCTCGGCAACCATCAGGTCAACGTGCCCCAAGTCGACAAATCCGAGGTTGATGGTGATCTTCTCCGAGTCCGCCAGCTTGGGCTTGACCGGAAGGGCTGCGATGTTTTGATTCATATCGCCATCTTAGCACCATCCACATGGATGGTTGGTGGATGGTATTAATCGTCAAGCGGTGGCGTATCACGCCAGCGCGGCCAGGCAGTCAGGCCTGCCCGCTGGCGAGTCCGGGAAACTGATTGGCGCTTGACAAGGGCAGAAATGCTATAAATTATATAGCTACAAACACAGATATGACGGGGGCTAGAGGCCAATTGGCCTTAAAAGTCGCCACTACCGCCGGAAGCCAGCGACTCAAACTTGGTGATGGTGTTCAGGAACGCCAGCTTGACCACGCCGGTGGGGCCGTTACGCTGCTTGGCAATGATGATCTCGGCCACGCCCGGCTCTTTGCAGGCGTCCTTGGTGTAGTACTCATCGCGGTAAATGAACATGATGATGTCGGCGTCCTGCTCAATGGCGCCGGACTCGCGCAAGTCACTCATCATCGGGCGTTTGTCGGGCCGCGTCTCCACGCTGCGGTTGAGCTGCGACAAGGCAATCACCGGGCATTGCAACTCTTTGGCCAGCATTTTCAGGCCACGCGAAATCTCGCCCAGCTCGGTGGCGCGGTTTTCGCCATCGCTATTGGAGCCACTCATCAGCTGCAAATAGTCGACCACGATCAAACCGAGCTTGCCGCATTGGCGCGACAGGCGACGTGCGTTGGCCCGCAGTTCGCTGGAGGTCAAGCCAGCCGTTTCGTCAATGTGCAGGGAAATGGTGCGCAGCTTCTCGATCGCCTCGGTCAGACGCGGCCATTCCTCGTCCGTCAGCTTGCCGGTGCGCAAGTGGCCCTGATTGATGCGGCCGATGGAGCCCACAATACGCACCGCCAATTGCGCGGCGCCCATTTCCATCGAGAACACCGCCACCGGCAGGCCTTCGTTGAGTGCCACATGCTCGGCGATATTGATCGCCAGCGCCGTTTTACCCATGGACGGCCGCGCCGCCAGCACCACCAGATCGCCGGCCTGAAAACCGGCCGTCATGCGGTCCAGGTCATAAAAGCCGGTCGGCACCCCGGTGACATCGTTGGGATTGTCGGCCATCTCCTGCACCCGGTCCAACAGCGCCACCACCAGCGAGTCCATGGCTTGAAAACCCTGGCGGGTGCGAGCGCCCTCTTCGCCGATGTTGAAGATTTTTTGCTCGGCCTCGTCCAGAATCGCGGCCACGGCCCGACCTTTGGGGTTAAAGGCGTTGGTGGAGATTTCATCGCTGGCAGCCACCAGCTTGCGCAGAATCGAGCGCTCCCGCACGATCTCGGCGTAGCGGCGGATGTTGCCCGCACTGGGCACATACTGGGCCAGCGAGTTGAGGTAAGCCAGGCCGCCAATTTCTTCGGCCTTGCCCTGGTTTTGCAACTGTTCGAACACCGTGATCACGTCGGCCGGCTTGGTTGCGTTGATCAAGGCACCCAGCGCCATAAACACCATGCGGTGCTCGTAGCGGTAAAAATCACGCTCGGTCAACAAGTCATTGACACGGTCCCAGGCGCCGTTGTCGAGCAACAGCCCGCCCAGGACGCTGGACTCGGCTTCGATGGAGTGCGGGGGAATGCGCAATTGCGCGACTTGGGCGTCTTGACCGTAGTCAAAAGGCACAGCAGAAAGTACAGCAGACATGGGAGTGAGTTTTTCCTTTGAGCCGTCGATACTACGCCAGCGCCAGGCCAACGTCGAATGAAAAGCTGGGCACAAGCCCTTTAAAAGCTGTGGACAAACTGTGGAAATTGCGGGACAAAACGCTTTTACTACGCTGTAGGTTTAAAAAAAATAACACTCATCCGGTCACGTCATTTCCAACATTCATGTTGCAATTCGCAGCGGAATGATTGAGCGGTGGATATGCAGCGTAAGCAGTCGTACAACCACGGTTGCTCGGCCTGCCTGATCATCGAGCTAAATATCATGGCCGACTCGTTTCCGAATATCGATCATGGTGTTTCACAGCCAGCATCCAGCGTGCAATTGTTCCGGGCGCTGCGCCACCACTCCAACAGCTGCTTGAAGCTGCCACCAAAGCCGCGATCGAGAAGCTCCTCCGAAACCATGGAGCATTCGACGGCCGTGCTGAAATCCAAGAGGGTGCTCGATGCCAGCTGGTCACATTCAAGGTAGTTCGCCTTGAGTTCTGCCACCGAAACCGCCCTTAAGTGGGTGCGATTGGGGGGCTGCGCATAGGCGGCCACACTCACCAATGCAGCGAACAACATCACCGACGCTTTCAACGTTAAGTTTGTCATCGAGTTCCCCCCAAGCCGCTTTAAAAAAGAAGCATAAAAATAAAAATACAGTATTAAGAGGTGCAATGATTTGTTGGTTGTCAAAGAATCGGCCCGTGGAACGTCTGTCTTCATGATGGCGTGGTAGCCGCCCGGCACTAGTGGATCGGCTGCTATAGGGTCGCGCCCCAATTGGGTTTCCTGGTTCTCTTCGGCCAACAGCGTAGTAAAACCCGGACAAACGGGAAGCTCGCCACCACGTCTCGCCAAGCATTGATCAGACGCAACATGGCACCAGCGCCGCATCGGCATAGGGGACCCCCCGCAATGGAAGGCGCCCCTGCCACACCACCGGGCATGCGGGTCCGCACCCGGCGGTTCGAGAGTTTGAGGTCATGAGAGTCGGGTACACCCAGCCTTTACCGCGTCGTGCGCACGTCGCCCAGGACGAAACCCGTGGCTGTGCTCGCTAAATGTAGGATCGATCACCCACAGCGCGTAGCCCAGAAACTTGCGCCCGAAGGCGCTGCCCACCGCACTCTTGGCTTCGTTGATTTGAAGCTTCAACACGGCGTACGACTTCCTGAGCAGCTCCATCACCCGCTCGCCCGCCTTCACGCTGCCCACATAGACGTTGCAGTCATCAGCGTAGCGCGCAAAGCTATCCACTTCCTGTTCGTCAGGCCAGCGCTTTGCCATCGGGCTTCCTTCAGCCTCGCAGTCACCCGCGAAACCCTTGCCTTTGGCTAACTCTTCCCCTTGCCGGGCGAGTAGAGGACTTTCACCTCCAAGTAGGTGCGCCCTGCCGGGCGCACCAAAATAAAAGCCCGCAAAGCGGGCTTTTATCAGCTGGAAAATTTATGCCATTTCAGGCTGTAGCCCCCGTAGTACGGTCGCAAGAAGCTACAAATAACATAGCGACACGCTATCTTCAGTAAGTCTGCCCCAACTGATCCAGAATCGCCGGATTCTCCAGCGTGGACGTGTCCTGGGTGATGGTCTCGCCCTTGGCCAATGAACGCAACAGGCGGCGCATGATCTTGCCGGAACGGGTCTTGGGCAGGTTCTCGCCAAAGCGGATGTCCTTGGGTTTGGCAATCGGGCCAATCTCTTTGGCCACCCAGTCGCGCAGTTCCTTGGCAATGGCTTTGGCTTCATCACCGGTGGGCACCGGACGCTTGAGCACCACAAAGGCGCAAATCGCCTCACCGGTCATATCGTCCGGGCGCCCGACCACGGCAGCTTCGGCCACCAGATCGGTCTTGGCGACCAGCGCCGACTCGATTTCCATCGTGCCCATGCGGTGACCTGAAACGTTGAGCACGTCATCAATGCGGCCGGTGATGCGGAAGTAACCACGATCGACACTGCGCACCGCGCCGTCCCCCGCCAGATAAACCGTGCCGCCCAACTCATCAGGGAAATAGCCTTTTTTGAAGCGCTCCGGGTTGTTCCAGATGGTGCGAATCATCGACGGCCAGGGTCGTTTGACGACCAACAAGCCGCCCGATCCATTGGGCACATCGTGACCCGCTTCGTCCACGATTGCCGCCATGATGCCGGGCAGTGGCAAGGTGCAACTGCCTGGAACCAGTGGCGTGGCACCGGGTAGCGGCGAAATCATGTGGCCGCCGGACTCGGTCTGCCAGAAGGTGTCCACAATCGGGCATTTTTCATGACCGATGTTTTTGTAGTACCACATCCAGGCTTCGGGGTTGATGGGTTCACCGACCGTGCCCAGAATACGCAGGCTCGACAGATCCGAGCGGTCAGGGTGCACCTTGGGATCAGTTTCAGCCGATTTGATCAACGCACGAATGGCAGTCGGCGCGGTGTAAAAAATGCTGCACTTGTGGCGCTCGATCATCTGCCAGAACCGGCCGGCGTTGGGGTAAGTCGGGATGCCTTCAAAAATGATTTGCGTGGCGCCTGCTGCCAGCGGCCCATAGGCCACGTAAGAGTGGCCGGTGATCCAGCCGATGTCCGCCGTGCACCAGAACACATCCGACGGCTGCAGGTCAAACACCCAGTCCATCGTCAGCTTGGCCCACAGCAAGAAGCCGCCGGTGGAATGCTGCACGCCTTTGGGTTTGCCCGTGGAACCCGAGGTGAAAAGAATGAACAAGGGATGCTCGGCGCCCACCGCCACCGGCGCGCATTCGGTACTTTGCCCGGCCAATGCATCGGTGAACGTGACGTCGCGCCCGGCCACCATGTTGCAGGCGGTCGTGGCGCGCTGATAGACAAAAACCGTCTTGACCGACTCACAGCCGCCCAGACTCAAACCCTCGTCCACAATCGACTTCAAAGGCAACTCTTTGCCGCCGCGCTTTTGGTAGTTGGCTGTCACCACGGCCACCGCACCGGCGTCCATGATGCGTTCTTGCAGCGCCTTGGCCGAAAAGCCGCCAAACACCACGCTGTGGATGGCACCAATGCGGGCACAGGCCTGCATGGCAATCACGCCTTCGAGTGACATCGGCATGTAGATCAGGACGCGGTCACCCTTGTTGATGCCATGGGCCTTGAGTGCGTTGGCAAACTGGCTGACGCGGGCCAGCAATTCCTTGTAGCTGGTCTTGGTGACGGCACCATCGTCGGCTTCAAAAATGACGGCGGTCTTGTTCTCAACCGGCGTGCCCATATGCTTGTCCAGGCAATTGGCCGAGGCGTTGAGTTCGCCGTCTTCAAACCACTTGTAAAACGGCGGGTTGGATTCGTCGAGGGTTTTGGTAAAGGGTTTGGTCCAGACCACGTTTTCGCGTGCCAGCCGAGCCCAAAAGCCTTCAAAATCTTTCTCGGCTTCGGCGCACAGCGCGTTGTAGCCGTCCATGCCGGAAATGCGCGCGGCCTTGACGGTCGCCTCGCTCGGCGGAAAAACACGGTTTTCAACCAATGTGGACTCAACGGCGGTGGATGGTGAACTCATGGGTAGGTCTCCTTTTGTTAAATTGAATTGTTCGTAACTGTCGGGGTTCCCACTTACAAGCCACTGACGGGCCTCAAGCTGAAGACGTAAGCTGTCCGACCCAGCATTTGGGTCAGACTGCTTTGCGGCTTGCCAACAGCAACGCGACACCGGCCACACCACTGAGCAAAGACCCCAGCAGCACGCCAATTTTCACCTGGGCTTCATACGCCGCATCAGCCCCTTCAAACGCCAGCGAGCCAATAAACAGGCTCATGGTAAAGCCCACGCCACACAGCACGCAGACCCCAAAAAACTGACTCCAGCGACATTGATCGGGCAACTGCGCATCGGTCAAGCGGATCAACAGCCAGGAAGCACCAAAAACGCCGATTGGCTTGCCAATCAGCAAGCCAAACGCAATGCCCAGCGGAACCGTTTGTATCAAAGTAGCGAGCGTCACGCCCTGCAGTGACACGCCCGCATTGGCAAAGGCAAACACCGGCAAAATCAGATAGGCCACCCACGGATGCAGGGCGTGCTCTGCCTTTTCCAGTGGTGAGCCGCCTTTGCCATCCGACAGCGGAATCGCCAGCGCCGTGATCACACCCGCCAGCGTGGCATGAATGCCCGACTTGAGCACGCAAACCCAAATGACCAGCCCGACCACCACATACGGACCCACCGCCATCACCCGAGCCCGATTCAGCCCCAGCAGCACCAGCGCGCCAAGGCCAGCTGCCAGCAGCATGGTGGGCGACAAGTTATCCGTGTAAAAAAATGCAATCACCAAAATGGCACCCAGGTCATCAATGATGGCGACCGCCGTCAAAAACACCTTGAGCGAGGTCGGCACGCGGCTACCCAACAGCACCAAAAGCCCCAAGGCAAACGCAATGTCGGTGGCCATGGGAATACCCCACCCGCGCAAAACCACCGGGTCGCCCCAATTGATGGCGGCATAAATCAGCGCTGGCACCACCATGCCGCCCAGCGCGGCAACGGCCGGCAGCATCGCCTGCTTGAGCGAAGCCAATTCACCGTTCAGCAACTCGCGCTTGATCTCCAAGCCGACCAGGAAGAAGAACACCGCCATCCACAAATCATTGATCCAGATCAGCATCGGCTTGGATAGCAGCAGCCAGTCCGCACCAAGCTTCACCGAGCCAGGAATCTGCAAAAACTGCTGGTAATAAAAGCTCCAGGGTGAATTGCTGAGCAGCAGCGCGACCAATGCAGACAGCGCCAGCAGGACTCCGCTGGCCGACTGTGAACTGATGAACTGATCGATACGACGGGCAATGACTTTGAGCATGGGTGAAGGCGCCGCGGACTGGTCCAGCGGTCATTTGACAGGGGTAAACTTGCAACCATTGTCACCAATTGCGCAACTCCGCTTCATATTCCCTTTAACTACCTGAGGTTTCAAAGCATCATGAGTACCATCCGCCAGAATGACCTGATCGAGTCCATTGCCGCCGCACTGCAGTACATCAGTTTTTACCACCCGGCCGACTACATCACGCACCTGGCGCGTGCTTATGAGCGTGAACAGAGCCCGGCGGCCAAAGACGCCATTGCGCAAATCCTGACCAACAGCAAGATGTCGGCAGAAGGCCACCGCCCGATCTGCCAGGACACCGGCATCGTCAACGTGTTCCTGAAAGTGGGCATGGACGTGCGCTGGGGCGAGTTCACCGGCAGCCTGGACGACGCCATCAACGAAGGCGTGCGCCGCGCCTATACCAACCCCGACAACCCGCTGCGCAAAAGCGTGGTCGCCGACCCGCAGTTTGAACGCAAGAACACCAAAGACAACACACCCGCGGTGATCTTTACCGACATCGTTCCCGGCGACAAGCTCGAAGTGACGGTGGCGGCTAAAGGCGGTGGCAGCGAAAACAAAAGCAAGATGTACATGCTCAACCCGAATGACTCGGTGGTCGATTGGGTGCTGAAAACCGTGCCCACCATGGGCGCGGGCTGGTGCCCGCCCGGCATGCTGGGCATTGGCATTGGCGGCACGGCAGAAAAAGCAGTGCTGATGGCCAAAGAGAGCCTGATGGACAACCTGGACATGCACGAGCTGCAGGCCAAAGCCGCTGCTGGACAAACACTGACAAAAACCGAAGCCTTGCGGATTGAACTATTGGACAAGGTCAACGCGCTGGGCATCGGCGCGCAAGGCCTGGGTGGCCTCACCACTGTGCTGGACGTCAAGATCAAGATGTACCCCACCCACGCGGCGGGCAAACCGATCGCCATGATCCCGAACTGCGCCGCCACGCGGCACGCGCACTTTGTGATGGATGGCAGCGGCCCGGTCTACCTGACGCCACCCGCGCTGGACACTTGGCCCGATGTGCAATGGGCGCCCGATTACGTCAAGAGCAAGAAGGTCAATCTCAACACCTTGACCAAGGAAGAAGTGGCGAGCTGGAAACCCGGCGACACCTTGCTGCTCAACGGCAAGATGCTGACTGGCCGCGATGCCGCTCACAAGCGCATCAAGGACATGCTGGCCAAAGGCGAAAAGCTGCCGGTCGATTTCACCAACCGCGTGATTTACTACGTTGGCCCGGTCGATCCCATCAAGGGCGAAGCGGTCGGCCCGGCCGGCCCCACCACCGCCACCCGCATGGACGGTTTCACCGAAATGATGCTGGCTGAAACAGGCTTGATCGCCATGATCGGCAAGGCCGAGCGCGGCCCGGTCGCGATTGAAGCCATCAAGAAACACAAGAGCGCCTATCTGATGGCCGTCGGCGGCGCCGCCTACCTGGTCAGCAAGGCGATCAAGACCGCCAAAGTGGTGGGATTTGCCGACCTCGGCATGGAAGCCATTTATGAATTCGACGTGGTCGATATGCCGGTCACGGTGGCGGTCGATGCGGGCGGTACCAGCGCCCACATCACCGGCCCGGCGGAATGGCAAAAACGCATTGCCAGCGGTGAATTCAAAGGCATTGCAGTCGCCGGCGCCTGACGGCTTTCTTGGTTGACGGATCGGTTCAGCCGGAAAATTTGACGGCCAAAACCGGACAGGAAACGGAAAGAAGAAGCTCTTGAGCAACGCTTCCCATGATGGGTTTACCCACAGGGGAGCGTTTTCTCAGGCCAATGACAAGCAAGGATGGCGGCAACGAGTCGACTAACGGTCACCGTGCGAAATACAGATCATGCAAGTGGTCAAGACTCACGTCTGATGCTGGCTGGGACAGAACTACTTTCCCGCTCTGCATCAGGTAAACATGATCCGCCACAGCGACGGCTCTATGCGTATTTTGTTCGACGAGGACAATGGTTCGACCGCCCTCCTTGAGCCGCGCAAGAATCTCGAACAATTCATTCACCAGCACCGGTGCCAGACCGAGTGAAGGCTCATCGATGATAAGCAACTGGGGATCAGCCATGAGCCCACGCGCCATCGCCAGCATTTGGGCTTCGCCGCCAGACAGAGAACCGGCCAGTTGTTTGCGTCGCTCACTCAAACGGGGAAACATCTGATAGGACTTTTCTAGATTATCCTTAACGCGTGCACGATACTGCTTCGGGAAAGCGCCCATGATCAAATTTTCCTCGACGCTCATGTCACGGAAAGTCATGCGGCCTTCAGGAATCATTGCCAGGGACACGTCTGCCATCTTCCATGTTGGCGTGCCATTCAATGTTTTCCCGTTCAGTTTCACCTCACCCTGCGACACAGGGAGAAGACCCATGATTGCTCGTAGCAATGTTGTTTTTCCGGCGCCGTTGGGACCGATGATCGTGGTCAGTTGACCTCGAGCAACAGTCAGTGACACGTCCCACAGCACATTGATTGCGCCATAACCAGCGCGAACATTAGAGATTTCAAGCATGCCCACCTCCCGTATAGCTTTTAATGACAGCCGGGTCACGGAAAACTTCTTCAGGTGTACCCTCGGCGATTAGCTCACCAAAGTTAAGTACAGCCACGCGTTGGCACAAGTTGCTGATGGTCTCAATATCGTGCTCGATGATGATGATGCCGACAGAAAATTTCTCGTGCAAATTCTTGAGCATGCTCATGAAGTGCCGCTTGCCCGTCGTCTCGAGACCCGCGAACACTTCGTCAAGCAATAACAGTTTGGGATTGGTGGCCAATGCCTTGGCAACTTCGAGTGCTTTCAATTCAGTCAGCGCAAGCTCGGTCGCGGCATTGCGCGTGGCCTTTTCGGCAAGACTGGTGAACTCAAGAATTTCGTCGATCTTGTTCTGATCAACGCTGCCTGTTCCGAAGCGCTGCGCAACGGTCAGATTTTGTCTCACCGTGAGTTCATGCATGGGTTGCGGTACCTGGAATGTACGCCCGATACCCATCCGTGCTCGTTTGTACATCGGCGCACGCATCACATCTGCCCCGTCAAATGTGATCTGGCCGCTGGTCGGACGAACCAAACCGGAAATGGCATTGAATAATGTGGTCTTTCCCGCCCCATTGGGACCTACCAGGCCCACCACGTCTTGCGTCCCGACGGCGAGCGTCACGTTGTTTACTGCAGTAAGGCCCCCGAAACGGACCGATATATTTTTAAGCTGCAACATGAGCTCTCCTCGTCAACTTGCGCAGCAGCGAGAGCAAGCCGTCAGGGCTAAAGATGATCATCGCTACCAGAAGTACGCCCAGGACCAATTGATGACCCGATGGAATGATGCTCTTGAAAACTAATTGATCGACCAGATAGACGACCACGGCGCCGACAATCGGTCCGGTAATGGTGCGATAACCACCAAATATTGCAGCTACGATTGGTATCGTCACCCATAAGCCGCTGAAGGCGTAATCCGGCTCAAGAAAGTTGATGTAATGGGCGTTAAAGGCACCGACCACCCCGCACATGAATGCGGACACCAGTAGCATGAGCCCCTTGAGCAGCGTGCTATTGACACCCACGACCCGGGTTGCATCCTCGCTTTCGTGCATCGCGCGCAATGCCAGGCCGTAATTGCTACAACGAATATATTGATAGATCGCGGCAAACACCAGAACGATGGTGAGGATAACCAAATAACCACCGGTCTTGCTACTAAGGTCGTACCCGAATATTTCGGGCAACCGTGGAATGTTTGATAAGCCCCCAGAGCCACCGGTAACCGAAGTCCACTGGGTTGCGAGAATCCGGAAGATATGCGCATAGGCCAGAATTGCCAACGCAAAATAGGGTCCCCTTAAACGCAACACCGGAAGCATGGCCAACGACGCAACAACGGCGCCAACACCACCAAGCAGAATCGAGACTAATACGGGTACGCCGAACTTCATGCTCAAGATAGCGGACGCATAAGCACCGACACCGAAAAACGCGGCGTGCCCGAAACTGACCATTCCGCCCAGGTTACCCAGCAATGCCCACGATAGCGCGATACCGCCAATCACCATGGAAGCAACCACCAAGCTCATTACATAATTGTCTCTACCGAATGCTAGCGGCACCGCGATATACACAGCCAGAAGCATGACGATAATTGTTTTATTAGGTTTCATCCTCGTCTCCCTTTCGCGCCGAAAAGCCCGCTCGGCATGACGAACAGAACAAGAAGAAATAATCCCATACCGACCAGTTCCTGCAACGCCGAACTCGCCAGCGTGACAGTCAAGGCTTCAGCGACGCCAAGTAGCACTGCTCCGATCAGAACACCGGGTATTGAACCGATACCAGCCAGTACGGTGATGATGAATGCCTTAACTGTAAGTACACTGCCATAGGCAGGGCTAACTACACCGTAACTGAATAGCGCAACACCTGCAACGGCAGCAAGAATACCTGCCACAACGAATGACACCAGCTCTGTGTATCCGGGATCTATGCCCATCAGTTTGGCGGCATCACGATTGCTCGACACAGCGCGCACGGCACGGCCGTACCAGCTACGGGAGAGCCACCACCAAAGCCCGCCCATCATGACCAGACTAACGACGAAGAACAGCACCTCACTTCGCATGCTATAAAAAGGGCCAACGACAATGGCCTCTTGCATCCAGGTGGAGCCGGTCGAACGTACATCCGCCTTCCAGATCAACAAAATTAGATTGGTCAAAATCACGCCAATGCCATACGTGAGGATCAGCGAATTGATCTCTCTATCTTTTTTGATGCGACCGACCACGAAGTAGACCATCACCGATGACAAGCAGACCACGACCAGAGCGATGGGTATTGCGAAAATAGGATTCCAGCCCAGCCCCGACTCCACTGAGTAGGCAACGTAAGCAGACAACAGAACCAGTTCTCCGTGTGCCAGGTTGATCACTTTCATTGCACCGAAAACCAGCGCTAGACCGAGTGCTATCAAAGCGTACGAGCCGCCCTGTAGCAACCCTGAGTAAAGCGCTTGCAGTACCAATTCTGTCATTTCATCACCTCATTGAAATTTTTCTGCAGGGCGGAAAAGCCACCCCTAAAGCGTGCGCTCGCTCTTCCGCACCTGGCAATTGATTTACCAGGGAACTCCTGGGAAATTGGCCTTGCCGGTTGCGTCTGCTTTGGGCCAGACTATGACGATCTTGTTGCCTTGATGTTGACCCATGCGATGGCTGAAATTCAGGTTGTCGCCGTTGCTACTGAACTGAACGCGGCCTATCAAAGTTTCTCTATCTGTCTTACGCATCTCTTCAGCTACGCCATCTTTCTTCAGCGTGCCTTTGTCTGCAGCGCGAGCGATTGCATCAAACAACAACATCGATTGAACATAGCCGAACTGACCCAGGTAGTCAGGCTCCTTCTTGTACAGCCTCTGATATGTATCGTTGAAGGATTTACCCTCAGCCGTCTTGAACTCTGCAGGAAACGGCAGTACAGCAGTGCCATAAACATTGGGCATCAAGTCAGGAAAATCTGCGGCCATTTTGGGCGTTGCCAAAGACCAAACTCCGACCATCGCCTTGACGTTAGGTTTAAGCACCCGTGCAGCACGAAGAATGCCAACGTAGTCGTTTTCGTAACCAATCATCGCGATGACTTCAGATTTGTCCTGCAATTTCACCTTGTTGATGATCGGCTTGAAATCAGTAATCGCGGGGTCGAACGCGTGGGCTACTACGGTGACGCCTTTGGTCGCCAAATTTTTTTGTAGATCACTGGCAAGACCTGCGGTTGCCTCTTTGGTCGAATACAAAATGGATACCGACTTGACATTCAAATCGCTCAGCAGCCCAACCATTGCTTTCTGATAACCAGCGGAATTGTTGATGCGAAAGAAATTCTTGCGGCCGCTATTCACAAGACTGTCATCGACGCCGCCAGATGTGACATAGACCAGGCCAAGCTTGTTGGCTGCATCCGATGCTGGTGCGATATTGTTCGAGCCGTAGCCGCCGTTGATGGCCACTACGCCCTGGCTAGCGAGTTTTTCAACAGCGGCAATAGCCTTGGCCGGTGCCGACTCATTGTCGACAGTAATAATCTTGATCTTGTGCTTGCTGTTGGTCTTGTTAAAGACATCGGCAGCAACCATGATTCCTTCGTGCATCCCCGCTCCGACACGGGCCAGGGTGCCAGTCAGCGGCAGTTCGACACCAACCAGCAGCTCATCGGCTTGGGCAGCGGACAGTCCTAGTCCACATGCCACCAATGCTGCCAGTCCTATGCGTTTATAAGTGTTCTTCATTGTTTCCGTCTCACTAGTTAGTTTAATTATTTCACTCGCGTCCTTTTAAGGACCCAGTTGCACACACGGCGGGCGCTACAGCCAACATGCCGGCACTCTTTCTTGCCTGTCTATTCCTTGCATATCCGGTTCATTGCCAATGCAGAGGACCAAGGACGAAAAATTATTTGTGGTTTTGTCTATCTATTGAACATCATGTACTCCTTTCAAGGCGGTGATATGGCATCCGCTGGAGACGTCAAACGACGCCGCTTGCCTCTAACTGGGATACTTTCTCGTCAGACATCCCAAGCAGCGTCTGGAGAACCTGCTTCGTATCCTCGCCCAATTGGGGTGGTGCGCTCCGTACGGGCAAGCGCACACCATCGAAGCGGTAGGGCGGGGCCAGTACATGCACACTGCCTGCCTCGGGGTGAGGCATGGTTGTCACGAGCCCCGCATCGATCGCTCGTTTCGAGGTGAGCGCCTCGTGCAGGCCGGCCACCTCACCACAGGGAATTCCGGCCAGGGTCAGTCGATCAAGCAAGTCCTTGCGCTTCCTGCTCAAAAGTTCGCGCCTGATCTCGGGCACCAGTATCTCCCGGTTCGCGGAGCGATTGAGGTTGGTCTTGAAACGTTCATCAGCTGCCAGATCGGGGCGCTCAATCACATCAGTGCAAAAACGCGCGAACTGACTATTGTTGCCGCATGCGACCACCACCGGCCCGTCTTGCGCGTCGTACACGCCGTAGGGCATGATGGATGGATGCTCGTTGCCGTAGCGCGGTGGATCTTCACCCTTGAGCAGCGCTTCCAGTCCATAGTAGGCCGTGATCATCAGTCCGCAATCAAACAGCGCCATGCTGATGTGCCGCCCTTTGTCGGTCTTCTGGCGCTCAAACAGCGCTGCCAGAATGGCTTGGGCAGCATACATGCCGGTGAGCATATCAACCACGGCAACGCCGAACTTCAACGGTGGCTGATTAGCCTCGCCGTTGAGTGCCATCAGGCCAGCCTCGCCCTGAATCACGAGGTCATAGCCGGGGCGCGCGGCTTCCGGCCCCGTGCGGTCGTAACCCGTGATCGAACAGTAGATCAATTCCGGATGCTGCTCACTCAACTGCTCGTATCCGAGCCCCATTTTCTCTATTCCACCAAATTTGAAATTCTGGATCACGACATCGCTTTTCAGTGCTAGTTCGCGCGCGATCTCCTGGCCTTCGGCGGTTTGCAGGTCAAGGGTGATTGATTGCTTGTTGCGGTTGACGCTGTTGAAGTAGGCGGTCTCCGTCGAACCGATCCGCAAACCCCAATCGCGCGTGTCGTCGCCTCGCTCAGGGTGCTCGACTTTGATCACTTCGGCACCGAGATCTCCCAGCACCATGGCGCACCACGGCCCCGCCAGGATGCGGGAAAGATCGAGAACACGCACACCGGTCAGCGGCAGCGAAGAATTTGTGTTTGACATCAATATTCCAAAGATTCAAGAATCCCTGATGCAGCAGCGCAAAGAATGCCGGCGATCAGCATCAATTCGCATTCGGCTTGCCGCGCAGCGCGACAAAATCCGGCAAGCGCTTGGCAAAGAAGGCGCCAATGCCTTCGGCCGCTTCATCGTCGCCTTGCGACTCGACCATCATCTGTGCTTCAAGCTCCATTTGAGCATCCAGATCAGCACTGAAAGCGTTCAGGCACAGGGCCTTGATGCGTGCGCCAGCTCGCGCCGGCCCTGCAGCGAGTCGCGCGGCCAAGGCGACGGCCTCATCCAGTGCTGCGCCCTTGTCAACGAGCCTGTTCACGGCACCCATCGCATGCAGGCGCTCGCTCGTGATGTGATCACCGGTCAGGCACAGTTCGGTCAGGATCTGGCGAGAGAGGAACTCAGACAGGAAGGCGGTAGCACCGCCGTCTGGCGTCAGTCCGACCTTGGCATAGGCCACGGAGAAAAAGGCGTTGCGCGCCACGACCAGCATGTCACAAGCCAGCGCGATCGACAGCCCGGCACCCACAGCCCCGCCTTCGACGGCCGCTATCACCGGCTTGCCGCAATGGCGGATCGCGCGGATCAAGTCGTGCAGGCCTTCGAGCCGCTCACGTCGTTGCGAAGTTGCCATTATTCGACGCTGGGCGAGCTGGCTGAGGTCACCTCCCGAGCAAAAAAAATCGCCGGTGCCGGTCAGAACAACGGCACCAACCTTGCGATCGGCCTGTGCCTCGGCCAGCGCCGCCGGCAACTCGGCATACAGTCCCACCGTGATGGCGTTGCGCTTGGCCGGGTTATTGTTGATCAGGATGCGGACCGCCCCTTCCTGTCGGCTCAATACGGCTGCGCTCATGCTGCCATCTGCTTGCCAAGGGCGATGAAACGCTGCAGATGATGATCTTCATCGCCGAGCTGGTGGTCGATCATCACCAGTCGCTTGGCATAGTGGGCCAACGGCAGTTCCCAGGTCATACCGATGCCACCATGCATCTGGATACTCTCCTCGGCCACCAGCGCACCGATTCGCCCGATGCTGACCTTCGCAGCCGACAGAGCGCGTTCGCGCGTCAGCCGGTCCGCATCAAGCGCCGCGGCGGCATTGATCACGGCCGAACGGGCCTGCTCGATCTCCAGCAGCAGGTCCGCCATGCGGTGCTGCAGCGCCTGAAAACTTCCGATGAAGACCCCGAACTGTTTGCGCGTGCGCAGGTAGTCGAGCGTGGCCGACTTGGCCGCTTCCATGGCACCGAGCGACTCGGCACACAACGCCAGTACCCCACGGCCGATGGCCCGCTCCAGCGTAGCGTGCCCTTGACCCTCGACGCCCAGCAGCGCATCGGCGCCAAGGGCCACACCGTTCAAGCTCAGTTCAGCGACGCGGCCACCATCGATGGCGGGGCAGCCACGCACCACCAGGCCCGGCGTTTTCGAAGACACCAGGAACAGTGAGATGCCGGTTTCGTCGTCCACCGCACCCGCGGTGCGGGCCGAAACGACAAACAAGTCGGTCCGCTCGCCCTGCAACACGACCGCCTTGGCGCCGTTCAGCACCCAGCCATTAGCGCTGCGTTCGGCGCGGGTCAGCACCCGGGCCAGCTCGTAGTGCGTGTCTGGTTCGTCATGCGCGAGGGCCGCGATGGTGGTGCCGCCGATGATGTCGGCCAGCACCGCCTTCTGCGCTTCATTGCCCGCAGCAGCGATCACTTCGCCCGCCAGCACCGCACAGCCGAGAAGCGGCTCGACCACCAACCCGCGACCCAGAGCCTCAAAGACTACCGCGATGTCAAAACCGGCACCGCCGAAGCCGCCATCGGCCTCGCGGAACAGTGCACCGATCACGCCCAGTTCGGCGAACTGCCGCCAGATCTCGGGGCTGAAGCCATGAGCCGATTGGGCGATGCGATCCCGTGTCTCGAAGCTGTACTGCTCGGTAATGAAGCGATTCAGGCTGTCGGCCAGCATGCGCCGTTCTTCCGTGTGTTCGAAGTTCATGTTCGTGCCCTCACAGTCCAAGGATCATCTTGGAGATGATGTTTTTCTGGATTTCATTGGAGCCGCCGAAGATCGACAGCTTGCGGTTGTTGAAGTAGAGCGCGGCCGCGCTCGCTGCGGCCTCGGGGCCGACTTGCATTCCGGTGTAGCCATCGTCTAGCGCCTCTTTGATGAAAGGTCGCGCATAGGGCCCCATGGCGCGCCGGTTCAACGACGATATCTCCTGCCGAATCTGCGTGCCACGAATCTTTAGCATCGAGCTCTCGGCCCCCGGCACGCCGCCGCCAACCACCGCCGCGATCATGCGCAGGTTGGTGGTCTTCATGTTCTCAAGGTCGATCTCGACGCGCGCCATACGGGCTGCAAACGGCGGATCCTCTGCCAAAGGCCGGCCGTTGCGCATCTGCTGTGCAGCGATGCGCTTGAGCCGCTCAAGCGCCGCCACTGAAAGACCGACACCGGCGATATTGGTGCGTTCGTAGGTCAACAGGTACTTGGCGCAGGTCCAGCCCTTGTTTTCCTCGCCGACCAGGTTTTCGACCGGCACGCGCACGTCGGTGAAGAATACCTCGTTGACTTCGTGCACACCGTCGAGGGTGATTATGGGGCGCACCTCAACGCCGGGTGTCTTCATGTCGATCAACAGGAAGCTGATGCCCTCCTGTTTCTTGGCCTCGCGATTGGTGCGCACCAGGCAAAAGATCATGTTGGCGTACTGGCCGAGCGTGGTCCAGGCCTTCTGGCCGTTAACGATGTAGTGATCACCCTGTGCATCATGGCCGCGCAGGGCGGTGGTTCTGACCGCCGCAAGGTCAGAGCCCGCGCCAGTTTCCGAGTAACCCTGGCACCACCAGTCGGAACCATCGAGAATGCGCGGCAGCCAATGACGCTTCTGCGTCTCGTTGCCAAACTTGATCAGCACTGGCCCCAGCATGTTGACGCCGAAGGGAAGAATGCGCGGCGCGCTGGCCAGGCAGCACTCGTGCTCGAAGATAAATTTCTCGACCGCGCTCCAGCCCGGGCCGCCGTACGCCACTGGCCAGTGGTTTGCGAGCCAGCCACGCGCGTTGAGGATCGCATGCCATTCCTGCATGTCGGCCTTAGAGAGGTGCTTGCCATTGGCGACCTTGTCGGACAGACGGACCGGTAGCTTGTCGGCCAGGAATGTGCGCACTTCATTGCGAAAAATTTCTTCTTCTGGGGTGAAATTCAAATCCATGTCAACTCTCCTCAATAAATCTCGAACAGACCGGCGGCGCCCATGCCACCAGCGATGCACATGGTGACAACCCCGTATTTCGCACCGCGCCGTTTTCCTTCGATCAGCAAGTGGCCTGCGAGGCGCGCGCCGGTCATGCCAAAGGGATGCCCGATGGAAATCGCACCACCATTGACGTTGAGCCGCTCATCGGGAATGCCGAGCCGCTGCTGGCAATAGATCGACTGGGAAGCGAAAGCTTCGTTGAGCTCCCACAAATCGATGTCGTCAATCTTCAGACCGTGGCGCGCCAGCAGTTTCGGTACAGCGAACACCGGGCCGATACCCATCTCATCGGGCTCGCAGCCAGCAACCGCCAGGCCGCGAAAGGCACCCAGCGGCTGGAGGTTGGCACGCTCCGCTTCCTTGGCTTCCATCATCACGCAGGCCGAGGCGCCGTCGGACAGTTGCGAGGCGTTGCCTGCGGTCACGAACTTGTCAGCCCCCATCACGGGCGCCAGCTTGGCCAGTCCCTCATAGGTGGTACCCCGACGGTTGCAGGTGTCGGCGTCCACCGTAACTTCGCGCTTGGACGCGACACCTGTTTCCTTGTTAGTGACTGACATGGTGGTGGTACAGGCAACGATCTCGTCGCGGTAACGGCCGGCAAGTTGCGCCTCCTCGGTCTTGCGTTGGCTCTCGGCAGAGAAGCGATCCTGGGCCTCACGCCCGATTCCATAGCGGGCCGCCACGATGTCGGCAGTCTCGATCATCGACAGGTACAGCTCGGACTTGTGCATGACAATCCACGGGTCCATGCCGCTGTCACCATCCTCCCTGGTGCGGATGTGCGAGATGCTCTCGACGCCGCCCGCGATCATGGCCGGTGCACCCTCGACGATGATGCGTCCCGCTGCCATCGCGATGGCCTGCAGCCCGGAGGCGCAGAAGCGGCTCACCGTGGCGCCAGCAATCGTGATCGGCAGGCCTGCGCGGATGATGGCTTGGCGCGCCACGTTGCGGCCGGTGGTGCCTTCCGGATACCCGCAACCGAGGATCGCGTCCTCGATCAGCGCGGGGTCGATGCCGGCGCGCTCCACCGCGGCGCGCACCGCGAAGGCTGCGAGCGTGGCGCCAGGCGTAATATTGAATTCGCCCCGGTGCGCCTTGGTCAGCGGCGTGCGGGCGGTAGAAACGATGACGGCTTCGCGCATGATTTTTTTCCTGGAACGTGGTTATTCGGATTTATTAAGACTGTCGAAATTGGCGCCGTGCTCGACCAGCTCGACCAGCAACGGCGAGGGCCGCCAGAACAGTGGGTCTTCTTTGGCGAATTCGCGGATGTCGGCCAACACCTTGGGCAGGCCCAGCGTGTCGGCGTATTTCATCGGGCCGCCGCGATAGCGCGGAAAGCCGTAGCCATACAGGAAGGTCACGTCCACGTCGAGCGGGCGCAGCGCGATGCGTTGGTGCACGACGTTGGCGCCTTCGTTGATCATCGCGGCCATGTAGCGGCGCATGATCTCTTCGTCGGTGAAGCTGCGCGGCGTGATGCCGGCCCGCGCGCGCTCGGCACCGATGATCGCCTCAACCTCGGGATCGGGCGTTCCGGTGCGCGCGCCGTCAGGGTACAGGTAGTAGCCGCGGCCAGTCTTCTGACCGAACCAGCCACGCTCACAGATGCGGTCGGCAATTTGCACGTAACGTGCCCGTGGATCGCGTGTGGCGGCCTTGCGTTTTCGAGTGGCCCAGCCGATGTCACCGCCGGCCAGGTCAGACACTTGGAACGGCCCCATGGGGTAACCGAAGTCTCGCACGGCCTGGTCGATCTGGTAGGGCGAGGCGCCGTCTTCCACCATGTAGTCGGCCGCCATGCGATAAGCCGCGAGGATCCGGTTGCCGATGAAGCCGTCGCACACGCCGGCCCGCACCGGCACCTTGTGCAGCTTTTTCGCGAGTTCAAATGCGGTGGCCACGACGTCCGCCGAGACCTTGGCCGGAACCACGATCTCGAGCAACTTCATGATGTTGGCAGGCGAGAAAAAATGCAGACCCACGACGTCCGCTGGACGTGAAATGCTGGCGGCAATAGCGTCGATGTCGAGATAGGACGTGTTGGTGGCCAGCACCGCACCAGGTTTACACACGCGGTCGAGTTCGGCGAAAACAGCCTGCTTGACCGCCATGTCCTCGAACACTGCCTCGATCACGATATCTGCTGGCGCGAGTGCGTCATACGAGGTGCTGCCGACGAAGCGCGCCATGATGGCAGCCTTGGCATCAGTTGTCATGCGACCCTTGGCGATCAGGCCGTTGTAGACCTTTTCGATATGCGCGCGGCCGCGTGCCAGCGCCGTTTCGTCACGCTCGATCATCGTGACAGATAGGCCCGCGTCGAGTACCGCCACCGCGATGCCGGCGCCCATCGTGCCACCGCCGACCACGCCCACATGCGCGATGGCGCGCGGCTTCGTGTTGCGAGTCTCGGGCGCTTTGAGCACTTCACGCTCAGCGAAGAAGGCGTGGATCAATCCGGCGCGCTGCGGACTGTCTAGGCATTGCAGGAACAGCTTGCGCTCAATGCGCAGGCCTTCGTCGAAAGACTTGTCGAGTGCGGCCTCAACCGCCTCGACAATTTTCAGCGGTGAGAACAGGCCGTGTGACTTCTTGCCTGTTTCAGCGCGCACGGCTTCGATGCTGGCACGGTTCGCCTGCCGGTCGGAAAGCGCCTCGGCATCGCGCGTGCGGCGCACCGGGGCTTGCGTGGCCAGCAATTCATGCACGTACGCCAAGCTGTCCGCCAGGATGTCATTGCTGTGTCCCAGCCGGTCAACCAAACCGAGCGCGTGCGCTTCTGCGGCACCCATGTGGCGCCCGCTGAGCATCAGGTCCAAGGCGGCTTTTGCACCGATCAAACGTGGTGTGCGTTGTGTGCCGCCAGCACCAGGCATCAGGCCGAGCTGAACCTCGGGTAGTCCGAGCTTGCCGTCGGCCGCCGCCAACCGGTAGTGGGCGGCGAGCGCGATCTCCAGTCCACCGCCCAAAGCCGCGCCATGGATCGCTGCGACCACGGGCTTGCTGCAGGCTTCAATCCGGTTGCAGACATCCGGCAACGACGGCGGCAGTGGCGGCTTGCCGAACTCACGGATATCTGCGCCTGCGATGAAGTTGCGTCCTGTCCCGATGATGAGCACCGCTTGGACGGCGGGGTCTGCATCGGCTGCGTCGATCGCAGCCACGATGCCGCACCGTACGGCCACACCCAGCGCGTTGACCGGCGGGTTATTGATCATGACGAGAAGAATGTTGCCGCGCAGTTCGCGGACGACGACTTCGGTGGACGGGTCCTGGCTCATATCAGATGTCTCCAAATCAACATTGGTTCGCAGAGCGAAATGCACGTTCGCAAAACATGTTCGAGGCGAACGATACCTTATTTTTCGCCGATGATGTGAAAAATTTCGGTTCTTGTGATGAGACCAGCCTGTCTTTGCTTTGAATACGGGTCTGTTCATTGTTGCAATCCATGCGAGAAATCTGTGCTCTGTGCATTGGTCGCCGAGCGCCAAAACCAGGCGGATACGCAGGAACGATTGATGGGCGTTCGAGTGTCAGGCGGCACGAACCAAGTCGTCGAATTCGTTGTTCGCTTTGATCTGAGTAGACCGTCGACAGTTGGGATGCACAGTCGTTGTTGACTGGGTTAGACCTTGTTTAGTCCGCTCTGCGAAATCATCGTCCGCAAAATATTGACAATTGGGTTCTAAGTATGCAAATATGCAGCCCTACTTACCTGAAATCGCAATCTGCTGCGACACAAATTAATGGAGCCGATACATGGAAGATCAGATTCAGACGTTTAGCGATGACGCGGTAATCAAAGATCGGCAATTCGTGAACGCTTTGGCGCGAGGACTGGAGATACTGCGTTGTTTTCTCCCGGGAGAGAAGTACCTGAGCAACACGGAATTGGCAAAGCGGACCGGAATGCCGAAACCGACAATTTCGCGGCTTACCTATACGCTAACCAAGCTCGGCTATCTCGGTTTTTCAGTCGATCGAGGGCAATATCACCTTGGTTCGGGGGTACTTTCCCTCGGCAACTCCTTGCTTTCGAATCTCGATGTTCGCAAGCTGGCTCGTCCCGCGATGAGGGAGCTTGCTGAGCATTCTCAAGCCAGTGTCGCAATAGGCATACGCGATCGCCTTAGCATGGTGTATATCGAAACCTGCCGAAGCAGTTCGGCTGTAACGCTTCGGCGAGATGTCGGCTCGCGCATCCCAATCGCCACGACGGCGATGGGCAAGGCCCTGTTGTGCGCGCTGCCGCAGACCGAGCGTGATTTCCTGATGGATCACATCCGCTTGGAGAATGAAGAAAAATGGCCGCAAATCAAGGCCAGTTTGGAACAGGGATTCAAGGACTACCAAGACCACGGTTTCTGCATCGCAGTTGGCGATTGGGAATCCAATATAAATGCAGTGGGTGTGCCATTAATTGACCCGGATGGCGAAGAGATGATGTCTTTCAATTGCGGCGGTCCGGCCTTCTTATTGCCGCGTGATGCGTTGATGAATGATCTCGGACCACGCTTGGTACAGCTGGTCCACAACGTTGAAGTGAGCATGGGACGGCATTAATAGTGTTCTGTCGCATTAGTGTCAAATCCGCTCTTTGGACATAACATCAACACCTGACAGGCCAAGCCATCCTTCCACACCCAAATCAGTCACAGTGCACAGTGAAGTCTCATATCCTCTCAAACCTAACTGGGTCATCTGAAATTGCCGACTGACTCCGATTATTCAAAACGCCCGATCGGGGTGTTTGACAGCGGTATCGGGGGCTTGAGCATCCTCAAGGCCCTGCGCGCCGAGCTGCCGTACGAGGACTTTGTCTATATTGCCGACAGCGGCTACGCACCTTATGGCGAACGCGATGAGGCTCATGTCATCACCCGCTCCAGCGCCATCACGACGCACCTGCTGGCGCAGTACAACATCCAGGCGCTGGTCATCGCCTGCAACACCGCCACGGCGGCGGCTATTTCCACATTGCGTCAGGCGCATCTCCTGCTACCCATCATTGGCGTTGAACCGGCCCTCAAACCAGCGCTGGCGCTCAGCAAGACCCGACGCATCGGCGTCATGGCTACGCGCAGCACGCTCAACAGCGTCAAATTTCGCACCTTGGCGGCATCACTGGCTGACCAGGCGGAGTTCATTTGCGAACCCTGCGACGGTCTGGCAGACGCCATTGAGCGACAAGATACTACTAAAATAGCAGCGATATGCGCTTATTACACGGGGGCTATAGGCCGTTTTGGCATAAATGAAGGGGAAATCGACACGTTGGTGCTGGGCTGCACCCACTACCCGTTTGCCCGCGATACCCTGCGGCAGTTGGTGGGATCAAGCGTGCAACTGATCGATACGGGTGAGGCGGTGGCGCGCCAGACTAGGCGCCTGCTGCCCAGCCTGTCCAGCGCTGACACGCCCGGCGCGTGCCGACTGCTCAGCACGGGTGACCCCAGCACGTTGCGCCATGCCGCCCACCACTGGCTGGGTCTGGACGACCCGGTGAATGCGTTGTTGATTTGACGACGGCACAAGTCAGGGTTCACCGGTGATGACGTTCACAACCCTGCTGCTGCGAGGTAGTGACTAAAAAAAAGACCTTCCCGGGTCGCGCGACATGGGTTTCCAACTTCAGTCAGTCACCAGACGCGCAAAAGTCTTGCGGAACTTGGCCACTTTGGGCGCGGCCACGGCCAGGCAATAGCCGTGGTGCGGGTTCTTGGCAAAAAAGTCCTGGTGGTACGCCTCGGCGGGCCAGTAGTTCGCGAGAGGGAGAACTTCAGTCACGACGGGCTGCTGGTAGACGCCGCTTTGCATCATCTCGGCGATCAGGTCTTTCGCCACCTGCGCCTGCTGCGGCGTCGAAAAATAGATGCCGCTGCGGTACTGCGTGCCACTGTCGTTGCCCTGACGGTTAGGCGTGGTGGGGTCATGGATGACAAAAAAGATCTCCAGAATCTCGCCCAGGCTGATCTGTGCCGGGTCAAACACCAGCTTGACGACCTCGGCGTGGCCGGTGTCGCCACTGCACACCTGCTCGTAGTCGGGCTGCACGACATGGCCGTTGCTGTAACCGCTCTCGACGTCCGTGACGCCTTTGACATGGACGTAAACAGATTCGAGACACCAAAAACAACCACCGCCCAGAGTGATAGTTTGCAGGGGTTCTGACATGGTATATCTCCTAACTTGTTTGGAACTGGCGTTGCCCGTTGCATGTTACCCGGCACCAGAAACTGCGGCCACCGTGAGCGCCGTGACCGCCCCGACGCAAGCCCACCCATTGACACTCGACGGCGCAATGATTACATTAATAACCAACTAGTCATTAATTTCATGCCCGTTAAAAACTTCGATTCCGATGCCCATTCCAGCGTACACGCCAAGCACGAGCGGCGCAAGGACGCGCGCCCGGGCGAATTGCTGAGCGCGGCATTGGAACTGTTCGTAGAAAAAGGCTTTGCTGCGACCCGGGTTGAAGAAGTGGCCAAACTGGCGGGCGTCTCCAAAGGCACGCTGTTTATTTACTTCACCAGCAAGGAAGAGTTATTCAAAGCCGTGGTGCGGGAAAACATTTCGGGCCGCTTCCAGGAGTGGAACGCCGAGTTCGAAAATTTTCAGGGCAGCTCGGCCGACCTGCTGCGCTATTGCCTCACGGCTTGGTGGGAACGTATCGGGTCAACCAAGGCGTCGGGCATCACCAAGCTGATGATGAGCGAGGCTCGCAACTTTCCGGAACTGGCGACTTTTTACGAGCACGAGGTCATTCAGCCAGGCAACGCGCTGATCGCCCGCGTGTTGCAGCGCGGCTTGGACCGCGGCGAGTTCCGCGCCATCGACATGAAATATGGGGTCTATATTGTGTTGGCCCCGATGTTGTTTCTGGCCATGTGGAAGCACTCGCTGGGCGCTTGCTGCGATGCGGGCGCCCAGCTGGTTCCCGAAGACTACATTGCCTTGCAGGTTGAAACCATTCTCAATGGTCTGAGCATTCGCCAGACCCCTCCTCCTTTGTCACAGAAAAATATTGCATCATGAAACCTTGGTTGAAATGGGCGCTGGCCGCCCTGGTGGTCGTTCTACTGATCACCAGCGTGTGGCGTGCCTTGTCGCAGCGCAAGACGCAACAAGAAGCGGTGGCAACCCAGGCGGCGCAGCGCACGCAAACTGTGGTCGAACTGGGCACCGCCGATCTGGTGCCAGTCAAACTTCTTGAATTGGCGCAGGGACTCGCAATTTCGGGCGCGATCAAGGCCGTCAACAGCGCCGTCGTCAAAGCCCGGGTTCCGGGTGAATTGCAGGGCCTCACCGTACGCGAAGGTGAGCGAGTCAAGGCCGGGCAAATCATCGCCCGCGTCGATGCAAGGGAATACCAGGCGCGCGTGCTCCAGGCACAGCAACAAGCGCAGGCCGCCAAGGCCCAGATCGACATTGCCCGGCGCAACTTTGACAACAACCGCTCGCTGGTAGAACAAGGTTTTATTTCCAAAACGGCGCTTGACACTTCGATGGCCAGCCTTGCCGCTGCCGAGGCCACGTACCAGGCGGCTCAAGCGGGCACCGAGATTGCTGCCAAATCAATCGAAGACACAGTGCTGCGTGCGCCCATCAGCGGCCTGGTTTCACAGCGACTGGCGCAGAACGGCGAGCGCATCGCGGTCGAAGCCCGCATCGTGGAAATTGTCGATCTCGACCACCTGGAACTCGAAGCCAGTCTGAGCGCCGCCGAATCGCTGGACGTCAGGATTGGCCAAAGTGCCGTGCTCCAAATCGAAGGCGCAGCCAAGCCGGTCACGGCCCAAGTGGTGCGCATCAACCCGAGCGCCGTTGCTGGCAGTCGCGCCGTACTGGTCTATTTGGCCGTGGACGCCACGCCCGGCCTGCGCCAGGGCTTGTTTGCACAGGGCACCCTGGGCACCGGCCACCTGCAAACGCTGGCGCTGCCTTTGAGCGCCGTGCGCACCGACAAACCGCAAGCCTATGTGCAGGTGGTGAGCAACAACAAGGTGAGCCACCAGAACGTCGAACTCGGTGCGCGCGGTGAGGTCGGCGGCCAAACCATGGTCGCCATCAAAGGGCTGAGCGAGGGTGCCACTGTCATCATCGGCTCAATCGGCACGCTGCGCGAGGGCAGTACCGTCAAAATCATCCAGAGCGGCAAATAGACCATGTGGTTCACTCGCATCAGCCTGAAAAACCCGGTCTTTGCCACCATGGTCATGCTGGCCATCGTGGTGCTGGGTCTGTTCTCCTACCAACGTCTGCAAGTCGATCAATTTCCCAACGTTGACTTTCCAGTGGTGGTGGTAACCACCGAATATCCCGGCGCTTCACCTGAAATTGTTGAGAGCGAAGTCACCAAGAAAATTGAAGAAGGCGTTAACTCAATCGCTGGCATCAACGCGCTGACCTCACGCAGTTATGAAGGCCAATCGGTGGTCATCATCGAATTCCAGTTGCACATCATCGGGCGCAAGGCGGCTGACGACGTGCGCGAGAAAGTCGCCCTGCTGCGCCCGACCCTGCGCACCGAGGTCAAGGAGCCACGGGTGTTGCGCTTTGATCCAAGTAGCCGCGCCGTCTGGTCGGTGGCCGTGTTGCCTGATACACCAAAACCTGGCGCAAACAGCGCCGCCAAAGTCCTCACCGATGTCGAGTTAACCAACTGGGCCGACCAGACGCTGAGAAAACGCCTGGAGAATGTGCGTGGTGTCGGCTCGGTGACGGTGGTGGGCGGCACCAAACGGGAAATCAATATTTACCTCCAGCCGCAAGCACTGGAAGCATTTGGCATCTCGAGCGAGCAGGTCGTCGCTGCGGTCAGCAACGAAAACCAGGATCTACCGATGGGCGCGATTCGCTCGCTGGAGCAAGAGCGCGTGGTGCAAATCGAAGCCCGCATGCAGCGCCCGGAGGACTTTGGCAAGATCATTGTGGCACGCAAAAACGGTGCGCCGGTGCGCGTGGATCAGATCGCGCGGGTGGTTGACGGTGCCCAGGAAACCGACAGTCTGGCGCTGTACAACGGCCAACGCACGCTCCTGTTGAGCGTGCAGAAATCACAGGACGAAAACACCATTGCCGTGATTGACGGACTGACTCAAACCCTGGCCGAGATGCAGACGCAACTGCCTCCCGGCGTGCGGCTGGAGCCGGTGACCGACGGCTCACGGCAAATCCGGGTGTCGGTCTCCAACGTGCGTGAGACCTTGTTTGAAGGCGCACTGCTGACCATCCTGATCGTGTTTTTGTTCCTCAATTCGTGGCGCTCCACCATCATTACCGGCCTGACCCTGCCAATTGCCTTGATTGGCACGTTCCTGTTCATGAACCTGTTTGGTTTCACCATCAATATGGTGACCTTGATGGCCCTGAGCTTGTGTGTCGGACTGCTGATTGACGACGCCATTGTGGTGCGCGAAAACATCGTGCGCCACGTGCAAATGGGCAAGAAAGCGTTTCCGGCGGCCATGGACGGCACGCAAGAAATTGGCATGGCCGTCATGGCAACGACGATGTCAATCGTGGCGGTGTTCCTGCCCATTGGTTTCATGGGCGGCATCATTGGCAAGTTTTTTCATGAGTTTGGCGTCACCATCGTAGCGGCGGTGCTGATCTCGATGTTTGTCAGTTTCACGCTCGACCCGATGCTCTCAAGCATCTGGAACGACCCCAGCATTGAGGCGCACCGCCATCATGGCCTCAACGCGGACGGCACGCCGCGCCAGCCGGTTACGTTCTACGACAAAACCATTGGCCGGGTCACTGGTTGGTTTGACCACGCAACTGAAGTGCTGATCGATAGTTACCAGGGTATTCTGGGCTGGGCACTGGTGCACAAACTCAAAACCCTCTTTCTGGCACTCGCCATCTTTGTTGCCAGTATTTTCATGGTGCCGCTGCTGGGCACCGAGTTTGTGCCAGCGGCCGACTTCTCCGAAACGACGCTCAATTTCTACACGCCAATGGGCTCATCACTGGAAGTGACGGAGGCCAAGACGAAACAGGTGGAAGCCATCGTGCGCTCCTATCCCGAGGTGCGTTACACGCTCGCCACCATCAACACCGGAGCCGCCGTGGGCAAGAGTTACGCCAGCGTCTATGTGCGCCTGGTGGATCGCAAGGATCGCAGCCGCAATGTCAATGAGCTCTCAGACATGCTGCGCCAACGCCTCAAGCAGGTCGCGGGCATCACGGTAACGCACGTTGGCCTGATGGACCCGGTGGGTGGGCAAAAACAGGTGGAGTTTTCCTTGCAGGGTCCGGATCAGACAGAGCTTGAACGCATCAGCCAGTTGGTGCTTGACAAGGTGCGGCCCATTCCCGGCCTGGTGGACCTGGATTCGAGTATCAAGCCTAACAAACCCACGCTTAATGTAACGGTCAGGCGCGACGCGGCGTCGGACCTGGCCTTGAGCATTGGCCAGATCGCCAGCGCCCTGCGCACGCTGGTGGCGGGCCAGACGGTGGGCAACTGGCGTGCCAGCGATGACCAGACCTATGACGTCAACGTGCGCCTGGCACCCGAGGCGCGCAACAGTCCAGACGATCTGCAGCGCTTGCCGTTCACGCTCGGCGCCAACGCCGACGGCAGCGCGCGCATTGTGCGCTTGAACCAGGTCGCCACGGTGCACGAGTCAACCGGTTCGAATCAGATCAACCGGCGTGACATGACGCGTGAAGTGGCCGTCAACGCCAACGTCTATCAGCGCTCGGCCGGCGAAGTCTCCAACGACATCAAGAGCGCGCTGGAGAGCGTCAACTTCCCACCGGGCTACCGCTACCAGTTTGGCGGCTCAACCAAAAACATGGCCGAATCATTTGGCTATGCGATCTCGGCGCTGGTGCTGGCCATTGTCTTCATTTACATGATTCTGGCGAGTCAGTTCAAAAGCTTCTTCCAGCCACTGGCCCTGATGACGGCATTGCCGCTGACCCTGATTGGCGTCGTACTGGCACTGCTGATGTTCCACTCGACGCTGTCGATATTCTCGGTGATTGGCGTCGTGATGCTGATGGGGCTGGTGACCAAGAATGCCATTTTGCTGGTGGACTTTGCCATCCGTGCCCGCGAGGATGGCCTGGAGCGCAGTGCGGCGCTGTTGATGGCGGCCAAAGTGCGCTTGCGCCCGATTCTGATGACCACGCTGGCCATGATCTTTGGCATGCTGCCGCTGGCCCTGGCGCTGACCGAAGGCTCCGAACAACGCGCCCCGATGGGCCAGGCTGTTATTGGCGGCGTGATCACATCGTCCCTGCTCACTTTGGTGGTGGTGCCGGTGGTGTATTGCTACATGGATGATCTGGCGCAATGGTTGCGGCGCCGCTGGGGTGCTGATAACGGCTCCGGCGAAGTCGGCGCCGGGTAAAATTTTGCAGAATCTGTTAACATCCCTCACATACCCCCAGGAGTACCCGAATGAATTTGGAACAAGCCCGCTTCAACATGATCGAACAGCAAATCCGTCCTTGGAATGTTTTGGACGCCAACGTTTTAGAGTTGCTCTCGGTGGTCAAGCGTGAAGATTTTGTGCCCCTGGCGCACAAGGCGCTGGCGTTTATGGACATGGAAATTCCCTTGGGCCAAGGTCAGGTGATGCTGGCACCCCGCGTTGAGGCCCGGATGCTGCAGGACGCCGCCGTGCAGAAACATGAAAAAGTGCTGGAAATCGGCACGGGCTCAGGCTACATGGCGGCCCTGCTGGCGCACCGCGCGCAGCGCGTGATCTCGCTGGAAATCAACCCTGAGCTGGCCCAGATGGCGCGCGCCAACCTGCAAAAGGCGGGTATTCACAACGTCGAAGTGCGCCAGTTTGATGGCGCCAAAGGCGTCTCGGCGGACGGCCCGTTTGACGTCATCATGCTCAGTGGCTCGGTGGCCGAAGTACCGCAAGCCCTGCTCACGCAGCTCAAGGTCGGTGGTCGATTGATCGGCATTGTGGGTGAGGAGCCGACCATGCGCGTCAACATCGTCACCCGCACCAGCGACGCCGAGTTCAAGACCAGCACCCCCTGGGACACGGTGGCGCCTCGCCTGCTCAATTTCCCCGAGCCGTCTCATTTCCAGTTTTAAACTTCTGACCGCATGATTGATCAGGTACGTCCTTCTGAATTGGCCGCTTGGCTAGACACTGCGCGCGCCCACGGCGCGCCCGTGGTGCTGGATGTGCGCGAGCCCTCTGAGTTGCGCACCGCCAGTATCCAGGCCGATGGCTTTGTGTTGGTCGCCATCCCCATGGGCGTGATTCCACCGCGCTTGTCCGAACTTGACCCTGAACAGCCGATTGCCTGCTTGTGTCATCACGGCGGGCGCAGCATGCAGGTGGCGGCTTTTCTGAAAGCGCGCGGCTTCAAGCATGTGGCCAACATCGCCGGAGGCATCAATGCCTGGTCGGCTGAAGTGGACCCGAACGTTCCAAGGTATTGAGCGCCAAGGGCCAGACACCGCCTTTTGCCAGCACTGTTTTTGCAAGCACATTTATTCAAGGCCCTTTATGAAAACGTTTCGTCTTCTGCCCCTGTTTGTCGCGATTGGCGCTACCTTGACGCTGCCGGTGCAGGCACAAAGCCTGGTTGATTTGTACCTGTCCGCACGGGGCTATGACGCGACTTACCAATCGGCCAAATCCCAGTTTGATGCCACGCTGGCCCGAGCCGATCAGGCCAAAGCCCTGATTTTGCCCACCGTCGGGCTTTCGCTCGGCGCATCGGTGACCAATTGGGACAGCACTTTGCCAGCCCAACTGCAGCCCACCTCCAACTACAACACCCAGAGCGCTACCGTCAGCGCTTCACAACCCTTGTACCGTCCGGCGAACTGGGCGAGTTATGAGCAGGGCAAAAAGCAGGTTGATCTGGCCCAAGCCCAGTTGGCGGCCGCCGACCAGGACTTGATCGTGCGCGTCAGCCAGGCTTACTTCGACGTACTGACCGCCATGGACAGCCTGACCTTCGTCAGAGCCCAGAAAGCAGCCGTCGGCGAGCAACTGGCGTCGGCCAAGCGCAACTTTGAAGTCGGCACCGCCACCATCACCGACACCCGCGAGGCACAAGCCCGCTTTGACCTGGGGACAGCGCAGGAAATCGCAGCCGAAAATGATCTGCGGGTCAAGAAGATTGCGCTCGATCAATTGGTGGGCAAGAGCGACGCCCAGCCCCAATCACTGGCGCTGCCGCTGGCAATGCCGGCCCTGGTGCCCGACGACGTCAATGCCTGGGTGGCGCAATCTCAAAACAATCACCCGGCCATCAGGCAGTCCCAAGTCGCGCTGGATGTCGCGCAACTGGAAACCCAAAAAGCGCGGGCCGGCCATAAGCCAACACTTGATTTGACGGCGGGTTACAACATCGCGCAAAACAATGGGACCGCCAGTACCTCGATCGACTACCGCTCCAATGCTGCCACCGTCGGCCTGGCGTTCAATCTACCCCTGTTCGCCGGTTTTGCCATCCAGAACCGGATCAAGGAAACGCTGGCATTGGAAGAAAAGGCCCGCAGCGACCTGGAAGGCACCAAACGCGCGGTCGACCAAGGCACGCGCACCGCCTTCTTCGGTGTGCAGTCGGGTCAAGGCCAGGTCAAGGCGCTCGAAGCCGCCGAGGCTTCCAGCCAGAGCGCGCTCGACGCCAACAAGCTGGGTTACCAGGTGGGCGTGCGCATCAACATCGACGTGCTGAACTCACAAAGTCAGTTGTACGACACCAAGGCCCGGCTGGCCAAGGCGCGCTACGACGTGCTCGTGGGCGGATTGAGGCTGCGCCAGGCCAGCGGCACGCTCCAGGCTGAGGACTTGAATAGCGTCAACGCGCTACTGGTCAAGTAACAGCCGGCAGCCACCCCAGGCAGTCGCTACAGCAGCAGCGCGCCAAAATGGCGCGCAAACATTTGCGCGGTCTCGGCACTGAGTCTTTGGCCGACAAATATCTCCACACCACGCAGCATTTTGCGCAGCTCGAACGGGCTCTCGCACCGATCGATGGCCGCGCAAATGGGCTCTCCGGAAGAGCCCAGCTTATCCTGCACAAAGTCTGAGGCCTGCTGGCGCACTTTGATGAATTCCTGCGGGCTGGTAGCCGGCCGGGGCGCTTCGTCCATCTCGGCAGCACTAAAGCCGGGGGCGGCCGGCTCCTGCAAGCTGGCGCTGATCGCCGTCGATTCGATCAATCCTTCATGCAAGAGGTGATCGAGTACCGCGTCCAGTTCTCCGACCCGCACGAAAGCCCCCAGTGCATTGACAGTTTTCTGGCCGTCCACCAGGATCAGCACGCGCCGCTGCAAAGCATTCAAGTTGCGGCTGCGTCCCGCCATCTCGGCCCGGCCAGCATCGGTCTTGCTGAATACCATTCCTTTATTCACTTTTTGATAGCTGCTTAGTCAGACTGCATGGGGGCTACAGGCTGATTTCTCATAAATTTTAATCAATTCAACTACAGCGCCTGCGCCAGCCGACCGATGCCCTCTTCAATTTTTGCCACATCAGCCGTGGCAAAGCTCAGGCGCAGCGTGCTCAGATCGGGGTCATGCGCAAAAAACGGCGCGCCGGGCACAAAGGCCACGCCCTGGTCAATGGCGCGCTTGGCAAAGTCGGGGGCATTGCTGCCCTTGCCGTTCGCCCCGGTCAGTCTGGCCCAGAAGAACATGCCGCCCCGCGGTTGGTTGAATGCAATCGCATCACCCAACTCCCGGCGCAGCGATTCGGCCATGACCCGCGCGCGCTCTGCGTAGGTTTTACGCACCACGGCCAGTGTGCCGTCCAGGCGATTCATGGTCAGGTAATGGGCGCAAATGGCTTGCGTGAGGTTGCTGGTATGGGCATCGCTGAACTGCTTGCACATGGTCGCGTTGGCCAATAGCGCAGGCGGCGCAACCAGCCAGCCCACACGCAAACCGGGACTCAATATCTTGCTGAAACTGCCGCAATGCGCCAACCAGTCGCGGCTGCCCGGCACGCCGTCGCTCAGCGCCAGCAGACTCGGTGGCGGGGCTTGGTCAAAGTACAGCTCGCCATAGGGGTCGTCTTCCACCACCAGCGTTTGCGTGCGGGCCGCAATTTCAAGAATGCGCTGGCGCCGTGCCAAACTGAGCGTGGCGCCGCTCGGGTTGCCAAAGGTGGGAATCAGGTAGACCAGCTTCGGTCTGTGCTCTTCGATCAGCGCCTCCAACCTGTCCACATCCACGCCGTCGGCATCGATCGGTGCGCCAATGATGTGGGCCCCATAGAGCCGAAAACACTGGATGGTGGCCAAAAAAGTGGGCGCCTCCACAATCACCTTGTCACCCGGCGAGATCATGGTTTTGCCGATCAGGTCCAGCGCCTGCTGGCTGCCGGTGGTGACGATCAGTCCTTCTGGCTTGACGCTGCTCCCCTTGCCCGCCATGAAGGTGCTGATTCCATCCCGCAATGGCTGATAGCCCTCCGTGGCGCCGTACTGCAGCACCGGCCCGGGGTTGTGGGTGAGCACGGCCTGCGCCGCTTGCGCGATACCTTCTGCATCAAACAGCGCCGGATCCGGAAAACCGCCGGCAAAGCTGATGATGCCGGGTTTGCCCAGCAGTTTGAAGAGCTCACGAATGGCGGAGGTTTCAACATTTTTCAGACGATCGGCAAATTGCATGAAATTCCAGCTTTCAGGAGAATTGATTTGGGGGTAAATTGTGACCGATAGCGTACAAGCTCCCCATCTCCAAATTATTGTTGACCCATGACACCTGCTGCCATCGAATCCTTTTTTGCGACCCTGAAAGCGGCCAACCCCCATCCGCAGACCGAGCTGGCGTACGCCAGCGTGTTTGAGCTGCTGGTCGCCGTGCTGCTGTCAGCCCAGGCCACGGATGTCAGCGTCAACAAAGTCACGCGCCGCCTTTTTCTGGTGGCCAACACGCCGCAAAAAATGCTGGACCTGGGCCTGGAAGGGCTGGAGGACCATATCAAGACCATTGGCCTGTACCACGCCAAGGCCCGCCACCTGTTGCAAACCTGCCGGATGCTGGTGGATCAATACGGCGGCGCGGTGCCGCGCACGCTTGAGGCGCTGCAGACCTTGCCCGGCGTGGGGCGCAAAACGGCCAACGTCATCTTGAACGTCGCGTTTGGCGAGCCCACCATGGCGGTGGACACCCATCTCTTTCGCGTCGCCAATCGCACCGGTCTGGCGCCGGGTAAAACGCCGTATGAGGTCGAGATGAAGCTGCTCAAACGCATTCCAGCCGAGTACCTGGTAGACGCGCACCACTGGCTGATTCTGCATGGGCGCTATGTGTGCCAGGCGCGCAAGCCGCTGTGTTGGCAGTGCGCGGTGAGCCCCTATTGCGACTTCAAGGCCAAGACGCCTCCTGACAAGGCGCGAGCGCGCTGAAATCGCATCCACCTATGAGCGCCATCGACCCCCGCACGGTTCTCCTGCTGACTGGCAGCATGGGCGGTTTGATGTCGCTGGTACTGTATTCGCTCAAGCGCAATTACCCGGCCTCCATCGAGGGCTTGGGTGACTGGTCGGCGGCCTTGCTGCTTTTGTTTGCGGGTGGCCTGCTGGTGGCCGGGCGCGGCAAACTGCCGAACGTCGTTTCCATCTCTGTTTCCAGCTTTCTGCTCTGGTCCGGGCTTTATCTGGCTTACGTTGGCACCCAGCGCTTTTTTGGCGCCAAGCCTCGCATAGCACCCTGGATGGCACTGATCACGGGCTTGGCGCTGGTCCAGCTGTGGTTTTCCCTGGTCGAGCCGAGTTACCACATGCGCCTGGTTCTGAGCACCGTGGTGACGGCTTGCTTGGCCGGGGTGCATGCCTGGCTGATATTCAGACAGGGTTCAATCACATTTGCCCGGGGGCTGGCTGTTGGCGTGCTGCTGTTCCTCTTTGGCGCGCAGGTCATGCGCCTGGTGACCTCGTTCTCCGCGCCCTTTCCGCTCAATGCCGAATTTTTTGACACCTCAGCCCTTCAGCTGACCTACATCACCAGCTTCGCTTTTTCCGTTTTGCTGTTCTCCATCAGCGCGGTGCTGATGGCCACCGACCGCTTGCGTATTGAGCTGGAGCACTTGGCCAATCACGATTCACTCACCAACGCCCTGACCCGCCGGCACATGGACGACGCTTGCCGATCCGAGTTGGAGCGCTGCCGCCGTCATGGCCGCAGCATGGCCTTGCTGATCATGGATCTGGATCATTTCAAAGAGGTGAACGACACTTATGGCCACCAGGCGGGCGACCAGACCCTGATCAACTTTGTGGCAGGAGTCAACGCCTTGCTGCGTGGGCCTGACCAACTGGGACGCTTTGGCGGCGAAGAGTTTGTGGCGCTTTTGCCGGACACCTCGCTGGACGAAGCCATCTCTGTGGCCGAGCGAATTCGCGACGCCTGCACCCTGGCCGGGCAGGCCCCCGCGTGCACCGTGAGCATTGGCGTCACCACGAACCGAAAGGACAATGACAGCGTAGATACGCTGCTGGCGCGTGCCGACGCTGCGCTGTACCGCGCCAAGGCCGCTGGGCGCAACCGGGTTGAGACCGCCTGATCAGGCCTGAAGCTCACACCAGCGGCCAAAGGCTGGTGCCTCGCGCGGCCACTGGTCAGCCTGCGCCACATGGCGCAGGCCCCGCGCCAGCAAGGTTGCGGCGCGAATCACCCCGGCATGGGTGATCCACGCCGCATCCAAGCGCAGGCGCTGTGTCTCGTCCCAAGCGCTGGTCACGCGTTGCATGAAGTCGGACACACTCTCCTTGCCGCCAAATCGATGCCCACCAAAATCTGCGGTCCAGCGGTCGAAGTCGGCTTGCGGGATGCTGTCCCAGCGCTGGCCCTCCCAACAGCCAAAGTCCATCTCCACCAGGCGCGCATCGGTTTTATAGGTCAAATCAGGCCGTAGCCCCCGCAAACATTGCGCAAGGCGCTCACATCTTTGCAGCGTAGACGACATCACCTGAACACGCTGCGGCAGTAGCGCGGCCAAGGCGCCAGCCGCCTGCTGCGTCGCCTGCTCGTCGGCGGCCACATCGGTGGCACCGTAGCAAACCCCCAATGGAATCAGGGGTTGCGCATGACGCACCAACCACAGCTTCATGCCCGCATCTCCTTGATCAAAGACCCACCGCCAGCCCAAGGTAAAAAGCCAACTCGCACACTTGCTGCGTGGCCCCCAGGCAGTCGCCGGTAAAACCCTTGAGCCGATGCCAGAACCAGCGCGCCATCAGCCCCCAGGCCACGAAGGATGCGACCACGGCGCTCAGCAGCGCCTGCAGCAAATGGGCATCAGTCAAATCAATCACTACAAATTCAGTAGCTGATTGTGTATAGATGACGAGGGCTAGCGCCACAAAACACCATATAAAACCAGTCAGCAACGCAGTCACGCTGATCTGATCGGCCAGTGGCTTCGACTTGGAACCCGCCGCATCGCCCACATACGGCAGCAGCCGAATGGTCAACAGCGGCCAGGTGCGAGACAGCACATGCGCGACAAACAGCGCGGCCACCATCAGCGTCGCACTGACAGCACCCAGCAGCGCCAGCAACGCCACTTTGCACAGCAGCGCCAGCATCACGGCAATGGCACCAAAAGCACCCACGCGCGAATCTTTCATGATGACCAGCGCCCGCTCCCGCTCGGCACTGCCGCCCAGGCCGTCAAACACGTCGGCCAGGCCATCTTCATGAAACGCACCGGTGAGCAGCACACCCAATGCCGTACCCAGCGCGGCCACCACCAGCGGTGTCGAGCCTGTGGCCGGCAGAACGAAAAGCAGCAACGCCGTGAACGCCGCCACCAGAGCCCCCACCAGCACGCCCACGCCCGGAAAGTGCCCGGCGCTGGCGCGCAGCATCGCCGGGCTGAAACCCACCCAGTCCGCCAAGCGCCCGGTGACCGGGATGCGGGTAAAGAACTGCAGGCTCAACAGGTAGTGACGGATGAATTGGGTCATGCGGTAATCGCAGTCAGGCAAAAGATTTGCATTATTGGTGAGTTGAATTGCGCACGAGCCCCTTAAGCCAAAAGTGCAAAGGGGTGTGGGTAGGGCGGATGTCGAGGCCGATTTCAAAAAGCGAAGCGCATGAGGCCTCGGCGTCCGCCCTGCCCGCGCCCCGGTTACAGCCACCAACAACGCGTGGGGCAAAGCCAATGACAGCCGTCGGCATCCACTGTGAAAAACGGTGCGAGTGGGGTAAAGGCCCGGGCCTCATACGCTTCGCTTTTTGAAATCGGCCCAAACCTTTACCCCACCCACACCTTGCGGCATTGGGGTGCGAAGGGCCAACCGTTAAGACTCTGGTCAAATTTTTTCGGCTTGCGCATCTGCCTTCTCCGACACGCCGGCCGACTCAAAGCTGGCCATCTCGCGCAGCATGGCGCAGGCTGACTGCAACAGCGGCCAGGCCAGTGCCGCGCCCGAGCCTTCACCCAGGCGCAAGCCCAGATCCAGCAGCGCCTGCACGCCCAGGTACTGCAGCATGAATTCATGGCCACGCTCGCCCGAGCGGTGCGCAAACACACAAGCCTGCAGCACCAGCGGCTGCAAGGCGTGGGCGACCAGCACGGCGCTGGAGGCAATGAAGCCATCAACCACAATCACGCGGCGCTCGGTGGCGGCCTGCAGCACAGCACCCACCATGGTCGCAATCTCGAAACCGCCAAAGGCTGCCAGCGCATCCAGCGGCGTTGTTGCATCCGGGTGGCGTGCCAGCACTTCCCGCAGCACCTTGGTTTTACGCTGCACGGCGCTCGCGTCCAGCCCGGTACCCGCGCCGGTGCAGACCTCAATCTCCAGGCCGGCCAGGCGCGACAGCAAGAGCGATGCCGCCGAGGTGTTGCCAATGCCCATTTCGCCCAGCAGCAGCGCGTTGCCGGGCAAGGCCTTGACCAGGGCCATGCCATTTTGAATCGCTTGCTGACACTGCAGCGCGGTCATGGCGGCTTGCGCGCTGGAGTCTGCCGTGCCTTGTTCGCCACCCGGCACCTTGCGCACTTGCAAACCCGGGCGCTGGCTGCCCGCAGGCAAAGCGGCCAGAAAATCATGGTTGACACCGCAGTCCACCACCGTGAGTGCGATGTTGTTGAGGCGTGAGAACACGCTGACGGCGGCGCCACCGGCCAGAAAGTTTTCCACCATCTGCCAGCTCACGTCACTCGGAAACGCCGACACACCGCGTGCGGCCAAGCCGTGATCCCCGGCGAACACCAGCAACTGCGGATCCTGCAAGGCGGGAGCGTCCGTGCCCAAAATCTCCCCCAGTTGCAAGGCCAAGGACTCCAGCCGCCCGAGCGAGCCCAGCGGCTTGGTCTTGTTGTCAATCTTGTGCTGTAGCGAGTGGGTGAAAGCGGGGCGGCGAATGTCGGTGAGGGTTGGAAGCGTGAATGTCATAAGTTTCCTTGGTTAATAAATCAAATCGGTTCTATCCGTTGGCAGGTCCGTCAGGCCAACAAGCCCGGCAAAACGCCCGGCTGGAAATGCAGCTCGATAAAGTCGGCCAGGCGGTCAAACACCACGTCCAGCGTGGGCACCGTGCCATTCAACTGGGCGCCAAACAGCGCCTGCAGCGCGCCAGGGTCTTCAAACAAACCGTGCAGGTACAAGCCCAGCACATTGCCTGCGGCGTTCTGCCATGCCAGACCACCCGGCAAGACGGCACGCGCCACCTCACCCGCTGTAGCCGGGGTGGACTGCGGCTGGGTGGTGCCCTGGTGGATTTCGTAGCCCGACACGGTCACCCCGGCCAAGGCATGCCAAGGTGCGGCGATGCCGTCGGCAAACTCGGCTTGCGTGTGGCGCACGGTCTTGTCCAGTTCAAACACCGTCACCAGCGGTAGCAGCCCGAGGCCCGGCGCGTCGCCGCCTCCACCCTGCGGATCAATCAGCGCCTCGCCCAGCATCTGCAGACCAGCGCAGATACCCAGCACCGCCCCGCCGCGGCCTGCGTGCGCGGCCACCGCCGCATCCAGCCCCTGCGCGCGCAACCAGGCCAGGTCGCTGCTGGTGGCTTTGGAGCCGGGCAGGACGACCCAGTCGCTGGCACTCAAGCCAGCCAGTTCAGCCGGGCTGCGCACCCACATCAGGCGCAGTCCGGGAATATTTTTAAGCGGCTGAAACTCGTCCAGATTGCTGATGCGCGGGTAGGCGATGACGGCCACCGTCTGGTTGATGGCCCCGGATGCCGTGCTTCTGTCATCAAACACGCCGTCTTCCTCGGGCAGACCATGCTGCCACCACATCGGCAAAGTCGCCACGGTCGCAATACGGGTCAGGTCTTGCAGCATCTGGGGCGCCGGGGCCAGCAACGCGGCATCACCGCGAAACTTGTTTAAAACAAACCCTTTGATCAAGGCGCGCTCACGCTCGGGCAGCAGCGCCCAGGTGCCATACAGATGGGCAAAGGCACCGCCCCGGTCAATGTCTGTCACCAGCAGGCAAGCCGCATGGCAATGGCCCGCCACGCGCATATTGACAATGTCGCTGCCCGACAAATTGATCTCGGCGGGTGAGCCTGCGCCCTCGATCACCACCACGTCGTTCTCAGAGCGCAGTTCGTCAAGTGCGGCGGTGATGTGCGGCCATACATGATTGCTGCGACTGCGCCAGGGCATGGCAGTGAGCGCGCTACTCACCTGCCCCATCAGTACCACCTGGCTGTGGGTGTCGGCTTCGGGCTTGAGCAAGAGCGGGTTCATGCGCACATCGGGCACGCTGCGCGCGGCCAGCGCTTGAAAGTATTGGGCACTGCCGATTTCGCCCGAGCCCTTGTCGCTGGCGACCACCCGCGCGTTGTTGCTCATGTTCTGCGCCTTGAAGGGCGCCACCTTGAGGCCTTGGCGGGCGTAATGACGGCACAGCGCGGTAGTCAGCCAGCTTTTGCCGGCGCCGCTGGTGGTGCCCAGCACCATGATGCATTTGGCGGTCATGAAAGTAGGCGCATCGGAGGCAGCGCTAGCCGTCGATCTCAGCCCAGCAATTGGGCGTTTCATACAGGGTGACCTTGGCCAGCGAGAGGTGTCTGCCGTAGCGGCCATGGTAGACCTCCTTCAAAATATCGAAGGCAATCTTGGCCAGGTTTTCGACCGTGGGCACGCGATCAATGACCACCGTTTTGTGGTTCGGCATGCTGTCCAGAAATTCACGCACCACGGTGTCGTGCGCGTAGACGATGAAGGCGTGGTCCCAGAGCTTGACCAGGTGCTGGTTGGCGAGCGCCTTGATGTCGCCAAAATCCATGATCATGCCGTTGTCAGATTCGCCCTCTTGTTGCACCACGTCACCGGTCAGGGTAATGAGCAGGGTGTAGCGGTGGCCGTGCATGTTTCGGCATTGGCTCTTGTGGTCGGGAATGCGATGACCGGCATCGAATTCCATTTTTCGGGTGATGGTAAGCATGGTGTGGCGTGAGGTAGCGTGTTCGGCGAAATTAAGGGATTTGAAGAAGTTTATGGGTCTGCAGGCTGAGCTTCCACTGGGGATGGGCTTTGCAGTAGTCAATGGCAATGCGCAGGTTCTCTTTTTGAAGTGGGCCGTCCATGGCTTGCACAAAGTAATGGTCAAAGGCTAGCGAGACGTAGTCATCCAGCACTTGCCCCGCCTGTGGGATGACCACTTTGATCTCATTGCCGGCGCGTACCACCAGCGTGGCGCCCATCTTGGGACTGACGCACACCCAGTCCACGCCCTCGGGAACCGGCAGGGTGCCATTGGTTTCAATGGCGACTTCGAAACCGGCATGGTGCATGGCCTTGATGAGCGCGGCATCGAGTTGCAGCAGCGGCTCGCCGCCGGTGAACACCACGTATTTGCTGGCCGGGTAAGACGCGGGCCACAATTGGTTGATGGCGGCAGCCAGGGTTTCAGCGTCCCTGAACTTGCCGCCGCCTTCGCCATTGGTGCCGACGAAATCGGTGTCGCAAAACTGGCAGACGGCGCTGGCCCGGCTGTCCTCGGTGCCGCTCCACAAATTGCAGCCGGCAAAGCGGCAGAAAACGGCAGGGCGCCCGGCATGGTGGCCTTCGCCCTGCAAGGTGTAGAAAATTTCTTTGACGCTGTAGGTCATGCTTGGCCTTTGTTTACGGTTGTTTGAAGCGCCGCCCCCAGCGCATCTGATGTCGATCCCGTGAACCGCAAGCGCCGGGGCAGCATCCCCGCGCCCTGCACGCACGGGCGCAGCAAGTCACCCTTGTCCCACAGTTTTTGCACCTGCGCATGCAGGTCAGCCGCGCTCGTCCAGCTCACGTGGTCACCTTTTCAAATGCGGCCACGCGACCTTTTTCGACCTGGTATTCCGCGATACTGCACGCACCCTGCCAAGTTCTCATCCCCATGGCGCGGTTGTAGTGCTCGACTTCACGGGTAACTTCCCGCCCCCCCTCGATTTGAACTGTTCGGAATAACCGAACAGTTGCCTCCGGCGTCCATTCGCCATCCTCAAAAATGTGTTTGATGTGCTCACTGATCGTCCCCTTAGCCTTGCCGAAAAGCTCGGTCAGCTGCTTCTGATTCAGCCAGAGTGTTTCGGCATCCAGCATGACGTCGATGCGGGTGGAGCCGTCTTCGCTTTGGTAGATGAGGAATTGATTGGGTTCGGTCATATTTTTTACTACGCGGACTCCAGCAGCACAGTGCTCCCATCCGATTGAACCTGAAGCAGCCGCCATCCACGAGTTCGAAAAACCTTCATATGCTCATCATTCAGCGCGCCCCGACTCATCGCCAGGCAAAGGAGGTGAGTCGGACGGGTCATGGCAACGAAGTGAAGTTTTAAGCGGGCTTCTTGGCGTACACCATCGGCTTTTTTCCATCCATGTTTCTCGTTGGTAAACCACGGCAAGATATGTGCAAGATTGTGGTCATACCAAAATGTCTCAAGTACCAAGGTCGCAGTATGAGTTTGGCCTTTTACCGAATGGATCGAGCCAGCTTGAATGCAAACATCCCTCCCATTCTTGCGATAACGGAATATGTTGTTCTGGATTCTGTCTGCGTCGGCGGGTGTTGCGGGTGTAACTGGCTGGTCGTTCCACATCAGGAAACCATCTGCAGCTTCTGACAATGGTGATCCGGCAATGGCCTCCGCGATGCTTCGTACTATTCCGCGCCAATGATCTTCCCAAGTCTTGGTCGTTAGTCTTCCATTATTCACAGTGAATTGCACGACCAAGTTCTGGTATTGCTTCCGAATATCAGGTGAGATTTCCAGAAGCTGCAGAATATGGCGATGAGGGTGCTTGCTACGGGCCATAGCTTTTTCTTCAACCGTAAAACCTGACAATCGAAGAAAGCCCTCAGCTATCTTCTCGACCATCGCATGCGTTTCACGCTGTAGCTCCGATTTACCCTGCCCGGCGAAGACGTACTGCATGAAAGTCTGGGGAGTTGGATCCTGTTTTGTCAGTTCCGGGTCGTAATCTGTCCAATAGTCCCCAACATGATGTGGAAACTTGTTGTCATTGTCCTCGTCGGGCGGCCTGTGTACCTGCCCAACTGCCGTCGCTGTAAACCAATCTTCACGCAGTTCCAGATCGGAAAAAGTGTCAAGAAGCAGTTCCCCATAAGCGTCCAGAACTTTGGTCGCGCTATTTTTATCGAACAGGAAAATAGTGTGTTGCCCCGCTTGAGCGCCCGACGCGAGAAGGTTCCTAGGGCCGAGTCCTTGAAGCCCATAGGGCTCAAGTCCTAGAGGATCGGCCAAATCTGCAATTTTCTGGCCGAAGCGATGACTGTTAAGCAGTTCCATTTTTGTCGCGCCGGGAAACTTGTCTGTTGCGGCTTCTTCAGCACCCTGAAAATCGAAAATCGCTTGGTTCGCATCCCCGAAACGTTGGCGAATAACCGAGTTATCTCCTTCTATAAAGATTCGTTTCAGGATAGCCGTTTGCGCTTTGCTATTGTCCTGTGCCTCGTCGATTAGGAGGATCGGAAAGCGATCACGGAGTACATCAACCACCCCGGATACGGTCCCTATCAAGGACTCCGCCCACATGAACATTTCGTCGTAACAGAAATATCCGTCGGTGGCAGAGCGTCGGCACGCTTCCTGAATATCGAAGTAGGTGGTGGTGCGCGCCCCAAGTGCCCCCTTCTTTCCCCATCGCACTTGACCAACGCCAAAATCAGGAGTCTTGACGGATAAAACTGAAAACCCATGATGGTTCTGTTCGAGCGCGTTCCTTGTATTAAACGGCAAGGAATACCAGCGTCTTCTACGACACACCTCTGTATCAATCATCTTTATCTGGTAGCCTTGGGACCGCAGCCACGGCACTGCCAAGAACTCATTTACGAATCCATGAATAGTTCCTATGTAATGCGGATAGCCGAGCAATCGTCGCCCTACGGCGGTGTTGCCGAGGTTCTTTTCGATCTCGTGACGTGCCGCGTTGGTGTGGGAGAGAACGCAAATGCCATGGGTACTGTATTGCCATTTCTCCGCCAATATAGCAAGCTTAGCCACAAGAAGGGTGGTCTTGCCGCTACCCGGACAGGCAGCTACATCAATGCTGTCCATGCATTTGAGAACTTTTTGACGCGGATCAGTCCCGTCCGGTCCGTAAAACGCGTCAACTGGCAAACCCAACAGTCGGGATGCACGACATATGTCCGCATCCGTTACCGTTGGCGACTCGAATACACCTGCGCTGCTCATTCTCAAACGTCCGTATCAGGCGCAGCGTCAACTGTGCCGGTCACATAGTCAATGGCCGCGACCAAATAAGGGGGTAGCACTATCCGCCAAGCATCAGGTGTGAGTTGCTTGTTCTCCAGTGCTCCTGCCAAATACTGTGCGGAAATGGTTTTGGATGCTTTGGTTCCGGTCGTGAATAACGCGTAAGCCTTTGTCGCAAGGAGTTCCTGATTGGTGCAGCCGTCAGTCAATCCGATCGATGCGTCATTTTGGAGTTTCTGTGAAAGGCTATTGAAGTCTGTCAGAGCTGCCTGCTTCTCTTCCATTGTCTTTTGCTCATCCAGGTCTTCCCCTTTTTTCGCAAGAGCTTCATCTTTCTTCGCAAGACGTGCAGCCACATAGACATCTTCGGCAAGGCCAAAATGGGCGAGGTCATACTCCAGCGTCCACTCGTCAGCGATAAAGGTTTTGACCGTTTGTCCGTTTGTCTTTTTACGCAATTCAACACGTTTCTGTTTGAGACCTGATTCGCCAAGCTCCCCCTTAGTAGGAATGTCTTTTTTGATAATCAATTTTGCGCAATCCGGCATGACGTCCATATCGGTTACACAAGCTACCGGGATACCAAGTTGCCCAGCGGCAATATCACGACGCTGAAAGATTCGAGCATAGCGGCGCAACCCCACTCCTCCGACATTAACGATGGAAACGCCGTACTCAGTGAAGTCCCGTCCGATAAGCTTTGCCAATGTAGGCAGCAGAATATTTTCGGCGTCACCTTCGACGATCATCACGCCTCGTGCGAAGAAAAGATTAGCCTTGGTTACATCAAGAAAGCGCTGAAGAAACCGGTAGTCGGATGGTTCCAGGTTTGTTTCTTCCTTCGCCAGCGAAAAGGCTCGTCCGTTCTGGATCATCACCATGTTGTCCAAACTAATGGCGGACGCGAGGTTGGGGCTGTGCGTTGTGACGATGATTTGGACACCCTTTTCGGTGGCCTGATCCTGCAAGTATTTCATCACCCGTAGTTGTCGCTGAGTGTGCAGGTGTGCTTCCGGCTCTTCAATGAGTAACAGCTTGTTGCCCTCGTCCTCTTGGGCCACAAGCAGAAGTTCGCAGGCCATGAAGAGCAGATTGTTAGAACCCAGACCAAGCTTGCCGCCAGCATCCGGTTGACTCCCTGCGTCAAGACTAAGGTCAAGCTTTTCCAGCAATTGTCGTAACCGGCTATCTTCTGAAGCCTTTGCCCCACTTACTTTGATGCTGCTCTTTAGCTGATCGCCGTTTAGGGAAAGCTTGGTCAGGTGGGTGTTTATCTTGCCCCGTGTGTCATTTATCCCTTTTTGTTGCTCAAGCAACGCATTGGCGAAGTCACCTATACCGCGAACATTGAGTTGCTTCGGATCGGATGGCGCATGGGGATCATATTCTTTGCCAACCTTGACATCCCCCGTTCGATGGAGGACTTGCGACAAACGCGAACCACGCCCGGCTGACATCGCTGATTCAGCATCACGCAGGGGACGAAGATAGGTGGCGCGTAGCATTTCGCGCACCTCCGGGGCAAGCTGTGGACCATCCCCATTTTTTCCCGAGCGAATCTCAACACGCCGAAAAGGACGACCCTTCGGTACTGTTCCTGTATCTACAGCCATCCAGTTGACGTACAGGAGAGGTTCATCCTTTGCAGAATCTCCGTAAGTAAGGTACTCGACAAAAGCTCGGTGATCCCGTGGGTTCAAACTTTCGAACCGGCACACGACGCGAATTTCTCTTTTCATGTCACTTTGATGAAAGTCAGATTCCTCTAGTCGAAACCAATCCTGATCCGTCGTGCCCAGAGCAAAGCGCACGGCATCAATGACACTGGTCTTGCCAGCATCGTTCTCACCCACAAGCGCGGTTAAACCGGGGCGAAAAGGAATTACCAGTGCCTGCTCGCCCTCTCCGAACATTCTGAAGTTTTCAATGCGTAATTCAGCAAGAAACATTTTGATCCTTCACGCCAGCAGCGAACCATTTTCACGGCATCGAAAAAATGGACGTACGTTGAACTCGATGCGGTACTTTTTGCCATGGGCGCCGGTTACCAAGGAACCCACGGCAACTGATGCCTCGTCCAACACCTGGTTCGCATCGCATTGCATTGAACGCGCTTTCATGTGCCTCCCTCGGCGTTGTGCACAAAGCCCACGCTGACGACAAAGGGTTCGATGATGTGGATTTTTTGCAGCGGTGTGACGATGAGCAACTGCAAATTGAGCTTTTCAAACAGCTGCAAACCATATTGCGCCGACTTGGTAAACACCTGAGCACCCAACTGCTCGCGCAGGCCGTACAGCGTGTCTTCCAGCGACTCCGCCAGGTTGGGCTGCGCCAACACCCGCACATTGGGCACGACAAAAACCCGGTGCAAAAAACTGGCGACCAGCGGCGCAGAGTCAGCGGCCAGCAAACGCCAGGCCGGGTGCCGGCGGCGCTGCATCTCCATGGTGGTGTAGTCGAGCTGCATGCGAATTCAGGATGCCGAAGACGGGTTGGCCACAACCAGTGCCCGCCGAATCACCGTGGTGGGCAAAAACATGGACAACTTTTGCTCTGGAAAACGCTGAAAACCATAGCGTGCATAGAACGCCGTAGCGGCTTCATGCTTGGCATCCACCACCACGGCATACACACCAATTTGCTGGGCTAGCGACACCGTCAAGTGCATGGCGTGTTGCAGCAAGGCGGCGCCAACGCCGGTGCCCTGCTGCCGCAGGTCTACGGCCAAGCGCCCGATGCGCACCACGGGCACCGGGTAACGCGGCAACTGCAAGCCGGGCGGCCAGTTGTCAAAATCGATCGACGCTGAGCTGATGGCGTAGTAGCCCCGTATGCGCGTTTCACCGGGGGCACACGCGACATAGCTTCGGTTGAAATCCCGCTTGGCTTGTTGACGGACGAGTTTTTGCAAAAAGCTGTTTAACGCAGGCTCGCCGCAATCAAAATCGCTGCGGTCATGCTCTGGGCCCAAGCCCGAGATGACGACACTCATTTATTGAGACGCATCAGATCAATCAATGCCTGCGTGGGCTCAGGTGGGTTGTCCAATGCCTTTAAAAACGCATCCCGATCCCGATCCGACAAAGTGATGATTTCCTGCTGCGCCAGCACTCGGCGGGCCACGTCGGACGAGCTTTGCAACATGAAGCTGGAAACCGTGGCACCCGTCATGGCGGCAGCTCTCTCGATGAGCTCTTTCACCTCCGGGCTGGTGCGCAAGTTGATGCGAGCGGAGTCGCTTGATGTGGTAACAGCAGGCATAGCGCTTCTCCTAAAAACAAAATTGTACGTCAATTTGACACACAAATCACGCCAAACAATGCATCTTGCGCCTGCGGCGGCAACACCCCCAAGCGCACCCAGCCGGGCAACCCAAACGAAGTGGCATCGCGCAGCTTGATGCCCTGGGTGCGCAGCTGTGCACACAGCGCTACAGCGTCCACTCCCTGCGGCGGCTGGGCGCAGAAAAACGGGGTGTCGCTGGGCTGCACGGTCCAGCCCAAGGCTTGCAGACCCTGCACCTGGCGCTGCTTCCAGCCGCGCAGCGTCTGCAGGCTGCTGTGCAACCAGGCTTGGGTGTCCGTCTGCGTCCACGCCATCAGCAGGGCCACGCCGTGTGCGCCCAGCACCCAGGATGGGGCCAAGGCGTCCAACTGCCCGGCGGCTTGTTGGGCGTCGGCGGGGGCGATGGTAAAGGCGGCGCGCACGCCGGTAAGGCCCAGGGCCTTGTTGGGGGAAAACAATTGCCACACCTTGGCGCGCTGCGCATCGCTCAGGCTGGGCGTGCCACCCAGGCGCAGCGGGGCGTAGGCGCTGTCCAGCACCACGGTGCTGCACAGCGGCTCGCATGCAGCGGGGCTGTTGTGCAGTGCGCCGTCTGCGGCACGCTGCACCCACGCGGGCCACGTGGTATGGGCCTGGCCCAAGGGGCTGGACGGCTCGCAGGCCCAGACCAAATCCGCTGCATCAGGCTTAGCCGTTGACTGCAAACCCCACGCCAGCGCGGCATGGGCGTAGTCGCCATAGGCATGGGGGGGCAGGCACACGGTGCGCGGTGCCTGCTGGGTGCCCTGCCCTTGGACCCACGCCGTGATGCGAAAAATGAATTCGCTGGCGCTGCCCGCCAACACCACGCGCCACGGCGCAACGCCGTGAAAGCGTGCCAGCGCCGCCCGCAAATCGGTATAGGCAGCATCGGGGTAGCGGGTGGGATCGGCGGCCTGCACAACAGCCAAGGCCTGCGGGCACGGGCCACAGGCGTTGCTGTTGCTGGAGAAGTCGTACAGCGGCGCGCCCTGTGCGTCCGGGCCGCCGTGGATGCGTGCCAAGGGGTTCATGGCCGCACCCCAATCGCTATACAAATAAGAGCTGCTTGCACAATGAATACGAGGGCTAGAAGTGTATTTGATGCATAAACCAGGGCTTGCGCGGTATCCTGCGCAAGCGCTGCGCGCCCCTCTGGGTTGAGCACATACACACCGGGTTTGCGCAAGCCCACATCCAGACCCAAGGCCATCGCCGCCATGGGCCAGCCGCTGTTGGGCGACGGGGTTTTGGCAGCCTCGGCGCGCAAACGGCCTGCCAGCGAGAAGCCTCGCGTCCCTGTCGCCAGCAGCAAGAGCAACGCGGTGATGCGCGCGGGCAGCCAGCTCAAAACATCGTCGAAGCGCGCCGCCCACTTGCCCGCCCAAGCCCAGTTCTGGCCCTTGTAGATGCCGGGGTAGCCCCACATGGCATCGGCCGTGTTGGCAAAGCGGTACAGCGCGGCACCGGGCAGGCCCAGCAGAACAAACCAGAAGATGGGCGCGACGACTGAGTCGCTCAGGTTTTCGGCCAGCGACTCGATCGCGCTTTCACGAACCTGGGTTTCAGACAACGCTGACACATCGCGGCTCACCAGCCAGCGCAAGCGCTCCCGGCCAGCTTCAAGCGATTCAGCCAAGGCCGCTTCCACCGCCAGCACTTCACGCTTGAGCATGGCCCAGGCCAGCAGCGGCTTGAGCAGCAGGCCCAGCAGCACGCCAGCAGCCCACCATGGCAAGCTGCCAAGCCCCGCCTGCAAACCCCAAGTAACTCCTAAAACAATAGCTGCACCCGCACACCACACGAGGGCTGCAAGCCAAAAAGCCTTGAAGTCCGGCTGCTGCGGGTTCTGATGGGCACGGCGCTGCACCCACGCCCCCGCCCAGCCCAGGTAGTTGCCCATCCACACCACCGGGTGCAGGCGCACGCGTGGCTCGCCGAAGTAGCGGTCTACCGCCAGCGCCACGAGCAAAGCCAGAGCGAATGCCATCATCTTTTTTGACCCCTCAGGGCTTTGACACCGGCTGACTCAAGGCCTGGCCCCAGGCGTCTTCGAACAGCAGGTCGTCCAGCGGGCAGCGCTTTGCCCAGCGCTCTTTTTGGAGCATGGGCTCCTCGTAAAAAGCGTGCACCGCCCCGATGCACAGCAGCGCGATCGGCTCGGCCCCGGCTGGCATCTGCAGCAGGGTCGCCACCGTGGCGGGATCGAACAGGGACACCCAGCCGACACCCAAGCCCTCGGCACGCGCCGCCAGCCACAGGTTCTGAATGGCGCAGGCGGCCGAGGCCAGGTCCATCTGCGGCAGGGTGCGCCGGCCGAAGACATGCTTTTCGCGCCCGTCGGCCAGCGCCACCACCCACAGCTCGGCGGCTTCCCGCAGCCCTTCCACCTTGAGCCGCATGAAGGCTTCCTCGCGCTCGCCCAGCGCCTGGGCGGTCACCCTCCGCTCCTGCTCCACCAGCTCATGCAGCCGGGTGCGCAGGCTGCTTGATGCCACACGCACAAAGCGCCAAGGCTGCATGAAGCCAACGCTGGGGGCATGGTGCGCGGCGGTGAGCAGGCGCCGCATCACGTCGGGCGCGACCATGCCACCGGCGAAGTGCCGCATGTCGCGCCGCTCGAAGATGGCCCGGTACACCGCGCTGCGCTCAGCGGCGGAAAAGGCCATCTCGGTCACGGCTGCCGAAGCGGGCGAACTTGCTGGATCAGGATGCGTCATAGGTGGTGCTCAATCTTCGATGCCGCGCTGGGCCGGGATGCCGGCCTGGAACGCGTGTTTGACCATTTGCATCTCGGTCACGGTGTCGGCCAGCTCGATGATCTCGCTCGGGCAGCGCCGTCCGGTGATGACCACATGAACCTGGCCGGGCCGCGCGCGCAGGGTTTGCAGCACATCGTCCAGCGGCAGCCAGCCGTAGATCAGCGGGTAGGTGATCTCGTCCAGCGTCACCATGAAGTAGTCGCCGCTCAAAATGGCGGCCTTGGCCTTTTGCCAGCCGTCACGCGCCAGCTGGGCGGAGTGCGTCAGGTCCTGACTCTTCCAGCTGAAACCGTCGCCCAGGCCCTCGATCGGAATGCCGAGCTGCTCGAACATGCGGTGTTCGCCAAAACGGGCGCTGGGCACTTTCATGAACTGGAAAATCTTGACCGCCTTGCCACGGCCATGGGCGCGCAGCGCCAGCCCAAAAGCCGCCGTGCTCTTGCCCTTGCCGTCACCGTTGTTGACGATGATCAGGCCGCGGCGCTCGCCCTCGGGTTTGTCATAAGGTTTGTCTGTGGGAGGTGTTTCAACTTGCATGGGTTTGCCTTTAATTGGGGTCAGATTCCAATTATTTTGTTTTGAAGAAAATTCGAAATCAATTTGGCAGCGCCACCCACTGGTTGGCCAGCGGGTGAATGGTGATGCGGTTGTCAAACACGGCTTCCAGCGCGCGATGCGTGGCGGCATCCGAACAGGTGCCTTGGTGGGTGATGCGGCCAGCGGCCATGATGACCAGTTCATCGGCATGCAGCGCCATGGACAGTTCATGCAACACGCTAACCACCGTGTTGCCCTTGCTGACCAACGCGCGCACCACGGCCAGCCAGTCGGCCTGGTGCGGCGGGTCCAGATTGGCCAGCGGCTCGTCCATCAGCAACACCTGCGCCTGCACCGCCAGCGCACGGGCCAGCAACACACGTTGGCGCTCACCGCCGGAGAGTTGGCCCAGCGTGCGGCCGCGCCAGTCCCACGCCTGGGTGGCTCTGAGCGCCTGCTCAACGGCGGCCCGATCTGCTTCACTGGGAGCGGCCAGCCAAGCCTGATGCGGCAAGCGCCCCAGCATGGCCACATCCCATACCGTCAAGTCATCGGCGGTAGATTCGTTTTGCCCGAGCCACGCCAGGCGCTGCGCCCGCTTTTTTGGGCGAATATCGGCCAACGGCTGGCCCAGCAATTCAACGCTGCCCTGGTGCGGCAACAGTCCGGCCAGCACCTTGAGCAAGGTCGATTTACCCGCGCCGTTCGGACCCACGATGCTGGTCCAGCGGCCATTGGGCAGGGCCAGCGACACACCATGCAATATTTCAACATTTCCGAGTCTGGCCCTTATAGAGCGGGCGTTAACAGCTATTGAATTCATAGCGATATGCCGCCACCACGTGTGCCACGGTGCATCAGCCACAGCAGGTAGCCGCCGCCCAGCACGGCAGTGAGCACCCCCACGGGCAGCTCTTGCGGCGCAATCAGCCCCCTTGCCAGCGTGTCGGCGGCCATCAGCAGCACGCCACCCATCAGGCTGGAGAGCAAGATCAAACGGCCGTGCGTGGTTTTGACCACCGAGCGCACCAGGTGCGGTGCTGCCAAGCCCACAAACGCAATCAGCCCGGTTTGCGCCACCGCCGCCCCAGTGGCCAGCGCCAACACCGCCACCAGCGCGAAGCGCATGGAGGTGAGCGGTAACCCCAGGCTGTGCGCAGTGGCTTCGCCCAGGCTCAGGCCGTCAAGCAAGCGCGCCAACAGAGCACCCGCTGCGCTGGCCAGCAGCCACACCCCGGCCATCACCGCACACGCCGTCCAGCCGACAAACGCGGTTGATCCCAACATAAAGGCCTGCATGGCCTGCATCGACTCGGGTGACCACAGCAACACCATGTGCGTCATGGCGCCGAGCACCACGCCCACCACCACCCCGGCCAGCAGCAAGCGCAAGGTATGTTGCACGCCGCGGGACAGCGCCAGTGTGAGCAGCACCGCCAGCACCGCACCGCCAAAAGCCGCACCTGTCAGCCCCAGGCGCACCAGCCAACCCGTGCCAAACACTGAGAACGCCGTGCCGTCGCTCATCATCGCGCCGCCCAACGTGCCCGCGCCACCGCCCATGGCGGCCAGCACCAGGGCCACGCCCAATGAGGCACCCGAAGCGCTGCCGAGCAAAAACGGATCAGCCAGCGGGTTGCGGAACAAGCCCTGCGCCAAAGCGCCTGCCAGGCCGAGCAAGGCACCGGCGGCCCAAGCGCCCAGGGTGCGCGGCAAGCGGATGTCCCACACAATCTGGTGCGCCATGGCATATTGCTCAGGGTCGCGCAAAGGGTTGAGCAAAGGCCCGAGCAGGTTCTCAAACCCGGCGCTGCCCACGCACACGCCCAATGCTGCCAGCAACAGTGCCAGGCCCAGCAAGGCCCAGCCGATGATTGAGGCGCGGCGCAGGTTCACGGTTTGGCGGGCCCGGTTTTGAGCCAGGGCGCGGTCGTTTTGCCAGTCCCCGCTTTGTCAGCCAGGCACTGCGCCATCAGCCGCGCGCCCTCACTCATGCGTGGGCCGGGGCGCACCAGCACGTCTGACTGATCGGTGCTGAACACACACAAGCGATGTTCACGCAAGGCCCGCAAACTCTGCCAGCCCGGGCGCTGCGCCATGCTGTCGACGCTGCGCTCAGCCGTCATGATCACATCCGGGTTGGCGCGCACCACAAATTCAGGGTTGAGCTTGGGGAACGGCCCAAGCTTGGACCCAATGATGTTTTTAACCCCCAGCCGGGTGAGCGTCTCGCCGATGAAGGACGACTCGCCCGCGCCATAGGGACCGGGATTCACCTCAAAATAAACCCGCGTTGAGGCGACGCTTTTGGGCAAGGACTGCGCTGCGGCCGAGATGGCTGCGTCAATGGAGCGCCAGATGCTTTGCGCGTCAGTCACAGCCATAACCTGGCCGATTTTTTCAAGCACGCGCTTCACATCGGCATGGGTTTTGGGCTCCAGCGCCACCACTTTGATGCCCAGCGACTGCAGCCGCTCACCCACACGCGACGAGGTGGCCATCAGCACCACATCCGGTTTGAGCGCCACAATGGCCTCAATGTTGGGGTCCAGCCCGCCGCCGACTTGGGGCAGGTTTTTGACGCTTTCGGGGTAATTGGAATAGCGGTCCACGCCGACCAGCCTGGCGCATTGCCCCAGTGCGCACACGGTTTCAGTCAGTGACGGCAGCAGGCTGACGATGCGCTGTGGAGCTTGGGCAAAGGTAACGCTGACACCTCTGTCATCAACGACCTGGAAGGCTTGAGCTGCATGCGAGACAAGCAGCATTAACACCAGTACAACTCTCTTCATGGCACCGCTTTCAAGGTCAAGGGCAAACCCGCTGCCATCAAGGTCACACGTTGGCAAACCTGGGCCACACTTTGGTTCAACACGCCCAGCGCATCGACAAAGGCGCGCACCTCGCGGCCCATCGGAATCACACCCAGGCCAATCTCGTTGCCGACCAGCACAAGCGGGCCAGGGGCGCCGGCAATTGCTTCCAAAAGAATAGCTACATACGCTTGATGGACGGGGGCTAGAGGCATATTTCTTATAAATTTTTCTGCAACGTTGCTGCAACGCGGGTCCTCAGTCACCGTGCGCGCATCGAAGGGCATCAGGCAGTTGGTCAACCACAGGGTGAGGCAGTCCACCACGATCAGTGTGTCGGGGCGGCTATGCGCGCAAATCGCCTCGGCCAACTTTAACGATTCTTCCACCGTGCTCATACCCGGCACGCGCTGCGCCCGGTCTGCCTGATGGCGCGCAATACGCTGGCGCATCTCGTCGTCCCCGGCTTGGGCGGTGGCGATCAACAGCGCGTGGTGTTTGTCAGACTGCTTCAGCCAGCTTTGCGCCAGCGCCTCTGCCCGGCGTGACTTGCCGCTTTTCTGGCCACCCAGAATCAACTCACTGCGTGCAATACTTAACGTTGTCATGCCAATTTCTCCGCTCCACCAGACTGGCGACTCCAATCCATCACGATGCGGTGCAATTGCGCCACACCATCGGTCAACGCCGCTGGGCCGGGCTGCAGGATATCGGCCGACTTGATCTCAAACAATTGCCCGGTTTTGACTGCGTTCACCTCGCCCCAACCCGCACGAGCCGCCACGTTCTCAGGGCGAAACTTCTTGCCGCACCACGAGCCAATGATGATGTCGGGGTTACGTCGAACGATCTCTGCGCCGTCCGCAATGATGCGGTTCTTGCCCATGGACTGGGCGGCCAATTCAGGAAAACAGTCGTCACCGCCCGCAATACCGATCAGCTCGGACACCCACTGAATGGCGCTGATGTGCGGCACATCCCATTCTTCAAAATAGATTTTTGGGCGGCGTGGCAAAGCGGCAGCGGCATCCGCAATCACGGTCAGTTGACGCTGCATGTCAGCAATTAAAACCAAGCCCTGTTCACCCTGTCCGACCATCGCCGCCACTTGGTAGAGCACCGAAAAGATCTCGGCGACGCTGCGCTGGTTAAAGATGGTGACCGGCACGCCTGCGCGAATCAGGCTACTTGCAATGTCGGCCTGCATGTCGGAAAAACCCAGCACGCAGTCCGGCTGCAAGGCCAAAATTTTGTCCATCTTGGCGCTGGTGAACGCACTGACCCGAGGTTTCTCGTCGCGCGCCCGCCGCGGCCGCACGGTGTAGCCCGAAATCCCCACAATGCGATGCTCTTGCCCCAGCAAGTACAGCCACTCGGTGGTTTCTTCGGTCATGCAGACGATGCGCTGCGGGCCTTGGGGAAAAGCAAAGCGCTCAGTCATGCGCACCTCCGCCTACCTCTAGGATCAAATTCGAGTCCGCGCTGAACAAGGCAGCAGTCGCTGCGGGGCTGGAGGCAAACCAGGCATGGAAGTAGCTGGCGCGGATGGCACCCACCTGGTACAGCGCCTCACCCGCATCGGGCGATAGCGCTGCCCCCGGAGGCGACGTGCGCATGGGTACCGGCAGCGCTGTCGCACAGCTTGAATAATGAAACGTGTGGCCACGCAAGGTGCCGTGCCTTGTTGCCAGTTGCTGTGGCCCCAAGCCAGCCAGGCGTTTTTGCAGGGTGACGGTGCCCGGCAACAGGCCCCACTGGGCGCAGGCCTCGCCGTCCACAGCGACCAAGTTGTCAAACAACACCATCATGCCGCCACACTCAGCCCAAACCGGTTGCTGCCGGGCCACGTGCGCCGCCAGGCTTTGGCGCATCAACACATTGGCCGCAAGCGCCTTCGCGTGCAATTCCGGGTAGCCGCCTGGGAGCCAGACGGCATCACAGGCGGGCAATTCGGGGTCTGCCAGCGGTGAGAAAAATACCAGCTCAGCCCCCAGCTCTTTCAGACAGTCCAGGTTGGCGGTGTAAATAAAACAAAAAGCCGCATCACGGGCAATGGCCACCGTGCGACCTGCGAGGGCTTGGCTGCTTGAGAGCGCATTGCCTTGGCCCTTTTTTGAGCCATGCCCCGCACGTGCTCCAACTCCTGAACCCGAGTCATTGTCATCAGAAAACGTGACATCCCAACGATGCAAGTCCGCCAGTGACATCTGCCCCAACGGCGTGGCAGCCAGCACATCAGCCGCCGCATCGAGCCGCGCCAATGCGTCGCTGACTTCACTGGCCAGCGTCAGCCCCAAGTTGCGCTCTGGCAAGCTCATGGCGGGGTTGCGCATGACAGCGCCCAGCCACAGCGCAGGCTCACGCACGCTTGAACGCAGCATGTCCGCGTGGCGTTCACTGGCGACCCGGTTGGCCAACACACCCGCCCAGGGCAAACCAGCTTGGTAGTGCTGCAAGCCAAACGCCAGCGCACCAAAGGTGCCCGCCATGGCGCCCGCGTCAATCACCGCCAGCACCGGCAGGCCAAGGCGCCGTGCCAGGTCAGCGGCACTGGGTGTGCCATCAAACAAGCCCATCACACCCTCCACCAGAATCAGGTCAGCCTCGCGCGCCGCTGCGGCCAAACGGGTGCGGATGTCGTCCTCGCCCGTCATCCACAAGTCGATCTGATAGACCGGCGCACCGCTGGCAAGTTCGTGCCAGACTGGGTCCAAAAAATCCGGCCCGCACTTGAATACCCGCACCCGTCTGCCTTGGCGGGTATGCAGCCGCGCCAGTGCTGACACCACGGTGGTTTTGCCCTGGCCGGAGGCGGGGGCGGCGATCAGGATGGCGGGGCAGTAGGTCATGCGAAGCCGTTCATTGGACGAGCCCGTCATGCGCGGGGCCTAAAAAGCCACCCGCATAGCCGCAGTGACAGCACGCCCAGCTTCCGGGTAAATCCCATTGGTGACCCCCGCTGTGCATCTAAAGGCTTGGGTGTAGTACTTGGCATCGAGCAAATTGCCCAGGCCCAACGACATCTCCACATTGCGCCACTGGTAGGCATAGCGGGCATCGACCGTGGCATAGCCAGGCACGGTGCAGGCGTTGTTGAAATCTACGTTTTGTGACGATACCCACACCACCCCGGTGCTCACAGAATGTGCGGGTGCTGGCCGCCAATCGGCGCGTAACGCCACAGTGGTGCCTGCCACCAGCGGTACATTTTTGCTGTTGTGTGCACCTTGGGTGAATTTGGCTTCACGAACGCCAACATTGACCCTAACGCCCACAGTTTTGCTTAAGTCGTGCTGGGTTTCAAGCTCTAGCCCCTGGCGCAGCGTGGGGTCAAAGTTCACATTGGCACCCAGCCCATTCCAGGAATTGGTATTGGCCACCGTTGGGTCATAGCCCAGTTCGTTGTTCAAGTTGTTCCGGTAGAAACGTAGTTCAACCCGGCCACCCGTATATTTCCAACGGCTGCCCAGCTCCAGGTCACGTGAAATTTGGGGCTGCAAAACGGCACCGGGTGTGGTGAAGCCCAGTTCGTCAATGTTGGCCAGTCGAAAGCTGTTACCCACACGCCCAAAAACCGACAAGGTATCAGACATTGGCTGGATGATCCCTAACTCCCAGGCCGTTTGATCGTTATTGGTGCTTGCAGTGAATGTGTCGCTTTGTTTGATGTTTTCTGACCGATAGCCGGCGGTCACACGCGTGCCGCTGCTCAAGGTGACTTCGTCCTGCGCATAAAAAGCACTTGTTTTTTGCTGCGAGTCCGATCCAAAAGCCCCCGGCACGATGCGTTTCCAGTCAGACTGGTCATGTCCCAGCGTCAGCGCATTTCGAATATTTCCAAACTTCGCCTCGTTCTTGGCACGCAACGCCAGCGTACTGGCGTCCACGTCGTACTGGTAGGTAGACACACCACTGCTCAGACTATCAAGATTCTTGGTTCGTTGACCCGCGTCTACACCCACTTGCCAAGCACCTAATTCAGCGCTGGCAAACAAGGTTTGGCGCGTATTCTTGATGCTGCCTGTTGTGTTGGGACTGGTGGTCTGGCTCGGGTTAGCTTGGTACTGGGCCGCAGTCAACGAACCCGGCAAACCGCTGTCCAACATGTCATTGGCATAGCTGGCGCCCACGCGCAGCCAGTCATTGCTCCATTGCGCCTGAGCTGAAGAACCTTCTACGTTAGATTTGAAATTGTCGCGATGGTTATCCGCCTGGCGCTTGTTACCCGCCACATCCAGCGAGAAACCACCGGCCACCAAGGTGCCGTTCGCACGCACCTCATTGAGCCCGTAGCTGCCAGTCGCTGCATAGAGATCGGCTGAATTTTTCCGCGCGGACCCACGACCCGCCTTGGTAGTGATCACAATCACGCCGCCAGTAGCACCCTCGCCGTACAGCACCGAACCACTGCCGCGCAACACTTCAATGCGCTCAACCGAGTTGATCGCAATGCCCGCCAACCGGGTTCCACCCAAGTCAGCCTCATTGACCTTGACCCCATCCACAATCACCACCTGATTGCTGCCCGCGGTCGAACCAAAGCCTCGCAGATCCAGGCCGTAATCACCACCACCGTAATAATCAACGCGGCCAGGCACACCCAGCAGTTTGATCAAAGCCTCATTCACAGTTGACACACCAGCGCGTGCAATATCGTCTTTGGTGATCACACTGACACCAAACGGCAAGGTAGAAGCCTCAGAATCAAATCGCGTGGCGCTCACCACCACCTCTTTAAGAACCACCTCAGACTGGCCCTGCGCCAGCACCGGAAAAGCAGGAAAAGCAGGAAAAGCCGCAAAAACAGCCAAAACAGGCGCGCCCAGGCGCACGGGTGCGCGACCGCGCTTGGAAAATACAAAAGTTTTCATAGTTGAGAAAAGGAACCATCAAAAGCCCTCACCGTCGTCCCCGACAGTGCCTGAGCGTCACGGTTTCACGCCAGGCGTGCAACCACCGTGTTGGCCGGTATCCGGGCTGGTGGATGCGACCTCCATCGCCTTCCCAAGCGCGTGTTCAAAACGCTCAGTGGCTGTGATGGAAGCGAAGTCTTGCGACTCGTCCACTTACCGTTGCGGGGGCAGCGCAGGTTAGGTTGGCTACTTGGAGCTTCACCCTCCTGCTTCCCGTTGAACTGCGGCGTGTGAACCACACCGCGAGCACCAACGCGGTGGATTCTACAGCCGACGGCTTTTGCAAACCCTACAATAACAGCTTATGTCGAACCCCCCTCAAATCGACCAAATCGCCGAACGTGTCGAGCGTTTGCTCGTCCGCTACGAAGAACTGCAACGCACCAACGCCTTGCTCAGCGAGCAGGTCAATGCTCTTTCCCAAGAACGCGACTCCCTGAAATCCCGACTCAGTGCCGCCCGCGCCCGGGTCGACGCGCTGCTGCAGCGTTTGCCCGAGGCGACTCAGAACCAAGCGCACAAAGGCACTGCATGAAACAGCTCGAAGTTCAAATCATGGGGCAAGCGTACCTGCTGGGTTGTCCCGATGGGGGCGAGTCCCGCCTGTTGGAAGCTGTGGAAAAGGTTGACACGGCCATGTGCAAGATTCGCGATGGCGGTAAAGTCAGGGCGCGCGATCGCATCGCCGTGCTGGCCGCACTCAACCTGGCTTTTGATCTGGCCGACAAAAGCCCGAGCGCCGCTTCAGCACCTGTCCACGCGGCTTCATTCGACACGGGAGGCAACCCGGCGCAAGACCTGCCAACGCCGCACGACAGAATGCTGCTGGCCTCGCTGCTGGAGCGACTTGACGTCGCGCTGGGCACAGATGGCCGTCTGCTTTGATCCATCAATTTTTTTACCCACAACTGCGATTCAAGCCCTACAATAATCTCGTCTGCAGTGTTCGCCGGGCTTTATAGTTCCTTGAACCAATGCTCTTAGAGCCCGGGCTTGGAATATCGCTGGTCAAGCGTGATCGTCTCGCGTTAGACGAACCCAATGACCAGTTGACCTCGCCCACCTGAACCCCGGTTCAGGATGCCGGTCCGGTGACTCTGCAGACACCTTTTCTCCCTTCCCCTTCCCCTTTGCATGAACTTTGAACCAACCCTGATCCTTGAACTCGCGCTCTTGGGGCTGGGCACAGGTTTTTTGGCGGGCTTGCTGGGCATTGGCGGGGGCATGATGATGGTGCCCTTTATCACCCTCATCCTGTCCGGGCGCGGGGTGAGTCCCAACCTGGCGGTCAAGATGGCGATTGCCACGTCCATGGCCACCATCCTCTTCACCTCAATTTCGAGCGTGCGCGCCCATCACAAACGCGGCGCCGTACGCTGGGATCTGGTCAAGGGCCTGGCGCCCGGGATCATATTGGGGGGTGCCGTGGCCAGCCTGGGAGTATTTGCCCTGCTCAAAGGCTCCTGGTTGGCACTGTTTTTTGCCGCCTTTGTGAGCTTTTCTGCGACCCAGATGTTTCTGGACAAAAAACCCGCACCCACACGACAGGTGCCGGGTACTGCTGGCCTGATTGGCGCCGGTGGCGTCATCGGCTTTCTATCGGGGCTGGTCGGTGCCGGTGGCGGCTTTGTGAGTGTGCCCTTCATGACCTGGTGCAATGTCGCCATCCACAACGCGGTCGCCACTTCTGCTGCATTGGGCTTTCCGATCGCATTGGCGAACGTGGTGGGCTACGTCATCGGCGGCCAGGATGTGCAAAACCTGCCCCCGTATTCATTCGGCTACATCTGGTTGCCGGCGATGGGGGTGATCGCATCCTGCAGTGTCCTGACCGCGCCGCTGGGTGCACGGGCCGCCCATACTTTGCCAGTGAAACAACTCAAACGCGTATTTGCCAGCATCCTGTACCTGCTGGCGGCTTACATGCTGTACCGGGGGCTGTCCAGCCTGTAACGCCAGCGCCGCGCATGGCGGGTTAATCGTGCGGAAATGACGTCATCAGTCGCTCAAACTCGTCGGCAGGCAGTCCGGGCGAACACAGAAAACCCTGGAAAGATTCGCAATTAAGCCCCGCCAGGTAGTCTCGTTGCGCGATGGTTTCGACCCCCTCTGCGACCACTTTTAATTTGAGCCCGCGCGCCATGCCAATAGTCGCACTCACAATGGCGCGGTCACCTTCGTCGTCAGGCAGGCCCATTACAAAAGAGCGATCAATCTTGAGCTTGGAGATAGGGAATTTTTTCAGGTAGGCCAAGCTCGAATAACCGGTGCCAAAGTCATCAATCGACAGGGCGACACCGAGGGCCGCCAAGGCATGCAAGCGGTTCAAGGTCTCATTGGCATCCCTGACCAAAATGGACTCAGTCAATTCGAGCTCCAGAAGATACGGCGCCAGTCCCGAATCCTTCAGCACGCTCGCCACAATCTCCACAAAATCGGTCTGCTGAAACTGCAGTGCCGACACGTTGACCGACACCGTGACCGGCGTGCCCGCGTTGTGCCAGAGCACCGCTTGCCGCACGGCCTCTTTAAGCACCCAGGTACCAATCGTGATGATGAAGCCGGATTCCTCGGCCAAGGGAATAAATACCACGGGCGACACATTGCCAAGCTCGCCATCCACCCAGCGGATCAGCGCCTCCACGCCGACCAACTGGCCGTTGGTCAGGGAAATCTGTGGCTGGTAGTGCAGCCGGAACATACCCTGCTCCATAGCCCGGCGCATGGCATGGTCCATTTTCATGCGCGACAGCAAATCAACATTCATCTGCGGCTGATAGAAACGAAAACTGCCGCGACCGCGTTCCTTGACCAGATACATCGCGGTGTCAGCGCACTTGATCAACTCATCGAGCGAGCGTCCATCGGCCGGATACAGTGCGATACCAATACTGCATCCAACCGAAAAGCTGGTTTCCTCGATCAGAAAAGCCTGCGCCATCAGGTCCAGAATGCGGTGTGCCAACACTTCAGCGCCACGGGCGTCAATTTCCTGCACAAAAATGACGAAGTCGTCGCCACCGAGCCGACACAAGGTGTCGGCGTCACGCAAACAACGTTTGATGCGCTCCGCCACTTCGACCAGAACCCGGTCGCCAAACATATGCCCCATCGAGTCGTTGATGTTCTTGAAGTGATCCAGATCCAGAAAGAAAACACCAAACTGCGAGCCGTGGCGCTCAGCCATGCGCAAGGCGAACCCGACTCGCTGTGATAACAGTAATTTATTGGGCAAACCGGTCAGGGCGTCGCTGTACGCCAGTTGTTCAATGCGTTTTTGGGCCGCCAATTCTTCGGTCAGGTCCTTGAAGAAGCAAATGGTGTGCAAAACAGCGCCCTGCTCGTCACGCAACAGAACCCAGGACAGATGAACGGCACAAACGGCACGACCCGCACGGTCAAGCCAGACCTGCCCGCGCCAGAAGCCCTCATCGCGCAACACTTGTTCCACACGAACCATCAGTTCAGGGTCACGCGGGTCTTGAAATAAATTCTTGGCGGACTCCCCCAGCAATTGAGCTTGAGAAGCGACCGTCAGACGCTCACAAACCGGATTGACGGCCAGGATCTTCAGGTCCGGATCCGTGATGAAGATGGCATCCACGCTCGACTCAAACACCTTGGCGGCCAGACGCAGTCTGGACTGGGCGTCAACACTCTGCGTGATGTCCCGAAACGAGAACACCCGACCGGTCGCCAGACCTCTGCTGAATTGCGGTCGTGACACCCGCTCCAGTAAACGCCCAGAGGTCAGGATCAACACATCAGTGGTTTCCAGCAAGGGACTCTCAGCAATCTCCCGCAGGCGCGTCTCGTATGCCGCAGCGTCGAGCACCCGCGAGGCAAGATGGCCATACAAGGCCCGGTCATTGGAATTCAAAAGCAACTCTTCGGGCACATCCCACATGGCGGCAAAATGTCGGTTGTAGTTGCGGATGTCGCCACTGCGATCAATGACCAGAATGCCATCGGCGGTTGATTCGAGTGTGGCCCGCAGCTCTGCCACCAAGCTTTCAAGTTCATCTTCGGTGCGGCGCTGCTGACGCAAATCGCGAATGCCCACCACATACACCGCGCACCCTGTTTCGGGCCAAACCCGGCTGACACGGCGCTCCACCGGCACGGCCATGCCATCGGCACCGCGCAACAGGGTTTCCGAGTGAATGCCATCAACCAAACCAGCGGCGATATCTTCCCAAAAAAACTGGTCTTCTGGCGTAGCAGTCAACTCAATAGCGGGCTTGCCCACCAAATCCTCTGCTGTCAAACCCAGCAAGTCGGCCGCTGCGCGATTGACCGCGAGGATGCGCAAACTCACCGGATCAACCAGCCAGACGGCCTCGATCAAACCATCAATCAAGAGACCCCAAGCCGCAGGCTTCACGACCCCACCTCGTCCCACGGCGACTCAATTGCTTTTTCAAAAAAATAACAAATTCGCTGCCGCGGCGATAGGTAATCCATGGCGTCCCGAGGCAAACTCGCCGGTTTGAGACTGCGCCGAATGCCGAGGGCGGGTGAGTGCTCCAAGTCCAGAATCAGTGCTTCATGCTTGGGAACACGAGGTTCATGCACGATCACCTGAGGCTTAAGTGGCCGGGTGGAATTAACCGACACCACCAGGGCAAATCGTTCGTCAGCCAATTGCACCACCGAGCCCGGCGGATAAACCCCCATCATGCGGATAAAGGCACGCAGGGTCACGCTATCGAAACGGGATTTCAGCTGAGCAAAGATGAGTGCCAGGGCTTCATGCGGGGTGATGGCAGTCGAAGGCCGACTCGGATTACACAAGTTGTCATACTGGTTCACCAGTGACAAAATTTTACTCAGCATGGACAAGCTGTCGCCCTTAAGCCTGGCTGGGAAACCGCTTCCGTCCATCGACTCGTGATGCTGGGCGATGGCTTGCAAGGCGCCCGCTGTCAAGTCCATGTGCCGACCAAGAGGTACGCCTTGGGCAACATGCTCCTGGTACAAGTTGTACTCAGCTTTTGAAAAATTTTCATCTGGCCAGCGCACCCGGTCCGGCAAACGGGATTTGCCGATGTCATGCAAGAACGCCGCCATGCCCAGATCAAGCATGTCCGACTGTGGCAGGCCCAGAGACCGACCGAGCAGCAGAGAAAGAATGGTCACATTGACCGGATGCATGGACGCTTTGTCCCCCATACCCTCAGACAACAGGCGAATGGCCAACTCGCCCTCCTCCAGCATGTCGCCGACAAACCCGCCGACCACGTCAAGACACTGTTGCTTGGCCGCGCCAGGGAAGGCACTGATTTGCTCTACGGCCAGCTTGTAATGTTGAATGGCGTCAACAAAGCGGCGCTCACAGACGATCAGACTGTTTTGTTGGGCGCTCAGCAAATCACTGCGTTGTTGCCGAAGACGAAACTCATCAGTTGACGCCAGGGTGCTCTCTGGCTTGGCTTGTTCGCCCGGGCCATCGCCCGCCGCGACCTGTGCGCCATCGGCATTTGCCAATCCTGGCAACAGATCACTTTTGTCTGGAAAATAACGAACACGTTTTAGACCCAGGCCGCGAATCACCTCCAGCTGCTTCTCAGAGGTAATTTTGAAGCTTCTGGTGGGAAACGGATGGGACATCCAGCCGAGCTCAAGCTCGATGAACATACCGGGTCGCAACTGATGGATTCCAATCAATTCGAACTGAGCTTCGTCCATATGTAATTCAGTTTGGCGGCCCTATTTTTTACGAGCACAGCAATATTTGACACAAAAATTTTCATCTGACGGCTGAACACTTCCTCCGTATGCTTTCGAGAATATCATGCCAAAAGCAAAGAAAAAGGAATCCCGATGATTGATTTGTATTACTGGCCCACGCCCAACGGCTGGAAAATCTCCATCATGCTGGAAGAATGCAAGCTGCCGTACCAGTTGATCCCGGTGAACATTGGCAAGGGTGAGCAGTTTGCACCCGCATTTTTGGCGATCAGTCCCAACAACCGCATGCCCGCCATCGTGGACCATGATCCCGCCGGCGGGGGCGATCCGATCGCGGTGTTTGAGAGTGGCGCCATTCTGATTTACCTCGCTGAGAAGACCGGCCTCTTCATGCCGGGCGATGTACGCGGCAAAACCCAGGTCTTGCAGTGGTTGATGTGGCAAATGGGGGGGCTCGGCCCGATGGCGGGGCAGAACGGTCATTTTTTGCTCTATGCGCCCGAAAAAGTACCCTACGCCATCGATCGCTATGGCAAAGAGGTGAACCGCCTGTATGGCGTGCTCAATACCCAACTGGGGAAAACCGGCGCGTTTGTGGCCGGGCCCGACTACTCCATTGCCGACATGGCAATCTTCCCCTGGATCCGAACCCATCAGGCGCAGAAGGTGTCTCTCGACGAATTTCCCCACATCAAGCGCTGGTATGACGCACTGTTTCTGCGCCCGGCCGTTCTGCATGGACTTGATCTGCTGAAGGATCTGCGCGCTGGCACGATGAGCGAAGCAGCACGCAAGGCACTGTTTGGACAAACGGCGCAAAGCGTGCGTACCGGTGATCACAAACTCATTTGAAAGATGCCCCCATGATTGAATTTTTCTTTGACTGTTCCAGCCCCTGGACCTATCTGGCTTTTCACAACCTGCAGCCCCTGGCCGCCGAATTGAATGAGCCGGTGCACTGGCGACCTGTACTGGTGGGCGGTATTTTTAACGCCGTCAACCCCAGCGTCTACGCCATGCGCGACAACCCGGTGCCCGCCAAATGGGCTTACATGCTCAAAGACCTGCAGGACTGGGCACGGGAGGCGGGCCTGAAGATTGTCTTCCCGCCCAGGGTCTTTCCAGTTAACAGTGTCAAAGCCATGCGCGGCTGTCTCTGGCTGGAGCCGCAGGGCAAACTGCTGCCATTTGCCACGGCCATGTTTGAGGCCTACTGGGCGCGCGAGGAAGACATTTCGCAAGACGCCGTGCTTCTAAAAATCTGCGCTCAAGTCGGTATCGATGGTGACGCGTTTTTGGCTGGCATCGCGCAGCCTGCCATCAAGCAGCAACTCAAAGCCAACACCGAAGAAGTGATTGCGCGTGGCGGCTTTGGTTCGCCCACGCTCTACCTCGGCGACGACATGTACTTTGGCAATGACCGCTTGCCGCTGCTGAAGGCCGCCGTCCTGCGCAAACGCGCCGCGTCGTTGTAATGGCGGACACCCAGGTCGATGCATCGGCGTTCGATTCGCCCTTCGTTTTTTCGGCTGACGGACACAAATCCCTGTATTTCACGCTCGACCAATTGCAGAGCCGCATGTGCAGCGCGCATCCCAACCAACTGGAGGTGGACTACACCCGCACGATGATGGGTTTCTTGCTGTTTAACAGCCGCCCGGCACGCATCGCCATGATTGGGCTCGGAGGTGGTTCGCTACTGAAGTTTTGCTACCGCCACCTGCCCAATACACAGCTGACGATGGTCGAGATCAACCCCAAGGTGATTGCGCTGCGCCACGAGTTTGAAGTGCCGGAAGATACTCAACGCATCGAGCTTGTTTGCGCTGACGGGGCCGACTTTGTCCGTGCCGCGGCAGCCAACAACCCCATCGGCTATGACGTGCTGCTGGTAGACGGTTTTGACAGCGAGGGGCTGGCGCCCAGCCTGTGTTCACAACGCTTTTACAACGACTGCTATCAGGCTCTCTCACAGCAAGGTGTCATGGTAGCCAACCTGCACCATGACGATCCAAAACACGCCCTCTTCACAGCACGCATCCGGCTTGCTTTCGATGGAAATCTGCTTGAAGTTGCCTCACAAGAAAAAAGCAACAGCATTCTCTTTGCGCGCAAAGGCAGCCCTATTTCAATAGACGAAATACGGCAGAGCAACCCGCTGAAGAACTTTGACCAGGAAGTACGTACTCAACTGCAACGCGAATTTGCGCGCATTTCCTGGGCGGCGACGCAGGTCGCTTAACGCACCGTTTAATGCAGTTGCACGCCGGTCTTGGCCTGCAACTCTTCGATCGTCACACCAGGCGCCATCTCCACTACTTTCAGACCATGCGGCGTCACATCCAGCACCGCCAGGTCGGTGATGATGCGATCGACCACACCGACACCAGTCAGTGGCAGTGTGCAGTTGGGCAAAATTTTCAAATCAATGGTGCCATCTTTCTTTTTGGCCACGTGTTCCATCAGCACGACGACGCTCTTGACGCCGCCCACCAGGTCCATCGCACCGCCCATGCCTTTGACCATCTTGCCAGGGATCATCCAGTTGGCCAGATCGCCTTTCTCACTCACTTGCATGGCACCCAAAATGCTCAGATTGATCTTGCCGCCGCGAATCATGGCAAAGCTGTCGTGGCTGCCGAAAATGGACGAGCCAGGGATAGTGGTCACGGTCTGCTTGCCCGCATTGATCAGGTCAGGATCCACTTCATCTTCGGTGGGAAACGGGCCGATGCCCAGCATGCCGTTTTCACTTTGCAGCCAGACCTCGATGTCTGGTGACACAAAGTTCGCCACCAGGGTTGGCAAGCCAATCCCGAGGTTGACGTAAAAACCGTCTTGTAATTCTTCTGCCGCTTTGGCAGCCATCTGTTCGCGTGTCCAGGCCATGATCAGACTCCTGCTTTCTTGGTCGATGTTTCGGTGATCGTTCTTTGCTCAATCCGCTTCTCGGGGTGAGCATTGAGCACAATCCGGTGCACGTAAATTCCGGCCAAGTGAACCGAATCGGGGTCGAATGTGCCAACCTCAACGATTTCCTCGACCTCAACCACCGTGATCTTGCCCGCCATCGCCACCGCCGGATTGAAATTACGCGCCGTGCGCCTGAACAGCAGATTGCCGCTCTTGTCAGCCTTCCATGCCTTGACTAACGACACTTCAGGCAGCAGGGCGCGCTCCATGATGTACACATGGCCGTCAAACTCGCGGGTTTCCTTGCCTTCGGCCACCAGCGTGCCCACCCCCGTGCGGACATAGAAAGCTGGAATGCCAGCACCACCAGCGCGCAGTTTTTCTGCCAGCGTGCCTTGGGGCGTGAACTCCAACTGCAGCTCGCCTGCCAAGTATTGGCGTTCAAACTCTTTGTTCTCGCCAACATAGCTGGAGATCATTTTGGTGATCTGGCGGGTGTCCAACAGCTTGCCCAGACCAAAGCCATCGACGCCTGCGTTGTTGGAAATGACGGTCAGATCTTTGACACCGCTGGCACACAGCGCGTCAATCAGGGCCTCGGGAATACCGCACAGGCCAAAGCCGCCAACGGCCAGTAACTGGCCATCTTTAACGATGCCTTCCAGTGCCTTGGCCGCGTTGGGGTAAATTTTGTTCACTGCGCAATCTCCTTTAAAGAAATAATGACCTTACGATACTACTTAACTTCATACGTAGTTTTTCGTAAAGTACAAACCCTAAGTATTGATCACCCACACCGCATGGATATTGATTACCGTCTTGCCTTCGATCTGGCGCCAGTCGGCCTCGCCCTCTCAAGCAACCGCAACATGCTGGACTGCAACCGCCACCTGTGCGAGATGTTTGGTGCCTCACGTGAATTATTGGTGGGCCAATCGTTTCAGGTGCTGTACCCCAGCGTCATTGAATTTGAGCGCACCGGCTCACGCATTGCGCCGATTCTGAACCGCAACGGCACCTACGCCGACGACCGCATCATGAAGCGCGCCAACGGCGAAACCTTCTGGTGCCACGTGACCGGCCGCGCGCTGAACCCGAGCGCGCCGCATGATGCTGGCATCTGGACCTTTGAAGACTTGAGCTCGAGTCGCCCGGTCAAAGCAGAGTTGACGGCGCGTGAACGCGAGGTGGCGGCACACCTGATGGACGGATTGACCAGCAAGGAAATAGGCAAGATGCTGACTATCAGCCACCGCACAGTTGAAATCTACCGCGCCCGTCTGATGCGCAAGTACAAGGCCTCCAACACCGGGGACTTGGTGCACAAGCTGATGGCGGGTTGAAGTCGCCACGCAATTCAGCCGCTAACAGCCAATAATACCCATTAAATCGGCCTGCAGCCCCCGTAAATAAGCGTACAGTGCTATTTATTTTATAGCATTTTTTAGCGGACGGCAGCTAGACTGAGCTCGACGCAGCTGCCGCCACCTGTACCCGGTTGCGACCATTTTCTTTAGCCAGGTACATGGCTGCATCGGCGCTTTTGAGCAAATGATTTTCGTCTTGACCATGCTCGGGGAAAATGGCAATGCCGATGCTCGATGAAATATGGATCCGGTGCTCGCCGATTTCAAAGCTCTGGTTCAATGCGGCAAGAATTTTTTCAGCGACTTGCGTGGCAGCCTGCACCGTTTCGATATCCGGCAACATCACCACGAATTCGTCACCGCCGATCCGCGCCACGGTATCTGATTCTCGCCGCACACAGTCCAGCAAACGCCGTGCCACTTCTTGGAGCAGCAAGTCGCCTACCTGATGGCCGAGCTGGTCATTGACCGGTTTGAATCTATCAAGATCCATGAACATCAAGGCCAGGTGCGTTTTGTCGCGCTTGGCCTTGGCGATAGCCTGGCGCAAGCGGTCGGAGAACAAGGCGCGATTGGGTAAATTGGTGAGGACGTCGAAATGCGCCAGGTGCTGCATGCGCGCCTCGCTCGCCTTGCGTTCGGAAATGTCAGAGAACACCGCCACATAGTGGGTGGGCACGCCCTGCTCATCGCGCACTTGCTTGATGGAAAGCCATTCAATATAAAGATTGCCGCTTTTGCGGCGGTTGCAGATTTCGCCATGCCAGTTGCCGTTGGTGGCGAGCTTTGCCCACATGTCCTGGTAGAACGTCGCGGAATGCGTGCCGGACGCCATGAGATTGGGGTTTCTGCCGATCACTTCATTGGGGAAATAGCCGGTAATCACGGTGAATGCCGGATTGACCGAGATGATTTCATTGCGCATGTTGGTCACAGCCACGGCCTCGTCCATGGTCAGGATGACGGTAGAGGCCAGGCGCAAGGCTTCCTCATGCTCATGACGCTCGGTGATGTCCGTGTGCGTGCCAATCATGCGCAAGGGCCGGCCTTGCGCATCGCGTGCCACCACCATGCCGCGCGAGAGTATCCATTTCCAGCTGCCATCCTTGCATTGCATGCGCCGCTCGTTGGCGTAGCTTGGCTTTTCTCCGGCGAAATAAGCCGCCCGGTCGGCTTCTATCCGGGCTACATCATCAGGATGAACGCGCGCATCCCAGGCTTCGGTGTTGTTTTCCAACTCATCGGCGGCAAAGCCATAGATTTCCTTGTAGCGCTTGGAGAACACAACTTCACCCGTCTGCAAGTTGCGGTCCCATACGCCGTCGCCAGCGCCTTCAAGGGCAAACTTCCAGCGCTCCTCACTCAAAGCCAGCGCGTGCTGGGCCTTATGGCGTTCCTGATTTTGCTCAATGATTTGATCCTGAGCTTTTTTCACAATGATGAACACCACCAGGTAAAGCAGCGTCAGCAGCGCAATCACAGCGGCGACCAGAACCCACTGCCGCTGACCGACCTCCGCGAGGACCGAGGTGGCATCGCGGTAGATTTCAAACACGCCGCTGACTTGGCCAGTCACGGGGTCGTAGCGCGGAATGTAGCTCTCGATGACATCGCGTTCCTGCAATTCGCCCTCAAATGAGCTGATCTGATTTTGATGCACCAGTTCGGAACTGTTCAAACCTCGCAAGCCGTTCATCACACCCGCGTTATTGCTCTTGTCCTCGCCAATCTGCTTGAGTTCGTTTGAATAAACCGTCCTGCCCCGCAAGTCATACACCTTGATTTTGTAAATCTGGGTGCCATTGAGAAGCTTGAGAACCTTTTGGTGCAGCACGGGAATCTGTGGCGCCGTCGGCAGCTGCGCGGCGGGCTTGTCGGCCATCGACAATACCAAGGGGCCGAAGTTCTCCTCCCACATCTCATTGGCAATGATCCTGGCATGGTTGATGTGTTCACTCTGGTAGCCATTGATCAGGGCATCCACCGACAGCGTGCGAAAGACGTAACCCAGCAACACCGCAACCACCACAAAGGCGACCAGACTGGCAGTGGCGAAATAACGCAACAGTCTGAAGTCGGCTTGGCCGCCAACGGTTGAGCCGACAGCGTCATTGGATTCGTGTGTCACGGAAACATTCAGTGTTGGACTTTGCTTTGTCACGCAAAGTGATGAAAAGGATCTTGATCGAAAATCATTGTAGTTAACAGCACCGGCTAACCCGGCCCAAATCCGGATGCACCGACTGAATCGGTTCATCTGTTAAAACACTTGGTATCCATTTTTTTTCAAATGACCAAGCCGATGCTCAATTCACCCCCCCCTGTCGCTACCGAACCTGTCTCCAGCCCACCACCTGTGATCCGCTGGCTTGAAGCGGGCCAAGAGTGTTCCGCACGCTGGCGTTCAGAACGTGGCGCACCACCGCCCAAGCGGGTTGTTCTAGCGGATGACACCACAACAGCCGATGTCGCCTACCGACTGGCCTGCGAAGGCACGGCCCTGCTCTGGCGTGGCGACTTTCACAACGCACGGCAATTGCTGCAGGCGCTGGCGCGACGCGCCGACCAGGTTCCAACGCGCAAACGCAAAAAAGCCGCCCAGGAAGTACCGGTGGTGGACGCCTTTCACCGCCACCGCCTGGCCCAGTCGCAGCGGGCCCGCATGCTGGGTATGCTGCTGATCCCGTTCAATGCCGACTACAGCATTCCCTTGCGCCGTGCCCCGGACGCAACAATTGCGTGTACCGAGGCCTGGGGCCCGCCCGATGCGACGGCAGGCGCTTGCGTGGCGTCCCTGCGTGAACTGTCCGGCATCACCAGCGCGCACGAGTGGCGCAGAAAAGGCGTTGAAATTGCAGCGCTCGGCGAGCCCCCCCACAACCGTATTCATCCTCACTACGGCGTGTTCTCCCCGGTGCGGGGTGAATACATCCATCTGGTTGCCACCGCGCATTTGCCCAAACCCCCGCCCGGACAGACTGCGCTGGTGGCATTTGACATTGGCACCGGCACCGGTGTGCTGTCAGCCGTGCTGGCGCGGCGCGGCGTCAACAGAATTGTGGCCACCGATCAAGACCCGCGCGCGCTGGCCTGCGCACGGGACAATGTTGCACGCTTGAACGTAGAAGACAGAGTTCAACTGGTGCAGACTGATCTGTTTCCCGAGGGTCAAGCGTCGCTCGTGGTGTGCAACCCGCCGTGGCTGCCAGCGCGGCCCAGCTCACCAATTGAACGCGCGGTGTATGACGAGGGTGGGCGCATGCTGGCGGGCTTTCTGAAAGGTTTGAGCGCGCACCTGGCACCCAAAGGTGAAGGCTGGCTGATCCTGTCCAATCTGGCCGAACACCTGGGTCTGCGCACGCGCGCTGAACTGCTTGAGGCTTTCGAGCGCAACGGCTTGCGGGTGGTGAGCCGCATCGACGCCAAACCGCAACATCCCAAGGCGTCGGATGCCAGTGATCCACTGGCAAATGCGAGATCGCGTGAAGTGACGTCACTCTGGCGCTTGGCGGCCATTTAGCCATCACATGAAGGAACCCTGGGTCGACGTGATCGACGCCGGCGCCAGTCTCTTCTTCAAGCAGATGCCCCCGAAATTGCTTATGGTCGAAGAGGCTGAGCCAAAAACTATAATTGCTACATAGATTCAGGCTCACCCTGGTTCACGTCCATGAAATATTGCATTTTGTGGGCAAGCAAACCATACTGTGCGGGCACACCTTGAGCAGCATAAGACATGACCAACAGTAAACACAGTGGTTTTCCAGAACTCATCCACAACGAAGCGGATCAGGCCACGCGGCCCATGCCGCTGCAGGAACTGCCACGGCAATTCCAGATTGACCACGAGATGGCAGTCATCCGCAGACATCACGCGCGTATCGCCAGCGCCGTCGACATGTTTTGGGGTCACAAGGATTGCGTCGAATACTTGCGTCAACTGATCCTCAGTGGCGGTGACGGCGTCGGCAAGACAAGAGTTGGATTCAAGCACGAGGTCCTGGCAGCCTTCCTGCACCTCATCAGGCTGCACGACACGCCAGAAAATTGACCAGATAGCCGGTCAAAGCAGCCATCTCAACCATCAAACAGGCCAGCTGATGGAACGCCTCCGTATTGACAAATGGCTGTGGGCCGCCCGTTTTTACAAAACACGCAGCTTGGCCAGCGACGAAATTGACAAAGGCCGGGTCCAAGTCAACGGCGTGGCGGTCAAACCCGCGCGTGAAGTGAAAGCCGGCGACACGGTGCAACTGCGCAGTGGCGCCATCCTTCGCAGCGTGGTGGTGCAAGGCGTGAGCGACAAGCGTGGCCCGGCACCGGTCGCAGCGCTGCTATTCCAGGAAACTGCTGATTCCATCGCCAGCCGCGCGGCCGCCGCCGAGCAACGCCGGCTGGCGCCTGAACCGGCCCTGAGCCTGACGCAAGGCCGACCGACCAAGCGCGACCGCCGCGACACCGAAAAAGCTCGCAGTCATCAGGTCCACGAATGGGACCAACGCTGGAGCGCCTCTATCGACAGCTGAAGCTGCCAACCCGCCAAAGGCGGCGGGCCATCGTGACCCGCGCGCCTGTGGGCCTGCAAACTCAAGCCACGCGTGTGACCGTCGTTGGCTTGAAGCCCAGATCGGCCACCTTGCCTTTGCGCCCGCGCAGCGCCCGGGCGTTGTTGAGGCTGCGGATTTCCAGCGTTTCGTCGCGCGGCTTGCCGCCTCGGCCCAGACCTTCAATTTTGATGCTGCGGGTATAGGCGCAAGCACCGGCCAGCGCGTCCTTGTCTTCCAGATCGATCAGCATCAGCCCACGCCCGCCGGTGGCCATGGTTTTGAGTTGGCTGATCTCGAAGGTCAAAATGCGCCCACCCACCGAGGCACAGGCCACGTGCGTGGCAGTTGGCCAGGGCGCTGGTCCCGAGCCCCCCGCCACCGGCGACGGCCGGCACAAAATTTCGCCTGCATTGCAAGTGACAAAGGCTTTGCCCGCTTTCAGGCGCGATGTCATGTTTTCCACCGAAGCCAGAAAGCCGTAGCCACCCGAGCTGCTGAGCAGCAGCGTCGCAGGGGCCGGACCGGCAAAGTAATACAGCAACTGGGTGCCCGCCTCGAGTTCCAGCAAACTGGTCATCGGCTGGCCATCACCACGGGCGCCAGGCAACAACGCCACCGCCACTGAATAGACCCGCCCGTTGCTGCCAAAGGCCAGCAGCGTGTCCACCGTGCGGCACTCGAAGGTGTCGTAGAGCGCGTCGCCGGCCTTGAAGTTGTATTCCGCTGGCGCACCGCCGTTGGCAGCACGCTCGCTGGCCCAGCCTTTTTGGGCACGCACCCAGCCTTTTTGGCTCACCACCACGGTCACGGGCTCATCGACCACCTTGACTTCGAGCACCGCTTTTTTCTCGGCCTGGATCAATGTCCGGCGCGGGTCGGCAAAGGTTTTGGCATCCGCCTCAATCTCCTTGATCATCAGGCGGCGCAGCGTGCTCGGGCTGCCCAGAATTTCTTCCAGTTTCTTTTGCTCCTCGCGCAGCGTCGCCAACTCCTGCTCAATCTTGATGGCCTCCAGGCGGGCCAATTGGCGTAAGCGGATTTCCAGAATATCTTCGGCCTGCCGATCCGACAGATGGAAGCTGGCGATCAGCGCCGCCTTGGGCTCGTCGGCCTGGCGAATGATGGCGATCACTTCGTCAATATTGAGCAGCACCAGCGCGCGCCCTTCCAGGATGTGGATGCGATCCAGCACCTTGCTCAAGCGATGTTGTGAGCGCCGCTCGATGGTTTTCTGGCGGAATGCTATCCACTCGGTGAGCATCTGGCGCAAGGACTTTTGCGTTGGACGGCCGTCGAGCCCGATCATGGTGAGATTGATCGGCGACGAGCTCTCCAGGCTGGTGTGCGCCAGCAGCGTGGTGATCAGCTCCTGCTGGCTGATGCGACTGGTCTTGGGCTCGCACACCAGACGCACGGCGGCGTCTTTGCTGGATTCGTCGCGCACCCCGTCCAACACCGACAGCAGCGTCGCCTTGAGCTGGTTTTGCTCCAGAGAAAGTGCTTTTTTGCCAGCCTTGATTTTGGGGTTGCTCAGCTCTTCAATCTCTTCCAGCACCCGTTGCGTGCTGACCCCCGGCGGCAATTCGGTCAGCACCAGACGCCACTGGCCGCGCGCCAGGTCTTCAATCTTCCAGCGCGCCCGGCATTTGAGTGAACCCCGCCCGCTGCGATAAGCATCGGCGATGTCCTCGGCGCTGCTGATGATTTGGCCGCCTCCTGGATAGTCAGGACCGGGAATCAAGGTGAACAGATCCGACTCACTAAGCTGGGGTGACTTGATCAGTGCGATGCAGGCATCGGCCACTTCACGCAGGTTGTGGCTTGGGATTTCGGTGGCCAGCCCAACCGCAATGCCGCTGGCGCCATTGAGCAGGTTGAACGGCAAGCGCGCGGGCAACTGGCTCGGCTCCTGCGTCGAGCCGTCGTAGTTGGGCATGAAATCGACCGTGCCCTCGTCGATTTCATCGAGCAGCAAGCCGGTAATTTTGGCCAGTCGCGCCTCGGTGTAACGCATGGCCGCGGCGCCGTCGCCGTCACGCGAGCCAAAGTTGCCGTGACCATCAATCAGCGGATAACGCTGTGAAAAATCCTGCGCCATGCGCACCAGCGCGTCATAGGCGGCCTGGTCGCCGTGCGGGTGAAAGCGCCCCAGCACATCACCCACCACGCGCGCGCACTTGACCGGTTTGGCACCGGTACTGCCATTGCTGCCGCCAAAGCCCAGCCCCATGCGCGACATGGAATACAAAATGCGCCGCTGCACCGGTTTTTGGCCGTCGCAGACATCGGGCAAGGCGCGGCCCTTGACCACGCTCAGAGCGTATTCAAGATAAGCACGCTGCGCGTAGGTGGCCAGGTTCAGGGCGTCGTCACCCTCGGGCTCGGCAGGTGTCACAGCATCAAAAATAAGTTGATCAGTCATAGAAAACAGTATTCGGATTTCATTAAATCAAAGCCAAGATATCAAACGGACCCGCGCAGTGGCTGGGTTTGGCAGCCGACGATTTCTGGTACTCCAGCATGAGGAGGCAGCCAAATCCGGCTGCTGCGCAGCGAACACCATGAAGGCAGCGAGTTGAGTTGGTTATTCATCGGGTCATGGGGTCATGTCGGGTTACGCCTTTCAGGCTAACCCGACCTACAAAACTAACCCGACCTACCAATAATGATATAAAAATAATAGCTACTCACGCATACAAGACGGGGGCTAGAGCCCTAAAAGGCTTAAAACATTTCAAACATCGATCTCCACCGCATCGCCATGCAATTCCATCAACTCACGTCGGGCGGCGGCCTCACCCTTGCCCATCAGTTGGGTAAACAAACATTGCGTTTGCAAAAAGTCGATGCTGCCCAGGTGCACCGGCAACAAGCGCCGGGTATCAGGGTTCAGGGTGGTGTCCCACAGCTGCTCGGCATTCATTTCCCCCAAGCCCTTGAAGCGGCTGATGCTCCAGGCGCCTTCGCGCACGCCTTCTTTGCGCAGTTTGTCCAGAATGGCTGTCAGTTCGCCCTCATCGAGCGCGTAGGCCTTGGAGGCTTGCTTCTTGCCACGCGCGGGCGCATCGACGCGAAATAAGGGCGGCCGTGCCACAAAAATATGGCCGGTCTCGATCAGCTTGGGGAAATGCTTAAAAAACAGCGTCAGCAACAGTACCTGGATGTGTGAACCGTCCACATCGGCATCCGACAAAATGCAGACCTTGCCGTAGCGCAGCCCGCTCAAGTCGGGAGTGTCATTGGGGCCATGCGGATCGACGCCAATCGCCACCGAAATATCGTGAATTTCATTATTGGCAAACAGGCGGTCGCGCTCCACTTCCCAGGTGTTGAGCACCTTGCCACGCAGCGGCAAAATCGCCTGGCTCTCTTTGTCGCGCCCCATCTTGGCGCTGCCGCCAGCCGAGTCGCCCTCGACCAGAAACACCTCGTTGTAGGCCAGGTCGCGGCTTTCGCAATCAGTCAGCTTGCCCGGCAGCACGGCCACACCCGAGCCCTTGCGTTTCTCGACCTTCTGACCGGCTTTCTGACGCGTCTGCGCCGCCTTGATCGCCAGCTCCGCCAGCTTCTTGCCGTACTCCACATGCTGGTTCAGCCACAGCTCCAGCGCCGGGCGTACATAGCTTGACACCAGCCGCACCGCATCGCGCGAGTTCAGCCGCTCCTTGATCTGGCCCTGAAACTGCGGGTCCAGCACCTTGGCCGACAACACATAGCTGGCGCGGGCAAACACGTCCTCGGGCAGCAGCTTGACGCCTTTGGGCAGCAGCGAGTGCAGCTCGATAAAGCTCTTGACCGCCGTGAACAGACCGTCACGCAAGCCCGCCTCGTGCGTGCCGCCAGCCGTGGTGGGGATCAGGTTGACATAGCTTTCACGCACCAAAGGGCCGTCCTCGGTGAAGGCGACGCACCAGGAGGCGCCTTCACCCTCGGCAAAATTGTCATGCTGGGCGTCGGCAAAACCATCGCCCTCAAACACCGGAATCACCAGCTCGCCTGCCAGGGTTTGCATCAGGTAGTCCAGCAAGCCGCCCTTGAACAGCCAGTTTTGCGTCTCCTTGGTTTTCTCGTTGACCAGCGTCACGGTAACACCCGGCATCAGCACCGCCTTGCTGCGCAGCAGATGCACCAGTTGCGCCATCGGCAGCGCCAGTGTTTCAAAATACTTGGCGTCGGGCCAGACCCGCACCGTGGTGCCGGACTTGCGCTCACCGGGTGCGGGTTCCCGAATTTGCAGCGGCTCAATCACGTCACCACCCGCAAACACCAGACTTGCCACCTTGCCTTCCCGGTAGGTGGTGGCCTCCAGCCGCGTCGCCAGCGCGTTGGTGACGCTCACCCCCACGCCATGCAAGCCGCCCGAGAAGCTGTAGGCGCCGCCCTTGCCCTTGTCAAACTTGCCACCGGCGTGCAGTTGTGTGAACACCAGCTCGATCACCGGGGCATTTTCCGTCGGGTGCAGGCCGAATGGAATGCCGCGGCCGTCGTCCTCGATGCTGACCGAGCCGTCAAGGTGCAGCACCACCTTGATCTTCTTGCCATGCCCGGCCAGCGCCTCGTCGGCGGCGTTGTCGAGCGCTTCCTGGATCACATGCAGCGGCGTGTCGGTGGTGGTGTACATGCCCGGGCGCTGCTTGACGGGCTCCAGCCCTTTCAGCACACGGATCGAGGCTTCGGAATAGTCGTTGGTGGGTTTGAGTGCCATAGGGGCCGAATTGTAATCGGCTGTATGAAACTACAGCCTTTATCCCCTTTGCCGCCGCCGCACCAAGTCTGAACCCGGTAGCGGCTACAAACCCAAGGTGGTCGCCGGAAATCCGGGCGTGCTGTCACGGATTTTTTCGTCCAGCAGCTGGCGCAACAGCACGCTGCGCTCGGGATCGAAGCCCCAGACGCCGACACTGCGCAGCGGATCAAGCCGCTGCATGAACCAGGACCGGCTCCAGATCGCGCTCGGGCAATCAAAGGGTGCCGCATCCCGGCAGACGCGGCAATCGATGATGTGACCCCAGGTCTGGCGCCACGCCACGAAACGCGGCTGCTGGCGCACCACCTCATCAAAACGCGTCGCCAGCAGCGTCATGTGTCGCCCCGCCTTGGACCAGGCCTGCAAGGATTCAACCACCGAGCGCTCGCGCAAGGGCCAGTCTTCAAACGTGGCATCGCTCAAAACAAGCTCTGGCCAGCCCTCACGCGCGGCACAGGCCAGTGCGTCACGCACGCCTTGCGCGAAGTCGATGCGACCGGAAAAACGGCCGCTGGGCAAGGGTTCAGGCGTCTCAGCGTTCACGCAACCACCCCGCTTCCTGCCAATCTTGCAGCAAACACCGGGCCTCAAGACTGACACGGCCCAAGTCTTGCGCACTGAGATAGCGCTGGTCTGCCAAGCGCCGCATCAGGGTCGCATCGCGCCCACCGGAGCGGAAGCTCTCGCCATTGATGAAAATGTGTTTGGCATCAAACATCATCTTGGTGCGCCGATCCAATTGGATTTGCCCGCCCTGCCCGGCCAACGCCTGATCCGTGATCGGCTCAGTGGCATCGAACCACACATTGGCCTTGGGCTCGGTCATATATTCCCCCAGGGCGCGCCCCAACGCGGCCGGGTCTTTGAGTGCGTCTTGCAAAGCGTCACGCGCAAATTCGACCAATTGCGCCGGGATCTCGCCCGGTTGCTTCACCGCCGTCTGCTTGGGGTCACGGTACACCGACACACCCACCGCGTCTTCTGCATCTTCTGCCAGACGCTGCAACAGCTCGCGCGCCAGTTCAGCCCGGCTCGGCGACCTGAAACCAATCGAATAAGTCATGCATTCGCCCATGGCAATGCCGTCATGGGCATGCAACAGCGGCAGGTACAGCATGTCGCCGGGCTCCAGCACAAATTCTTCTTCCGGCTCAAAGTGGGCCAGAATTTTCAAGGGCACATCCGGCTGCAGGGCGCGATCTGGTTGGCGCCCGATGCGCCAGCGGCGGCGGCCCTGTGCCTGCAGCAGAAACACGTCGTAGCTGTCGTAATGGGGTCCCACACCACCGCCATCGGTGGCGTAGCTGATCATCAAATCATCGAGCCGGGCGTCTGGCACAAAGCGAAATTGGTTCATCAGCGCATGCACGGCGTCATGCTGCAAATCGACCCCCTGCACCAGCACCGTCCAGCCCGGGCGGCTCAAAGCTGGCAAGGCACGGCGCGCGAAAGGTCCGAGCTTGAGTTGCCAGCCGGGCGTCTGGCCGGGCTGCTGCACCACCAGACGTGCCTGACCGTCCTCGTGCCCGGCCAGATCAAACAGCGCCGCCCGGTCCAGCAAGGGCTTGAAGTCGGGAATAGCCTGGCGGATCAGCAAGGGCTTTTTTTGCCAGTGCCGTTTCATGAATAATTGCGGGCTTAAACCACCCAGCAAGGGCAAGGGCTTCGAGATATCCATTTGTTTCTCCGGTCACTTCTGGGTTCAACCACTGACACATTTCAAACTGCGACAATTCTCCTATGGAAATCAATCAACAATGCGTGGTCGCGCTGACCTGGACCTTAAAAGACACCCTGGGTGAAGAACTTGACGTGCTGACCGAGCCGGTCGAGTTTCTGGTCGGGGGCGACGATCTGTTTCAAATCATCGAAGACGCGCTGCAAGGCCATGAAACGGGCGCCCGGCTGGAGCTGCAAGTCGAACCCGAGCAGGGCTTTGGCGACTTCAACGACCAACTTGTGTTTCTGGAATCGCGCCAACTGTTCCCGCCTGAGCTGGAAGAAGGCATGACTTTCGAGGGCACTTCACTGCCCGCTGGCTGCAACCCGGACGCACCCCAGAACGCGTGGTACACCGTGACCGAAATCTACCCGGACCATGTGGTGCTGGATGGCAACCACCCCTTGGCCGGTATCGCCTTGCGCTTGAGCCTGAAGGTCGAGGCGGTGCGGGAAGCGACTGAGGAAGAGATTGGCCGCGGCTCGGCGGGTACCGGCTTTTTCAGGATTCAGGCCGTGCATGCCAGTGTTTTGGGCAATGACACGCTGCATT
>Ga0209913_1000106_pt1 | contig 94529 bp, 73 predicted proteins | sample PersoiDNA2013203_FD_185805 | JGI IMG/M metagenome (GOLD analysis project Ga0209913, IMG submission 185805) | Permafrost soil microbial communities from the Arctic, to analyse light accelerated degradation of dissolved organic matter (DOM) -... | ecosystem: Environmental > Terrestrial > Soil >...
CATGAAAGCTGTGCTTGCCGAGGTCAATACCGATGAGCGTGACGTCTTGCATGATGGCCTCCGTCTCAAATGAAAACACCCTAGAAGTTTAAACTTCATAGGGTGGAGGGGGACCATCTCATTAGCCGCGCGATGCGCGGCTTTCGGAGGAACGACGACCGGTCAAGCCGCAGCCTGATCGGGTTTGCGCCGCTGCAGCACGAAGATGGGCTGGGCCCACTGCGTGTCCTTCTTCTTCTTGCTCGTGATGAGCGTCAGTTCCGACGGGTCGTAGACGTCCGTGTTATGCGTCAGCGGCGTCGTCATCAGGTACTGCGCGTCCGTGTTCTTCAGGAACTCGCCGACCAGCTGGATGTTGCGGATGTCCAGGTGGGCGAAGGGTTCGTCGATGAAGACGAAGCCGCCGGAGCCATCCTCGGACTTCAGCAGGCCAATCAGCAGCACCAGCGACTTCATCACCTGCTGGCCACCCGAGGCTTCGCCGTCGTTCATGCCGATGACGCCCTTGCCGTCGAACTTGAAGCGCACGTGCAGGCCGGCCTGCGACAGCAGCAGGTCGTCGTTCTCCAGCTTGACCGGGTCGGCATGCACTTCGATATTGGCCAGCTCGCCCAGCTCCTTGATGTTCTTGGCGTACTGCTTGATCGTGTAGCGCAGCCGCTCGATGTAGGCGCCGCGCGCGTTGGCCGTGGCCTCGATGGCGCGGTTGTTCTGGTAGCGCCGCTCTTCCGTCTCCACCTTGCGGCTGGACAGCTGGTCGTTCAGGCGGTGGTACTGGTCGATCACGGTGGCATCGAGTTCCCAGTCGTCGCGCGCCAGGCTGGCCTGCAGGCTGGCGATGCGCAAGTCCACCTGGTGCGCGTTCTGGTGCTGCTGCACCAGTGCCAGGCGCCGCGCGGGACGCCGCCACGCACCCGGCAGGTGGCGCCACTGGCGGCGCAGTGCCAGCAGGGCGCGGGCGTGGTCGCTGCGCTGTTCCAGCTGGCGCTTGTAGTTCAGACGCATGCCCGCTTCGGCTTCCGACAGCGCCATGCGCGCGCCCTGCCACGACGAATCGGCGCGCGTGCGGGCCACGGTGGCGTTCTTCATCAGGCCTTGCAGCTCGCCCAGGCGCGTGCCCACTTCCAGCCGCTCGGAACGCAGCGGCACGGCGGTGCGGGCCGCTTCGTCGAATTCGTCGGCGCGGGCCGACAGCTCCTTGACGGCGTCGACACCGGCCACGCGGGCCTTCAGCGCACTGGTCTCGGCCGCCAGGCGGCTGATCTGCAAGGTGAACTTGTCTTCTTCCGCTTCCAGCGACGGCAGGTTCTTCTGGATCGCGTCCATCCGCTGCGTGCGGCCGGCCGAACCGAAACGGTAGCGCGACACTTCGACGAACAGCGAGCGGCCGCCGCGGCGTTCCTTGTGGTACGCGTCCGGCGTGATCCATTCCTCGATATTGCCCAGCTTCGCGCCCTGCTCGACCGAGTCGACGCGGGTGATGCGCGAGAGCTGGTCGATCAGCCATTCCGGCGCGCGCGCGGAGAAGCGCACCACCGACAGCAGGCTGTCGTTCTTCGGCTCGTGCGCCTTGACGCATTCGGGCACGATGAAGTGGCGGTAGCGCTCCTTCTCGGCCAGGCGGTAGGCAGCCGACGCATCGGAGGCATTCTCCAGCAGCACGACGGAGGCATAGCCACCCAGCACGCCCTCGACGGCGCCCTGCCATTTCGGGTCCGTGACTTCGACGATATCGGACAGCATCGCGTGCGGGATGTTGGCGTCGCGCAGGGCGCGGCGCATCGCGCGCACATTGTCCGGCTCCGGCATGGCCGTCTTGCCCTGCAGGGCGGCGATGGTGGCCTTGTCGGCGGCGATACGCGACGAAATCGTGTCGCGTGCGGCGCGCAGCTTGCCCAGCTCCGCTTCCTTCGCTTCCAGCTGGACGGCCACGTCGGCCACGTCGGCACCGGCTTCACCCGCCATCTTCTGCAGGCGCGCCTTCTGTTCGATCAGGCTGTCCAGCGGCTTGAGCTTGCCGTTCAACAGCGACAGGCGGCTTTGCAGCGCCGTCGATTCCTGTTCCAGCAAGGTCTCCTGCTGCTGTGCGTCCTGCAGCAGCTTGGCCTGGCGCTCGACTTCCTTGCGCCGGTCCGTGATGACCTGGTCCACCTGCGACAGGGGCTTCTTCGCCTCGCGCAGCTGGCGGCCCAGGTTGTTCGCCTTCTCGCGCGCCTCGTGGTATTCCAGCGACGGCAGCACTTCCTCCTGCAGGTTGCGCCGTTCCTTGTGCAGCGTTTCCCACTGGTGGTAGTTGGCCACGCGCAGGCGCAGCGCTTCCAGGTTGGCGCGCGAGCCGTCCAGCTCCGACTCGAAGCGCTTCAATTCCTCTTCCGTGTCGCGCTGGTGGCGCTTGGCTTCGTCGTAGGCATCCAACACTTCCTTGTCGCCGAAGACCTGGAACACCAGGTCGAGCAGCTGGCGCGGCGCGTATTCGCACAGCTTGTCCGTCTCGCCCTGCTCCAGCGCCAGCACTTTCGCCATCGCCGGCGACAGGCCGGCACTGGCCAGGCGCTTGCGGTAGTTCTCCACGCCCAGCCAGTCGTTCGCTTCCGTCACTTCCTCGATTTCGACATTCCCCGGACGCATCAGGTACTGGCGCTTCCAGTCGCCGCCGTTCTTCTGGATCTGGCAGAACAAGGTGACCTCGTCCTCGGCGAAGAAGCCGCTGGCGCGGAACGGCCGGTTCGACAGCTGGCGGCCGGACGCCTTGTTGTCGACCACGGCGCGCAGCCAGGCGCTCTGCTGCCCCGAGTGGCGCGCGTAATGCTTGTACGTGCGGCCCATCGAGCAATCGAGGCCGAACAGCGTGCGTAACGCGTCGAGCAAGGTGGTCTTGCCCGAGCCGTTCTGGCCGGCGATGGTGATGATCTTCGCGTCGAGCGGGATGTTCTTGATGCGCTGCCAGTAATCCCAGTGGACCAGTTCGAGCGATTTGATATGGAACATGGGTCAGCCTTGGTTCGGTGGTTCGGTGGTGTCGGTGCCGGCGTCCAGGTCCGCCGCTTCGGCGGCGGCGCGCGCGGCGGCGGCATCGATGACGGCAGCCTCCACTTCGCGCGCCATCGTGCTGGCGGTGCGCGAGGCAGCCCGCTCGGCGTCGTTGGCGGCGGCCGCTTCGGCCAGCGCGGCGCGCGGAATATGGACGATCTGCGCCGGGGCGCGCTTGAACACGTCGGCCAGCGCGCCGTTGATGATGCGCTCCTTCAGCAGGTCGGTGTCCATCAACAGGTCCAGCAGCGGGCCTTCGACGATGATGTCGCCGCGCCGCTCGATGAAGCCCAGCTTCGACAGGATGCCCAGGTTCATGTCCATGCGGGTCTTCTTGCCCAGTTTGTCGCCGAAGTCGGCCAGCAGGGTCTTGTGCGGAATGCCGATCGACGTCTCTTCCGCGCGCGGCACCGGCTTGTCGCCGCCGAACATGTCGTTCTGGTCGTCCTCGGCGCTCTGGTGGGTCTCCTGGCGTTCGCGCTTGGGCAGGATGATCAGCGCCCACAGCACAACCAGCAGGGCCACGCCGTCGCGCGCCAGGCCGAAGTTATTGTTCTGCCACGTGTCGCGCGCGCCGAAGATCTTCGGCTCGATGGTGCGCGACAGGGCCAGGGTCACATGGTCGGCATATACGTTGTCGAGCAGTTTCAGGCCGGTGGCCGTCAGGCGCGCGTCGACTTCGGCACGAAACAGTTCGTCCGACAGCACGCGCTTGACCAGCTTGTCGTCGCGGCGCAGGGTTTGATGCGTCAACAGGCGCGCGATCAGGATTTGGGAATCGTCATTCATCGGCCTTGCCGCTTTCCAGGTCTAGTGAGAGGGATGCCAGGGTCATTGCCGCCACTTCCAGGTCGGCCAGCTGCACCATGGTGTCGCTCGGATTGAAGCTGATCGGCAGGCGCGCCAGTTCGGCCGTCGCGCCCTGCAGGCTCGCCTCGGAGGCGTCGCCCAGCAGCGGCAGCAGCGAGGCGCGGTAGGACGCCACGGCGAAGCTGGCCGGCAGCAGCGATTCGTGCGCGGGGATCTGCCTGGGCGACTCGGCCGCGATGCTGGGGAAGTTGTTCACGGTGGCGAAGTCCGAGAGGCGCGCCAGCCAGTCGTCCAGTTCCTTGGCCATGGCCGGCGTGTCGTTGATCGTCGTCGGCGCATCCGTACCCGAAGGCAGGCCACCGACGGCGGTGACGGCGCGCTCGGTCAGCAGCTCCGTTTCGGCCACGTCGATCATCTCGGCCGGCGTGATGAACAGGGGCTTGACCGGCTGGTCGATGGCGTCCTCGGCCAGCGAGGCCAGGTCTTCGTGCGCCAGCAGCCAGCGCTTGATGTCGGTGGTGGACAGGCCGGACTGGCCCAGGTGCACGCGCTGGCGTTCGATCTGGTTCAGCGCGCGCGAGAACATGCCCTGCATATTGAGCAGCGCGCTCTGGGCCCGGCCGATGGCCTGGGCGGCGCGGTGGGTGGCGTGGTCCGCGTTCTCGTCGCTGGTGATGGCGCGCAGGATCTCGGAGCCCTTCTCGACCCAGTCGCAGGCCGTGTGCCACTTGGCCTGCGATTCGCGCAGGCGAAATTCGGAACCGGAGGCGATGGCGTCGCGGAATTCCTCGGTCAGGTCGACCAGGCGCCCCAGCAGGTGATGCAGCTGTTCCACCGTGACGCCGCCGATGGCCTGGGCGCCGGCCACCTGCGACAGCAAGAAACCCATTTCGGCGTTGTCCTCGCCCTGGCCGGGGCCGAGCAGGCTGTCGATGGCCGACAGGACGTTGCGCGCCATCGGCGTGACGCGGTAGACGCCCTGCTGCGCGTCCCACGCCAGCAGCTGGTTCGAGCGCAGGCGGGTCAGCACCGTTTCCAGGCTTTCCGGCAGCAGGTAGGCCAGGCGGGTATTGATGTCGGCGCGCGAGAAGGCCGACGACGCCGTGTCGTTGGCCAGTTCGCGCAGAACGAGCAGGCGCACCAGCACGCTCTCGAAGCCGCCATGGAACAGGGCCGTGAAGACCTGCAGCAGCGGCTGCGCGCGTTTCAGATGGAAGACCTGCTCGATCTCGTCGACGGCGACGTGGGGCTGAAAGTGGGCCTGCAGGGCGGCGTTCTGCTCCTGCAGTTCCTGATGCTGCTCGTCTGAATTGGGGTCGGCAGCCGTGGCTGCACTTGCTGTGTAACTCATTACGCTCCGGGTGTCTGGCCGGCCCGGTGCAAGTTTGTCATGACCTTGCCGACCCGGGCGGGGGCGTCAGTATACCAGTTCCCGAACGCAAAACCCGGACAGCCGGGTTAGCAGGACTGCTTATTTCTTGTTCACTTTATCTAAAAGTTGCTCGAAAGAATCGCCATCTTCCTCCGTGAACACGAGCCGCACGGGGTACCAATCCAGGCTCGGGGCCAGCCACAGGTCCACCTGCTGGCCCTGTTTCGACTTCGGCGGCGCCTTGCTGAAGTGGACCGCCTTGACCTCGCCATGGCCCGTCTGCATGCTTTCGATGCCGACTACCTTGAAGGTCCAGGCTTCCGCGCTGCGCCGGCCCGCCACGTACAACGACCATTCCGAACCGACCGTGAATTTCTCCGGCGTGGCGCGGGCGATCGCCGCCAGTTGCCACGGCGCGCTGCTGCGATCCTGCTCCCCGCCCTTCAGGGGCACCGTCTTGTCGCTGTCGGGGAAGGCAATGACCTTCGCGTCGCGCTTGAAGGTGGTGGTGCCGGCGCCCTTGCGGATGCGCTTTTCGTAGTACGTGTCCGGCGCCAGGCCGTAGGCATCGACGCCGCCTTCGCTGCGGTATTCCAGCACCTTGCCGAAGATGCCGGAACGCGCTTCCGTCACCAGCGTGTATTTGCCGCCGCCCTGCTGCCACGTGATGGTGCCGTTACCGGCCAGCGGGATGCCATGGCTGTTGGCCTTGACGGAATAGACCAGCTCCGCCGACGGCGGCAGGTTGGTGGCACGCTTGACGCTGGGGTGGTCGTCCGGCGCGGCGCCGGCAGCGGCGGCGATGCCGGCCAGGACTGCGATTGCGATGATTTTGCTGTGCATCTTGTTCCTTAAAAAACGGCCGGCTGCAGGATCTTCGTGACGGTTTGCGTCGTCACGGCACCATTGCCCTCCGTGTTCCTGATCTGGACGGGATACCAGCCCAGGCTGGGCGCGAGCCAGATATCGAGCCGCGCGTTGTAACTGCCGGGACGGGGCGGGCGCGCCAGGCGCCACGTCACGAGCCGGCCCATCTTCGTTTCCAGCTCCTCTTCCCCCACCAGCACGAAGCGATACATCGTCGCGCCCTTGTCCTCGCCCACCTGGATATCGATATCGCCGGCGAACTGGTTGACGTCGCCCCGGCCGATCGCCGCCAGCTGGAACGGCACGGTGGCCTTGTCCTGCGCGCCGGCCAGCAGGGGCACGCTGGCGGCGCTGGCGGAAAACGTGATGCGCCGCTCGTCGTGGTGGAAATGCGTGGCCGTCATCGGCCGCGAGCGCCGCTTTTCCGTCATCTTGATGGGCGCGATGCCGGCATCGTCGATGCTGCCTTCGCTGGTCAGCGTCAGCAGGTCGACGCGTGCGACCAGCACGCTGATGCCCACGTTCAGGCCCACCTGGTAGCTGCTGCCGTCCGTTTGCCAGCGCATGTCGGCCACGCCGCTCCAGTTGCGACCGTCCGCATCCTTGCGGCGCACCTCCAGTTCGAACGCGGCAGGCGGCGGCAGGTTGACGCGGAAGCGCCGGCCGGCCGAAACCGGGGGCGTTTCGGCCGCCGGCACGGGTTCCGCCGGGGCCGGCACGGGCGTCACGGCCGGGGGCGGCTCGGCCGATTGTAGCGCGGGGGCCGGCTCGGCCGCGCCGCCTTGCTCAGCAGCATCACCATCGCCTGGGGGCAGCGCGCCGCCCGATTCGGTCGGCGTGGCCGCCTGGTCGGCGGCGGGCGACGCGGGTTCGGGGGCAGCGTTCTTGCGCGGCGGCGGCTCCGGCGCGGGTGCCGGTTCGGGTATTGGCGCAGGCGGCGCGACGCGCTGGGGCAGTTCCAGCCGCAACTGGGCACTGACGGTGGCGGGCGCCTGCTGCGCATCAAGGCGCATGCCGATGCGCGCCGCCAGCCAGTCGATCGTCAGGTAATGCAGGGCCACGGTGGCCGCGCCCAGCACCAGGACGCGGCGATAGCGGGACAGGAAGGAAGACGTCATGCTCTTAGTGTAACGTCTGTTCCCTGTTCCTTACAGTTCGACCAGCTCGACGCGCCGGTTGCGGCTCCGGCCCTCGTCGCTGGCATTCGACGCGACCGGCGCAAAGTTGGCCACGCCGCGTGCCGTCAGCCGCTTCGCGTCGATGCCATGCATCTTCACCAGCGCCGCCACGACGGCTTCGGCCCGCTTCTGCGACAGCGCCAGGTTGGCGTCCTGCTGCCCCTGGTTATCCGTGTGGCCGACAATGGCCACCTTCAGCTTCGCGTTCTTCTTCAGCAGCGCTGCCATCTCGTCCAGCTGCGCCTTCGATTCCGCCTTCAGCTCGGCCTTGCCCGTATCGAAGAACACGCCGTACAGCGCCACCTTGCCATCGGCCGCCAGGCCCTTGGACAGCGCGTCGGCCTGCACCGTGACGCTGCCTTGCGCCATCGGCGTGGCTTCGACGATCTGCAGGAACTGGTGCGGCCCGCCCTGGCCTTCGACGATGGTCAGGATCGCCGTCAGGTCGCCCTGGGGCCGGGCCAGCCGCGCGGCGATATACAGGGGCGGGTAGTTGCCGTTGCTGTCGATGCGCGTAACGGGCATGTAGCCACCGGCAAAGGCGGTGCTGCCGCCGGTCCACGTCTGCGCGTGCTGGTACAGGCGCTCCCTGGCGCAGCGCGCCGTCTCGCTGCATTCGTACAGGATCTTGAAGCGCGAGTCCTTCAGCGCCTGCTGGAAGCTGCGGAACACTTCGCGCTGGCTGGCGCCAGCCGGGCCCACATAGTAATAGTTCGAGACCTTGCCTTCGACCGTCTCCCACTTGTCCGGCCCCACCTGGAACTTCACTTCCTCGAAGCGGATGGTGCCGGCATTGGCCAGGATCGCTCCCTTGAAACGGCTGATGACGGGATGATCCTGGAAGCCCGGCTTTTCCTTGAATTGGTAGTCGGCGTGGGCCGGCAGCACGGCGGCGGCGAACATGACGGCGGCGAACAGGTGACGCATGCGTGAACTCCTGGCAGGTTGACGAATCGACAATATAGCCAGGAATTCGGGCTTCAGGGGCGCCGGCAAGCGGAAAAATCGGACAACGAACCGCCCGGCAGGCAATGGCCAACAGTTGAGCCTTGAACTAACTGACAACTTTTCCGCAGTGACGCCAGGAATCTGCTACGCTAAGCGTCGCCCCACCGCCTATCCCAGCGGGACGTTAGGAGACAATGATGAGCACACCGCAAATGCCAAATATCCCCGGCGCCGCCGCCATGACGGACACGCTGGACTTCGTGAAAAACCTGTGGGGCAGCATGGGCGTGCCCGGCATGTCGCTGCCCGGCCTGGCCACGCCCACGCTTTCCGTCGATGACCTGGACAAGAAGATCAGCGACCTGAAGGCCGTCGAATCGTGGCTCAACCTGAACGCGGCCATGCTGCGCAGCAGTATCCAGGCGCTGGAAGTGCAGCGCCACACGATCGCCACCTTGAAGACGATGGGCCAGACCATGGCCGAGGCGATGCAGCAGTCGGCGCGCCAGGACAAGTCCCTGTTCGAGGCCAACCCCTACGCCGCCGCGTTCTTCCCGCAGGCCGACGCCGCCAAGGCCGCCAAGCCGGAGGCGGCGAAAGCGCCGGCACCGGCACCGAAGCCTGCCGAAGACCCGAAGGCCGCCAAGCCCGATGCGGCAGCTGCCGCCGCTGCCCAGATGGCCAATCCGGCCGCGTGGTGGAACATGCTGCAGGAGCAATTCAAGCAGGCCGTGACGTCGGCCATGGTGGCCGACCCGGCCGGCAAGGTCTCGCCGACGGCACCGGTGCCGACGGGCCAGGACAACACGGCCGGCCAATCCGGTGCCGGGACGGAGGCAACGGACGCCGCGCTCGATGGCGACAAGGGCAATGGCGCGGCGCGCCGGGCCGCGGCGGCGAAGAAGGCCGGGCCGAAGCCGAAGGAGTAAGGCTAGCTTTCCAGGAGGTTCGCCATGCTGCTGTACGGCCACCCTTTCTCCTCGTACACGCAGAAGGTGCTGGTGGCGCTGTACGAGAACGGCACGCCCCACGAGTTCCGCTGCCTGGGCCCGGAGACGCCGCAACACGCGGCCGAGTGGCTGCGGCGCTGGCCCCTGCGCAAATTCCCCCTGCTCGTCGACGGCACGCGCGACGTGGCCGAAACGAGCATCATCATCGAATACCTGCAGCTGACGGCGCCCGGCCCCGTGCGCCTGCTGCCGGCCGACCCGATGGCGGCCCTGGACGTTCGCTTCCTCGACCGCTTCTTCGACCTGCACGTAATGACGCCGATGCAGGACGCCGTGGCCGGCGCGCTGACGGGCGACGCGGTCAAGCAACGCGACGCGCTTTCCTCGGCCGTGGAAAGGCTGGAGCGGGCCTACGCGTGGCTCGACGGCCAGCTCGCCGGGCGCGACTGGGCCGCCGGGCGCGACTTTACCCTGGCCGATTGCGCCGCCGCGCCCGCGCTGTTCTATGCCGACTGGACGCATCCCATCATGGAGCGGTATGCCACGCTGCGCGCCTACCGCGCCAGGCTGCTGGCCCGGCCGTCGTTCGCCCGGGCCGTCGACGAAGCGCGGCCGTACCGCAACCTTTTCCCGCTGGGGGCGCCGGAGCGGGATTGAGGCGTGCACCAGGCCAGGCTGCGGCCGGAACCGGCCCCTCTGGTCCGACCCCGCGGCCCATCACCGGGAAAGAATCAAGCCGCCGGCTCCCCGGCTTCCTCGGCGGGCGCCGCCGTCGCGCCCGCGCCCTCGCCTTCCTCGTCAGACTGGATGCGCCCGGGAATAAGCATCTGCAGCTGCTCGACCAGCTGGGCGAAGCGCTGCTGGCCGGCGGCCAGTTCGTCCACGTGCATCAGCACCCCGTTCGCTTCGATCATCAGGGCTTCGTCGTAGCCGTGCAGCTGCATGTGGTTGATCAGCATCTGGGCGGAATTGAACAGGATACGCATATTGTCCGGCAGCCGTTCGCGCGCTTCGCGCATCCACTCGACCGCTTCGACCAGCTTGCCCGTCTTCCACAGCAGCACGCCCTTGTTCATCATCTCGGCGGCCTCGCGGCGCGCTTCGGCGATCAGCGCGATTCCTTCCTCGCCCATGCGCGCCTTGTCGAAGATCTTCTGCACTTCGTCCAGCAGCACGGGATTGTCGTGGTTGTTTCGGATCACGTGGCACAACAGCTCCACGGGCGCGTCCTTGACGCCGACGGCGAACAACAGGATCGCCATCTCGATGCACGTCGCAGTCTGCGGGCGCTTGCGCTCCTTTTCCAGCATGGCTTCCAGCTCGTCGCCGGACTTGCGCGCGCGGCGGAAGTCTCCGCTCTCGTGGTAGACCAGGCCTTCGGTGATCTTGCTGCGCAGGGCCACCAGCTCGCCGGGAAAGTCGCGCTGGGCCGTCGCCAGCAGGCGCAGGGCTTCCTTGATGTCGCCCTTCTGGCCGCACACGCGCGCCATGCCCAGATAGGCGTCGACGCTGCGGTTGATCGAGTACTCGCCGATGGCGATGCACTTGCGGAAGGCGTGTTCGGCCTGCGGGATGTTCCCGATCCGCAGCGCCGTGTTGCCAAGGCTGCGCTGGCGCTGCACGGAGTTGGGCGACAGCTTGGCCGCCTTGGCCAGCACCTCGCAGGCGTCTTCATGGCGGCCCAGCAGGCCGAGGGCGCTGGCCAGCTGGTCGTAGGCATCGATGTAATAGCGGTTCTCGCCGATCACGCCCTGGAACATCTGGCGCGCCGCCTCGTGGTCGCCGTTGGCCAGGCGGATCTTGCCCAGCCCCGTGCGGGCCCAGTTGTATTCGCGTTCTTCCAGCAGCCGTTCGTAGACGGTACGCGCCTTGTCCGGTTCGCCCGCCTTCAGCAGCAGGGTCGCCTTCATGCGCATCAGGTCGATCTCGTGCACCTTGTGGCGCGCCACCTGGGCGTCGCACAGCTTGGCCGCGCGCAGGTAATCCTTCTCGATATAGGCCGCGTCGATCTCGCGGAACACCTGCTTCTTGTGCCACACGCGGTTCAGCCGCGTCAGCAGCACGCCTTCCGTGATGGGCTTGATGATGTAGGCATCGGGCTGGTGCTCGGCCGCGCCCATGACCGACTCGACGCTTTTCTCGGCCGACACCATCAGCCACACGCTGCTGGGGATCATCAGGTTGCGCACGCGCGCTTCCTCCAGCACCTGCTGGCCGTTCTTGCCTTCGCCCAGGTTGAAGTCGCACAGCACGACGTCATAGTGGGTACGCAGCAGCAGGGTCATGGCCTCGCCGCCGGACGAGGCCTGGTCGATGTGGCGGGCGCCGATATTGCGCAGCGACTCGCGCAGCAGCTGGCGGATGCCGACGAAGTCGTCGACGATCAGGTATCGCTTCTCGCCCCAGTCGACGTCGGCGATTTCCGCTGTCGGCGCGCCGCTGGCGGTAATGTACGTGGTCGTCATGGCAAGGTCAGGACGAAGCGCCCGCCGCCCAACGGGCCGCCGTTTTCCAGCCGGATGGTGCCGCCCACCTGGCGGCGCTTGTGCATGCGCGCTACTTCGCTGGCGAAGAACAGCCCCAGGCCGCTGCTGTTGGTCAGGAAGTTCACACCCTGCCCCACCAGCGTGCCCGCTTCCAGCATCGACGGCGGAAAGCCCATGCCGTTGTCGGCCACGGACAGCTCCAGCATGCCGTCGCGCTCGGCGATATCAAGGCGGATGCGGTCGCGCGTGTAGCGGACGGCGTTGTTGACGGCATGGGCCAGCACGCCGATGACGAGGTCCTCGTCGAAGGTCCACAGCAGCTCGGGCGGCGCCTCCACTTCGAGCGTGATCTGCTTCGATTCGAGCAGGATGCGCACCTGGCTGACCACCTGCTGCACCAGGTCGCGCACGGGCACCGTGTTCGGCTCGAACGGATAGGTGGGCTTGCCAACTTCCTTGTACAGCGCCAGCAGCTGCATCAGGTTGTCCGACAGGCGCCGGGTCTGGTACAGCATGTGCGCCATCTGCGGGTAGGCCGGGTCGGCCTGCTGTTCGGGCCTGGCCTGGTCGAGCAGGTTTTCCAGCGTGCCGCCCAGGACGCTGATCGAATTCTTCATGTCATGGACGGTCGACGCCAGAAACATGAACAGCTCGGGGGAGCCGGTGTGATCGTCCATCCTGGAATTCTCCAACGCGTTTTCAGTGAAGGAGATTATATTAGATGCCGCAGGGCAACACCTGGCTTAATGACGTCCGACCCCTTTAAAATCAAGGTTTTGGCAGGATTGCGACAGTCTGGCCGCGATTTCGTTTGCGCTCTTTTAACAAAAAGCGGGCAGGGTCCAGCGCGGCCACCAGGCCCGCTTCCAGCGGCGGCGCTTCGTCTTCCAGCTGGCAGACCAGCAGTTCGGCCGCCAACGGCGCCCAGGTCAGTCCGCGCGATGCATACCCCAGCAGCGCGTGCAGGCCCGGGTGGCGAGCGACGTCGCGCAGCCGCTCCGGCTGGCCCACCGCATCGAAATCGGGCAAGGCGCCCACCAGCGGCAGCCGGTCCGGCGCCATGCAGCGCAGGCCGACGCGCCCTTGCAGCGGCAGCCCGGCCGGCACCCGCGCCTGGCCCAGGATGTCAACCGCCCGCGCCAGGTTTTCCTGCTGGCTGGCCGCACGCAGCGCGCGGTCGGCGTCCTTGTCGTAGGTGGCGCCGACGCTGACGATGCCGTCCACCGGCGGCGTCATGTACGCCTCGCGGCAGACCACCAGCGGCAGCGCCGCGAAGCGTTCGGCCGCAACGTGGGTGACCTGGCCGCGCATCGTGTACAGCGGTAGCGGTGCCGTCTGCGCCAGGTGCAGCGCGCCGGCGCCATTGGCAACGATTGCATGGGCGGCGCTGGCCAGCGTGCGGCCGCTCGCATCGAGCGCATGCCATGCGTCGCCGCGCCGCTCCAGCCGTGGCACCTCGGCTTGGAACACGCGGTGCAGCCGCGCACCGCAGGCATCGAGCGAGGCGCGGCAGATCGAGGCCGGATTGGCCCAGCCGCCCTGCCCGAACAACCAGGCGCCGTGCGGCGTGCTGGAGCCCAGCAGGTCCGCGGCGGCGGCGGCATCGAGCCACCGCACGAATTCTTCCGGATAGCACCACTGCGCGACCACTTCCTGCTGCAAGGCGGCGTGTTCGGCGTCGCGCGCCAGCTGCAGCACGCCGCATTGCGCGCCCAGCATCGGCATGCCGTCCAGCGACAGGCCGCCCAGGCGCCGCCAGTGGCGCAGCGCGTACAGGTACGCGGCGCGGGTCAGCCGCGTGGGGATATTGTCGTCGCGCGACAGCAGCGGCATGAAGATGCCGGCCCGGTTGCCCGATGCCTCCATGGCCGCTTCGGCGTGCCGCTCGATCACCGTCACGTCCCACCCTCGCGCGCACAGTCGTTCAGACACCGCGCTGCCAGCCAGGCCGGCGCCAATGACGATGGCGCTGCGCACCGGTGGCGCGGGCCTGGGCGGCTGCGGCTTGCGGCTGGTGTAGCGGGCGTGCAGCCAGCCGTCCTGCGTAGCGGCGTCGTCCCACGAAAAGCCGGCGGCGCGCATGGCCCGGCGCCAGGTGTCGTCGCCGTCGCAGGTCGTCAGCCGCGCGTCGGGCACGGCCAGCTTCGCCAGCGCGCGCAGCGACGTTATCGGCACCGGAACGAAAAAGGCATCGACGCGCGCCGCCAGTTCGCCGATGCCCGCGTCGATATCGCCCAGCAGGATGTCGAGCGTGGTGCGGCCGCCATCGAGCACGATGCGGTGCAGTCCCGGCACGGCCGTCGGCCAGGCCGCGCGCAGGCCGGCTTCTTCGATGGCTTCGGCCGGGGGCAGCGTGGCCAGCACGGCAATGTAATGCAGGCTGCGGCCCTGGGCACGCGCCGCGGCCAGCCGCTCGCCGTGGCCGAAACCCGTGTCCAGGATGACGTGGCGCGGATCAGGCAAGGCGCGCGCACTCCTGCTGGCGGAAGCACGCGGCATCGTGATCGTTGACCAGGCCGATTCCCTGCATGTAGGCGTAGACGATGGTGGAGCCGACGAACTTGAAGCCCCGTTTGGCGAGGTCCTTCGACAACCGGTCCGACAGGGCCGTCTTGGCCAGCCGGTCGCCCGGCGCGGCGATATGGTTGCACAGCGGCTTGCCGTCGACATAGGCCCACAGGAAGCTGTCCAGGGTCTGGCCTTCGCCCCTCAGGCGCAGGTAGGCCTGGGCATTGGCGATGGCGGCGGCCACCTTCAGGCGGTTGCGCACGATGCCGGGGTCGGCCAGCAGCGCGGCCACCTTGTCCGGCCCGTAGGCGGCGATCTTCTCGGCATCCCAGCCGTCGAAGGCGGCGCGGTAGGTCTCCCGCTTGTTCAGGATGGTCTCCCACGACAGGCCGGCCTGGGCCCCTTCCAGGTTCAGCATCTCGAACAGGCGCTGCTCATCGTGGCAGGGCACGCCCCATTCCTCGTCATGGTAGGCGATATAGCGGGGATTGGCCGGATTGGCCCAGCTGCAGCGGCAAAGTGGCGCGAGTGTGGTTGGCATGGTCGTGCGCGGCGTTCGGGAGTTTCGCAGTATAAGTGAAGCCACGGCGTGCGGCCATCGCGACGCCGAAAACCGGAGCACCAGCGCATGACATCGACCGATTTCCCCGACCACGGCAGCACCACGCCACAAGCCCGTGAACCCAGCGGCGCCGCGTGGGTGCACCGCATTCCTGGCAGTCGCGATACCCAGGACCTGGCGCCGTCGTTTCGCACCGCCGTCGAATCCTTCCTGGCCGCGATGGCGGCCGCCAGCATCCGCGTGCGCATCGCGGCCACCTTGCGCCCCCGCGAGCGTGCCTACCTGATGCACTGGAGCTGGAAGATCGCCCGCGGCAAGGTCGAGCCCCAGGACGTGCCGTCGATGACGGGCGTGCCGATCGACTGGGTCCATGCGGCGCCGAAGGACAGCATCCGCGCCGCGCAGGACATGGTGGCAGCCTTCGGCATGAGCGGGCTGCGCGCAGCGCCTTCGCTGAACTCGCTGCACCAGGACGGCCGCGCCATCGACATGACGATCTCCTGGCGCGGCGTGGCCAAGATCCGCGACGCGGCGGGCCAGGAAGTCGTGCTGGACCGCCTGCCCCGCACTGGCATGAATCCGCAATTGATCGCCGTCGGCGCCACCTACGGCGTCATCAAGTCCGTCGGCGGCAGCAGCGACAAGCCCCATTGGTCGGCGACGGGGCGCAAGACGCGGGGGTGAGGCTGTCGCGAAGCCGTCGAATCGTTCGGTTTTTATCGATGGATGGGTGCTAGAATCGGCCGGTCAAACACCCTGCCGCCGGGCCGATCCAGCTCCCATGATCAATGCACCCCACCCCCTCGCCATTGACCACGTCTCCGCCGGCGCCGATCCCTTTCATAACGAAGACATGGTCGCCGTCTTCGAGCACGAGGGCGTGACGGATATCCTGGTGCTCGATGGCGCCACGTCGGTGGCGGAGCGCGACTATGTGGATGCGGCGGCGGGCGACGTGGTATGGTTCGTCACGCAGTTCTGCCGCCATCTGGAACCGCAGTTGCGGCGCGGGCGCAGCCAGGCCGACAGCGTCAAGGCGGCGCTGGCCGACCTGCGGCGGGACTTCCTGGAACGCACCGGCCGCGGCGACGTTCCCCTGCATGCCTGGCCCATCGCTGCCATGAGCTGGCTGCGCATCGTCGCCACCGGCCCAGCGCACGTCCTGCATGCCTACTGCGTGGGCGACTGCAAGACGCTGCTGTACCGCGAAGGCAGCGCCGTGCTCGACCTGGACCCGTACGTGAATCCCCAGGAAGGCATCCTGCAGGCCGAGATCGAGCGCCTGACGCAGGCCGGGGTGGACGCCACCGCCCGCAAGGCCCACCTGCTGCCGATGCTGCGCGCGCGCCGCGAACAGCAGAACACGATGGCGGCGCCGGCCATCCTGTGCCTCGACCCGCGCGGCGAACTGGCCGCGCGCACGTTCGCGCTGGCGCTCGACCCGGGCACCGCCGTTCTCGGCATGACGGACGGCTTCTACCGCATCGTCGACCCCTACCAGTTGCAGTCGGCGGACGCCATGGCGCGGCGCTGCGTCGCCGAGGGCGTGGCCGCTGTGCTGGCCGACCTGCGTCATTTCGAGGCAGACCGGCAGCGCGCCGACAGCGGCGCCGTCAAGCGGGCCGACGACGCCTCGGCCGTGGTGTGCATGGTCTTGAACTGAGCAGAATTCGGGCAGTAGTCGAGCAGTAGTTGAGCAGTAGTGGAGCCGAAGCGCATCGGCCGTGCGGCGCCCAATTGCGCTACCATGGATGTCCCACTTCGCAGGAGCTCCCATGCAATTCGAAGCAAAACTGGAATGGCAGCGCAACGGCCAGGCCTTCCTCGACCAGAAATACAGCCGGGCCCACGAATGGATCTTCGACGGCGGCCTGCGCGTGCCGGCGTCGTCGTCGCCGCTGTCCGTGCCGCTGCCGATGTCGGTGGCAGACAATATCGATCCCGAAGAAGCGCTGGTGGCGGCCACGTCGAGCTGCCATATGCTGTTCTTCCTGTCGCTGGCGGCGAAACGGGGCCATACGGTGGAAAGCTATATCGACAATGCCGTCGGCCTGCTGGACAAGGATGCGGACGGGCGTATGGCGATGACCAATATCACGCTGCGGCCGCAGATCGTATTCGGCGGCGAGCATTGGCCGGACGAGGAAGAAATCGCCGCGATCCACCACGAGGCGCACGAGAAGTGCTACATCGCCAATTCGCTGAAGACGGAGATCACGATCGAGCCAGCCATCGAACCGGACGGCAGCGAGGAATTGCCCGAGCAATCGCTGGGCTGACGCCGGGGGAAAAAGCGGCGAAAAAAAACCGGGCGGATGCCCGGCCAGGTTGCGCCGTCCTGCCAGGACGGCGGCTTCGTCAAATGCTTATTTGACCGGCTTGTTGGCCGGATTGGCCGGATCCGTCGGCGCGTCCGTATTGCCGCTCGTTTCCTGGGCCTTCTTCATCTTGTCTTTCGATTCCGGCATATTGGCGCTGCTGCCGGTCTTGCCCGTGCTGCTGGCGCCCGCTGCGGTAGCACCGCCTTTCAGGCTGGCTTCGAGCTGCTGCACGTGACCCATATGCTGGTCGATGGTCGGCTGCAATTTCGCGGCCAGGCCTTTCACATCGGCGTCTTTCGCATTCGACTGCGTTTTGGTCACGAGGGTCTTGGCTTCCTTATGGCTTTTCACGCCGGCCTGCTGCAGATAAGCCATGTCGAATTTCTCGCCGGACATTCCTTCCAGTTTTTTCGCCATTGCCTTGTGCTTCGGATCCAGTTCCGCCGGCAGTGTCACGCCCTTGGCCTGGGCCACGGCCTTGACTTCGTCCAGGCCCTTGGTGTGATCGTCGACCATTTGCTGGGCGAAGCTCTTGACCTCGGCGTTCTGCGATTTTTGCAGCGCCAGCTTGCCCGCCTCGACTTCGGCCATATTGGCCATCGCCATGTCTTTCAACGATTTTTCATCGGCTTTCGCCAGCGACTGCGCGTGGGCCGAACCGATGCTCATCAGCACCGCCAGCAGCGGCACACCCAGAAAACTCTTCCACATCTTTGCCTTGTTCATCTGATTCTCCTGTGGGTTATCTACCGAAAAGGCCGCTTTCAGGAACCATTATTTTGTTTTCGTGGTTAGAAATGCATTTTACGTTGTATACAACGTAAGAGACGCACTCCAGGCATACAGGGCGACAGGAATGCAACAGGCACTGGGCGGCTTCATGAAAAACGGCCCCCGGCTAGCCTTGGCGGCTGCCCGGAGGCCGTAACGGGGAGAAACTTTACAACTGCTTGCCGGCCTGCGACAGGCGCATCCGCATGACGTCGTTGGCGGCCGGGCCCGGCGCGAACATATAGTCCTCGTCGCTGATGGCGCGGCCACTATTGGCATCGATCAGGATCTGCGTGGCCGGTTCGCCCGTTTCCCGATTGACCACCAGCAGGCTGGCACCTTCCGGTGCCAGATGTTCATTGCCCCAGGCAATAAATGCCAGCAGCACTGGTTTAAAGGCGCGGCCTTCCGCCGTCAGTAGGTATTCATAGCGGGGCGGCCGCGCGCTGTACTGGCGCTTTTCCATCAGGCCGCTGGCCACCAGCCCCGCCAGCCGCCGGGTCAGCATATTCGGCGCAATCTTGAGGCTCTTCTCGAACTCGTCGAAACGGGTCAGACCATAGAATGCGTCGCGCAGGATCAAAATGCTCCACCATTCGCCAACCTTGCCGAGGCTGCGCGCGATCGGACAAGGCATCAGGCCAAAATCGGTATGTTTCATTCTTCCTCCTGTTGTTGCATATCAGTAAATCAGGTAGCTGACAATAAAGTCAGGTTATAACCTGAAAAGGGTCATGGAAAACTCTCGAATAGTCACGATTCGATTGGATTGCATCGTGTCTGTATTATGTTGCAGTGCCAGATCGTGTGCTTTTGCCGGAGGCGACAGGGGTTTTGCCGGAGGCGAAAATAGATAAATATTTTTAAATGCGGGCATAATAGACACTAAATTCATATGCAGCAGCAACGCCATGTACCTGACCAGCGACGCAACCGTGCGCAACATCCTGATCGTCGACGACTCCGCATTCGAACAGCGCATGCTGGTCGACCTGCTGAGCGAACTGCCTTATCGCGTGTCGGTGGCCTTCAACGGTGAACAGGGCTACCAGCTGGCGTTGTCGCAGCGTCCCGACCTGATCCTGCTGGACGTGCGCATGCCGAATATGGATGGCTATGCCTGCTGCCGCCTGCTCAAGGCCAACCCGGCCACGCGTGACATCCCCATCATCTTCGTCAGCGGCATCGACTCGGCCGAGGACCGCATCACGGGACTGTCCATCGGCGGCGTCGATTTCGTCTCGAAGCCATTCACGCCGGGCGAACTGGCCGCGCGTATCCACGTTCACCTGAACCTGATGCGGCGCGACCCCGCGCCGTCCATCGATGCGGCCGGGCCGGCCGATCCGGACCTGGTCACCGTGCAGGCGGCGATGCGCCTGATCGCCGATAACCTGGGCGCCCTGCCCACCCTGGCCGAAATCGCCCGCAGCGTCGGGACCTATCGCGAAAAACTGAGCCAGCTATTCCGCGCCCATACGGGCAAGACCGTATTCGCCTTCATCCGCGAGGAGCGCATCGCGCGCGGCCTGCAGCTGCTGCGCGAAACGGAAATGGACATCCAGGACATCGCCCTGCTGCTGGGCTTCAAGAGCGCCGGCAACTTCGCCACGGCGTTTCGTGAAAAAATGGGCATCACGCCCAGCGCCTACCGCCACTCCCAGCCCGAAGACAGCAACTCATAGACCACAAAGTCTAGGATTGACCCCCATAGGTACTGCTACATTTCAGTTGTCTCGAAAATAAGTATACATTTTGGTCTAGTTTGATTAAGCTGTCCAAAACACGAGGACAGCATGAGCAAGCGAACCGACATTCCGAAACCGACCAGCGCAGAGCTGGAACTGCTGCAGGCCCTGTGGCCGCTGGGTACCGCCACGGCGCGCCAGCTGCACGAAGCCCTGCGCGAGACACGACCCGACCTGGCCTACGGCGCCGTGCTGCGCCTGATGCAGGTCATGCACGGCAAGGGCCTCCTGATTCGCGACGACAGCCAGCGCTCCCACATCTATGCCCCGGCCCACCCGCGCGATGCGCTGCAGACCAACCTGCTGCAGGACCTGCTGCAGCGCGCCTTCGCCGGCTCGGCCAAGGCGCTGGTGCTGGCGGCGCTGAAGACGGGCATCTCCCGCAAGGAGCGCGAGGAAATCGAACGGATGCTGAAGGAGAGCGACGATGATCAACAGTAAAGCGCAGGAGGCACGGGCATGAACGGATGGATCGAAGCGGTCGGCTGGACGCTGGTGCACTTCGTTTGGCAGGGCGCCCTGATCGGAGCCGCCACGGCCGCCGTGCTGAGAACAATGCGGGGCGCGCGGCCGCAGCAGCGCTACCTGCTGGCCTGCGCCGCCCTGCTGCTGTGCGTTTTGTGGCCGGCACTGCAACTGTTCGAGCGGATGCGCGAGCTGGGCCCTGTCTACGCCACCCCCATCGCCGCGGCGGCCCGGGAAGCGGCGACGGCGCCGGCATGGGCGCTGCGGCGCCATCTGGACTGGATCGTCGCGGCATGGCTGCTGGGCGCCGCCGGGCTGGCCCTGCGCACCGTGGCCGGCCTGGCCTGGATCGGGCGCGCCGCGCGTGACGGCCGGTGTGACGCCGCGTGGCAGGCGCGCCTGGAAACGCTCGCGCGGACTATGGGCGTGGCACGCACGGTGCGCCTGCGTATCGTCGACGGCATCGCCGGTCCCGTCACGGCCCTGTGGTGGCGGCCCGTGGTGCTGGTTCCGGCCGCGCTGATGTCGGGCATGCCGCCGGACCTGCTGCAGGCGCTGCTCGCGCACGAACTGGCCCATATCCGCCGACATGATTATTTGGTGAACCTGCTGCAGAACATCGTCGAGACGCTGCTGTTCTACCACCCGGCGGTCTGGTGGATTTCACGCCGCATCCGCCACGAACGCGAACTGATCGCCGACGACCTGGCGGCAGCTCATGCGGGCGGCCCGCGCCAGCTGGCCCGCGCCCTTTCCGAACTGGAGAAACGCCAGTTCACCCACCCTGAACCGGCCCTTGCGGCCAATGGAGGAGACACGATGGAACGCATTACCCAACTGCTGCGCCCCGCCCTTCGCCCAGCCCTGCGCACAAGTCTGGCCACGGCCCTGCCTGCGCTGGCCCTGGCCGGCGCCTGCCTGGCCGGCCTGGCCCACGCGAACGGCGCCACCCCGAACCTCGACGGGACCGTGGAGAACCCGGACAAGCGCGCCGTCGTCGACTTCAGCACCTGCAAGAAGCCGGTCTGGCCCCAGGCATCGCTGGCGGCGCAGAACACGGGCACCGTCACCTTGCGCTTCCTGGTCGACAAGGACGGCGGCGTGGCCGATTCGCGCGTGCACAAGTCGAGCGGCCATCCGGCACTGGACGAGGCGGCCCGCGAAGGCATCACCAAATGCCACTTCAAGCCCGCCATCGCGAAGAAGCAGCCGGTCAAGTCCTGGGTCATGGTGCAATACGTCTGGCTCCTCGAATGAAGGGAGGCTCGATGCTGCTGCCCGCGCTGGCGCTGCTGCTGGGCGCCGCAAACGCCCGCGCGGCAGACCTGCCGGCCTATCCGTTTGTTTCCACGTCGGGAAAGGCGCAGGCCTGGCTGCCGCCCGACATCGGCGAACTGCGCTTCGAGACGGGCGCGCAGCATACGGATGCCGGCGCGGCCGGCGCCGCGCTGGCGGAGCTGTCGGCCGCCATCGCCCAGGTGCTTGCCGAACACGGCATCCCGGACACCGACATCGACAGTTCCGACCTGGCCATAAAGACGGTAGAACTGAGCAAACCAGCCGCGGACGGCGCCACCCGTGCCCACACGCTCGGGCGCCATTACGTGGTGCAGGTGCGCGACCTGGCGCGCTGGCCGGGGCTCGTGGCGGCGATGCTGGTGCGCGAGCACGTCGACAGCATCAGCGCCTCGTTCGACCGCACCGACAGCGCCCAGCTGAACCGCGACCTGATGACGCAGGCCGCGCAGGATGCCCGCGCCAACGCATCCCTGCTGGCGCAGTCGTTCGGGCGCAAGCTGGGCCCGGCCACGGCGATTGCGCGCGGTCCGCTGGAGCGGGTTTCGGCACCTTTCGTGGCAGCGCAACCCGAAACATCGCGCGCCTCCCAGGCGGCTGCCCCGGCGTCGGGCAGCTATGCGGTGCCGCCGTCGATTCCGTTCGCGCAGTCGGTGACGGCGATCTTCCGGCTGCAGTAGGTCGCCGCGGCTTCCTCAGCCGGCAGCGCGCATCTGCCGCCGCCACCACCACCACGACACCACGGCATTGACCCAATAGGCCGCGTACAGCGCGGCCGTCAGGTGCAGCCCCCGGCTGGCATACAGCGGCACGGAGATGGTGTTTACCAGCAGCCAGACCGGCCACGTCTCGATGCGCCGCGCCATCAGCAGGAACTGGGCGATGACGGAAAAGGCCAGAACGGCCGAGTCGATGAAGGGGGCGTAGGCGTCCGTGAACTGGCGCAGCATCAGGCCGTAGGCGACGGTGGCGGCGATGCCGGCGGCGGCCATCGCCAGCAGCGAGCGCACGCTGGCCGACGTGATCGGCAGCGGCTTGCCACCGGCGCCGCGCAGCCACTGTACCCAGCCGGTGATGCAGGTCAGGATGAAAAAGACCTGCAGCGCGACGTCGGCATACAGGCGCACGTCGTAGAACAGGACGGCGAACAGGGCGCAGCCGATGATGCCGAGCCACCAGGAATGGACGTTGTTGCGGCCGGCGAGCACGATCGAGACGGCCATGATGGCGTTGGCGGCGATTTCCAGTGGCGTCACGGGTGCATCCTCTTGTGGTGGGAACGCCATTGTCGTGGATGGGCCTGGAACTGGCAATCAAGTGAATGATTGCGCGATCATTTTTACAAGTGCCGATGGTATAGTGGATTTTTCACGTCCGCGACCTGCCATGTCCCTGCGCCTTCCGCTGTCCATCCTTACCCTGACCGCCTTGACCTTCGTATCCGGCTGCCAGGTCGCTCCCCAGGCACCGTGGCAGCCCGACCGGGGCGACGGCAGCTACCGCAATCCGGTCCTGCATGCCGATTATTCGGACCCCGATGCGATCCGCGTGGGCGAGCGCTATTACATGACGGCGTCGAGCTTCAACTACGTGCCCGGCCTGCCGCTGCTGGAATCGACCGACATGGTCAACTGGCAGCTGGTCGGCCATGCGCTGCCACGATTGGTGCCGGAGGCGGCGTTCGCAGCGCCAGAATACGGCAAAGGCGTGTGGGCACCATGCCTGCGCTGGCACGATGGCAAATTCTGGATCTTCTATCCCGACCCGGACCATGGCGTCTACGTCATCACGGCTGAAAAATTCGCCGGTCCGTGGAGCACGCCGCACCTGCTGTTGCCCGGCAAGGGCATCATCGACCCGACCCCGCTGTGGGACGACGACGGCAATGCGTATCTGCTGCACGCGTGGGCCAAGAGCCGGGCCGGCATCAACAACATCCTCACCTTGCGCAGGATGGCCCCGAGCGGCCGCACCCTGCTCGATACAAAGGGCACGGACATCATCGACGGCAACCGCCTGCCCGGCTACAAGACCCTGGAAGGACCGAAGTTCTACAAGGCCAACGGTTGGTACTACGTGTTCGCGCCCGCCGGCGGCGTGGCCGAAGGCTGGCAAAGCGTGTTCCGTTCGCGCGCCATCACGGGGCCGTATGAAGAGCGCATCGTGATGGACCAGGGCGGCAGCGCCGTCAACGGCCCGCACCAGGGCGCGTGGGTGCAGGCGCCGGACGGCAAGGACTGGTTCTTCCACTTCCAGGACAAGAAGGCCTACGGCCGCATCTTCCACCTGCAGCCGATGCGCTGGGTCGACGGTTGGCCGATCATCGGCGCCGACGGCGCCAGGCCCGGCGTCGGCCAGCCCGTTCCTTCGCACGCCAAGCCCGTCACGGGCGGCGTCATCGCCGCGCCACCGGCCAGCGACGAATTCGCCTCCCCTGCCCTGGGCCTGCAATGGCAGTGGAACGTCAATCCGCAGCCGGAATGGGCGTCGCTGACGGCCCGCCCAGGCGTGCTGCGGCTGGCCACGCAAGCCGTGCCGGCCGCGCGCGATTACGTGCGGGCGGCGCCGATCCTGTCGCAGAAAGTACCGGCGCCCGCGTTCACGGTGCAGACCCACGTCGCGTTGAGCAACGCGCAGGATGGCGACCGCGCCGGCCTGATCGTCGACGGCATGCAGTATGCGTGGCTCGGACTGAAAAGAACTGGCGCGGCGACGCAGCTGGTCTACACGGAATGTGCGCCCTTCGTCATGCGCTGCACCGAATCGAGCAAGGTGCTGCTCGACGACAGTCCATCTGCCATGCACTTGCGACTAGAGTGGCGGGATGGCGCCGCGGTGCAGTTTTCGTACAGCGCGGACGGCAAGACCTTTACGCCCACACGGCGCGTTTTCTCCGCAATGCCGGGACGCTGGGTCGGGGCGACGCTTGGCTTGTTCAGTGTCGGGGAACGTGCCGGCGGCTACGCCGACATCGACTACTTCCGGATTACGCCCTAGGGTTACGCTGTAAGGACCGGGCGCTGCAGCACGGCGACGAGGCCTTCGATATCGGCGCCGCTGTCCTGCCGCAAGGTGCAGGGCGCCAGCTCCAGCACCTTGAATCCATGCCGTCCCGCCAGCGCAACCACATAGGCAGCCGTGTGCGCATACCGCCCCGACGCGCGCAGCGCGAATCCGGTCGCGTCATCGCGCAGCGCCTCGACTGAAAACACGAACAGCCCGCCATCGCGCAAGGCCTGACGCGCGGCACCGAACACGCCATCGAGTTCACCGACGTACACCAGCACGTCGGCCGCCGCCAGCACATCCCATTGGGCGCGCGCCGGTTGCAGGAAGGCCGTCAGCTCGGCGCAGTGCAGCGCATCGTAGACCTCCAGTTCGCGCGCCTGCGCCAGCATCGCGGCCGACAGGTCGACGCCTTCGAGGCGCCGCGCCAGGGGCCGGAGCAGCGGGCCGCACAGGCCCGTGCCGCAGCCCAGGTCCAGGATGTCGAGCGCTGCGCCACCGGTCGGCAGGTGCCGCGCCAGCGCATCGGCCAGCAGCGCCGGGGTGCGGTACTGCAGCACGTCGACCAGGTGCCGGTCGAACTTGTGCGCGTACTGGTCGAACAGCGCAGCCACGTAGCCGGCGGGGGATGCCTGCGGCGCCGGCGCGGCACCGAGCGCAGCCAGCATATACGTCACCGTCTCCGCGTCCGCGCCGAATTCGCCGGCCAACCGGTAAGCCTGCACGGCGTCTTCCGTACGGCCCAGCGCGCGCAGCGTGTTCGCGATGCCCAGCTGGGCGCGCGCGTAACCGGGACGGGCCGCCAGCGCCTGGCCGTAGCTGTCCAGCGCCGCGTCGAGCTCGCGCAGCCGCAGCAGCAAGCCGGCATGGCCACACCACCCTTCGGCATGATCGGGCTTCAGGCGCACCGTGCGCTCGAAGGCTTCCAGCGCATCGTCGACCTGGTCCAGGGCTTGTAAGGCCAGCGCCGCACCGTACAGCGCTTCCGGGTAGCGTGGCGTCAGCGACAGCGCGCGGCCGTAACTGTCCAGCGCATCGGACGGGCGGTCGAGCCGCCGCAGCGCGTTGCCCCGGTTGCACCAGGCCATGGGGTAGTCCGGCTGCAGGGCAAGTGCCCGTTCGTAGCTGTGCAGCGCATCGGCCTCTCTGCCGAGGTCCTGCAGCACGGCGCCAAGGTTGCAATGGGCGATGGCCTTGCCGGGGTCGATGGCGATGGCGCGTTCGATCAGCGCCAGCGCGGCCCCGGGCGCCTTGGCCTGGCGCGCCACCACGCCGGACAGGTGCAGCGCATCGAAATTGACGGGGTCGCGCCGCAGCACGGTCGCATACAGCACGTCGGCCTCGGCCAGCTCGCCGCGCTGGTGGTGCGCGACGGCCTGGCGCAGCAGGCCGGAGATATCGGGAACGGTCATGGCGCGTATTGGATCACAGATCTGTCACACGCTGGTAAACGCCCTGTCATATTGGATGGGCACAATACGTCTCGCTCAGTGGAGAGGGCAACACCTGGCGGCGCGAGCTGCCACTACCGGCGCCGGCGGTCGGGAAATATACCGGCACCAAATTCCCCCATCCTGTCCCCTCGTGCGCTGCCGAAACTTGTAACGGCAAGCGCACAGGCAGCGACAATTCGTGACTTTTACCCTGACACGCAGTGCTAAACTTTGCGAGGCATCAAACACGCGCGCTTAGCCAGTGGCGCTCGTTTGTGCAATCCCCGCACTGGCTCGCTCATTCGCGCGTAGCGGATCGATGAGGGAGGAAAACCATGAAGAATTACGTTGTCCTGAGAAGCAGCCCCGACGCCAGTCGTGGCGTCCAGCCCGGCCACGCCGGCACGAGGTTGCTGGAAACCCTAAGGCCGGCGGCGAAGCCGGAAATCACGGTCGAACGCATGTCCGAGCGCGAGCTGGCCGAGGTGCGGGCCGAGCCGGAAGTGCGCCTGGTGACGCCGGCCATGCCGACCCGCCTGATCCAGCCCTTCGACAGCAGCACCGGCGCCGCGGCGTCCGACAGCTGGGGCGTGGCCGCCGTCGGTGCCGACAAGAGCCGTTTCAGCGGCGCCGGCGTGACCGTCTGCGTGCTCGACACGGGCATCGACGCCAGCCACGCCGCCTTCAACGGCGTGAATCTGGTGACGCAGGATTTCAGCGGTGACGGCATCGACGACGTGGTCGGCCACGGTACCCACTGCGCCGGCACCATCTTCGGCCGCGACGTGGGCCAGCGCATCGGCATCGCGCGCGGCGTGCAGAAAGCCCTGATCGGCAAGGTGCTGGGCAACGACGGCTCCGGCAGTTCAGACATGCTGTTCAACGGCATGACGTGGGCGCTGCAGCAGAAGGCCGACATCATCTCGATGTCGCTGGGTTTCGATTTCCCCGGCATGGTCGAACAGCTGGTGGGCGGCGGCATGCCCGTCGCGCTGGCGACGTCGCAGGCGCTGGAAGCCTACCGTGGCAACCTGCGCATGTTCGACGCCATCATGGCGATGCTGGACGCACAAGGCGGCATGGGCATCGAGCCGCTGGTGGTGGCTGCGGCCGGCAATGAAAGCCGGCGCGACGAAAACCCGGACTTCCGCATTGCCGTCTCGCTGCCGGCGGCCGCCAACGACGTCGTCTCCGTCGCCGCCATCGGCCGCAAGAACAACAAGCTGTTCGTGGCGGACTTCTCCAACAATATGGCCCGCATCAGCGCGCCGGGCGTGGACGTCACCTCGGCCTTCCCCGGCGGCGGCCTGAAGACGTGGAGCGGCACCAGCATGGCCTGCCCGCACGTGGCAGGCGTGGCGGCCCTGTGGTGGGAAGCACTGCAGAGCGAAGGCCAGCAGGCCGATGCCCGCACCGTCGCGGCCCGCCTGTCGGCCAGCGCGCGCCGCGACGTGTTCGGTCCGGAGATCGAGGCCATCGACATCGGCGACGGCTTCCTGACGGCGCCCGAGTAGCGGTTCGGTCAGGCCAGGGCGGCATCCATGCCGGTGGGTGTCGCCAATCCCGCCAGCAGCGCAAAGGGATAGATGCCGCGCCGGTGGCCGTCGTCGAAGCCCAGGTTGACGGCGTAATGGCCGACCGGCTCGATCGCGGTCAGCCTGATGGTGGCGGCGGCGTTGACGTCGCCGCCGGCCCGCCGCAATGCCCGGCATGCCGAGCATGGGCACGCAGCACGCAGCACGGCGTGCGACAGCTCATCCGCGCGGCCATCGCCCCAATGCAGCACCAGCACGCCGCTGCCGGCGCGATTTTCGATCCGTTCCGGCACGGCGCTCATGCCGCCTCCCCGCTCTGCTGCAAGGCCAGCCGCGCCGACTTGCGCACTTCCGGATCGGGGTCGTTGGCCGCTTCACGCAGCGCCGGCAAGGCCAGCGGCGAAGCGATTTCCCCCAAGGCCAGGGCGGCCTCCTTGCGCAGGTTGCTGATGGTATGGGTCAAGGTGTCGATCAGGCGCGGCAACGCATCCACGCTGCGCAGGCGTCCCAGGCTGCGGGCCGCCCGCAACCGCACCTGCCAGAACGGGTCGTCCAGCGCCGCGATCAAGGCCGCGCCGGCACCGGCCAGGCGCAGCTTGCCCAAGGTGGCGGCGGCTTCCTCCCGCACCTGCCATTGGTCGTCGGCCAGTCCGGCCAGCAGTGCCGGCAGCACCGCATCGTTGCTGGCGGCACCCAGCGCGCCGATGGCGGCACGGCGCACGTCGGCGGACGGGTCGGTGCTGGCCAGGGCCGTCAGCGCCGGCAAGGCGTCGGACAGCTTCAGGTAGCCCAGCACCGCCACCGCCTCGCGCCGCACGAGCGCATCGGCATCGGCCAATGCCGCCAGTGCCGGTCCGAACGCGGCCGGGGCACGCAGTTCGCGCACGGCGCGCAGCGCGGCGGCCCGGGCAAACGGTTCCGGGCTGCCGATCCGGTCGATCAGCAGCGCGGCCGATGCCGGGTCCTTCAATTGCGACAGGCTTTGCGCGGCGGCCAGGCGCACCGTTTCGTCGGCATCGGCCAGCATGGCAGCCAGGCCGGCCACGCCCTCCGGCGTCTCGAACGCTTCCAGCGCCCGCGCCGCCTCGGCGCGCACGGCGCTATCTGCATCGCGCAGCGCCGCGATCAGCAGCGGCACCTGGCCGTCGCCGTCGAAATCGGCCAGCGCCAGCACGGCGATGCGGCGCACGGTGGCGTCGGCATCGTTCAGGCGTGCCGCCAGTCCGGCCAGTTCAGGATCTTCGTACTCGTGATCGCTCATGCTCTTCCTTGTTCAGTGACGTGCCGGGCCCAGGGGGCTGAGGCGCTCCAGCGGCACGATATTGGCGTGGGGGTGCAGCAGCGCCAGGCAGTGGCGCTTCAACTGCGTGAATTGGGGCGACGTCACCAGGTCGGCCTGGCGCGGGCGCGCGAAATCGATCGGCAGTTCCTCGACGATACGCCCCGGCCGCGGACTCATGACGACGATGCGATCGGCCAGGAACAGGGCCTCGTCGATATCGTGGGTGATGAAGACGATGGTGGTGCCGACGCGGCGCCACACGTCCAGCAGCAGCTCCTGCATGCGCAGGCGGGTCTGGGCATCGAGGGCGCCGAAGGGCTCGTCCATCAGCATCACGCGGGGCTGGTTGATCAGCACCCGCGCGATCTCCACGCGCTGCTGCATGCCGCCGGATAGCTGTACCGGGTAGCGCGACTCGAAGCCCTGCAGCCCCACCAGTTCCAGCATTTCGCGGGCGCGCGCCGTGCGTTCCTGGCGCCCCACGCCCTTCATCTTCAGGCCGAAGGCGACATTGTCCAGCACCCGCTTCCAGGGGAACAGCGTGTGGTGCTGGAATACCAGGCCACGGTCGGGATGGGGGCCGGCCACGGTCTCGCCATCGACGCGGATGCTGCCGCTGCCCGGCTGCCAGTGGCCGGCCAGGCCGCCCAGCAGGGTCGACTTGCCGCAGCCGGAGGGCCCCAGCACGCAGACGAATTCGCCGGGCCGGATAGACAGCGACACGTCCTGCACGGCGTCGAACGCACTCGCGCCCTCGCCCAGCCGGATGGTCAGGTGCTCGATCTCGATGCCGCCGGCCGCGCCCTGGTCGAGCAGTCGCCGCTCATCCGATGAAGCCTGCAGTGAAGTCTGGTTCATGATGTTTTCCTTTGCAGGTGATACCAGGGCAGGAACAGGTTGCCGGCCTGCTTGACCAGCACGCTGCTGCCCATGCCGATGGCGCCGATGAACAGCATGCCGACGATGATTTCGGGGTAGTTCTGGATCGTGTACGAGGCCCACGTGTAGTAGCCGATGCCGAACTGGCCGGAGATCATCTCGGCCGTGACGAGGCAGAACCAGGCCGTGCCCATGCCGATGGCCAGCCCCGTGACGATGCCCGGCGCCGCGCCCGGCAGCACCACTTCCGTGAAGATGCTCCACCGCCCCGCGCCCAGGCTGCGCGCCGACGCCACCAGCCGCCCATCCACGCCTTCGACGCCGTGGATCGTGTTGAGCAGGATGGGGAACAGCGCACCGATGAAGGTGATGAACACCATCGACATCTCCGAGGACGGAAACATCAGGATCGCCAGCGGAATCCACGCCACCGCCGGGATCGGCCGCAGCACTTCCAGCGGCGGCAGCAGCACGCTTTCCAGCCGGCGCGAGCGGCCGATGACGAGGCCAAGCAGCACGCCGGTCACGGCGGCTCCGGCAAAGCCGGCAAATACACGGGCCACGCTGGCGCCCAGGTGCTGGCCCAGCTTCGGCGACTCGACCAGCGCCACCGCTGCCTCCAGCACGTCGCCTGGCGTCGGCACGTTCTGGAAGGTGACGAGGCCCAGGTTCACGTGGCGCGTGGTGGCCCAGTGCCAGGCCAGCACGCAGGCCGCCAGCGACAGCACTGTCGCCGTGTAGTGCACAATGCGGGCAGGATTGAATCGGTTCGATTGCACGGGGCCTCCGGGTCGATTGAATAAGGTCAGATGCTGGTGCCGGCCCCGGCCCCCGCCTTCAACCGTTCGTAGTCCACCACGCGCCCGCCGCCCTTCTTCGCATACGCTTCGGCATCGGCCTTGAGCAGGAAGGCGCTGACCTCCTTGCCCCGCACGGCGAACCACGCGTCGGCGGCCAGCAGCTTCAGGCCCGATTCCTGGTCATGCGCGTACACGGTGCGCACCTTCTTGCCGGCCTTTTCCAGCTTGCGCAGTTCGGCGAAGGCGGTGCCGGCATCGGCGTAATGGCGCACCAGCGGCTCGTCGGCCAGCCACACCTGCGTCAGGCGCCGGAAGTCGGCGATCGGCTTGCCGGTGGCGGCATCCCTGGCTTTCAAAGGCAGGCGCTCGTAGTTCTTCAACTGCCGTTCGTAGTCGCCGCCGGCCTGCTGGAAGGCGGCGCGGATGAAGCTATCGTTGACGAAGGTGGCCGCGTCGATGTCGCTGTCCGTGCGTTTCAGCAGGCGCAGCGTCTGGATCGACGTTTGCACTGCCTGTCGGTATTCCGGCTTCCACGTGAAGTCGCGCGTCTGCAGTCCCAGCGGACCGTGGAAAAGGTAGTTCACCTCGGCCTCGATGCCCGTCACCTTGGCGATCAGCTCACTGTATTTTTCCGGCTCTGCCGCGATCAGCCGGTCCGCCTCGATGGCCGCGCGCAGGTAGGCCACGACCACCTCGGGATATTTTTTGGCGTACTCCGCGTCCACCAGGCTGCCGTGCAGGGTGGCTGCCTTGGCTTGCGAGCCGTCGAAGATCTTGCGCGCATAGCCCCGGTGCGGGAACAGTTCGGCGAACGGCACGAAGTCGGCATGGGCTTCCACCTTGTTGGCCTGCAGGGCGGAGCCGGCCACTTCCGGTGCCTGCGTGGTGATGTTGACGTCCTTTTCCGGGTCCCAGCCCTGCGCCTTGACGGCCCGCAGCAGCATGCCGTGCGCCGTCGAGGCGAACGGCACGGAGATGGTCTTGCCCTTCAGCTCAGCCAGAGACTGCACGGTGGAACCCTTCGGCACGACAATGCCGTTGCCGGAACCGAGCGTGCTGCCCGACAGGACGGAGATGAAGAGGCTCTTCTTGCCTGCCTTCTCATGCGCGGCGCCGTTGAAGGAGCCGGGGAAATCGGCCATCGCGCCCAGGTCGAGCTTACCGGCCACCATCTCGTTCGTCAGCGGCGCGCCGGAGGTGAAGTTCTTCCAGACGATATCGTACTTAGCGTCCTTGTACTTGCCGTCCTTCGGCAGGTATTTCTCCAGCAGCTTCAATTCGCGGATCAACAGGCCACCGGTGGCGCAGTTGATCGTCGTATCCTGCGTGCCGATGGCGACGCGGATGGTTTCGGCATCGGCGGCGCCGAATGCCAACAGCAGGGACAGACCGATCAGGTGCTTGGACAGCTTCATCTTGTTCTCCTTATTCATCGCAGCAGGTAGGGGATATCGACATGGACGGCGCCCGTCGGGCAGTCCTTCTCGCAGGGCATGCAGTACCAGCACTCGTCGAATTTCATATAGGCCTTGCCCTTGACCATGTCGATGGCGAGGACGTCCAGGGGGCACACGTCGACGCAGACGGTGCAGCCCTTGTGGGCGATGCACAGGTCCTCGTCGACGGTGACGGGAACGCTGGTGATATTGAAGGTGGTCGGCATGTTTTTTCCTCAGGCGGCGATGGGGTGCTCGGTGGCTGCGGGCGGCGCCTTCGCCACGCGCATGTGCTGGTAGGCGGCCTGCTCCTGTGCGTCCAGCGGCACGATGTAGGGCTCGATCGGACGCTTGAAGCAGACCATATGCTCGCCCTCTTTTTTGAGCTGGACGTGGACGAACCAGTCCGCGTCGTTGCGCTGCGGGTAGTCGACGCGGTTGTGATACAGGCCCCAGCGGCTCTCGGTGCGGTACAGCGAGGCGCGCGCGGCCATCTCGGCGCAGTCGCGGATCGCGTGCACTTCCATGGCCCGCATCAGCTCATGCGGGTCGCGCGCCTGCAGGCGATCCAGGTCGGCGCGGATGGCATCGAAACGCTGCAGGCCGATTTCCATCTTGCGCGTGACCTTCGGCGGCTGCAGGTAGTCGTTGACCATGCGGCGCAGCTTGTATTCGACCTGGTTCGGCGGCAGGCCGTCCACGCGGTGCAGCGGCGCCCACACGCGCTCGCGTTCGCGGTCGACCTGTTCGCGGTCCACTTCGGCCAGCTCATGCGCCGCGCAGTAGGCGGCGGCGCTTTCGCCGGCCAGGCGGCCGTAGACGAAGGCACCCAGCATGTAGTTGTGCGGCACGCAGGCCAGGTCGCCGGCCGCATGCAGGCCCGCCACCGTGGTGCGCGCATGCTCGTCGATCCACACGCCGGAAGCGGAGTGGCCGCTGCACAAGCCGATTTCGGAGATGTGCATCTCCACCATCTGCTGGCGGTAGTCGGTACCGCGACCGGCGTGGAAGCGCCCCCGGCTGGGCCGCTCGTTGGTGTGCAGGATGGTCTCGATGGTCTGGATGGTTTCCTCGGCCAGGTGGTTCATCTTCAGGAACACGGGGCCGTTGCCGCCTTCGAGCTCGTTATGGAACTCCTGCATCATCTGGCCGCTCCAGTAATCGCATTCGATGAAGCGTTCGCCCTTGCCGTTGGCCGTGTGGCCGCCGAACGGCCCCGTCACGTAGGCGCAGGACGGGCCGTTGTAGTCCTTGATCAGCGGGTTGATCTGGAAGCACTCGATGCCCGACAGCTCGGCGCCGGCGTGGTAGGCCATGCTGTAGCCGTCGCCCGCGTTGGTGGGGTTTTCATAGGTGCCGAACAGGTAGCCGGAGGCGGGCAGGCCCAGGCGGCCAGCCGCGCCCGTGGCCAGCACGACGGACTTGGCGCGGATCACGTGGAAGGCGCCCGTGCGGCAGTCGAAAGCCATGGCGCCGGCGATGCTGCCGTCGGCGGCCAGCAGCAGCCGCGTGGCCACCAGCCGGTTGGTGATCTCCACCCGCACCCGCTTCAGGCGCCGGTACAGCACCTTCTTGATATCGTGCCCTTCCGGCATCGGCAGCACGTAGGTGCCCATGTGGTGCACCTTGCGCATCGCGTAGTCGCCCGTTTCGTCCTTCTCGAACTTGACGCCCCAGCGGTCCAGCTCCTCGATCATCGCGTAGCTGTTCTGCGCATAGGCCATCACCGTCTTCTGGTTGACGATGCCGTCGTTGGCGACGGTGATCTCTTTGACGTACTGCTCGGGCGTGGCGAAACCCGGGACGACGGCATTGTTCAGGCCGTCCATGCCCATCGAGATGGCGCCGCTGCGCTTGACGTTGGCCTTCTCCAGCAGCAGCACGCGCAGCTGCGGGTTGGCTTCCTTGGCCTTGACGGCGGCCATCGGTCCGGCGGTACCGCCGCCGATGACCAGCACGTCGACGACCTGCTCGTGTTGCTCCAGCGTTGCTTCGGACTGCTTGTCCATTTCAGGCTCCCGTGGAAGTGGCGCGCGAGCCGGCATGACGCGGCAGGCGCAGGGTGTACTGGAACGCGTCGCCGCGCACGTACAGGTATTCGAAATCGAGCGGCACGCCGTCGGCCGTCCACGTCAGGCGCTCGATGCGCAGCAGGGCCGTACCCGGCGCGACCGACAGCGCGGCCGCCAGTTCGGCATCGGCGCTGATGGCGCCGATCTGCACGTCGGCATGGCTGAGCGTGATGCCGTAGTCGCTTTCCAGGATCAGGAAGATGTCGCGCCCGGCCAGGTCCTCGCCGCGCAGGCGCTCGCCTACCTGGGGCGGCAGGTAGGTCACCTCGAACGACACGGGCGCGCTGTCGAGGTAGCGTACGCGCCGGATCTCGCTGACCTGGGCGCCCGCGTCGAGACCCAGCCGCTCGGCCACCTGGGTCTCGGCTGGCACCAGCACGTGGCTGACGACGCGGTTGACGATGCGGTGGCCGCCCCGCGCCATCGCTTCGCCGAAGCCTTCCAGCCGCGCCAGTTCCTGGCTGGGCCGGGCGCCCGCGACAAAAGTGCCCTTGCCGGCTACCTTGACGATCAGACCTTCGTTGCGCAGGTCGTCCAGCGCCTGGCGCACGGTGATGCGGCTGACGGCGAAGATCGCGCCGATCTCGCTTTCGGCCGGCAGGCGCGCCGCCGGGGCGTAGGTGCCGTCATTGATGCGTTCGCGCAGGCGCTCGCGCACCTGGGAGTACAACGGTATTGCAGAGTGTTCGAGGGCGCGGAATGCGGTCATGTGGTGTCCTGGTATGTCCTGTCATGACAAGCCATGACGTTGCAAGGATGGTATCGATATGGCCTTGTGCCTGGAACGAATGGTTTTGTGCTTGCTAATGCGCGCGGCACCTGATGCGGTGCGCGCATATCGATATGCATGGAGCGGAAAGGGGTGCCCGGGCGAGTTCCGTTTATCATGGCGTCCTCGCGGCCCCGGTGCGGGCCCCACGCTTACGGAAATACCATGGACAGCCAAATCGACAGGAAGAAAATACGCTGGACCCCGCGGCCCCGTGCCCGCCCGGGCCTGCACGTCAAGACGGAGAAGCTGCCGTTCCAGCGCCCCGTTATCACCCACCCGGAATTCACGGCCAGCGCCATCATGGCGGCCGAGCGCATCGACGTGCGGGCCATCTCGGCCTTCGAGATCATCGCCAAGTCGCCATTCACGGTAAAGCTGGGCCAGGGCGGCATCGCCGCCATCTTCCGCTACGGCGCCGTGGTACTGTTCAACGCGTCGCCGCAGGAAAAAGCCCGCCTGCTCGACACCCTCGCCGCCCACTCCTCCGGGGCGGGCGACATCAATGCCGAGGAAGTGTCGACGATCCAGGTCAGCCCGGACGAGGAAGAAGGCCCGTCCGGCCCCTGCATCAAGATCAAGAACGCCGACCGGCTGCGCCTGCAGCTGATCGCCGAGGTCATGGCCAAGGCCACCATGCTGTCGTTCCAGGAACGCCGCGCCGCGCGCGACTTCGACCTGAGCGAACCGCTGGCGCGCGACCTGGCCGAAGACGGCCGCTTCTCCGCCAAGCCGGCCGAGCTGCTGAAGGCGGTGGGCAATATGCTGCTGGCGGAGAACCGGCTCAATGGCCGTGCCGGCGTGCTCGATCGCCCCGACCTGCTGTGGGATAACCCCGGCCTGTCCGGCCTGTACGCCCGCCTGGAAGGCGACTACGAGCTGCACGACCGCGCCGCGGCGCTGGACCGCAAGCTGACCACCCTGTCGCACACGTCGGAAACCCTGGTGGAGACGATGCGCTACCACAGCTCGCATCGACTGGAAGTGGCCATCCTGCTGCTGATCTTCACGGAGCTTTGCCTGGGCTTGTACGGCCACTTCGGCCACTGATCCGCCACGTGGCGGCGGTGTCGAAAATATATTTCACATCCCCTGCATCCAAAGCCGGTGCCCCGGCGTAGTGATCGTATCAACGTTGCGCCGGCGGTATCGGCGCGGCTGTTGAGCAATCACTCAACCATTCAGGAGGCACCACCATGACCGTTTCCAAGCTGATCCTTTCCCTGCCCGTCACCCTGGCGCTGGCCGCCTGCGGCGGTGGCCACAGCCACCATGACGATACCGTGCCGGTGCCGGTGCCGACCACGCCGGCCGTCACGCCGGGCGACGTGTTCGTCCTGACGGCCAGCAACAAGCTGGTGTCCTTCGACCGCGCCACGCCGGGCACCGTGCGCACCAATGTCGCCATCACGGGGCTGCAGGGCGGCGACAGCCTGGTCGGCATCGATTTCCGCCCGGCCGACGGCATGCTGTATGGGGTCGGCAGCGGCGGGCGCCTGTACACGATCGACATGACGACAGGCGCGGCGACCCTGAAGTCCACTCTGACGGCCGATACGGCCGACACCACGCAGCCCTACACGGCGCTGGCGGGCACGGACTTCGGCGTCGACTTCAATCCCGTGGCGGACCGGCTGCGCATCGTCGGCAACACGGGTCAGAGTCTGCGCATCAACGTCGACACGGGCCTGGTGACCACGGACGGTGCCATCAACGGGGGCGCGGCCAATAGCGCCATCACGGCCTCGGCCTATACCAATTCCATCGCCGGCACGGGCAGCACGACCCTGTACGCCATCGATACCGTCAACGACACCTTGTACGTGCAGAACCCGCCGAACAACGGCACCCTGGCGTCGCCGGTCGCGCTGGGCATCGACGCCGGCAGCGCCAACGGCTTCGATATCGATGGCCGCAGCAATGCGGCCTACCTGCTGGCGACGGCCGGCGGCGCGCGCAATCTCTACACGGTGAACCTGGCGGCGACGTCGGCAGCAGCGACCCTGGTCGGCGCCCTGGGCGTGACGGAAGACGTGCGCGGCATCGCCCTGCGCCCCGGCGCGGCACCGATGGTGTACGGCCTGACGGACGACGCGCGCCTGGTCGCGTTCAAGGCGACAACCCCGAACACGCTGGCCAGCACGGTCGCCATCACGGGCCTGAACAGCGGCGAGACCCTGCTGGGCATCGACTTCCGGCCGAAGGACGGAATGATGTACGGCCTGACGTCGACGGCGCGCATCGTGACGATCGACGCCGCCACGGGCGTGGCCACGGCCAAGGCAACCTTGATGGCCGATGCGGCCGATACCAGCGCCCCTTATACGGCCATCTCCGGCACGGCCTTCGCCGTCGACTTCAACCCGGTGGCGGATCGCCTGCGCGTGATCGGCAACACGGGCCAGAGCCTGCGCATCAACGTCGACACGGGCGCCACGACGACGGACGGCACCATCAATCGCGCCGGCGGCACCGCGCCGGTGGTGGCGGCGGCTGCCTACACCAATAGCGTCGCGGGGGCGACGTCGACGATGCTGTTCGACCTGGATAGCGCGTCGGATGTGCTGGCCCTGCAGAATCCGCCGAACGACGGCACCTTGGCCAATGTGGGCGCCCTGGGCGTGGACAGCGCCGGCGACGGCGGCTTCGATATCGCGGGCGGCGCGAACGGCCTGGCATTGGCGGCACTGCGCACGGCAGCCGGCGGTGCCAGTACCTTGTACCGGATCGACCTGGCGACGGGTGCTGCCACGCTCGTCAACGGCGCGGCCGATCCGAAACTGTCGGCCATCGGCAGCGGCACGGCGCTGCGCGACATCGCCATCAAGTAAGCCAGCGGTTCCTTAGGTCGTCTTGACGGCCCGGCCGATAAACAGGATCGGGCCGGTCGGACGACCGATCGGCGAACCCTGTTCGGGCTCCAGCGTGATCTCGAACAGCTGGTTCGGCTGCAGCGGCGGCAGCTTGTCCAGCTTCACTTCGAACGGCCGGCCCGGCGTGACGAGGCCCAGCGACACGGGGCCCTTCCAGCCATCGGCCTTGGTCCACAACTGCAGGGCCTTTTGCGGCGGCACGGTCGTCCGCACCAGCTGCTCCAGGCGCAGGGTGCGGCTTTCGCTGACCTTGACGACCCAGCCCGGCGCCATGCTTTGCGGCTGGGCCAGCACCACCATGTAGCTTGGCGGCGCGTCCACGCGCACGCCCACCACCACGGCCATGATGGCGGCGGCGGCCAGCCCGCCCGCTGCCAGCGCGCGCCACAGGTTCAGCCCATTCCACCACGGCGTCGCCGCGCGCGCCGGCGGCGCCGTGCTGCGCTCGATGCGGGCCCAAAGCGCCGCCGATGGCGTCACAGGTTCGGCCAGGCTGGCCAGCGGCAGCAGCCGTTCTTCCCAATAGCGCACGGCGGCACGCAGCGCCTCGTCGTGCCCCAGCGCCTGTTCGACTTCGCGGCGGCGTGCTGCGGACAAGGTGCCCAGCACGTACTCGCCGGCCAGTTCGTGGGGATCGGGGATCGGGTTCATACCATGCACTCCCGCAGCGCCGTCAGGCCCCGCTTGATCCAGGCCTTGACGGTGCCCAGCGGCGACTTCAGGCGCTCGGCGATTTCGGAATGGGTGCAGCCGTCGACATAGGCATACAGGATGCTGTTGCGCTTGGCCGCGTCGAGCTGGGTCAGGCAGTCATGCAGCCGGCCCAGGTTGGCGCGCAGCTCGAAGGCATCGGCCAGCGGGTGCTGCAGCGATGCTTCGCCGTCGATGGCGTCCAGCGCATCGTCGCCGACGGCCACCTGGCGCGCGCCGTTGCGGACCGCGTCCAGGGCGCCATGCCGCACGATGCTGTAGATCCAGCCCCGGCCCGCGCCGCGCGCGGCGTCGAAGCTGCCAGCCCGGGTCCAGATATTGACGAAGGCGTCGTGCACGACGTCCTCGGCGGCCTGCCGCTCGCGCACGATGCGCAGCGCCACGCCCAGCAGTCGCGGGCTCTCCTGCAGGTATAGCTGGTGCAGGGCCTGCCGGTCGCCGCGCGCGCAGGCGCGCAGCGCGGCTTCGTAGTCAAATTCGTCGGGGGCAGTCGTCACGGGCGGCGCATTGTGTGGAAGGCCGGGACCACGTCCCGGGCATGCCACCAATTATATAGACCAATCGCCTCCCTAGGACGTCACCGTGTAATTGACGATCACCAGCAGCTCGCGCAGTGCCGGCGCCAGTGCCGTGGCCAGTGTCACCGGCGCGTCCAGCGCGAAGCCGGCCGCCGTGGAGGCGAGCAGGCCGGCCAGCTCCGGTTCGGCCGCGGGATTGAGCGTCACCGGCGTGCCGGCGACCGTGATCACGTGGTTCGGTGGTGCGCCATCGACCTTGGCGATCAGGCGTACCGCGCTCAAGGCCAGGGCATGGCCGGCCGTGAAGTACGGCAGGTCCTGCGCCGACAGGGTCAGGTCGGCGCTGCCCACCGTGGTCAGGCGATGCCACACGTCGGGGCGGTCGCGCCGCAGGTCGAAGGCCTGGAACAAGCCGGTGCGCCCGGTTTTCAGGGCCAGCGTGTTCAGGCGGGCACGCAAGGTGTTCGCGGCCAGCGTGCGCAGGCTGCCGCCACCATCGCGGGCGGTGTACTGGAAGCCCAGCACCACGTCGGAGATGGTGCCGTAGTCGAACGGGCGCAAGGTCGGCGGCAGTTCCAGCACGTACGTGCCGATCACGCCGCTGCCTTCGAACGGCAGGTAGCGGTCGTCGTCGAAATTGAGGCTGAACATGCCGCTGTCCTCCTGGCCCCGGCTGGTGGCGATCGACTGGATGGCGCCCACGTTGTAGCGGAAGCGGCTGTCGCCGGCCGGGTCCTCCGAATAGGCCGTGACGTCGTCCGGTGCGCCGGCCCGCCGACCCGTCTCGACGCGGATACGGTTCGAGGTCTGCGTCACTTTCAACGGCACGCCCGTGTACGGCCCGGCCACGCAAGGCACCGTTACCTGCAGCGCCTTGATGCGGCGGAAGTAGTGGCCGGGATGCTCCAGGTCGAACACTGCCTCCGGCACCTGGATCGTGCAGCGTCCCGCCATGCGCAACTCCGTCAGCGCGGTGGGATCGAGGCGCGCCAGCGAAAGCTGCGAAACCAGCTCGCGTTCGCGCACATTGCGCGCCAGCCAGGCGGCACTCATGCGCCGCAGGTCGGCGTTGAGCTGGTCCGCCGCCAGCAGTCCATGGCGCGCATCGTTCCACTGGCCGGCGCGGATGAACACGTCGATGCTGCCCAGCTCGAAATTGAAGCAGCGCTCGGCCGCACGCGCCGCCTCGAAGGCCAGGTTGTACATCTGCTTCGACAGGGAACGCAGCTGGCCGGCGCTCCAGTCGAACAGTTCGCGGTTGGTGAACTTGGTGCGCAGGTAGCTTTCCTCGGCCGCACCTTGCTGGCGTCGCACGCCGTGCACGCGCAGCTGTTCGACGGCGATATCGCGGCGGATATTGGCCAGCCGGATCTCGATGTCGGCCCGCTCCATTTCGCGCTGCGCCGCGCGTGCCGAATTCTGCCAGTCCTCGTGACGGACCTGGTAGCTGCCCTGGTGATCCAGCATGGCACCGGCCTTTTCCAGTGTCGCGCCCAGCGCGCCCACCGCGCCAACCACGAAGTCGCGCGCGCTGGACGAGTAATCGCGTCCACCCGTCTGCGCGTTGACGGTGGGCGAGCCGCCGAAGCCGGCCGCCCCCAGCATGAAGCTGGGCACCAGCGACAGGCCGCCGGCCGCCGCATAGCCGATCGCCACCACGGCCTGCAGCGCCGTGGCGATGCCGTACGAGACCACCGCCGCCGTTTCCCAGCCGTTCATGTACGGGCGGCCGATATAGAAGGCCTGACTCTCTGCATGGCCCTGGCGCGCCTTCTGCGCGCTGGCGATGGTTTCGATGGCGGTGTCGCGCTCCAGCTCCAGCGCCCGCACCTGCTCGGCGAGCAAGCGGCCCTCGTGTTCCGCCTTCAGCCGCTGCAGCCCCTCGTTGTCGCGCGCCGCCAGCGCCTGCTCGAGCCGGCCGGAGAAGGATGCCGCCACGTCGGCCAGCTCGATGGCCTGGCGCAGCATGACGCGGAAGCGATACGGCGGACGCGGCGCGCTCAGCGCATCGAGGATGGCGGAAATCGACAGGCCCGAGGCAGTCGCCTGCAGCAGTGCTTCCACCGAGAGCGGCGGCGCGAACAGGGACAGCTCACGTTCGACGCCGTCGATCGTGCGGCTGTTGCGCAGGTTGAACTGGCGCTCCTCCAGCGTATCCCACAGCTCGAACAGCTTGTCGCTGGGGGGAATGCAGAAATACAGGCTTTCCAGGCTCAGAGGCAGCGGCGGCAGTTCGGCGCCGCCGTGCGGCAGTACCGACGGGTCGGGCAGCAGGTTTTCCAGCTTCGCCAGAGCATTGCCGAACAGGTCGAGCCGTTCCGCCAGCTGGTTGTAGTTCTCGGGCGGCACCGGGACGGCCGGCGGCACCACGCGGGGCCGGGGTCCCAGCAGCCGTTCCGCGCGCGAATAGTCGAGCGACGCCATGACCAGGTCTTCCAGCTGGTCGCGCCGGAAGTAGGCGTCGGCGCGCCGGATGAACAGGCGTGCCGTCAGCTCGACGATGGCCTGCTGGAACGCCACGGTGCGCGAGCGCGCCACCAGGTAGGGCTTGAACGGCGCACGCCGCCATTCCAGCACCGCGTTGGCCAGTTCCGTTTCGATGACGCCGTTCGGATCGTGGGCGATCCGGCCCAGGATGGTATCGATCAGCTGCAGGCCGTAGTCGGCGGCGCCGCGCAGGAAGAACGGCTTGGTGTTCCAGTAGCGCTGCGGCGCAGGATCGTTCGACGAGCCGCGCGGATCGAAGATATAGCGCAGCCACGTCTCGGCGGCATCGTAGCCTTCCACGTCGTCGGCCTCCATCATGCGCGTGGCGATCAAATGCGGCGCGTGATAGGTGAGCTCCCAGTTGATGTCGGAGTAGGCGCTGGCCTGGTCGAACTCCAGCTCCTCGCGCGGGTATGGCGGCAGGATCACTGGCGCCGGGGCGTAGCCATCGAGCCCGTCCTCGAACACGAAGCTCCCCTGGTACAGCTGGGTGCTGCGCGCCAGCAGGGCCGGAATGCCGCCCCGGAAGAACTGCCGGCGCAGGTGGCAGGCCAGTGGGTGATAGAAGTTACGCACCACGATGCCGTAGCGGGTATCGCGGTAGCTGTTGAACTCCTGGACGATGCGCTTGTATTCCGGGTCGTCCAGCAGATCGGCAATGACGGCATCCTTGTCGGCCTGGGTCGGTGCCGCCGCCAGTAGTTGCAGGTACTTGATCGTCAGCAGGAACACATCGACCACCAGCTGGCGCACGTCGGAGAAGGTCTTGGCAGTGGTGCGCTCGCCCGTGTCACGATCGCGCTCGCCGTAAAAGCCGGGAATCAGGATGAAGCCGCGCCGGTTGTCCTCGTAGAAGAACGGCATCAAGGTGCCGAAGATCAGGATGGTGAAGTCCCGCGAGAACTTGCCCATGGCGCCGGCCAGCAGCGCGGACAGCAGCCGGTCCAGTTCCGAGGCCTGGTACGGATAGGTGATGCGGAACACGGCCGGTGTCTGGCCGACAGTGCGGCCAAACAGCAGCTGGAAGCCACTCCCGCCGAACACGCTGGCATAGGCCAGTTCGTCGTCGGTGTCCGCTTCCTGCTCCTGCAGGCGCTGGCCACGCGGCGCCGTGTCCTTGAACAGCGGCAGCAGGCGGATCAGGTTGCCGGTGCCGGGGCGCGCCTCCGGATACCCCTTGCAGCCGGTCAGCAGGAAGCTGCCGACGTGGCGCAGGTAGGGCCAGATGTCGGCGTGGTAGACGCTGACGGAGAAGCGTTCGGGGTCGGGCGAGACGCCCAGCACGATGGTCTTGCGGTCGAGGGGTGTGACGTCCTTGGGGGTCGGGATGGGCGTGTCGGCCACGCGGCGCGGCAGCCACTTCTTGCCCGTGTATTCGCTGACGGCCAGGCTGATTTCCGTCCAGCGCAGGGGCCGTGGCAAGGGCTGCGTGGCCGCGCCGCTGGGCTGGGGAAACGGCAGGCTCTGGGTTTCGTCGCCCTTCTCGGTGAACGTGGCCCAGGCCAGGTAAAGCCGGTTGTTGCGGAAGAAGGCGATCAGGTGTTCGCCCGTGATATCCAGGTCGATCTTGCGCCATGGCGTCCAGCTGCGTTCGTGCTGCAGCATGCGGTGGTAGTAGCCGCGCGGGTCGCCGCCCTTGGTGGCCGCGAACACGTGCAGGTTCTGCAAATCGAAGTCATAGCAGGTGGCCAGCACGTCGAGGAAGGCGATATCGTCCAGCCGGTCCAGGTAGCCCTCGAACGCCGCCTCGACGTTTTCCGTATTGACGTCGTTCTCCATCAGGTGCCGCTCGAAATCGACGAAAGCTTCGGTCTTGTCGTCGCGCCATTCGGGACGCAGGTAGTACTGGGCGTCGACGAAGACCTTGCGTGCCACTTCCCATACGCGGTAGTTCTTCATCGAGTCCCACCAGCGCCAGTCGGCGTCGTTGTCCAGGTCGGCCACGGCGGCCGGCTCCAGGCCTTCGATGCACCGGCGCAGGAACAGCTGCACGGTACCGTGCGCGTGCACCAGCCGCGACGACGGCATCCTGGCGGACCACTCGGTGTCGGTCAGCAGGTAGTCGTACAGGTCCACCTTGGTGGGCAGCGCCGGATGCGTCGTCAGCACCTGCGTCACCAGCGCATCGCGCTTGCGCTCGCGCAGCGGGTCCATCAGCGCCTTGAGCACGCCGAACCAGTCGGCCGGGTCGTAGCGGGCGCGCAGCAAGCGACGCGCGGCGGCAGCGTCGGAAGGGCCAAGATTCTCCACGCAGAAGGCAAACGCCTCGGCCACGTCGGTGCCCAGCGCATTCACGGCCAGCAGCGCCCCCTCGTCGGCAAGCCAGGTGGCGGGATGCCGGTAGTCGGCCAGCGTGCGGGCAAAATGGGCCGACACGTCACCGAGCAGGCCGCGCGGCCAGCCGGTCAGGATGGCCAGCCGGTCCAGCAACGGCGCCGGCGCGGGCCCGGCGCCCAGCGCCAGTTCGAACACGGCCGGCACGGTGACGGTCACGCCGGGCTGGCCGGGCATGTCCACCGCCGGGAAACGCCGCGCCAGCGCGAACACGTCCGCCAGTTCCAACCAGGCGTCCAGGGCGACGGCGGCGACGCCCGTCTCGAACGGTACGGCGTCGAGCGCCAGCCAGCCCAGTGCCGGCCCCTGTGCCAGCAGGAACGCCAGCAGGTCGGGGGTTGGACCGAAGGGGGCGACCAGCCCGGCCACGGCATGCGCCAACCGCAGCGCGCGGTACAGGTTCGGCACCGCGGCCGGCGTGATGGGAACGGCCGGATTGCCGATGTCGCCCGTCGTCAGCAGGCCGGTCAGCCCTGTCGGCACGCCGGCAATGGCCAGGCGTACCCCTGCCAGCAGCACGTCGGCCAGCGCCCGGTCGGTGCCGGTCACGCCTTGCAGCGCCGTGGCTGCCGCATCCAGCGTGGCGACGGCGCGTGCATGATCCGCCAGGCCCTGCATCAGTTGCAGCAGCAGTGCCTGGCGCTGCGCCTCGGCGCCCGACGCCGCCACCAGGGCATCGATGGCGGTCTTGATGGCGGCGGTATTGGGCAGGACCGCCAGCAAGTCGTCGATCACGACCTTGGCCGCCGCGCCCATCGCGGCGGTGGGCGGCTCGGCGCGGACCAGGTCCGTCAGGCGGGCCATGGCGTCCGCGTCGAACGCGGGCCAGCGTTGAAGCAGCAGCTCCAATGCGGGAATCTGTTCCAGCGCCGCGACGCCGGGGTCGTACGGCGAAACGTGGGCCGCCTGCGCCTCAGTCAGTGCGGTGCGCAGCGCCAGCAGCGTGGCCGTGATGGCACTGTCGGCCAGGTCCCATTCGGCCAGGTTGGCGGCGCGCCGTGCCAGCCGGTATTCCAGTTCCGCCAACGGCACACCCGCGCCGTCCACGCGCTCTGCTGCAGTCACCAGCGCGGCCAGGTTTGCCGCGCTGGCCAGCGGATCGGCGCCGTACAGCCGTTCCAGCATCAGGTAGTCGCCAATTCCCAGCCCCAGGGCGCGCGCCAGGCCGATGCGGCCATATGCGGCCGCCAGCGCCGCCGCGCTCAATACCGGATTGGGACCCAGCAGGGCCGCCATGCCGAGATGCGCGACCAGCAGGTCCATATCGGCCGCGCCAATGCCGAAGGCCAGTGCCGCATCCTCGGCCACCGCGGCCAGGCGCACGCCACTGCCCGGCACAGCGATGTCGGCCGCTTCGTTCGCGGCCAGTGCGGCCGGTGCCAGCACGGGGTCGAGCGGACCGGTTGCCGCCGTGTTCTGGAACAGCAGGGCGTGATCGGAGGGATCGCCATCGACCGCGATGCGGTCCAGCCATGTGACCAGGCGGGCCGGTTCGACGTCCAGCGCGGCCGCCAGCGGCAACAGCGTCGACAGCGCCTGCAAGGCGGCGGCGCCCAGGTCGCCGCCGCCCAGCCGTGGTGCGCTGGCGAGGCGGTCGACGTCGCGCACGGCCAGGCCGGTGCGGCGCGCCAGGCGCAGCGCCCGGTGTACCCGGTCCAGCACGGCGTCGTCGAGATTCTGGATTTCCTTGCGGGCCAGGTCGCAGCTGGAATCGAGGTGGCGGATGAACAGATCGAGTCCGCCGGCGATCCAGGGCCGCGCCAGCAGCGCTTCGACTTCGGCGTAGTCCAGGCCCGTACGGTCCAGGAAAACGTCGAGCCGCTTCATCGTGGTGGCCGCCGCCGGTCCCGGCACGCCCCAGATGGCCGGCTGGTCGGCCACTGCCGCCGAGAAGACCAGGCGCCGTTCGGCCGGTGCCAGACCAAGGACTTCCCCGGCCAGCACCTCCGCGCTGGGCGCGGCGGCTGTCTTGAGGGCCCGCATCAGCGCCACCCGCGCGGTGCCGGTGGCGTTCAGCAGCGCCACGGTCTCGGCATGGAACAGGTCGAACGGCAGGCCGAAGGCGGCCTTGCCGGCGGCCAGCAGCACGTGCGCGGCGGCGTTCACGTATTCCGGTGCGGCGGCACGTTCGGCCGGGGTGCCATGGGTCTGGCGCAGGCGGCGCAAGGTCCAGTTGGGCGCCGGCCCGTCCACCGCGATGGCGATACCGGGATCGCGCAGCATGAAGCGGTCGCCCGCGTAGGGACCGTACAGCACGGCATTGTCGAGAATCTCGAAGCCGGCGGCCCGTACCGCCGCCACCAATGCGGCCGGGGCGCGACCAGCCGCCAACGCTGCGGTGTTGAAGGTGAAGCCGGCGTCGGGCGCCACCATTTCCTCCAGCAGCTCGCAGACGATGTCGATATGCGGCACCGGCACTTCGGCGTTGGCGCAATCGAGGTCGATCTCGCCCAGGTCGGGTCGCCGCGCGAACAGGATTTCACGGGCGCTGCGCGTGCTGGGCGAAGGCGTGACGGTGGTGTCGCGCACCAGGCGGTTGCGCAGGTAGCGCATGATGTCGGCAAAGTAGGCGGCCGGTCCGTATATCGACCGGCAATGCGCGCAGGCGCAGGCGTCGCCGGCACCGAACAGGCTTGCCAGATCCGGATGTTCCAGCGCCAGCGCCTCGAAGCTGGCCCGCAGCGTGGCGGCCGACTCGCCTTCCAGCGCCACCGGCCAGTCCAGCGTGCGCAGGTTGGCCGCCACCGTCACGGCAGCCAGGTTACGGTTGCTGGCCGCCTCGAATACGTCGGCCGCACGGGCGGCGCCGATGCCGCCGGCGCGGGCATCGCGCACGAACTGGCCACGCCCGGCTGCCACGATGGCGGCGGCGGAATCGTAGCCGGCCGCCAGCAGCGCTTCGGTCCTGCGGTAATCGCCCGTCAGCTGGAAGACGCGCTGCACCCGCTCCACGCCGTCGAGCACCTCGGCCGGCACTTGCGCATCGCCCGCCGCTTTCAGAAAGGGCCGCAGCTTGTGCCGGCGCAGATCGAAATCGGGATGACGATCCAGCAAGGCAGCAATGCCGGCGCTTTCCGGCACCGCCGCCGGCTGGCGCCGCGCCAGCTGCGCCGCGAAAGCCGCCGTCGGGTAGCGCTGCTCGAACCGGCGCACGATCGCCGAGGCCTGGCGCCGCGCGGACGCAGCCGGTACCGGCGCGCCACCGAGGCGCAGGTTGCCCCGCTCGATCAGGGTGCTCCAGTCCTTGCGTTCGAGCTGCGCCAGCTTGCGCACCTGCTCCGGCGTGGTGGCACTCGCCCCCTCCACCACCTCGCTCACCAGGCCCGGGTGCAGGCCCAGCAGGTCGGCCAATCCCAGCCGCGCCTGCGCCTCCGGACGGTCGGACAGGGAGAATATGCCCGCCATGTCCAGCCGTTCGAACAGCCCGGGCAGGCCGTTGACGTCGATGGCCGTCAGCAGCGTGACCAGGTCGGCCTCGCGGCCCGCGCCGACCACGCCATCGAGGACGCCCGCCACGCGCCGGGGCAGCTCGTGCTCGACATACTTGCGCGCTTCGTCGCGCCACTGCTGCAGGCGTTCGTGGATGGCGTCAGCCTGCTCCAGCATCTCCGGTCCGATCAGGTGCTTGCGCACGGCGCGGCGCAGGATGTGCCGGGTATCCTTCAGCTCCAGCAGCACGGCCTCGAACAGCACGGCCCGCGCCGGCGTGCGCAGGTCGACCGGTGTCAGCACGGCACGGGCACGGGCGATGCCATGCAGGCCGTCCTCGCGCAGCAGCCCATAGAAATACTCGGGCGGCAGGTCGGCCAGGGTGGCCACCCGCGCGGCCATCACGAAGTGCCCCAGGCGCTCCAGGCTGATGCCGCTCTCGCGGGCCAGGAAATCGACTTCGTCCGACGCCGGGTCCTCGCCGATGGTGGCCGGCGCGACATCGCCGGTCAGGCCGGCAAGCGTTGCCGCGATGTCGGCGAATTCGGACAATACCGCGCCATCGGGCAAGCTCACCACGGCGTCCAGCCGCACCACGGGCGGCGCGTTCATCGCCAGCTCGTCGCTGCGCGATGCATGGAGCAGGGTTTTCCCGTCGCCCGTGTGGACGCGCAGGCCAACATCGGCCACGCCCTTCTCCGCGCGCACCGCATCGGCGGCCCGGTAGACGATGCGATAGCGTCCGCCTTCGTCGGTCACGGCCTTGCCCAGCTCCTGTTCGGCGCGAAAATCGCGGTCGACGGCCGTCACCAGCAGGCCGCCGACGGCACTGCCATCCTCCAGCGTGACCGCGCCATGGACCACCCGCTCCAGCTCCAGGCCCTGCTTGCGCAACAGCGCCAGCGCATCGAGGTCGAGGAAAGCTTCGTCCGGCAGCGCGTGCTGCCGCCGCCAGCGCCGCACTGCTTCCACCATGGACGGTCCGTAGTAGCGCGCATCCTGCTCGGTTTGCGCGACCGGATAGCCCTGTTCCGCCAGCATTGCCTGCGCGCTGGCGACGTCGGCGCCTTCCGCACCAGGGTACAGCGGCGACTGGAACGATATGCGTTGGGTGTTCATGATTCATCTCCTGTAATCGACGCCTCCAGCGTCGTGTCGAGGCGTTGCCGCATCGCGGCCACGGCATCGGGCGGTACCGCCAGGACCGTGTGCAGCCCATCGATATCGCCGGCCACCAGGTGCAGGGGCCGTCCGGTCAGCGCGTGCAGCAGGACGGCGATATCGCCCGGTGCCCGGCCCCGTTCGTGCAAGACCGCCAGCAGCGCGACATAGCCGGCCAGGTCGATCCGCCCATCAGGGAACGCGTGCAGCAGGTGGCGCCATGGCGCGCGCAGCGCCGGCGTGACCAGCCCGTGCGGCAGGAAGGCCTGTGCAGCCGTTGCCCCGGCGCCCGGCGCCAGCAATCGTTGACGTACCCGGGCCAGCTCCGCTTCGGAGACCTGCACGGCGCGGGGATCGACCGCCACGCCGGCCGAGAATGGCGCCAGCAGCGCCGCGATGCCGGAGGCTGGAATCCCGGCGCCATCGAGCAGCGCGGCCACGGCCGGCAGGTCTGGCGGCGGCACGATGGCGCCGTAGGCGGCCCTCAGCATGGCTTCGTATTTCTGCCAGCGTGCGCCGGACGTCGATATCGGTGTCATGTCCTTACTCCCCAAAACGCGCCCCGGGCCGGAACACGGTGATGTTCAGCAGCAGGCCCTGCGCGGCGGCGGCGTTGCGGAAGGCCGCGTCGCCAGTGATGATTTCCATGTTCATCGCATCGGCCGTACCGAAGATGAGCTGGTCGTTAAGGCCGAACGCTCCGGTCTGCGCCATGCCCATCACGCGCGCGGAAGGCGCGTCCGGCACCACCGTCAGTTGCGACATCAATGTCATCGCCGCCGCGATTTCCGCTGTATTGGCGCGCGCGATGACGGAGGTCTCGAACTCCGCCAGCGCCGTCGCGCTGGTGAACAGCTGCCGGCCGCGTACCAGCGCGATGACGTCGATGCGGCGCATCGCCAGCGCGATCATGGCGCTGTTGTCGAGGAAGACGCCGCCGCGCCGCCGTTCCTCTTCGTCCGGCGGAGGCGGTGGGGGCGGGGGCGGACGGTCGTCCTCGAATGGGCGGTCTTCCGGGCGCGGCTTGTCGCGGCGCCAGCGCCGAGGCTCCGGCGGCCTGGGGCCGGGGCGTGGCCCGGCCGTGGGCGGCGATACCGGACGCGGTGGCGCCTGCGGAGGCGCGGGTCGCGGGGCGGGCGGCGCCTGGGGCGGAGCGGGCGGCGTCACGGGTGGCGCCGGCGTCGGACGTGGCGCGGGTGGCGCAACCGGCGGTACCGGCGGCGTCACGGGCGGTGCCACTGGTGGTGCGACGGGCGGTGTAACCGGTGGCGCGACCGGCGGCGCCGTCGGCGGCGGTGCAGGTGGCGCCTGCGGCGGCGCGGGCGGATTCCATTCGGGCAGGGGCACCGTGGGTGGCGGCCGGCCCCGGAACAGCGCGCCGCCGCCCCAGATCGCCAGCCCGACCACGCCGACGACCACCGCCACCGGAATCAGCACGTCGTCCACGGCGCCGATGACGGTAACGTCGTCCGCCGCCAGCGCCAGCGTGGCGCCGCCCCCGGCCGTCGCCATCTGCCGGCCGAAATCGGCAATGGCGGCGGCATCCTGGCCCGAGTTGTCGACCAGTTGCATCGGCTGGCAGCGCACATACGCGTACAGGTTGGTGCCGTCCACCGGCCCGGCCGGATCGCAGGCGGTCCAGCGCCCCAGCGCGGCCGCGTAATAGCGCGCCCCGTGGTAATACAGGCCGCTTTCCTCGTCGCGCTCCTTGCCCGTGTAGCGGTAGCGGCGCGGCGTCTCGGTCCGGCTGCGTACGGCCTGGTATGTCGTGCTGCCGTACGGCGCATATTCTTCATAGGCGATGACCTGCGCCAGCTGGTCCAGCTCCAGGCTGGCCGAGCCGATATGGTTGCCGAACTGGTAGCGCGTCAGCCGGGCCGGCGCGGCATCGTCGCCAGCCGTGTCGATGGTTCGCAGCTCGACCAGCGCGGCGCGCTGCGCACCGGCGTCGATGTGCAAGGTCTCCCGTTCCAGCACCGGGGCCGGGCTGACCGCCCCGGCATGGGAGCGGAACAGTTCGAACCCGCCCAGGTAGATGCGTTCCTCGGTCGATCCGGGCGACTTCTCCCATACTTTGCGTATCCGCTCGCCGGAAGCGGCGTAGGCATACCAGGCCGCGCCACCGCCGCCCAGCAGCACCTGGCACAGGCGGCCGCCGGCATCCCACAGCAGATTGGCGCCCGGCGCTCCGCCACCGAGGTGCGGCATGCGCACCAGGTTGCCGTCACCGTCATGGCCGTATGCTTCGATCACCGGCGGCGCGGCGCCGTTCGGGTTCAGCACCGTGCGCGTCAGGCGGTTGCTCATTTTTGTCGGACCGGCGCTGGCCGGCTCCAGCAGGCTTTCTTCCTCGTAGCTGTAGGCACGCGTCCAGCCGGCATGGACCGGATCGCTGCCCCGGTGCTGCATGCCGAGGAAGTTGCCGACGCCGTCGTACACATAGCGCTCGACATAGGTGCCCAGCGCATTGCCGTCACCCGGGTGATCGAGCCGCGTGTGGAAGGCATTGCCATGGCCGGGCGACGTGGGCGCGCCGACCATGCCCAGGTGCTCGCGGCCGCTGGCCTGGATCAGCCGGTACAGTGCATCGTGGACGAAATCGCTGGACGGCTCGACCCGGCGATTGCGGAAGTAGACCGCTTGCTGGGCATCGTCGCGGATATGGGTCAGGTTGCCGGCGGCGTCGTAGGTGTAGTGCAGGTTCTGCAGCCCGCACGGCAGCGCCGGGGGCGGCGTTTCCGGTGCGGCGATGGTGGCGGGCGGCGGGGCAGGATTGTCGCAGTCGCCATCGAAGGCAGCGCCCCGCCGCGTGTAGAGCTGCGCCAGCCGGAAGGTAACGGGGTCGTAGCGGTACGCGGTGCTGGCGCCGTTCTTGTAGTCGATGCGGCTGCGCCGCCCGCGCGCGTCATAGTCGATATTGGCGACACCGACCGCGGCAGGCGCCTCCTCCAGCGGATCGATCAGCGTGGCCGGTTCGCCGGCCCGCTCCAGCCAGACATCGACCCGCTCCAGCAGGCCCGCCTCGTTGAAGCCATGCTGGATCACGTGCCGCCGCGCGTGCGGCCGGTCGCTGTGCGGGACAACGGACTGGATGCGCCGGTTCAGCGCATCGAAGCGTGCTGCCGCCTCGAACGCTTCCGCTTCCAGCGCTACCGCCCCCTGCCAGTCGGGAATGGCGCGGTAATCGCTGGCCAGGCGGCGCGTCGTGCGCAGCGGGTTGCCCTTGAAGTCGAAGGCTTCGACCGGATCGCCGTCGCCGTCGAGGCGCGCGTTGACCGCCACGCCGGCGCCATCGAAATGGCGGAACACCCGCGTGCGCAGGTTCAAGGCCGCCGCGCCGGGTACCGACTCGCCATATTCGACGACATCGAACAGGATATCGTGCCCCAGGGTGCGCGGGTCGGAAGCGCTGCTGGTGCCGCGCACGCGCTGGCCGACCGGACGGCGCAACACGTCATACAGCAACGTCACGTCATGGCCCCGGCTGTCCCAGGTGCGGATCGGCTGGCCGGCCACGTCGTCGAGTTGCCAGCGGCAGCCCGCTTCCATGCTCGCGCGCACCAGCTGGCGTCCCAGCATGTCGAACACATGCCGCGTCACGACCCGGCCGAGCGGATCGCCAGCCTGCACGATGCAGTCGCGTACGGCCCGCTCATTGCCCTGGATATCCAGCTCGACCCGTAGTGCCAGGGTTTCTTCCTGCCCGTCCAGGTCATGGCCGGCGCACGCCACGCGGTTGCGCGCCAGGGTCAGGAAGGGCCGGCCCAGCACATCGAAACACATGGTGGTGGGCGTATCGGCATGCGCCGCAGCGCGCAGCGCAGCATCCCGCTCGCGCGGCCCCAGCGCGCCGCCGACGCGCTGCGCGTGCCACGTCTGCCACGCCGCTCCGGCCGGTCCCAGCGCGGCGAAGTATGGCGCGACGTAGCCGGCGATATCGCGGTCTGTACGTGGGTCGCCCGTCTGCGCGGCGCGGGGCGCGCAGGTATCGTTGGCGTCGTAGTGCGTGTGCTCCCAGGCCTGTACCAGCTGCTTCTCGTAGCTGTGGTCGGGCCGCAGCGTGGCCACCACGCGCTGCACCGGGTCGTAGAACAGCACCGCGCTGACGCCGCTCGCGTGGGCGAATTCGAAGCCATGCGTGGCGCTGAAGAAGGGTTCGTACTGCCTGACCGGCAGCCCCTTGTTGTTGTAGATGGTCCAGCCGGTACCGACCCAGCGCGTGGCGACAACGGGCCCGCCCTCGGCGACGGGGCCCGGCTCGGCCTGGGCCTTGCGCTGGATTTCCCGGCCCTGGCCGTCGGCATAGGCCATGCCGATGCGCACGCGCGTCGTGGCGCCGGGCGCCAGCGCATGCACGTGGGTCTCGCGCTCGATGGTGGCCACGGCCGGCGGCAGCCATGCCGCCGGGTCGAGCGGATGGGCCAGCCGGCTGCGGCGGAAGCGGTCCAGGTCATAGATCAGTCGCGTGGTGGCGCCGGCAAGCAGGCCAGGCGCCACGGCGCGCGGATCGGCCGCGTCGAAGAACGCCGCTTCCTGCACAGCCGCCAGGTCGGGCGCGAATCCGGCCAGCGTGTCGCCTTCGACGGGCGCCGGTGCCGGCTTGCCCATCACGGCGGTGCCCGTGACCTGGCCGAGCAGGTCGAAGGCGACGGCGGCCCGGTTGCCGTTCGGATCGCTGACCATGCGCGGCTGCAGCACGCGGTAGTCGATGTCGACGGCTGCGATACGGTTGCCCAGCGCGTCGCGTTTCTCGCGCAGCAGCAGGTCGTGGGCGTCATGGTCGGCAAAGCTGTCGTTGCCGAAGGGGTCGCGTTCGCGCCGTGGCAGGAAGAAGTGGGCGCGGGCCTGTGCCAGTTCCGCCGCCGGTGGATCGGCGGCGCCGCTGCTGTAGAAGGCGCGGCCGGATGGCGCCCACCAGTGCTCGTCCGGATCGCCGGCGGGAAAACGGCCGTCGCCCTTCAGTGTGGCACCGCGAAGGTAGCCGCCGCTGCCCGGCAACACCAGCTCGGGCGCAGGCAGCAGCGCTTCCGGCACGCCGGACGGGCGGGGACGCTGGAATGCCGCGTCCAGCATGGCGCGTGTCAAGGCCAGGCGATAGGTCTCGCCCGGCAGCGCCAGCGCGCCGGCCTGGCCCAGCGGCAGCAGGCCGGCCAGGTCGTCGCGCCGGTACAGCGTGCGCGTGCGGCTGAGGAGCCGGCGGCAGCGCCCCGCGGTGGCTGCCGCCTCGTAGCCCACTTCGTCGGTATAGCGGTGCCGCAGGCGGCCCGGCTGCAGCGGGTCCGGCTCGACCAGGTCGGCCGGCTGGAAACGCCCGCCGGCGCCGGTGGCCGTATAGCCGGTCAGTTCGTAGACGGCCGTGTCGCATGGCGCCGGCGGGCGCCAGGTGTCGGCCAGGTCGATCGCGCCGCTGCATGCCTTCTCCGTATAGGTCACCAGCGCCGTCGTCTGCCTGGCCCGGTCCGCCGGATGCAGGGCCGCCAGCGCGGCGTTGGGTCCGACGTGCACCGCGCCTGTGCTGTCCACCGCGCGCAGCGTGGCACGCCGCGCGCAGGCCACGCTGGCACTTTTCAGGATATTGCCGAAGTCGTCCACCTCCAGCGTCAGCGCATGTTCCACGCGCGGGTCAGCGGCGTCGCGCTCGTAGTGGCAAGTGATGGTTTCGCCGGCATGGCTGAAGAACACCGCGTTGCGGTTGCCGGCCCGCGGCTGCAGCCGCCGCAGCACATAGTTCGACTCGACCACGGTGTAGGGCACGGCGGCGCGCAGGGCACTGACCGGGTCGGCTGGCTGGGCGTCCTCGGCGTACACTTCCTGGCGCAGCATGCGCCCTTTCAGCGCCCGGCATGCTTCCCGTTCCTCTTCCATCGACAGGCCAGGCGGCAGGACCGTATCGGGCAACAGCAGCGCGCGGGCCTCGGCGTCGGTCAGGCCCGGCTCCCGGAAATACTCGCCCCGGTCTCCCGCATCGAGCAGGCCGGCGAAATAATCGGAAACGCGACCGCCCAGGTAGGCACCCGTGTGGAACCACGTGCACGTGCGCACCGGCGGCACGTGCAGGGCCGGGTCCGCGTTCGCCGCCGGTGCGCCATCGGCCAATGCCGCCATGCTGGCCGTGTCCCATTGCTCGACCATGCCGAAGCCGCGGAACTCGCGCTCCACGCCATCGTAATGGCCGTGGTGATAGGCGTAGCGCGTGACGAAGCGGTTACGGCCGATATGGTCGATGGTGTCGACCTGCTCCACCACGTGCACCGGGAACGGCAGGCGGGTCAGCCAGGGCTTGCCGTCCCGCTGGTCCTGCAGGTAAAAGCGCGTCGAGGGCGCGTAGCGCACCTGCGTCTGCGCGCCCCGGTTGTTGTCGATGCCGGTCAACAGGTGCGGCTTCTGGTCGCCCATCAGCGCCACGTACTGCATGGGCCGTCGTGCCGCGCCGGCCAGCGGCGAGGACCAGACCAGGCACGCCGTGCCGTTGCCGAGCAGGTCCACCGCCGCGACATCGGTGGCGCTGTCGATGGCGGGGAACGCCGCCAGCGTTTGCGGCAGGCTCCAGCCGTTGCCGGACTGGTTGAAGTACAAGCGCACGCCTTCGCGGTGCAGGTAGATCAGGTCGGTGGTGCCGCTGCCGTCGATATCGGCCAGCAGCAGGCGGCGGCGGTCGAACTGGTCCGGGTGGTCGAAGCGCGGCGCATGGTCCATCGTCACGCGCATGCCGAAGCGGCCATGTCCCAGGTTCGGCCAGTAGCAGACTTCGCCGTTACGGATGCGGACGATGTCGCCCAGGCCGTCGCCCGACATGTCGGCAAGGTGGATCGATTCGTCCGCGTTGGCGAAGACGACGCGCGGCCCGTGCTCCTCGTCCAGCGCCAGCGCGATGCGCTGCGCCGGTCCGAATCCCGCCTCGGCCAGGCTGGCGTGCCACACCATCGCGTCGCCTTCCGTGATCAGCAGGTCGGCGTGGCCGTCGCCATCGAGGTCGATCAGGCGCGCGTTCGGGTCCGCCAGGCGACGGTTCGGGATGGCCTCGAACGGCCGGAAGGCCTGCCAGCCGAAGGCTTCGTCGTGTTCGTACAGGCCCGGCGTGGCGCCCTCCATCAGCACCAGGTCGGGCAGGCCGTCGCCGGCCAGGTCCATGAACGCGGCGCCGTCCGCCAGCGCCGCATTCGGCTGCGTGCCCAGCGTCCGTGCCGGCGCGAACGACGCGCCCTGCCCCAGCGGGCTCAGATTGCGGCTGTAGTGCCAGGCTCCTGCCTGTTCGGTGACGATGCCGGGAATGCCTTCGCCGTGCAGGTCGGTCCATTGGTAGACGCGCCCGTCCAGCCCGACCGGCAGGTTCGCGCCGCCGGCGCCGCCGACCGCTGCGACCGTGGCGCCCACCTGCGCTGGGGCATAGGTGAATTCCACGGGCGGCAGCGCACGCCCGGCGTACGCGGCGCCGGCGCGCCGGTAGCCCGTTTGCGTGACCGCCATCAGGAAGGCGTAGACGGGGTTGCGCACATCGAGCGGGTCGATGTCGGCAGAGTAGGTGAAATCGGTCGAGCGCACCAGGCAGTCGGCGCCGACATCGGCTTCGCCGTCGAAATGGTGGAACATCAGCACACGCCGGCACAGCCGCGCCGTGCGGATGTCGAAGCCGGACCGGTACGACGAGAACGGGTCGGAACGCATGGTCCATACGCCGGTTTCCGCCGGCAGGGGCAGCGCGACCGCGTGCTCGCCGTAGTCGAACACGGCCTCGAACATCCAGCCGGCGCCCTGCCATTGGGCGGGCGTGAGCTGGCGCGGGCGCTGGCCCGCCGCATCGAGCAGGGGCACGCGGTTGCCGTACAGGATACGCTTCAGGTAGCGGTTGGCGCCGCGCCGCACATCGCCGGCGGCGCCGCGGTTGCGCTCATGCGGATCGGCCGTATCGATGCCGGCGCCGTCCTCGGCCTTGTAGCGATACCAGATGCCGTTACCCCGATCGTCGCGCGATTCGCACAGCAGCCAGGCATAGACGCGGGTCGGGTCGAGCGGATCGGTGATGCGCGATTCGACATCGCGCCCGTAGATATTGGCCACGTTGGCCGGCGTGATGGAGCGCCAGTGCACGTCGCCCGGATGGCCCACCCTGCTCCACCGCTCGATGCGCGCAAACGGGCCTTCGATGCGGGGCCGGTAGCGCCGCACGACGTAACCATCGAGCGCATCCTCGTGCGGCACCAGCTGGCCGGCGTCATCGCGCACCCAGTGCTCCACCGGATCACGCGTATGGCCGGCATGGGCCGCCACCCAGCTGCCGTCCGCATCCTGGCGGTACACCGGAACCAGGTCTTCCGCTTCGGACAGCAGGTAGGTGTCGTCATCGAGGTAGCGAGGCAGGCCCTGGTCCGTCTTGCGGCGGATCGCCGCCTGCGACAGGCTCCAGCCGAAGCCGAACGGGCCGTTGCCGTTGCCCGAATCGTAGGACAGCGTCAGCGCCGGTCCGAATCCACCCCGTCCGGGACTGAGGCTGAGCGGCACCGACACGCTGGCCGATCCGGTGACGGGGTTGGCACTGAAGGTTTCACCAACGCCGCGAATGGCGCCGCCGCCCTTGGGCAGGGCGATGCCGGGGCTTGCGCCGGCATCGAAAACGGTGCCGGCAGCCGGATCGCCAGGTCGAACTGGACGCACCACGGTCTCCTCCTCCCCACCGCGGGCAAGCCGCGGCGCGCGACGATGCAATGGGCGGTGCCGGGGGCATGGCGTGCGCTCGCATGCGCGCCGCACGCCATGGGCGCGGCATCAAGGCTTGCTGGAGAAAGTCAACATCCCTGGTGGCGATTGATTATGCGACGTGCAGTTCTCCGCTGCGATGTCATTTCCACTTGTGATTCATGATTGCCGCTTCGCGCGGCGAATACAAGTAATGAATTGTCACAGCGTGCAGCTGCTCAGGGGCCCTGTTCCAGGGCCAGTTGGAAGGTGGCGGTTCGGTCGGACGGGTCGCGCGACAGCATGATCACGGGGTTGCCGTTCCTGCTCAGTTCCTTGTCGCCGCCGTAGGGCCAGTAGCCATAGTCCTTGTTGCCCTTGCGCGGCTTGCCGAGCTGCTTGCCCAGCTGCTCGCGCACCGGCGCATAGCGGTCGATCGGCATGTCGATCACGATGTACATGATGTAGCTCTTTCCCGGTCCCGCCTCGCCGCGCGAATCGAGCTTGATGTGGGTGATGCCGGTGTCGGGCCGGCAGGTGTATTCAGCCAGCACCCCGTACTCATCGGCCGATTGCTCCGTCTTCTTGCAGTAGGGCGCCACCAGTGCGTCGAACTGGCTGCTCTTCATGCGGAAGGCCTTGACGTCGCCGACGGCGGTCATGACGGTCGCTAGCGCACCCTGCGGCGGCGCGGCGGCAGCCAGCGCGGACACTGCCAGCAGGGCAGCCGCGACGGCGGAAGAATTGATCATGTTGCTGTCCAGGTGGGACGGGCCGCCGCACGGCGCGGCGGCCCGCATGGGAGTTACGCGAACTTGGTGAAGTCCGGCTTGCGCTTCTCGAAGAAGGCGGTGAAGGCTTCCTTCGCTTCCGGCGCCAGCAGCATCTCGCCGAACAACTTGCTTTCCTTGGCGATGATGGCGTTCAGCTCTTCCTTGCGGCCCGACGTCATCAGGCGCTTGGTGGTGCGGATCGACGCGGCCGGCAGGGCCACCAGCTTGGCGGCCTGGGCGCGGGCGAATGCCAGCACGTCGGCAGCCGGCACCACTTTCGACACGATGCCCATGTCGTAGGCTTCCTGGGCCGTGAACGGCTCGCCCAGCATCAGCTTTTCGGCGGCGCGCGCGTGGCCGGCGGCCAGCGGCATCAGCATCGACGAGCCGAATTCCGGGCACAGGCCCAGTTGCGTGAACGGGACGGAGAATCTGGCGCTGTCGCCGGCGTAGACCAGGTCGCAGTGCATCAGCAGGGTGGTGCCGATGCCGATGGCCAGGCCGCCCACGGCCGCGACGACGGGCTTGGAGGTGCCCGACAGCGCGCGCATGAACTGGAACACGGGACGGTTGGCAAATTCCTCGGCGGTGGCCGGGCGCGCGGTCTTGATGAAGTCGTCCAGGTCGTTACCGGCCGTGAAGATCTCCGGCTTGCCGGCGATCAGGATGGCACGCACGTCGTTGTCCGTTTCGGCCGCATTGATGGTGTCGGCCAGGGTCTGGTACATCGTGGAGGTGATCGCGTTCTTGCGCTCGGGGCGGTTGAACTCCAGGGTAAGGATGCCGCCTTCTTTGCTGACGAGGATGTCCATGTGTCTCTTTCTCCTGTTTTGAATAATGAAGGGCGCCGGGGTTTGTGACCACGGCGCCCTTTGCTATGCGAAGCTGATGATGCTTACACGCGCTCGATGATACCAGCGGCGCCCATGCCGGCGCCGACGCACATCGTCACCATGCCGTACTTCAGGTTGTTGCGGCGCAGTGCGTGCACGACGGTCGCGGCGCGGATGGCACCGGTGGCGCCCAGCGGGTGGCCCAGGGCGATCGCGCCACCCAGCGGGTTGACCTTGCTGGTGTCCAGGTTCAGGTCGCGGATCACGGCCAGCGCCTGGGCGGCGAAGGCTTCGTTCAGCTCGATCCAGTCCAGCTGGTCCTGGGTGATGCCGGCGGCGGCCAGCGCTGCGGGAATTGCCACCTTCGGACCGATGCCCATGATTTCCGGCGGCACGCCGCGCACGGCGAACGACGAGAACTTGGCCAGCGGGGTCAGGTTGTGCTCGCGCAGGATTTTTTCGGAGACGACGATCAGCGCGCCGGCGCCGTCGGACATCTGCGACGACGTTGCGGCCGTCACGGAACCCTTGGCTGCGAAGACGGGCTTCAGCTTGGCCATGCCTTCCATCGACGCATCGGCGCGTGGGCCTTCGTCCTGGTCGACGGTGCGCTTACCGATCTTGATTTCGCCGGTACGCAGGTCGGGCGTGCGGGTGATGATCTCGACAGGCGTGATCTCGTCCTTGAACTGGCCGGCCTGCTGGGCGGCGATGGCGCGGCGGTGCGATTCCAGGCCGAAGGCATCCTGGTCTTCGCGCGACACTTTCCATTGCTTGGCCACGTTTTCGGCCGTCAGGCCCATGCCGTAGGCCAGGCCCACGTTCTCGTCCTTGAAGGTGTCCATGTTGATCGACGGGTGGTGGCCCATCATCGGCACCATCGACATCGATTCGACGCCGCCGGCGATCATCACGTCTGCTTCGCCGACGCGGATGCGGTCCGCCGCCATGGCCAGGGCGGTGATGCCCGAGGCGCAGTAGCGGTTGACGGTCACGCCGCCGACGGTGTTCGGCAGGCCTGCCAGCACCACCGAGTTACGGGCGATGTTGAAGCCCTGCTCCGCCTCGGGGAACGAGCAGCCGATGATGGCGTCGATGATCAGCGCCGGGTCCAGGTTCGGCACGGCGGCCATGGCGCCACGGATGGCGTGTACCAGCAGGTCGTCCGGGCGGGTCTTGTTGAACATGCCGCGCGGCGCCTTGCCGATCGGGGTGCGGGTCGCTGCGACGATGTATGCGTCTTGAAGTTGTTTGCTCATAATGTTCGTCCTAAAGTCAGTTCCGCACCGGCTTGCCGGTCTGCAGCATGCCCATGATCCGCTCTTGCGTTTTCGGGTTGTTCAGCAGTTCCAGGAAGGCCTTGCGTTCCATGTCCAGCAGCCACTGCTCGGACACGACGCTGCCCTGGTCGATGTCGCCACCCGACACGATCTCGGCGATCATGTCGCCCAGCTTGTAATCGTGCGCGGAGATGAAGCCGCCGTCACGCATATTGACCAGCTGGCCGCGGATCGTGCCCCAGCCGTAACGGCCGGTCACTGGCACGGGGCGCTGCAGCGGTGCACGGTAGCCTGCGTCGAACATCGAGCGGGCCGTCACTTTCGCCACGTGCAGCAGTTCGTACGGGTTGAAGACGATGATGTCGTCTTCCTTCAGGTAGCCCATGGCCTTCGCTTCCAGTGCCGACTTCGACACGTTCGCGGTGGCCGCGTTGGTGAAGCCCGTCTTCAGGAATTGCAGGATGTCGTTGCCCTTGGCTTCCTTGGCGGCGCGCACGGCCGCTTCCTTCAGGCCGCCGCCGGCAGGGATCAGGCCCACGCCCACTTCCACCAGGCCGATGTACGACTCGATCGACGCGACACGCTTCGATGCGTGCAGTGCCATTTCGCAGCCGCCGCCCAGCGCCAGGCCAGCCACCGCGGCCACCACCGGCACGTTCGAGTATTTCATCGCCATGAAGGTGTTCTGCAGGTCCTTGATCAGCGGATCGAGGGCCTTGGCGCCGCCGGCCATGAAGGCTGGCAGGGCCGATTGCAGGTCGGCGCCGGCCGAGAAGGCACCGCCTTCGGCGGCATCCGTACCCCAGATGACGAGACCCTTGAAGTTCTGTTCAGCTTCGGACAGACCGCGTTTCAGGCCGTCGATGACGCCCTGGCCGATGACGTGCATCTTGGTCTTGATCGATGCGACCAGGACCTCGTCGCCCGAGTGCCACAGGCGGATGCTGTCGTCTTCGAACACGGTGGTGCCGGCCTTGGTCGCGTCGACCGCGCCTTCGCCCAGCACCGGTGCGCGGAACTCCTGGCGCTTGTACACGTCCAGGTTCGAACGCGGCACGAAGCCCTTCGACTTGGCCGAGTACGAACCTTCGGCCGTGTGCACACCATCCACTTCGAAGACCCATGCCGGCAGCGGTGCGTTCGTCAGTGCCTTGCCGGCATCGATGTCTTCCTTGACCCACTCGGCGATCTGCTTCCAGCCGGCGGCCTGCCACGTTTCGAACGGGCCCACTTTCCAGCCGAAGCCCCAGCGCATGGCGAAGTCGACGTCACGTGCGTTGTCGGCGATCGAATCCAGGTGGTAGGCGATGTAGTGGAAGGCGTCGCGGAAGATCGCCCACAGGAACTGGCCTTGTGGGTTGGTCGATTCGCGCAGGGCCTTGAACTTCTTGACCGGGTCCTTTTCCTTCAGGATGCGGGCGATGATGTCGGCTGCTTTCGCGCCGCCGGCGACGTATTCGCCGGAGGCGAAGTCCAGGCGTTGAATCTCTTTACCGACCTTCTTGTAGAAGCCGCCGCCAGCCTTCTGGCCCAGGGCGCCCTTCTCGATCAGCTTGGCCAGCACGTCCGGCGTCTTGTAGACGGCGGCGAACGGGTCGTCCTTCAGGTTGTCCTGCATCGTCTTGATGACGTGGCCCATCGTGTCCAGGCCGACCACGTCCGCGGTGCGGAAGGTGCCGGACTTGGCGCGGCCCAGCTTCGCACCCGTCAGGTCGTCGACCACGTCGACGGACAGGCCGAATTTTTCCGCCTGGTGGATGGTGGCCAGCATGCCGAAGATGCCGACGCGGTTGGCGATGAAGTTCGGCGTGTCTTTCGCACGCACGACGCCCTTGCCGAGCACCGAAGTCAGGAAGGTTTCCAGCTGGTCGATGATCTCGGGACGGGTCGCTTCGGTCGGAATCAGTTCGACCAGGTGCATGTAGCGCGGCGGATTGAAGAAGTGCACGCCGCAGAAGCGCGCCTTCAGGTCCGCATCGAAGCCTTCGGCCAGCTGCTTGATCGGCAGGCCGGACGTGTTCGAGGCGAAGATGGCGTTGGCGCCGATGTGCGGCGCGACCTTCTTGTACAGGTCATGCTTCCAGTCCAGGCGTTCGGCGATGGCTTCGATGATCAGGTCGCAATCGGCCAGCTGGTCCAGGTTGTCTTCGTAGTTGGCGACCTGGATCAGGGCGGCGTCTTCCTTGTCGCCCAGCGGTGCCGGGGACAGCTTCTTCAGGCCTTCGATGGCCTTCAGGACGATACCGTTCTTCGGCGTACCTTCTTTCCCAGGCAGGTCGAACAGGACGACCTGCACCTTGGCGTTGACGCAGTGGGCGGCGATCTGCGCGCCCATCACGCCGGCACCCAGCACGGCTACTTTTTTGACAGTAAAGTTCGTCATTTTTATCCTCTAGTCTTAGAACAGGTCGGCGTCCAGCGCCATCAGGTTGGCGGCACCCGAACGGGCCTGGCGGATCAGCATTGCCGTTTCCGGATACAGGCGGGCGAAGTAGAAGCGCGTGGTCTGCAGCTTGGCTTCGTAGAACTTGTCGCCCGAATCCTTTTTCTCCAGCGCGATCTTGGCCATCTGGGCGAAGAAGAAGCTGTACACCAGGTGACCGACGACGCGCAGGTACGGTACGGCGGCGGCGCCCACTTCGTCCTGGTTCTGGAAGGCCTTCATGCCGATTTCCATCGTCAGCTTGCCCACTTTTTCGCCCAGCTCGCCCAGCGGCGTGACGAATTCCGACATGGCTTCATCGGTGCCGTTTTCTTCCACGAAGGCGCGCACCTTCTCGCCGAACTTGCGCAGCTTGGCGCCGTTGTCCATCAGGATCTTGCGGCCCAACAGGTCCAGCGACTGGATCGTGTTGGTGCCTTCGTAGATCAGGTTGATGCGGGCGTCGCGCACGTACTGCTCCATGCCCCATTCGGAGATGTAGCCGTGGCCGCCGTACACCTGCATCGCCTCGGAGGTGGCGACCCATGCGTTGTCGGTAATGAAGGCCTTGATGATCGGCGTCAGCAGGGCTACTTCGTCGGCCGCTTCCTTGCGCACTTCTTCGTCAGGGTGGCCCAGTTCACGGTCGATCTGCAGCGCGACGTAGGACGAGAATGCGCGCGCGCCTTCGGCGTAGGCCTTGGCGGTCAGCAGCATGCGGCGCACGTCCGGGTGCACGATGATCGGGTCGGCTGGCTTGTCCGGTGCCTTCACGCCGGACAGGCTGCGCATCTGCAGGCGGTCCTTGGCGTACACCAGCGCGTTCTGGTACGCGACTTCGGTCAGGCCCAGCGACTGCATGCCCACGCCCAGGCGGGCTGCGTTCATGAACACGAACATGGCGTTCAGGCCCTTGTTCGGCTGGCCGATGATCCAGCCTTTTGCGCCGTCCAGGTTCATCTGGCAGGTCGAGTTACCGTGGATGCCCATCTTTTCTTCGATGGCGCCGCAGAAGATCGGGTTGCGTTCGCCGACGGTGCCGTCCTGGTTCGGCAGGAACTTCGGCACCAGGAACAGCGAGATGCCTTTCGAGCCTTCCGGTGCGTCCGGCACGCGGGCCAGTACCAGGTGCAGGATGTTTTCCGACATGTCGTGCTCGCCGGCGGAGATGAAGATCTTGTTGCCGGTGATGGTCCAGGAGCCGTCGTCGTTCGGGATGGCCTTCGAGCGCAGCAGGCCCAGGTCGGTGCCGCAATGCGGTTCGGTCAGGCACATGGTGCCGGTCCATTCGCCGGAGACCAGCTTCGGCAGGTACAGGCGCTTCTGCTCGTCCGTGCCGTGTTCCTTCAGGCACTCGTAGGCGCCGTGCGACAGGCCGGGGTACATGGTCCAGGCCTGGTTCGACGAGTTCAGCATCTCGTAGAACGAGTTGTTCAGCACCACGGGCAGGCCCTGGCCGCCGAATTCAGGATCGCAGGCCAGCGCGGCCCAGCCGCCGTCGACGTACTGCTTGTACGCTTCCTTGTACCCTTTCGGGGTGGTGACGGTTTTCGCCTGGGCGTCGTGATGGCAGCCTTCGCGGTCGCCGGAGTGGTTCAGCGGGAACAGGACTTCGGACGTGAATTTCGCACCCTCTTCCAGCACCTGGTTGATGATGTCGGCATCCGTCTCGGCATGTGCCGGCAGTTCCTTCAGCTGGTCTTCCACCTTCAGGAACTCGTGCAGCACGAATTGCATATCCCGGATTGGCGCGACGTATTGACCCATGTTTATCTCCTGACGACTAAGGCTAAATGTTTGTTGAGGTGCCGGCGTGTGGCTGCCCGGCGATTAGGACTGATGATTTTCAATTAATCGGTTGAAGCCGACGCTGGCACGTTCCACGCTGCCGGGAATACGCAGGAAACGGGCATCGTGGTGCACGGCCAGGATCAGGCCATACATCTCGTACACCAGCTGCTGCGCGTCCGTATCGGCCTTCAGGTGGCCCATTTCGATGGCCTGCTGGGCCGCGCGCAGCAAGGCGCTCTGCCAGGCACCCACCATCGACACCAGCTCTTCGCGGATCAGCCCAGGGCGGTCGTCATACTCGACGGCGCCACTGATATAAATGCAGCCGGACGCGATCTCGATGCTGACGCGCTTGACCCAGTGTGCGAACATCGCGCGCAGGCGGGGCAGGCCACGGGCTTCCTTGATGCTGGGATAGAACACTTCCTGTTCGAAACGGCGGTGGTAAAGCTTCAACACTTCCAGCTGTAAATCTTCACGCGAACCGAAGTGCGCGAATACACCCGATTTGCTCATGTTCATCTTGTCCGCCAGCAGGCCAATGGTCAGCCCTTCCAGCCCGTCACGGCTGGCCAGGTCCAGGGCCACGTCCAGGATGGCGGCGCGGGTCATTTCACCCTTGCGCATGAATTTTGTCGAGGTATTGATAACGAGGGCGCTCACTTGGGAATCCGGTATCAGGAGAAAAAAGCCATTCTCCCTCCACGGATTTACTTCGGGTGAAAAAAATTACGAACGCTCGTACTATTATCCAGAGCAGGATAAATGTCAAACGCCATTGTTAGAGGTGGCGTTCTATTTTGACGGGGTGGGTTGCACCGCGTTGGCAGCGTGCCGAAAGTTGCCGCAAAAATGGGGACAGACCCCATTTTTCGAGCAATGTTTCCCAGAAAATGGGGTCTGTCCCCATTTTCCGGGAAACTATTCGCTCGTGTCGATCTGCTCGCGCAGGCGCCGGTCGCGCTTGGTCGGGCGGCCCTTGAAGTCGGCGGCCGGTTCCGTGAACAGCTTGCGCCGTTCCTGTTCCTTCAGGCGGCGCTGGATCGATTCGGCGCTTTCCTCGTACAGCGTGCGGGCGATCGGCGCGGCCTGGCGCTTGTCGGACAGGCCCACCACGAGCACGTCCCACTGGTCCGAGCCGTTGTCGATATGCAGCTTCTCGCCCAGCTTGAGCAGGCGCGCCGGCTTGATGCGGTCGCCGTCCAGCTTTACTTTTCCGTTGTCGATCGCATCGATCGCCAGGCTGCGCGTCTTGAAGAAGCGCGCCGCCCACAGCCATTTATCGACCCTTACATGATCCATCAAGCGTATTTCCCCACTGCGAAAATGCGCATCAGCGTCTTGTAGACCACGTAGGCAATCTCGTAGCCGATGCGGCGGAAGCGGCCGACGTGCTCGAACTCGTGCGGATGGATTTCCACGCCATCGGCCACGGCCTGCTCGATATGCCGGCGCAGGTCCCTGGCGAAGGCGGCATCCTTGATCACAACGTTCGCTTCCTGGTTCAAAAACAGGCTCAGCCCGTCCACATTGGACGACCCCACGGTGGCCCACTCATCGTCAATGACGGCCACCTTGGCGTGCAGCTGGGTCTTGCGATATTCCACCACTTTGACACCGGACGCAAGGAGCTTCGGGTAGAAGGAATGCGCCACGGCATCCTGCAGCCAGTGCTCGCCCACGCCGATCAACAGCACCACCTCGACGCCCCGCTGGGCCGTCTGCGACAGGGCGCGGCGGAACTTGCGGCCCGGCGCGAAGTATGGATTGGCCAGCAGCACGCTCTTGCGGGCCCGGCCCAGCGCGTTCAGGTAGGCCTTCTGGATGGTCTGGCGGTTGCGCAGGTTGTCGCGCACGACGAAGCCGGCCTGCACGGTAGCCTCGGCCGCCACCTTGTTGGCACGGCGCAACTGGTTGTACAGGCCGATGCGCTTCGCCAGGGTCATCTTGCCCAGGCGTATCCACTGCGCCTCCGCTTCCTTGTGGATGGCGGCCACCAGCGGCCCCTCGACCGCGACGGCGAAATCCCAGCGCGGCGCGGACAGGCTGATGTTGTGGTCGTAGTCGCAGAACATGTCGTCGTTGATATTGATACCGCCGACAAAGGCGATGCAGCGGTCGACCACGCAAATCTTGCGGTGCGTGCGCGTGACGCCGCGCCGGAACCAGGGATTGAAGATGCGGTGCTCGACGCCGGCGGCGATGGCCTGGGCATGCATGCGCTTGACCCGCGCCGCGCCGGTGCCGAACCAGTCGCTGATCATGTGCACCGCCACGCCCCGCTGCGCCGCCCGCATCAGGGCACCGAGCACGGCCTGGCCGGTGTCGTCGTCCGCGAAGATATAGGTCTCGAAGTACACCTCCACCTGGGCGGCGTCGATGGCTTCCATCAGTGCAGGGAAGAACTCGTTACCGCAGTGCAGGAGCTTGACTTCGTTATCGGCGATAAACTCAACAGGACGCATGGGACTTCGATGGCATCAGGCCAGCTTCAAGGTGGCGACAATCGGCGCGTGGTCCGACAGCTTGGCCCACAGCTGGCCATGCAGGACTTCCGCCGATTCTACCTTGAAGCCGCGCACGTAGATGCGATCGAGCCGGAAGAAAGGCAATGCGGCCGGGAAGGTGCGGGCCGGACGCACCGCCGCCTGCCGCCGCGCCAGGGTGCGCACCAGGTCACCCAGGCTGGACTTGCTGCCGACTTCGTCGAACACCTCCACCACGCCCAGCGCCTTGCGCAGCTTGGCACTCAAGGTGTTACGCCAGTCGTTGAAGTCGCCCGCGATGATGACGGGTTCGCCGTTCGGCGCGGACAGTTTCACCGCCTCGATCAGCGCCTCGACCTGGCGCACCCGGCTTTTCTCGAACAGGCCCAGGTGGATCACATAGCAATGCACCGTGCCCTTGGGCGTCTCGACGATGGAATGCAGGATGCCCCGTGCCTCGTAGGCGTGGTCGGAGATGTCCGTATTGGTCCACTTGGCGATGGGAAAACGGGTCAGCAGCGCGTTGCCATGGTGGCCGTGGTCGTATTGCGCGTTCAGGCCGTAGGCGGACTGGTGCGACTCGCCCGCGAAGAATTCGTGCTGGCTGCCTTGCGGCCAGTGCCGGTGACCGTGGTGCTCCTCGCCGAAGCGGGCCGCGATGCGGTCATGCTGCCCCTGCACTTCCTGCAGGAAGATCAGGTCGGCGTCGAAGGCGGCAATGGCCTGTTTCAGTGCCACCACGCGCGGTTTGCTGCGGTAGGAGACACCCTTGTGGATGTTATAGGTAGCGACTTTGATCTTCATGGAATGATTTTAGCCCCATCCACGATGTTTCTTCTCGGGCAATCGTGCGGGGCGGCACGATTGGCCGGAACGGCTGCCGCCGCCGCGTTGCCGCCCTCCCCGCCCGGCGCGTGAACGGGTTCAGCAAAAACCCAACAGTCGAGGCCCGCACAGTTCAGTTGTGAAGACAACGGTTGAGTAAAAGCCTACAGTAGAGTGGATAAAAACACATCGACTGGCAGTGCGGACGAAGCAGCCCGGACGACCCAGCCGACACCGGGCGGGGAGGCTCATCATGGCAATCGGAACCACCCTGGCGAGGTCCCTCGCCGGCATCCTGGCGGCTGGCGCACTGATGGCGGCCTCGTCCGCTGCGGCGTCGCCCATCCTGCTGGACTGGAGTCCCCAGGCCCTGGGCGGCACGGTCAGCAACAATGCGTATATGAACCGGACGGGCTCGCAGCACTTCGCCGAGGCCGTCTCCTTCGATACGGCCACCTTGATCGACGGCATGGACATCTATTCCGGCGCACGCTACGGCGCCCTCGGCACCCTGGTCGACATCACCATCTGGGCCGACAACGGCGGCCGCCCGGGCGAGATGCTGGGCCGCTTCGGCAGCAGCCTGTCCGCCATCGACGGCGACGGCGCCAGCGGCGGCAACCTGCGCAAGCATGCCGATTTCGCCGGCTTCACGATGGCGGCCGACGTGCTGTACTGGGTCGGCATGGCAGGCCAGACGGCCGAGCTGGCGCAGGCGGCCGTGCGCGGCGCCGAAGGCGGCGACGGCCGCATGGCCCAGTTCACGGGCCGGGGCACCTTCCTGGGCGACAGCAAGGCCGGCGACATGGCCTTCCGGCTGTATGGCAACACGCTGGGCCGCGCCGCCATGCCGGAACCGGGCAGCCTGGCCCTGTTCGGCCTGGCCGGCGCGGCCTTCCTGGCGGTGCGCCGCCGCTCACGCGCCTGACAATTTATTCAACTGACGCGGCAATTGCAGGATGGCCTCGGCGTTCGAGGCACTGAAGCATTTGTCGGCCGCCGCCAGGTGGGGCAGCCACAGCAGGTCCGTGTGCTCGCGCGGCGACAGCAGCACCGGCACGTCGCGTGGCACCTCCACGCTGAACACATGTTCCGTGTTGCGCGTCACGCCGGGCGCATAGCGGTGCCGCCAGATCGGGTAGATCTCGTACACGTTGGACAGCTGCCAGTCGCGCAGCACGATCCGTTCGCCGTCGGCGACGATGCCGGTCTCCTCGAACAGCTCGCGCGTGGCCGTCGCCAGCAGGGGCTCGTCCGGCGTGTCGAGCGAGCCCGTGACGGACTGCCAGAAGCCCGGGTGGCCGGCGCGTTCGATCAGCAGGACTTCAAGGTCGCTGGTGTGGATGACGACCAGCACCGATTCGGGGATTTTGTAGGGCTTTTGCATCGGTAACTACATCGGTAACTACATCGGTAGGGCTGAGGTCTGTGAAGTTGGCAGCGAAAAAAAAAGGGCGCCGCAGCGCCCTTTTCACTTACCCGGCCACCTTCGGCTCGGCGGCGCGCAGGCGGATATGCAGCTCTTTCAGCTGCTTCTCGTCCACTTCCGACGGGGCGTGCGTCAGCAGATCCTGCGCGCGCTGGGTTTTCGGGAAGGCGATCACGTCGCGGATCGAGTCCGACTTCGTCATCAAGGTCACGATACGGTCCAGGCCGAAGGCCAGGCCGCCGTGCGGTGGCGCGCCGTACTGCAGCGCGTCCAGCAGGAAGCCGAACTTCAGGCGGGCTTCGTCGGCACCGATCTTCAGCGCGCGGAACACTTTCGACTGCACGTCTTCCTTGTGGATACGGATCGAGCCGCCACCCAGTTCCCAGCCATTCAGCACCATGTCGTAGGCCTTGGCGATGCAGGCACCCGGATTGGTTTCCAGCATGTCTTCGTGGCCGTCTTTCGGGGCCGTGAACGGGTGGTGCGTGGCCGTCCAGCGGTCGTCTTCCTCGTCGTATTCGAACATCGGGAAGTCGATCACCCACAGCGGTGCCCACACGTCGTCGAACAGGCCGTTCTTCTTGCCGAACTCGGAGTGGCCGATCTTCACGCGCAGCGCGCCGATGGCGTCGTTGACGACTTTCGCCTTGTCGGCGCCGAAGAAGATCAGGTCGCCGTCCTGCGCGCCCGTCAGTTCCAGGATCTGGGCCAGGGCTTCGTCGTTGATGTTCTTGACGATCGGCGACTGCAGGCCTTCACGGCCCTTGGCCTTCTCGTTGACCTTGATGTAGGCCAGGCCCTTGGCGCCGTAGATGGCGACGAACTGGGTGTAGGCGTCGATTTCCGAACGGGGCATTTCGGCACCTTTCGGCACGCGCATGCCGACCACACGGCCGTTCGGCAGGTTGGCGGCGGCGGCGAAGACCTTGAAGTCGACCGACTTCATCACGTCCGTCAGTTCGGTAAATTCCAGCTTGACGCGCATGTCCGGCTTGTCCGAGCCGTATTTGCCCATCGCTTCGGAGAAGTTCATCACCGGGAACGGGTTCGGCAGGTCGATGCCCAGGGTGTTCGTGAACACCTTGCGGATCATGTCCTCGAACAGGTCGCGGATTTCCTGTTCGTTCAGGAACGAGGTCTCGCAGTCGATCTGGGTGAATTCAGGCTGGCGGTCGGCGCGCAGGTCTTCGTCGCGGAAGCACTTGGTGATCTGGTAGTAACGGTCGAAGTTGGCCACCATCAGCAGCTGCTTGAACAGCTGGGGCGACTGCGGCAGCGCAAAGAACTGGCCGGCGTTGACGCGCGACGGCACCAGGTAGTCGCGTGCGCCTTCGGGCGTCGACTTGGTCAGGGTCGGGGTCTCGATATCGATGAAGCCCAGGTTGTCCAGGTACTTGCGCACTTCCATCGTTACCTTGTAGCGCAGGCGCAGGTTGTTCTGCATCTGCGGACGGCGCAGGTCCAGCACGCGGTGCGTCAGGCGGGTGGTTTCGGACAGGTTGTCGTCGTCCAGCTGGAACGGCACGGCCACGGACGGGTTCAGCACTTCCAGCTGCGAGCAGATCACTTCGATCTTGCCCGACTTCAGGTTGGCGTTGACGGTGCCGGCCAGGCGGTCCTTGACGGTGCCCGTGATGCGCAGGCAGAACTCGTTACGTACGGCTTCGGCCGCCTTGAACACCTCGGCCTGCTCGGGATTGCAGACGATCTGCACCAGGCCTTCGCGGTCGCGCAGGTCGATGAAGATGACGCCGCCGTGGTCGCGACGACGGTGTACCCAGCCGCACAGGCTGACGGTTTGGCCCAGCAGTTCTTCAGTGACGAGGCCGCAGTAATGAGTACGCATTGACATGGTTATTTCTCAGTTCAGGTTAAGTTTGGCAGATTCTGGAATCAAATCGGCGAATTCATTCGGGCGCCACGACGCCCATCGACACAATGTACTTCAGGGCGGCATCCACGCTCATGTCGAGCTCCACCACCTTCTCGCGCGCCATCATCAGGAAGAAGCCCGACGTCGGGTTCGGCGTCGTTGGCACGTACACGCTGACATAGTCTCCCACCAGGTGGTTTTTGACGTCGCCACCGGGCGTTCCGGTCAGGAAGGCAATGGTGTACGAGTCGGCATGCGGGTAAGGAATCAGCACGGCCTTGCGGAAGGCATTGCCGGACGACGAGAACAGCGTGTCCGACACCTGCTTGACGCTGCCATACAGCGAGCTGACGACGGGAATGCGGTGCAGCAGCTTTTCCCACAGCCGCACGACGTAGTTGCCGATCAGGTTATTGGCCAGCAGACCCACCAGGAACACGATCAGCACCGTCAGGATCGTGCCGAGGCCGGGAATGTTCACGCCGAACAGGGTCTTGGGCTGCCACTGCTCCGGCACGAACAGCAGCGACTGGTCCATCGTGCTGATGATGATGTTGAGCACCCAGGCCGTAATGGCCAGGGGGACCAGGATCAGCAGCCCGGTGATAAAGCATTTACGGATTGTTTTCATCAGGGGAAGGTGATTACTTCGTTTCGCCGCCGCCGCTTGGCGTCGTCGTCGCCGCCGGTGCCGGACTGGCCGGGGCGCTATCGCCGCCCGTGGCCGCCGGGGCATCGGCCTTGGTGGCGCCAGCGGCCACGCCGGTGGCTGGCGCATTGCCGCCACGGAAATCGGTGACATACCAGCCCGTGCCCTTCAGCTGGAAGCCGGCTGCCGTCAACTGCTTCTTGAAGGTCGACTTGCCGCAGGAAGGGCATTCGGTCAGCTGCGGATCGGACATCTTCTGCAGTACGTCCTTGGCAAAGCCGCATTCCTCGCAGCGATAAGCGTAGATTGGCATCAGTTACTCCGCAAAAATCATCAAAAACCCTGAATTATAAAGCCTTTTCGCGGGAGGCCGACAGTTTGCCAAGCTGCCTCAACGGCGGCGCCACTCCAGCCAGCGCTCCCTGCCCTCGAACACGGGCAGCGAGTCCTTGACAGGCTCGTCCGCCTCGAGCGTGAAGTACGGCGCCAGCAGCGCATCGAGCTGGGCCCGGTCGATGCCGAACGGCGGTCCCTTGACCGTGCTGCCCAAAAAGAAGTAGCCGGCCAGCAGGCCGCCGGACGGCAGCAGTTCGGCATAGCGCTGGGCCACCTGCGGCCACATCGCGGGCGGCAAGGCGCACAGGAAGGCCCGTTCGTAGACGATGGTCAGGGGCCGGGGCGGCTGCCACGTGAAGAAATCGGCCTCGACGATCCGTTCCGGCCAGCGCTTGACCACCTTGCGGGCCCGCTCCACGGCGACGGGCGAGAAATCGATGGCCGTCGCGTCCCAGCCGGCCTCGCACATCAGGTCCAGCTCGTAGGCGGAGCCGCAGCCGGGAATCAGGGCCACCGGCGCCACGACGGACGCATCGGCGGCGGCATCGCGGTCGGCCACCAGGCGGCGCAGCCGCTCCGGGATACCGCCCCGGTCCCAGGGCATGAACTGCTGGGTGAAGCGTTCATCCCAGAACGCGGCTTGCTGCGGATCGCGGCTGTCGAAAGTTGGCTCGGCCATCACATCGCTCCCTGCCAGCGCAGCCAGGCCTGGAAGCCCACCGCGCCGACGACTAAGGCACCGACAAAGAATACAAGGAAACTGAGCAGACGATTGGTGCGGCGCTGCTCCTCGGCCAGCTCGCGCAACAGGTCGTTGGCATGGGGATCGCGGTCGCTGATGGCGATCAGGGCCTGTTGCGCCAGGCGCGGCAAGGTCGGCAGGATATGCGAGTAGCGCGGCGCCTCGGCCTTCAGGCGTTCGACCAGGCCGCGCCAGCCCACCTGCTCGGACACCCACCGTTCCAGGTGGGGCTTGGCCGTCTTCCACAAATCCAGGTCCGGATCGAGCACGCGCCCCATGCCTTCGATATTGAGCAGGGTCTTTTGCAACAGCACCAGCTGGGGCTGCACTTCCACGTTGAAGCGGCGTGAAGTCTGGAACAGGCGCAGCAGGATCTGGCCGAAGGAAATATCTTTCAGGGGCCGGTCGAAGATGGGCTCGCAGCAGGCCCGCACGGCCGCTTCCAGCTCGTCGACGCGGGTATTCTTCGGCGCCCAGCCTGATTCGATATGGGCCTCGGCCACGCGCTTGTAGTCGCGCCGGAAGAAGGCCAGGAAGTTCTGCGACAGGTAATCCTTGTCGTAGTCGTTCAGGGTGCCGACGATGCCGAAGTCCAGCGCGATATAGCGGCCGAACGTGGCGGGGTCGATGGACACGAGGATATTACCGGGGTGCATGTCGGCATGGAAGAAGCCGTCGCGGAACACCTGCGTGAAGAAGATCTCCACACCGTCGCTGCCCAGCTTTTTCATGTCGACACCCGCCTCCACCAGCCGGTCGATGTGCGACACGGGAATGCCGTGCATGCGCTCCATCGTGATGACGTCGCTGGAGCAGTAGTCCCAGTACATCTCCGGCACCATCAGCAGGTTCGAGTCGGCAAAGTTGCGGCGCAACTGGGCCGCGTTGGCCGCTTCGCGCATCAGGTCCAACTCGTCGTGCAGGTATTTGTCGAACTCGTAGACGACTTCCTTCATCTTCAGGCGCTTGCTGTCGCGCCACAGGCGGTTGATCCAGTCGGCCGCCAGGTTCATCAGCGCCACGTCCTCGTCGATCAGCTTCTTCATGCCCGGGCGCAGCACCTTGACGGCGACCTGGGTGCCGTCCGGCAGCGCGGCGAAGTGCACCTGCGCGATCGAGGCCGAGGCCACGGGCACGCGCTCGAAGCGGGCGAACAGCTGGTCCGGGTGGGCGCCCAGCGAACGCTCGATCTGTGCCACGGCCAGGTCGGAGTCGAACGGCGGCACCCGGTCCTGCAGCTTGGACAGTTCGATGACGATATCGGCTGGAATCAGGTCGCTACGGGTGGACAGCACCTGGCCCAGCTTGACGAAAATGGGGCCCAGCTCTTCCAGCGCCATGCGCAGGCGGATGCCGCGGGGGCTGGACAGGTCGCGCCAGAAGATGGCCGTATCGAGGAAGCGGTTGATGCCCGGTTTCTGGAAACCGGAAATGGCGATTTCATCCAGGCCATATTTAACGAGTACGCGCAGGATCTTCAGCAGACGAAGGAATTTCAGGATCATCGAGTTTCCGTGTTGGGGGACGTGCCGGCAGCCGTGTGCCGCTTTGCCAATTTCTGTTCCAGCTTGTCGAGGCGCTTCAAGGCCCGTTCGACGTCGTCGCGCAGGCGCGTGACATCGGCGGCAAACGCCTCGGTGACGGCGGGCCGCACCAGCAGGGGCTGCTCTTCCAGGAAGTATTCGGCGACGTTTTCGGACAGCTTGCGCTGGCCCGTCTGCAAGGAGGTCAACGCGCTTTTTGCGCCGGACACGAGCCGCACGGCGGCAATCGGGCCGACCACTTTTTCCAGGTCATGCTCGGCTTCCCAGCGCAGCGACTGCGACAGGCGCGAAATCGCATTGGCGAATTCCGCGTCGCCTTCAATCTGCACGTAGGAAAACGCCCGTTCGCGGTTTTGCGCGATCAGCGGCAGGTCGGACAGTTTCAGCCGGATCGTCACGGCCGGGACGACGTCGGTCGAGGCGGCCTGCACCATGCCGTCGGCCGCCACCATCAGCCGCAATTCCAGCGGCGACATATCGATGCGGGCGACCTTGCCGGCATACTGCTTCAGTTCGGCCCTGGCCCACGCTTCCTGCGCCAGCAAATGGTTGATCGTCGCCGCCGCCGGCGAACTCAGGGTCGGCAATTGACCGAGGAAAGGAAATATGGGGAGCATGATGGACGGACCCAAAAAACAAAACCGCCCTGGAAAATCCCGGGCGGTTTCGATCTTACCAGTTTGCAGGAGTTTAACCCTGCACAATGAGCAATTCAGATTGCCGTGCTAAACGGATATTCCCGCTTATGCCACCTGCTGGATACCGCCCAGCAGCCAGCCGGCATTGCCGTTGACGGGTTTCACCAGGTTCCACACTTCGTGGAAGGGCTCCGCCAGGGCATCTGGCGCCGGCTTGATCTGGCCACGGAATTCCACGCTGGCCAGGTAGTCGGTGCCGTTGTTCTCGATGCCCAGCAGCTCGGCGTCGATGCGCACGACGTCCGTGTAGTCGGCCTTGCCTTCGCGCTCGGCGATCTGCATCTTCAGCTCGGCGAACACTTCCGGCGTCGTGAATTCACGGATGTCGGACACGTCGCTCTTGTCCCAGGCCGCCTGCAGGCGGATGAAATTGCTCTTCGCGTGGCGCAGGAAGCTTTCGCTGTCGAAGTCGGCCGGCACGCCCCATGGGGTGTGCACTGCCGGTGCGGCGGCCGCCGAGCCTGGCTTGTTCAGGTCGATGCCGGACGAACCGGCCTGCGTCGGCTGGAAAGCCGCTGGCTGGATGCGCGAACCGATTTCCGGCGTCGAGCTGCCGCCTTGCGGGGCGTTGAAATTACCGCCGCCGAAGCCGCCGCCCGCACCGCCGAAGGCCGCAGCAGGACGAGCCTGGCCGGCGCCGGAACGGTTGCGGAAGAAGCGCCAGATCAGGAAGATGGCACCGGCGATCAGCGCGAAGGTCAGCATCGTGCCGATGGCGCTGGCCAGGGCGCCGCCCAGGCCGAAGTGCGACAGCAGCGCGCCCAGGCCCAGGCCCAGCAGGGCGCCGCCGAGCAGGCCTTTCCACATGCTAGGACGCTTCGGCGTCATGGCCGGTGTCGGTGCCGGCGTCGCGGCCGGACGGTTCACGCCCTGCTGCTGCTGGGGCGGCGTGGCCTGGCGCGGGGCCATCTGCTTGACGCTTTGCGACTGGCGGCCGATCGAACGGCCGCCGCCCATCGGGCGGGCCGCCAGTTCGGCCACCATGCTCATTGCCGACAAGGCAATCGTGGCGCCGATCAGGAATTTTTTCAGTTTCATCGTGTGTCCCTCATTCTAAACTACAGTTTGATGCCGGTGTGTAAGGCGGCCACACCTGCCGTCAGGTTGTAATACTGTACCCGTTCCAGCCCAGCTGCCTGCATCATCGTTTTCAAAGTTTCCTGGTCCGGATGCATGCGGATCGATTCGGCCAGGTAACGGTAGCTTTCGGCGTCGCCGGCGATGCGCTGGCCCAGCCATGGAAGGACCGAGAACGAGTAAAGATCGTAAGGCTTTTGCAAGGGTTCCGCCACCTTGGAGAATTCCAGCACGAGCAGCTTGCCGCCAGGCTTCAGCACGCGGCGCATTTCAGACAGTGCCACGTCCTTGTGCGTCATATTGCGCAGGCCAAAGGCGACACTGACACGGTCGAAATAATTGTCCGGGAACGGCAGCTTCTCCGCATCGCACAACAAGGTGGGGGTGACCATGCCACGGTTCAAGAGACGATCGCGCCCCACCCGCAGCATCGATTCATTAATGTCGGTCAGCCACACTTCACCCGTCGGGCCCGCCTGCTTGGCAAAGGCCTTGGCCAGATCGCCCGTGCCGCCGGCGATATCGAGCACCTTGAAGCCGGGCCGCACGCCCGCATTGGCGATCGTGAAGGTCTTCCAGATGCGATGCAGGCCGCCGGACATCAGGTCGTTCATCACGTCGTACTTGGCGGCGACGGAATGGAAGACCTTGGCGACTTCTTTTACTTTCTCGTCTTCGTTGACGGTCTTGTAACCGAAATGGGTGGTGTTGGTCATGGTAAGCGGGCGGGTTGATCTATCTGCATTATACAAGCGTCGCCGCAGGCGGCTCGCTGTCTTGCCGCAGCGCCATTTCTCGTTGCAGTTATTGCAATTTAGAACGAGTTTCAGAACATGTGTCAACCGCCTTGATCAACGACGCGTTAAGTGATCAGTCGGCCTTGCGGCCATGTTTGGATAAACGGAGGAACACATGCAGCTTCAACATCAACTCCCACAGGATATCTTTTTCCCGGAGATCGATGAGGCGACCCGCCAGATGATCGACGCCACGGATGCGCAAGCCCGCCGCGCCCAGGCCGACAAGAAGCCGGCACCGATGCCCTTCAACGTCGAAGCGATCCGCACCCTGCCGCCGGCAGCCCGCGCCGCCTTCCGCTACATCTGGGAACGCGAGCAGCGCCGCTACGAAGAATTCATCCAGAACAACCGGATGGCTGCAAACTAAGTTGCCCCAAAAATGGGGACAGACCCCATTTTCTGAGCAACTATTGCTGTAAAAATGGGGTCTGTCCCCATTTTCAAAGCAACAAGTGGCCGCGCAAGGTGCTGCTGTCGTAGCTCTTACGGAACAGGCCACGCCGTTGCAATTCAGGCACGACCAGCCCCAGCAGGTCGTCCAGCCCGCCCGGCAGGGATGGGGGCATCAGGTTGAAGCCGTCCGCGGCTTCCTGCTCGAACCATTCCTGCATCCGGTCCGCCACCTGGGCTGCCGTGCCGACCACCGTCAGGTGGCCCCGGCCCCCGGCGATGCGCTCATACAGTTGCCTTATCGTTAAATTTTCTCCCCGTGCCAACTCGGTCAGCAGCTGCTGCCGGCTGCGCTGGCCATCCTGCGTTTCCGGCAGCGCCGGCAGCGGCCCATCCAGCGGGTAGCCGGACAGGTCGAAATTGCCGATCATCCGCCCCAGCAGCGCCAGCCCCGCCTTCGGTTCGATCAATTCCTGCAAGGTGGCGAACTTGTCCTGCGCTTCCGCCTCGCTGCGCCCGACCACGGCAAAGATGCCCGGTGTGATGCGCAGCGACCTGCCGTGCCGCGCGGCGCGGGCCTGCATGTCACGATAAAAGGCCTGGGCCGACGCCAGCGACGGCTGGGCCGTGAAGACCAGGTCGGCCGTGGCGGCCGCCAGCTCTCGCCCAGGCTCGGAACTGCCGGCCTGTACGACGATGGGCCGGCCCTGCGGGCTGGGCGGCACGTTCAGCGGACCCGCCACGGCGAAATGCTCGCCCCGGTGATCGAGCTTGTTGACCTTGGCGGGATCGAACAGGCGTCCCGCCGCCTTGTCGTTGACGAAGGCGCCCTCCTCCCAGCTGTGCCACAAGCCATCCACGACATCGTAGAACTCGCGCGCCCGGGCGTAGCGCTCGGCATGGGCGACGTGCCGGTCGCGGCCGAAATTGGCCGCTTCCGCCGCATTGTCCGACGTGACGAGGTTCCAGCCGGCCCGCCCGTTCGAGATGCTGTCCACCGAGGCGAACAGCCGCGCCACGTGGTACGGCTCGTTGTACGTCGTCGTCGCCGTGGCGATCAGGCCGATGCGCTCCGTTACGGCCGCCAGCGCGGCCAATAGAGTCACGGGCTCCAGTGACGGCGTGCCCGTCAGCGCCACGCTGTCGGCGAAGAACACGGCATCCAGCGCGGCCCGCTCGGCCTTTTGCACCAGCTCGCGGTAGACGGCGAACGGCGGCGCGGCCAGGTCCGTGTCCGGATGCCGCCACGCCGCGACGTGGTGACCGTGGCGCAGCAGGAAGGCGCATAGACTCATTTGACGGGGGCGCATCAGAACTCCTTGCGCGCCGTGATACCGACGTAGCGGCGGTCGTCGCGCGGCACCACGCGCGTCACGTAGCCGGTGGCGGTAACCAGGTTGGTCGCATACGACTTGTTGGCCAGGTTCTTGCCAACCAGTGCCACGCGCCAGCCGCCGCCCGGTGGCGACAGCTCGATGGCCGCGTTGACGATGCCGTAGGCCGGCTGGATCGCGTCCGGCGACTGGAACAGGTCGAACTGCGTGCGCGTCTGGTACGAATAGTCGGCACTGAGGTCGGCCTTCAGTCCGCCCGGCAGCGGCAGCGCATAGGCGGCCCGCACGAAGCTCTTCCAGCGCGGCGCGAACGGCAGGGTCTTGCCGTTCAGGTTGCACGAGGCGGCGGCGGCCTGCGGGCAGTTGAAGCTGTCGATTTGCGCATCCGTATAGGCCAGCGCGGCGCTCAACGTGACGCGGCTGGTGGGGCGCGCGGCGATGTCGATCTCGGCACCGCGCGTGGATACGTCGCCCGCATTGACGAGCCGTGTGACGACGGCGCCGGCCACGGTATCGTAGAAGTTGGCCTGGTAGTTGGCGTAGTCCGTATGGAACAGCGCCACGTTGACGGTCAGCTTGCGCGCGAACGCGCTGCCCTTGATGCCCAGCTCCACCGAGTTCGACGTCTCCGGCGCCAGCGCCAGGGTATCGCGCGGCAGCATATTGAAGAAGACGTTGTAGGCCGGGCCCTTGTAGCCGCGCGACCAGGTGCCGTAGGCGGTGGCGTTCGGCGCCAGGTCGTGCTGCAGGCCCAGGCGGCCCGAATAGCCCGTCTCGCTCGTCTCGCCCGCGCTTTGCGTGCCCGGCTGCACGCCGGGGAAGGCGACCGTGCGGGTCGAGGCGCGGCGGTGGTCGTATTCCAGTTCGTCGCGGGTCCACCGGGCGCCGGCGATGATGCGCGTGGCGGGCGTGACGTTGACGGTACCCTCGCCGAACAGCGCATAGCTGTTGTTGACGACGCCGTAGTCGGCGCGGCCGCTGTCGGTGCCCGTCGTCGTCACGATGCGCTGGTAGGTTTCGCGATCGCGGCCGTGCAGGTAGTAGGCACCGCCGACGTAGTCGACGAAGCGCCCGCCGGGCGACGCCACGCGCAGCTCCTGCGACACCTGGCGAAACGCCAGGGTGCCGATATCGCGCGTGGCCGGATAGGCACTGGTGGCGCGCGCCGCGTCGGCGCTGTTGCCCACTGCGGACGTCGTCGTGCGCTGGGTGTTGTCCCAGTCGCGCAGCGCCGTGATCGACGTGAAGGTGTAGCCGTTGCGGCGCCAGTTCACCTGGGCCGACACGCCCTTGTTGATGTCGTCGACGTCGTTGGCCAGGTCGAAGCTGACCTGGCGGTTTTCAATGCCGGCGACCACCGGCAGGATGGCCTGCGCGAAGGCCGGGCTGCTCTGGCGGTAGGCCGTCTGCGTCGGTGAGCTGTTCGATTTCAGGTAGTCGGCGATCAGCGAGACGTCCAGGTCCGGGCGCAAAGTGAAGTCCAGCCGGCCGCGGATGCCGCGCCGCTCGTAGCCGTTGACCTTGCCGCCGCCCTGCACATTGGTGACGTTGCCGTCGTAGTCGGCGACGGCCGCATTGACGGAGGCGCGCAGCACGCCCGGCTGCAATGCGCCGCTGACGCCGGCGCGCACGCGCTTCTCGTTGCCGCTGTAGTACGAAGCGTCGACGTAACCGCCCGGCGCGTCGCCCGGTGCGCGGCTGACGATATTGAGCACGCCGGACGACGCGTTCTTGCCGAACAAGGTACCCTGCGGGCCGCGCAGCACTTCGATGCGGTCGATGTCGAGCAGGTCGATGGTGGCCTGGCCGGGGCGGGCATACACGACGCCGTCGACGACGGTGGAGACGGTCGGCTCGACGCCGGGCGACGTCGAGATGGTACCGATGCCACGCACGAACAAGGTCGAGTCCTTGTTGCCACCCTGCTGGCGGAACGTCGCGCTGGGCACTTCCTGCACCACGGTGTCGATGCTGTTGCGGTTGCTGCGTTCCAGCCGCTCGCCGTCGACGACGGACACGGCCAGCGGCACCGACTGCAGCGAGGCGCTGCGGCGCGTGGCCGTCACCGTCACGCTGGCCACCACGCCGCTCTGGCTGGCCGCCACCGCTTCATCGGCCGCCGGCTCCACACCGGCCACGGGTTCCGCCGCCGCCACCGCCGACGCGACGATCAACAGCCCGCCACACAGCCCCGCCCCTACGCTTCCCTGCTTCTTCATGACTTCTCCATATGCGAAAAACCGCGCTGCTTCGCCGGAAAACCAGCTTTGCTCCCTGCCGCCGCGCTGTTAAAATTTTTGTATGGTACCGATACCGTCGCAGTGTCTGCGATGGCAAAAATGAAGTCAAAGAATCAAAAAGAGCTTCGATATGTCGATTAAGAATATGCCTCCGGACGAGCCGGAGAAACCGAGGAAGCGCCGTGGTTCCGGGCGCGCCACGATCCACGACGTGGCGCGGCTTGCCGGCGTGGGCTCGATCACCGTGTCGCGCTACCTGAAGCAGAACGGCTACGTGTCGGCCGAACTGGGCGAACGCATCACGGCCGCCGTGGCGCAGTTGAACTACGTGCCGAACCTCGTCGCCGGCGGGCTGGCTTCGTCGCGCGGCAAGATCGTCGGCATGGTGATCCCGAATATTTCCGGGCCCATCTTCGCCGCCACCATCCAGAGTTTTTCGGACACCCTGAACCGCCACGGCTACCAGGTGCTGCTGGCCTCCAGCTACTTCTCGGCCGAGCAGGAGGAAAGCGCCGTGCGCACCTTCCTGGGCTGGTCGCCGGCGGCGCTGGTCGTCACGGGACGCTTCCACAGCAAGGGTACCGAGGCCCTGCTCGCGGGGGCCGGCATTCCCGTGGTGGAGACGTGGGACTACCATCCCCGCCGCAAGCCGATCCAGTTGGGCTATTCGAACCACGAGGTGGGCGCCATGTCGGCACGCTACCTGCTGGACAAAGGCTACCGTCGCATCGCCTATGCCTTGAACAGCGTGGCGGGCGACCTGAGTGCGCTGGACCGGCGCGACGGCTTTGCCGCCGTGCTGGAAGAACGGGGCCTGGAACCGTGGACCTACACGCCGACGGAAGCGGCGCCCTTCGACGCGGGCCGGCAGGCGCTGGAAGCACTGACGCGGGGACGCCGTAAGGCCGACGCCATCGTCTTCGCCAACGACAACCTGGCCGCCGGCGCATTGCTGGCATCGCAGCGGGCCGGCATGCCGGTGCCGGCCCAGTGTGCGCTGATGGGCTTCGGCGACTACGCTTTCTCGCCGCTGCTGTTGCCCAGCCTTACGACGGTGCGTCCACCCGGCCGCGAGATCGGCGAGATCGCCGCCCGCCGCATCCTGCAGGCGCTGGGCGAAATCGAGGCCGAGCCGCGCGGCGGCCGCCTGAACCTGCTGGACTGCGAACTGATCGAGCGCGAAAGCGCCTGAATGACCGAAAGGACAAGCATGAAGAACTGGATTGCAACCGTAACGACGGCGCTGGCCGTGGCATTGACGTTGTCCGCCTCCGCCGCGCAGGCAGCCGATGCCGCCCTGGTGCGCATCGGCTTTCAAAAAGGCGGCGGCCTGCTGACGATGTTAAAGCAGCAGGGCAGCGTGGAGAAGGCCTTTGCCCCGCAGGGCACGAAGATCAAGTGGGTGGAATTCCCGGCCGGACCGCAGATGCTGGAAGCGCTGAACGCCGGCAGCATCGACTTCGGCACCACCGGCGCGCCGCCGCCCATCTTCGCGCAGGCGGCCGGCATCGACCTGGTCTACGTGGGCGCCGAGCCCCCGCCCGTGCACAGCGAAGCGATCATCGTGCCGAAGGATTCACCGATCCGTACCGTGGCCCAGCTGAAGGGCAAGAAGGTGGCGTTCGCCAAGGGTTCCGGTTCGCACCTGCTGCTGGTGTCGGCGCTGAACAAGGCCGGACTGTCGCTGCGCGACATCCAGCCCATCTTCCTGGGTCCGTCGGAAGCGCGCGCTGCCTTCGATGGCGGCAGCGTCGATGCGTGGGTGGTGTGGGACCCCTACCTGGCGGCGGCGCAGAAGGCCTACCAGGCGCGCGTGCTGGCCGACTACACAGGCCTGTTGCAGGCCAACGGATTCTACCTGGCCTCGCGCGGCTTCGTGCAGCGCTCGCCGCAGGCGGTCGGCACCTTGCTGGAGCAGATCGCGGCGGCCGGCAAATGGGCCAATACGCACCAGACGGAAATGGTGGCGCTGATGGCGCCGCAGGTGGGCGTGCCGGCCGACGTCATCACGACGTGGCTGGGCCGGGCGCACGCGGGTGTCACGCCCATCACGCCGGAGATCGTCGCCAACCAGCAGCGGGTGGCCGACCTGTTCTACAAGGAGAAGCTGATTCCGAAACCGGTCACGGTGGCCGGCCACACGTGGCTGTGGCAGCGGCGCTGAGCGTGGAACCTAGGGAATCGCTGATTTATTGCTGGTGGATGAGATTCGTCTTGAAAAACGTGTCCGGCAAGACGCAAATGCCCTGTCATACCGGGGTATGGCGGGGCATTTGTGGCGCCGCTGGGCGCGTTTTCTCAATGGCGAAGATCGCCGCCATGAATAAATCAGCGGTTCCCTAGTGCTGGTGCCCGCAGCCATGCGCCTTCGGTGCGCCGGGCAGCACCGTGCCGGGCAAGCGCCCGCTGTCGCCGTCAAAGCCGGCTTCCTGCAGGCGCGCCAGGTAGTTGACCCAGTGGTGTTCCTGGCGGGCGCCCAGGTCGTACAGGTAGTCCCACGTGTACAGGCCGGAGTCGTGGCCGTCCGAGAAGGTCGGCTTGACGGCGTAGTTGCCGACCGGTTGCAGGTCGCGCAGTTCGACGTCGCGTTTGCCGACCTGCAGCACTTCCTGGCCGGGGCCGTGGCCCTTCACCTCGGCCGAAGGCGAGTAAACGCGCAGTAGCTCCAGCGGGATGTGGAAGGTGACGCCGTCGTCGAAACCGATCTCGATGGTGCGCGACTTGTTGTGGACGGTGAAGCTGGTCGGATTAGGCATGGTGGCTCGTCAGGCGTTGAAGGATGGCCGCATGCAGCTGCGGCAGCAGGGCCGCCCGCGCTGCCAGCGAGGCCGGCGTGGCGGTGCGCTGCACGGCGCCCCAGGTAGGGTTCGGAAAATGGGCGTCGTCCGTATAGCGGGGAATGACGTGCCAGTGGACGTGCGGCGTCATGTTGCCGAAGCTGGCCAGGTTGACCTTGTGCGGTGCCATGACCTCGCGCTGCGCTTCTTCCACGGCCCACACGGCGCGCATCACGCGCTCGCGTTCGGCCGGCGCCAGGTCCGTCATTTCCCTGACGTGGTCGCGCCAGACGACGCGCGTGAAGCCGGGGTAGCCCGGCTCGTCCACGGCGACGACGGCCAGCACCTCGTCCTGCCAGATGACGGCGCCTTCCGGCGGCGCCGCCAACAGCGTGCATAGATCGCAAGCGCTTGCCATGGCTTACACCAGCACGCGCTCGATGCCGCCGTCGTTGGCGCGCTGGACGTATTCCGGCATCCAGTTCTCGCCCAGCAGGTGGCGCGCGATCTCGACGACGATGTAGTCCGCCGTCGTGCCCGAATCCTCGTTGTAGCGCGACAGGCCTTGCAGGCACGACGGGCAGCTCGTGAGGATCTTGACGTTGCCGTCGAAGCCGTCGGCGCGCAGCTTGTCCGAGCCCTTGACCATTTCCTCTTCCTTGCGGAAGCGGACCTGGGTCGAGATGTCCGGACGCGTCACGGCCAGGGTGCCGGACTCGCCGCAGCAGCGGTCGTTCTTCTCGATCTTCACCGAGTCGACCGTCTGCACCAGCGCGTTGACCGTCTTGACCGGGTCCTGCAGTTTCATCGGCGTGTGGCAGGGATCGTGGTACATGTAGCGGGTACCGGTGACGCCTTCGAGCTTGACGCCCTTCTCCAGCAGGTATTCATGGATGTCCATGATGCGGCAGCCGGGGAAGATCTTCTCGAACTCGTAGCTCGACAGCTGGTCGTAGCAGGTACCGCAGGACACCAGCACCGTCTTGATGTCCAGGTAGTTCAGGGTATTGGCCATGCGGTGGAACAGGACGCGGTTATCCGTCATCATCTTCTCGGCCTTGTCGTAGTCGCCCGAGCCCCGCTGCGGGTAGCCGCAGCACAGGTAACCCGGCGGCAGCACCGTCTGCACGCCCACTTCCCACAACATCGCCTGCGTGGCCAGGCCCACCTGCGAGAACAGGCGCTCCGAACCGCAGCCAGGGAAGTAGAACACCGCTTCCGTGTTGGCGTTCGTCTTCTTCGGATCGCGGATGATCGGAATCATCTTGTTGTCTTCGATGTCGAGCAGCGCCCGCGCGGACTTCTTCGGCAGGTTCCCCGGCATCTTCTTGTTGATGAAGTGGATCACCTGCTCGCGCACGGGCGGCTTGCCGGTCGTCGGCGGCGGTGCCTTGGTCTGCTGGCGCGCCACCTTCTTGAACACCTCGTTGCCCAGGCGCTGGGCCTTGTAGCCCCAGCCGATCATGGTCTGGCGCGCCGCGTTGATGGTGCCGGGGTCCGTCGCGTTCAGGAAGAACATCGACGCCGCCTTGCCCGGATTGAAGCTGCGCTTGTCCATCTTGCGCAGCAGGTTACGCATGTTCATCGACACGTCGCCGAAGTCGATGTTGACGGGGCATGGCGTCACGCACTTGTGGCACACGGTGCAGTGATCGGCCACGTCCTCGAACTCTTCCCAGTGGCGGATCGAGATGCCGCGGCGGGTCTGTTCTTCGTACAGGAAGGCTTCGATCAGCGAGCCGGTGGCCAGGATCTTGTCGCGCGGCGAATACAGCATGTTCGCGCGCGGCACGTGGGTCGAGCAGACCGGCTTGCACTTGCCGCAGCGCAGGCAGTCCTTGATGCTGTTGGCGATTTCGCCGATATCGCTTTGCTGCATGATCAGCGATTCGTGGCCCATCAGGCCGAACGACGGCGTGTAGGCATTGCGCAGGTCCGCATCCATGCCGGGCAGGTTCAGGAGCTTGCCCTTGTTGAAGCGCCCTTCCGGATCGACGCGCAGCTTGTAGTCGCGGAATTCGGCGATTTCGTCCTCGGTCAGGAATTCCAGCTTCGTGATGCCGATGCCGTGCTCGCCCGAAATGACACCATTGAGCGAGCGGGCCAGCTTCATGATGCGGGCCACGGCCTGGTGCGCATCCTGCAGCATCTCGTAGTGGTCCGAGTTGACCGGCAGGTTGGTGTGCACATTGCCGTCGCCGGCGTGCATGTGCAGGGCCACGAAGACGCGGCCGCGCAGGATGGTCTTGTGGATGGCCTGGGCTTCGTCCAGCACCAGCTTGAAGGCCGCGCCGTTGAAGATCTGGCGCAGCGGCGCGCGCAGATCCTGCTTCCAGCTGATGCGCACGGTGCGGTCCTGCACGACGTCGAACAGCGTGGCCTGCGGCTGGCTTTGCAGGCGTGCTTCGAATGCCGGCGCCAGCGCTTCCAGGCCGAGCTGGTACAGCTCCAGGCGCGCCGTGTCGAGCGGCTGGTCCAGGTTGGCCAGGATATAGGTCCAGCGGGCCTGGACCTGTTCGATCAGGGCCAGTGCCTGCTGCGGGCGCTCGCCCAGCATCTCGGCATCGCCCACGCGGTCGTCCGAGGCGTCGTCGCTTTTCCCGACCGGCAGGTTCCCGGCCACGAAGAAGTCGCGCAGCGCATCGGCGAACTGCAGCTTGTTCTTCACCGACAGCTCGATATTGATGCGCTCGATGCCGTCCGTGTACTCGCCCATGCGGTTCAGCGGAATGACGACGTCTTCGTTGATCTTGAAGGCGTTGGTGTGCTTGGCGATGGCCGCCGTGCGGGCGCGGTCCAGCCAGAACTTCTTGCGCGCTTCCGGGCTGACGGCAACGAAGCCTTCGCCCACGCGAGTGTTCGCCAGGCGCACCACTTCCGACGCGGCCATGGCGACGGCATCCTCGTCGTCGCCGACGATATCGCCGAACAGGGCCATCTTCGGCAGCACGCCCCGTTTCGACTTGGTGGCATAGCCGACCGCGCGCAGGTAGCGCTCGTCCAGGTGTTCCAGGCCGGCCAGGCGCAGGGTGGCGAACTGCTCGCCCTTGGCGGGCAGGCCGTCCAGGTAGTCCTTGATCTCGACGATCGACGGGATCGCGTCGCGGGCCTGGCCGAAGAACTCCAGGCACACGGTGCGCGTGTGCTTCGGCATCTTGTGCAGGATCCAGCGGGCCGACGTGATCAGGCCGTCGCAGCCTTCCTTCTGGATGCCCGGCAGGCCGGCCAGGAACTTGTCCGTGACGTCCTTGCCCAGGCCTTCCTTGCGGAACTTGCGGCCGGCGATCTCCAGGATCTCCGTCTTGAACGGCGCGCCCTTGGCTTCGCCCTTCGCGTTCGGATGGGTCCATTCCAGCTTGAAGCGGGCCAGCGGCGTGTCGTGGATCTTCGACAGGTTATGGTCCAGGCGCGTCACTTCCAGCCAATCGCCGTTCGGGTCGACCATGCGCCACGAGGCCAGGTTGTCCAGCGCCGTACCCCACAGCACGGCCTTCTTGCCGCCCGCGTTCATGGCGATATTGCCGCCGATGCAGGACGCATGGGCGGACGTGGGGTCGACGGCGAACACGAAGCCGGCCTTCTCGGCCGCTTCCGACACCTTGTTCGTGATGACGCCCGCTTCGGAATAGATCGTCGCGTAGTCGCGCTCCAGGCCGGGCAGCACCTTCATCTCCACCTGGCCCAGCGTCAGCAGCTTTTCCGTGTTGATGACGGCCGACATCGGCGTCAGCGGAATCGCGCCGCCCGTGTAGCCGGTGCCGCCGCCGCGCGGGATGATGGTCAGTCCCAGCTCGATGCAGCCCTTCACCAGGCCCGCCATTTCCTCTTCCGAGTCCGGCACCAGCACGACGAACGGATACTCGACGCGCCAGTCGGTCGCGTCGGTCACGTGCGAGATGCGGTGCATGCCGTCGAAGCGGATATTGTGCTTGTCCGTGTAGCGGCCCAGCACCTTGGTGGCGCGCTTGCGCAGGTCGTACATCTGGCGGAATTCTTCGCCGAAGTCGGCCACGGCGCGGTTGGCGGCAGCAAGCAGCTTCTCCACCGTTTCGCGGCGCTTGGCGGCATCGCCGCCCGCTTCGTCGGCATCGACCGTCATGCGGCGCTTGTCCACTTCCGCCAGGCGGTGGTGCAGCGCGTCGATCAGGGCCTGGCGGCGCTTCGGGTTGTCCAGCAGGTCATCCTGCAGGTAGGGGTTGCGGCGCACCACCCAGATATCGCCCAACACCTCGTACAGCATGCGGGCGGAGCGGCCCGTCTGGCGTGCGCTGCGCAGCTCGTCCAGCAGCCGCCACGACTCTTCCCCCAACAGGCGAATAACGATTTCGCGGTCGGAAAACGACGTGTAGTTATAGGGAATTTCACGCACCCGGCTCGGTGCATGACCGTCGGGCGATTCGGCGAGGAGGGCCTGGATATGTGCTGGGGCGTTCATTATGCTGACAGACAGAAGACGCTAAGAGGGTTCATTCTAGCGTATTGCGGCGCACAACGCGGCAACAGCCCTAGGGTGACGCGGGGTTCCGTTAACGTCACTTGTCCGAATATTATTTGGAGGAAAGGAAAGCACGACGATCGGCGTTACGAATTTCCGCCTTCGAACAGTGAAAATTCGTGGCAATTGCGAAATAGCAAAATTAGCTGCGCTGCCAACAAGGCGCTTTGGCCCGCTTCAGCCGCCCAGCATGTGGATCAACCCCTGCCAGAAGCCGTCCGGCACGTACAACAGCGCGGCCGTCATCGTCAGGTAGCGCGCCAGCTTGCCGATGGCCATGTAGCACACGGCCGGCCAGAACGGCAGCTTCAGCCAGCCGCCCAAGGTGCACAGGGGGTCGCCGATGCCGGGCACCCAGGACAGCAGCATGGTCTTGGCGCCATGGCGGGCCAGCCAGCCGAACCAGCGGCTTTCCCGCTCCTTGGCGAACGCCGCCTTGGCGTAATAGCCCATCCAGTAATCGGCGATCCCGCCCAGCGTGTTGCCGCAGGTCGCCACGGCGATGGCCGGCCAGAACATGGCTTCGTTGGCCTTGACGACGGCGAACACGGCCGGCTCGGAGCCCAGCGGCACCAGGGTGGCGGAGACAAAACTGATGATGAAGACGGACGTCAGCCCCACTTCCGGCGCGGCCAGCACGGCCAGCAGCCAGTCGATGACTGACTGGATCATGGGGCAAGGGCGCGCATGTTGACGAACATGTTGGCGATCATGGTGCGGTGGCGATCATCGGGAACTTTGAAGGCGGCGTGGGGAGTCCATTATAATGAGTTGCACCCAGCACATCCCGCACGAATGAACAGTCCGCGCAGACCCGCACGGCCCTGGCTTCGTGCCCGCCCGGTTACCCGCCGTTGACATGCAGTCTCACACCGGAACGATCCGGCCAAACCGACTTCGAAGACCATGACAATCGACTACCTGAAGAAAATCCTGACCGCGCGCGTCTATGACGTCGCCTCCGAAACGCCGCTGGAGCTGGCGCCGACCCTGTCGCAGCGCTACCAGAACCGAATTTATTTCAAGCGTGAGGACGTGCAGGACGTGTTCAGCTTCAAGGTCCGGGGCGCCTACAACAAGATGGCCCACCTGTCGGAAGCGCAGCTGAAACGGGGCGTCATCTGCGCCTCGGCCGGCAACCACGCGCAGGGCGTGGCGCTGTCCGCGGCCAAGCTCGGTTGCCGGGCCGTCATCGCCATGCCCACGACGACGCCGACGGTGAAGATCGACGCAGTCAAGGCGCGCGGCGGCGACAACGTCGAAATCGTGCTGCACGGCGAGTCGTACACGGACGCCTACAATTACGCCCTGACGCTGGAGCAGGAACAGAAGCTGACCTTCGTCCATCCCTTCGACGATCCGGACGTGATCGCCGGCCAGGGCACCATCGGCATGGAAATCCTGCGCCAGCATTCCGGCCCCATCCACGCCATCTTCTGCGCCATCGGCGGCGGCGGCCTGATCTCGGGCGTGGCGGCCTATGTCAAGGCAGTGCGCCCGGACATCAAGATCATCGGCGTGCAGACCCTCGATTCCGACGCCATGGCGCGCAGCCTGAAGGCGGGCGAACGGGTCACCCTGCCGGACGTGGGCCTGTTCTCGGACGGCACCGCCGTGCGCCTGGTCGGCGAGGAAAACTTCCGCCTGGCGCAGCAGTACGTGGACGACATCATCATCGTCGACACCGATGCCATCTGCGCGGCCATCAAGGACGTCTTCACCGACACGCGCTCGATCCTGGAGCCGGCCGGCGCCCTGGCCATTGCCGGCGCCAAGGCCTATATCGAGCGGGCCGAAATGACGGCGAACCCGATCAAGAACGAAACCCTGGTGACGATCGCCTGCGGCGCCAACATGAACTTCGACCGGCTGCGCTTCGTGGCCGAGCGCGCCGAGCTGGGCGAGTTCCGCGAGGCCGTGTTCGCCGTGACAATGGCCGAGCAGCGCGGCAGCTTCAAGCGCTTCTGCTCGCTCATTGGCCCCCGCAACGTAACGGAGTTCAACTACCGTATCAGCGACCAGGACGAGGCCCACGTCTTCGTGGGCATCCAGATTGCCGACCGCAACGAGTCGACCGCGCTGGCGCGCCGCTTCGAGGAACACGATTTCCGCACGCTCGACCTGACCAACGACGAACTGGCGAAGACCCACCTGCGCCACCTGGTGGGCGGACGCAGCGCGCTGGCGAAGGACGAACTGCTGTACCGCTTCGAATTCCCGGAACGCCCGGGCGCGCTGATGCGTTTCCTGGACAGCATGGCGCCGAACTGGAACATTTCGCTGTGCCACTACCGCTCGCAAGGCGGCGACGTGGGCCGCATCCTGATCGGCCTGCAGGTACCGCCGGAAGAGATGGACGAGTTCGCCAATTTCCTCGCCACCCTCGGCTACCGCTACTGGGACGAGACGCAGAACCCCGTCTACAAGCTGTTTCTGTAAAAATGGGGACAGACCCCATTTTTCGGGCAATAGTTGCTCATAAATTGGGGTCTGTCCCCATTTTGTGAGCAACAGCGGGCGGGGGCGATTTGCGCTACCATGGCGGGCTTTGATGCTGACAACCGCAGGCCCGCCATGACCAATACCGCCGATCAATCTCCCCTGGGCAAGAACTCCGCCTATCGCACCGATTACGCGCCGGAACTGCTGTTCCCCATTGCGCGCCAGGGCAAGCGCGATGAGTTGGGCTTGTCCGGTACGCTGCCCTTCTTCGGCGTGGACGTGTGGAATGCCTACGAGCTGTCGTGGCTGAACATGCGGGGCAAGCCCCAGGTGGCCGTGGCGCGCATTACCGTGCCGGCCGATTCGCCGAACATCATCGAATCGAAGTCCTTCAAGCTGTACCTGAACTCGTTCAACCAGACCCGCCTGGGCGGTCCGGACGCGCTGCGCGAGCTGCTGCAGCAGGACCTTTCGGCCGCCGTCGGCGCCAACGTCCACGTCGTGCTGACGATGCAGGAAGAGTTCGGCAAGTTGCAGATGGGCGAGCTGGACGGCCTGCTGCTGGACCGCCTCGATATCGAAGTGGACAGTTATTCCCCCCAGCCAGAACTGCTGAAGGCCAATTTCGACGAACTGCCCGTCGAGGAAACCCTGGTGTCCCACCTGCTGAAATCGAATTGCCTGGTGACGGGCCAGCCGGACTGGGGCAGCGTGCAGATCATTTATTCCGGTCCCCAGATCGACCAGGAAAGCCTGCTGAAATACCTGATCGGTTTCCGCGAGCACAATGAATTCCACGAGCAGTGCGTGGAACGCATCTTCACGGACATCCTGCGCCAGTGCCGGCCCCAGCACTTGACCGTTTATGCCCGCTATACCCGTCGTGGCGGACTTGATATCAATCCATGGCGCACCAACTGTACAACTGCGGGCCGACCGTCCAATTTGCGCAACGCAAGGCAATAAATTGTGCCGGGTCAAAACTTTTGCGAGGGTAACGTGCTCAGCTTAAGGCTGAACGCGGTAGGATTGCTGGCAGCACGAAAAAATTGGCTGCAGTCCGAATTGCCGAGCAAAAAACCGGCGCTACCCCAGGTTTTGACGTACAAATAGCTCATTTTGGCGATATTGCATTTTTGTTAGTTTGTTTGTTGCTTTAGTACAGCCCCGGAACCCGCCACTGCACCAGCCGGGCCGAGCAATTTCAAGTTACACGACGGACAAAGAGGCCTATAATTCTGCTCGCCAGTCCCTTTTGTGCGCCGCACCATATTACGTCGCGTTATGAACAACCTGAGTAAAATCCTATCGCCCGAGAACGTCCAGCTGGATCTGGAAGTTTCGAGCAAGAAGCGCGCTTTCGAGCAAGCCGGCCTGATCTTCGAGAACAACTGCGGCATCGCCCGGTCCACCGTGTCGGACAACCTGTTCGCGCGCGAGCGCCTCGGTTCGACCGGCCTGGGCCATGGCGTCGCCGTGCCGCACGGGCGGATCAAGGGCTCGAAAAGCCTGAAGACCCCGCTGGCGGCCTTCGTTCGCCTGGCCGAGCCGATCCCGTTCGAGTCGCCCGACGGCAAACCCGTCAACCTGCTGTTTTTCCTGCTGATTCCGGACCACGTTACGCAGCAGCACCTGGAAATCCTGTCGGAAATCGCCGAAATGTTTTCCGATGACGGCTTCCGCACGGCGCTGGCGACGGACCCGGATGCGGCATCGGTGTACCGCCGTATCGTCAATTGGCAACCCAGCCTGCAAGCGGCGGGTTAAACTTAGGGATCGACATTTTCCACAGGTAACATCATGTTGCAATCTCCGCTGACGATCCAACGGTTGTACGACGATAATCGGGAGACTTTGCAACTGGGCTGGTTCGCCGGCTTTCCCGGCGGCGAACGGCAAATCTCGGGCGACGCTGCCTCGGCCGCCGACCAGGTGGGCCACCTGAACACGATCCACCCGGGCCGCATCCAGGTGTTCGGCCACCAGGAAATCAATTATTACCACCGCCTCAAGGCGCTGACCCGCGCCCACGTCATCGGCGAGCTGATCGCCGGCGGCCCGCCCGCGCTGATCATCGCGCAGGGCCTGGAAACGCCGCCCGACATCCTCGCCATCTGCGACGAAAAAAACATTCCGCTGTTCTCCACGCCGCTGCCGGCCGCCCAGGTGATCGACTTCCTGCGCGTCTACCTGTCGAAAAAGCTGGCGCAACGCATCATCATGCATGGCGTGTTCATGGACGTGCTGGGCGTGGGCGTGCTGATCACGGGCGATTCCGGCCTCGGCAAAAGCGAGCTGGGCCTGGAACTGATCTCGCGCAGCCATGGCCTGGTGGCCGACGACGCGGTGGAGTTCTCGCGCATCGCACCGAACATGATCGAGGGCCGCTGCCCGCCCCTGCTGCAGAACCTGCTCGAAGTGCGCGGTCTGGGCCTGCTGGACATCAAGGCCATCTTCGGCGAGACGGCCGTGCGCCGCAAGATGCGCCTGAAACTGATCGTCCACCTGGTACGCCGCTCGGCGCTGGAGGAAGAAGTGGAACGCCTGCCGTTCCAGTTCCCCACCGAGGACGTGCTGGGTCTGCCGATCCGCAAGGTCGTCATCCCCGTCGCCGCCGGCCGCAATATCGCCGTGCTGCTGGAAGCGGCCGTGCGCAATACCATCCTGCAGCTGCGGGGGATCGATACCTTGCAGGAGTTCATGGAACGCCAGCGGCAAGCAATGAGTGGCGACTGAAGTCGCCATCATTGCAACGCTGGTAAGGAGCGTGCGCTTGCAAGCGCACGCCGTTCCGCTGGCGCCGAGCGGTGCTCGTCGAAACCCCAGCTTCACCAGCGGCAAGCAATGAGTGGCGACTGAAGTCACCGTCACCGCGATTTTGCAAGGAGTGCTGCCTGGCAGGACAGCACCGCTCCACAGGCGCCGAGCTGTGCTCGACGAATTCCCTGTTCCGCCAGCGGCAAGCAATGAGTGGCGACTGAAGTCGCCATCATTGCAACGCTGGTAAGGAGCGTGCGCTTGCAAGCGCACGCCGTTCCGCTGGCGCCGAGCGGTGCTCGTCGAAAACCCAGCTTCACCAGCGGCAAGCAATGAGTGGCGACTGAGTCCTAGCGAGCTCATCGTGGCGAGATCGGTGCCTGACCCCGATGTTGACACGGGCTCTGCCGTTGTAAGCGCGGTATTTCCTGGAAACAGGGGACTGTCCCCGGTTTTTGGTGCCGCGAGGGCGACTGCCTGGTGGGGCGGCAGCTACATCCGCTCGCTCACCTTCCCTACATACGCCAGCGCATCCTCCAGCCGTTCATAGCGGTATCCACCGAACAGGTAATAGCCGTCCGCGAAGCCGATGCCGGCCTGGGCCATCTGGGCTTGCTGGGCGGCGTCCGGCTGCAGCGGTGGGTCCCAGCGGGGCCGGAAGGCGGGGTCGGGCGTAAAGCCGGGGCGCTGGCGGTCCAGTTGGGCGTAGCGCAGGGCATCGTCGAGGCGGTCGTAGCGGTACTGGCGGTACAGGTAGCGGCGACCGTCAAAGGCAATTTCGCAGCGCTCGGCCAGCTGGCGCGGATCGTCGCGCGGGTCCATGGCGCCGGGGCTCATATATAGCTGCGCAGCCGCGTGGCGTAGCGCCGCAGCGGTTCGCAGGCCGAAGCGTCGGCCCGGGCGCACCAGCTTTTCAAGGTTTCGAGCAGCTGTTCCGGGCTGGCGTGCGAGCGGCGCCACAAGGTGGCCAGCTCGATACGCAGGTCGTGGATATGGCGCAGGCGCTCGCTGTGCGCCAGCACCTGCTGGAGGCGGTGGGCCTGGTCGCCGCTGAGGTAGCCAGGGTCGCGGTGCAGCAGCCGGCGCGCCGCGCGCCACAGGGCCGGGTCGAAGCGGCGCAAGGTTGCCGTTTCCTGGCGCCATACCCGGCGCAGCGCACCGCTCAGCTCGGCCATGACGCGGGCGCGGTTGGCCAGCACGATGGCCAGCGTGCGCATGTCGACGTCGGTCTTGCCGGCGGCCCGCTGAGGCGGCGCGGGCAGCGGCCGCACACGCGCCATGCCGACGGCACGCAGCAGGCAGATATACAGCCAGCCCGCGTCGAACTCGTACCACTTGACGGACATCTTGGCCGAGCTGGCGAAAGCGTGGTGGTTGTTGTGCAGCTCTTCGCCGCCGATCAGCAGGCCCAGCGGCAGCAGGTTGGTGGCCGCCTCGGGACAATCGAAATTGCGGTAGCCCCAGTAGTGGCCAGCACCGTTGATGACGCCGGCGGCCAGCACGGGAATCCACAGCATCTGCACGGCCCACACGGTGGCGCCGATGACGCCGAACAGCAGCAGGTCCACCACCAGCAGCGCACCCACGCCCTGCCATGTGAAGCGGCTGTAGAGGCGGCGTTCGATCCAGTCGTCCGGCGTGCCGGCACCGTAGCGGTCGATGAGTTCGCGGTCCGCCGCGGCGCTGCGGTACAGCTCGGCGCCTTGCAGCAGCACCTTGCCGATGCCCAGCAGCACGGGGCTGTGCGGATCCCCCGGCTTTTCGCAATGGGCATGGTGGGCGCGGTGGATGGCCACCCATTCGCGCGTGACCATGCCGGTCGTCAG